>Ga0255338_1000211_pt1 | contig 233801 bp, 221 predicted proteins | sample MeOH1_35cm_T4_19_FD_203715 | JGI IMG/M metagenome (GOLD analysis project Ga0255338, IMG submission 203715) | Sandy soil microbial communities from University of British Columbia, Vancouver, Canada - MeOH1_35cm_T4_195 | ecosystem: Engineered > Artificial ecosystem > Sand microcosm >...
ACACGGCGCCCCAATAGAGGAAGACCGGCTTGCCCGAGCTGCGGGCCAGCGCGAAAGCGCGGTCGACCTCGGTGTCCGACGCCGCCGCTTGCCACGCAATGCCAGGCGGCGCGCCGGCGGGTGCCGCTGCGCCCTGGGCGCTCGCGAAGGCGATGGCCAGCAGTCCCGCCACCAGACAGCGGCCCAGCATCACGGAAGGACTCGGCGCCTCAGACATTGATCAGCTCCCCATTGGCCAGGGCGACAGCCCCGGCTGCCACCAGATCGTCCACCAAACCACGAAACCATGTTGCCGGCTCCTGGCCATGGAAGTGCCGGTCGAGGATGAGCGAGAAGTAAGCGGTTGCCAGCGCCCACTGCTCCAGGTCGCGGTAGGGGACCCGCTGCAGTTCCAGCAGCTTGAACTTGAGCAACACCTTGGCGGCGTGCGAGGCGTGTCGCGCCGGGTCCTGCACGAAGCCCTGCAGCCGGCGCCGGGCGCTTCGCAGGGCGCCGGCGACGTCGGTGAACAGGCCCCCGTGCCCCGGAATGACCAGTCGCGGTCGCAGCGCCTCGATCAGGTCCAGCGTGGCGCCCACCTCCTCGAAGGCATGCTGGCCCTCCAGTTCCTGGAACACGACGCCGAAACCGTTCGCCCACAACGCGTCGGCCGAGATCAGGATGCCCTCGTGGGGCTCGAACAGCACGATCGAATGCTGATCGTGGCCGGGCGCGCCGTGGACTTCCCAGGTGCGCTGGCCCAGAACGACCTCCGCTCCCGGCATGAGCAGCCGGTCTGCCCGGAAGCGCGGGCAGTACTGCCCCGTGGGCTGGTAGGTCAGCGCCACCGGATCCCAGTGACGGACCTGCTGCGCCAGCCCGGGCGGGATCGAGGTGACGACGTCGGGGTATTCGGCCTGCAGCGCCGCATTGCCGCCGCAATGGTCGCTGTGCAGGTGGGTGTTCAGCAGCAGGTCGAGGGGGCGTCCGTCGAGCGCCTGCCGCACCAGCGCCACGGTCTGGGGCGCGTGGGTGGCGTACCCGCTGTCGACGAGCGCCGTCGGGCCCGGGCCGTGGAAGAGGACGTTGTTCGCCGACAGCCACCCTCGTTCGAAAACGGTGATGCCATCAGGCAGTGCATGCGGAAGTGCCATCCCCGAAGGGTGCCACACCGCGGTCAATGTTTGGCGGTCCTGAGCTCGCGCCGCAGGATCTTGCCGACGTTGGTCTTGGGCAGTTCGTCCCGGAACTCGATGTATTTCGGAATCTTGTAGCCGGTGAGGCTCTGCCGGCAGAAGTTGGCGACGTCCTCTTCCGACAGCGTGGGGTCGGTCTTCACGACGAACAGCTTCACCGCCTCGCCCTGCTTCTCGTCCGGGACGCCGACCGCGGCGCACTCCACCACGCCCGGGCACAGCGACACCACGTTCTCGAGCTCGTTGGGATACACGTTGAAGCCGCTCACGTTGATCATGTCCTTCTTGCGATCCACGATCCGGATGTAGCCTTGCGCATCCATCGTCCCGATGTCGCCGGTGCGCATGAAGCCGTCGGCAGTGAACGCCTTCGCGGTCTCTTCCGGCTGGTTGTAGTAGCCGCGCATGACGTTGGGGCCCCTGATGCAGATCTCGCCGGCCGCGCCGAGCGCCAGGTCAGCGCCGTCGTCGTCCTTGATCGCGATGTCGATCCCGGGCAGCGGCAGGCCGATCGTGGCGGTGAAGTCGCGGCTGGTCACGATGTTGTTGGTGCCGATGGCGCAGGTCTCGCTCATGCCCCAGCCTTCGACCATGGCGCAGCCGGTCACTCGCTGCCACTCCCGCGCCGTCCCTTCGGACGCCGCCATCCCGCCCGCCTGCGAGAGCGACAGCTGCGAGAAGTCGATCGACTTGAACTGCGGGTGCTGCAGCAGCGCGTTGAACAAGGTGTTGACGGCCGGGAACAGGTGGAACGGCCGCCTCTTCAGCACCTCGATGAACCGGCCGACGTCGCGCGGGTTCGGAACGAGCGTCATGTGGGAGCCCCACCGGATGCCCAGGAGGCACAGCGTCAGCGCGAAGATGTGGTACAGCGGCAGTGCGCCGATGCTGTTGGTGCGCGACGGATCGCCCACGCGCCGCAATGCCGGGGTGAACCAGGCCTCGGCCTGCAGGATCGCGGCGACGATATTGCCGTGCGTGAGCTCCGCGCCCTTGGACAGGCCGGTGGTTCCGCCCGTGTACTGCAGGAACGCGAGCGACTCCAGCGTCTGCGGCGTCGGCTTCGGCGCCTTTCCGGCGCCCTCTTTCAGCGCGCGCCGGAACGTGGTCACCTGACGGCCGCCGGACAGCGGCAGCTTGAAGGCCGGGACCATCTTCGCGAGGTGGCGCACCGCGAACGTGATCCAGCGCCCGTACCAGAATCCCAGCAGGTCGCCCATCGAGGCCAGCACCACGTGCTTGACCTGGGTGTGCTCGATCGCCTCCTCGAGCGTCTTCGCGAAGTTCTCCAGGATCACGATCGCCGTCGCGCCCGAGTCGCGCAACTGGTGTTCCAGCTCGCGCGCGGTGTACAGCGGGTTGACGTTGACGCAGGTGTAGCCGGCCCGCAGCACGGCCGCCATCGTGACGGCGAATTGCGGGATGTTCGGCAGCATGATGGCGACACGGGCGCCCGGCTCGAGTCCCGCCGACTGCAGCCACGCCCCCAGGGCGCTGGAGAGTTCATCCAGCTGCCGGTAGGTCATCCAGCGCTCCATGCACACCGAGAACGGGCGCGCGGCGTTCTTGCGGAACGACTCCTCCAGCAACTGCGTCAGCGATCGGTACTGTCCCGGGTCCACCGTTGCCGGGACGCCCTCGGGATAGGTCTTGAGCCAGATCTTTTCCATGCAGCCGCTTCTCCTTGTGCCGCGATTCTCGAAAGGTACGGGCCCGCGCGCCAGCGGGCTTGTCCTAAGTCGGCGCGCCCGCTTCGGTGACGGGTCGCAGCCACGCGGCGGGTCGCTGGCGCGCCCGGTGGCGCCATGCCATAGTCGCGGCGTATGCGACCAAGGGGATCGATGACGCTGGGGAATGGTGTCCGCCGCGGCGCTCGCGGCGGGCGGCGGCGTGCTGGCGCGCCGTTCGGTCCCGCATTGCAGAACGAAATGCGCTCGGGTGCGAGTTGGTGTGCCCGCAACTGCTCGCGAAGCGCCCGGCGGACCGTGAGGTGACACTGGCCTCATGAAGCGCGGCTCGAGCCTGGCCCGATTCCAGCGCGCGCTGGTCCTGTTGCTGCTCGCGGCGGCGCTCGGCTGGCTGGCGTGGCACTGGCGCGGCTCACCCGCGGTGGCGCTCGGCGGACTGCTGGCGATCTGGTTCGGCCTGGCGCTGGTGCTCGCGGCCGAGTTTCTGGCTCTGGCCGTCGCCGGGCGCGACGATCCCGCGCCGCTGCCGACGCTGAAACAACTGGTGCGGGCGTGGCTCGTTGCCACCTGGTCGAACACGATCGTGTTCGGCTGGTGGCAGCCGTTCCGCTGGAACGCGGTGCCCGACCAGGTGCCGCTGTCGCCCGGCCCCGCACCGCGGCGTGGCGTCGTGCTGGTGCACGGCTTCGTCTGCAACCGCGGCTTCTGGACGCCCTGGCTGAGGGTACTGCGAAGCCGCGGCGTGCCCTTCATCGCCGTCAACCTCGAGCCGGCGTTCGGCTCGATCGACGACTACCCCCCGCTCATCGGACGGGCCGTGCTGCGCATGACCGAAGCGACCGGGCTGGCGCCGGTGCTGGTGTGCCACAGCATGGGCGGGGTCGCCGCACGCGCCTGGCTGCGCACGGCAGGCGGGGCGCCGCCGGTGCGCCACGTCGTCACGATCGGCTCGCCCCATCGGGGGACATGGATCGGCCGCTTCAGCCGCGCGGCCAACGGCCGTCAACTCCGACGCGGCAACCCCTGGATCGAGGCGCTGGCCAGGACGGCCCCGGTCGCGGCCGGCACCCCGTTCACGTGCTGGTACTCCAATTGCGACAACATGGTGTTTCCGGTGTCGACCGCCACGCTCGCCGGCGCCGACAACCGGTTCGTGCCCGGCGCCGGGCACCTCGAGCTGGCGTACCGGCCCGAGGTGATCACGGGCGTACTGGCGCTGCTGGACCGGTGAACGTCAGCCCGCCGGCGCCGCCGGCAGGACGCCGCGGCGCATCTGGTCCAGTTCGATGCTCTCGAACAGCGCCTTGAAGTTGCCTTCGCCGAAGCCCTCGTCGCCCTTGCGCTGGATGAACTCGAAGAAGATCGGCCCGAGCTGGTTCTCGCTGAAGATCTGCAGCAGCAGCGCACCGGGCCTGCCGTCGACGAGGATCCTGCGCCGCCGCAGTTCCCCGACGTTCTCGCCGTGGCCCGGGATGCGCCGGTCGATCAGCTCGTAGTACGTTTCGAGCGTGTCGAGCAGCTTCACGCCGCTCGCGCGCATGAGGTCCACGGTCCGGTACAGGTCGCCCGATCCGAGCGCGACATGCTGGATGCCTTCGCCGTGATAGAGGTCGAGGTACTCCTGGATCTGCCCGGCCTTGTCGTTGCCTTCCTCGTTGATCGGGATGCGGATCTTTCCGCACGGGCTCGTCATGGCCTTGCTCTTGACGCCCGTGACCTGGCCCTCGATGTCGAAGTAGCGGATCTCGCGGAAGTTGAACAGGCGCTCGTAGAAGCCAGCCCACTCGGCCATACGGCCGCGGTGCACGTTGTGCGTCAGATGGTCGATGTACGTGAGTCCGTGCCCCGCGGGGTCGAGCGCCTCGCGCGAGGCAGCGCCCGGCAGGGCCTCGAAATCGACGTCGTAGAAGCCGATGTTGCCGATGTCGCCTTCCTCGGCGCCGTTCTTTCCGCGCCAGCGGTCCACCAGATAGATCAGGCTGTCGCCGATGCCCTTGATGGCGGGGATGTTCAGCTCACCCGGTCCGGCGACCCCGGCGTAGCCCCACGCCCCCAGCCCGATGGCCCGCTCATAGGCCGCCTTTGCATCCTGCACGCGGAAGGCGATGGCGCAGATGCTGGGCCCGTGCAGGCGGGCAAACCGCTGCGCGAACGAGTCCGGTTCCGCGTTGACGATGAAGTTGATCCCGCCCTGCCGGTACAGCAGGACGTTCTTGTGGCGGTGGCGGGCGATCGGCGTGAACCCCATGCGCTCGAAGAGTTCGCCCATGGCCCGCGGATCCGGCGCGGCGTACTCGATGAATTCGAAACCGTCGGTGCCCATGGGGTTGTCCCATGCGGGAGCACCGGCCGCCGGCGGCCGCACTGGCTGGTCCATCTTGCTGTCTCCCTGGATAGAACGTCTTCTTCACTTTAACTGCTGGCGGACTCAGTATTCAGGCGTTCAGCTTCGAATAGTTGCGAATTGACGCAATAATATTGCGTCATGGATCAAACTCATGCATTGGACAAGCTCGACAACGCGATCCTGCGCGCCCTGCAGGACGACGGACGCCAGACCTACGACGTGATCGGCGAGCGGGTCGGCCTGTCGGCGAGCGCGGTGCTGCGGCGGGTGAAGCGGCTGGAAGAGGCGGGGGTGATCGAGCGGTACGTCGCCCTGGTGCGGCCGGCGGCGGTCGGGCTGGGCCTCACGGCCTACCTGAGCGTACGGCTGGAAAAGCATACCGAGCACCACAAGCGCGATCCGATGGAGTTGTTCCGCGCCGCGGCACTGACCTGGCCCGAGGTGGTCGAGTGCGCGGCGGTCACGGGCGAGATGGATTACCTCTTGCGGGTGCTGGTGCGGGACATGGGTCACTACAGCCGCTTCATCATGGACACGCTGCTCAAGCACCCGAGCGTGCAGGACTGCAAGAGCAGTTTCGTGCTGGACCAGGTGAAGGCGACCACGGCCGTGCCGGTCTGAGTCGCGTCCGCGACAGCGCCGCCGGATGTCCGCTAAAAGATTGACTTTTGTCGCTTGCGAACCTAGTGAAAACCCTTAAATTCATGCCATGATCGATTCCATGGAAGCCGTGAAACCCCAGCCGGTGGTCGTTCCAATCCGATCGTTGGGCCCGAGTCACCGCGAACGCATCGAAAAGCACCTGCTGGCCCTGGACGAGCATGACCGCTACCTGCGCTTCGGCTACGCGGCCAACGATGAGCAGGTCCGCCGCTACGTGCATGGGCTGGATTTCGATCGCGACGACATCTTCGGCATCTATAACCGCAAGCTCGAGCTCGTCGCGATGGCGCACCTCGCCTTCTCGCCGGACCCCGAGACGCTCTCGTGCGCCGAATTCGGCGTGTCCGTGCTGAAGAAGGGCCGCGGACGGCGCTATGGCAGCCGGCTGTTCGAGCGTGCCGTGATGCATGCGCGCAACGAAGGGGTGGACATGTTGTTCATCCATGCACTCAGCGAGAACACCGCGATGCTCAAGATCGCGCGCAACGCCGGTGCCGTGCTCGAGCGTGCGGGCAGCGAGACCGACGCCTATCTGCGCCTGCCTCCGGCCACCTTGGACACGCGTGTGAGCGAGCTCGTCGAGCAGCAACTGGCGCTCACCGATTACCGCCTGAAGCGGCAGGTCAAGACCTTCTGGGACTTCCTGGCCGGCGTGCAGGAAGTCCGGCAGGGCGTGCGCGAGGCGCGCCACAAGTCGGCCGGCTGAGCAGCGCGGCCGTCGCGCCGCGGCGCGAGCAACTTTTACCGCCGGCGGCGGGATCGCTTGCGCGTTCCGCTATCCTATTGGTCCCGCAACCACCGCACGTCCTGCATCCCACGGCTGTGTCCGACCCGCACCCTGCGCGAGCTCCCGACAAGGAAGACAGGCGCACATTCCTGCAGAAGATCGCCGAGTTCATCCACCCCGGTCCGGACTCGAAGGCCGAGTTGATCGAGACGCTGGCGGACGCCGAGGACAACGACATCATCGGCGCGGAGTCCCGGGTCATGCTGGAAGGCGTGATCCGCATGGCGGAGATGTCTGCCGGCGACGTCATGGTGGCGGCGCCGCGGATGGACCTCGTCAACATCGACTCGGCCTATGACGACATCCTGCACCTCGTCATCCTTACCGCGCATTCGCGCTTCCCGGTCTACGAGGGCGACCGCGAGAACATCATCGGCATCCTGCTCGCCAAGGACCTGCTGAAGCTGCAGCGCGCGCCGGAGTTGAACATTCGCGCGCTGCTGCGCCCGGCGGCGTTCGTGCCCGAGACGAAGGGCCTCAATGACCTGCTGCGCGACTTCCGCGGCAACCGCAACCATCTCGCCATCGTGATCGACGAATTCGGCCGGGTGGCGGGGCTGATCACCATCGAGGACGTGCTGGAGCAGATCGTCGGCGAGATCGAGGACGAATTCGACATCGAGGCCGACGAGGGCGACATCTTCGGGCTGGCCGACAAGACCTACCGCGTCAGCGGCGATACTTCCATCGAGCGGGTCGCCGAAGCCTTTGGCGTCGACCTGCAGGCCAGCGACGAGGAGCAGGAGTTCGACACGATCGGCGGGCTCATCGCGCACGAGATGGGCCACGTGCCCAAGCGCGGCGAGCACTACACGCGGTCCGGCCTCGATTTCGTGGTGCTGCACACCAAGGGCGGCGCGGTGCGCTGGTTCAAGGTCTCGCCCGCGCAACCGGAGCGCCAGCCGGGCTGACGCATTGGCGGCCACGCTGATTCCGTTCGCCCTCGCGCTGCTGGCCGGCGCCGCGCACGCGCTCTCGATCGCCCAGCCCTGGAGCGGGCGCCCGCTGTGGTGGTTGCAACTGCTGTCGCTCGCCGCGCTCGCCTGGCTGGCGCAGCGATCCCCTTCGTGGCGGCGGGCGGCATGGCTCGGCTGGGCATTCGCGACCGCGTGGCTGTGCGGCACGTTCTGGTGGCTGTTCATCTCCATGCACGTGTACGGCGGACTGGCCTCGCCGCTGGCCGCCGGCGCCGTACTGGCGCTCGCCGCGTTCCTGGCGCTGTACTACGGCGCGGCAATGGCCGCCTTCGCGGCGCTGCATCGCCCTTCGCTGCCATGGCGCGCGCTGCTCTTTGCCGCCGCCTGGCTGGTCGCTGAACTGGTGCGGGCCCGCTGGTTCACCGGCTTCCCGTGGGGCGCCAGCGGCTACGCGCATGTCGACGGCCCGCTGGCCGCGCTGGCGCCGTGGGTGGGCGTCTACGGCATCGCGGCCGCGGCCGCCCTGCTGGCCTTCACGCTGTCGCTGGCCCCGCGGTGGGCCACGCTGCGCTCGTGGCGCTACTGGGCTGCCGTCGGCGCCGCGGCCGGGGTGCTCGCGGCCTGCAACATGGCGGCCACGTCGCCGGCGGCGCCAGGCACCCAGCCACGGCTCTCGGTGGCCCTGCTCCAGGGCAACATCCCGCAGGACGAGAAATTCCAGGGCGGCACCGGCATCCCGCTCGCGCTGAACTGGTACGGCGAGCAGTTGCGCGCGAGCACGGCCAGCCTGGTCGTCGCGCCCGAGACGGCCATTCCGCTGCTGCCGCAACAGCTGCCGGATCCGTACATGAGGGCCTTGCGCGAGCGATTCGCCGGCGGCAGCCAGGCGGCGCTGGTCGGCCTGCCGCTGGGCAGCATGCAGGCCGGCTACACCAATTCGGCACTGGGCTTCAAGCCGGGCAGCGACCCGTACCGCTACGACAAGCATCACCTGGTGCCGTTCGGCGAATTCATTCCGCCGTTGTTCCGGTGGTTCACCGACCTGATGAACATTCCGCTGGGCGACTTCAACCGGGGCGGCCTGCGCCAGCCGACGTTCGATTGGCAAGGGCAGCGCCTGGCGCCGAACATCTGCTACGAGGACCTGTTCGGCGAGGAGATCGGTGCCCGGTTCGCCGACGCCGCGCGCGCGCCGACGATCCTGGTCAACATCAGCAACATCGCGTGGTTCGGCAATTCGGTGGCGATCGACCAGCACCTGCACATCAGCCGGATGCGGGCGCTCGAGTTCCGCCGGCCCATGATCCGGGCCACGAACACTGGCGCGACGGCGATCATCGATCACCTGGGGCGCGTGGCCGGCGCGCTGCCGCGGCACACCAGGGGCGTCCTGGCCGGCGAGGTGGAGGGCCGGACGGAGATCACCGGCTACGCGTGGTGGGTGTCGCGCCTCGGGCTCTGGCCGCTGTGGCTGCTCGGGCTGGGTACCGTCGCCGCGGGCTGGCTGCGGCACCGCAGCGGGCCGAACGGCCGGCCGGGCGCCGCGACCGCCTGAGCGCCGGACTCGGGCGGGCAGACCGTCGGCGGGCCTTTAAAATCAACGATTTGCCCGCCCCCGCGCCGCCTGCATGTTCACCTTCCAGCAAATCATCCTCAGACTGCAGTCCTACTGGGACGCGCAGGGCTGCGCCCTGCTGCAGCCCTACGACATGGAGGTGGGGGCCGGCACTTCGCACACGGCCACCTTCCTGCGCGCGCTCGGCCCCGAGCCCTGGAAAGCGGCCTACGTGCAACCGAGCCGGCGGCCGAAGGACGGCCGCTACGGCGAGAACCCCAACCGCCTGCAGCACTACTACCAGTACCAGGTCGTGCTCAAGCCGGCGCCGCAGAACATCCTGGAGCTCTATCTCGGCTCGCTCGAGGCGCTGGGCTTCGACCTGAAGCAGAACGACATCCGCTTCGTCGAGGACGACTGGGAGAACCCGACGCTGGGTGCGTGGGGCCTCGGCTGGGAGGTCTGGCTCAACGGCATGGAGGTAACGCAGTTCACCTATTTCCAGCAGGTGGGCGGCATCGACTGCAAGCCGATCACCGGCGAGATCACCTACGGCCTGGAGCGGCTCGCGATGTACCTGCAGGGGGTGGACAACGTCTACAACCTGAAGTGGACCGAAGACCTCAGCTACGGCGACGTCTACCTGCAGAACGAGAAAGAGCAGTCGGCCTACAACTTCGAGCACAGCGATGCGCAGTTCCTGTTCACGGCGTTCGCGGCGCACGAGAAGCAGGCGCAGCATCTGATGGAGCAGCAGCTGGCGCTGCCGGCCTATGAGCAGGTGCTCAAGGCGGCGCACAGCTTCAACCTGCTGGACGCCCGCGGCGCGATCAGCGTCACCGAGCGGGCCGCCTACATCGGCCGCATCCGCAACCTGGCGCGCAGCGTCGCCCAGAGCTACTACGAAAGCCGCGAGCGGCTCGGTTTCCCGATGGCGCCGCGCGAGTGGGTCGCGGCCGTCCAGCAGAAGGCGCCGGCCGCGAGCCCCGCCGAACGGGCATGAGCATGACCACCAAGAATCTCCTCGTCGAACTGTTTGTCGAAGAGCTGCCGCCCAAGGCGCTCAGGAAACTCGGCCATGCCTTTGCCAGCGTGCTCCACGAGCAACTGCAGGCGCAGGGCCTCGCCGGGCCCGACTCGCGCCTGACGGCGTTCGCCTCTCCGCGCCGGCTGGCGGCGCATGTCACCGCGGTCGCGGCGCAGGCGGCCGACAAGGCCGTTTCGCAGAAACTGATGCCTGTCAGCGTGGCGCTCGATGCGGCCGGCCATCCGACGCCGGCGTTGCTGAAGAAGCTGCAGGCGCTCGGCGCCGGCCCCGACGCGGTGCCGGGCCTGAAGCGCGCGCCGGACGGCAAGGCCGATGCCCTGTTCTACAACAGCACGGCGAAGGGCGCGACGCTGGCGCAGGGACTGCAGAAGGCGCTGAACGAATCCATCGCCCGCCTGCCGATCCCGAAGGTCATGACGTACCAGCTGGCCGACGGGTGGAGCGACGTCAAGTTCGTGCGTCCGGCGCATTCGCTGGTGGCGCTGCACGGCCGGGAGATCGTGCCGGTCGGGGTCCTCGGCCTGGCGGCCGGCAACACGACGCGGGGGCACCGCTTCGAAGCCGCCGTCGATCCGGTGCGGCTTGCCGATGCCGACAGCTATGCGGCCACGCTCGAACGCGACGGCGCGGTGACCGCGAGCTTCGAGGAGCGGCGCGCCGAGATCGCCCGGCAGCTGGCCAGCGTGGCGGCCAGCGCGGGCGAGGCTCGTCCGATCGAGGACGACGCGCTGCTCGACGAGGTGACGGCGCTGGTGGAGCGGCCCAACGTGCTGCTGTGCCAGTTCGAGCCGGCCTTTCTCGAAGTGCCGCAGGAATGCCTCATCCTGACGATGAAGGCCAACCAGAAGTATTTCCCGCTGCTCGACGCCAAGGGCCGGCTCACCAACAAGTTCCTCGTGGTGAGCAACATCCGGCCGGCCGATGCCAGCGCGGTGATCGGCGGCAACGAGCGCGTCGTGCGCCCGCGCCTGGCCGACGCGAAGTTCTTCTTCGACCAGGATCGCAAGCGGCCCCTGGCCTCGCGCGTGCCGGAACTGGCCAAGGTCGTGTACCACAACAAGCTCGGAACGCAGGGCGAACGCATGGAGCGCGTGCGGGCGCTGGCGAAGGTCATGGGTGCCCAGATCGGCGGCGATCACGTGGCGTTCCTGGCCGATCAGGCGGCCATGCTGGCGAAGGCGGACCTGGTGACCGACATGGTCGGCGAGTTCCCGGAGCTGCAAGGCGTCATGGGCCGCTATTACGCGCTGAACGACGGGCTGGACCACGCGGTGGCGGATGCCATCGAGGACCACTACAAGCCGCGCTTCGCCGGCGACTCGCTGCCGCGCAACCCGGTCGGCCTGGCCACGGCGCTGGCCGACAAGCTGGAAACGCTCGCGGGCCTGTTCTCCATCGGTCAGTTGCCCAGCGGCGACAAGGACCCGTTCGCGTTGCGCCGCCACGCGCTGGGCATCGTGCGCATGTTGATGGAGCAGGACCTGCCGCTGGAGCTGGACGCCCTCGTCGCCGAGGCCGTGGGCCTGTTCCCGGGCGCCGGTCCGAAGACGGCCGGCGTGCTGTCGGATTTCGTCTACGAGCGCCTGGCCGGCCTGCTGCGCGAGCAGGGCTACAGCGCCCAGGAAGTCGACGCCGTGCTGGCGCTGCGCCCGCAGCGCCTGGGCGACGTCGCCAAGCGGCTGGCGGCGGTGCGGGCCTTCGCCGCGCTGCCGGAAGCCGCCGCGCTGGCGGCCGCCAACAAGCGCATCGCCAACATCCTGAAGAAGGCGGATGGCGCCGACGCGCATGTCAGCGAACTGCTGCTGCGCGAAGAGGCGGAGAAGAACCTGCACGCCGCCGCGCGGGACCTGGCGCCCAAGGCGGGCGCGCAGTTCGAGGCGGGCGATTACGCGGGCTCGCTCAAGACGCTCGCCGGCCTGCGCGACACCGTGGACGCGTTCTTCGACAAGGTGATGGTGAATGCCGAGGAATCCGACCTGAGGCTCAACCGCCTGGGCCTGCTGATGATCCTGCACCGCGCCATGAACCGGGTCGCCGATCTCTCGCGCCTGGCGGCGTGAAGCTCCCATGAAGCTCGTCATCCTCGACCGCGACGGCACGATCAACCTCGACAGCGACCAGTACATCAAGTCGCCCGACGAATGGACGCCGCTGCCCGGCGCTCTCGAGGCGATCGCGCGCCTGAATCACGCCGGCTGGCACACCGTGATCGCGTCCAACCAGTCCGGCCTCGGCCGCGGCCTGTTCGACGTGGCGGCCCTGAACGCCATGCACGCCAAGATGCACAAGATGCTGGCGGGATACGGCGGCCGCATCGACGCGGTCTTCTATTGCCCCCATGCCGCGAACGAGCATTGCCAGTGCCGCAAGCCCCTGCCCGGCCTGTTCGAACAGATCGGCGACCGCTTCGGCGTCGACCTCAAGGGCGTGCCGGTGGTCGGCGACGGACTGCGCGACCTGCAGGCCGGCGCGCTGGTCGGGTGCGAGCCGCACCTGGTGCTCACCGGCAAGGGCGAGGCGCTGCGCGGCCGGCTGCTGCCGCCGGAGTACCCGCCGGGCACCCGCGTGCACGAGGACCTCGCCGCGTTCGCTGACTGGCTGATCGCCCGCCCCGTGGCCGCCAAGGCCGCGGCCTGAGCGGACGATGGCCTTCGTCCGGTCCCTGCTCCACATGGCGTGGATGGTGCTGACGGTGGTGCCGTACGCGCTGGCGATCGTGATCGGCTCGCTGTGGCGCGACCGCCCGTCGCTGTACTGGATCGCGGTCGCGTGGCTCGACCAGGCGATCGGCGGCGCCCGCACCCTGCTGGGCATCGAAGTGCGTGTGACCGGCATGGAGCACCTGCCCATCGGCAAGACCATGCCGGCGATCCTGCTGGTCAAGCACCAGTCCACCCTGGAGACCTTCCTGCTGCCGACACTGATGCCGCATCCGCTGGCCTATGTCTTCAAGGAGGAACTGCTGAGCGTGCCGTTCTTCGGCTGGGCGATCGGCCGGCTGGACATGATCCACATCGACCGGAGCCAGCGGGCCCAGGCCTTCGGCAAGGTGGTCGAGCAGGGCCAGCGGCTGCTCGCCCGCGGCGTCTGGATCATCATGTTCCCGGAAGGCACGCGCATCCCGCGCGGCCAGAAGGGCGCCTACAAGAGCGGGGGGACCCGGCTGGCGGTTCAGACCGGCGCCCCGGTGATCCCCATCGCGGTAACCTCGGGCAAGGTGTGGCCGCGCAAGGCGTTCGTCAAGCGCCCGGGGGTGGTCGACGTGTCGATCGGCCCGCCGATGCCCAGCACCGGCCGCGATCCCGACGACCTGATCCGCGAGGTCGAGGCCTGGATCGAGGCCGAAATGCACCGGCTCGATCCCGAGGCTTACGCCGGGACCTGAGCCCCCCCGGCCCGAAAGCACCATGCCGCGCGGTGTGCCGCGCCGCTACACTCCTGCCCCATGCAACGGCTGCTGCAGCTCACGCTCGATCTGTTCGACACGGCCGTCGCGGCGCCGGCGCCGCAGGAGCCCCCGCGGCGGCAGCCGCGGACCAAGCCGGCCACCGTCCCCCTGCAACCCGGCCTCGCCGGTGCCGGCCACCTCGATTCGGTGCTGGTGCCGGCGTCCTTCCGCCATCCGCGCGCCAACCGCGAGGCGGTGCTCGGTGACTCGGTGGTCGCCTACGAATTCCGCCGCGCCCGCCGCCGCACCATCGGTTTCATGGTGGCGCCCGAAGGCCTCACCGTGAGCGCGCCGAAATGGGTGCCCCTGTACGAGGTGGACGCCGCGGTGCAGGGCAAGTCGGGCTGGATCCTGCGCAAGCTGGCGGAGGCGCATGACCGGCGCCAGCGCACCGAGTCGGCGCGCATCGACTGGCGCGACGGCGCGGTATTCCAGTACCTGGGCGAGCAGGCCATGGTGGTGCTGGATCCGGCGCACGCCTTCACGGAAGTCGGCGCCGCGCTCAAGAGCCATGCCGGGCGGGCGCCGGGCGATCCGCACCACAGCCTGCACCTGGGCCTGCCGCACCACGCGCAGGCGCCGCAGATCCGGGACGCCGTGCAGGCCTGGCTGATGCGGCAGGCCACCCGCCTGTTCACCGATCGGCTGGAACACTTCGCGCCGCAGCTCGGGGTGCGCTGGCGCAAGCTGGTCCTGAGCAACGCCGGCACGCGCTGGGGCACCGCCCATTCGGACGGCGTGATCCGCCTGAACTGGCGGCTGATCCACTTCCGGCTGCCGGTGATCGATTACGTGGTGGCCCACGAGTTGAGCCACCTGCGGGTGATGGACCACAGCCCCCGGTTCTGGGAAACCGTGAGCACGGTGGTGCCCGACTATCCCGAACTGCGGGCTCAGCTCAAAGGCGAGGCCTTGCCGCCCTGGTGAAGTCGGGAGCGGGAGCGGACAGCCGGACGCAGAGGGCGCGAAAGATACGCAGAGAACGCAAAAAATACCGAGACAAGAATTCAGTTTTCTTGTCTTCTTTGCGTCTTCTGCGTACCCTTTGCGCCCTCTGCGTCCTGCCCCCGCGTTCAGGGGTTCGTGAACCGGTAGACCCCGTCCGCGCAGAACTCCCGCCGCAGCTTCCCCGCGAACCACAGCGCGTGCAGGTGCGCCACCGACTCGCCCATGGCGAACGTCGTCTGGTGCAGGTCCAGCTGGCGCTTGAACAGCACCGGCAGCAGGTCCGCCGCCGACTGCGGCGCCGTGGTGCAGGCCTGCACCACTTCGGCCAGCCGGTCGCGGTGGTGCTCGTGCAACTGGCGGATGCGCTCGTGCAGGCCCACGAACGGCTTGCCGTGCGAGGGCAGCACCAGGGTCTCGGGCGACAGCGGCCGGAACTTGTCGATCGAGTCCAGGAACGCCTGCAGCGGATTCGACTCCGGCTCGGTGTCGTGCACGCTGACGTTGGTGGAGATCCTCGGCAGCACCATGTCGCCGCTGATCAGCACTTCCAGGGCCTCGCAGGACAGCGCGATGTGTTCCGGCGCATGGCCGTGGCCGCCGATGCAGCGCCAGTCGCGGCCGCCGATGCGGATGGTCTGGCCGTCGCGCAGGCGATGAAAGCGCGGCGGCACCTGCGGCACCATGCCCGGGTAGTAGCTCGCGCGGCCGCGGATCTTCTCGATCGATTCCGGGTCGCCGAGCCCGTGGCTGGCGAAGAACCTGGCCGCGCCTTCGCCGCCGAAGCCGGTCGTGCTCATGGAGCCGACCCGGGCCGCGTAATAGTCGGTGGCGCTGATCCACAACGGCGCCTGCCACCGTTCGCACAGCCAGTGCGCCAGGCCGATGTGGTCCGGGTGCATGTGCGTGACGATCACGCGCAGGATCGGCAGGCCCTCCAGCTGGGTGGCGAACACCTGTTCCCACTGCGCCTTGGCCTCGTCTCGCGTGATGCAGCAGTCGACCACCGTCCAGCCGCCGCGGCCGCCGAGTTCGTCACGCAACAGCCAGAGGTTGATGTGGTCCAGCGCGAACGGCAGGCCCATGCGCACCCATTTCACGGCGGCCGCCGGGCCGCTGCCGCCGCGCACGTCGAGCGTTTCACCCTGCGGCGGCAGGGCATCGCCCAGCGGGTAGTACAGCAGTCGTTCGAGGGAATTCATGGGCGGACCTGTCGCAGGATTGACGTTGACGTAAACGTCATATGTAATCGGCATTGTAGGGACGGGCGCTTGCCCACACTGTCCCGCGGCGTACACACACCTCCATGGCCACCACGACCACGTACACGATCAGCGACCTTGCCCGGGAATTCGACCTCACGACGCGGGCCATGCGCTTCTACGAGGACATGGGCCTGCTGCAGCCCGAGCGCTCCGGCCCGGGCGGGCGCAACCGCGTCTACAGCGCGCGCGACCGCACCCGGCTCAAGCTCACGCTGCGCGCCAAGCGCCTCGGCCTCTCGCTGACCGAGGCCAAGGAAATCATCGACATGTACGACAGCCCGCGCGACACCGGGCCGCAGCTGCGCAAGTTCCTGGCGGTGCTGGCCGAGCACCGCCGCCAGCTGGAAGAGCAGATGGCCGACCTGGAGGCCAACCTCGACGAGGTCAAGGTGCACGAGAAGGAGGCGCGGGCGCTGCTGGCCCGCCTCGAGAAGGCGCGGCCGGCCCATGCATAATTGACGTTTACGTCAACGTCAATCACGACCATGGCCGCTGCGCGCTTCGAACCCCAGGATCCAGCCTTCGCCGAGCGGGTGCGTGCCAGTTTCGCGCGGCAGGGCGCCATGCACACGATCGGCGCGACGCTGGCGTCGGTGGAGCCGGGCGCGGTGGTGATCGAACTGCCCTGGTCGGCCGGCCTGACCCAGCAGCACGGCTTCCTGCACGCCGGCATGGTGGCGGCGGCGCTGGACTCGGCCTGCGGCTATGCCGGCTCGAGCCTGATGCCGGCCGACGCGGGCGTGCTGACCATCGAATACAAGATCAATCTGCTGGCGCCAGCCAGGGGCCAGCGCTTCCGGATGGTGGGCGAGGTGCTCAAGCCCGGCAGGACCATCACGGTCGCCGAAGGGCGCGGCTATGCGATCGACGAGGGCCGGGAGAAGCTGATCGCCACGATGCACTGCACGCTGATGACCATCACGGGGCGCGAGGACGTTCGCCACTGAACACGAGGAGACACCATGACATTGCCAGGACTTGACTTCCAGCTGGGCGATGAGATCGACGCCCTGCGCGACGCCGTGCGGGCGTTCGCCGAGGCCGAAATCGCGCCCCGGGCCGGCGAGATCGACCGCAGCGACCAGTTCCCGATGGACCTGTGGCGCAAGATGGGCGAGCTCGGCGTGCTGGGCATCACCGTGCCGGAGGAGTACGGCGGCGCCAACATGGGGTACCTGGCGCACATGATCGCGATGGAGGAGATCTCCCGCGCATCCGCCTCGGTCGGCCTGTCCTACGGCGCGCACAGCAACCTGTGCGTCAACCAGATCAAGCGCAACGGGACCGACGCGCAGCGGCGCAAGTACCTGCCCAGGCTGATCTCGGGCGAGCACGTGGGCGCGCTGGCGATGAGCGAGCCGGGTGCCGGCAGCGACGTGATCTCGATGAAGCTGAAGGCGCAGGACAAGGGCGGCTATTACGTCCTGAACGGCAGCAAGATGTGGATCACCAACGGGCCGGACGCCGACACGCTGGTGGTGTACGCCAAGACCGAGCCGGAACTGGGGGCGCGCGGCGTCACCGCGTTCCTGATCGAGAAGGGGATGAAGGGCTTCTCCATCGCCCAGAAGCTCGACAAGCTGGGCATGCGCGGCTCGCACACTGGCGAACTTGTCTTCCAGGACGTCGAGGTGCCGGCGGAGAACGTGCTGGGCAGCCTGAACGGCGGCGCCAAGGTGCTGATGAGCGGCCTCGACTACGAGCGCGCGGTGCTTGCCGCCGGGCCGATCGGCATCATGCAGGCGGTGATGGACAGCGTGGTGCCGTACATCCACGACCGCAAGCAGTTCGGCCAGAGCATCGGCGAGTTCCAGCTGATCCAGGGCAAGGTCGCTGACATGTACACGGTGCTGCAGGCCGGACGCGCGTTCTGCTACACCGTCGGCAAGAATCTCGACCGGCTCGGCAGCGAGCACGTGCGGCAGGTGCGCAAGGACTGCGCCTCGGTCATCCTCTGGTGCGCGGAAAAGGCCACGTGGATGGCCGGCGAGGGCATCCAGATCTACGGCGGCAACGGCTACATCAACGAATACCCGCTGGGGCGGCTGTGGCGAGACGCCAAGCTGTACGAGATCGGCGCGGGCACCAGCGAGATCCGCCGCATGCTGATCGGGCGGGAACTGTTCGCGGAGACGATGTAACCGCCGGTGACCCGCCGCTGCGTCCGCTACCCCGGACGCGAAGCCGGCAAATCCCGCGGCCGGCACGTCGCACGTCCGTCATCGCACGTAGTTCCACCAGCAGACAATAGCGTCCATGACATCCTCCTCGCTGAACGACCTCTTCGAGCACAACCGCGAATGGGCGGCCCGGATGGAGCGGGAACGTCCGGGATTCTTCCAGGGGCTCACGCAGCAGCAGCAGCCGCGCTACATGTGGATCGGCTGCTCCGACAGCCGCGTTCCCGCGAACCAGATCACCGGACTGGAGCCGGGCGAGGTGTTCGTGCACCGCAACGTCGCCAACGTGGTGGTGCCGACCGACCTGAACTGCCTGTCGACGATCCAGTTCGCCGTCGACCAGCTCAAGATCCGGCATCTGATGGTGGTCGGCCACTACGGCTGCGGCGGGGTCCAGGCGGCGCTGGAAAACATCCGCGTCGGCCTGGCGGACAACTGGATCCAGCACGTCAAGGACGTGCGCGAGAAGCACGGCAGCGTGCTCGAATGGGTCGCGCCGGAGCACCGCCTGGCGGCGCTGTGCGAACTCAACGTCATCGAACAGGTGCTCAACGTCGCGCACACCACCGTCATGCAGGACTGCTGGTCGCGCGGCCAGGCGGTGACGCTGCACGGCTGGTGCTACGGCGTGTCCGACGGGCTGCTCAAGGACCTGCACGTCAGCGTGGACGGCGTTGCGAGCCTCGAGACCGTGTACCGCGACGCGATCTCCGCCGTCGCCTGCGCGCGGCGCGCCTGACCCTGCGCGAGGCCGGCCCGTGTTCCCGCAACGCCTGGACTCGCCGCTGGCCTACGACATCGCCAAGGCGATGATCGACGGCTTCAACCGCCACTACCGGCTGTTCCGGACCGAGTCGCAGCGCGCCCAGCACCGGTTCGAGACCGCCGACTGGCATGGCCAGCAGCGGGCGCAGCGCGAGCGCATCGAGTTCTACGACCTGCGCGTGAAGGAGGCCGTCACCCGGCTGGAGCGCGAGTTCAGGGCCGGGGATCAGCCCATGGAAGTGTGGCAGCAGGCGAAGCTGCACTACATCGGCCTGCTGGTGGACCATCACCAGCCGGAGCTGGCCGAGACCTTCTTCAACTCGGTCACGACCAAGATCCTGCACCGCACGCACTTCCACAACGACTTCATCTTCGTGCGCCCGGCCGTCAGCACCGAGTACATCGAGAACGACGAGCCGGCCGCCAAGCCGACATACCGGGCCTACTACCCCACGCGCGAGACCCTGGGCGAGACCCTGGTGCGGATCGTCGACAACTTCCAGCTGCAGCGCCCCTTCGACGACCTGGCGCGCGACGCGGGTTACGTGCGGGAGGCGATCGAGGCCCGGCTGCACCACGTCACGCTGCGCGCCAACTTCCAGATCCAGGTGCTGTCGTCGCTGTTCTTCCGCAACAAGGGCGCTTACGCGGTCGGCAAGATCATCAACGGTTTCAACGAGGTGCCGTTCGCGCTGCCGATCCTGCACCGCCCGCCGCCGGGCCGCTCGAGGACGGGCGAACTCCCCCGGGGGGGCGACGCCGCAGGCGACAAGGGGCCCAACGGGTCGTCCGGCCGCCTGGTGATCGACACCTGCCTGTTCGGCGAGGACGAACTGCAGGCGCTGTTCTCCTTCGCGCGGGCCTACTTCATGGTCGACATGGAGGTGCCGTCGGCCTTCGTGCAGTTCCTGCGCTCGCTGATGCCGCGCAAGCCGCGCAACGAGATCTACAACGCGCTGGGGCTGGCCAAGCAGGGCAAGACCCTCTTCTACCGCGACTTCCTCTACCACCTGAAGCATTCCAGCGACAAGTTCCGCATCGCGCCCGGCATCAAGGGCATGGTCATGCTGGTGTTCGACCTGCCGTCGTTCCCCTACGTCTTCAAGCTGATCAAGGACCGCTTTCCGCCGCAGAAGGACATGACGCGCGAGCAGGTGAAGGGCAAGTACCTCCTGGTGAAGCAGCATGACCGCGTCGGCCGCATGGCCGACACCCTCGAATACAGCGAGGTGGCCTTCGCGCGCGACCGTTTCGAGGACGAACTGCTCGACGAGATCCGCGCCCATGCGCCCAGCCAGCTGGAAATCGGCGACCGCGACGGCGACGGGCACGAGGAGGTGGTGATCAAGCACCTGTACATCGAGCGCCGGATGATCCCGCTCAACATCTACCTGCAGGAAGCCTTCGACGCCCTGCGGGATGCCGGTGCCGACGAACCCGCGGCGGCGCAGGCACGCAGCCAGATCGAGAGCGCCGTCGTCGAATACGGCAAGGCGATCAAGGACCTGCTGGCGGCCAACATCTTCCCCGGCGACATGCTGTGGAAGAACTTCGGCGTGACGCGCAACGGCAAGGTCGTCTTCTACGACTACGACGAGATCGAATACCTGACCGACTGCAACTTCCGCCGGATCCCGCCAGCGCGCACCGAGGAGGAGGAGCTGTCGGGCGAAGTCTGGTACCGCGTCGGGCCGCACGACATCTTCCCGGAGAGCTTCGCGCCGTTCCTGCTGGGGAACGCGGCGGTGCGCGAGGTGTTCCTCAGGCACCACGCGGACCTGCTGGATCCGGCGTTCTGGAACGCGCGCAAGGAGCGGATCCTGGCCGGCCACGTGCACGACGTGTTTCCGTATGACCCCGACCGGCGCTTCGCGCGCCGCTACGGGCATGTTTCGCCGGCGCAGGCGGTGCCTTCCCGGGCGCCCGCGCTGGTGGCAACCGGGGAAGGCCGGTGATGGCCGTCAGCCAGGAAGTGCGCGACGCATGGGAGCTGGCGAGCTTCGTCGTCACCGCGCTGGGCCTGCCCTTTGCCATTGCCTTCTTCGCCTGGGAGCAGCGCAAGGAGCGCGACAACGAGGAGGAGGAGGGCTACCAGCTGCTCTCCAACGCCTACAACGACTTCCTCAAGGTGGTCCTGGCCAATCCGGACCTGCAACTGCGTTCCAACGAGCCGCTGGCCAATCCCACGCCCGAGCAGTACGAGCGCATGCTGGTGATCTTCGACATGCTGATGTCGCTGTTCGAGCGCGCCTACCTGGTGGCGTACAAGCCCGACATGAGCGAAACGGAGGGCCGGCGCTGGAACAGCTGGGACGACTACATGCGGGAATGGTGTCGCCGCGAGGACTTCCACAACGCCCTGCCGTTGCTTTTGCGCGGCGAAGATCCACAATTCCAGAGTTATCTGCGCCGCATCGCCGAAGAGGAGCGCGGCGCGCCACTGACCCACTGAAACCACCGAGCTTGAAAGGAGCTAGTCATGTCTGATTCCATCGTCATCGTCGGCGCCGCCCGTACCCCCATGGGCGGCTTCCAGGGAGATTTCTCGGCGCTGTCCGCGCACGACCTCGGCGGGGCGGCGATCAAGGCGGCCGTGGAGCGGGCCGGCATCTCGGGCGACGCCGTGGGCGAGGTCCTGATGGGCAACTGCCTGATGGCGGGGCAGGGCCAGGCGCCGGCGCGCCAGGCCGCGTTCAAGGGCGGCCTGCCCAAGAGCGCCGGCGCCGTGACGCTGTCGAAGATGTGCGGCTCGGGCATGAAGGCTGCGATGTTCGCGCACGACATGCTGCTGGCCGGCACGCACGAAGTGATGATCGCGGGCGGCATGGAGAGCATGACGAACGCGCCCTACCTGATGCTCAAGGGCCGGGGCGGCTACCGCATGGGCCACGACCGCATCTTCGACCACATGATGCTGGACGGACTGGAGGACGCCTACGAGGCCGGACGCTCCATGGGCACCTTCGGCGAGGATTGCGCGGCCAGGTACAAGTTCACGCGCGAGGAGCAGGACGCCTTCGCGATCGCCAGCGTCAAGCGGGCCAAGGCGGCCACCGAGTCGGGCGCCTTCGCCAGGGAAATCACGCCCGTGACGGTGAAGAGCCGCGCCGGCGAAGTCGTCGTGTCGATCGACGAGGGCCCGGGCAAGGTCAAGCTGGACAAGATTCCGCAGCTCAAGGCGGCGTTCAAGAAGGACGGCACGATCACGGCCGCGTCCAGTTCCAGCATCAACGACGGCGCCGCCGCCATGGTGCTGATGAAGGAGTCGGTCGCCACGCGCTATGGCAGCAAGCCCATCGCGCGCATCGTCGGCCACACCATGCATTCGCAGGAGCCGGAGTGGTTCACCACCGCCCCGGTCGGCGCGGTGCAGAAGCTGCTGGCGAAGACCGGCTGGAAGGTCGGTGACGTGGATCTCTGGGAGGTCAATGAGGCGTTCGCAGTGGTTCCGATGGCGCTGATGAGGGAGCTGGGCGCCAGCCACGACAAGCTCAACGTCAATGGCGGCGCCTGCGCGCTGGGCCACCCGATCGGCGCTTCCGGCGCGCGGATCATGGTCACGCTGATCCATGCGCTGCAGGCGCGCGGCGGCAAGCGCGGCATCGCCACGCTGTGCATCGGCGGCGGCGAGGCGACGGCGGTGGCCATCGAGCTGGTCTAGTTCACTTGAAGAACGCTGCGCGTTTTCCAAGTGGTTCGATCGGTTGGACGAGGCCGGCGGAGCCGGACCTCGTCCAGGAGGGGTTCGCCCTGCGCCTTCCTTCGGGCGAACGGGGCCGCTAGCGGAAAGAAGCCATGCTGTTGACGAGCGACCAGGAAATGATCCGCGACGCGGTGCGCGCCTTCGCCCAGGAGCAGCTGTGGCCGAATGCCGCGCGCTGGGACAAGGAACGCCACTTCCCGCGTGACGCGCACCGGGGCCTGGCCGCGCTGGGCGCCTACGGCATCTGCGTGCCCGAGGAATTCGGCGGCGCGGGGCTCGACTACCTGACGCTGGCGCTGGTGCTGGAGGAAATCGCCGCCGGCGACGGCGGCACCAGCACCGCGATCAGCGTCACCAATTGCCCGGTCAACGCGATCCTGATGCGCTACGGCAACGCCGCGCAGAAGCAGCGCTGGCTGGTGCCGCTGGCCAAGGGCGAGCTGCTCGGCGCCTTCTGCCTGACCGAGCCGCACGTCGGCAGCGACGCGTCCGCGCTGCGCACGACGGCCACGCGCGATGGCGACGGGTACGTGCTCAACGGCGTCAAGCAGTTCATCACCAGCGGCAAGAACGGCCACGTGGCCATCGTGATCGCGGTCACCGACAAGGGCGCCGGCAAGCGCGGCATGAGCGCGTTCATGGTGCCGACCGACGCTCCCGGCTACCTGGTCGCGCGGCTCGAGGACAAGATCGGGCAGCATTCCAGCGACACGGCGCAAATCCAGCTGGATGACTGCCGCGTTCCCGCCGACCACCTCATCGGGGAGGAAGGCGAGGGCTACCGGATCGCGCTCTCGGCCCTGGAAGGCGGTCGTATCGGGATCGCGGCGCAAAGCGTCGGCATGGCGCGCAGCGCGTTCGACGTGGCGCTGGCGTACGCCAGGGAGCGGGAGAGCTTCGGAACCGCCATCTTCAATCACCAGGCCGTCGGTTTCCGGCTGGCGGAGTGCGCCACCAGGCTCGAGGCGGCGCGCCAGCTCATCTGGCACGCGGCGGCCTTGCGCGATGCCGGCCGGCCATGCCTGAAGGAAGCAGCGATGGCCAAGCTGTTCGCCAGCGAGATGGCCGAGCAGGTCTGCAGCGCGGCGATCCAGACGCTGGGCGGGTACGGTTACGTGACCGACTTCCCGGTCGAGCGGATCTGGCGCGACGTACGCGTGTGCCAGATCTACGAAGGCACGTCCGACGTGCAGAAGATCATCATCCAGCGCGCGCTGGCATAGCGCGCCACCGGCCGCGGCGCCCGGCGCCGGGAACAACAAGGAGACACCATGCCCATCACCAGGGGATTCCGCCAGCTGGTGGACGAGGCCAGCGCCCGGATCACGACCTACAGCGTGGCGCAGGTCCGCGCCCGGCTCGACGATCCGCGGGTCCAGCTCGTCGACATCCGCGACGTGCGCGAACTGGAGCGCGAAGGCACGGTGCCCGGCTGCGTGAATGCGCCCCGCGGCATGCTGGAATTCTGGGTCGACCCGGCGTCGCCCTACTACAAGCCGGTGTTCGGCGACGAGGGCAAGGAGTACATCCTGTTCTGCGGCGCCGGCTGGCGCAGCGCCCTGGCCACCAAGGCGCTGCAGGACATGGGGATGACCAACGTGGCCCACGTCGACGGCGGCTTCGGCGAATGGGTCAGGCAGGGTGCTCCCGTGGAAACCTACGAAGCGCACCGGGCGCGGCGCCACCCGGCCAGGGCGGCGTGAGGCCGCGGGCCGACGCCGCGCCATGCCCTTGCGGGCGGCGCGACGGCCGGGACCGGCCCTTGTTGCTGGACCAGTGCTGCGGCCGCTGGCTCGACGCCCCGGGCGCGCCCGATGCCGAGTCGCTCATGCGCTCGCGCTACACGGCGTTCGTGCTCGGGGACGAGCGGTACCTGCTGGCGACCTGGCATCCGGGCACCCGGCCCGCCGCCTTGCGGCTGGAGCCGGGGCTCAAGTGGCTGGGCCTCGAGGTCCGGTCCCACCGCGCCGCCGACCCGGCGCACGCCACCGTGGAATTCGTGGCCCGCTCGCGGCTGCACGGCCGCGCCCACCGCCTGCATGAAACCAGCAGCTTCGTCCGGGAAGCCGACGGGCGCTGGTATTACGTGGACGGCGTGATCGCCGGCGACGGCGGCGGCAGCCCGTGATAATCCACCGATGCGCCCCCCTCCAACGCCAGCCGACGAGGCTGAACGCCTGGCCGACCTGTACGACTACGGCATCCTCGACACTCCGGCCGAACGGGTCTTCGACGAAATCGCCGCGCTGGCCGCGACGATTTGCGGCACGCGCTATGCGGCGCTGACGCTGATCGACGCCGACCGGCAGTGGTTCAAGGCGGTGCACGGGCCGTCGCCCAGGCAGATCGCCCGCGACGAGAGCGTCTGCGGCCATGCCATCCTGGAACGCGATCTGTTCGAGGTGCCGGACCTGGCCGAGGACGAACGCTTCGCCGGCAACCGGCTGCTGGCGGGGCCGCTCAAGATCCGCTTCTACGGCGGCAGCCAGCTCACCAGTTCGCGCGGCCACACTATCGGCATGCTGTGCGTGCTGGACCAGGAGCCGCGGGTGCTCGGCGCCGCGCAGCGCGTCGCGCTCAAGCAACTGGCCGGTGTGGTGATGGCCGTGCTGGAGGAGGGGAGGCAGACGCGGCTGCTCAGCTGGATCGGCTCATTGCTGGACCGGGTGTCGGAAGAGATCTACATCCTCGAGCCGCGCACGCTGAGCTTCCTCTACGCGAACGCGACCGCCTTGCGCATGCTCGGCCTGACGCTGGAAGCGCTGCGCGGCCGCGACCCGCTGGACCTGCAGAAGAATTACGACCCTGCCAAGCTCGAAGGCTACGTGCGCGACCTCGAGGCCGGCGCGCCGCAGGTCGTGTTCGAGAGCACCCGCCCGGGCGTCGACGGCCGGATCCATCCGGTGGAGGTGCGCTGGGAGTTGCAGCACACCAGCGGACGCCCGGTGATCCTCTCGCTGGTGCAGGACATCAGCAAGCGCAAGGAAATGGAGCGGATGAAGGACGAGTTCATCTCGGTCGTCAATCACGAGCTGCGCACGCCGCTCACCTCGATCCATGGCGCGGTCAAGCTGCTGCAGCAGGGCGCGGGCGGCGAACTCCCGGACAAGGCAAGCCGGCTCGTGTCGCTCGCCGCGGAGAACACCGAGCGGCTGCGCAGCATCGTCGACGATATTCTCGACCTGGACCAGATCGCATCCGGCCGCATGCAGTTCCGCCTCGAAACCCTGGAGGCCCGCGGGATGCTGGAGCAGGTGGCACGCGCCTACGAGACGACGGCGCGCGCCGGCGGCGTCGCCGTCGACGTCGACGCTCCCGAGGGCTTGCGGCTGCGGGCGGACGCCCAGCGGCTGCACCAGGTGCTCGCCAACCTCCTCTCCAACGCGATCAAGTTCGCGCCGCGCGACAGCCGCGTCCTGCTCGGCGCCGCGACGACGCCGCAGGGCCTCGTGCGGCTGGAGGTGATCGACCACGGCGCAGGGATTCCGGATCAGTTCCGCAGCCGGATCTTCCAGCGCTTCGCGCAGGCGGACATGAACACCCGCCGCACCAAGGGCGGCTCGGGGCTGGGCCTGTCGATCGCCAAGGGGATGGCGGAGCACATGGGAGGCACGATCGGCTACACGTCCGAGCCGGGGCGCACCTGCTTCTTCGTGACCATGCCCGGAGCGGCCTCATGACGGGGCGCCGCATCGTGCTGGTGGAAGACGACGACAGCATCCGCGCCGTCGCGGTGATGGCGCTGGAGGAGCTCGGCGGCCACCAGGTGCTGGCGTTCGGGTCGGGCGAGGACGCGGTGGAGCGCTGCGGGCCGTTCCAGCCCGAGCTGCTGGTGCTCGACGTCTCGCTGCCGGGCATGGACGGGCCGCAGACGCTGGCCAGGCTGCGCGAGGATCCCGAGCTGCGCTCGGTCCCGGCCGTGTTCCTCACGGCGCATACCCACGCCCGGCAGATCGCCGAGCTGCGCAAGCAGGGCGCGCGCGACGTCATCGCCAAGCCGTTCGACCCGATGCACCTGTGCGACCGCATCGCCGCGGTGCTGACGGCGCCCGATACCATTCCGGCACCACTGGAACAGCCGCCGGTGGCGCTGCTGGTGGAGGACGACCCCGGCATCCGGTACCTGATCGGCTTCATCCTGCAGCAGCAGGGCTGGGTGGTGGTGGAGGCGTTCGACGGCCGGCAGGGACTGGCGGCGATCGTCAAGGGCACCGTCACGGATGCCGTGCTGCTGGACATCATGCTGCCGCACGTCGACGGCTTGCAGCTGCTGGAAGTGCTGCGCGGCCGCGAGAAGTGGAAGGACGTTCCGGTGATGATGCTCACCGCCAAGGACGACGAGGAGGCGGTTGCGCGCGCCCTCGCGGCCGGCGCCAACGATTACCTGGCCAAGCCGTTCGATCCGGCGGAGCTCGCGCAGCGCCTCGGTCGCCTGCCGCGCAAGCGCCGCCGCTGACGGCCGTTACTGCTGCGGCTTCACGCGCGGCGTGACATTCCACGCCGTCTCCCCGCGCCATTCCTTGTAGTGCGCGATGCGGTTCCAGGCGTTCTTGAGGCCGGCGTAGAACAGCGTCGACGTGACCAGGTAGAACCAGAACCAGGTGCCTCGCTTCTTCAGCTGCGGGTCGGCGAGCAGGTAGGTGAAGACGATCTGCCCGGGCCCGGTGCCCAAGGTGAAGAGCGTCGTGACGACGAACAGCGGCACCAACCAGTCGATGCGCGACAGCGAGCCGGCTTCGACCGCCCACCAGGCGATCAGCGGCAGGATCTGCATCGAGGCCCAGGGATAGAGTTCGCGCCAGACCAGCAGCTGGATCATGCCGAGCTTCTGCCGGGCCGACAGATGGGGCGAGCGCAGCGCCGGCACGATCCACTTCAGCGAGATCTGCAGCCAGCCCTGGGCCCAGCGCAGCCGCTGCTTGGTGAGCGCCGTCATCGTTTCCGGCGCGAGTTCGCGCGAGACGAGATAGGGGTCGGAGACGATGCGCTTGCCGCGCACGACCGCCCGCATCGACGAATCGATGTCCTCGGTCAGCATGAAACCGTGCATTCGCAGCTCGCGCAGCAGGGAGGTGCGCCAAAAGCCGTTGCTGCCGCCGAAGATGCCGAAGCCGTGCAGCCGCGCCCGTCCCGGGTGGCTCACCGCATAGATCTGCTCGAACTCGATCGCCACCATCTTCGCCACCCACGATGCCGCGCCGTTGCGAATGAAGCAGTGGCCCTGCACGACATCCGCGCCGTGCGAAAGCCAGCGCCACGCACGCCGGAAACTCTCCGGGTCGGGCTGGTGGTCGGCGTCGAACACCGCCGTGAATTCGCCCGTCGCGTGGGCCAGCGCCGCGTTCACGTTCTGGGCCTTGGAGGTGCTCGTGTGCACCCGCATCGGAACGAAGCGCGGATCCTCGCGCGCGATCTGGCGCAGCCGCCCCTCGATCTCGGGCATGTCGCGCGGCGTGTTGTAGGCGAGGATGATCTGCAGCCGCGCGGGATATTGCAGGCGCAGGAACGCCGCCACGGTGTCCTCGATGATGGGGGCCTCGTTGGGCAGGTAGGCCGCGATGATCGCCGTGGCCGGCGGGTACGGCGCGGCCGGGTTGGCCGGCGGGTCCGCGCGCTTGAGGGCGAGCACGCCTTCGGCCCAGATCGACATCGCCGTGAGGCCCAGCGCCGCCACGACCAGCAGGTACACGTGCCTGCTGATGTCCAGGCCCGAGCGCCCGAGTCCCCAGTAGACCAGGAAGGGCAGCACCAGCCCGACCCCCAGGGTGACGAGGTACTGCAGCAGCAGCGCGTGCCGGGCATGCACCTGCCCCCACCACGCCCGCAGCGGGCCGGGGCCGCGCCGCCGTCCTGCCTGTGGCGGCCGCCAGTGCACCGGCTCGAGATCGAGATGCAGTGCCGACTGCTGCGCGGCCTCGCGCGCCTGCCGAAGCGCGGCGGCCGCGCTGGCGCTGCGGTGCAGTCCGCTGTAACCGATGGCCGGCGAAAACTGCAGTTCCTGGCCCGCCAGGACGAACGCCTCGCCGGCGATGCGGCCGCTCAGCTGGCGCAGGCGGGCGGCAGCCTCGTGGCGCGAAGTGCCGGGCAGCAGCAGCAGCAGGTCGCCTTCGCGGCCGCGCGCCACCTGCTCGCCGGCCATGGCGTCGAGCCCGATGCGCTCGGCCACCTGGCACCAGAGGCTGTCCTCCAGCACGGTCCCCAGGCGGGCGCGATAGCGGTCGAGTTCGTCGAGGCGCAAAGCCGCGACGAAGCTGTTGCCCGGGGCCCGGCCGGCGCGCAGTTCGTCGCGTTCGGCCACCGCCTGGTCGAGAAAGGACGCCTCATCCAGCAGCGGGATCTCCACCGCGGGCGGCAGCGGGACATCGAGCGGCGGTGGCGACTCGAGCATTCCGCTGCGCAGGATGGCAGCCACTTTGCGCACCAGCACCTGGGGTGCGAAGGGCCAGGGCAGGCAGTCGACGCGGGATGCCGTCGCCGCACCGGCCGCGGCGTCGGGCAGGAGCTCGGCCGAGTCGACCAGCAGCAGCGGCGGCGCAGGTTGGGGGCCTTCGCGCATGGCGGTCAGCAGTTCCATGCTGCCCAGGCCGGCGATCGCCGGCGCGCTGACGACCAGCGACCACCGCTGCGCCCGCACGTCCTCGGCGCTTCCGAGCCGCACGTCGTAGCCCGCCGCGACGAGCGGCGCGAGCGCATCGCTGGCGATCCTGCTGCTCAATCCCACCAGCAGGACCGGTCCGCGCGTCGGGGGCCGGAGCATCACCAGTCCCGGTCAAGCGAGAGGCCGAACGTCGTGCGGGCGAACCCGGCCGCCGCGGTGAGGGAACTGAAGCGCTGCGCCCGAGCCTCCAGGCGCGTGCGGGCATCGAGGCGCCAGCCGACCCGCAGGCTGGCGTCGTGCGCCGGCTTGCCGCCGTCCGGCACGGCGTGTTCCCGCCCGATGGCGCCGGCGATCGCGACATGCCATCGGCCCTGCGGTCCGTCGGGACGCCAGGCGGCACGCAAGGTGAGCTGGGTCGACTCGAATGTCAGCGGATTGAAGTAGCCGTTGTTCGACTGCCGCGCGAACTCGTAGCGCGTGTGGCGCAAGCCTGCCCACGCGTCCGGATGGGTCCGCCAGCGATACTCGGTTTCGAACTGGGTGCCGCGCCGCGTGTTGCCGTCGCTGTAGTCGGCGTGGTGGAGGCGCAGCGTGTAGCGCTGGCGCTCGGTCGGGGTGAGATCGGCCGAAAGCCCATGCTCGCGCGCCGTGAGGCCGAGCCGCAGCGACTGCAGGTTGTCGAAGGTGCCGCGGTTGGTGCTCAGGTCGAACCGCCACAGGTCGCCCGGCCACCACGTCAGCCAGGTGGCGTACACGGACGGGTCGTGGGCCTCGCCGGTGCGCATCCGGATGCGCTCCTGGCCGAATTCCCCGTTCCACTCGAACGCATCGTCGAAGCGATAGCGCGCCTGCATCATCGGCCGCCGCACCAGCGCCGCATCGGCGCCGTCGTGGCGCTCGTACTCGATGCGGTCGATCCGGGCGCCGATGGTGCCGCGGCCCTGGCCAAAGCTGACCGAGTGGCCCAGCCGCGCGGCGCGGATGTCGATCTGGTCGGACTGGCTGGAGCGCTGCAGCTCCGCCACCGACCGGGGCGCCTGCCCGCGCGCGAGCTCGGCGGCCAGTTCCCGGGCCGTCGCGTGCCGCGCCGTCGCTCCAGAGAGCGTGCGCTCCGCTTCGTCGGGCCGGCCGAGCCACGCCTGAGCCTGGGCCTGGATCACCCGGGCGTCGTCGTCGCCGGGGTGCGTCCGCAGATGCTGTGCCAGATGCGCGACCGCCGCGCGCTGGCGGCCGCTCCAGCTCAATGCGCGGCCGAGGTTGCGGCCCGCGTCGTCGTCCGCCGGCGTTTCGCGCAGCAGCGTCTCGAAGACGGGGCGGGCGCGGCCGGGCTGGTCGGTCCACAGCAGGGCCAGTCCGAGGCCCTTGAGCGAGCGCAGCCGCTCGTCGCCCGAGCGGGGCGCCTGCAGCGCCTCCTGGAACAGCGGAATCGCCGCGCGCGAGCGGCCGGAGTAGTTCAGCTGGTCCGCATATTCCTGCAGCAGTTCGCGGCGCCGTGCCGGGTCGGCGGCGATGGCGCCGGCGAACAGGTCGCCGGCTTCGCGGTTGCGGTCGGCGCGGGCGGCCGCGCGGGCGGCGGAAACCAGGTCATCGGCGCTGCGGGCGGGCGCCGCCGCGGCAGGGGGGGGCGGCTGGGTCCGGGCCGGCAATGGCCACGCCGCGGGCAATAGCGCCAGCACGAAGGTAAAGCGCAGAATTGAACTCATCCATGCCAGCCTAGCACGCGAAACGCGAACCCAGAAGCGCCCCCCGCGGAATTACCGCCGGCACGGCTGGATCGCGCAAGTGCGCGATGATCGGAGTGGCGCGGGTGCGACGCTTGCGGCGCTCCGCCGAAGGCACGGCGGCGTATCGACCAGGAAGGATGAGCGGAAATGCGATTTGAAGCGGTGCTGTTCGACTGCGATGGAGTGCTCGTGGACAGTGAACGCATCACCAACGGCGTGTTGCGCGACATGCTCGAGGAACTGGGATGGAGGCTCAGCGCCGACGAATGCCTGCGCCTGTTCATCGGCAAGGCCGTGAAGGACGAGCGGGCGCTGATCGAGGCCAACACCGGCCAGCCGCTGACGGACGACTGGCTGGTGCGGTTCCGCGAGCGCCGCAACGTCGGCCTGATGAGCGGCGTGCGGCCGATCCGCGGCGCCGTCGGCGCCGTCGCGCGGATCCACCAGCGCTGGGGCGGCCGGATCGCCTGTGCCTCGGGGGCGGACCGCTTCAAGCTCGAGCTGCAGCTCGACAAGTGCGGGCTGATGCCCTATTTCGAGGGGCGCATCTTCAGCGGGCACGAGATGCCGCGCTCCAAGCCGGCGCCCGACGTCTACCTGGCAGCCGCCGCGGCGCTCGACGTCGAGCCGGGTCGCTGCGCCGTGGTGGAAGATACGGTGACCGGCGTTGCCGCGGGCATCGCGGCCGGTGCGACCGTCTTCGGCTACAGCCCGCCGGAGGCCGGCCACGACACGCCCCGGGCCCTGCGCCAGGCCGGGGCAGTCGAGGTCTTCAGCGACATGATGGAACTGCCGCAGGTGCTGGACTGACTTTGCGCGGCCGCGCCGGTGCCGCGGGCGACCGCCGGTGCGGCATCAGGCCGTGAGTTCGGGCTTCAGGTCCGAGGATGGCACCAGCCCCTGGTCGCCGTCCTCGTACATCAGGTGCGCGCCGCTGGGTGTCATGCGCCAGCAGGCAGCGAAGGTGCGGCCTTGCACCGTGGCCGTCGCTTCCTTGTACTTGTCTTGCAGTCTCGGGTCGAGCTGGCTGAGCACCTTCTCGACCTTGCAGGGCGCTTCGGCCAGGCGCACGCTGTCGCCGCCCTGGCGTGCCACCAGATCGCCTGCGAACGCCGGCGCGGCTGCGACGGCTGCGCACAGAAGAACCACTCTCATTGCAATCTCCCGGATGGATGGGCACTCACCTTGCGCGCCCTTTGGAGGCATCTTCGGCGGGGCCCGGGAGCAGGCCTGTAGGAGGCGAGGCGCAGAGCGGGTCCGTGGAGGGCGTCTTGCCGTGCAGCGGCTCTCCCACGCCCTTGCAGGCGCCGAGCCCGCGGACCAAGGCGGACGCTCGCCGGGGCCGGTCAGGTGCGGTGCCCGCCGGAGGCCGGGTCGCTCGCGTTGCCCTGCCGCGTCGGACCGTCCTGGTCCTGCACGACGCCAGCCTTCCTGGCGCCGCGGCCCGGCTGGGCCTCGCGTCCCTCCTTGGTGGCTTCGCCGCGATCGCGCGACTCGCCGCCGAGCCCCGCGGCGTCGGAGCTGCCTTCCTCCTGCGGCAGGTCGGACTCGAACTCCGGAGGATGGGTATCGCCGGTCATCTTGGCCTTGCGGAACGGATCGGGCATCTGTGGGCTCCTGGAAGTGGGTCGATCAAGCCAATCTACCGCCGGGGTCGGGGGGGCGCTGTAGGAGAAGTCCGCGCCCCGGGCGGCCCGCCCCCGGTTCGGCGACCCCTGGGCCGGACCCTGGTCGCCACGTCCGCGCTCACCAACTGGCCGCCATGGAATCGGGCGAGAAACGCGGATCGCCCGTGACGGACCTCAGGTCGACGAACTCCATGTCGTTCATCGTGATGCCCTTCAGCTGCACCGAGGTCTGCAGATCCCATCTGGCGCTCGGCTCTCCCTGCACGTGGAAGTCGCCGCCGTTGTCGGCCACGTACATGCCGTAGCGCTTGGCGGCGGTTGCGATCGCCTTGGCCTGGGTCGTCCACCAGTCGGGAATCGTGAAGTCCTTCTTCAGGCGCAACAGGGCACCGAAGGGCATCGCGCCGGGGTTGGCGCCGCCCGCGCCGAAGCGTGCCGGCCACTGGTAGCCGATGTCGATCGCCGCGTCGCGGAAATTGACGCGCAGCGCGTGCCGGATCTCGCCGGCGTTCGCTTCGCCCACCTTGACCAGCAGCGGCGTCACCGGCAGCCCCGCAGCATCGGCGGAGGCCCAGTCCTTCGGCCGCAGTGCATTCGAGCCGAGCTCCCAGGCGGCCGTCGCCAGCGAATACCACTGGCCGCCGAGCTTGTAGGCGAAGAAGCTCTCCCACAGGCGGCAGGCGCCTTTCTCCACGACCAGCACATGACGGTCGCCGCATCGGTTGGGATCGTTGCACTGGCCGTCCTCGTTGACGATCCTCCCGTCCTGCGGGAAGGGGAACCGCCGCTGGCCCTGCTGCGCGGCGGTGCAGTCGCGCTGGATCGCGTAGCCGTCGCCGGCGGGCACGGCGCAGTCGCTCTTGTACGGCCAGCCGCGCTCCCAATACGCGCCGGACGTCGAGAAATCGAACGACACCACGGGCCAGTCGGTTCCGGCACGGTCGATCACATTGATCGGCATGCCGTAGTAATCGCCGTAACTGGCCGGGTTCTCGTGGAACCCCCAGTCCGCGCCGAAAGGCAGTTGCCGGCCGGCGACGTCGATCCACTGGCTGCTTTGCGGGTGGGCAGGGAAGCGCGACAGGTCGTCGATGCGGGTGTTGAAGATCGCGCTGGCCGGGAACATCTGGCAGTCGCCGATGGTGGGGACCGGGCCGCCTGCAGCCACGGCTGGAGCCGCAGCCGGGGCCGGACTCGGAGCCGGAGCGCCGGCCGCTGCCGGTTCTGTCGCGGGCGCGGGCGCGGGGGTGGGGGTGGGGGTGGGGGTGGGCGCCGCTGCCGGCGGCCCGAGGCCCGCTTGGGCCGAGGCGGCCGCTGCCAGCGCCTGGACGGCGCCGTCGACCGCGGCCGCAATCCCCGTGCTCCCACCGCCGCCGCCGCAGCCGGCCAGCAGGGTTGCGCCGCACAAGGCGATGGCCAGCGAACGCGCTGTCTTGGTGTCGGTCACGTCTTACCCTCAGGTTCAGCAAGGGCGCATTCTGAGTCCGGGAACCGGCCTTACAAGCGTCAGCGACTGCAAGGCCATGGTCGAGCGGGTTACGGCACGGCCGAGCAAATATCGGCTGCTTCCGTGCCATGTGTCACAGCTGACCGTTACCGGGTGATGGGAGCGGTTTCGGGCCTGTGAATCCGGCCGGCCGCGCCGCCCGCGGTTGTGTCACGATTCGGCGCGGGGGCGAATCGGCTGGGACGCGGGTCAGCACGGGCCTGACCGCCGGGGCGGCGCAGCAGATGATCGAGGCCGTCGGCCTGCTGGCAAGGCGGTGCACGAGGACCTGTCGCAGTTGCGCCACGCCGCGGCCATGAAGGAAGTGAAGCAGGAGGACCGGAAGGTCACGTAGCGGCGGCCTTGCGGAATTCGGCCGGCGACGTGCCCGTCCACTGCCGGAACGCGCGGATGAAGCTCTTCTCGTTGCGAAATCCGGTCGCCTGCGCCACCTGCTTGACCGGCATCTCGCTGCGATACAGCAGGTCCTTGGCGCGCTCGCAGCGAACGTCGTCCTTCAGCGCCTGCAGGCTGGCGCCGGCCTCCTTGAGCTGGCGGTGCAGCGTCCGCACCGACACGTGCAGCAGCGACGCCAGCCCTTCCGCGCCGTGGGTGCGCTGCGGATGCGCGGCCAGCGCCTGCCGCACCTGTTGCACCAGCAGGCGGTCGCGCCGGTACTGCAGCACCATCAGCGGCACCGCGCGCTGCAGCATCTGACGCAGCGCGTGTTCGTCGCGCCGCAGCGGCAACGCGAGGTAGCGCGCGTCGAACCGCAGCGCCGCCTGCGCCGCCGCGAACCGCACCGGCCCCGGGAACATCAACGGATAGGCGGCTGAATGCGGCGGCGCGGCGAACGGGAACGCCGCGTCGGCCAGCGGAATGCGCGAATCCACGTACCAGCAGGCCAGGCCGTGGACGTTGCGCAGCACGTGGACCAGGCAGAACTCGCGCGCGGCGCCCAGGTCGCGCCGCTCCTCGATCGTGATGGCCGCCGTCGGGCCGGCGAGCGAGACGTCCAACGCGATGTCGTCGGCCAGCAACCCGTGGTACCGGCACCAGCGCTTGAGCGCCACGCCCAGGTCGGGGGAGCTGAGGGCGGCGCGCGCCACCATGCCGTAGCTGCCCCACGGCAGGCGCCGCGAAAAGGCCCCCAGCGCCTCGTCGTCCAGTTCCTGCATCGCCGCGCCGGACAGCGTTTCCATCTGGGCGGCCGTGATGCGGCCGTCCGGAATCTGCAGGGCAGATGGCGTGATCTGTGCCAGCCTCAACACCCGGGCCGGATCCTGGCCGCGGCGCCGGTAGGCGGCCACGATCGCCCTGGCGAAGGCCATCGGGGTGGCGGCCACCGGGGACTCGACGAGGGCTGGCGCGACGCGCGAGGACATGCGTCGAGTCTGCCGGAGCGTGGCAGGATTTGCAACCTCGCTGGCACGCGCGCCGGGGCCGCGACCGCCTAAGCTTGCCGACTGGCGTAAGGTAAGGCCGCGAACGCCGCGCCGGCAGCAAGGAGACCCATGCCCGTTCTCGAATCGCAACTGAATCCCCGTTCGGCCGACTTCCAGGCCAATGCCGCTGCGATGCGCGCGCTGGTGGACGACCTGCAAGTGCAGGTCGCCAAGGCGGCGGAGGGCGGCGGCGAGATCGCCCGCGCCAAGCACGAAGCGCGCGGCAAGCTGCCGCCGCGCCAGCGGGTGCAGATGCTGCTGGATCCGGGCACGCCGTTCCTGGAACTGGCGCCGATGGCCGGGCACGAGATGTACGACGGCGGCGCGCCCTGCGGCGGCATCATCGCCGGCATCGGCCGCGTGAGCGGCGTCGACTGCATGATCGTGTGCAACGACGCCACGGTGAAGGGCGGCACCTACTTCCCGATCACGGTCAAGAAGCACCTGCGGGCTCAGGAGATCGCCTGGCAGAACCGGCTGCCCTGCATCTACCTGGTCGACTCGGGCGGCGCCAACCTGCCCAACCAGGACGACGTCTTCCCGGACCGCGAGCACTTCGGCCGCATCTTCTTCAACCAGGCCAACCTGAGCGCGCAGGGCATCGCCCAGATCGCCGTGGTGATGGGTTCCTGCACCGCCGGCGGCGCGTACATGCCGGCGATGAGCGACGAGACCATCATCGTCAAGAACCAGGGCACCATCTTCCTGGGCGGCCCGCCGCTGGTGAAGGCGGCGATCGGCGAGATCGTGTCGGCCGAGGACCTGGGCGGCGGCGACGTGCATACCCGCCTGTCGGGCGTGGCCGACCACCTGGCGCAGAACGACCTGCACGCGCTGGCGCTGGCGCGGCAGGCGGTGGCCACGCTCAACCGGGGCAAGCGTTTCGAGCAGCAGGTGCGCGAGCCGCGCCCGCCGAAGTACGACGCGCAGGAACTGCACGGCATCGTGCCGACCGACGTGCGCAAGCCGTACGACGTGCACGAGATCATCGCGCGCGTCGTCGACGGCTCCGAGTTCCACGAGTTCAAGCAGCGCTACGGCACCACGCTGGTCTGCGGCTTCGCGCACATCGAAGGCATGCCGGTGGGCATCGTCGCCAACAACGGCATCCTGTTCTCGGAGAGCGCGCAGAAGGGCGCGCACTTCATCGAGCTGTGCTGCCAGCGCAAGGTGCCGCTGATCTTCCTGCAGAACATCACCGGCTTCATGGTCGGGCGCAAGTACGAGAACGAGGGCATCGCGCGCCACGGCGCGAAGATGGTGACGGCGGTCGCCACCGCGCAGGTGCCCAAGTTCACGCTGATCATCGGCGGCAGTTACGGCGCCGGCAACTACGGCATGTGCGGCCGCGCCTATTCGCCGCGCTTCCTGTGGATGTGGCCCAACGCGCGCATCAGCGTCATGGGCGGCGAGCAGGCCGCCAGCGTGCTGGCCACCGTCAAGCGCGACGGCATCGAGTCGCGCGGCGGCCAATGGAGCGCGGACGAGGAAGAGGCGTTCCGCAAGCCGATCCGCGACCAGTACGAGGTGCAGGGCCATCCCTACTACGCGACGGCGCGCCTGTGGGACGACGGCGTGATCGACCCGGCCGACACGCGCCGGGTGCTGGCGCTGGGGCTGTCGGCGACGCTCAATGCGCCGATCGGCGAGCCGAAGTTCGGGGTGTTCCGGATGTAAGGACGGCCGGCGTGCCGCGATCCATGGACTCCATCTACATCACACCCGAGCACGAGGCATTGCGCGAGCAGGTCGCGCGCTTTCTCGCGCGAGAGGTGGAACCGCACGGCGCTGCCTGGGAGGAGCAGGGCTTCGTCCCGCGCGACGTGCTGCGCCGCATGGGCGAAGCCGGCCTGTTCGGGCTGATGTACGAGAGCGCCTGGGGCGGCGCCGAAGCCGACGCGCTCACCAATCTGGTCTTCGCCGAGGCGCTCGCGCAGTCGACCTTCGCGGGGTTCGTGATCACGGTGCTGGTGCACACCGACATGGCCAGCCCGCACCTGCACCACGCCGGCAGCGCGCAGCAGAAGGACCGGTACCTGCGGCGGGTGATCGCCGGCGACCTGATCACCGCGGTCGCGATCACGGAGCCCGGCGCGGGCTCGGACGTGGCCGGCATCCGCACGACGGCGCGGCGGGAGGGCGACGAGTGGGTGCTGGACGGCGCCAAGATGTTCATCACCAACGGCGTGCACGCCAACCTGTACTTCGTCGCGGCGAAGACCGGGCCCGGCAGGCGCGACATGTCGATGTTCATCGTCGAGAAGGGAACGCCGGGCTTTGGCGTCGGCCGGGCATTGAAGAAGACGGGCTGGCTCTCTTCGGACACCGCCGAGCTCGTCTTCGACGGCGTGCGGATCCCGGCTGCCAACCTCCTCGGCGAGGAAGGCAAGGGCTTCTACGCGGTGATGAAGAACTTCCAGACCGAGCGGGTCGCGCTGGCCGCGATGGCGGTCGGGCACTGCCGGCAGGCGCTCCGGCTCACGCTGGATCACGTCCGGCGGCGCCAGGCGTTCGGCGGGTCGCTGTGGGACCAGCAGGCGATCCGCCAGCGGCTGTCGATGCTGGACGCGAAGACCCGCGCGGCCCGGCAATTCATGTACCACTGCGCCTGGCGCGTGACGCAAGGGCATGACATCGTGCAGGACGTCTCCATGCTCAAGGCGTTGACCGGCGAGCTGGTCAACGAAGTGGTGCAGACCTGCCAGCAGTTTCACGGCGGCATGGGCTACATCCGGGAGACCGCGATCGAGCGGCTGTGGCGCGACGCGCGCGTGCTCGCCATCGGCGGGGGCGCGACCGAAGTCATGCTGGAGGAAGCGGCCAAGCGCTACTGAAAGGACACACCATGGGACACCTCGACATCCGCTGCGCCGAGTGGCAGGCGACCATCACGCTCAATCGCCCCGAAGTGCGCAACGCCTTCAACGACGAGGTGATCGTCGAGCTGACGCGGGCCTTCCATGACCTCGGCGCCCGCGACGACGTGCGCTGCATCGTGCTGGCGGGCAACGGCCCGGCGTTCTGCGCCGGCGCGGACCTCAACTGGATGCGGCGCATGGCCGGCTACACGCACCGCGAGAACTTCGCCGACGCGGCGGCGCTGGCCGAGATGCTGCGCGTGATCTACCGCTGCCCCAAGCCGACCATCGCCCGCGTGCAGGGCGACGTGTACGCAGGCGGCATGGGGCTGGTCGCCGCCTGCGACATTGCCGTGTCCGTCGACTCCGCGCAATACTGCCTGAGCGAAGTGAAGCTGGGGCTGGTCCCGGCCACCATCAGCCCCTACGTGATCCGCGCCATGGGGGCGCGCGCCGCCCACCGCTATTTCCTGACGGCGGAGCGTTTCGGCGCCGGTGAGGCCCTGCGCATCGGCTTCGTGCACCAGGTCGTGCGCGCGCCCGACCTGGACGACGCGGTGGCCGCGCTGGCGCGCAACCTCGTCCAGGCCGGCCCGCAGGCGGTGAGCCAGTGCAAGCAACTGGTGCACGAAGTCGCGGGACGCGACATCACGCCCGACCTGATCGGCGCCACCGTCCGATCGATCGCGGACATCCGCGTGAGCCCGGAGGGCCGCGAAGGCATCCAGTCCTTCCTCGACAAGCGCCGGCCCGGCTGGCTGCCGCGCGACTGACCGATGGAGCCGTTCGGCCAACTGTCCGACGCGCCGCGGTGGCTGGCGCTGGCCGCTGCCCTGGGCTGGGCCAGCGGCATCCGGCTGTACGCGGCCGTGTTCCTCGCGGGGCTGGCCGGCTTCATGGGCTTCGTCGAACTGCCGCCGGGCCTGCAGGTGCTGCAGCATCCCGCCGTGCTCGGCGTCAGCGGCTCGCTGTGCCTGGTCGAGTTCTTCGCCGACAAGATTCCATTCGTCGACACCCTGTGGGACACGGTGCACACGGTGATCCGCATCCCGGCCGGCGCGGCGCTCGCGGCTGGCGCGCTCGGCGCCGACAGCGCCGCAATGGGCTGGATCGCCGCGCTGCTGGGCGGCGGCCTGGCCGCCACCAGCCACACAGCGAAACTGACCACCCGGGCCGCCGTGAACGCCTCGCCGGAGCCGTTTTCCAATGTCGCCGTGTCGCTGTTCGAGGACGGCTTCGTCGTCTTCATGCTGTGGCTGTCCGCCACCCACCCGGTCGTCTTCGCCGTCGCGCTGGCCCTGACGCTCGCCGTCGCCGTGGTGCTGATGGTCGTGCTGGCCAGGTTCCTGCGCGCCGTCGCGGTCCGCCTGCGCGGATTCATCGGTGGCCGCCGCCCATCCCAAGGAAGCTGAATGTTCAACAAGATCCTGATTGCCAACCGGGGAGAGATCGCTTGCCGCGTGGCCGCCACGGCCCGGCGCATGGCCATCCGCACGGTGGCGGTGTACTCGGACGCCGACGCAGGCGCCAAGCACGTGGGCGCCTGCGACGAGGCGGTGCACATCGGCGGCAGCGCGCCCAAGGACAGTTACCTGCGCTGGGAGCGCATCATCGAGGCGGCGCGCGCGACCGGCGCGCAGGCGATCCATCCGGGATACGGCTTCCTCAGCGAGAACGACGACTTCGCCCGCGCCTGCGCGCAGGCCGGGCTGGTGTTCATCGGCCCGCCGGCTTCGGCCATCCTGGCCATGGGCCTGAAGGCGGAGTCGAAGCGGTTGATGGAGAAGGCCGGCGTGCCGCTGGTGCCCGGCTATCACGGGGCGGACCAGGACCCGGCGCTGCTGGAGCGCGAGGCGGCACGCATCGGTTATCCGGTCCTGATCAAGGCCAGCGCCGGCGGGGGCGGCAAGGGCATGCGGGCGGTGGACACGCCCGCGGACTTCCCGGCCGCGCTGGCCTCGTGCCGACGGGAGGCCAGCAGCAGCTTCGGCGACGACGCGGTCCTGATCGAGAAGTACGTGCAGCGGCCGCGCCACATCGAGATCCAGGTGTTCGGTGACAGCCAGGGCAACTGCGTGTGGCTGTTCGAGCGCGACTGCTCCGTGCAGCGCCGCCACCAGAAGGTGCTGGAGGAGGCGCCGGCGCCGGGCATGACGGCCGCGATGCGCCAGCGCATGGGCGAGGCCGCGGTCGCCGCGGCGAAGGCCGTGGGCTATGTCGGCGCCGGGACGGTGGAGTTCATCGTGGAGCAGCGCCCTGGGGCCATGGAGTTCTTCTTCATGGAGATGAACACGCGGCTGCAGGTGGAGCACCCGGTGACGGAGGCGATCACCGGGCTGGACCTGGTCGAGTGGCAGTTGCGCGTCGCCGCCGGCGAGCCGCTGCCGCTGAAGCAGGAGCAGCTGCGCATCCAGGGCCACGCGATCGAGGCGCGGATCTGCGCGGAGAACCCGGACAACAATTTCCTGCCGGCTACCGGGACCCTTCAGGTGTACCGCAAGCCGGCGGCCGCGAGTTTCGAGCGCGCCGCGGTGCGCGTCGACGACGGGGTGCGCGAGGGCGACGCCATCTCGCCGTTCTACGACCCGATGATCGCCAAGCTGATCGTGCATGGCGACACGCGGGAGCAGGCGCTGGCGCGGCTGGACCAGGCGCTGGCGCAGGTCCATATCGTCGGCCTGGCGACCAACGTGCAGTTTCTGCGCCAGGTGGTGCGCAGCCGCTCCTTTGCCCAGGCCGACCTGGACACCGCCCTGATCGTGCGCGAGCAGGATCACCTGTTCCGCCAGGAACCGCTGGGGCTGGCGCTGGCCGGCGCGGCAGCGATCGCGCAGGCCCTGCTGCAGGAACAGGCGGCGGCCGGCGGCGATCCGTTCAGCCGCCGCGACGGCTGGAATTCCCACGGCGCGCGGGTGCGGCGCTTCGAGTTCGACTTCCGCGGCGAGCGCGCCAAGGCGGAACTGGCCTACCAGCACGACGGCGGGCTCACCCTGACCATGGGCAACGTCTCGGGGGCGCTGTCGTTCGCGGCGCGGCCGCAGGGCATCGAGCTGCACTTTGCGGGACAGCGGCTGGTGGCGGCGGTCTACGCCGACGGCGAGACCGACCATGTGTTCAGCGAGCGCGGCGCCACCCAGATCGTCAACGTCGACCTGCTGGCCCATGCCGGGGAATCGCATTCCGAAGGCGGCCGGCTCACCGCGCCCATGCCGGGCAAGGTGCTGTCGTTCAGCGTCAAGGCCGGCGACGAGGTGCGAGAAGGCCAGGTGCTGGCGATCATGGAGGCGATGAAGATGGAGCACACCATCGCCGCGCCGGGCGACGGCGTGGTGGCGGAACTGCTGTATGCGCCAGGCGACCAGGTCGCCGAGGGCGCCGAACTGCTGACCCTCACGGCGAAGGGTTGACTTCTCTGTTCGGGACCGCCGCCGCGTCGCCAATAATCGAAGGCTGCGGCGCACTGGGCGCCGCCGTCCCCCGATCCGAACAATGCGCATCACCTTCTGTTGTCCCGGCGCCAAGCCGCAACCCTGGCTCGACGGCCTGCGCGAGGCGCTGCCCGGCGCCACCGTCAAGGAGTGGCAGCCCGGCGACCCGCAGGCCGACCACGCGGTCGTGTGGGCGCCGCCCCAGCAGTTCTTCGACGAGCAGCCGGCCCTCAAGGGCGTGTTCAACACCGGCGCCGGCGTCGACGCGCTGCTGAAGCTGCGCATCCCGCCGGGCGCGGCGGTGGTGCGCATCGACGACGGCGGGATGGCGGTGCAGATGGCCGAGTTCGTCTGCCACGCGCTGATCCGGCACTTCCGCGAACTCGATGCCTACGGCGCGGACATCGCCGCCGGCCGCTGGACCTACCGCAAGCCGCTCGCGCGTGCCGACTTCCCGGTGGGCGTGATGGGCCTGGGCGTGCTGGGCGAGCGCGTGGCCCGGGCGGTGGCGCAGTTCGATTTCCCGACGTTCGGCTGGAGCCGCACCCCCAAGCGGATCGAGGGCGTGCGCTGCCTCGCGGGGCCCCAGCAGTTCGACGAGTTCCTGGCGTCGACGCGCGTGCTGGCCTGCCTGCTGCCGCTGACCCCGGAGACGCACGGCATCATGAACGCCCGCACGCTGGGGCGCCTGAAGCCGGGCGGCTACGTCATCAACGTGGCGCGCGGGGCGCACCTGGTCGAGGACGACCTGCTGGCCCTGCTCGAGAGCGGCCACCTGGCGGGGGCGGCGCTGGACGTGTTCCGCAGCGAGCCGCTGCCGGCCGGCCATGCGTTCTGGCACCATCCGAAGATCACTGTGACGCCGCACACGTCGGCGCGGACGCTGCGCGAGGAGAGCATCGCGCAGATCGCCAGCAAGATCGGCGCGCTGGACCGGGGCGAGCCCGTGGCCGGCGTGGTCGATCCCCAGCGAGGATACTGAGAGCCATGCAATACCCCAGCAGAGTCAAGATCGTCGACGTCGCGCCGCGCGACGGCCTGCAGAACGAGAAGCAGCCGGTGCCGGCCGAGGTGAAGATCGGCCTGGTCCACCGGCTGCAGGAGGCGGGCCTGAAGGAGGTCGAGGTCACCAGCTTCGTCTCGCCGAAATGGGTGCCGCAGATGGCCGACGCCGCCGAGGTGATGGCCGGCATCGAGCGCCGGCCCGGCGTGCGCTATTCGGTGCTGACGCCCAACATGAAGGGCTTCGAGGCCGCGCTGGCCAGCCGTCCCGACGAGATCGTCGTGTTCGGCGCGGCCAGCGAGGCGTTCAGCCACCGCAACATCAACTGCTCGATCGCCGAGAGCATCGAGCGCTTCGCGCCCGTGGTGAGCGCGGCGCGCGCGCAAGGCATCCACGTGCGCGGCGCCATCTCGGTGGCCGTGGGCTGCCCCTACGAGGGTGAGGTGCCGCCGGCCAATGTGGAACTGGTCGCGCGACTGATGAAGCAGATCGGCGTCCAGCATGTCGGCGTGGCCGACACGATCGGCGTCGGCACGCCGCTGAAGGTGCAGCGCGCGCTGGAGGCGGCGCTGAAGCACTACGCGCTGGACGACGTGTCCGGCCATTTCCACGACACCTATGGCCAGGCGCTGGGCAACACGCTGGCGGCCCTGCAGCTGGGCCTGTGGCAGTTCGACGCCTCGTGCGCCGGGCTGGGCGGCTGCCCGTATGCGAAGGGCGCGACCGGCAACGTGGCCACCGAGGACGTGGTCTACATGTTGCACGGCATGGGCATCGCCACCGGCATCGACCTGGACAAGCTGGTCGACGCCGGGAAGTACGTCAGCGATTACCTGCGCCGGCCGCCCAATTCCCGCGCCGCCACTGCGATCCTCAACAAGCGGGCGGCGTGATGGAGCACTGGCCCGAAGGCATGCAGCGCGTGGCGCAGGCCCTGCTGGAGCGTGGGCATCCCCATGCCCCGGTCATGCTCGACGACGCGGCGCGCACCGCGCAGCAGGCGGCCGACGCGCTGGGCATCGCCGTCGGCCAGATCGCCAAGAGCATCATCTTCCGGCGCAAGTCGGACGACGCGGCCGTGCTGGTGATTGCCTCGGGCGACCGCCGGGTGGACGAGCGGAAGGTCGACGCGCTGGTCGGCAAGACCGGCCGGGCGGATGCCGACTTCGTGAAGGCGCGCACCGGCTATTCGATCGGCGGCGTGTCGCCGCTGGCGCACGCGCAACCGCCGGTGACGCTGATCGACCGCGAGTTGTTCCGCTTCGAGGAGATCTGGGCGGCCGCCGGCCATCCGCATGGCGTGTTCAAGCTCAGGCCGCAGGACCTGGAGCGGTTGACCGGGGCGCCGGTGGCCGACGTGGTGCAGGCCGCCCCGGCCGCATGACGCAGTCCGAACCGCTGGCCCGGCGCGCGCGCCGGGTCGCCGCCGGGGCCGATGCCGAGGTGCCGTCGCCCTGCGTCTCGGTGTGCCGCATCGACCCGGCCAGCGGCTGGTGCGAGGGTTGCCTGCGCACGCTGGACGAGATTGCCGGCTGGTCGGGCCTTGCCGACGGCGAGAAGCGCGAGGTCTGGCGGCGTATCGGGCAACGGGCAGCCGGCCGGGAAGGACCGGCACCGGCGGCCACGGAAAGGAGCGCGGCGTGAAGCAGATCACCTTCTACCTGGATTTCATTTCGCCGTACTCGTACCTGGCCTTCGAGCACCTGCCCCAGGCGCTGCAGGGCCTGAGTTACGGCGTGGACTACCGCCCGGTGCTGTTTGCCGGACTGCTCAAGCACCATGGCCAGCTCGGCCCCGCCGAGATCGCGCCCAAGCGCGACTGGACCTACCGCCAGGTGCTCTGGAACGCGCACGCGAACGGCATCCCGCTGCAGCTGCCGGCCGCGCATCCCTTCAATCCGCTGCCGCTGCTGCGGCTGGCGCTGGCCTGCGGCGTGGACGGGTCGGCCAACCGCCATGTCTGCGAAACGGTCTTCCGCCATGTCTGGCGCGGCGGCGCCGACGCCGTGGACGCGGGGCGGCTCGAAGCGCTGGCGCGGCTGCTCCAGCCGGCGCGCGACCCGGCGGGCGACGCGGTGAAGGCGCAGCTGAAGGCGAACACCGAGGCCGCGCTCGCGCGCGGCGTGTTCGGCGTACCGACGTACGCCGTCGACGACAAGCTGTTCTGGGGGTTCGACGCGCTGCCCATGCTGCGCGCCTGGCTCGAGGGCGACCCGTGGTTTGCCGGCGGCGCCTGGGAAGCCGCGCAGCAGGTCGGCGCGGGGGTCGTCCGCGCGCGCCCGGTCAGCGCTTGAACTTGCCGTCGCCGCCGATGATCGACAGATCGGCGAAATCCAGGCCCGTGTGGTCGTCCGGTCCGAAGGTGATGTCGAGTCCCCCGAGGTCGAACTTGCGGATGTTTTCCAGCGCGGCCTGCAGCTTGTCGCGGGTCGGCTTGGGGCCGGCCCGGCGCAGGCCCTCCACCAGCACCTTCGCGGCCGCGTAGCCTTCCAGCATCGCCGGGCTGAGCTCGCCCGACTTGCGCGCCTGCACCAGCTCCATGGCCTCCTTGACCATCGGATAGGCGATCGAGCGTTCCGACGGGAAGACCTGCGAGACGATCACGCCGCGGCCGAGGTTGCCCAGGCTCTTGATGAAGCCGCCCGAGGCATTGTTCGAGAGCGTGACGACCTGGGCCGCCGAGCCGGCCGCGCGGATCGCCTTGACGCCGTCGACCACCGCCTGCCCGGAGGCGATCATGATCACCGCCTGCGTGCCGGCCTTCGCGATCTTCGGGCCGATCGCCGTGAAATCGGGCTTGCTGCGGTCGAACTTCTCCAGCACCACCGGATCGACCTTGGCCGCGGCGAGGCCCTTCCGGGCCCCCGCCAGCCCGTCGGCGCCGAAGCTGTCCTCGACGTGCACCACCGCGATCCGGTTGATGCCCATCGACGTGAGGTGGGTGACGGCCTTCTCCGCCTCGCGCTGGTAGGTGGCGCGCACGTTGAAGACATGCTTGCGCACCGGCTGGTGCAGCACCATCGCGCCGGTGGACGGGCCGACCAGCGCCACGCCATGCTGGTCCAGCACGGGAATGATGGCCTCCGCATGCGGCGTGCCGCGGGTCAGGAACAGCGCCAGCACGTTCTTTTCCTCGATCAGTTGGCGTGCGTTCTGCCCCGCCAGCTTGGGATCGAACTTGTCGTCGAGCGAGAGCAGCTCGATCTTGTTGCCGTGCACGCCGCCCTTGGCATTCACGTGGTCGAGGTACAGCTTCGCGCCGTCCGTGGTTTCCTTGACCCCTGCCGCCACCGGTCCCGAGAAGCCGGCCGTCTGGCCGACCACGATCTGCGCCTGGGCGGCGGCCGCCAGCGAGAGCGCCAGCGCGCCGGCGGCGAGCCACTTCGATGTCGTCACGTCGTCTCCTCCGTATTACTTTTGTCGACGCGAGTGTACGGGGAGGGCCGGCCCGGCCTGACTCCGTGGATACCCCCATGCGCCGGGACTTCACGGCTCATCCCTAGAATGTTCGGCCAACTTCGAAAACGCCCCCGTATGACCCAGGGACTGATCCGCATCCGCGGCGCCAGGCAGCACAACCTCAAGAACCTCGACCTCGACCTGCGCACCGGCGAGCTGACGGTGGTCACCGGCCCCAGCGGCTCCGGCAAGTCCAGCCTCGTCTTCGACACCTTGTACGCCGAGGGGCAGCGGCGCTACGTCGAGACTTTCTCGGCGTACGCGCGCCAGTTCCTGGACCGGATGGACAAGCCGGCGGTCGACCGGGTGGAGGGCGTGCCGCCGGCCATCGCGATCGACCAGACCAACCCGGTCCGCTCGTCGCGCTCCACGGTGGGCACGATGACCGAGCTGAACGACCACCTGAAGCTGCTGTTCGCCCGGGCCGGCGAGCTGTTCGACCGGCAGACCGCGCTGCGGGTGCGGCACGACACGCCCGAGACGATCTATGCCGAGCTCAAGGCCCGCACCGCGGCCTTCACCGCCGGGCCGCCCCAAGGTGAAGCGGCGCCCCCGGAGGCCGGCGCAGCCCAGGCAGTGGCAAGCGTGGAGGCCGATCCCGACCCGCGGCTGGTGGTCACGTTCCCGGTCGAACTGCCGGCCGGCACCTCCGGCGAGGAACTGCAACAGTGGCTGGCCGCGAGTGGCTACACGCGCGTGCAGGCCGAGCGGGAGGTGGCGACGCCGACCGGTCCGCGCAAGGTGCTCGATGTCGTCGCCGACCGCTTCCGCCTGCGCAACGTCGAGAAGGCGCGCGCCATCGAGGCGATCGAGGTGGCGCTCAAGCGCGGGGCGGGCCGGATGTCGGTGTACGTCGTCGGCGAGGCGCGGCCCGAGCCGGGGTCGGATCCCGATTCGGGACGCGGGGCGGGTTCCGGCCCCACCCCCGACGGACAGGTCTGGAAGTTCTCCACCGGCCTGCACTGCCCCGACAGCGACCTGCGCTACGCGGACCCCATACCCTCGATGTTCTCGTTCAACTCCGCGGTCGGCGCCTGCGAGACCTGCCGCGGCTTCGGGCGGGTGATCGGCGTCGATTACGGCCTGGTGATCCCGAACGACAAGCTCACGCTGCGCGCCGGGGCGATCAAGACCCTGCAGACACCCGCCTGGGCCGAAGCGCAGGACGACCTGATGCGCCACGCCGAAGCGGCGGGCGTTCCGCGCGACACGCCCTGGTACAAGCTCACGCCCGAGCAGAAGACGTGGGTGATCAACGGCGCGCCCAATTACCGCGAAGGCAACTGGAACAAGCAGTGGTACGGCATCCGGCGCTTCTTCGAGTACCTCGAGAGCAAGGCGTACAAGATGCACATCCGCGTGCTGCTGTCGAAGTACCGCAGCTACACGCCGTGCCATGACTGCGGCGGCGCGCGCCTGAGGACCGAGAGCCTGCTCTGGCGGCTCGGCACCCGGGAAGACGCCGACGCCGTGCTGGACGCGTCCAGGCGCTTCCTGCCGGTCGGCACCGGCTGGAGCCGGGCGCAGCTCGAGGCGCTTCCGGGCCTGTGCCTGCACGACCTGATGCTGCTGCCGATCGACCGGCTGCGGCGGTTCTTCGACCGCCTGGGACCGCAGGCGGCCCGGCCCAATGGCGCGGCCGCCGGCGACGCCCAGGCGCTCAAGCTGCTGTTCGAGGAAATCACGACGCGCCTGAGGTACCTGGTCGACGTCGGCATCGGCTACCTCACGCTCGACCGCCAGAGCCGCACGCTGTCGGGCGGCGAGGTGCAGCGGATCAACCTGACCACGGCGCTCGGCACTTCGCTGGTCAACACGCTGTTCGTGCTGGACGAGCCGAGCATCGGGCTGCATCCGCGCGACATGAACCGCATCACCGAGGCCATGCAGCGGCTGCGCGACGCCGGCAACACGCTGGTCGTGGTGGAGCACGACCCGGCCGTGATGGTGGCCGCCGACCGCATCATCGACATGGGCCCGGGGCCGGGCGAACGCGGCGGGCAGATCGTCTTCGACGGCACGACGCAGGACCTGCGGCGCGCGGACACGCTGACCGGCGCGTACCTCGGCGCGCGCAAGCATGTCGGCATGGGGTTCAAGCGGGCCGTGACGGCGGCCACGCCGCGCCTGGTCCTCGAAGGCGCGCGCGAGCACAACCTGAAGAACATCACGGTGGAGTTCCCGCTGCAGCGGCTGGTGTGCGTCACCGGCGTCTCGGGCTCCGGCAAGTCGACGCTGATGCAGGATATCGTCGCGCCGGCGCTGATGCGGCATTTCGGCAAGGCCTCCGAGGCGGCCGGCGAGCACGACCGCCTGCTCGGCGCGGACCACCTGCGCGACGTGGTGTTCGTGGACCAGTCGCCGATCGGCAAGACCGCCCGCTCGAACCCGGTGAGCTACGTCGGTGCCTGGGACAGCGTCCGCGAGATCTTCGCCGGCGCGCCGCTGGCGAGGCAGCGCGGCTATACCGGCTCCAAGTTCAGCTTCAACTCGGGCGACGGGCGCTGCCCGACCTGCGGCGGCTCCGGCTTCGAGCATGTCGAGATGCAGTTCCTCTCCGACGTGTACCTGCGCTGCCCGGACTGCGACGGCAAGCGCTACCGGCCCGAGATCCTCGAGATCGCCATCGAGCGCGGCGGGCGCCGGCTCAACGTCGCCGACGTCCTGGAACTGACCGTGAGCGAGGCCGCGGCGCTGTTCGCCGGCGACCGCGACGTGCTCCGGGCGCTGCAGCCGATCGTCGACGTCGGCCTCGAGTACGTGAAACTGGGCCAGCCGGTGCCGACGCTGTCGGGCGGCGAGTCGCAGCGGCTCAAGCTGGCCGGCTTCCTGGCGCAGGCGGCGAAGAACGCCACCGCCAGCCGGCAGCCGGTGGCCACGCGCGGCGCGCTGTTCATGTTCGACGAGCCGACGACCGGACTGCACTTCGACGACATCGCCAAGCTGATGCGTGCCTTGCGCAAGCTGCTCGAGGGCGGCAATTCGATCATCGTGATCGAACACAACCTCGACGTGATCCGGGCGGCGGACTGGCTCCTCGACCTGGGGCCCGAGGGCGGCGACGCGGGCGGGCTGCTGGTGGCCGAGGGGCCGCCGGAGGAGCTGAAGCTGCATCCCAGCTCGCATACCGCGAAGGCGCTGCGCGAATACGACGGAACGCTGGGCGTTTCCGAAGCCGTCAGGCCGTTCGCCGCCGGCCCGTCGAAGGGGGCGCGCGGCGGACTTCGACCCGCCCAGCCCGAACGGGCGCGCGCGATCCAGATCGTCAACGCCCGCGAGCACAACCTGAAGTCGCTCTCGGTCGACATTCCGCACAACAAGTTCAGCGTCGTCACCGGCGTGTCGGGCTCGGGCAAGTCGACGCTCGCCTTCGACATCCTGTTCAACGAGGGCCAGCGGCGCTACCTGGAGTCGCTCAACGCCTACGCGCGCAGCATCGTGCAGCCGGCCGGCCGCCCGGAAGTGGACGCCGTGTACGGCATCCCGCCCACGGTGGCCATCGAGCAGCGGCTGTCGCGCGGCGGGCGCAAGTCCACGGTGGGCACGACCACCGAGGTCTGGCACTTCCTGCGCCTGCTGTACGTGAAGCTCGGGGTGCAGCACTGCGTCCACGACGGCGCCGAAGTGCGACCGCAGACGCCGGACAGCATCGTCGCCCAGGTGATGCGGCGCTACCGCGGCCAGCATGTCGGGCTGCTCGCGCCGCTGGTCATCAACCGCAAGGGGGTCTACACCGAGCTCGCCGACTGGGCGCGGCCGCGCGGCCACACGCACCTGCGGGTGGACGGCAACTTCCTGCCGACGACGGGCTTTCCGCGCATCGATCGTTTCAAGGAGCACACCATCGAACTGCCGGTGTGCGACCTGGACGTCACGCCGGCCAGCGAGGACCTGCTGCGCCGGAAGGTCACCGAGGCGCTGGAGCATGGCAAGGGCGTGCTGCACGTGCTGGCGCCGCTGGACGGATTGCGCGGCGCGCTGCAGGACGGCGCGGCCTCGCACCACCACATCGGCAAGGTCGAGGTGTTCTCGACGCTGCGCGCCTGCCCCGTGTGCAGCACCAGTTACCCGGAACTGGACCCGCGCCTGTTCTCGTACAACAGCAAGCACGGCTGGTGCCCCGAGTGCGTGGGCACCGGCGTGCGGCTGACGCGCGAGCAGCGCAGGGCGTACGACGACACCCTGGTGGCGGGCGACGACAAGGGCCGCGAACAGACTTTCGCCGAGCCCGAGCTGGAGGACGTGGGCGAGGAGACGTGCCCGGCGTGCCGCGGCGCCAGACTCAACCTGCAGGCGCGCAGCGTGCGCTTCGACCGCACCGGCATCCATGAGATCGCCGCGCTGTCGGTCGTCGACGTGCGGCGCTGGATCGAGACGCTGCAGGTGAAGGGCGTGCTGACGGCGCGCGAGGAAGGAATCGCCCGCGACCTGATCCCGGAAATCCGCAGCCGCCTCGAGTTCCTGGAGGAGGTCGGCCTCGGGTACCTGACGCTGGACCGCGGGGCGCCGACGCTCTCGGGCGGGGAGGCGCAGCGCATCCGGCTGGCGGCGCAGCTCGGCTCCAACCTGCAAGGCGTGTGCTACGTCCTGGACGAGCCCACGATCGGCCTGCATGCGCGCGACAACCGGATCCTGCTGGACGCGCTGCACAAGCTCGGCGACAAGGGCAACACGCTGGTGGTGGTGGAGCACGACGAGGACACCATCCGCCGGGCCGACCATATCATCGACATCGGCCCGAGCGCCGGCAAGCGCGGCGGCCGCGTGGTCGCGCAAGGGACGGCCGCGGACCTGTCGGCCGCCGCCGAGTCGGTGACCGGCCGCTATCTGCTGCACGCGATGCAGCACCCGGTCAAGCCGCGGCGCGAGGTCGAGCCGGACGGCGCCGGGTTCCTGGCCTTGCGCGGTGCCGACCTGCACAACCTGCGCGACGTCGACGTGCGGGTGCCGCTGCGGCGCCTGGTGGCCGTCACGGGGGTCTCGGGCTCGGGCAAGTCGACGCTGGCGCGCGACGTGCTGTTGCACAACGTGCAGGCCGTCGTGCAGCAGCGGTCGACCAAGGCCGGACGGGAAGCCGATGCCGCAGGCCGGCGGCATGCCTGGGTGGGATGCAAGGGCCTCGACGGCTACCAGGCCATTGACCGGGTGCTGGAAGTGGACCAGACCCCGATCGGCAAGACGCCGCGCTCGTGCCCGGCCACCTACATCGGCTTCTGGGACACCATCCGCAGGCTGTTCGCCGACACGCTGGAGGCGCGCGCCCGCGGCTACGGGCCGGGCCGCTTCTCCTTCAACACCGGCGAGGGGCGCTGTCCCACCTGCGAAGGGCAGGGCGTGCGCACCATCGGCATGAGCTTCCTGCCGGACGTGAAGATCCCCTGCGAGTCCTGCCATGGCGCGCGCTTCAATCCGGAGACGCTGGCCGTCACCTGGCGCGGCAAGAGCATCGGCGACGTGCTGCAGATGGAAGTCGACGAGGCCGTGGAGTTCTTCGCCTCGATGCCCAACATCGCCCATCCGCTGCGGTTGCTCAAGGACGTCGGGCTCGGCTACCTGACACTGGGCCAGCCCTCGCCGACGCTGTCCGGCGGCGAGGCGCAGCGCATCAAGCTGGTCACCGAACTGTCGAAGGTGCGCGACGACATCAACCGGCAGAAGGCACCGCACACGCTGTACGTGCTGGACGAACCGACCGTCGGCCTGCACATGGCCGATGTGGAAAAACTGGTTCGCGTGCTGCACCGGCTGGTCGACGGCGGGCACAGCGTGGTCGTGATCGAGCATGACCTCGACGTGATCGCCGAGGCGGACTGGGTGATCGACCTCGGCCCCGACGGAGGCTCTGCGGGAGGGCGCGTGGTGGCCCAGGACACTCCCGAGCAACTGGTGGCGCACGGCACGCACACCGGCCGGGCGCTCGCGCCGGTGCTGGCGCGGCAGGCCGAGCCGAAATCTTCAGTCACCCCCTGACACGCAACGGATACCATTCAACAGGAACGTCCTACGCGGTCGTCCGGCTGGAGCCGACACGAGCGTGGGAGGCCGCTGGCTAGCCTGCGGTCTTCTCTCACTTCGTGCCGATCAGATCATGAACAAGCCCTCCCTGCGAGTCATCTTTCCCGTCACGGCGCTGGCGCTGCTGCTCTCTGCCTGTGGGGGCGGCGGCGACGGCGGTGATTTCCAGAACGAGCCGCGCGGCAGCCTGCGCGCCGCGTCCGTGACTGTCGCCAATTCCACCGACACCAGCCTGAACGGGGGCTACGCGACCAGCGACGTCTTTCTCAACGACATCGTGAAGGTGAATCCCATCGGTGGCGAGCCGGAAACCTGCCGCATGCGCTTCGCCAACCTGCCCAAGACGGGCACCCCGCAGCTGATCATGGACGGCGAGATCCGCTACAAGCCCGGCACCACGGAGACGACGGTGACGACCGTGTCGATCAACGCCATCGAGTTCCGGCTGGTGGGGCCGGCCGGCGCGAACGTCAACCGCGCGACCAACGTGGTCACCTATGCGAACGCCGTGTTCGAGTCGACCCAGGGCACGGGCCGGACGATCACGCTGAGCGGCACCATCCCGCTGCGCGCCGAGAACAAGCCCGAGGGGTGCTGACGGCGAAATCCCGGCGCATGCTGCGCGCGCGGGCGGCTCGAGCGGCCCGGGCGATCGAGGCCAGGCGGCGCGCGTTGCGCGATGATTCGCACCATGCCTGCGCACAAGCCCCTGGTCTGGTTGCCTGCCTGCCACCGTCACCTCGACCTGGACGACCCTGGCGGGTACACGGTGCTGGGCGACCGCTATGCGGCGGCCGTGACCGCGATGGGCCTGCAGCCCGTGCTCTTCCCGATGGCCGCGGCGGCGGACGTCGCCGAACTGCTGCCCATGGTCGACGGCGTGCTGCTCACCGGCTCGCCGTCCAACGTGGAGGCGACGCGCTTCGGCGCGACCGCCCTGGCCACGGACCTGCTCGACCCGCGCCGCGATGCGCTCACCATGGCCCTGGTGCCGGCGGCGCTGCAGGCTGCAACGCCGCTGTTCGGGGTGTGCCGCGGCCTGCAGGAGATGAACGTCGCCCTCGGCGGCAGCCTGCACCAGCAGGTGCATGCCGAGGCGGGGCTGATGGACCACCGCGAGCCCGAGGGTGACCTGGCGTCGCAGTTCGCGGCGCGGCACGAGGTTCGGCTCGCGCCCGGCAGTGCGTTCGCGCAATGGGCCGGCGCGACGGTGGCCATGGTGAATTCGCTGCACGGGCAGGGCATCAAGCGGCTCGCCTCCGGTCTCGTCGCGGAGGCGCACGCGCCGGACGGCCTGGTGGAAGGCGTGCGGGTGGAGCACGCGAGCGCCTTCGCGTTCGGCGTGCAGTGGCATCCGGAGTGGCGGCACGAGAGCAATCCGTTCTACGCGCGCACGCTGGAGGCGTTCGCGCAGGCCTGCATCGAGCATCGCCGCCGTCGCGACGCCGCTTCGCCGCGACCCTGAGGTCGCCCAGCGGCGGTCCGGCGGCGACTTGGCCCGACGACGCGGTCGGATTTGCGCTGGATCAAGAAGATCGCTTCGCAGCGCTACGCTTGCCCTGGATCAAGCACGCCGCGTTTGAAGGTGTACGGCCAAAGCATCTTCTAGGACACTTTCCTCACCGCATCACAACGCGATGCGAAGCAGAGAGAGAGTCGAACCGATGTACACGAACATCCAGAAGAACGTGACGCCGCTGGCGCTGGCCGCCGCACTGTGTCTCGCCATCCCCGCGGCCGTGGCGGCCGCGCCGGCCACGGCCGCCAAGGGCAAGCCCGCGGCCGCGGCAACGGCCGTGAAGAGCATCGCGCTGTCGACCGGCATGAAGGACGGCAAGATGGTGTTCCTGGACGAGAAAGGCCAGGCCAACCCCGTGCTGCGCGCCAATGTCGGCGACACGGTCGAGATCACGCTCAAGAGCGGCGAGGGCGCCCAGCACGACCTCGTGATCGACGAACTGAAGGTGGCCTCGCCCAAGTTCGACGGCACCACCGGCGCCGTGAAGCTGCGTTTCAAGGTCACCACGGCCGGCAAGTTCACCTACTACTGCTCGATCCCCGGGCACAAGCAGATCGGCATGGAAGGCGCGTTCGAGGTGGCCGGCGACTCCGCCGCGGCCGTGCCCGTGCCCGAGACCACCGTGAAGACCGTCGCCCGGCCCGCCGCGGCGCCGGCCAAGGGCATCAAGGGCGGCGTCGAGCAGTTGTACACGGCGCCGGGCGTGCCGGCCGCCGATCCGCGCGCCGTCAGCGTCGCGATGGACCCGAACCTCGTGCCCAAGCCGGTCGGCGCCCGCGCGCCGCAGTTGCTGAAGTGGCGCATGGAAACCGTGGAACTCACGGGCAAGCTCGACGACGGCACCACCTTCGAATACTGGACGTTCGACAAGAAGGTCCCCGGCCCGATGCTGCGCGCCCGCGTCGGCGACACCATCGAGCTGACGTTGGCCAACGCGAAGAACAGCAAGCAGATCCACTCGATCGACCTGCACTCGGTCACCGGTGGCCACGGCGGCGGCGAGCACACCCAGGTCGCGCCCGGCCAGGAAAAGACGATCCAGTTCAAGCTGCTGAACCCGGGCCTGTACGTCTATCACTGCGCCACGCCGCTGGTGCCGCACCACATTTCGGCCGGCATGTACGGCATGATCCTGGTCGAGCCCGAGGGCGGCCTGCCGAAGGTCGACAAGGAGTACTACGTGATGCAGGGTGACATCTACACCAAGCACGCGCACGGCACCAAGGGCCACCAGGACTTCGACGTCAACAAGCTGTCGGCCGAGACCCCGGACTACTACGTCTTCAACGGCGCCGTCGGCTCGCTGACCAAGGAGCACAAGATGACGGCCAAGGTCGGCGAGACGGTGCGCCTGTTCTTCGGCGTCGGCGGCCCCAACAAGATATCCTCCTTCCACGTGATCGGCGAGATCTTCGACAAGGTGTACAGCGAAGGCTCGCTCAGCACGATCAAGAAGGACGTGCAGACCACGCTGGTGCCCGCCGGCGGCGCCACGATGGTCGAGATGAAGATGGACTACCCCGGCAAGTTCCTGCTGGTGGACCACGCCCTGTCGCGCGCCGGCAGGGGCCTGGTGGGCGCCATCGAGGTGACCGGCCCGGCGGACAGCACCATCTACAACGCCAACGGCCCGGCCGCGCACTGATCTCCCCGCGCACCCGAGAGGACAGGCCCGCGACGCGGGCCTGTCTTCATTGCGCGAACCGAGCCGGCGACGCGACCTCGCGCCTGGCGCGCCTTCAGCGCCGCGCGGCCAGCAGCTTCGCGGCCAGTTCCGCGAAACCGGCGCCGGCCGGCGAAGGCGTCACATAGGCGGGCGCCTGTCCCGGCGGCAGGTCGAAGCGGGCCACGTTCGCCACCCCCACCGCGTTCGGCAGGTAGGCGAACATGGGCGCGTCGTTCGGCGAATCGCCGGCGAACACGCAGCGCTCGCGCTCGGCCTCGAGCTCCAGGCCCCAGCGCTCGCGCAGCAGCAGGTGCGCCATGCTCAGCTTGTCGTACCGGCCGAACCAGCCGTTGACGTGGATCGAGCTGACCTTGGCGGTCATGCCGGCGTGCTCCATCAGCTCGACGATGCGCTGCACCGCGTCCGCCGGCAACGCCGGGACGTCCTCGCAGAAGTCGATCGCCAGGTCGTACAGGCGGCAGAACTGGTCGGACGCGATGGCGCACCCCGGCACCTCGCGCAGGATGGTCTCGCGCACCTGCGCCATGCGCTCGGTGTGGCCGGCGCGCACGGTCTCGTCGAACACGTGGCGGCTCTTCAGCTTGCGGGCCGCGGCGTCGTACCAGAAGTAGAACGCGCCGTTCTCGCCGATCACCGCGTCGACCGGCCACATGCGCGCGATGTGGTCGCACCAGCCGGCCGGCCGGCCGGTGACGAGCACGACGCGCAACCCGGCTTGCCGCAGGTCGGCCAGCGCGCCATAGGCCTGCGGCGTGAGCCGGCCTTCGGTGGTGAGCGTGTCGTCGATGTCGCTCAGGACCGTGTGGACGCCGGCCGCCACCGTGGCGGGCATCTCGGCCAGGGGGCGCATGGTCCGGCGCTGCATGGCGCTCAGTGCGCGCCGTGCAGCGCCAGGCCGGCGTGCTCGCGCAGCGGATGGAAGTGGATCTTCGGGAAGCGCTCCTGCGCCAGCCGCACGTCGTAGGGCGAGGTGCACAGGAACGCCAGCGCGTTCGCGGCGTCGAGCGCCATGCGCTGCGGATACGCGTCGGTGAACTGGCGCAGCTCGGCCGGCGTGTCCGCCGTGATCCAGCGCGCGCCCGTGTACTGGCAGCCTTCCAGCCGGACATCGGCGTCGTACTCGGTCTTCAGCCGGTGCTGTACCACCTCGAACTGCAACTGTCCCACCGCGCCCAATAGCATCGGGCCGCCGACCTGCGGCCGGAACACCTGGATCGCGCCTTCCTCGCCCAGCTGGGCCAGCCCCTGCTGCAACTGCTTGGTGCGCAGCGGGTTCTTCAGGATCACCGTCATGAACAGTTCCGGCGCGAAGAACGGCAGTCCGGTGAACTGCAGGTTGGCGCCGTCCGTGATGGTGTCGCCCAGCTGCACGCCGCCGTGGGTCGTGAAGCCGATGATGTCGCCGGCATAGGCCTCGTCGACGGCCTCGCGCCGCTGCGAGAGGAAGGTGACGACCGACGTCGGCCGCAGTTCCTTGCTGGTGCGCTGCACTTTCAGCTTCATGCCGGGTGTGTACTTGCCCGAGGCCATGCGAACGAACGCGATGCGGTCGCGGTGCGACGGGTCCATGTTGGCCTGCACCTTGAACACGACGCCGGAGAAGCCTGGGTCCTCGGGCTGCACCTGCTTGTTCACCACCTGCTTGTTGACGGCCAGATGGCTCATGCGCGGGCCGGGCGAAGGCGCCAGGTCGACCAGCGCCTCCAGCACTTCCATCACGCCGAAGTTGTTCACGCCCGAGCCGAAGAACACCGGCGTCTGCTTGCCGGCGAGGAAGGCCTCGTGGTTCCACTCGGGCGAGGCGCCGATCGCCAGCTCCATGCTCTGCTCGGCGGTCTCGAACTCATGGCCGAAGCGCTTGAACAGTTCCTCGCGGTTGGCCAGCGGAATGGTCTCGAAGTCCTGCGGCAGGCGTTCCGAGCCGGACTCGAACACCGTCATCGCCCGGGTGCGCAGGTTCATGATGCCGCCGAAGTTCTTGCCCTGGCCCACCGGCCACGTCATGGGCACGCAAGGCATGCCCAGCTCGCGCTCGATCTCGTCGAGCAGCTCCAGCGGCTCGCGCACCTCGCGGTCCATCTTGTTGACGAAGGTGATGATGGGCGTGTCGCGCTGGCGGCAGACCTCGATCAGGCGCCGCGTCTGCGATTCGACGCCGTTCGCGGCGTCGATCACCATCAGGGCGGAATCGACCGCCGTCAGCACGCGGTAGGTGTCTTCGGAGAAGTCCTTGTGGCCGGGCGTGTCCAGCAGGTTGATCACGTGGTCCCGGTACAGCATCTGCATCACCGAGCTGGCCACCGAGATGCCGCGCTGCTTCTCGATCTCCATCCAGTCGGAGGTGGCGTGACGCGACGCCTTGCGTGCCTTCACCGAGCCGGCGATCTGGATCGCACCCGAGAACAGCAGGAGCTTTTCCGTCAGCGTGGTCTTGCCCGCGTCGGGGTGGGAGATGATGGCAAAGGTGCGGCGACGCCGGGTTTCGGCGGCAAAGGGCGAAGCGGACAAGGGGAAACTCCAGGAAACCGGGGCTGGCCAGGTTGCGAACCGTGGCAGTCAACCCTCTATTGTGCCGCGCCTGGCGATACCCTGGCACTCCTCACGCCGTCGCCGGATGCGCGCCGAACACTTTGTCCAGCTCGAACGGCGTCGCCACCTCGAGCTGGTCGTAGCGGCATTCGGCCGGAGGCTTGTCCGTGCGCCAGCGCACGAGCACCGCGGCATGGCGGAAGCGCCCGGCCTGCAGGTGGTCGTAGCGGACTTCCGCCACGCGCTCGGGCCGCAGCGGTTCCCAGGACAGGTCCTTGCCGGCGCTCCAGCGGCTCGGCGCCCCCGGCATCCGGGTCGGCTCGTCGCCGGATTGGTCCCGGTCGCGCCAGGGGTGGTCTTCCAGTGCATTCCCGCGCAACGGCGCCAGTTCCGCGACCAGGTCCCTGCGCACTTGCATCGTGAAGGCCGATGTCACGCCCACATGGTGCAGCGCCCCGGCGTCGTCGTACAGGCCCAACAGGAGGGAGCCCACCGCCTCCTCGCGCTCGCGGTACCAGCGAAAGCCCGCCACCACGCAATCGGCCGTGCGCGAATGCTTGATCTTGTACATCGCGCGCTTGCCGGGCTGGTAGGGCAGCGAATCCGGCTTGGCCATCACGCCGTCCAGTCCGGCGCCCTCGAAGCGCCGCAGCCACTCTTCGGCCACCGCGCGGTCCCGGGTCGCGGGCGTCAGGTGCACGGGCGGCGCGACGCTGCCCAGCAGCCGCTCCAGCCGCGCGCGGCGTTCGGACTGTGGCAGCGCCATCGTCGACCGGCCGCCCGCCACCAGGAGGTCGAAGGCCACGAACGCCGCGGGCGTCGCCTTCGCCAGCTTCGCGACGCGCGACGCCGCCGGGTGCAGGCGCTGCTGCAGGGCGTCGAAGTCCAGGCCGTTGGCGCCGACCACCACGATCTCGCCGTCCAGCACGCTGCCCCGCGGCAGCGACTCGGCCAGGGCCTTCTCCAGCTCCGGGAAATAGCGGTTCAGCGGCCGCAGGTCACGGCTTTGCAGGTAGACGTCGCCGCCCCCGTTGCGGAACACCAGCGCCCGGAAACCGTCCCATTTGGGCTCGTACAGGAAGCCGCCCTCGGGCGGGATCTCATCGGCGATCCTGGCGAGCATCGGCTCGATGGGGGGAGAGATGGAAGAGCTTGAGGCCATCGCTCCTTGTAACAGGCCGGGTGCCATCGTGTCTGCCGGTGCCCTTCGCCGGGCAGGGTCGGCCGTATCGCCGCGAACGGCTGGCGTCGCTGCAAGCGCGCGAAGCCCCCGGTATAATCCGGCCCATCCGAGGAGCGTTGCAGCGCCATCAGGCGTGAGGCTCGGTCAACATTGCAACGACGCTCACCCACTGATCCTGTGCGGTGAGCTTGCGCGAGGCGTTTCCCCGTCAGCAGGACAGTGGCACCACCCATCCTGGAGCCATCATGAACGCCGTTCTCAAACCTGTCACCGATAGCGCCATTGCCGACCTGTCGCTTGCCGCCTGGGGCCGCAAGGAAATCCGCATCGCCGAGACCGAGATGCCCGGGCTGATGGCGATCCGCGAGGAATTCGCGAAAGCGCAGCCGCTGAAGGGCGCCCGCATCACCGGATCGCTGCACATGACGATCCAGACCGCCGTGCTGATCGAGACCCTGCAGGCGCTGGGCGCGCAGGTGCGCTGGGCTTCCTGCAACATCTTCTCGACACAGGACCATGCGGCCGCCGCCATCGCGGCCAGCGGCACGCCGGTGTTCGCGATCAAGGGCGAGTCGCTCGCCGACTACTGGGACTACACCCACCGCATCTTCGAGTTCGGGACCTCGGGGCAAGAGGGCGAAGGCCCGAACATGATCCTGGACGACGGCGGCGACGCCACGTTGCTGATGCACCTGGGCCGGCGCGCCGAGAAGGACGCCTCGCTGATCGCCAACCCGAAGAGCGAGGAAGAGACCTGCCTGTTCGCCGCCATCAAGGCCAAGCTGGCGCAGGACCCCACGTGGTACAGCCGCAAGGGCGCCCAGATCATCGGCGTGACCGAGGAAACCACCACGGGCGTGCACCGCCTGAAGGAAATGAGCGCCAAGGGCACGCTGCTGTTCCGCGCGATCAACGTCAACGACTCGGTCACCAAGAGCAAGTTCGACAACCTGTACGGTTGCCGCGAGTCGCTGGTGGACGGCATCAAGCGCGCCACCGACGTGATGATCGCCGGCAAGGTAGCGGTGGTCTGCGGCTACGGCGACGTGGGCAAGGGCTCGGCGCAGGCGCTGCGTGCGCTCTCCGCGCAGGTGTGGGTGACCGAGATCGATCCGATCAACGCGCTGCAGGCCGCGATGGAAGGCTTCAAGGTCGTGACCATGGAATACGCCTGCGACAAGGCCGACATCTTCGTCACCGCCACCGGCAACAAGCACGTGATCCGCCACGAGCACATGCAGCAGATGAAGGACCAGGCGATCGTCTGCAACATCGGGCACTTCGACAACGAGATCGACATCGCGTCCGTCGAGCAGTACCCGTGGGAGGAGATCAAGCCGCAGGTGGACCACATCATCTTCCCGGACGGCAAGAAGATCATCATGCTGGCCAAGGGCCGGCTGGTGAACCTGGGCTGTGCCACCGGCCACCCCAGCTTCGTGATGAGCTCCTCGTTCGCCAACCAGACGATCGCGCAGATCGAGCTGTTCACGCACAGCGACTCCTACGACATCGGCAAGGTGTACGTGCTGCCCAAGCACCTGGACGAGAAGGTGGCGCGCCTGCATCTGAAGAAGGTGGGCGCGATGCTGACGGAGCTCTCCGACGAGCAGGCCGAGTACATCGGCGTGCCCAGGCAGGGGCCGTACAAGGCCGATACGTACCGGTACTGATGGAGCCATGCGCGCCGACCAGTTCCTCGTCGAACGCGGACTTGCTGCGTCGCGGTCGCAGGCGCAGCGCCTGATCGCCTCGGGCGTGCGCTGGCTCGACCGCGGCAACTGGAAACGCGTCGCGAAGAACGGCGAGGAACTGTCGCCGCAGGCTGAAGTGGAGTTGCTCGACACGGCCGAAGCGAAATACGTCTCGCGCGGCGGACTGAAGCTGGAAGGAGCCTTGCGCAGCAGCGGTGTCGACGCGGCAGGCAAGCGCTGCCTCGACGTCGGCCAGTCGACCGGCGGCTTCACGGACTGCCTGTTGCAGCACGGCGCCGCTCAGGTGACCGGCGTCGACGTCGGCCACGGCCAGTTGCACGAGAAGATGCGCGGCGATCCGCGCGTGCGCGCGATCGAGAAGGTGAACGCGCGGGAGCTGGATGCGGCGCAGGCTGGAGACGGCTTCGAGCTGGTCACCGGCGACCTGTCCTTCATTTCGCTGACGCTGGTGCTGCCGGCGCTGGTGCCGCTGCTTGCGCCCGGTGCCGACCTGCTGATGCTGGTCAAGCCGCAGTTCGAACTGCAGCCGGGCCAGGTCGGCAAGAACGGCCTCGTGACTGACCCGGCGCTGTACGCGGTGGTGGAGCGCCGCATCCGCGACTGCTGCCAGGCGCTCGGCCTGCTGGTGCGCGGCTGGCACGACAGTGCGATCGCCGGCGGCGACGGCAATCGCGAATTCTTTGTCCACGCGACCAGAGCATGAGGAGGGCGCCATGAAGACGCCGCTGAGTTTCGAATTCTTCCCGCCGAAGACGCCCGAGGGCGCTGCCAGGCTGCGTGTCGCGCGGCAGGCGCTGTACGAACTCGAGCCCGAGTTCTGCTCGGTCACCTATGGCGCGGGCGGCTCCACGCACGAAGGCACCTTTGCAACCGTGAAGGAGATCCTGGATGAGGGCGTGCCGGCCGCGTCGCATTTCTCGTGCATCGGGGCCACGCGCGACAAGGTGCGCGAGCAACTGGCCGAACTGCGGGGCATGGGCATCACGCGGCTGGTGGCGCTGCGCGGCGACCTGCCCAGCGGCTACGGCACCGGCGGGGAGTTCCAGCACGCCAGCGACCTGGTGGCATTCATCCGGGTCGAGACCGGCGACGACTTCCACATCGAGGTGGCGTGCTATCCCGAGATGCATCCGCAGGCTCGCTCGCCCGAGCACGACCTGCGCGCGTTCGCGGCCAAGGTGCGCGCCGGCGCCGACGGCGCGATCACGCAGTACTTCTACAACGCGGACTCGTATTTCCGCTTCGTCGAGGACGTGCGCAAGCTGGGCCTGGACGTCCCCGTGGTGCCCGGCGTCATGCCGATCGTCAGCTCCACGCAGCTGATGCGCTTCTCGGACGCGTGCGGCGCCGAGATCCCGCGCTGGATCCGGCTGCGCCTGCAGAGCTACGGGGACGACGGCGCATCGATCCGGGCCTTCGGCCTGGACGTCGTCACGCGACTGTGCGAGCAACTGGTGCAGGGCGGCGCGCCTGGCCTGCACTTCTACACGATGAACCAGTCCGCCGCGACGGTCGAGATCTGCCGGCGGCTGTGGCCTTAATCGCGGACGTCGTGCTGCTTGCCGTTGCCGCGCGTCGAAACGCGGATTGACGCGGAGACCACGGGGCTTGACACAAAGGCCTTGTAGCGGCCGCTCTGGTGCAACTTCACGTAGATGTGATGCAGGTGGGTTTTCACCGTCAAGTCGCTGATCTTCAGTTGCCGGGCGATCTCCTTGTTGCTCATGGCGTTGCCTACCAGCGCCAGGATCTGGCGTTCGCGCGTCGTAAGCAACTCGTCCTCGGCCAGCGCCGCCCATGAGTCGAATTCGGCGGGCGGCAGCTGGCTGCGCAACGCCCTTAGCAGTTCCGCGCGGGGATACCAGCTTTCTCCCTCGTGCACGGCACACACCGCCTTTGCGTAAAGTGCGGGCGTGCTCGAAGCCAGCAGGCAACCGCTGGCGCCACGCTGGATGAAGTTGACGATCTCGGACTGCGCGTATGACGGACAGAAGAGCAGCACGCGGGTGATCGTGGCGGGATGCGCAAACTTCGAAAGCATGAGCCACGCGGTCGTTTCCCGCTGCGGCGTGTATTCCAACAGAAGGACATTCGGTGCCCGCGTGGCGGGCTGCACCAGTGCCTCCGAGGTCGCGGCAGCCTCACCCCTGACCCGCGCGTCCACCCCCTGGATCCGCGTGCTCAGGGCATGAGCCTTGTGCTCCTCATCGCATGAAACCAGTAGGTGGATCGGCCCTGCTCGAGCGGGATTCTCTTGTCCAGTCATGGCGCTCCTGCAAGAAGATTGTCGCCCGCCAGTTCCGTAGTGGACGTCTGATCAGTGGTCATCGTCCGGTCAAGCTCTGTAGGGTCCCAATACGTCGCCTGGATGCACAGCAGGAAGTCTGAAGGGCGCGGCGGCTCCTGTTAAGGGAGCTCCCTCCCAGTTTGACCGGAGATTTGTCCCAGGAGTGCGGCGGGCGACGTGCGGCCCGGCCGAGCCGGGCGGCCTCGAGTCAAGTGAGCCCTACCCGCATTTCGGCTACTCCACGCGATGTATTGCTGTCCCGACTGGCCGCGACCATTGTCACGGCCGTGCCGCGCTTTCATTCGTGCATACATGTGGCCAACACCAGGAGTAGTCAGCGATGCCGATCGTTGGGAGGAGCGCGGAAGAGCTGCCTGCGCATCGGGCGCTCAGCGAGGCCCATCGGCATCTGTCTGAAGCCGGCTCGCGGCGCCGGCTGGAGTTGAACACGACGGCTAGGCGGTCAGGCCTCATGTGGCCGCAAATCTTCAAGGAGTCACCGTGAGCATCCTTTCCATTGACGAAACAACAGGCCAACAAACGTCGACCAGTGAACTCAGCAGTTTCACCGCCGGGAACCTGCCGGTGATATTCCAGAACGTGCTCACGGCAATCGATGCCGCCGACACGACCGATATCGGCACCATCAGCGGCATCTCCGTCAGCGGGTATGCCGATCCCGGAGCGACTACCGGAACCACCTTCACCAACTTCACTGGCGACGTCAATGATGTCGGGTTCGTCGACAGTGCCGGCGACCCCTTCAACGGCGACGCCAGCGGCCTCAAGACCACCGACGGCACGTCCGTCACGCTGTGGACCTATGCCGACAACAACAACGTCCTGCTCGGCCGCAGGGCTGACGACGGCACGGTCGTCTTCGCCGCCTACCTGGACACGCTGAAGAGCGACGACTCGATTGCGAACGTCGCGGCCGGCACCGACATCGGCGCCACCAAGGCCAAGCTGTGGCTGGTGCAGTACGAGACGCTGCAGCACATCGTGTCCGGAGCGCCGGTGGACGTCGTTTCGCTGGCGGGAATCCTGAATCTGGGCGTCAATACCACCACCGAGTTCGACGCCACGGGCGCGCCGGCCGGCAACAACCTGTTCCTGCTGATGGGCGACGGTGACCCCGTTGCCGGCGAAGCGGGCCTCATCGTCACCGGCATGGCGCCGGCCAACGAATCCACCGGCGCCAGCGTCAGCAGCGGCTCCACGGTCAACACCAGCAAGGGCGGCGGGGAGACCACCATCGGCACCGACAACCAGATGATCGTGCCCGACAAGGGGCTGTACTTCACGTTCGTCAAGCTGTCGGCGGATTCCATCCCGGTCACCATTCCGCAGCTCGACCACGGGGAGGCGACCGACGAATCGAGCATCAAGTTCGACGATTACCTGACGGCGAGCAGGGCCACGTTCACGGTCGTTCAGGTGCAGCCGCCGAAGGCGGCGACCGTCAAACTGACGGCCATCAACAACGAAGAGATGGCCGCGGCCACGGACCAGGACGACTTCATCGACGACATCCTGACGACGCTTGCCGACGATGCGCACGTCAACATCTACGCCGTCACCGTGGTGCGCACGGGAGCCAAGGGCAAGAACCCGGTCAACGGGACCTTCGAGTTCCAAGAAGGGGGCACCACGTCACACGCAGGCGCCGACCTGACGCTCGACTTCACCGGCAGCAGCGTGGTGATCAAGGGCATCATCGCCGGCGACGTCATCACCTACAGCACCGGCGTGCCGGGGACGCCTGCGAACCACAACCGCCTGCTGGTCGAGAACGCCGGTACTGTAAGTAATTACGACGCGGGGTTTGACATCGGCGACTTCTCCATCGCGGGAGGCAGTCTGACGAAGGTTGGCCTGGACGCGCTGGACTTCTATGACGACATCCCGTCGGTGGACCCGAACACGGCCACGGCGTCGCTGACCACGGACGACACGAACGTCATCACCAGCGCCGGCCCGACGAGCTTTGCGGGGCTGTTCTCAGCCATCAACTTCGGCAATGACGGCTTCAAGGACAGCGACAACAATGGCGTGCAGGACAGCGATGCGGTGGTCTACACGCTGGGGCTCGGCGGGACCGAACCCCTGGACAGCGGGCTGCTCGAGACGATCTCGGGCGACAAGATCTATCTCTACCTGGAAAGCGGCGTGGTCACTGGCCGGGTTGGCCTGGACGACGATGGGGGGGCCAACGCGGCCGGCGCCATCGCGTTCACGATCAGCGTCGACGCCACCAACGCGAACGTCACGCTCACGCAGAACCTGGCTTTCGTTCACAACGATCCGGCCGATGCGGTGGAAAGCGGCGCGTCGGCGGCGAGCATGGCCGCCGGCGCCGTCACCCTGACCGTGACGGTCAAGGACAATGACCTGGACACCGACACCGCGGTGCGCAACATCGGCGACATGTTCCATTTCGAGGACGATGGACCGTCGATCACCGTCAGCACGAATGCGGTGCCGAGCCTGGTCACCGATGACACCGAAATCACCGACACGGCCGGACCGACCAGCTTTGCCGGTGTGTTCAACGCGCCCAACTTCGGCAAGGACGGCTTCAAGGACGCCGATGACAACAACGTCCAGGACAGCGACGCAGTGAGCTACTCGCTCGTGGCGAGCCTGACAGGGGCCGACAGCACCCTGGTCGACACGCTGTCGGGCAAGAAGATATTCCTGTTCCTGCAAGGAGGCTTCGTCAATGGCCGGGTGGCCGATGCGACCACGAACACGGCCGACGCGGCCGGCGCCATCGCCTTCACGATCAGCGTCAACGCCACCAACGCGAACGTCACGCTCACGCAGATCCGATCGATCGTGCACAACGATCCGCTCGATGCGATCGAGACGGGCGCCTCGGCGGCCGTGATGACCACGGCGGACTTGGTGGGACTGAAGGCCACCGTCACGGACGGAGACCTGGACACGAGCAGCGCCACGCGCGACATCACCGCTGCCTTCGCGTTCGAGGATGATGGACCGGCGGTAGCCTTCGGCAACCTGGTCGGCACCGGGACCGCCGATCCGCAGTATGGCTACTGGACGCGCGATCCTGGAAGCGACGGCCTCGCAGGCGCAGCGCTTGCCGCCGCGCTTGATATCGCGGTGACAAATTTTACGCTGGTGCGCCCTGACAGCACGACCACCACCGGGACGTTCAGTGACCCACTGACAGGGTCGGTGGACGGCAGCGGCAATCCGATCTTCAGCGGCTCGCTGACGGGAGACTTCGACAACAATGCGGGCACGCCCAACCAGACCGTCAATTTCACGCTGACCGCATTCGCCAACGGGACGTACCAGCTCGATCTTGCCTCCGGCTTTGCCTCCACCATCAGCACCGTCTCGACGGTCGACGGATTGACGGCCGGCGGGCCCGACCCGGTGCAGACCCTGACGCCGGGGGCGGGGCTGCATCCGCCGGCGCCGCAGAACGACAAGCAGATCGTCTTCTTCAACGTGCTGGTAGAAGACACGGAAAGTGAGATCGAAAGCCTGATCGGCGGAACGCCCGATCTGACCGAGGCGCAGATCGAAGGAAACTCCACGCTCACGGCACTGCTGGGCACCGAGGCGATGAATGTCAGCACCTCGGGCATCGGGGTGGGAAACAACAACCTCAACGGTGACGACACGTCATCGAGCGGGGTGGACGAGAGTTTCGTCGCCAATCCCGAATTTGACGTCACCAAGGTCAAGGTGTATATCGACAACTCGGTGTCCGGCTATACGCCGGCCACCGAGAGCCTGCTCTACACCCTGTACTACACGGACGGCACGACCTCGGGTGCGCCCGTCAAGGTGCTCGCCGGTGATCTGATTGCCGGAGCCAAGTCCAATGACCCGGTGCATTTCGAGGCGCAGGCAGCCGCCGGCAAGATCATCGACGCGGTCCAGCTGACGATGGACTCGGGCACGATCAAGGTCCCCTACATCGAGTTCGTGACCGTGACGCCAAACCTGGCCAACGACGTGCAACTGGCCTTCCGGGCCACCTTGACCGACGGCGACGGAGATACGGCCACCAGTGCGTTCCTGGCCAACCTCTTCGCCAATGAGCTGGCCGGCAGCTTCGACTACGTGTTGGCCGGCACCAGCGGCGCGGATGCCTTCAACATCGACCTGCCCGATGTGAAGAACACCTACCAGGTCAACAGCTTCGCGGTCGGCACCGACAAGCTGGTCCTGGCGGGGAACAACACTTACTCAATCGGCACCAGCGGTGGAAACACCGTCGTGGACATCACCGAGACGGCGGGCGGCCAGCACACCTTCGTCACGGTGATGGGCGTCACCTTGACCACGGCCGACATCGCGACGATCGTCTGATGTCCGAAGATCGGGGCCACTCACCGGTTCCGATCAGCTGCCGCCGCCCGGCGTCGCACAGCGCGGCGCCGGCGCGGACTCCGCTCAAGGCTTGTTGATGACGATCTGCGTGACCGCGTTCTGCGTTGCATCGTAGTTCATGAGCGTGCCGGAGATCCCATTGCCGCTCAACGTGGCGCTGGACGCCGTGTTCGACTTGATCGAACCACTGGTCAGCGTGCAACTGCCAGTCGTTCCAGTAACGCACGTACTGGTGCCGCCGGGTGAGAAGCTACCCGTGACACTCGCGTTGGCGACGGTCGCGCCGCTGTTGACGTCGCGCACCGTAACTACGGCCGAAGCCTTCCAATTGCCGCCGGTACGATTGCCGCTGCCGGTCATTGACTTGAAGGCGACGGTCCGGGTGGCGGGTTGGGTTGCCACGGCGCTGCTTCCGAGCGCGCTCAGGAGCAGGTTGGGCGAACCGGTGCCCGGATAGACGACCCGATTTGGGACGGCCTGGGCGATGACTTGAGCTGTCACCGCTTCCGGCGAGGCCGTGGGATTGCCTTGCAGGATGAGCGCGACGACGCCGCTCACGTGGGGCGCCGCCATCGAGGTGCCGCTCAGCATGTTCGAGGCGGTCGCGCTGGCGATCCCCGCCGAGGTGATCATATGACCCGGCGCGAACAGATCGAGGCAGGTTCCGACGTTCGAATAGTTCGCACGGTAATCGGTGCTGTTGATGGCGCCGACGGTGATTGCGCTCGGCTCCCGGGCCGGCGACACCGTGCAGGCATCGACGTTGCTGTTGCCTGCAGCGATGACCATGGTGACGCCCCGCGCGACGGCACCGGCAACTGCCGCATCCAGGGAAGACGAGACGGGGCCACCGAGCGACATGTTGGCGACTGCCGGGCGCAGCGTGCTGTTGGTCACCCAGTCGATGCCTGCGATCACATCGCTGTACGCGCCCTGGCCGTTGCAGTCGAGCACGCGCACCGGGATCAGTGAGACGCCCTTGGCGACCCCCCAGGTGGTCCCGCCCACGGTGCCGGCCACGTGCGTGCCGTGACCCTGGCAGTCGTTGGTTCCGTTGCCGTCTGGGACAGCGCCGAAACCAGGCCGGAGGCGTCCGGTGAACTCGACATGATCGGCGCGGATGCCGGTGTCGATGATGAAGGCAGTCACTCCTGCGCCCGTTTGTGAGAAGTGGTATTGTGTGTCGAGCGGCAGGTCGGCTTGGTCGATGCGATCCAGGCCCCAGGTGACCTGGTTCTGGGGCGACGACACCTGCTTTACCGAAACCGTCATGTCCTGCTCGATCGACTCGACATTGGGGTTGTTGCGCAGGCCGCTGAGCGCTGCCTCGGGCAGCGTGGCGGCGAACCCCTTCAGGGCGTGGCTGTAACTGTGGCGCAGCTGGCCGCCGCCGGCCCGTACCAGGGCCTGGGCCTCGGCCGCCGGGTTGGCGACCGTCTTCTTGAAAACCACGACATACCGCCCGGGGATAGGGCGGGACGCGCCGGAAGCCACGCTGGGCTGCACTGCCTGCGCCATGGCGGCCGGCACGCAGAGAACAAGGAGTGCGGGGCCGATGAGCGCCGCCGCGCGAGAGAATAAGCTCATGAAAGTTACCGCCGTCACACCGCTGTCGCGGCTGGAAAAGGTCAGAGTTGATGAAGAGGGGCGCCAAGCCAAAGACTCAGCAGTTGGCGATATTGCTTCCGGCTGAGCTGTGGTGCGTAACCAAATGGATTCAATTCGGGCCAGCTTAAGGCTCAAGGAAGAGTTCGCTCCTCAGCCTTGCCGCGGCGCGACTCAGCCGTTTCGCCCCCTCGAAAACCCGTAGGCGGCGCGAGCGAACTGGCTCCAGGCGGCACAAAAAGTTACCTCCGGTTTCGTCCTCCCCGCGATGCGTGTGACATTGGTCCGCTACACCGTCCGGTGTATTGAGGCAGTAGCGCAGCCGGCCCGATGATCAACCATGAATCCAGCGATCGATCGCCTGTCCCGTCCGCTGCGCCGCCGGCCGCCGGCCGCACACAGCGCTTCACCAACTGGTCAGCCGATCGCCGGCCGATCCGATGCCGACGGCGCGATCCGCAGCGCCGGGCTCGCACCCATCGCCGCCTACGCGCCGGACCCACACCGTGTCGTGATCGGCGGTCTGGCCGAGTTTCCCGACGCGGCGGCCCGGCTCCTGCTGCTCTATTCGCCAGGCGCCGTCAGCGAGGGCGCCAGCGATGGTCACTGGATCCTCACCGCGCTGGATGACGCGGCCGGCGTGGACGCCGGCGGCGCCGGCAACGCGGTCGTGTTCGATCAGGAAGCCTTGGGCATGGACACCGGCGGCGGCCTCACCGCTCCCGCCCCGCCTCGTGGAATGCCTTCCGGATCGGCGACAGCAGGTACTCGAGGACCGAGCGTTCGCCGAGCTTGATTTCGGCCGACACCTGCATGCCCGATGCCAAACGGTAGGCGGTGCCGTCGGCGACGAGCACCTGGTCCTTCAGGGCGACCGACGTGCGATACGCCAGCGGTCCCTGTTGCGGCGCCGGCGCGGCGCTGTTGGGCTCGGGCGCAGCCGCATCCGCCGCAACCTGTTCCACGGCTGCATCCAGCATGCCGTACTTCTGGAACTGGAACGCGGCGAACTTCAGCTTCGCCGGGTGGCCGGCACGGACGAAGCCGACGTCCTCGTTGGACAGCCAGACCTCGGCCATGAGCGATTCGGAGACCGGAACCAGCGTCATGAGAATGGTGCCGGGCTGGACGACCGCTCCGGCGGTGTGCGTCGCGAGGTCCTTCACGCGTCCGTCCTGCGGCGCTCGCAGTTCCAGCAGTGCATGGCGGTGATCCTGCTTCGCCAGCTCCGGCCGCAGCTTGTCGATGCGTTGCGCCGCTTCGGCCCGATCGGAGTGAAGCTGCCTGACGTGCTCGCTGCGCAACTGCGCGATCCGCCGCTCGAACAGGGCCATGTTCGCCTGCTCGCGGGCGACCACATGGGCCTGCGCCTCGTTGTCACGCTCCTTTTCGATGCGTTCACGCGTCTTGTCGTCCGCCATGATGCGGCCGACGAAGCCTTCCTCGACCAGCCTGCGGAAAGCCTGGTCCTGTTCGCGGTAGTGGGGGAGGGTCTCCTCGAGCTTGCTCTTGGTGGCCCGGGCCGCCGCCATTTCCTGGCGCGAGCGCTCCCACGACGCGCGCTCCTGGGCGATGGCGGCCTCGAGCGCCAGCCGGTTCGCCGAGAGTTGCGCCTGCGCCTGCTGGTAGAGGGCCGCCGGATCGTCGGGCTCCCGGCGCAGCGGCGTGTTGCCCAGCTCCGCATCGATGCGGCGCAGTTGCAGCAGTTTCTGCCGCAACTCCGTCTGCAGCGACTGAAGATCGGCCGCAGACAGCGTGGGGTCCATGCGCATCAGCAACTGCCCGCGGCGCACGCTGTCGCCTTCCTTGACCAGGATCTCGCGGACGATGCCGGCCTCGGCAGGCTGGACGATCTTCACCGCCGAATGCGGCACCAGCTTGCCCTGAGCCACCGCCACCACGTCCAGGCGGGCCAGGGCGGCCCAGGCCAGGGCGGCCACCAGCAAGCCGGACCCGATGGCCAGTACCGTCCTCGGCATCGGCCGAGGCGGACTCGCCTGGACGCGCAGGATCTCGGGCGCGAACTCGGCCGCGTCAACCTGCGGCAACCGGGCGCCCGCCAGCCGGAGCGAGGACGGCATGGAACGCCGCTCAGAGCGCCGACTGCCGCAGCCCTTCCTTCAGGCCGCCGAAGACCGCCAGGGGGTGGCCGCCGCCGGCCCGCGCCAACGGATCCCTGGCCCAGGCCGCGCTGCCGAAGACGGATGCGCCGGCGGGCGTCATGCCGATGTCGAAGCCGTCACCGCTGCCGGCGCCGGCTTGGGCCAGATGGCCGAGCAGACGTTCATCCATGGCGGCCCAGGCGGGCATGTAGGTGTCCGCCGGCGATGCCGCGGCGTCGCCCCAACGCTCGGTAACGACAAACTCGCGCGGCTCCCTGCCGTCGCCGATTTCGCTGGATGCCTCCTGGGCCGGCTGCGACCCGTTGGCCGCCGGGCTGACGACGGCAGCGGCAGGCTGCGACGCCGCGGCTGCATCGCCAGCCTCCAGCCGCGCATCGCGAAGCCCCTCGCCCCCATGGCCCGGATTGCCTGCGTCCTCCACGTTGGCACCGGGTGCGCCGTCCGGGCTGCGGCCATGCGCGCCGCCCCGCTCTGCCATTTCGATCGCGATCGGTGCCGCGTGTTCGTCGAGCCCGCCTTTCGACGTCACCTGAGTCGCCACGGGCGCGTCGTCCGGATGCCAGCGTCCGCCCCGAGCGCCCGGATCGCCCGGCGACGTGCCGGGGCCGTCGTTGAAACTGGTGTCGTGCCCTGGGGGCGGGGCATCTTGGCCATTGCCAAGTCCTTCGTTGCCCTGGCCACCGCCGCCGCCACCGCCGCCGCCGCCGCCGCCGCCGCCGCCGCCGCCACCGCCACCGCCACCGCCACCGCTGGCGCCAAACGTCAGCCGGAACACATCGGCAGCGGACAGGCTGCCGCTGGGATCCGGGCTGCCGGCGGCCACGTCGGTGGCCGTCACCTCGATGTCCAGGTAGCCGGTCGCGGTGCGCGGGACGCGGCCACTGAAGGTTCGCGTGGCCGCGTCGAACGCCAGCCAGGAGGGCAGGGGCGAGCCGTCGGCCAGCGCGGCGCCGTACGAGAGCGTGTCGCCGGCATCCACGTCCGCGAAGCTGCCGGCCGGCACCTGCCACGAGTAGGAGGTGTTGCCCGACGTGGCCGCGACCTGGTCCGGCAGCGCGACCGCGACCGTGGGCGCGTCGTTGCGCCCGGAGACGGTGACCGTGAGCGCGGAGGCCGCATCCACCACGCCGTCGTTCACGGCGTACGCGAACCTGTCGACGCCTTGTTGCGACCGCCCGAGCGCCTGCACCTGCGGCGCCGCGTTGTTCACGGTGTACGCGTAGCCACCGTCGGGAGACAGCGTCAGCGTGCCGTAGGTGCCGTAGCGGGTCCCGGCGCCTGCCAGCTGCAGGTGCGCTCCCGCATCCACGTCGCTGTCGTTGGCCAGCAGGTTGCCGGTGACCGGCGCGCTGTCGTCCTCCGCTACCTGCGCCGAGTCGGCCGTGACGAGCGGCGCATCGTTGGCGCCGTGGACGCTGACGGTCAGCGTCGCGGACGAGGTGGCCGCGCCGGCCGGGTCGTCATCGCTGGCGGTGTAGCCGAAGGTGTCGGCAGCCACCTGGCCCTGCGCCAGCGACTGCACCGAGGTGCTCGCGTTGTCCAGCACGTACGTGAAGAAGCCATCGGCATCGATGGCGATGGCGCCGTAATCGCCCGCCAGTTCGCCCGGTGCGGTCACGCGCAGGACGCGACCCTCGGGATCGGCATCGTTGCCGAGGACATTGCCCGACACCACCGTGACGCCGTCCTCGGAAACCGACGCGGTGTCGGAGACCAGCACCGGCGGCTGGTTGAGGGCGATCCGCTCTTCGATGGCGGCCCGGTCCAGCACGCGCCCGTCGGCGAGCCCCAGTGTCCACGCGGCAGCCGGGTCCACGAACCAGTCCTTGACCGTGAGCCGGTCGGCGCTGCCCGAGAGCGCGACGATCAGGTCCTGGCCCGTCCGGCTCAGCCGCACCTGTCCCTCGTCGATGCCGGCGCCGAGCTGGATGGCGTTGGCGCCGACGTCGAACACCGTATCCGCCCCGTCGCCCAGTCCGAACGAGTAGGTGTCGTGGCCGTCGCCGCCGCGCAGCGTGTCGGTGCCCGCCTGGCCGGCCAGCAGGTCGTCGCCGGCGCCGGCGATCAGTTGATCGTTGCCCGCGCCGCCGTCCAGCGCATCGGCCCCGTCTCCGCCTTCGATCCGGTCGTTGCCGGGGCCACCCTGGGCGTAATCGTCGCCCGCGCCGGCCTGCACCAGATCGTTGCCGTCTCCGGCGTCCAGGATGTCGCTGCCGTCGCCGAGGTCGATGTCATCATCGCCGGCCCCGGCCGCGACCACGTCACTGCCGGCCAGCGCCGAGATCCGGTCGCCCAGGGCGGTGCCCTGCAGCGTGTCCGCCTGCGGGGTGCCGGTGATGTCGAAGCCGAGCGACTGGATCAGCTCCTGGCGAGTGAAGGTGCCGTCGGCGAACTGGAACAGCTCGATGCTGCCGTCCAGCGGGTGTTCGGGATCGAAGTCGTCCAGGTGGACCGAACCGCCGTCGGGCAGCATGACCTTGAGCGAGCCCATGCTGAAGCCGCCAATGGCGGACCTTGTCATGCCGACGAACACCAGCCGGTCGTAGCCGCCGCTGTCCGTGATGTGGTCTTCGCCTTCGCCGAGCCGGTAGTAGTAGATGTCGTCGCCGCCGCCGCCGGCCAGCACGTCGTCGCCGAGCCCGCCCTGCAGCTGGTCCCGCAGGCTGCCGCCGATCAGGGTGTCGTTGCCTTCCTGGCCGTACAGCTTGTTCAGCCCTTCGCCGCCCGCGAGCACGTCGTCGCCGAGGCCGCCGACCAGCTGGTCGTCGCCTGCTTCGCCGGAGAGCACGTCATTGCCGCCTTCGCCGAAGAGGATGTCCATCCCGTCGCCGCCCAGCAGTTCGTCGTCGTCGGCGCCGCCCTGCAACTGGTCGTCGCCGTTCCCGCCGGCCAGCAGGTCACTGCCGCCATCGCCGAGGAGCAGGTCGTTTCCTTCCCCGCCGTCGAGGTAGTCGGCACCGTGGAACTGGGCGGCCAGGTCGCCGCCGTTGCTGTCGCCGAGCAAGGTGTCGTTGCCGGCGCTGCCATACAGCTCGTCCGCGCCGCCGTTGCCGATCAGCATGTCGTCGCCATCTTCGCCGTCGAGGTAGTCGTCGCCGTGACCAGTGCCCGCGAGGACCGTCGGCGTGCTGTCGCCCCACAAGGTGTCGTTGCCGGCGCCGCCGAAGAGCGTGTCGTTCCGGCCGCCGCCTTCGAGGAAGTCGGCGCCGTCCTCGCCGTCCAGGTAGTCTTCGCCGTGATACTTGGGCGCCAGCGCCAGGGCCCGCTCGTCGCCCCACAGCTGGTCGTCGCCGAGGCCGCCGAACAACTGGTCGTCCCTGCCGCCGCCGATCAACGTGTCGTTGCCGTCCTCGCCGTCGAGGTAGTCGTCGGCCCATGCGAGCGCGTTGTGCGAGGCCAGCCCGACGAAACTCGCGCTGGTGTCGCCCCACAAGGTGTCGTGCTCGGTTCCGCCGTACAGCACGTCTTCTCCGGCGCCGCCTTCCAGGTAGTCGTTGCCGGCCTCTCCGTCCAGGTAGTCGGCGCCGTGGTACGCGAGGTCGACATACGAGGAGGACGTGGTCGGCCCGCTGGAGTCGCCGGCGATCTGGTCGTCGCCGGCGCCGCCGAACAGCTGGTCGGCGTTGCCGCCGCCCAGGACGATGTCGGCACCGTCGCCGCCGTCGACGAAGTCCATGCCGTGGTTGGCCGCGGTCACGGAATTGAGCTGCCCGGCGCGCACGGAACCGTCTCCCTGCAGGAAGTCGTCGCCCAGACCGCCTTCGATGATGTCGGCGCCGGCGAGCCCGTCCACCTGGTCGTTGCCGTCGCCGCCCTTGACCCGGTCGTCGCCCCAGCTCGCGATCACGGCGTCATTGCCGGCGCCGGCGTCCACGACGTCCCCGTCGCCGTTGACGAGCGTCGCGCCCATGCCCTGCCACACGGTGCTTCCGTTGAGGCTGTACACGCCCCAGGTGGCGCCGCTGGCCTTCACGATCGCGCCGGCCGGTGGCACCCAGGCGTCGGTGGTCTTCAGGCGGGTCGGGGCGTTGCTGTTGCCGCTGGAGCTGATGAAGTCGTTGCCGTCGCCGCCGTTGATCACGTCGGACCCGGACCCGCCCCCGATCAGATCGTCGCCCGCGCCGCCATCGATCTCGTCATGGCCGGCGCCGGCGGCAAAGGCATCGTTGCCGCCCCGGCCGTCGAGCTTGTCGTTGCCGGTCGTGGCGTACAGGACGTCGGCGAAGTCGGCCTGGTAGACACCGTTGATCAGCGTTCCGTCGGTGGCCCATTCGGTTTCGGCCCACATGTAGGTGTCACCGGAGATTCGGGGGCGCTGGTCGCCGATGAAGGCGCGGGTCGTCTCGCCGGCGTCCTGCAAGGTCAGGCCCCACTCGTTGCTGGTGGTGGTGCTGCCGTCGGCGCCCTGGTACGTGACGCTGAAAGAACCTGACGCGTCGGCGTCGAGTCCGCCGTCCTGGACCAGCGCGAACGACACCACCGTCTGGCCTTCGACCAGATCGATGACAGCGCCTTCGGCATCGACGGTCGTCGCGCCGTCCACCAGCTTGACTTGCTTGCCGGACAGGCCCTGGAGATTCACCTGGATCTTGTCTCCGCTCTTGGCGGCGTTCGTGAGTTGGGCCGAAAAGTTCTTGCCGCAGCTTTCCATCAAAGTGGCAAGGCGACCGTTCAGGATTGGAATGTCCGCGTTTGGATCAGTCCAGAAACGCGTGCCCGCGTCTTGCGTCAGTGCAATCCTTGGTGCCTTGTCCAGCTTGATCCCAAGATACCCGGCGGGGCCAGTGGCCTGGTCGTAGTCGAACTTCTCGATCTTCACCTCGTTGCCGGCGCCGAGATTCGAGATGGTGAGCGTGCCCAGATTGGCGGACTGGGTCGGCGTGAACCGGTAGATCTCGCCATTGGTGCCGACCCATCCACCGCGGCTGTTGCCCCGTCCTCCGGCGAGCGCCTGGCCCGACGCGGTCACGATCCTGCCCTGGCCGCTCAAGTCATCCTGCACCCGGTCGCGCCCGAGGCCGACGATGTAGGTGTCGTCGCCACCGCCGCCGAGCATCAGATCGCTGGCCGCGCCGCCCGTGAACTGGTCGCCGCCGGCGCCGCCGAGGAACAACTGGCTCTTGTTCGGGTCCCGGGCGGCAGCGACAGAGCCGCTGTCCGCCGTCGCCACGTTCCATTGCGCGAAGGGCGGAACGGCGGTGGTCCGGAAGTTGGAGGATGGATTGAGCCAGGCCCGGGCATAGGGCGCTGCCTTGTTCATGGCCCCCGGCAGCGCGTCGCCCTGCGCCGTGGCGTATTGCAGCGCGCCGTTGGCCGGCGTGAAGAACTCCTGGCCGGCGTAACTGGCGCCTTGCCAGTAATACCACTCGGTCGCCTGGGCGATGAGGGCGTTCTGCGCGGCCACATTCAAGCCCGCGAGATTGGTGCCGAGCTTGTTGAGGTCGGCGGCGAAGTGGGTGAGCTTGCCGTTGCCGGGGGATGCCTGCTCGCTGCGAATGAGGTCGATCAGGAAGTTTGGTGTCTGCAGTCCAGTTGTCTCCGGTGAGTAGTACTGCCCCGACATGACCAGCGGCAGGGCGCGCTGGAGGGCGACGGTCGAGTCGACGAAAGACCTGTTCAATGTGCCAGCAGTCAGCAGTGCCACGGAGTGCATGGTGGATGCACCGACGTAGTCGTTGCCGAATTGAACGGGCGTGTTCAGGCCATACACCGTGTTGGCCTCGTTGCGCGTCTTCTGCAGGAATTCGCCGACGGCGTAATAGCTTTGCACGCCCCTTTCCCGTTCGAGGAAGACGCTGCCGGTGTCGTAGGTCCTGATCTCGTTCGGCACGACGAGGCGCCGGCCGTCAGGCTGCGGTTCCTCCAGGCTGCGGATGATCGCGTTGACGCCAGGCGTGCTGCGTGCCAGAAATTCGAATGGTGCGGGGTCGAAGACGATGGCCGGTCTGTTGAACAGGACAGCCATCACGGAGGCCAGGCCGCCGCCCAGGCTGTGACCCGTAAAGGTGATATTTGCGCCCTGGTGCGTTTGAGCGACCTCGGCGTACACGGCGGCAGCCTGTTTGGCTTGCGATGATGCTATGCCGAGGTACATGGAGATGTCCGCCAAGCCGTCCCATCCCATCACGGCCTCGGTTCCGGCAATGGTGATCACTATTTCGGCGCCATCTTGGCGACCATAGACGCTATAGGAGAATCCGTCCGTCTCGGGCACTGGATCTGGCAGCTCTTGCCAGCCAGCAGGTATCGTTGGTCGGTTTGCCAATTGGATGCCTTGTTCGTATGCGCGAAGCGCAAGAACTGCAGCGATTTCTTTCGAGATCATTTGTCGCTCCTGTTGTTTCCGCGTTTCAAGAAATCCTCCATCCGGATGAGGCAGCCGTCGACCTTGTACAAAGGATCAATGCGTGCGCCCTCCGGTACCTTGATTCGATAAGCGAGATCGCGCTGGTCGCGGTCGGCGCGCGTGTACCGTTTGCCGCCTTCTCCGGGGACGGGAAGGCTCGTCATCACATTCGCGGGGAGGTTGTAGAGCCAGGGCTCGATTTTTTCCGGCCAAGTCCAATGCTGACCGGTGGTATCGGGGATCAGCTGAACGTAGTAGGGGACGACGCAGTAGTAGTAGTGTCTCGAATACCATCCGAAGTCGCCTGCTGGTGCCACAAGCGAAGGCACTTGTGAGGGTGCGATGGCGATCCAGTGCACGTGGGCACGGCCCGTATACCTATATTCCTTGCCACGGTACTTGAAACGAATCGTTTGCTCTCGCGTCGGCCGCAGCGCAATATCAAACGGATTCCCGAGTCCGCCGCGCATCGCCCATGGCATCGTCCGCTCGATCCAGATCGTCTCGCCGGTATTCAGCGGAACTTCTTCTTCCCAGGTCACCGTCCTGCTGCAAGCGCTCAACACGACTGCCATGGCGCCGAGCGCGAACGCTCGCGCGTAGAACTCAAGGATGCGTTGCGCGAGGCTCATTCCGACATCTCCTGCTGTTCCTTCGTGCCCGGGGCGACGCCGGTGATCCCCGGCGAGCCGACGATGACGGTTTCGTCGACGTGCAGACCCCGTGGGATCTGGTGCGCGATGAAGACGATGGTCACCTTGCCGCGCAGTTGGTTGATGGTCCGGGCGAAGGCACCGGCGGTATGCGCGTCCAGGCTGGAGGTCGCTTCGTCGAAGATCAGGATGCGCGGGCGCTTGAGCAGCGCGCGTGCGATGGCGATGCGCTGCTTCTGGCCGCCGGACAGGCCGACGCCGTGCTCGCCGATCTCGGTCTGGTATCCCTGCGGCAGGCGTTCGATGACGTCGTGGACTTCGGCCATGCGACAGGCCTGCACGATGTGCTTGAACGTCGCCAGTGGATTGGCCATCTGCAGGTTGTCGTACACCGTGCCGGCGAACAGCACCGTCTCCTGCGGCACGACGCCGAACTTCGAACGCAGCTCGTTGGCCGAGAAGTGGCGGATGTCCCGGTCGTCCAGCAGGATCGTTCCGTCGGCCGGCCGGTAGAACCCGAGCAGCAGCTTGGCGAGCGTGCTCTTGCCGGATCCCGACGGGCCGACCAGCAGCGTCGTCTTCCCCGGCTGGAACGACAGCGACAGATCGCGATAGAGCCACGGATGTTCCTTGCTGTAGCGGAAGCTGATGGCACGCAGTTCCACCGCGCCCTGGCCCGCGCCCGCCCGCGCGGGAACGAGCGAGTACGGCTCGACCGGCGCATTCATGACGTCGCCGAGGCGTTGCACGGACAGGTTGGCCTGCTGGAATTCCTGGTACAGGCCGACCATGCGCAGCAGCGGCTGGGACAGCCTCGAGGCGAACATCTGGAACGCCACCAGCATCCCGATCGTGAAGCCGTCGTTGTTCATCACCAGCCGTGCGCCGATGACCAGCACGGCCAGCCCCTGTATCTGCTCCAGCGACTGGGCGGCGGTCTGGTACGTGTTGGCGACCTGGCGCGTGTCGAACCCGGCGCCGGTGGCCTCGGCCAGGTACGCGCCGTAGCGCCTGGTGAGCTGCGGTTCCAGTTGCAGCGACTTCACCGTTTCCATCCCCGCGACGTACTCGGTGACCAGCGCCTGGTTGCGCGCGCCGAGCAGGAACTGGCGATTCAGCCGCGTGCGGAACAGCGGCGTCACCCCGGCGCTGAGCGAGGCGAGCAACAACATCAGCGCCAGCGCGACCAGCGTCAGTTGCCAGCTGTACCAGAACATCACGGCCAGCAGGATCAGCATGAACGGGAAGTCCAGCAGCAGCGCCACGGCGGCGCCGGCGAGGAATTCCCGGATGGTCTCGACGCCGTGCAGGCGCGCGACCAGCGTGCCCGTGGGCCGGCGGTAGAAGTACGGCATGGGCAGTTGCAGCAGGTGGTCGAACACCTTGCTGCCCAGCATCGCGTCAACGCGGTTGCCGGTGTGCAGCACGAGGTACTGCCGGACCCACGAGAACAGCGCCGAAAAGACGATCGCCAGGGCCAGCCCGGCGGCGGCGGCGGCGAGCGTGCTGTGGCTCTGGTGCACCACCACCTTGTCGATCACGACCTGCGTGAACAGGGGCGTGGCCAGGCCGACGAGTTGCAGCGCCAGCGAGGCCAGGAGGATGTCGCGCCAGACGCTGCGATACCGCAGCAGTTCCGCGGCGAACCACGAGAAGCCGAAGGGCGGCTGCCGCGTTTCGCGCGCGCCGTCTTCGTCGCGCAGCGGTTGCGGGACCGGTGTGAACGAGACGAGCAACTGCCCGCCCGCGGCCAGGTCCGTCCACGAACACTCGAACGAGGCGTCGCTGCCGCACGCGATGCAGGTCAGCTGGTCGCCGCGGCGTTCCACGAGCACGGCGGGCGCCGCCCCGGTCGTGCCCTGGCTCGCGGGATTCGTCTGGCGGCCGGCGCCGGGCAGCGGCACGGCGAGGGCTGGCAGGGGCAGCACGCGGGCGTTGCCCGGCTGCGCATCGAACGCGCAGGCCTGCAAGCCGAGGTCCTCGGCCGCGAGCAGGATGTCGGCGATCCGGTATGCGCCGTCCGCGTGCGGAGGGTGACGGCCCTGAAACAGGGACGCGTCAAAAGGCACGCGGCACAGGCGGCAAAGCTGAGCCAGCGCCCACAGCGCTTGGTCGGATGGCAACCGGGTTTCGATCCGCGCTTGCATACCAAAATACTATGACTAGTACCTTGGTGCGAAGTATGTACTTGACAAACCCTCGCTTATCTCCGATACTTCAGTCATACCGGAGACAGAACCATGGCCGAGCCGATCCTCAACCAGCCGCACTACCAAGACGCCGAGAAGGCCCGCGAGTACCTTGAATCGCTGCGCTGGGCCAATGGCATTACCTGCCCGCACTGCGGTTCTCTCGGCAAGCATCTGCACTTGGTCGGCTCCAAGTACCGTCCCGGCCTCTACAAGTGCGCCGACTGCTACGAGCAATTCACCGTGACGGTCGGAACCGTCTTTGAGCGCTCCAAGGTCGGTCTGCATCTGTGGCTGCAAGCTGTGCACCTGATGTGCGCCAGCAAGAAGGGCGTTTCGGCCAAGCAGATCGAGCGCATGCTCGGCGTGACCTACAAGACGGCTTGGTTCATGTGCCACCGCATCCGCGAAGCCATGACGAATAAGCCGGGCGGCCTGATGGGTAGCGGCGGCACTCCGGTTGAAGCCGATGAAACCTTTTGGGGCTCAGCCACCGATAAAGACGGCAAGAAGATTCCGACGCCTCGCGGCGGGTTCGCCCACAAGATGAAGATCGTTTCTCTCGTTGACCGCGCGTCCGGCGAGAAGCGCTCGTATCACATTCCCAATGTCACCGCCGCCGTTGTCGGCCCCATCCTCAAGGCGCAAATCTCGCCGCAGGCCCGCCTGATGACAGACAACTCGCTGACCTACCGTCACCGCTCGATTGCCCCGCATTTCGCCAGTCACGAATACGTCAATCACCTGCGCGACGAATACGCTCGCGGCGATGTGACAAGCAACACGGTTGAATCGTCCTTTGCGATCCTCAAGCGCGGTCTGATCGGCACCTTCCATTCCGTCAGCGAGAAGCACCTTCAGCGCTACGCGAATGAATTCGACTTCCGCTGGAATACCCGCCAGTCGCAAGGCTGGAATGACGCCATGCGCGCCGATCAGGCTTTGCGCGGCATCGTGGGTAAGCGACTGACCTATCGGCGGACTGACAAAGAGGCCGCGTCCCTTCACTGACAACCACACTTCCAGCCCGCTTACTGTGAGGCTGGAAGCGATTGCTGACGATCCGAGCTACCAGCCCATTCCGGGCCGCGAGCATTGCCCGCAGTGCTGGCCCACTACCCGCCAATTACGCCGAGAGCCGCATCACAACGCGGTCGGCGTGTTCGCGCTCGTCTGCGATGGGTGCGGGTTCTGGCTTGTGGTTTAGGCTAGTCACCGCCGCAACTCAGCAGTAAAGTTGGCCGGGGCCGTGGAAAGCACTTCGCCAAGCAAGACAACTGTCTCTTTTAGGTTGCGGAGCTTGGCGGCGGCGTCCTCTGCGTCCTGTGCGTAGAAATTCAGCGCCCACCTGTCGCCAGCGTGTTCGTATTCGAGGGCGTATTTCTTGTCTGCGTCAACCATGCAAGGGGCCTCCATGCACTACGAGTACTACAGCACCAACGCACTTATCGGCCAGCAGTGGCGCTGGCGTCTTGTGGCCGATAACGAAAGGATCGTTGCGAGCGGCGAAAGCTACTTCAACCTAGCGGATTGCTTGCACGCGATAGAACTGCTCAAGGGAACAACCGTGCTTACGCCGGTTGTTCAGGTCGCGGCTTAGCCATGAACAAACCACCCATTCAAGTCGGCATCAGCACCGACAAGATGAGGGCGGCGTTAACTTGGTCCGGCCCGGCCGAACTCACCGCCCATGAAATTGATCTTCTGATTCGAGCGTTAGGGATGATCCGAGAAGTGCTTTCGCCCGCAGTTCCTGTAGCGCCGCCGCCCCTAGACGCTGTTCTTCCGCCGCTAAGCAATATCGAATTGCGCCGCACTGCGATTGGCAGCGGCGTACCGACTGAGGTTGGGGCGATGTTCCTTGTTCGCTCGCCTCAGTTTGGTTGGCTGGATTGCCCCATGGGACCAGAGTTTTGCGCGAATTTGGCATCTTGGCTCCAAGGGGCTGGGGACGATTTAGGCGCGCCGAAGGGAGCGGTCCTGCAATAGGACGCCGGCTACTTGGCCGGCTTCTTCTTCGCGGGGGCCGCAGGTTTCGGGTTGACTCTCTCGTCCTTGTGCTGCTTCGGGGGAGTGGAGAGCATGCGCTTGAGAACCTCGTCTATGGACGGCGGCTGCGCGTCTTGTGTTGGTTCTTTTCGACTTGGAGGCGTCATGGCATCAAGAGATCATGTGCTGCGGGCTCTCAGCGACAGGCATTTGCGCGCCATCGGCAAGGTTGCGGCGCAATGGAGTTCGTTGGAGTTCAACATTCTGCACGTTATCTCCGACATATCGCGCGTGGACCAGCGAACAACCATGATCATGGTCGCCGCGCAAGGATTTGTCTCATGGTGCGAACTGCTTAAGGCGTTGAGTGGGGATGTGAGTCCGAAGCCTAAGCCAAAGAACAATACGCCAACAGCACTTGAATCGCTGGTTACGACGATGATGGACCTTCACAAGAAGCGCAACAACGTTGTCCACTGCTCATGGGATGCGCCCTACGGCGTCACCCCAGGCATGGGGCTTTTCGGCATGTACCCCCTGCCAGCGCCAAAGGCGCGTGAACAAGCTAGCGGACGTGGCTTGAAGAAGCGCCAAGCCGATCCGGTGTTCCCAATCGCGTATTCAGCCACCGAGATGCTGTCCATCGCTAGGGACATCCGTAAAGCCGAAACAGCCTTGCTCGCGTGGAGTCGTCACTGGCTCCAAGCACACGCGCCAAAAATCGAGCCACGAATCGGTCAAGGTCTTCTTGCCCAAGCCCCTCGAAGCTGAGTAGCTCCGAGCAAGCAACGGCCTCCATGTCCTCCGTCACCAACGGGAGGACATCTTCCTCTTCTACCAGCCTGTCACGCTGGGCCTGAGTTTCAGCTGTGTTGGTAGGGTTTGTCAAGTACATACTTCCCACCTTGGTTTCTTTAATTCTCGTTTACCCGGACGGGAGACCCGGCGAGGCGTCAGGGGTCCTCGGGCAGCCACGGCCCCGTTCGAGCGTGCCCCGGGCGCGTTCTCGCGTACCGGTGCCCGCCATTGAAACGCGCGCACCACCGGCACGAGGCTGCGCCCCTGTCAGCCCTGACAGGGGTGGCGCGGACGCTTTCTTGCGTCAGATCAAGGAATTGGCCGGCCGGCGACTCACCCGCCCGCCTCCAGGGTCTGGCCCTGCCCCCGGCCCCGCCCCAGCACCTGCACCAGTTGCGGCAGCGCCGCCTGCAACGCCGCCCGCAGCGTGTGGGGCGGGTTGATCACGAACATGCCGCTGGCCGTCAGGCCCTGGCCGCGGTCCGCCTCGCCCGGCACGTTGCGTTCTTCGTCCTGCCCGATCGCCAGGGTCGCGTGCAGCCACGGCTTGCCGGCCTGGTTGGCCAGGGTCTTCAGGCGGCGGGGCAGCTCGTGGGCTTCCGGCCGCGGGATCACGGGGTACCAGACCACGTAGGTGCCGGTGGCGAAGCGCTTCAGGCCGTCCTGGATGCACGCGCTCACTTTCGCGTAATCGCTCTTGATTTCATAGCTGGGGTCGATCAGCACCAGGCCTCGGCGCGAGGGCGGGGGCAGAAACGCCTTGACGCCTTCGAAGCCGTCGGCGCGGGCCACGGCCACCTGCCGGCCGGCCTGCAACTGCGCGATGTTGGCCGCCAGCGCCTTGCTGTCGGTGGGGTGCATCTCGAACAGCTTCAACTTGTCGCGGGCATCCTGGCGCAGCAGGCTCTGGACGATGAACGGCGAGCCAGGGTAGATCTTCAGCTGGCCGTCCGGGTTGAAGCCGGCAATGGTCTCCAGGTAGTCCTGCAGGATCGGCGCCGGATCGGCGATCACGGGCCTGGCCTTGCCGGCCGGGGCCAGGGCGGCAAACAGCTTGACCACCCCGTCCGCTGCCTCCCCCGAGGTGCCGGAGAAGTCGCTGTCCAGGCGGTACAGCCCGGCGCCGGCATGGGTGTCCACCACCACCAGCGCCGCCTCCTTTTGCGTCAGGTGGCGCACGATGGCGATCAGCATCGCGTGTTTGAGCACGTCGGCATGGCTGCCGGCGTGGAAGGCGTGGCGGTAACTGAACATGCGGGGATGGTACCTGCCGCCAGACAGGGCTGGCGCCAAGTCCTTGATTCTTCGTATAATCTCTGGCTCCGCAGCGCCTTGTGGCCCCGCGGCGGAGAGCCGGATGGATTCCATCCAGCCGGCGACACCACCTAAGAGGTTCCCGTTCCAGAGGAACACCGACCGTGGAAAAGGGCCCGCCAAGCCACTTCTCTCGAGAAAGAGATCTCATGTCTACGTTCAGCGCAAAACCCGCTGACGTGAAGCACGAGTGGTTTGTGATTGACGCCACCGACAAGGTGCTCGGTCGGGTTGCCAGCGAAGCAGCCCTCCGTTTGCGCGGCAAGCACAAGGCCATCTACACGCCTCACGTCGACACCGGCGACTTCATCGTCGTCATCAACGCATCCAAGCTCCGCGTCACGGGCAACAAGGCCCTCGACAAGGTGTACTACCGCCACTCCGGCTTCCCCGGCGGCATCTACGGCACCAACTTCAAGGACATGCAGGCCAAGCACCCCGGCCGCGCGCTCGAGAAGGCCGTCAAGGGCATGCTGCCCAAGGGCCCGCTGGGCTACGCCATGATCAAGAAGCTGAAGGTCTACGGCGGCGCCGAGCATCCGCACAGCGCCCAACAGCCCAAGCCGCTGGAAATCTGAGGAGCCCTCGATGATTGGTGAATGGAACAATGGCACCGGCCGCCGCAAGAGCAGCGTCGCCCGCGTGTTTCTGAAAAAGGGCAGCGGCAAGATCACGGTCAACGGCAAGGACATCCAGGAGTTCTTCGGCCGCCAGACCTCGATCATGATCGCCAAGCAGCCCCTGGTGCTGACCAACAACGTCGAAGCCTTCGACATCCAGGTCAACGTCCACGGCGGCGGTGAATCCGGCCAGGCCGGCGCCACCCGCCACGGCATCACGCGCGCCCTGATCGACTACGACGCGACGCTCAAGACGGTGCTGAGCCAGGCCGGCTACGTCACCCGCGACGCCCGCGAAGTCGAGCGCAAGAAGGTCGGCCTGCACTCCGCACGCCGCCGCAAGCAGTTCAGCAAGCGCTAAACCGCTTCCTGGCTCTCTCCGCAAAGCCGCCCGGGTTCGCCTCGGCGGCTTTTGCTTTTGCGGCGCGCCGACGCCATCGGTCGGCTTTCATCGCCAACGGTTGAGCATTGAGGCACCATAGCGGCATGAGGAGAAGGCTCAGATGGCGCCTGCTGTGCCGGCGCCTGACCATCAGCGCGCCGCGCATGGCCGTGCGCAACTCCGTGCCGTGGCCCTTGCGGTGGGCGGGCGTTGCCCTGGTGCTCGGCTTCTGCGGCGCCATAGGCCTGTGGGCGTTCGAATTCGGCAAGGAGATCGCCGGTGTCGATCGCGGCGCGCGGCTCGAATTGCAGCAGTTGAGGCGCGAAGTCGGCGAGTTGCGCGCCGAACGCGACAAGGCCCAGGCGGTTTCCAATACCTCGGGCAGCCTGCTGACGGCCGAGAAGGCCGCCCAGGAGCGCATGGCGGCGCGCATCAAGACGCTGGAGGCCGAGAGCCGGGCCTTGCGCGACGACCTGGCTTTCTTCGAGCACCTCATCCCGGCGGCCGGCGGATCCGGCATCGCCATCCGCGGCCTGCAGGCCGCGCTGCTCGACGGACGCAAGCTCAAGTGGCAGGTGCTGGTGATCCAGCCGGCCAAGAACGCGCCGGAGTTCCGGGGCAAGCTGGAAATGAGCGTGACGGGCACCTTGAACGGCAAGCCCTGGGCCATGGACCTTGCCGGTGGAGCCCAGCCGTTGCAGTTCCGCCAGTACCGGCGGGCCGAAGGGGCCATCGACCTGCCGGCCGAGGCCGTGGTAAAAAACGTGACCGCCAAGGTCGTGGAGGGCGCGGTCACCCGCGCCATGCACAGCACCCGCCTGTAAGCGCAGCCACATCAGGAGCGAGCATGTTTGGGAACAAGGCACAACCGCCGATCAAGAGCCTCATCGCCGAAGGCATCGTCATCGACGGCAACATCAGGTTCACCGAAGGGCTGCGCATCGACGGCCAGGTGACGGGCAGCGTCACCGCCGACGGCGACCAGCCGAGCATCCTGGTGATCTCCGAAGCCGCCTCGGTGGAAGGCGGCGAGATCCGCGCCGACCACGTGATCATCAACGGCTCCGTCAAGGGGCCGGTGCATGCCGCCGAACTGCTGGAACTGCAGCCGCGTGCCCGGATCGAAGGAGATGTCACCTACAAGGCGCTTGAAATGCACCAGGGGGCCATCATCTCTGGTCGTCTGCAGCCGGTCGAGGGCGAGGAAAAGCCGGTCCTGAAGCTGGCCGCCAATAACCCTTGAGCCGGAATTCCCGAGCGTAAAGCAGTACTATTCATACCCAGAGAACCCAGTCGCCGGAGATCCACATGAGCGCCGTAGCCGAGAACGTCCAGACCGAAATGCCCGCCCCGCTGATCTTCACGGACAGCGCGGCCGCGAAGGTGGCGGACCTCATCGCCGAGGAAGGCAACCCCGATCTCAAGCTGCGCGTCTTCGTCCAGGGCGGCGGCTGCTCCGGCTTCCAGTACGGCTTCACGTTCGACGAGATCACCAATGACGACGACACCGTGATGACCAAGAACGGCGTGTCGCTGCTGATCGACGCGATGAGCTACCAGTACCTGGTCGGCGCCGAGATCGACTACAAGGAAGACCTGCAGGGCGCCCAGTTCGTGATCAAGAACCCGAATGCCGGCACCACCTGCGGCTGCGGTTCCAGCTTCTCGCCCGGCGAGCACTGAGGACGCTCCGAGCCCTTCCTAGGCCGGATAGATTCCACCCAGCACACGGGCGCCTCTGGCGCCCGTGATGCTTTGGAGCTGCAGCGGCTCGCGGCGGATGGTCTTGCGCGCCAGCCAGGCGAACGCGGTCGCCTCCACCTGCAGCGGCGGCAGGCCGAAATCGGCGCTGGTGGCGACCTGCGCGCCCGGCAGGAGGGCCTTCAGCCGGCTCATCAGGTGCCCGTTGAGGGCGCCTCCGCCGCAGACGATCAGCCGCGACAGGCCCGGTTCGTGCCGCAACACGTCGCGGCCGCAGGCCATGGCCGTGAGCTCGGTCAGCGTCGCCTGCACGTCCGCCGGGGCCGCCGCGCCGAAATCGCGCAGGTGCGCCTGCACCCAGTCCGGGCTGAACAGGTCCCGGCCCGTGCTCTTGGGCGGCGGCTTGGCGAAATAGGGCTCGGCCAGCAGCTCCTGCAGCAGCTGCGGCAGCACCTGCCCGCCGGCCGCCCACGCGCCTTCGGCGTCATACGGCTGGCCGGTGTGGCGCGCGCACCAGGCGTCGATCAGGGCGTTGCCCGGCCCGCAGTCGAAGCCCAGGATGGAGCCGTCGGGCCGCAGCAGCGTGATGTTGGAAATGCCGCCGATGTTCAGGACGGCGACGGTGTCCTTCTGGTGGCCGTACAGCGCCTGGTGGAAGAAGGGCGCGAGCGGCGCGCCATGGCCGCCGGCCGCCACGTCGCGGCTGCGGAAGTCGGCCACCACGTCGATGCCGGTGAGTTCGGCCAATAGCGCCGGCTGGCACAGTTGCAGCGTGTAGCCGGTGCCGTCGAATTCCTGCGGACGGTGGCGCACGGTCTGGCCGTGGGCGCCGATCGCGCGGACGTCGGCCGCTTCGGCCCGCGCCCGTCGCAGCAGTTGGGCCACGATCGCGGCGTATTGCCGCATCAGTTCGTTGCCGGCCAGCGCCGCGCGGTGCAGTTCGTCCGAACCGCTGCGGTTCAGGGCGAGGAGTTCGTCGCGCAGGGCGGCCGGGAAGGGCGCGCTCGCGTGCTCGATGACCAGGGGCGTCGTGGGCGAGAAGTCCGCCAGCACGCCGTCCACGCCGTCGAGCGACGTGCCCGACATGAGGCCGATGTAGAAATCAGGCATGCGGCGATGGTAGCGGCACGCCGGCGGCGTGCGCCAAGGCTTTCGCTCAGTCCGCGCTGGCCACCGCGGTGCCCGCGCCGGCCGCCGCCAGCTGCGTGCGCATGGCGCGCGCCAGGCGGTCGAACTGCGGCCGCGCCTCGGCCGTCAAGGTGACGGCCTGGTTGCGCCTGGCGATCGTCTGCGGGTCCTTGTGCACGCCGTTCACGCGGAACTCGAAGTGCAGGTGCGGCCCGGTGGCCCATCCGGTCTGGCCCAGCGCGCCGACGCGCTGGCCCTGTGCCACTTTCTGCCCGCCGCGCACGTCGATGCGGCTCAGGTGCGCGTACAGGGTCTCGTCGGTGCCGTTGTGGCGCACGATCACGACCTTGCCGAAGCCGTTCTGCACGCCCGCGAATTCCACGACGCCTTCGCCGACGCTGCGCACCGGGGTGCCGATGGCGCCGCCGTAGTCGGTGCCCAGGTGCGCCTTCCACTGATGCAGGATCGGGTGGAAGCGCATGGCGAAGCCGCTGGTCACGCGCGAGAACTCCATCGGCGAGGTCAGGTACGAGTTTTCCAGGCTCTTGCCGTCCAGGTCGAAATAGCCGCCCTTGCGGCCCGGCTCCTCGAACCACATCGCTTCGTGGGTCTTGCCCTTGTTGACGAACTGCACGGACAGCACGCGGCCGGTGCGCACGGCCTCGCCGTCCGCCTCCAGCGCCTCGTAGACGACGTTGAAGCGGTCGCCGGCGCGCAGCTGGCGGTGGAAATCGATCTCGCCGGAGAAGATGTCGATGATCTGCGTGACCACCGGATCCGGGATGCGGGCGTCGTCGGCGGCGCCGAACAGCGAGCTGCGGATGGTGGCGCTGGCCATGCGGGTGGCGGCCGCGAGCGGCGCGCTCTCGACGCGCGAGGCGAACTGGCCTTCGCCGACGCGCTCGACGACCAGCCGCTTGAACGTGCCGTCGTCCTGCGGCGCCCAGCGGGCGGTGAGCTTGTGCAGGGCGTGGCGGTCCGTGGCCTCCACGGTCACGTTGCGCCCGGCGCGGCCCAGCAGCTGCGAGCGGAAGGTCGGGTCCTTGCGCAGGAAGTTCGCCGCGACGGGATCGTCGACGCCCAGGCGCGCCAGCAGCGCTTCCACGGTGTCGCTGGCGCGCGTGATTTCGGTGCGAAACAGGTTGAAGCTGTGGACCTCCAGGCTCTGCAGCTGTTCCTGCAGCGGCAGGGGCTGCACCGCCTCCAGCACCTCGCGCACCACGACGTCGGAGGGCAGCGGCTCGGAGTCGAACGCCGCCGCGGCGAAGCCGCCGCCACCCAGCAGCAGGGCGGCGATCAGCGCCGTGACCTTCTTCGGGTGGTGTTCGAGGGCATGCGTGGCGCGCGACAGAAGTTGTTCGCCGGTGGCGATGAAACCGTTCTTCAAGAGACCCTTCCTCACAACGGGGCCCTCTTTTGTCCTACATCGATGTAGGCAGTTCCCCTGCGTTACATGCCCGAGCTCAAAGCGCGAAATGTGCCACAACTAGAATCGGCATCTTCCGCGCTCTGCCCGAGTATAGCCAGCCCAGCCGCGCGGCTTTCCGAAAAATCCTTATGAATCAAGGCCTTGTTACAAGATATCCGGTAACGGATGGTGTCCGCGCGGCGCTCGCGATCTCGCGCCGCGGCACGCAGGAGCTGCTGCCGGAGGACGAATGGACGCAAAAGCTCGCCCGGTCGGAGGCCTTGAAGGTGCCGCTGCGCATCAAGCTGGGGCTCGATCCTACGGCGCCTGACATCCATGTCGGACACACGGTGGTCCTGAACAAGATGAGGCAGCTCCAGAACCTGGGGCACCAGGTCATCTTCCTGATCGGCGATTTCACCTCGATGATCGGCGACCCGTCCGGCCGCAACACCACCCGGCCGCCGCTCACGGCCGAGCAGATCCGGGCCAACGCCGAGACCTATTACAAGCAGGCGAGCCTGGTGCTCGACCCCGCCCGCACCGAGATCCGCTACAACAGCGAGTGGAGCGATCCGCTCGGCGCCCGGGGCATGATCCAGCTGGCCGCCCGCTACACGGTGGCCCGGATGATGGAGCGCGACGACTTCAACAAGCGCTTCCGCGAGGGCCAGTCGATCTCCGTCCACGAATTCCTGTACCCGCTGATGCAGGGCTACGACTCGGTCGCCCTCAAGAGCGACCTGGAGCTCGGCGGCACCGACCAGAAGTTCAACCTCCTGATGGGCCGGCACCTGCAGCAGGAATACGGCCAGGAGCCGCAGTGCATCCTGACGATGCCGCTGCTGGAGGGGCTGGACGGCGTCGAGAAGATGTCCAAGAGCAAGAACAACTACATCGGCATCAACGAGGACCCCAACACCATGTTCGCCAAGGTGCTGTCGATCTCCGACGACCTGATGTGGCGCTGGTACCCGCTGCTGAGCTTCCGCAGCGAGGCGGAGGTCGCCGCGCTGCGGGCCGAGATCGAGGGCGGGCGCAATCCCAAGGACGCCAAGGTGCTGCTGGCCAGGGAGATCACGGCGCGCTTCCACAGCGCGGCGGCCGCCGACGCGGCGGAGCAGGATTTCATCAATCGCAGCCGCGGCGGCGTCCCCGACGACATTCCCGAAGTGCAGATCGGCGGCGCGCCGCTGGGCATAGCCGCCTTGCTCAAGCAGGCTGGCCTGGCGCCTTCGACCAGCGAGGCGAACCGCCTGATCGACGGCGGCGGCGTGCGCATCGACTCGGGCACCGTCTCCGACAAGGGCATCAAGCTGCAGCCGGGCTCCTACGTGGTGCAGGTGGGCAAGCGCAAGTTCGCCAAGGTGACGCTCACGGCCTGAGCGCGCCTCGCTCCCTCGCGCCGGCCGCTTCCAGCATCCGCACCATCGGCGCGTAGCCGCGCGAGCGCGCCAGTTGCAGCGGCGTGTTGCCCTGCCGGTCGGCCAGCTGCAGGTTGGCACCGGCGTCGATCAGCGCCTTGAGCGTCGCCTGGTGCCGCGGCCCGCCGTCGCCGAGCACGATGGCTTCGATGACGGCCGTCCAGTGCAGGTTGTTGACGTGGTCCAGCGGCGCGCCGGCGGCGATCAGCTGCCGCACCACGCCGTCGTGGCCCAGGTGCGCGGCCGCGATCAGCGCCGTGCCGTCGTACCGGCTGGTCACCTGCTTCGCGCTGGCACCGAGCGCCAGCAGCGTGCGCAGCGTTTCCTCGTCGTCGGCCACCGAGGCGATCGTCACCGCGTCGTAGCGGTCGCCCTCCAGCAGGTCGAGCCCGGCGCCGGCGCGCGCCAGCGCGCGGATCGCCTCGCGCTGCCGCGCGAACGCCGCCACGTGCATGGGCGTCCTGCCGTGCGCGTCGCGGGCGTCGAGGTCGGCCTTGCCGGCGGCGAGGCGGACGATCGCCGCCTGGTCGCCGCGCCAGGCCGCCGCATGCAGGCCCTTGTAGCTCGCGGCCTCGCCCGCGGCGGGTGCGGTCTGTGCCGCGGTGGGCGCGCTGCCCAGGATGGCCGCCAGGCAGGCCAGCGCCGCGGCGCCGTGGCGGACCCGGGCGGCCCAGTTGGTGCGTGCGGGCTTCGACAAGCTCAGCCCGAACGGTGCTTGCCTCGGCCCGAGCGGTTGCGGGTCGCCGTGTTTCACTTCAGCTGGTCCTTGACCTTTTCCAGGGCGGCAAGGGCGCACTGTTCGTCCAGGGCGCCCGACGGCGCGCCGCCCACGCCCACGCCGCCGATGGTCTCGGTGCCGACCTTGATCGGCACCCCGCCGCCCAGCAGCAGGAACCCGGGCAGGTGGACCAGGTTGGCCGCGCCCGGGTTCTTCTGCGCCGCCTCCATGACGGCGAGCGTGGTGTTCCTGATCGACGCCGAGGTCCAGGCCTTCTGCTGGCTGGAGCCGAGCGTGTGCGGGCCGGCATTGTCGGCGCGTTGCACCGCGCGCACCACGCCGGCGCGGTCCACGACCGTCGCGGCCACGGCGTGGCCATTGGCGGCGCAGGCCGCGACGGTGGCCGAGGCGATCTGGTTGGCGAGTTCGAGCGAGACGGTGCGTTCGGTGCGGACGCCCTGCGCGGCGGCAGCGGCGGAGAACACGGTCAGGCAGGCGGCAAGGCTGGACAGGACGAGGCGCTGGTTCATGGGATTCTTTTCCTCAGGCGGCACGGTTCGATCAACCGTGGGAGCACTGTAGGAATTGCGCGCCGCCCGGGCCATTCGGGCCGCTACGCGCCGGGCTCCGTAGAACTACGGAGCATCCATTTCGTCGACCAGCGCCGCGTACTGCCTGATCAATTGCGCCAGCGATTCCGCGCCCAGCTTGGCGAAGACGTTGGCGCGATGCGTCTCCACGGTGCGCGGCGAGAGCTCCAGCGCCCGCCCGATGTCCTTGTTGGTCAGGCCGGCGACGATCAGGCCGAGCACCTCGCGCTCGCGCTCGGACAAATGCCCGAAGCGCTCGCGGGCCTCGCGTCCGGCCTCCAGCCGTTCGCGGGAGCGCACATGGAGGCGGATCGCGGCCTGCAATGCCTCCAGCAGCACCTGCTCCTCGACCGGCTTTTCGAGGAACTCGGCGGCGCCGGCCTTGAAGGCGCGCCGGCACAGGTCGACCGTGCCATGGCCGGTGAGCACGATCACGGGCTGGTCGACGCCCTGCGCGACCAGGGTTTCCAGCACCGTGAGGCCGCCGATGCCCGGCATCCGCAGGTCCAGCACGATCGCGCCGATCGCCTGCCGGTCGAAGCCGGCGAGGAACGCCTGCGGGTCCGGCCAGGCCTGCACCCGCAGCCCGATCGTGCCGATCAGCAGCGCCAGGCTGGCGCGCACGGCCTCGTCGTCGTCGACCAGGTGCACCAGGGGCGACAGCGGCTGGTTCATGCGGGCGCCAGCGGCAGCGACAGGCGGAACTGCGCGCCCCGCGGTTCGCGGCGCGCCGCCGAGAGCGCCCCGCCCATGCCCTGCGCCAGCGTCTCGCACAGGCTCAGGCCCAGCCCCAGTCCGTTGGCGCGGGTGCTGAAGAAGGGCTCGAACACCCGCGGCAGCACGTCGGCGGGAATACCGGGTCCCGTGTCGCTGAGCGTCAGCACGCCCGTCTGCGCGCCCCGCGAGAGCTCCGCGGTGAGCTCGCGCTGCCCGGGCGGCACCTGCTCCAGGGCCTGCAGCGCGTTGGTGACCAGGTTGTAGATGATCTGCTCCAGCGCCACCGGATCGGCCATCACCACGGCGCCGGGGTCGGATGCCACCAGTCGCGGCGCCAGTCCGCAGCGCTTCAATTCCGGCGCCAGCAGGTGGAGCACGTTCTGCATGGCCTCCTGCAGCGGCACGGGCTGCATCTGCCCGGAGACGCCCGGCCGCTCGACGGCCCGGCGCAGCCGCCCGATCACTTCGGTCGCGCGCCGGCTCTGTTCCACCGCCTGATCGAGCGCCGTGCGGGCGGTTGCGAGATCGGGCGGGTCCTCCTGCAACAGGCGCCTGGCGGCCTGGTTGTTGGCCAGGACGGCCGTGAGCGGCTGGTTCAATTCGTGGGCCATGCCGGCGGCGAGCTCGCCCAGCGCATTGAGCCGTCCGACGCGGCCCAGCCGGACGAGTTCTTCCGCCCGGCGCCGCGCCCCGCGCTGGCGCGCCAGGGCCAGCAAGGCCGCGGCGGCGAGCGTCACGGCCACGCACCACGCGCCCATCCAGGCCCACGGCAATTCGCCCCAGCCGACCTGGCGTGCGGCAACGACGTCGAACGGCTGGCTGTCGGCCGCGAGCTGCTTGCGGAACTCGAAGCGCCAGCCGCCGTCGCCGATGCGGCCGGGTTGCATCTCGAAGCGCTGGCCGCCGTATTCGAGCGCTACCCGCACCGGGCTGCCGTCGGCGGCCATGGGCCACTCCGCCCACGGCACGGCGGCGCGCACGTCCATCTTCAGGGCGAAGCTGGCCGGCTCCGCGGCCAGCAGCAACTGGTAGCGCGAAGCGGCGAGGTCGGCATGGGCCAGCACCGGGCGCCGCCGCGTCCTGGACAGGGCCTCCGCGGCCTGCAGGCGCGGCTCGCCCCAGGTGGCGCCGGCCGCACGGCGCTCGACGCCGAGGATCTGCGGATACACCGACGGCAGGCGCTGCTCCGGCTGCCCGGCGCCATCGGCGGGCTGCAGCAGCGCCAGCGTCGCCAGCACGGCCTCATGCTGGACGGCGCGCTGGCTCAGGAGACGATGCACGATGCGCGCGTCGGTTTCGAAGGCCTCGCGCAGGCGCGCCAGCTCCCCGCGCGCCAGCACCACGCAGCCGAGCCCGGCCACGGACAGCCACACGGCGGCTGCGGCCAGCTGGCGGAGCATGGAGCGCGACATGGCGCGGATTCTTGCACGCGGGAGCGCCCTGGCGCTTGCAGCACAATCGGGCCATGGGCATCGCCGTGAAAGAACTCTCTCCGTCGCTGCTGTTGCGAGTATCGATCGCGGTCGCGGTGCTCACCATCACCCTCAAGACGCTGGCGTGGTGGATCACCGATTCGGTGGGCCTGCTGTCCGACGCGATGGAATCGCTGGTGAACCTGGCCAGCGCCGTGTTTGCCCTGATCATGGTGAAGATCGCGCTGCGACCGGCCGACGAGGACCATCCCTACGGCCACCACAAGGCGGAGTACTTTTCGTCCGGTTTCGAGGGGCTGGCGATCATCGTCGCCGCCGTGGGCATCGCCTGGGCCGCGGCGCAGCGGCTGCTGGAGCCGCAGCCGCTGCAGCAGCTCGGCTGGGGCCTGGCGCTGTCGGTGGTCAGCTCGGCGTTCAACGGAGCGCTCGCCTGGGTGATGCTGCAGTCGGGGCGGCATCACCGCTCCATCGCGCTGGAAGGCGACGCCCGCCACCTGCTCACCGACGTCTGGACATCGGCGGGCGTCGTCCTCGGCGTGGGCCTGGTGGCGCTGACGGGCTGGAACTGGCTCGACCCGGCGGTGGCCATCGCCGTGGCGCTGAACATCCTGCGCGAAGGCGCTTCGCTGATGTGGAAGTCGTCGCAGGGGCTGATGGACAACGCGCTCGAGCCGGAAGTGATGGCCGAGGTCGAGAAGACGCTGCACGAGTTCCAGCACCACACCATCCGCTTCGACCACATCTCCAGCCGGCGCTCGGGGCAGCGCCGCTTCGTCGACCTGCACATGCACATGCCGGCGAGCTGGACGCTCGGGCGCGCGGCGGCGGTGCGGGCCGCCGTCGAACAGGCGCTCATGAGCGCCGTGCCCGGCCTGCGCGCCACGATCCAGCTGTTGCCCAGCGACGTCGAGGCGCACGCCCAGGACGAGGACGACCTGCTGTGATCAGCGTCATCCAGCGGGTGAGCGAGGCCCGGGTGGCCGTGGACGGCGCGACCGTCGGCGCGATCGGCGCCGGGCTGCTGGTGCTGGTGTGCGCCGAGCGCGGCGACGGCGAGGCGCAGGCGGACAAGCTGCTGGCCAAGATCCTGAAGCTGCGCATCTTCGGCGACGAGAACGGCAAGATGAACCGCAGCGTGCAGGACGTGGGCGGCGGGCTGCTGCTGGTGAGCCAGTTCACGCTGGCGGCGGACACGTCGGGCGGCAACCGGCCCAGTTTCACGAACGCGGCGGCGCCGGACGAGGGGCGGCGGCTGTACGACTACTTCGTGAACCAGGCCCGTGCGGCGCACCCGGTGGTGCAGACCGGCGAGTTCGCGGCGCACATGCAGGTGCAGCTGGTGAACGACGGGCCTGTCACCATCCCGTTGCGCGTGACGTAGAAAGCGGGAGCGGGAGCGGACAGCCGGACGCAGAGGACGCGAAGGGTACGCAGAAGACGCAGAAAAGACAGAAGAAGGAATGAAGAAGGAAATTCGTTCGACCTTCTATTCTTGAATTCTTTTTGCGACCTCTGCGTACACTTCGCGCCCTCTGCGTCCGGCTGTTGGTTTTTCAGTAGGGATTTCCGAATCCCAGTGCCGCGAGAAGAAGGATCTCGAGCGCCTCCATCGCCAGCGCATCGCGCTCGCTCGTCTCGTGGTCCCAGCCTTGCGCGTGCAGCGTGCCGTGCACCAGCAGGTGCGCGTAATGCGCCTGCAGCGCCTTGCCTTGCTCGCGCGCCTCGCGCTCGACCACCGGCGCGCACAGCACCAGGTCGGCCAGCACCACCGGCTCGCGCGCATAGTCGAAGGTCAGTACGTTGGTTGCGTAGTCCTTGCCGCGGTACTGGCGGTTCAGCGCCCGGCCTTCCTCTTCGCCGACGATGCGCACCGACAGCTCCGCCGGACGGGCCAGCGCGAAGGCGACCCAGCGCCGCACGCGCGCGGCGGGCAGCGCGGAGCGATGCGCCGCGGCGCCGGCGAACCGGGCGAATTGCAGGGACAGCTCCAGCGGCGGCAAGGTGGTCGCGACCGGGCCTCGCGCGGCGGCCGGGCTACTTGACATTGGGGCTCTTGCGGGCGGCGTCGTAGGCATCGACGATGCGCGCCACCAGGGGATGCCGCACCACGTCGGCGCTGGTGAAATGGGTGTGGGCGATGCCCTTGACGCGCCGCAGGATGCGCTCGGCCTCCACCAGCCCCGAGAGGTTGCCCTTGGGCAGGTCGATCTGGCTGATGTCGCCGGTGACCACCGCCTTCGAGCCGAAACCGATGCGCGTGAGGAACATCTTCATCTGCTCGGGCGTCGTGTTCTGCGCCTCGTCCAGGATCACGAACGCGTTGTTCAGCGTGCGCCCGCGCATGAAGGCCAGCGGCGCGATTTCCAGCGCGTTGCGCTCGAACGCCTTGGCCACCTTGTCGAATCCCATCAGGTCGTACAGCGCGTCGTACAGCGGCCGCAGGTAGGGGTCGACCTTCTGCGTCAGGTCGCCGGGCAGGAACCCGAGCTTCTCGCCGGCCTCCACGGCCGGCCGCGTCAGCACGATCCGCTGCACCGAGCTGCGCTCCAGCGCGTCGACGGCGCAGGCCACCGCCAGGTAGGTCTTGCCGGTGCCGGCCGGCCCGATGCCGAAGGTGATGTCGTGGGTGGCGATGTTGTCCAGGTACACGGTCTGGTTCGGCGTGCGCGCCTTGAGGTCCGTGCGCCGGGTGTGCAGCACCTGCGCCCCGGCCTCGTCCTCGCCCATCGGCGACTCGGCCGCGACCATCAATTGCACCTTGTCCGGGCCGATCGGCCGCCCGGCCATCTCGTACAGCGCTTGCAGCACTTCCATCGCCCGCTGCGCCTTCGCCTTCGGCCCGTCGACCTTGAAATGCTCGTTGCGGTGGCTGATGCTCACCTGCAGCGCCAGCTCGATGGTTCGAAGGTGTTCGTCGGTCGGACCGCACAGGTGCGCCAGGCGCGTGTTGCTGGCCGAGGGGAAGGTGTGTTTGAGAATCAAGTCGATAATCCCGGGGACAACCGAAACGGCCCGAGGGGCCAGGGACCCCATGATAGGCAAATTGACGGGAACGCTGGGCGACAAGAACCCGCCGCAGGTGCTGGTGGACTGCAACGGCGTCGGCTACGAGGTGGATGTGCCGATGAGCACTTTCTACAACCTGCCCGGCGTCGGCGAGCGCGTGACGCTGCTGACGCATTTCGTCGTGCGCGAGGACGCGCAGATCCTCTATGGCTTCGGCTCGCCCGGCGAGCGCGACACCTTCCGCCAACTCATCAAGATCGCCGGTGTCGGCCCGCGCACGGCGCTTTCCGTCCTGAGCGGCATGAGCGTCGCCGACATCGCGCAGGCCATCACCGCCCAGGATTCGGGCCGCCTGGTGAAGGTGCCGGGCATCGGCAAGAAGACCGCCGAGCGCCTGCTGCTGGAATTGAAGGGCAAGCTGGGCGCCGACCTGGGCCTGCCCGGGGCGGCCGCGCTCACCGACGAAGGCGCCGACATCGTGCAGGCGCTGGTGTCCCTCGGCTACAGCGACAAGGAAGCCGCCGCCGCGCTCAAGCCATTGCCCAAGGGCGTCGGCGTGGCCGAGGGCATCCGCCTGGCCTTGAAGGCGCTGGCCAAGTGAGCGAGCAACCGTGACGATCACCACCGACGATTTCGAGATCCCGCCGCCGCGGCGCGTCGTGTCCGCGGCGCCGGCATCGCCGCAGGAAGAAGCGATCGAGAAGGCGCTGCGGCCCAAGCTCCTGGACGAATACGTCGGCCAGGCCCGCATCCGCGAGCAGCTGGAAATCTTCATCGGCGCGGCGCGCAAGCGCGGCGAGGCGCTAGACCACGTGCTGCTGTTCGGCCCGCCCGGCCTGGGCAAGACCACGCTGTCGCACATCGTCGCGCACGAACTGGGCGTGAACCTGCGCCAGACCTCCGGCCCGGTGCTGGAAAAGCCCAAGGATTTGGCGGCGCTGCTCACCGGGCTCGAGAAGAACGACGTGCTGTTCATCGACGAGATCCACCGGCTGTCGCCGGTCGTCGAGGAGATCCTCTATCCGGCGCTGGAGGACTACCAGATCGACATCATGATCGGCGAAGGCCCGGCGGCGCGATCGATCAAGCTGGAACTGCAGCCGTTCACGCTGGTGGGCGCGACCACGCGCGCGGGCATGCTGACCAACCCCTTGCGCGACCGCTTCGGCATCGTGGCGCGGCTGGAGTTCTACACCGCGGAGGAACTCGCGCGCATCGTGACGCGCAGCGCGGGCCTGCTGAAGGCGCCGATGGACGCGGAAGGCGGCATGGAAATCGCCAAGCGCTCGCGCGGCACGCCGCGCATCGCCAACCGGCTGCTGCGCCGGGTGCGCGACTACGCCGACGTCAAGGGCAGCGGCCACATCTCGCAGGAGATCGCGCAGCTGGCGCTGGCCATGCTGGACGTCGATCCGCAGGGATTCGACGTCATGGACCGCAAGCTGCTGGAGGCGGTGATCCACCGCTTCGACGGCGGCCCGGTGGGCCTGGACAACATCGCGGCCAGCATCGGCGAGGAAGCTGGCACCATCGAGGACGTGATCGAGCCCTACCTGATCCAGCAAGGCTACCTGCAGCGCACGCCGCGCGGCCGCATCGCCACCCTGGCCGCCTTCCGCCATCTCGGCGTCACCCCGCCGCAGGCGAACGGCGGCCTGTTCGAAGGCTGACCCTCGCGAGGCACTGACCGTCCATGAAGCACCGCTGGTTCTGGATCATCGCCGTCGCGGCCGTCCTGATGGTGCTCGCGTTCGTCGCCTTCACCACGCGCGGCGTGCCGGCCGACGTCGTCGAAGTGCGCTCCGGCCCGCTGCTGCGCACACTGAGGTTCTCCGCGCGGGTCGCGACGCTGTCGCGGGTGGACGTGGGCAGCACCGTCACCGGCCGCGTGGCGCAGGTGCTGGTCGACGAAGGCGCCTCCGTGCGCCGCGGCCAGAAGCTGGTGCGGCTGGAGCCCGACGAATGGCGGGCGGCCCTGTCGCAGGCGGCGGCGGCCGAGCGCCAGGCGCAGGCGCGCCTGGCCGGGCTGCGCAGCACCGGCCGCAGTTCGAGCAACGCCGCGTTGCAGCAGGCCGAGGCCACGCTGCGCGCCGCGCAAGCCGAACTGGCGCGCCAGCAGCAACTGGTGGCGCAGGGCTTCGTCAGCGCCTCGCGCGTGGACGAGGCACGCCGCGCCGTGGAGGTGGCGCAGGCGCAGCAGGCGAGCGCCCGGGCGCAGGTGCAGGCCATCGCCGACAGCGGCACCGACGTCGCGCAGGCGCAGGCGCAACTCGCCCTCGCGCGCGCCGCCACGCAGGCGGCGCGGGTGCGGCTCGCGCAGGCCGACGTGCTGGCGCCGGCCGACGCGCGGGTGCTGGCGCGCCACGTGGAGCCCGGCCAGATCGTCCAGCCGGGCAAGGCGCTCATGAGTCTCGCGCTGGCCGGCCCCACCCAGCTCGTGGCGCCGGTCGACGAACGCTTCCTCGACCAGTTGCAGGTGGGGCAGGGCGCGATCGTCGTGGCCGACGCCTTCCCCGGCCAGCCCTTCCCGGCCAAGGTGCTCACCATCGCGCCCGCGGTCGATCCGCAGCGCGGCGCCGTCGAAGTGAAGCTGGCCCTGGAGAAACAGCCGCCGGCCTTCCTGCGCGAGGACATGACGCTGTCGGTCGACGTGGAAACCGGCCGGCGCGAGCGCGCCCTGGTCGTGCCGCTGAGCGCCTTGCGCGCCCCCGACGCCGACGGTGCCGCGAGCGTGCTGGTGGTGGCCGACGGCATCGCGCACGAACGCAGGGTGCGGCTGGGCCTGCGCACGCTCGATGCGGCCGAAGTCACCCAGGGCCTGGCGGCGGGTGACCGGGTGCTGCTACGCGGCATCCTGCCGCCGGGGCAGAAGGTGCGGCCGGCGGTGGTCGCCTGGGAGCCGGGCAGCGACCGGGCGGGCGGCGGTTCGCGCGACGACATGGGGTCCATGCTTGGCAACCTCGGGCGCTGAGCGGCCGCCGCTGCTGGGCGGCTGGCTCGGATTCGAGCGGCGCGTCGCGCTGCGCTTCCTGCGCGAAGGCCGGATGCAGACCCTGCTGATCATCGTCGGCGTGGCCGCCGGCGTCGCCGTGATCGCGTACATCACCGCGCTGATCAACGGCCTGCAGGGCAACACCCTGACCAAGACGCTGGGCGCGCAGGCGCATGTCACGGTGCGTCCGCCCGACGACGTGGTGCTGCGGGCGCGGCCGCCGGTGGCGGGCACCAGCGTCATGCCGGACATCCAGTCGCGCGAGCAGCGGCCGCGTTCCATCGCCAACTGGCAGGCGCTGCTGCCGCTGCTGGAGCGCCGCGAGGACATCGCGGCCGTCTCGCCGATGGTCTCGGGCAGCGGGCTGGCCCTGCGCGGCGAGGCCACGCAGGCGATCGCGCTGCTGGGCGTCGACCTGGACCGCTACGACCGCATCGTCGGCCTGCGCAGCAAGGTCGTCGCCGGCCAGGCGCGGCTCGCCCCCGGCGACGCGATCATCGGCCGCGAGCTCGCGGCCGACCTCGGGGTGCGGCCGGGCGACCGCCTCACGGTGCTCACCGGCAGCATCAGCGAGCCCGTGCGCGTCACCGCCCTGGTCGACCTCGGCGTGCGCGACCTGAACCGCCGCACCGTGGTCGTGCCGCTGCGGCTGGCGCAGAACCTGCTGGGCCTGCCCGGCGGCGCGACCAGCATCGACCTCACGGTGCAGGACGTCTGGGCGGCCGACGCGCTGGCGCGCGAGCTGCGCCAGCAGCTGCCGTACGACGTCGAGTCCTGGCAACAGGCCAACGCGCAGCTGGTGTCCGCGCTCAACGCGCAATCGGTCAGCACCACGCTGATCCGCGCCGTGGTCCTGGTGGTCGTGGTGCTGGGCATCGCCAGCGTGCTGGTGGTGTCGGTGGTGCAGAAGCGGCGCGAGATCGGCATCCTGCGGGCCATGGGGGCGACGCGGGCGCAGATCGTGCGCGTGTTCCTGGTGCAGGGCGCCGTGCTGGGCGCGCTCGGCTCGGCCATCGGCGTGCTGCTGGCCGTGGCGATGATCTGGGTGTTCACCCATTTCGTGCGCGGTTCCGACGGCCTGCCGCTGTTCTCGATCGGCCTGCCGCCGGCCACCGCGCTGCGCGTGGCGCTGCTGGCGACGGTCTCGGGCGTGCTGGCCGCGATCTTCCCGGCGCGGCGCGCCGCGCGCATGGATCCGGCCGAGGCGATCCGGCTGTGAGCGGCATGGACGGCGATCCGCGCGCCCTGCTGGAGCTGAGCCAGGTCCGCAAGCGCTACAACGTCGGCCTGCCGAACGAAGCCGAAGTGCTGCATGGGATCGACCTGCGCATCGCCACCGGCGAATTCGTCGCGCTGGTCGGGCCCTCGGGCTCCGGCAAGAGCACGCTGCTGAACATCGTGGGACTGCTGGAGCGGATGACGGCGGGCAGTTACCGGCTGCAGGGCGAGGAGGTGGCCGGGCTCGACGACGCCCAGCTCACGCGCCGCCGGCGCGTCACGCTGGGCTTCGTGTTCCAGTTCCATCACCTGCTGCCCGCGTTCACGGCGCTGGAGAACGTGACCCTGCCCGCGCTGATGGCGCACGGGCGCGTCAGCGAGCGCGAGCGCCAGCGCGCCTGCGAGCTGCTGGCGGCCGTGGGACTGGCGCAGGCGCTGCACAAGCGGCCGGCGCAGTTGTCGGGGGGGATGCAGCAGCGCGTGGCGATCGCGCGGGCCCTGGTGCAGCAGCCGCCGCTGGTGCTCGCCGACGAGCCGACCGGCAACCTGGACACCGCGTCGTCCGACGAGGTGTTCGCGCACCTGCGGCGCATGCACGAGGAACTGGGCACCTCGTTCATCATCGTCACGCACGACCCGCGCCTGGCGCAGCGCTGCGACCGGGTGGTGGAGCTGATCGACGGCGCGATCGCCAGCGACGCGCGGCAGGCCGCCTCGCGCTAGTCGCCGGATCGCGGGTTCAGGCCCGCAACGCCCCCGGCTGAACTTCCGGCGTGGCGGGTGCGGCCGCCGGGATCGCGGGCCGCGCCAGCGCATGCCTCGCGATGAGGATCTGCGCCACGTAATAGGTGGACAGCACCCACAGCGGCGCCAGCGGCAGCGGCGCGACGAACTTGTTCACCGCGAGCAGCGAATCGCTGGCCATGAAGAACAGCGCGCCGACGGCCACCGCGATCGAGGCGCGATCGCGCAGCACGGTGGCGCGCCCGATGGCCTGCGCCGCCATCAAGGCGATCACGATCACGTAGGCGCCCACGGCGACCCTCAGCACCGGATCGAGGGTCGCGAAGAGGAAGGCGTAGACCGCGGCGCCGACGGCAAGGGGACCGACCAGGGCCGCGCGATGCGGGAACCACGCCATCCCCTGTCGGAGGGCCCCGATGTAGCAGAGGTGGGCGGCCAGGAATGCCACCAGCCCGGGGAGGAAGAATCCGGGGAACATCAGGAAGCAGTCGCCGGCCAGCGAACACGCCAGTCCCGCCAGCAGCAGCGCCTGTTGGCGCCTCGTGCCGGCGCCGCGCCGGCACTGCGCCGCGACCACGCCGATCACCAGCAGCAGCGCGAGCGGCTTGAACCCGCGGTGCCAGTCGATGATCCCCAAGGCGCTGGTCGCGGTGGCCAGGGCCGCGGCCTGGACCATCAGCAGTTCCAGCGGTGCGAGGCGCCCCTGCAGCAGGGTGCCCACACCCCACAGGCTCGCCGCCAGCGCCGCCGCCCACACGAGCGGCCCGGGGAACGGCATCGCGTCCACCTGCCACAGGAAGAGCGAAACGGCGCCGAGCAGCGCCAGGAACTGGGCGGCACCGAACCACGCGACACGGCCGGCCAGCGGCGGGTCGAAGCGCTGCACGGCCGCCAGCTCGAACGCCGGCCGCGGAAAACGCGCCGCGACATCCGCGGGCCGCCACCCGGGCGGCTTGGTCCAGACGCGCAACTTGTCCCGCCAGCGGCGCGCGTGCCATGAGTCGAGTGCCAGCGCCCAGTACACCTCGAGGTTGGCCCACAGCGGATCCCAGCTGTTCAACGGGGTGCGTGTCCCGTAGACGCAGCGCTCGCCTTCTTCACGGAAGCTGCCGAACAGGCGGTCCCACACGATCAGCACGCCGCCGTAGTTGCGGTCGAGGTAGCGCTCGTTGACGGCGTGGTGCACCCGGTGGTTGGACGGCGAGCAGAACCAGCGGTCGAACCAGCCGAGCCGGGGCACCTGCTCGGTGTGGATCCAGAACTGGTACAGCAGGTCGACCAGCACGACGACGCCGAACACCAGCGGCGGCACTCCGGCCAGCGCCATCGGGAGATAGAAGATCCACTCCAGCAGCACGTTGGAGCTGCTCTGGCGCAGCGCGGTGGAGAGGTTGTAGTCCTGGCTCTGGTGGTGCACCGCGTGCGCGGCCCAGAACACGGCCACCTCGTGGCCCGCGCGGTGCCGCCAGTAGTAGCAGAAGTCGTAGAACAGCAGTGCCAGCGGCCAGCCGTACCAGGCGGTCCAGAACTGGTGCGCCGCCTGCGCCGGAATGAGCGCCGCGGCGCCCACGACGGCGCTGTAGATGCCGATCTGCAGGCCGCGGCTGAAGACCTTCGTGATCTCGCTCAGCATGCCGAGGCTGATGCTGCTGACCGCGTCATTGAGGCGATAGGTGTTGCGGCCGCGGACGACGCCCCAGGCCAGCTCCGCCGCGATCAGCAGCAGGAACACCGGCGTCGCCAGCACGATGACCTGGGAGGGGCTCATGCCCCGATTCTCCCGTCGCTCAGGTGGCCGCGCCCCTGGCGTCTACCCGCACGATGCGCTCGACGGTGCCGCCTTGCAGGCCGCCGGACACCCCGATCATGAAGTCGTGCAGGTTCACGGTGGGGTCGCAATGGCCCGGTACCAGCCACAGCGTATCGCCCAGCAGCGGCAGTTTCGCGCCGGCGCCGGTGGCCCGCAGGATGCCGTGCTCGTCGCCGCCGTTGAAGTACTCCAGCCCCTCGATGCCGTGCACCCGGGGCATCCCCGAGTCGATGGCATGGCTCTTGTGGCCGGCATCGCAGACGGCGTGGCCGGCCTGCACGCTCATCACCTGGGTCTTCACGAACAGCGCATGCTCGAAATTCGGTTGCGCCGGGTCGCGCTCGTTGCGGGCGTAATCGGCGTCCATGAACAGGAACGATCCGGCCTGCAGCTCGCCGAAGAGGCCGCTGGCCGCCTCGCACACCATGCTGCCGGTGCCGGCGCCGGTGATGAGTTCCACGGCGACGCCCTGCCGCTCGATCAGCTGCCGCGTGGCGATCGCCTGCTCGACCACGCCGGCGATCGCCTGGCGCCGCTCCTCGGGGCTGCGCAGGTGCTGGGCGCGGCCGTGATAGGCCTGCAGCCCGGCAAAGCGCAACGCGGGGTGCTTGCGGATGTCGTGCACCAGCCGCACCGCCGCCTCGCCCGGCGGAACCCCGCAGCGGCCCTGGCCGACGTCGATTTCCACGAATACATCGATGACCGCCGGCGCGCCGTGGTGGCGGCGCGCTTCGTTCATCGCCTGCGCGAGCCGGGCTATGCCTTCGGCGCTGTCGACGGCGATCGCGAGCCGGCCCTGGTCGGCGGCCAGCTCATGGGCGAGCGCCGCGACGCGCGCGAGCTTGTGCGGCGCGATCACTTCGTTGCTGATGTAGATGTCGCTGATCCCGCCGGCCGCCAGTGCCTCGGCCTCGGCCGTCTTCTGCACGCACACGCCCTGGGCGCCGGCGTGCATCTGCAGCCTGGCCAGCGCCGAGCTCTTGTGCATCTTGGCGTGCGGGCGCCAGCGCACGCGGTGCTTGCGGGCGAATTCGGCCATGCGCACGAGGTTGCGCTGCATCGCGTCCAGGTCGATCACCAGCGCCGGCGTGTCGATCGCCCCGGCCGGCTGGCCCACCAATTGGGCCAGTGCTTCAGGTACGCGCGTTTTCGTCGAGGGCTTCATGGTCCAGGTGCTGGGTGTCCGACCAGCCGACCAGCGAGAAGCCTTCCGGGGTCCACAACAGACGGTTGATCGCGCCGTTGGGCAGCTCCCAGGTGCGCGGGGCATTGACTTCCTGGCGCGTGGCGATGCGGTACAGCGCGTCCAGCACGCCGCCGTGCGCCACCACGACGATCTGCTGCCCGGGGTGGCGTGCCGCCAGCGACTGCACCGTGTGGGTCACGCGTTCGCGCAGCTGGATCAGCGACTCGCCGCCTTCGGGCGGCTGCCAGTCGGGGATGCGCTTGCGCCAGTTGTGCGCGTGGTCGGGCCAGGTTTCCTCGATCTCGGTGAAGGTCTTGCCCTCGAAGATGCCGAAGCAGCGCTCGCGCAGGCCGCGCTCGGGGATCACCGGCACGCGGGTGGCAGCCCCGATCGATTGCGCCGTTTCGTGGGCCCGGCCGAGATCGCTGGTGTAGACGGTGCTGATCGGCTCGCCGGCGAGCGCTTCGCCCACCCGCCGCGCCTGCCAGCGGCCGGTCTCGTTCAGGCCGACGTCGAGCTGTCCCTGGATGCGCGCGGCGACGTTCCAGGCGGTCTCGCCGTGGCGCACGGCAATGATGCGGGTGGCGTCCATCGACGGATTGTAGGGACAGCCCGGCTGGCCGCTCGCAACATTCCGCGTCTCAGGAATTCGCGCGCCCCACCTGGACGTCGACCCGGCGCCGTCCCTGGGGCGGATTCGGAAAGCCCTGCATGGCGGCCTCGAACATCGCCGGGAACACGGCCGTGTTGTCGAGCCAGGGTCCGTCGTTGGACGCGTGGCTCTCGAACACCACGCGGTTGGATGGCAGTTCGCGCACGATGACGCTGACTTCGCGGTGGTACCAGGGCGACTCCATGCCCCATGGGCCGCCGAAGCCCAGGCCCAGGCCGCGCCGGTGATAACCGAGGCCCCAGCCACCCCAGCCGGCGCGCCACGGGTCCGCCCACGGGGACAGCGTCGGCTGCAGGCGGCCGGCGACCTGCACCGCATAGCGCGGATTGGCGTCGTCGCGCCGCAGGCCGGCACGGTGCAACGCGGTATCGGCCATGGCCTCGAGCTGCGCCTGCCCGGGCTCCTGCTGCGAGGGCAGCCGGTCGAAGCGATAGGTGGGCTGCCCCGGCAGTGCCGTCAGGTGGGAAAAGGACTGGACGTTGTTGTCCAGCAGATAGGTGCTGGCACAACCGGCGAGCAGCAGCAGGGCGGCGGACAGGCCCAGCAGCTTCAGCAGCGAGCGTTTCATGCGACCTCCATCAAGGAAGCTCTGAACAAATCCCATCGGGCGCGACGGCGCCGTTCCGGGATGAGATGCAAGGCGCCAGTCGGGCCGGGGCCTCAGATCCTGATGACTTGCAGATCGGGCAGGACGGCAGCGGGCGGGAATTCGGGCGGATCGAACGCGCGGTCGCCGTCCTCGCTGGCCACCCCCGTCAGGGTCAGACCCTTGAAGTCGTACTGTGTTCCGTCGGCCAGGTGGGAGGGCACGATGTTCTGCAGGGCCGTGAACATCGTGTCGACGCGCCCGGGATGCTGGCGCTCCCATTCGCGCAGCATCGCCGCGACCTGCTTGCGCTGCAGGTTCTCCTGGCTGCCGCAGAGCGTGCAGGGGATGATGGGGAACTGGCGGTATTCGGCCCAGCGGACCAGGTCCTTCTCGGCCACATAGGCCAGCGGCCGGATCACCATGTGGCGCCCGTCGTCGCTGACCAGCTTGGGCGGCATGCCCTTGAGCTTGCCGCCGAAGAACATGTTGAGGAAGAAGGTCTGCAGGATGTCGTCGCGGTGGTGGCCCAGCGCGATCTTGGTCGCGCCCAGCTCGTCGGCCACGCGGTACAGGATGCCGCGCCGCAGGCGCGAGCAAAGGCTGCACATGGTCTTGCCCGGCTCGATCTTCTCCTTGACGATCGAATAGGTGTCCTGGTTCTCGATGTGGAACGCAACGCCGATCCGGGTGAGGTAGTCCGGCAGCACGTGCTCCGGGAAGCCGGGCTGCTTCTGGTCGAGGTTGACCGCGACGATCTCGAAGTCGGCCGGCGCGCGTGCCTTCAGCTTGAGCAGGATGTCCAGCAAGGCGTAACTGTCCTTGCCGCCGGACAGGCACACCATGACCTTGTCGCCATGCTCGATCATGTTGTAGTCGCCGATGGCCTGGCCGACCAGGCGGCACAGGCGCTTTTCCAGCTTGTGGGCTTCGCGCTCGAGGCGGCGCTCCCGCTCGATCGGCGGCGGTTCCTTGTCTTCGGTCCAGACGGCACTCATGGCCCGGATTGTCGCATCGCGGGCGCGAGCACGCCGGTGTGCGACCCTGGTCCATCACTGCGGCGCAGGTGCGGCCGGACCCCTGTCGAATCCCGTGCCCGGCGCACAATGCCGCCATGAATCTGGCTGGACCGGACGTGCTCGGGTCGGCGCAGGACGAGCAGGCCTGGATCGGCCGCTGTCTCGATGGCGGCCTCGACAGGCCGCGGCTCGCCTTCGTGCGCTACGACCGTTGTGCCGTCATCTATGGCCGCAGCACCGTTCCCGCGGCCGAGGCCATCGTCCGGGCGGGCGAGGCGGGCTGCACCGTGCTGCAGCGGCGCAGCGGCGGCGGCGCCGTGCTGGCGGGCCCGTGGATGCTGGGCGCCGCGTTGCTGGTGCCGCCGGCATCGCCGCTGGCCGGACTCGGCATCGTGGATGCGTTCCGCGGGTTCGGCGCCGCATGGCGGCAGGCACTGGGCGAGCTCGGCGCGGCATGCCACGAGCCGACACCGGACGAGGTGGCACGGCAGAACCACGCGGTCTCGGAACTCGGGGTCGACTGGGTCTGTTTCTCGGGCCTGTCGCATGGCGAACTGGTCGATGCGCAAGGCGGCAAGATCCTGGGCCTGGCGCAGTGGCGCGGGAAGTGGGGCGTCCTGCTGAGCGCCGGCCTGCTGCTGGCGCCGGTGCCATGGCACCTGCTCGGCTGGGTGCATCTGGGGTCCAGGCAATGGACACCCGGGCACGCCGTATCGGACGGTGTCGCGCTGGAGGCCGGCGCGCTCGGCTGGGAACTGGCGCAGGCCTTGCGGACCTCAGCGCTTGTATGAGCCGGAGCGGGTCAGGCTGCTGAGGACCGCTGTCGGGAGCAATTGAGTCTGCAATTGCCCAGCAAAATCAGCCACTTACGCGCGGCCCGAACAGCGGTTTGGAATTTGGACCGCTCTGCGCCGCCCGTGTGCGGGGGAACTGCGCCAGTGTTTCGGCATACTTGCCGTGGCGGACTGATCGATTGGTCATGCCGAACGGCCGCTCTGGAACCGGGACCTGCCAGTTGGCTCCACCAAGTGGCTGGCCGCTCGCGACCCGGAGCGGAAGTTCGCCTGCTCAAGTGCAATGACCGCTTTGCAGCGGGTCCGGTCAATCGGCGTCGACTTCGTACCTAAAGTCTCGTCCACCTACCTGCCGGCATCGCGACCATTGGGCGCTGCGTGATGACCACGCATGATCAAAGAGTGTCAAGGGCCGGCTCAGAGCTTCATGAACGAATAGCGATTCTTTATGTTCGCATGAAGGTACTTACCCTTGGAATCCGCGTTCATGAAACCCTCGTACTCGCCGGACGGAACGCCCGAGTACGAGTACACCGCTCCATTGGTGAACTCGACTTCAAGAACCTGGTTGTCTGCGTCGTAGCCAATCGCAGAGATGTTGCTTGAGCTGACAGGTGTCCGTTCCATGTTGTATCGCCTTCCTAGTTGAAATGTTATGTTTCCGGATCGACTGCCGCCACTGGGTTGCCCACAGTGGGGTCTTGCTTACGCCAAGCCTCGACCAACGGCTTGTAGTTTTCATTCAGTACCGGCTCGGTCCAGCCGCCGCTTCTCACGCGCTTGCCGTCTGCACCCTTCGGCACCACTACGACGGGATCTTCACTATCCGGTCGACGACCCTCAGGAGGTCGGTCGATGACCGTACGGATCGGCATATTGACTGCTTCGCCAACAATCAGTGCTTCCCCCGTGCGGAGAACTGGAAGCATCGAAAATAGACCTTTAAGGTTGTCCGATGCACACGAAGTAACCTGAGCACGGTCGGAATCATTCGTAAGGCGAAGTGCAATGACGGTACCGCACTGCGACAGGATTGTCGAGTCAACCTCTGACGGGCGTTGACTCACCAGCATTAGGCCAGCGCCGTATTTGCGACCTTCTTTTGCTATGCGCCGCGCCGCAGTAGCCGCGCGGCTCTTCGATTGCGCGCTCAGATAAACGTGCGCCTCTTCCAGGACAACGAGCAACGGTCTCCGACGACCACCTTCTTGTTTCATGCGCCCCCAAAACACCGCGTCGTAAAGTATTCGCAAGACGGCTCCGACCATGTCATCGACAATGGCCGTCGGAATACCCGAGAGATCGAAAACAGAAATGGGAGCGTCCGCTCCAATCCAAGACGAGAGCAATCCATCAAGATCGGCTTGAGTGGTTCCGTCCTTCGCTGCAGCCCACTCGCCGGGATTGAAGAGGAACTGCATACGAGGGTCACGTAGCTTGCTCTCCAATACGTCAAGATGTGGCCTTGGCAGGTCGCTGTACTGGCCCTTGTAGACCTTGGTGGCCCCCGTCTCGGTGGTCACTGGCATAAATCGAGGCCGTACAAGCTTGTCTGCGTTTCCGACTACGGTCGTTGGTGGAGTGCCCTCCACAACGTAAGCTCGTGTGGCCTCAGTTTGGTTTTGGTTGCTGCTTGCCGTATGAGTCGCGCAATGCAACGAATAAAGGTCATGCCAGAGCCGATACACCGAGAACGGTAGCGGCGTATCAACCGTCACATCGTGATCGGGCAGGCCGTGAGCTGCGCCGGCCGGCTTCGATGCGCGCTTGGCAGCTAGAAGTTTCTCTTGAAGCAGTGTCATCTGGGTACCGGACACTGTGCCCATCGCGATGGAGATGAACTCCTCGGCCGTCAGCGCCCAGAATGGAACATGCAGTTCCCGCTCACCCGCATTGGCATTTGCTCCGACACGAAACACCCTCGCCTGATCGCCGAATGCTTTGGCGTATTCACCATGCAAGTCAAACAACACGACTCGCGCAGACTTGAAGTGCTCCGGGTCGGATACGGCGCCAAGAAGATTGGCGACAGCATTCGACTTTCCTGATCCCGTGCTTCCGACGACCGCTGAATGACGACTGACCAAGCGGTTCAGGTCCAAAAAGGCCTTGATCGACTCGGCACTGGCGACGCGCCCTACGGCAACGTAACCGTCTTCGTCACCCGGCGCATAGACCGTCTTCAGGTCGGTCTCAGTGACGACGTGGACCGAATCTCCAATTGAGGGGTACTGCGCGATGCCGCGCTCGAACTTTGTTCTGCGCCGCCCCTGCCCGACCAGTTCGATCCTTAGCCAGCGATTGCCGAATTGCGGCGCAAGTTCCGGCGGCCCTGGCGCCGCGCCCGCTCCAACCTGCGAGATCACACCGTACAAATCGACGTACCCGGAAGGGATTCGTACAAAACCTCCGACCTGTCCCACGCGGTAGGCCTCGCCGTTGACGAACAGAAGCCCGCCCGGCGTACTGTCTGACAGCTTCACACTGACGCTTGAACCGTTCACATCCTCGACCGTGCCAAGCCGGGATGGATCGGGATTAGACGGTAGGTTGCGTGTCATGAGCGTTCCCGCCGCAAAGCTGTTCAAGGAAAAGACCGAAGTAGTGGAAGTCGCCAAGACGATTGCGCGGGTACAAGACCTTGGGATCACCGCCTGCCAAGGCTTCCTCTAGCAGCCAAGGGGCATGTTCATTGCCACCCGTCGTTCCGATTCGGTAGCCCCCCGCACGCGTTCCGACTACAGCCCCATCCCACGCAAGCACCGTCAGGTTGCCCTGTCTCTCCGCGTAATCGACAACCCTCGGATGCTTGTCGAGTCCCGAATACATCAGCGCAAAGCACTGCGCATTGCGATTGCCCCGAAGGCCATCGAGCAGCACTTCATTTAGGTGATCGTCCAGAAAGGAATAGCCACACACGACAAGCCTCGGTGCGTCTTTCCCGCGAAAGAACGCGCGGAGTCGATCCAGCATCGCAAGGTACGGCATTCGCCGGCTCTGGTCATATTTGAGATGCGAAGGAAAGATCATCACTTTGCCGGCAGCTGCTTCGCGGGTAACACGGACAACCCGAGTGACCTTGTTCCCGTTCACCGTCTCTTCGCTCTTCTCCCAGTTTATGGAGCCATGGAGCTTCCACAACCTCGTCCATCGCGCCGGGATCGTGTCGTGTTCGATCGACGCCAGGTCAAACCACGGCTCGCGAGAGCCAACGAAACCGTCGAAGTGCGGAAGCGGATGCTGCTCAAGGGCCTGCTCAAAGAGCAAGTCATAGTTGGGCGTGAAGATCTCCGCAGGCGAATCTCTGTGGACGCCGCCAATCCACGACGCGAAACGGTTGTATGAGTTGCGATACCCCGGCAGCGGCTTGCGCATCTCTGCTGCGATGAGCCCGCACACCTTGTCATCGAGTTCACCCAACTCCTTCTTGTTCATTCCGAGGATTTCAGCGCTGCCCCGGCGATTGGCAAGTGTCCGCAGTTCCGTCAACACGTCTTCGACGGTTGGATCTTGGCCGTCCGATGGCTTGCATTCAACGCAGAGCGCATCCCAGTTGGCTTTGAACTTCGAGGTGGCACCGAGGGCGGTGTCTGTTGCATGGAGTCCGTCTGCCACTCGCTTGGTCAACTCGACAACTGCCGGAATGAGCACCACGCTGTTGCTACCCGCCGCGTCGTATATGCCAAGTGGGCACCCCGCACCTAGGAAGCAGCCGATGCGCTGTTTGTCGTCTTGGAGTACCTGCCGCAGGTTCCTTGCCTGCTGGGCGGCATCATGAATCGCGGGCAGCGATTTGGGGGGCGCTGCCGCCGGGGCAGCCGCAGCGGCTGCCCCGGCGGTTGAATCGACGTTTGCCTTAGGGATGCTCACGGGGACTCGCCTCCTTGATAGTCTTCATCGGGCCTGTTTCCTTGCCTATTCGGCATCCGAATGGTTTTGATCATTGAGTTCGGCAAACTTGGCAGCCATCGTCGGGTTGCCCCGAGTCAGCTTCTTGATCGTTACGTCCTGCGCCTTATCGTTCGCAAGACGAAGGTTGCGATCGGTACCGAGCAGGGCTTCTTTTGTTTTCTGCAGGTGGTCAATCGACTTGTCGATCTCATCGATCGCAATTTGGAAGCGCCTGGCGGCGAGGTCGTAGTTCTTCGCGAACGCGGTCTTGAACGTCTCAAGCTCTGTTTCGAAATTCGTAATGTCAATGTTCTGCGCTCTCATGAGCGCCAACTCTGACCTGTATTTGAGCGAGTTCATCGCCGCATTTCGCAGCAGCGTAATGATCGGCATAAAGAACTGCGGCCTGACGACGTACATCTTTGGAAAGCGGTGAAACACGTCAATGATCCCGGTGTTGTAGAGCTCACTATCGGGCTCCAGAAGGGAGACCAGCACCGCATACTCGCACCCCTTCTCGACACGATCCTTATCGAGTTCCTTCAAGAAGTCCTCGTTCCTGTTCTTCGTCACGGTCCGATCGCTCTCGTTCTTCATCTCGAACATGATGGAGACAATCTCAGCGCCAGTCTCATCCGAGTCGCGAAAGATGTAGTCGCCCTTGCTGCCCGTCCGCGCGTCGTTGTCTTTCTCGAAATAGGCCCGCGGAAACGCCGTCGCTCGAATGCGGTTGAACTCGGTCTCGCAGTGTTGTTCGAGAGTTTCGCCCACCATCTTGGTCGAGAGGCGAGCCTTCATGTCGCGGAGTCGCTCGATAGCGTCATCGCGATCCTTGATCTGCGTCTCGTACTTGTCCTTGAGCGACTTCTCGGCAAGCTGCTTTTCAAGCTCGGCTCGTTCGAGGTCACTCTTCAATTCGTCCCGCTCTTTTTCGACCGTGCCAACAGCCTCCGTGATCGCCAGCTGCTGCGCAATCTCTTTGGCACCGAGCTTGGCTTTTAGGTCTTGGATCTCGGCGTCCTTCGTCGCGGCAGCCTTTTGCAATTCGTTCAACAGCTGTGCTTCGGCCAGCTTGGAATCGGACTCCTTTGCACGCCTCGCCTGCGCAAGTTCGTTCGCGAGCGCGTCACGCTCTTTCTCCACGATGCTGAGGGCCTCGGTCACGGCGAGCTTCCGAGCGACCTCGCCGGCATCGATCTTGGCCTTCAGGTCTTGAATTTCCGCATCCTTGACAGCGGCGGCCTTCTGCAACGCGCTGGCGACCTTGGTCGTGGCAAGCTCTACGGCGTTCCGCTTGTCCTGCTCGGCCAGCTCAAGCCGCTCGTGCAATTGCTGCTCGAACTCGCTGTCGCGAACTTGCTTCAGTATGTCCGCGTACCCGGCCTCATCGATCTTGAACGCCTTCTTGCAGTGTGGGCAGATAATTTCATGCATACCTACGCTCCTCCCGCCTTTGTTCGAAACTGCTTGTGCATTTCAGGGCCATCCCCTTTCGCAGCAAGCGTTGCAATCCGGCATTCGACCGGCTGAAACCAATATAAACCAGACCTTCGGGGCTGCAGGCTGGATTTCTCGTCCTGGCCGGCAGGTTGAATTCGCGGACAGATTTCGAACGGCTCCTCCATCGAGTACGGCCGACATTCAATGCGTATCACATTGGCCGGTGTCGAGGGGCGCCCTGCGTGGAGGAGCGGTCCCGGAAATCCCTGTGCGGTAAGCGCCAACAACTATTCGATCCGACGAACGCGACTACACCCAGGCCGAGGCGCGGTCCCGAGCCAAGGCAATTGTCGAACACGGGACCCAACAATCGATTTGCAATTCTGGTTGCACAGTCGCGGTGGAGAAGAGGTCTGGGCGAGCTGCTGTAAGCCCTTGATTCTCCACGGCGCGCTTTGCAGACTCAATTGTCAGGGACAACCGCGTTTACCAAGCCCCGGTCTCGACCCGGATCGCCACTTCGCAGTCGTCGAAGATCTCGAGCTTGGCGATGCGCACCCGCACGCCGACCACGCCCGGCAACTGCATCAGGCGCCGCGCTAGTTTGCCGATGAGGCTTTCCAGCAGGTTCACGTGTTCGGCGGTGCACTCGTCGATGATGATCTTGCGCACCTTCCGGTAGTCCAGCACGTGCAGGATGTCGTCGTCGCGCGGCTCCAGCGGCTGCACGCCCAGATTGAGCTCGGCATCGACCTGGATCGGCTGCGGCGCGCTCTTCTCGTGGTCGAGGATGCCGAGGTTGGCGTCGAAACGCAGGCCGGTCAGCTCGAGGATCTGGGTGCCTGTGGACATATGTGATCGGTTGGGGTCGGAGGACGATTTCGTACTGTGTCGCGGCGCGCCGGAGACATGATCGTCCTGAATCGTGATCTGACCCGCAAAGTTACATCATTGAAAAATCCCGGGGCTGGCGCACCAGGTGCTGCCCGCCATCCACGAGCAGTGTCGTGCCGGTGATGGCGGGGTTCTCCAGCGCGAACCGCACCGCATGGGCGATGTCGGCCGGCGTCGACGAGCGGCCCAGCGGAGCCAGCCGGTGCAGCGCCTCGAACTTTTCCTGCGACAGCATGTGGCTGGTCAGCGTCAACCCGGGCGCCACGCCGACCACGCGCACCAGTGGCGCGAGGGCCATGGCCAGTGCCGTGTTGGCCGCCTCCAGCGCCGCCTTGGACAAGGTGTAGCTCAGGAAGTCGGGGTTCTGGTTCCACAGCTTCTGGTCGAGCAGGTTGACCACGACGCCCGAGCCGGAGCGTTCCTGCATGTGCCGGTGCAGCGCCTGGGCCAGCACCACCGGTGCGCCGGTGTTGGTGGTCAGGTGCCGCTGCAGCGACCGGTAGCCGAAGCTCTGCGCGTCGTCGTGTTCGAAGACCGAAGCGTTGTTGACGACGGCGTCGAGGCCGCCGAAGCGGGCCGCGGCGCGCGGCACCAGGTCGCGCGCCTGCGCCTCGTCGGCGAGGTCGGCCTGGAAGGTCTCGAATGCCAGGGCCGGCGCCGCCTGCCGGCAGGCCGTGGCGGTCTGCTGTGCCTGCTGCGCCGAGCGGCGGTAGTGGAGCGCGACCTGCCAGCCGCAGGAGGCGAGCGCCAGGGCGATCTCGCGGCCGAGCCGGTGGGCCGATCCGGTGACCAGGACGGTGCGGGGGCGGGACGGCTCGCTCATTCGGGGACAATCCGGCGGTGGCGACAGAAGCAAACAGTGTAACGAGGGCCGTGCTGGCCCTCATGCGGGAATCGATCCAGCGGGCCGGCGGCTGGCTGCCGTTCGATCGTTTCATGGCGCTCGCGCTGTACGCGCCGGGCCTCGGCTATTACGCCAACGACTCGCGCAAGTTCGGGCAGTTGCCGGAATCGGGCAGCGATTTCGTCACCGCGCCCGAGATGAGCCCGCTGTTCGGGCGGGCGCTCGCCGTGCAGGTGGCCGAGGCGCTGCGGGTCACGGGCACCGACGAAGTGTGGGAGTTCGGAGCCGGTTCGGGGGCGCTGGCGCTGCAGCTGCTGCAGGCGCTGGGCCGCGAGGTGCGCCGCTACACGATCGTCGACCTCTCGGGCAGCCTGCGCGCGCGCCAGCACAAGACGCTCGCCGCCTACGCCGGCCAGGTGCGCTGGGTCTCCGAACTGCCCGACGCCATGCGCGGGGTCGTGGTCGGCAACGAGGTGCTCGACGCGATGCCGGTGAAGCTGCTGGCGCGCCTGGGCGGCACCTGGCACGAGCGCGGGGTCGCGCTGGCGGGGGGCGACGTCCTGGCCTGGGAGGACCGGGTGACGGGCTTGCGGCCGCCCGTGGACCCCGAGGGCGCGCATGACTACGTGACGGAGATCCACCCGCAGTCCGAGGCCTTCGTGCGCACGCTGGCCGACCGGCTGGAGCAGGGCGCCGGCTTCTTCATCGACTACGGCTTCCCGGAGCGGGAGTACTACCACCCGCAGCGCCACATGGGCACGCTGATGTGCCACCGAGGCCACCTTGCCGACACCGACCCGCTTGCCGACGTGGGCATCAAGGACATCACGGCGCATGTCAACTTCACCGGCATCGCCGTCGCGGCCCAGGACGCCGGGTTGCCGGTGCTGGGCTACACGACGCAGGCCCGCTTCCTGGTCAATTGCGGGCTGGCGGACATGCTGGCGCTGGCCGGCCTGGGCGAGCGCGTGGCCGGACAGCGCCTGATGGCCGAGCACGAGATGGGCGAGCTGTTCAAGGTCATCGCGTTCCATCGCGGCGCCTTCTGGGACGCGGTGGGCTTTCGCGCGGGCGATCGCACCCACACGCTGTGAGGCCCGCTTAGACTCGGCGCATGATTCGCTGGATCATCGTCATCTTCCTGGCCCTGATGCTCATCAACTGGTTCAGTCCGTTGCTGCAGCGGCTGGGGTTCGGCAGGCTGCCGGGTGACTTCCGCTTCAAGCTGTTCGGCCGCGAATGGTTCATTCCGCTCACCACGACGGTGCTGCTGAGCCTGGCCGCCGGGCTGATTGCCAGACTCATCTGAAGGCGAGGGCCGCGGCAATGGACGCCTGCATCGACATCGGCGGCACCAAGGTGGCGGTCAGCCTCAGCAGCGGCAGCGGGCTGGCGCTGTTCGCGCGGCGCAGCGAGCCCACCGCCAAGACCGGCGACAACGATGCCGTCGCCCGCCAGATCGTCCGCCTCGTCGACGAAGCCTGCGCCGAGATCGGCGTCGCGCCGCAGACCGTGCAGCGCGCCGGCGTGTCGTCGGCCGGTCCGTTCGTGATCCGCGACGGCCTGGTCGAACTGGCCGCGCCCAACATCTGCGGCGGGATCGCCGGCCCGGCGCGCGGCTTGCCCAACGACTGGGCCACGGCCCTGCTCGAGTCGGTGCTGCGCGAGCGCTTCGCCCAGGTCCGCATCGAGAACGACTGCGTCGCGGCCCTCGAGGCCGAACGCCGCTGGGGGGCGCTGCGCGGCTTCGGGCATTGCGCCTACGTCACGTGGAGCACGGGCATCGGTGTCGGCCTGTGCGTGGACGGCCGGCTGCTGCGTGGCAAGAACGGCAACGCCGGCCATGCGGGTCACACTTTCGTCTCGGACAACAGCGACGCGCTGTGCGGGTGCGGCAACGTCGGCGACGTCGAGGCGCTGGTGGCGGGCAACGCCATCGAGCGGCGCTTCGGCGCCGACGCCGCCACGCTGATGCAGCGCGCGAAGGCCGGCGACGGGCAGGCGCAAGGCGTCGTCGCCGACCTGTGCCGGGTGATGGGCCGGGCGCTCTACAACCTCACGGCGACGCTGGACCTGCAGCGCATCAGCCTGGGCGGCAGCGTCTTCACCAACAACGCCGAGTACCTCCTGCCTGCCCTGCAGCGGGAGGTGTCGTCGCGCTTTCCCGCCCTGACGGCGGGCTGCGAGCTGGTCGCGGCCGGCCTGGGCGAGCGGGTCGGCGACTACGCGGCGCTGGCGCTGCTGGCCAACGGCGCCGACGCGCCGGCGAGCGGGCCTACAGCGTAGGCAACGCCTGCGCCACGGCCTGGATCCGCGCCTGGTGGATCAGTTCGCCGATGCGCGGCCCCGTGGCGCCTTGTTGTTGCGCCGCCTGTGCCACCTGGTGCGTGTCGACCGCCTGCGCGGACCGCAGCGCGCCGAGCAGGCGGGGGCGCTGTGGATAGGGGTTTTCCGCGAGCCCGAGGCGGCCGCGGGCGTCGCACTCGCAGGCCAGCAGGATCGCGTCGAACCGCTGCGGCTTGCGCCACGCGTCGCAGCGCTCCAGCAGGCGCACGACGGCGGCGGCCGCGAATTCGCCGCTGCGATGGACGTTGCCGTGCTCGCGCGCCACGACGTCCGCCAGTTCGCGGCATTCCACCGGCACCCGCAGCCGCTCGCACACCTGGCGCAGCAGTCGCGCGCTGCGCTCCTCGTGGCCGATGTGCCGCGGCAGGATGTCCGCCGGGGTCGTGCCCTTGCCCAGGTCGTGCGTGAGGCAGGCGAAGCGCACCGGCAGCGGCGCCTGCAGCCGCGCGGCCATGTCCAGCACCATCATCACGTGCACGCCGGTGTCGACTTCGGGGTGGTACTCCGCGCGCTGCGGCACGCCCCACAGGCGGTTGACTTCCGGCAGCAGGCGCTCGAGCGCGCCGCACTCGCGCAGCAGCTCGAACATGCGCGACGGGCGTGCCTCCATCAGGCCGCGCGCGAGTTCCTGCCAGACCCGCTCGGCCACCAGCGCGTCCACCTCGCCGGCGACGACCATCTCCCGCATCAGGCCGAGCGTTTCCGCGGCGAGGCTGAAGTCGGTGAACCGGGCCGCGAAGCGGGCCACGCGCAGGATGCGCACCGGGTCCTCCCGGAACGCCCCGGTCACATGGCGCAGGACGCGCGCCTCCAGGTCCGCCCGTCCGCCATACGGATCGATGACCAGGCCATGCCCGTCCTGGGCCATCGCGTTGATCGTGAGGTCGCGCCGCGCCAGGTCCTGTTCCAGGGTGACATCGGGTTCGGCATGGAAGGCGAACCCGCGATAGCCGCGCGCCGTCTTGCGCTCGGTGCGCGCGAGCGCGTACTCCTCGCGCGTGCGCGGGTGCAGGAACACCGGAAAGTCCTTGCCGACCGGCAGGTAGCCGGCGGTGATCATCTCGTGCGGCGTCGCGCCGACCACGACCCAGTCGCGGTCGTTCACCGGCAGGCCCAGCAGGCCGTCGCGCACCGCGCCGCCGACGATGTACGTTTGCATCGGGGCAGTGTACCGAAGGGGTAAAAGCGGGAGCGGGAGCGGGAGCGGACAGCCGGACGCAGAGGACGCGAAAGATACGCAGAGGACGCAAAACAATTCAAGCAAAGAAGGTTAAGGAAATCTTTTCCTCTTCCTGTCTTCTGTCTCCTTTTGCGCCTTCTGCGTACCCTTTGCGTCCTCTGCGTCCGGAAGTTCGGTTTCGGGTTCCCTAGCGCGTCCAGTCCGGGGCGAGGCGGTACCGCTCCTCGAACTCGCGGAAGTCGTGCTCGGCCAGCGCGTCGTCGATCCAGGCCTTGACGCCGGGCAGGGCACGCACGCGTTCCACGTAGTCGCGGATCTGCGGCGGCAGCTCGAACCCGTAGGTGCGAAAGCGCATGCACACCGGCGCGAAGAAGGCGTCGGCGATGCTGAACTGCCCGAACAGCATCGGCCCGCCGTGCTGTTGCAGCAGCTCAGTCCACATCGCGAACAGGCGCTCGACGTCGGCGCGCACGGCGGGCTGGTCGCGCATCGCCAGCGGCCCGACCTGCGGGATCGTCGCCTCGATGTTCATCGGGCAGGTGCTGCGCAGTGCGCCGAAGCCGGAGTGCATCTCGGCGCAGACGCTGCGGGCGCGGGCGCGCGCCTGGCGGTCCGCCGGCCAGAGCTGCCGGTCCGGGAACTGCTCGGCCAGGTACTCGGCAATCGCCATCGTGTCCCAGATGACGAGCCCATCGTCCACCAGCACCGGCACCTTGCCGGTGGGCGTGACGGCGCGCAGGCTCTGCTTGAAGGTCGACGACGGGTCGAAGGAGTCGAAGCGCACCCGCGACTCCTCGAAGGGGATCTGAGCCTGCTTCATCAGCACCCACGGGCGCATCGACCAGGACGAGTAGTTCTTGTTGCCGACATACAGCTTGAGCATCGCCATCTCCTCTCGGTGGCCGGCGGGCGCCGGCGGCACAGGACCGGATGCTAGCCCGGATCCTGGCCATCCTTCCCGCTGCGGCCGGCCGGCCGCGGCTCAGGGCAGGTCGGTGTCGGCCTCGGGCTGGGACGCATCGCGCGGGCCGACGCGGCCGAGCCGCGCCTTCAGCGACTGCGGCTGGCCGGTGAGGATCGCCGCGTACATCGTCGTGTTGGCGAGCACCTTCTTCACGTAGTCGCGGGTCTCCGTGAACGGCACGTTCTCGGCCCACGCGGCCGCCTCGACCACGGGGCCGTTGCGCCAGGCACGCGGCCGGCTGGGCCCGGCGTTGTACGCCGCGGCGGCCAGCGGCATCGAACCGGCGAAGTTGTCCAGCACCAGCTTCAGGTAGCCGGTGCCGATGGCGATGTTGGTGTCGCGGTCGTTCAGCTTGTCCGGCGTGAAGTTGGCCAGTCCGATCTTGCGCGCCGTCCAGCGCGCGGTCGCCGGCATCACCTGCATCAGCCCCGAGGCACCCACGTGCGAGCGGGCGTCCGTCACGAAGCGGCTTTCCTGCCTGATCAGGCCGTACACGTAGGCCGGATCGAGGCTGATCTCCTGGCTGCGGCGCACGACGGCGTCGCGGTGCGGCATGGGAAAACGCTGCTCGAAATCGAAGGAAGTCCTGGTGCGCTCGCTGGTGTTGATGCAACGGTCCCACACCTCGCGTTCGCACGCCAGCTCGGCCGCGGCGAGCAACTGGCGCTCCGGCATGCCGCCGGGCGTTTCCAGGTTGGTCGTGTAGTTCCACTCGCGCACGCCTTCGGAGCGCAGGCCGAGGGCGATGGCGTAGAGCGCGCGGGCCAGGCCCGGGTGCCGCCGGACGGCCTCCTTCTCTTCGGCCGTCGGCGGCTCGGGCCGCGCCGGCACGGTCACCTTCTGCCCCAGTTCCTCCAGCGCCAGCTGCTCGTAGAAGCCGCGCACCGACGCGATCGACTGGAACAGCGCCCGGGCCTGGGCCCGGCGGTCGTCCCCGCCCTGCGCCTGCAGCGCGCGCGCCTTCCAGTACGTCCACACCGGCTCCGCGGCGGCTTGCGGGCTCATGGCGTTCACCGCCTGGAGCAGTTCGCGCCACTCGGGGCCGCGGCCGCCGCGCAGTGCCGCCCGCGCCTTCCACGCCAGCATGTCGTCGCTGAGGTCGGTGTCGCGGCTCACGTTCGCATAGAGCGCCAGCGCGTTGCCGCTGCCGCCCGCCCGCTGCGCCGCCTGTTTGGCGATGACGCCCCACACCCAGTTGCGCTCCTCGGGCGACAGTTGCGGTCCCCACTTGCTGTCGAGCTGATGCGCGGCATTGTCGAGGTCGCCGGCGGCCATGCGGATCAGCGCCAGGACCACCATTTCCTTGCGGGCGCGCGAGGCCGCGAAGACCCGGCTGGTCAGGTAGCGCGCCGGGCTGCTGGTCAATTCGGCCAGGTGCGCCAGCGCGTCCGGCGCGACGAGCTGCACCGCCGCCGCGGCGACGCGCGGCCGGTTGGCCTCCACGCCCAGGCGGGCCTTGCGCCAGACGTCCTGCGCGGTGACCCCGCGCGAGCCTTGTGCGTCCACCAGGCGCGACATCGCGAAGGTGCAGCCGTCGTCGGCCTCGCGCTGCGACAGCCACAGCCGCCGCACTTCCTCGGCCACGCCGGGGGCCGGCACGCCGCCATCGCGCAGCTGCGTCACGTACAGGCCGTAACAGCGCACCTCGCGGTCGTCGTTCATGCGGTACCGGGGATATTCGACCGCCAGCGTGGTCCAGTCGCGCCGCTGCCCCAGCAGCAGCAGCCAGTCGGCGCGCAGCCGGTCTTCCTGGTAAGTTCCGGCGTGCCTGGTGAGGAAATCCTGGATCTCGGCGGCGGGGGCGGTGTCCAGGCGGCTCTTCAGCTCCCAGTACGCCGCCCAGGGCTCCAGCACATGGCCGCGCACCTGCGGCAGCAGTTGCGCGAGCCTGGCCTTGTTGCCCTGCCGGTGGGCCTGTTGCATCTCCAGGATCTGCTCGTCGCCGCCTCGCACCTGCGCCTGGGCGCCCCCGACGACGAGCAGCGCCAGGATCGGTGTCAGAATCTTTCGCAACTTCATTCGGGGATTATGGACAAGTCACAACAAAAAAAAGCCTTGCGCCAACGTCTCGTGCAGCGCCGCATGGACATGCCCGACCGGCTGCGCCGCTGCGAGATGCTGCAGCGGGTGATGCGCATCTGGCTGGTCAATCGGTCCGACACCGTGATCGGCGCCTACTGGCCGATCAAGGGCGAATTCGACCCGCTGCCCGCATTGCACCGCTGGAAGGAGGATGGCGAACTGCTGGACGAACCGCAATTGCGCCGCATCGGCCTGCCGGTGGTGGACAAGGTGCGTGGGACGCTCAAGTTCCATGCGTGGTTCCCCGGATGCCCGATGGAGGAAGACGCTTTCGGCATTCCGAAGCCGAAGGACACCGAGGTGATCGTGCCCACGCTGCTGTTCGTGCCATGCGTCGGCTACGGATTCGGCGGCTGCCGCCTGGGGTATGGCGGGGGCTTCTACGACCGCACGCTCACCGAACTGGAGCCCAAGCCGTACACCGTGGGCCTCGGTTTCACGCAGGACTTCCTGATGGACATGGAGCCCGAGCCGCACGACGTGCCGCTCGACGCCATCCTGAACGACCAGGGCGTCGTCTGGCCGATTCGCTGATGCGCGCAGCCGCTACCCGGCCGGCTCTTCTCCGGTGGCCCGACGGGTCGCCTGCGCCTGCGCCAGCAGCCAGCCGCTGAACGCCGCGATCTCGGGGCGCTGGGTGCTGCGCGGCCCGGGCACCAGCCAGTAGGACCAGGGCGCCGCGACGCGCAGGCCCGGCAGCGCTTCGACCAGCTCGCCGCGGGCGATGCTCTCGGCCACCAGCGGCAGCCGGGCCAGGACGATGCCCTGGCCGCTCAGTGCCGCCTGCACCATCTGGTAGCTGTAATTGAAGTAGAGCCAGCGCTTGGGCTGCAGCGCGGCGAAGCCGTGCTTGTCGAACCAGTGGCGCCAGGTGAGCCATTCCTGGCGGCCCACGAGCGCGTCCTCGATCAGCGCGAACTGCAGCAGGTCCCGGGCATCGCGCAGCGGCGCCGCGCTGCGCAACAGCCAGGGGCTGGCCAGCGGCGTCACTTCCTCCCCGAACAGGCGGGTCGACCCGGCGGGCATGGCCGTCGCCGGGCCATGGCGCAACGCGAGGTCCACGTCCGCGACGTCCAGGTCGACCGTCGCGTCGCTGGCGTCGATGCGGATGTCGATCTCCGGGTTGTCGCGCTGGAACTGCTCCATGCGGGGGATCAGCCACAGCGAAGCGAAGGAGGCGAAGGTGCTGAGCGCCACGGTGCGGCGCCCGGCGCTCTGGCGGATCTGCCGCACGGCCGCGTCGATGCGGGGCAGCGCGTGCGTCACGGCGCCGAGCAACTGGGCGCCGGCGCCCGTCAGTTCGACGGCGCGGGTATGGCGCAGGAACAGGCGCGCGCCGACCTCGTCTTCGAGCGCCTGGATCTGGCGGCTGACGGCCGGCTGGGTCAGGGACAGTTCCTGGGCGGCCGCGCGGAAATTGAGGTGCCGCGCCACCGCTTCGAAGGTCCGCAGCGCCCCGGCGGACACTGGCCGGGTGCGCAGGGGCGAGGTGCTGGGCATGGCTGGTGATTGATGCTGCTGGAACATCAATAGCCTACCTCGAATTCATTGGACCGCCAACCATGAAGCGATCATTATTAGAGCCATGTTCGGGAGCGAAGTCGTGACACAGACCAATGTCAAATTCACATCGACCAACGGCCCCTCGGCGGCCATCTGGCGGCTGCCGCCGGGACGGGCGATCAGCCTGAAATCGGCGCAAGTCGGTGTGGTGCGCGTCGCCTGCGGCGGGGTGTGGGCCACCTTCGACGGGCCGCACCAGGGGCCGGGCAACGCCTTCGGCGACCATCTGCTGGAAGCCGGCGACATGGTCGAGCTGCGTCCTGGCGAGCGGCTGGTGGTGGAGCCGGCCCGGACGGCGCAGGAGGCGCAGATCGAGTGGCGGCCGGCCGAAGCCGCGTGCGCCGCGGCGGTAGCGGGCCGCACGGCGCGCGACTGCGCGCCGGCCGACCCGCTGGTCCGGGCGGTCCTGGCGCTGGGGGCGCGGGTGGCGCACTTTGGGGCAGCCCACGGGAGGGCGCCCGCATAATCGGCGGATGCCGGCGAAGAAGTCATCCGAGGAGGCCCGCTCCGCAACCCCGACCCCGCCGCGAGCCGGCGCCATGGACGGCGTGTACGTCGTGGTCATGGGCGTCGCCGGCTGCGGCAAGTCGGCGGTGGGACAGCGCATCGCGCAGGCCACCGGCCTGCCGCTGATCGAAGGCGACGAGTTCCATCCGCCCGCCAACATCGAGAAGATGCGGCGGGCGATCCCGCTGCAGGACGAGGACCGCGTCGGCTGGCTGGATCGCCTCGGCCATGAATTGCAGCGCCGTCCGGACGGCGCCGTGCTGACCTGCTCCGCGCTCAAGCGGTCGTACCGTGACCGGCTGCGCGCCTTCGTGCCCGGCCTGCGGTTCGTGCACCTGGCCCTGACCCCGGAGCAGGCCCTGCAGCGGGTCGCCGAGCGCGATGGCCACTTCTATCCGCCCAGCCTCGTCGCCAGCCAGTTCGAGGCGCTGGAGGATCCCGCCGGGGAGCGCGGGGTGCTGCCGGTGGATGCCACGCTGTCGCTGCAGGAGGTGGCGGCGCGCGCCGCCGGGTGGCTGGCACAGCCCGCCTGATCGCCGGGGCATCCGGGCCTGGGTACCATCCGCGAGCCGCTTGCGGCGCGAAACGGGAGTGGAACGATGTCCAAGGCATTCGCGAGCCAGGCCGACCTGGCCGACAAGAAGATCACCTTCGAGCAACTGAGCCCGCACTGCTGGGCCTACACCGCCGAGGGCGATCCGAATTCGGGCGTGATCATCGGCGACAGGTTCATCATGGTCAGCGACGCGACGGCCACGCCGGCGATGGCGCGCGACCTGATCGCGCGCATCCGCACCGTCAGCGGCAAGCCGATCAAGTACGTGCTGCTCACGCATTACCACGCGGTGCGCGTGCTCGGCGCCAGCGCCTATGCCGCCGAAGGCGCCACCGAGATCATCGCCAGCCAGGGCACGCGCGACCTGATCGCCGAACGCGGCCGGCAGGACATGCAGTCCGAGATGGAGCGCTTTCCGCGCCTGTTCCGCAACGCCGAGTCGGTGCCGGGCCTGACCTGGCCCACGATGGTGATCGGCGGCGGCGATCCGACCCGGGGCGAAGTGCCCGGCAAGCTGACGCTGGACCTCGGCGGTGTCCAGGTTCAGGTCTGGCATCCGGGCCCGGGCCACACGCGCGGCGACACCATCGCGTGGATCGAGGCGGAGAAGGTGCTGTTCTCCGGCGACTTGGTGGAATACAACGCCGGCGTGTACACCGGCGACGCCCATCTCGAGGAATGGCCGGCGACGCTGGAGGCGCTGCGCCGGCTCGGCGCGCAGGCGCTGGTGCCGGGCCGCGGCGAAGCCATGAAGGGCGCGGCTCAGGTGAACGAAGCGCTGGATTACACCAGGCGCTGGGTGGAGACGCTGTACCGCTGCGCGAAGGAGGCGGCGGCCGCGAACATGGACCTGAAAGCCGCCATGGCCCACACCCGCAAGAGCATGGACCCGCTGTTCGGCCAGGTGTTCATCTACGAGCACTGCCTGCCGTTCGACGTGAGCCGCGCCTACGACGAGGCGCGCGGGATCAAGCATCCGCGCATCTGGACCGCCGAGCGCGACCAGGAGATGTGGGCGTCGCTGCAGGCTTGATCTGAAATCGGCCAGCCGGAAAGCAGCCGGACGGCTGTCCGCCCCCGGATTCCGCCGTAGGCGAGCGACTACATCTGCGGCGGGCGGAGGATGACAGAACGGCTGTGCTCGCCCTCCTAAGCTGCCCCTCTCGCCGAAAACAGGAGCCAGCCATGCCGTCCGACAAATCCGTCCCGCGGATCCTGCAGCAGCAACCCGAACCCGAAAGCGACAAGCCGTCGGGGTCCGGCGACGTCCAACCCAAGGCCGGCGCCCAGGCTGGCCAGCAACAGATGGGCGAGGGCAGTTACGAAGCGACGCGCGACTACCAGAAGGACGTCCAGGACTACCTGAAGAAGGCCGACGTGGAGGCCGACGCGCGGGCTGCCAGGCCGCGCTCCGAGCAGGAGGCCCGCGACATGGAGTCCGCCGAGAAGGAGGGCCGCTCGCACTCCAAGGGCGAGCGCTGATCAGGCCCTGGCCGGCGGCCCGATCCGCCGCGCCGCCCACAGCGCGCCCAGCGCGAGCAGCCCCAGCGTGGCGGCGAGGCCGGTGACGCCGGCCACGTCCAGCGCCATGCCGCTCGCAAGCGGCCCCAGGGTGCCGCCGGCCGTGTACCCGGTGATCATGGCGGCTGCCCCGCCGGCAGTGGCGCGGCCCGCGAACTGGTGCGCTACCTGCACCATCGCCAGCGTGTACAGCGCGCCGCCGACGCCGCCCCAGACCACGCCCGCCACCCACAACAGCCAGGGCGCGACGCCGGCGAAGGCCACGGCGACGCTCGCGGCGAAGAGCAGCAGCGCGGCCGCTGAAAACACGGATACGGGACGGAAGTGGTCGGCGGCGTAGCCCGCGGGATATTGGCAGGCGAAGCTGCCGGCCCCGATCGCGCCCGCCACGCTGGCGGCGGCACCCAGGCCCAGCCCGGTGGTCGATGCATGGGCGGCGCTCACCGAAGCCAGGCCCGCCTCGAACACGCCGCCGATCAGCGCGATCGCGGCCAGCAGCGGCGCGGCCCGCAGCGCGTGCCAGGTCCCCGCGGTCAGGTGCGGCGGCGGCTCGGTCGTGGCGTGCCGCGGCACGGCGACCGCGATCGCACAGCAGAGCGCGACCAGCACGACCCCGGCCCACAGCACCGGCCTTGCGCCCCACCCGAGCAGCGCCGGCACGAACGGACCGAGCGCCAATGCCGCGCCCAGCCCGGTCTGGTACAGCCCCATCACCCGGCCGCGGCGATCGGGTGGCGCCTCGCGCGCGAGCAGCGCTTCCGTCGCGTTCCACAGCGCCGCCGCGCCGATGCCGCCGGACACGGCGGCCGCCGACCAGACGAGCAGGCCATCGCCGATGGCATAACCGGCGATCGCCGCCAGTTGCAGCACGCAACCGACGCGGTAGGCGCGCACGATGCCCCAGCGGGCCAGCACGCGCGGCACCACCGGAATCAGCAGCGCCACCATCAGGAACGGGATCATGGCGAAGGCACCCACCGTGACCGTGCCGTGTCCGGCCTGCTGCAGGAGGACGGCCAGCACCGGCGCGGCCATGGCGAAGGCCAGCACGATCAGGCCGGTGGCGAAGGCCAGCCGCCAGACGACGGACAGTGCCGTCATCGGCCGGCCGCCAGTTCGCGCAGGTCGCGCTGGTAGGCGCGCAGCCGGCGCACGGCCGCATCGCGCTGCGCCGGCGTGGTGCTGTTGTGCAGCACGGCGAAATGGCGGCACCCCTCGGCCACCAGGGCATCCTGGTAGGCGCGCGCCGCGGCGCCGGGCGGCGTCAATGCCCTTTCGACATAGCCGCGCAGCAGCAGCCGCGCCTCGTCGAAGGGCAAGCGCTCGCGCCCGATCCGCCCGAGCACCTGCAGCGCGTCCTGCTGGCGCCGCTGGCGCTCCGCGAGGATGCGCCGCGGCTCGAAGATGGAACGGTCGACGTCGCGCCGCAAGGCCTCCCGCTGCGGCTCGTCGAGCCGGCCGTAGACCATCTCGCTGCGATCGAGAAACTGCCGGTAGCGCTTCTCGCGCTGCTCGGCGGGGCCCAGCCGGACCCACTCGCTCGTGTAGTCGGCGTTGTTCTTGTCGTACTTGTGCTGCAGGTGCTGCAACTGCTCGGCACCCAGCCCGGCGGCCAGCGGCACGGCAGCGGCTTCGGCCTCGCGCGCGACGGCGGCCAGCCGCTCGCGGAATTCGGCCAGGACGCCGCACGCCTGTTCCGGCGACACGTCACCCGCCGCCAGCGGCTCCATCCGCTGCAGCACCAGCGCCAGGCGCGGCAGCTCCTCGCTGCGATGCCACTGGTGCAGCCGGGCCAGGTCCTCGCGCACGCGCGGCGCCTGCTGCGCCGTGAAGTCGAGATAGCTGTCGAGCCACCAGTACGCCACGTCGCCCAGCGTGTTGTAGCCCAGCTTGACGGCGCTGCAGGCGGCGAGCCCTGCCGCGAGGGTCAGCAGCACCATAATCCTGGCAAGTCGCGAGAGAGTCGCCATCCAAGAGGGAAGTTGCATGTCAGCAATCGATGTGGTCGTCATGGCCGCGGGCAAGGGGACGCGCATGAAGAGCCGCCTGCCCAAAGTGTTGCATTCTTTGGCCGGCCGCGCGTTGCTGCGCCATGTCATGGACACCGTGGGCGGCCTCGCGGCCCGCCAGGTGGTCGTGATCACGGGCAACGGCGCGGCCGAGGTCGAGGCGGCCGTCGCCGGCTGGGCGCGGGGCAACGGCGGCGCGCCGCCGCGCTTCGCCCGCCAGGAGCCGCAACTGGGCACCGGCCACGCGGTGCAGCAGGCGGTGCCGCTGCTGCCCGATGACGGCACGACGCTCATCCTCAACGGCGATGTCCCGCTGATCGAGGCCGCCACCTTGCGCCGGCTGATCGAGCAGGGCGATGCCGCGCAGCTCGCCCTGCTGAGCGTCGACCTGCCGGATCCCACCGGCTACGGCCGCATCCTGCGTGACGGCGGTGCGGTGCGCGCCATCGTCGAGCACAAGGACGCGACCGAGGAGCAGCGCCGCATCAGCGAGGTCTACACCGGCTTCATGGCGGTGCCCAATGCGTTGCTCAAGCGCTGGCTGTCGCGGCTGACGAACGACAACGCGCAGGGCGAGTACTACCTCACGGACATCGTCGCGCTCGCGGTGCAGGACGGGGTGAAGGTGGTGGCGGTGCGGGCCGCCGATCCGATCCAGGTGGAAGGCGTCAACAGTCCGCTGCAACTGGCCCAGCTCGAACGGGCGTACCAGTTGCGGCAGGCGAGACGGCTGATGGAGCAAGGCGTGCGACTGGCGGACCCGGCGCGGTTCGACGTGCGCGGCGAGCTCGAGTGCGGCCAGGATGTCGACATCGACGTGAACTGCGTCTTCGAAGGGCGCGTGTCGCTGGCCGACGGCGTGCGCATCGGCGCCAATTGCGTCATCGCCAACGCGGCGATCGCCGCCGGCGCCGTCATCCATCCGTTCACCCACATCGACGGCGAGCGCAGCGGCGTGAAGGTCGGGGAAGGCGCGCTGATCGGCCCGTTTGCGCGGCTGCGCCCCGGCGCGGACCTGGGCCCCGAAGTCCATGTCGGCAATTTCGTCGAGATCAAGAACTCGTCGCTGGCGCGCGGCGCGAAGGCGAACCACCTGGCCTACCTGGGGGACGCGGTGGTCGGCGAGCGCGTCAACTACGGCGCCGGCTCGATCACGGCCAACTACGACGGCGCCAACAAGCACCGCACCGTGATCGAGGACGACGTTCACATCGGCAGCAACTGCGTGCTGGTGGCGCCGGTCAGGATCGGGCGCGGCGGCACCGTGGGCGGCGGCTCGACGATCACCAAGGACACGGCCCCCGGCGCGCTCGCCGTCGCGCGCGGCCGGCAGGTGAGCATCGCAGGCTGGGAGCGGCCCAGGAAGGCGCCGAAGAACTGAGCGGGACGCGGGATCAGGCCAAGCCCAGGGGCACGCGCGGATCGAACTTGGCGCGCCGCACCGAAAAGAACGTCTTGACGTTGCGCACGTTGGCGTCGCTCGTGAAGAGCCGTTGCGCCAGGGCCAGGTAATCCGGCATGTCGCGCGCGTGCACGACGAGGATGAAGTCCGGTCCCGGCGAGACGCGATAACACTGCTGCACCGCGCGGTCGCGCACCACCCGTTGCTCGAACGCGCGCTGGTGCTCGTCGCCCTGGCGGTCCAGGGTGATCTCGACCAGCGCCTGCAGCCCATGGCCGAGTTCCGGCGCCAGCCGGTCCCAATCGAGGATGGCGACCTGCCGCTCGATCAGGCCCGCGTCGCGCAGGCGTTTCACGCGGCGCAGGCAGGTGGGCGGCGAGACGTGAACCCGCTGCGCCAGGTCCTGGTTGCTCAGCGACGCGTCGATCTGGAGCTGGTCCAGGAGAGCCAGGTCCAGGTGGTCGATAGTGAACTCTGATTTCAATGATGGCACGTCAATGAAATTATATTGTGCAGTAGCAGGATACTGAAATAATAATTCAATTTCTGTTAAATATAGACGGCATATTTCTGCGACAAGCCCCTAAAGTGCCTCCCTCACAGCGAGGTGTTTCATGTGTGGCATTGTCGGCGCCGTTTCCACGCGCAATATCGTCCCGATCCTGGTCCAGGGCCTGCAGCGGCTGGAATACCGAGGCTATGACTCCTGCGGCGTGGCCGTCCACGCGGACGGCCTGAAGCGGGCGCGCAGCACCGATCGGGTCGCCAAGCTGCTCGACCAGGTCCAGCAGGAGCACCTGACCGGGACCACCGGCATCGCGCACACCCGCTGGGCCACCCACGGCGCGCCGGCCGTGCACAACGCGCATCCCCATTTCAGCCACGGGCCCGGCAAGGACGCGGGCGGCAAGGCGGGACGGATCGCGATCGTGCACAACGGCATCATCGAGAACCATGAGGAACTGCGCGCCGCGCTGCAGCGCAAGGACTATGTCTTCACGAGCCAGACCGACACCGAGGTGATCTGCCACCTGATCGACAGCGTCTATGACGGCGACCTGTTCGAGGCGGTGAAGGAGGCCACGACGCAGTTGCACGGCGCCTATGCGATCGCGGCGTTCTGCAAGGACGAGCCGCACCGCGTGGTGGGCGCGCGGGCCGGCTCGCCGCTGATCCTGGGGGTCGGCACGGACGGCGGCGAGAACTTCCTGGCCAGCGACGCGATGGCGCTGGCGGGCGTGACCGATCAGATCGTCTACCTGGAGGAGGGCGACGTCGTCGACCTGCAACTGGGCCGCTACTGGATCGTCGACAAGTCGCACAAGCCGGTGGAGCGCCCGGTGCGCACGGTGCAGGCGCACAGCGGGGCCGCCGAACTGGGGCCGTACCGCCACTACATGCAGAAGGAGATCTTCGAGCAGCCGCGCGCGGTGGCCGACACGCTCGAAGGCGTGCACGGCATCACGCCGGAACTGTTCGGTGACGGCGCGCACCGCGTGTTCAAGGAAGTGGAGTCGGTGCTGATCCTCGCCTGCGGTACCAGTTACTACAGCGGCTGCACGGCCAAGTACTGGCTGGAGAGCATCGCGAAGATCCCGACCCAGGTGGAGATCGCGAGCGAGTACCGCTACCGCGACACGGTGCCGCATCCCGGCACGCTGGTGGTCACGATCAGCCAGTCGGGCGAGACGGCGGACACGCTGGCCGCCCTGCGCCACGCCCAGAGCCTGGGCATGAACAAGACACTCACGGTGTGCAACGTGGCCACCTCGGCGATGGTGCGCGAATGCGAGCTGGCGTACATCACCCGGGCCGGCGTCGAGATCGGCGTTGCGTCGACCAAGGCGTTCACCACCCAGCTGGCCGGCCTGTTCCTGCTGACCCTCGCGCTCGCGCAGGTGAAGGGGCGCCTGACGGAAGAACAGGAAGCGGCCCACCTGAAGGCGATGCGCCACCTGCCGGCGGCGCTGGCCGCGGTGCTGGCGCTGGAGCCGCAGATCATCAGCTGGGCCGAGGACTTCGCCGGCAAGGAGCACGCGCTGTTCCTGGGCCGCGGCCTGCACTACCCGATCGCGCTGGAAGGCGCGCTCAAGCTCAAGGAGATCACCTACATCCACGCCGAGGCCTACGCGGCGGGCGAGCTCAAGCACGGCCCGCTGGCGCTGGTCACGAGCGAGATGCCGGTGGTCACCGTCGCGCCGAACGACGCCCTGCTGGAAAAGCTCAAGAGCAACATGCAGGAAGTGCGCGCCCGCGGCGGCGTGCTCTACGTGCTGGCCGACGCCGACTCGCGCATCGAGAGCAGCGACGGCATCCACGTGATCCGCATGCCCGAGCATTACGGCCCGCTCAGTCCCCTGCTGCACGTGGTGCCGCTGCAACTGCTGGCCTACCACACCGCCTGCGCGCGGGGCACCGACGTCGACAAGCCTCGCAACCTCGCCAAGTCGGTCACCGTCGAGTGAGGGCGGGGCTGGCCGCACACGATGATCGGGTCGTGTGCGAGCCCGCAGATGCCAGAGATCGGTTGACGACGTCGGCGTCCACGGCGCTGCGCCGTGTCTCAGCGGTCCTCGTCCGAACCTGCTTCAGGCAATCGCCCGAGCCATAGCGAAGTCAGCGCGGAGCGGCTGTGGACGCCGAACTTGCTGTAGATCGACTTCACGTGGATGTGGGTGGTGTTTGGACTCTGGTCCAGGTCACTGGCGATCTGCTTCTCCAGTTTCCCCTCCAGGATCGCCAGCAGCACCTTGCGCTCCGTGGACGTCAGGGGCGCATGGGCGATCAGGAGGCCGTGGCTGAGCAGCTGGCGCCGGTAGAACCATTTCAGCCCGCGCAACGCCAGGCCGAACGGCTCCTTGTCGCCAGAGGCGAACCGCGGCGCCGCGGTGCCGCGGAAGATGAAGAGGTGGACGCGGACATCCTCGTTGATGGCGCAACGCATGGACATGCTGTCCGCGTGGCCCACCTCCAGGTAGTGGCGCCGGTAATGGTCACCGGCGAACCACTCGGGCGGCAGCGCTTCGAAGAGCAGCCGGATGCGAAACGGCTCGTTGCCCGCCATCGCGAGGATCTGCGAGATATCCAGCGAGGGCGTCCAGAGCCTGTCGAACTGCTCCTGGATCGAGGCACTGATGGGCGATATCGGCGCCAGGAGCCGGACCAGGCGGGGACGCCAGCCGTGCAGCAGGTCGCCGGACGAGGGGCTGGGCAGGCGCACGACGACGGACCAGAGTGCGTTCTGCGCCCCGAAGATCGAACAGAGCCTGGCGAGCAGATGCGTGAGGGCCGCATCGCTTTCACCGACCGAGAAATCCGTCAGCTCATCCCAGAGGGCGAAGATCCCTTCTGTCTTGTCGATCATTGGCGTGGTGTCCGGCTGTTGTCGACCGGAGGGGCAGTGTAAGCAACTCCACCCGGCGCTGCAGGCGTGCCGCAGCAGCAGCCAGGGAGCGGGGCGCGCCGGCTTCCGCGGCGCTTCGACGCGGTGACCTGTTTAGGTGATTCCGGCCGTTCTTCCCCCTCCCTACGATGCGCCCTCGGCACGTGGCAGCGGTCCATCGGGAGATGGTTCCGGGGGACATGCCTCCCACGCCGGACCAGGGAGCTTCGCATGAACATGCATCGTCATCACGCAGTTGCCGCGCTCGCGAGCGCGGTCCTGATCGCAACCGGCGTCGCCGCCGGTTGCACATCGGCCTTCGACTCGGCGCAGCCGTCGGCGGAGCTGGCGTCGCAGGGCACCGACCTCGTCGGCGGCGAGGCCGGCGACGGCATCCGCGCGCTCGTGCAGAGCGTGAACTGGGCCCGGCTCGAGACTGCAGCGGTGGTCGAGGGCTTCTAGTTCCGTCGCGTCTCGCCCGCCGCACCTCAGTCGTGCACGCGATCCGGCCGACGTGGCCCTGTGGTCGATCCTGATTCGTGCCCAGGGAGGAAGGCTCCAGCCCGTGTTCGTGCCGGACCCGTACGCCGTCGCGGCGACGAGGAAGGCGGCGGCGCTCAAGACCGGCACGCCTGCCGGCCCGCTTTCCCCGGCGCCACGCCGGTGAAAACGCTTCGTGGCTCGCGGCGCACCGCTATTCGTGCAAGAGCTCGGCCGTGCGCGGAACGTCCAGCCTGCCTTGCCGGAAATCCTCCAGGCGCGAGCGCAGATCCTCCGGGATCGGCACGGCGCGGCCGCTTTCCAGCGAGTTGACGCAGACCGTCAGGTGCGCGGCCGAGCGCACCTCGTCGCCGTACAGCGCGCTGACGTTCAGCTTGAGCGAGCTGTTGCCGATGCGCTCGATCCTGAGCGTGAGCGTGATGATCTCGCCGATCTTCGAAGGCTTGATGAAGTCGCACGTCAGGTTGACCATCGGCAAGCCGAGGCGCCGCTCGGTGATGAAGTTCGCGTAGTCGATGCCCAGCGCATGGTTGAACCAATCTTCGATCAACCCGTTGAACATGACGAAATAGTGCGGGTAGAAGATGATTCCGGCCGGGTCGCAATGGGAAAAGCGCACCAGCATGTCGCTGTAGAAAACGTCCTTCCTGGTGACGGGCGTCATGATGCCTTTCGTTGATGTCGGACCGGCGTGGCGCGGATGGGGGTGCGCCCACGCGCGCATTCTGGCATGGGGCGCGAAGCGCACGCGGTCGCGCGGACCGTGCCTACTTGCCCAGGGATGAAGGCGGAAACGCCAGCGTGGACATCTCGGGCGTGTGCCGCAGCACCGGATCCTGCGATGCGCGCAGCTTCAGGACCTCTCTCACGACCAGCGCGAGAAAGCTTGCGATCATCGCCACGCCCGTGGCCAGGCGCGTCGGGCCGGAGCCGGCGACGGCAAAAAGCGCCCCGGAGCAGATGCCTGCGACGAGGAACATGAGGGACCAGGGGCGACCGCGGGGACGTTTCACGCGCAACAGAACGGGAGTGAATTCGAGCCCAGTCTAGAAACCGCCTGCAAGGGCTGTCAACCGTAGGGTGACTTCCGCACCACACCTTCAGCCCTGCAGGGCCGCGGCGAGTTGCATGTGTTTACCCACAGCAACGGGGTCGCCGTCCTATGCTCAAGACCATTGGTGTGAGGTGGTCTTGTGATCCAGATCGATTCGATGTTGGCGCGGTGTCGGCGACTCAATGGCTCTTCAGTCCCGTGCGCGCGCGGCGCGTGGCGTCGATCTCGCGCAGGAGCGCGTCCATCGCGTCCTGCAGGCGCTGGACTTCGGCATGCAGCGGCTCGATCGCGGAATCGGCGGCCAGGCTCCCCATGGCGTCCTTGAGCCGGCCGCGGGCGGCTTCATATTCCACCTTGAGCCGCTGCCAGGCGAAGAGCTTGCTGTCTAACGAAGTCACGCCGCCGGTCCTCTCCCTTCCACGAAACCGGCGACCCTAACCGTTGGGCAGTCCGCTGGCTTGATCTGGATCAAGTGCGAACCGGGGCATCGGGTAAGTCCTAGTGGGGGTGGCCTCCGGGAGGGCCGCAGCGCGGTTCGACCGGCTCCACGGCCGGAAGCGCCAGTTCGCGGCCGACCATGGCCCTGGCGTACAGATAGTTGTTGCGCGCGCCGTCGCTCAGTTCATCGAGGTCGACCAGCCCGTCGCGGTCGCACGGGAAGGCGTACCCGCGGCCGCTGTCGAACAGCGATCGAAAACACAGGCGGAACTGGTGGCGTCGTGCGTCCTGCATGCAAGTCTCCCTCCGGTTCAACGGCAGCCATTGCGATGCCGCTGCACCTTCAACGGCGCACGCGCGCCGACGATGACCTCGGCTTGCAAACGCCGAGTGAACACTGTGACTCATCGCTTCGCGCAACGGCGCGCAGGAAATTTCGCCGACCACCTGCCTGGCGGCGCCCCGGACCGGCGGATCAGGTCACCGGCGCCGGATTGAACAGCACCAGCGCGTTGTGCAGCTTCCAGTGCTCGGCCCAGGTCTTCCTGCGCCCGCTGGCCACGTCCAGCATGAGGCGGAACAGCTCCCAGCCGACCTGCTCGATGGTGGCGCTGCCGTCGGCGATCTGGCCGGCATTGACGTCCATCAGGTCGTGCCAGCGGCGGGCCAGGTCGCTGCGGGTCGCCACCTTGATCACCGGCACCTCGGCCAGCCCGTAGGGCGTGCCGCGGCCGGTGGTGAACACGTGCAGGTTCATGCCGGCCGCCAGTTGCAGCGTGCCGCAGATGAAATCGCTGGCCGGTGTCGCCGCGTAGATCAGTCCGCGCTGCCGCAGCTTTTCGCCGGGCGCCAGCACGCCGCTGATCGGCGCCGAACCCGACTTGACGATCGAGCCCATCGCCTTCTCCACGATGTTGGACAGCCCGCCCTTCTTGTTGCCGGGCGTCGTGTTGGCGCTGCGGTCGGCGCTGCCGCGCTCGAGGTAGGCGTCGTACCAGGCCATCTCGCGGACCATCGCCTGCGCGACTTCCGGGGTGGCGGCCCGCGCGGTGAGCTGGGCGATGCCGTCGCGCACTTCGGTGGTTTCGGAGAACATGACGCTGGCGCCGGCGCGCACCAGCAGGTCGGCGCAAAAACCGACAGCGGGGTTGGCGGTCACGCCGGAGAACGCGTCGCTGCCGCCGCACTGCACGCCGACCACCAGCTCGCTGGCGGGCACCGTCTCGCGCCGCCGCGCGTTCGGGCGCTCCAGGTGCCGCTGCGCCTGGCGCATGATGGACTCGACCATCGACATGAAGCCCACGTGCTGCTCGTCCTGCAGGCAGACCACGTCCAGCGGCTGCCCGGCGCGCGTGTCCACCAGGGGGATGGTTCCCGCGGGCATCAGCCGTTCGGGCTGCAGCTTTTCGCAACCCAGGCTCACCAGCATCACCTCGCCGCCGAAATTCGGGTTGAGGCTGATGTTGCGCAGCGTGCGGATCGGCACCGCGGCGTCCGGCGCGTCGATCGCCACGCCGCAGCCGTAGCCGTGCGCCAGCGCGACGACGCCGTCGACGTTCGGATAGCGCGGCAGCAGTTCCTCGCGGATGCGCCTGACGGCGAAGTCGGTCACGCCGGCCACGCATTGCACGGTCTGGGTGATCGCCAGGATGTTGCGCGTGCCGACCGAGCCGTCCGCGTTGCGGTAGCCCTCGAACGTGTAGCCTTCCAGCGGCGGCATCGGGTCGGCGCGCCGGGTCGCCAGCGGCAGGTCGTCCAGGCTGCGCGCCTGCGGCATGCGCAGGAGCCGCTCGTGCACCCAGCTGCCGGCCGGAATGTCCTGCACCGCGTAGCCGATCGGCACGTTGTAGCGCAGCACGGCGCTGCCGGCGGGCAGGTCGGCCAGCGCCACCTTGTGGCCTTGCGGCACCTGCTCGCGCAAGCCGAGGCCCGACGCGAACCTGGCGCCGGCGGGCAGGCCGCCGTCGTTGGCAACGATGGCGACGTTGTCGCTCGGGTGCATGAGGATGAAGAGCGGGGCTGGCGGCTCGGATTGCATGGCGCGGGACGGCGGTGAAGAAGGGGGGTCGAGACGGAGGGCGACTCTGGCTGTCCAGATAGTTGTACGACATAATACGACGTATGGAGCCTACCGTTTTGCGCCGCCCCCGTTCCCTCACCGCCGACCTGGTCCAGGCCCTGGGCGACCGGGTGCGCGACGGCCGCTGGCAGGCCGGCAGCAAGCTGCCGACCGAGGGCGCGATCATGGAGGAGTTCGGCGTCAGCCGGACGGTGGTGCGCGAGGCGATTTCGCGCCTGCAGGCGGCCAAGGTGCTGGAGACCCGCCACGGTATCGGCACCTTCGTCCTCGGCCACGGGGACGGGGCGACCTTCCGGATCGACGCGGCCGTGCGCGACGTGATCGGCGTGCTGGAACTGCGCATCGGCATGGAAACCGAGGGCGCGGCCCTGGCCGCCATGCGCCGCACGTCCGACAACCTGCAGGCCATGCGGGCGGCCCTGGAGGCGATCGGCGCCGCGATCCGAGATGGCCGCGACGGCGCCGGCGCCGACTTCCAGTTCCACCTGGAGGTGGCCCGGGCCACCCAGAACCCGCATTTCGCCGAGCTCATGACGACCCTGGGCGGATCGATGATCCCGCGCGCCCGGCTCGACGGCGCGCTGCCGCCGACGGCGCAACGCGAGGCCTATCTGCGGCGCGTCAACGCCGAGCACGAGAACATCCTCGATGCGATCGCGCGGCAGGATGCCGAAGGCGCCAGGGCGGCCATGCGCACGCACCTGGCCAACAGCAAGGAGCGGCGCCTGCGTGCCGCCGCTTCCGCCCCGGGAGCCAGGCGTGCCTGAAAGGCCCCGGTTCGTGATTGGGAATGTCTTCACGGCTTCGATCAAGTTGTACGATGTCTTATCTCATTAGGACCCGTGCATGACCCCCACCGAACTGAAGACCGCCCTTTCCTCCGGCCTGCTTTCCTTTCCGCTCACCGATTTCGACGCCGAACTGCGATTCGAGCCCCGCGGCTACGCGGCACGACTCGAATGGCTGATGCCGTACGGCGCCACGGTGCTGTTCGCCGCCGGCGGCACCGGCGAATTCTTCTCGCTGGAGCCGGCCGAATACACGGACGTGATCCGCACGGCCGCGCAAACCTGCCGCGGCCGGGTGCCGATCGTGGCCGGCGCCGGGGGCGGCACGCGGCTGGCGATCACCTATGCGCAGCAGGCGGAACGCTCGGGTGCGCAAGGCATCCTGCTGCTGCCGCACTACCTGACCGAGGCCACGCAGGATGGCCTGGTGGCGCACGTCGAAGCGGTGTGCAAGAGCGTGCGCATCGGCGTGATCGTCTACAACCGGGGTGCCTGCAGGCTGACGGCCGACTCGCTGGCGCGACTGGCCGAGCGCTGCCCCAACCTGGTCGGCTTCAAGGACGGACTGGGCGACATCGAGCGCATCGTGTCCATCCGCCAGAAGCTGGGGGATCGATTCGTCTATGTCGGCGGCATGCCGACGCACGAGGTCTACGCCGCCTCCTACAAGGCGCTGGGCGTGCCGGTGTACTCGTCGGCGGTCTTCAACTTCGTGCCGCGCACGGCGATCGAGTTCTACGACGCCTACGCCAGCGGCGACAGCGCGACCACGAGCCGGCTGATCAACGACTTCTTCCTGCCGTACCTGGCGATCCGCAACAAGGGCGAAGGCTACGCCGTGAGCATCGTCAAGGCCGGCGCCGCGATCGTCGGCCGCAGCGCGGGCCCGGTGCGCCCGCCGCTGTCCGACCTCAAGCCCGCGGAAGTCGAGCAACTGGCGGCACTGATCCGCCAGCTCGGCCCGCAATAACAGTTCATCAACGAGGAGTGCCCATGAAAAGGTTCCTGCTGTCCCTTGCCCTGGCGGCCGCCAGCGCTGCGGCCCTGGCCGCGTATCCGGAGAAGCCCGTCACCATGGTGGTGCCGTTCCCGCCGGGCGGTTCCACCGACGCGATCGCGCGCGTGCTGGCGCAGAAGCTCCCCGAAAAGCTCGGCGGCACCTGGATCATCGACAACAAGCCGGGGGCCACCGGCACCATCGGCGCCGCGTTCGTCAAGCGCGCGCCGGCCGACGGCTACACGCTGTTCGTGTCGTCGCTCGGCCCGTTCGTGATCGCGCCGCACCTGATCAAGAGCGTGCAGTACGACGCGCTGAAGGACTTCGATCCGGTCACCGTGCTGGTGCAGGCGCCCAACGTGCTGGTGGTCCCGGCGGCCTCGCCGAACAAGAACGTGGCCGACCTGCTGACCAGCCTCAGGAAGACGCCGGGCAAGGTCAGCTTCGCATCGTCGGGCAACGGCTCGTCCGACCACCTCTCGGCCGAATTCTTCTGGCAGCAAAGCGGCACCGAGGGCCTGCACGTGCCTTACAAGGGCGGCGGCCCCGCCATCAACGACCTGCTCGGCGCGCAGGTGGATGCGGCGTTCGTCAACATCAACAGCATCATCCAGCACATCAAGGCCGGCAAGGTGCGGGCGCTCGCGATCTCGTCGCAGCAGCGCTCGCCGCTGCTGCCGGACGTGGCGACGCTGGAAGAGCAGGGCGTCAAGGGGGCCGAAGTGCAGTCCTGGCAGGCGATCGCGGCGCCCAGGGGGCTACCCGCCGACATCAGGGCCAAGCTCCACGGCGCGATCGTCGGGGCGCTCAACGAGCCTGCGGTCAAGGACAAGCTGCTGGCCCAGGGCTTCGAGATCGTCGGCAACACCCCGGAGCAGTTCGGCAAGTTCCAGGCGAGCGAGTTCGCGCGCTGGAAGCGGCTGATCGAGGCGCGCAAGATCTCGGCGGATTGAGCATCGTGAGCACGCCTGTCGTCAGGAGCATGCGGGTCGTCCCGGTCGCCGGCCGGGACGGCATGTTGCTCAATCTCTCGGGCGCGCACGCGCCCTTCTTCACGCGCAACATCGTCATCGTCACCGACAGCGCCGGCCACACCGGCCTCGGTGAGGTGCCGGGCGGCGAAAAGATCCGGCAGACGCTGGAGGACGCGCGGCCGCTCGTGGAAGGCCGGGCCGTCGGCGACCTGCAGGCGGTCCTCAACGCCATGCGCGCGAAGTTCGCCGACCGCGATGCCGGCGGCCGCGGCCTGCAGACCTTCGACCTGCGCACCACCATCCACGCCGTCACGGCCGTCGAGTCGGCGCTGCTGGACCTGCAGGGCCAGCACCTGGGCGTGCCGGTCGCCGCGTTGCTCGGCGAAGGCCAGCAGCGCGAGGCGGTGCAGATGCTGGGCTACCTGTTCTATGTCGGGGACCGCCGCAAGACCGACCTGGCGTATGCCAGCGAGCCCGAGGCGGACAACGACTGGTTCCGGCTGCGTCACGAAGCGGCGCTGACGCCGCAGGCCGTGGTCCGGCTGGCCGAGGCCGCGCAGCAGCGCTACGGGTTCCAGGACTTCAAGCTCAAGGGCGGCGTGCTGCGCGGCGAGGAAGAGGTCGAGGCGATCCGTGCGCTGCACGAGCGCTTCCCGCAGGCACGCGTGACGCTGGACCCCAACGGCGGCTGGCTGCTGAAGGATGCCATCCGGCTGATGAAGGACATGCACGGCGTGCTGGCGTACGCGGAAGACCCCTGTGGGGCGGAGGAGGGCTTTTCCGGGCGCGAAGTGATGGCGGAGTTCCGCCGCGCCACCGGCCTGCCGACGGCGACCAACATGGTGGTGACGGACTGGCGCCAGCTGGCGCATGCGCTGTCGCTGCAGGCGGTCGACATCCCGCTGGCCGATCCGCACTTCTGGACCATGGCCGGCTCGGTCCGCGTGGCGCAGACCTGCCGCGACTGGGGCCTGACCTGGGGCTCGCACTCGAACAACCACTTCGACATTTCGCTGGCGATGTTCACCCAGGTTGGCGCCGCGGCGCCCGGCAAGGTCACGGCGATCGATACCCACTGGATCTGGCAGGACGGCCAGCGCCTGACCAGGGAGCCGCTGCGCATCGAGGGCGGCTACGTGCAGGTGCCCAGGAAACCGGGCCTGGGCATCGAGATCGACCTGGCCGAAGTGGAGAAGGCCCACGCGCTGTACCTGCAGCACGGCCTGGGCGCCCGCGACGACGCGGTCGGCATGCAGTACCTGGTGCCGGGCTGGAAGTTCGACCCGAAGCGGCCGGCGCTCGTGCGCTGATCGCGTCAGAGCGCCGGCGGCAGCGGCACGTCCAGTTGCGCCGCCCATTTCGACAGGGCCTGCACCATGCGGCCGTTGAGCCGCACACCGCCAGCCAGCTGCTCGCGGCGCAAGGCGAGGCCCCGCTCGCCCGGCATGCGCACCGGTCGCGCCGGATTCAGCGGGGGGTTCTCGTGGCAGCGGTCGACGATCCAGTCCATCTGGCCGGTGAACGCCTCGGCGCCGCTGAAGGCGCGCGGATCGAGCACCTGCACGAACAATGTGGCGCCAAAGCGCCGCCCCGGATCGGAGCGGCCGTGCCCGGCCAGGCCCGCCGTGAACGCTTCCACGGCAAGGCCGAGGCCGTAGCCCTTGTGACCGGCGTCCATGCCGCCCAGGGGCAGCAGCGTTCCCTTTCGCGGCGCAACGGCCACGGTGGGATCGTCCGTGGGCCGGCCGGCCTCATCCATCAGCCAGGGTCCGGGCAGCTTGCGTCCCTCGCGCGCCAGCAGGTTGGTCATGCCGTTGGTGGTGATCGAGGTCGAGACGTCGATCATCACGGGTTCGGTGCCGGTCGGAAAACCGACGGCGATGGGGCTGGGGGAGAACAGCGGCCGGGTGCCGCCATACGGGGCCACGCTGCCGCCCGACGGCGCCGAGGTCATGAGCAGCAGCACCATGCCGCGCTCCGCGACCCTCCGGGCGTACGGCGCCAGTGCCGCGATGTGGTGGCTGCGGCGCACCGCGACGGCGCCGATGCCCAAGCGCTGCGCCCGCTCGCAGGCGGCGTCCAGCGCCTTGAGCATGATCCACGGTCCCGGCAGGCGCCGGGCGTCCCACGTCAGGACCGCTCCCTGGTCGGCCACGACTTCCGGCTCGCCGTCGGTGCTCATCGCGCCGCTCGCGATGTCCTCCAGGTAGCCGGAGAGCAGTTGCAGGCCGTGCGTCTCGTGCCCGAGCAGGTCGGCCTCGAGCAGGATCGCCGCGACGGCTGCCGCCTTGTCCGCCGGCAGGCCGGACCGGACCAGCAGCGCGTGCGCGAATGACTCGAGGGCCGCTGCGTCGAACCGCTGGTGCTCCGGCGTTGCCGTCATGTCAGGCGAGCGAACCGGCGTTGGGCATCACGAAGCCGACCTTGTCGAGCGCGGCCTGCAGCGCCTGCTGCTGTTCCGGGTTCAGATCCACCAGCGGCGGGCGCACGGTGCGCCAGGCGTCGCGGCCGCTCTTCCAGGCGACCGCCGCCTTCATGGCCGGGATCATGGGGAACTGGGCGAAAGCGGCGCGGGTGGCGTCCAGCTTGGCCTGCTGGGCGTCGGCGTCGCTGTTCTGCCAGGTCTTGTACAACTGCACGATCGCGCCGGGATTCACGTTGCCGGTGGCCGTGATGCAGCCGGCGCCGCCGCCGCGCAGGTTCGCGAGCAGGAAGTTCTCGCTGCCGGCAAAGACGTCGAAGCCCTGTGGCTGGAACTCCTCCAGCATCGCCTTGGTGTTGTTCCAGTCGCCCGAGCTGTCCTTCATGCCGGCGATCGCGCGCGGGTAGGCCTTCAGCAGCCGCGCGATCAGGCCGCGCGTGATCGCGACCTGCGACACCGGGGGGATGTGGTACAGGTAGATGCGCAGGCGGTCGTCGGCGACGGCGTCGATCACGGTGGCGAAGGCGCGGTACAGGCCCTCTTCGCTCACGCCCTTGTAGTAGAAGGGCGGCAGCATCAGCACGCCGCCGCAGCCGGCCTGGACGGCGCGCCGGGTCAGCTCGATGGTGTCGGGCAGGGCGCAGGCGCCGGTGCCGGGCATCATGCGCGCCGCGGGCAGGCCCGCTTCCAGCAGCGCATCGAGCAGTTGCCGCTTCTCGGCGACCGACAGCGAATTGGCTTCGGAGTTGGTGCCGAAGATCGCCAGCCCCACATCCTGGTCCAGCAGCCAGCGGCAATGGCGCTGGAAGCGTACCGCGTCGGGGGTGTAGTCCGGGTTGAACGGAGTGAGGACGGGCGAGAAGATGCCCTTCAGGCGTGGCGCTGTCGTCATGGCGGTCTCTGGAGTGTGTACGAGGCAAATGGCCGAGCCAGGCCGGCAGCCGGCCATGGTTCGACGCAAGGATTCTCGCCGCAGCGGGCGCAGAAATTCTTTCTTGTGAAGATAATCCCAGCCGCTTCCCCGGCGGCGGGCTCGCCGCCACACTGGCCCACTTCACCCACACGAAGGCAAAGAACATGAACGCCATCGCCAACCCGCTGCGCCGGGGTCTGTGCGTCGCCGCCGCGGCCGTCGCCCTGCTGCCGGCCCTGGCCTGGGCCGCATGGCCCGACAAGCCGATCCGCATGGTGGTCCCGTACCCGCCCGGCGGCGCGACCGACGTGATCGGCCGCATCCTGGCGCAGCGCCTGTCCACCAGCCTGGGCCAGCAGGTGGTGGTGGACAACCGCGGCGGCGCGGGCGGCAACATCGGCGCCGACGCGGTGGCCAAGGCCCGGCCCGACGGCTACACGATCCTGATGGGCGCGATCACGTCGCATTCGACGATGGCCAAGCTCGAGCGCGGCAAGCTTGCGTACGACCTGCAGAAGGACCTCACCGCCGTGCAGGTGGTGGGCTACGTGCCGCTGGTCTTCGTGGTCCATCCGTCGGTGCCGGTGCAGAACTTCGGCCAGCTCGTTTCGTACGCCAAGGCCAATCCGGGCAAGCTCACCTATGCGTCGTCGGGCGCCGGTGCGCCCCAACGCATGGCGGCCGAGATGTTCCGCATCCAGGCCGCCGCCGAGATGATCCACGTGCCGTACAAGGGCAGCGGGCCGGCCATGACCGACCTCGTCGGCGGCCAAGTGCTGATGATGGCCGAGACGGTGCCGGCGGCGCTGCAGCAGGTCAAGGCCGGCAAGCTGCGGGCGCTGGCCGTGACCACGCCGCAGCGCATCTCGATGCTGCCGGACGTGCCCACCGTGGCGGAGTCGGGCTGGAAGGACTTCGACGTGACCTCCACGTTCGGCGTGCTGGTGCCGGCCGGCACCCCGGCCGACATCGTCGCCAGGCTCAACACCGAGATCGCCAAGGTCATGCAGGACGCGGGCGCCAAGGAGCAGTTCCTGCAGCAAGGCGTCTACGTGCTGGCCCCGCAGGCGGCGCCGCAGGCCGCCGACCGGCTGAAGGCCGAAATCGCCAAGTGGGCCAGGGTCATCGACCAGACCGGCGTCAAGGCCGACGATTAACCAGGAATTTCGCGCGCACGCAGCATGTCTTCCTCCCCGTTCGATCCCAAGAAGCCCGGCGGCGGCGACGCCACCGGCATGAGCCGCGGGCTCGTCAACTACGGCGACGCCGGCTTCTCGCTGTTCCTGCGCAAGGCCTTCATCAAGGGGGCGGGCTACACCGACACCGCCCTGGACCGGCCGGTGATCGGCATCGCCGACACCGGCAGCGGCTACAACCCCTGCCACGGCAACATGCCGCAGCTCGTCGAGGCGGTGCAGCGCGGCATCATGCTGGCCGGCGGCCTGCCGGTGAAGTTCCCGACGATCTCGATCGGCGAGAGCTTCGCGGCGCCCACCAGCATGTACCTGCGCAACCTGATGTCGATGGACACCGAGGAGATGCTGCGGGCGCAGCCGATGGACGCGGTGGTGCTGATCGGCGGCTGCGACAAGACGGTGCCGGCGCAGTTGATGGGCGCCGCGTCCGCCGGGCTGCCGGCGATCGAGCTGATCACCGGTTCCATGCTGACCGGCTCGCACCGCGGCGAGACGGTGGGCGCCTGCACCGACTGCCGCCGCTACTGGGGCAAGTACCGCGCCGAGGAGATCGACGCGACCGAGATCGCCGACGTCAACAACCAGCTGGTCGCCAGCGTCGGCACCTGCTCGGTGATGGGCACGGCCAGCACCATGGCCTGCATCGCCGAGGCGCTCGGCATGACGGTGCCGGGCGGCGCGTCGCCGCCGGCGGTGACGTCCGCGCGCATGCGCGTGGCCGAGGAGACCGGCGCGGTGGCCGTGCAGATGGCCCGCAGCCGCCTCACGATCGACAGGATCCTGACCGCCAAGGCGTTCGAGAACGCGATGCGCGTGCTGCTCGCCATCGGCGGCTCGACCAACGGCATCGTGCACCTCACGGCGATCGCGGGGCGCATGGGCTTCGAGATCGACCTCAAGGCGCTGGACCGCATGGGCCGCGAGACGCCGGTGCTGGTGGACCTGAAGCCTTCCGGGCAGCACTACATGGAGCACTTCCACGCGGCCGGCGGCATGACGACGCTGCTGCGCGAGCTCGCGCCCCTGCTGCACCTGGACGCGCTCACCGTCACCGGCCGCACGCTCGGCGAGGAGCTGGAGCGCGCCACTCCGCCCTTCAAGCAGGACGTGATCCGCCCGCGCGACAACCCGATCTATCCGCAAGGTGGCATCGCGGTGCTGGAAGGCAACCTGGCTCCCGGCGGCGCGATCATCAAGCAGTCGGCGGCCGACCCGAAGCTGATGGAGCACGAGGGCCGCGCCGTCGTGTTCGAGGGACTCGCCGACCTGGCCGCGCGCATCGACAGCGACGACCTCGACGTGCGGCCGGACGACGTGCTGGTGCTCAAGAACATCGGCCCCAAGGGCGCGCCCGGCATGCCGGAGGCCGGCTACATCCCGCTGCCGCGCAAGCTGGCGCGCCAGGGCGTGAAGGACATGGTCCGCATCTCCGACGGCCGCATGAGCGGCACGGCCTTCGGCACCATCGTGCTGCACGTGACGCCCGAGTCGGCGGTGGGCGGGCCGCTGGCGCACGTGCGCAACGGCGACCGCATCCGGTTGTCGGTGAACCAGCGCGAAATCAGCCTGCTGGTGTCCGCCGAGGAGCTCGCGCGGCGCGCCAAGGAGGAGCCGGTGACGGTGCCGACCGCCGACCGCGGCTACCGCAAGCTGTTCCTCGACACGGTGACGCAGGCCGACCAGGGCGTCGACTTCGACTTCCTGCGCCCGCCGCAGACGCGCGACCGCGTGCCCAAGACCTGAGCCGCCCTGGCGCCGGGAGCGCCGCCCGCTGGGCGATACTCCCGGGCATGAACCTCGAGTTCCTGCACAGCTTCGTCACCGTGGCCGAGGCCGGCTCGATCGCGGAAGCGGCGCGGCGGCTCGATCTCACGCCGGCCGCCGTCGCGGCACGCCTGCACGCGCTGGAGGCGGAGCTCGGCACCCAGCTGATCCAGCGGGCGGGCCGGTCGGTGCGGGTCACCGAAGCCGGGCTCAAGATCCTGGAGCGCGCGCGCGGCCTGCTGCGCGACCTGCGCGACCTGCGCGCCATCGCCCACGACAGCAGCCTGCCGGGCGAGCTGCGCCTGGGCGTCTTCTCGTCGGCGCTGACCAGCGTGCTGCCGCCCGTGCTGCGACGCCTGTACGAGGCGCATCCCGAGCTGTCGGTGTTCGTCTCGCCCGGCAGCTCGGTCGACCTGTGCCACCGGGTGGCCGCGGGCGAACTCGACGCCGCCTTCGTCGTGGAGCCGCAGTTCGTCGTCGCCAAGAACTGCGAGTGGTATCCCCTGACCGAGGAGCCGCTGGTGGTCGTGGCACCGGCGGCGCTGGCCGGCGGCCAGGCCCATGCCCTGCTGGCGGGCGAGCCCTACATCCGGTACGACCGCATGTCCGTCGGCGGGCAACTGGCGGACCGCTACCTGCGCGACCACAACATCCGGCCGCGCCAGCGGCTGGAAATCGACAGCCTCGCGGCGATCGCGGCGTTCGTCGGCCAGGGGCTGGGGGTCGCCTTGCTGCCCGACTGGCCGCCCTTGTGGGCCGGCGGGCTGGACATCGTGCGCGTCCCGCTGCCCGGGCGCGCGCCGGTGCGGCGCATCGGCATCGTGATGGCCTTGCAGGGGCCTTGCGTGCCGCTCGCGCGCTCGCTGCTGCAGGAGGCCCAGGTCGTCCTGCAGGCGGCGGCCGACCCGGCGCGGGCCGGACCGGCGCAGGCGCCCCGCCGCCGGCGCAGCGAGCACGTCGCCGGCGCCGCCTGAAGCGTTGGCGGACGGACTGTCCGCGTGTGACGCCCGTCACACGCGACAGCGCCGGCCCGGCGGCACACTCTCGCCGCGGGCGGCATTCGCCGCGCGGCGCCGGCTGGTGCCGGCCAACAGTGGAGGTCCCATGGCATCTCGACTGCGGCACGCGAAGCGACTGGCCGGTTTCCTGATGGCGGGCGCCCTGCTGGGTGGCTGCGGTGGCGGCGGCGGCAGTGCCGTGTCCGCCGGGGACCCGGTCCCGTGGCGCCTGGTGGCGACCGATGAGGCGGGGCTCACGGCTTATCTGCGGGAGGCGCTCGGGCCCTCGAGCGTCCGGTACGCTGGCGTCGGCTGGGACGTCACGGTCGGCGTGGCCGCCGCCGAAGGCGTCCCGGCGCCGGCGGTGGCGGCGTTTTCCGGCACCACGCTGCAGGAGGCCGGCGTCGACGAGGCCGACCTGATCAAGAGCGACGGGACGCATGTCTTCAGCCTGGACGTCGGCACGGCGGACCAGACCCGGACGCGCCGCGATGTGCTGCGCCGCCAGCGCCTGGACGGCAGTGCCGCCGACGCGCCGCTCGTGCCCGTGGACGGCCTGCAACTGCCGTTCTCGGCCGGCGTGAGCGGCGCCGGGCTCTACCTGGACGAGGAGCGCCGGCAACTGGCCGTGGTCGGGCGGGCCGGAACGGCCTGGGGCATGTACGACGCCTGGTTCTCGCCCTGGTCGTGGACGCAGGGCGCGACCGAAGTCGCGCTGGTGGCCATTCCGGCCTCCGCGGCGCCGCAGGCGCGGCGCACCTTGCGCTTCGACGGGCACCTGATCGGCTCGCGGCGCATCGGCGCCACCTTGTACCTGGTGCTGCGCAGCACGCCGCAGCTGCCGGGATTCGACCCCTGGTGGAGCTCGCAGCGGACCACGAGCAACCGCGCGCTGCTCGACTCGCTGCAGGCGGCCCAGGTGCTGCCCACCGTCTCGGTCAACGGCGGCACGCCGCAGCCGCTGCTGCCGCCCTCGTCGTGCCTGGTGCAGGAGCGCAACGCGGCGCGCACGCCCGACATCGTGACCATCGTCGGCATCGACCTCGCCGGCGACGGGCACGCCGCGCGCTGCTTCGTCGGCGGCACCGAGGCGTTCTACATGTCGCAGCGCCACCTGTACCTGGCGACCAGCCGCACCAGTTATGCCGCGGACGGCGGCCTGCCCGCCTATGCGCCCGAAACCAGCACCGACATCCACAAGTTCGCGCTGGACGGCCTGGCCATCGCCTACCGCGGCTCCGGCAACGTCAAGGGACACCTGGGCTTCGATCAGAACCGCAAGTCGTTCCGGCTCGGCGAACACGACGGCGTGCTGCGCGTGGTGACGCAGACGCAGCAGCAATGGATCGGGATCGCGGTGGCGACGGCGCCTGGCGTCTCCCCGGCCGCGACGGCCACGGCGGCGGCGATCGACTCCCCGGCGCGGCTCTCGGTGCTCGAGGAGCGCGCCGGGGCGCTCGCGGTGGTGGGCGAACTGCCCAATGCCGCGCGCCCGCAGCCGCTGGGCAAGCCGGGCGAGCAGCTGTATGCGTCGCGCTTCATCGGCACGCGCGGCTACCTGGTCACCTATCGGCTGACCGATCCGCTCTATGTGCTCGACCTGTCCGACCCCGCCGACCCGAAACTGGCCGGCGAGCTCCAGGTCGAGGGCTATTCGGACTACCTGTTCCCGGTGAGCGACACGCTGCTGCTGGGCGTCGGCAAGGACGCGGTCGTGGACGGCTCGGCGGGCGACGGCCGCTTCGCCTGGTACCAGGGCGTCAAGGTCTCGCTGATCGACGTGAGCGACCCGGCGCGGCCGCGCGAGGCGGACCGCGCGGCGATCGGACGGCGCGGCAGCAGCGCCACGGTGCTGTTCGACCACCATGGGATCGCCTTCCAGCCGGCGGGCGGCACCATGCGGGTCAGTCTGCCGGTGAGCGTGCACGAAACGCCGGTGCCGGGCGCCGCCGGAAGGCCGAGCGACTGGTTCCAGTTCACCCGCAACGAGCTGCAGCGCTTCGAGGTCGACGTCGCGGGGCGGCGGCTGGCGGCGAAACCCGCCCTCGCCGGCACCGTTTCCGGCCAGCGGTCGATCCTCTACGACCGTTCGCTGCTGTGGCACGAGCAGGTCCACTGGTATCAGGACGGTGCCTGGCGCTCCGCCGCGTGGTGAACGCCGGCGCCGCAGCGCTGGTGTACCCTCACGCCTTGCGCGAAGACGCACGACCCGGCCGCCCGGCGCGGTGTCATGAACATTTTGGAAAAATCTGGAGAACGACCCATGAACAAGCGCCATCTGTTGCGCGCCGCCGCACTGGCCGCCGCCGGCCTGCTGCTGTCCGGCGCCGGCTGGACCCAGGACCCTTCGGCCAGCTCAGGACAGGGTTTCCCGCCGAAGAAGACCGTCACGATGATGGTCGGTTTCGCGCCCGGCGGCGCGGCCGACGCCGCCGCCCGCCTGATCGCCAGGAAGCTCGGCGAGAACGTGGGCCAGAGCGTGGTGGTCGAGAACAAGGCCGGCGCCGGCGGCAACATCGCGCACCAGCTCACCGCCAACGGCCCGGCCGACGGCTCGCTGCTGCTGTTCGGCTCGATCGGTCCGCTGACCATTGCGCCGCACATGATGAAGCTGCCGTACGACCCGTTCAAGGACCTGGCGCCGGTGTCCGGCGGCGTGCATTTCCCGAACGTGCTGGTGGTCAACGCCAACGCCGGCATCAAGTCGCTGGCCGACTTCGTCGCGCAGGCGAAGAAGGAGCCGAAGTCCGTGACCTTCGCATCGACCGGTCCCGGCTCGGCCTCGCACCTGACGGGCGAGCTGTTCGCCCAGCGCGCCAGCGCGGAAATGGTGCACGTGCCGTACCGCGGCGGTGCGCCGGCGATGCAGGACCTGCTGGCCGGCCGCTTCACCGGCTACTTCGCGGCGCCGCCCACCGCGCTGCCGCACATCGAATCGGGCAAGCTGACGCCGCTCGCGACCACCGGCCTCACCCGTCCGGCCTACATGCCCAACGTGCCGACGGTGGCCGAGTCCGGCTTTCCCGGTTTCCAGGCGCTGAACTGGTATGCGTTCGTGGCCAGCGCGAAGACGCCGGCGGCGATCCTGGATCGCTGGAACCAGGAGCTGGTGAAGGTTCTCCACGACGCCTCCGTGCGCGAGGCGCTGATCAAGCACGGCCTGACGCCGCACCCGACGACCCGGCCGGAACTGCTGGAATTCATGCGCAAGGAATCGACCCAGTGGGGCGACATCGTGCGCCAGCGCAGGATCACCGCGGATTGATGCGGCGGCCGGCGCCGTGAATCGCGCCGGCTTCGAGGTCTACAGGCGCTGCCGGTCCGCCGGCTGCGCTGCCGGCTGACCCCAGCCGCCGGCACGGGCGCGCTGTCCGCCGTGCTTTTGCAAGGCGACCGGCGCCGAGCCGGCGCTGCGCTTGCCCTCCACCAGCCGCGCCAGCGCTTGCATCTGCTGCGCCAGCGGCAGTTCCGCCGCGATCACGTCGGGCACCGGGCCGCGGCACGGGGGCGGCTCGCCGTTGCGCGAGCCCTTGGAATAGAACTCCCAGTGCGCCAGTTTCCACTCGTCCAGCGGATGGCCGCGGTCGATGATGCGCTGGCGGCGCGTGGCGTCGGAAATCGACAGCCACGCCACCACGGAGGGCACCGGCGGCAGGCCGAGCCGCACGGGGTCCGCCAGGAGGCCTTCCACCAGTTCCTGGGTCCAGGGACCGGGCAGGATCACCGAGCCGCCCAGTTGGAGTTGTGCCGCGGCAAGCTGCAGCGTCGCGCCGTAATCGAGGTGGCGCACTTCCTTCTTGAACAGGGGGCTGTCGCGGTCGTGCGGATCGGCGCCGAGCAGTTCGAGCAGGCGCTGGCCATGCAGCCCGCCGACCAGATCCTTGTCCAGGAGCGTCCAGGGGTGGCCATGGCAAATCTGGTGACGCACCCAGGCTTCGGCCAGGGTCGTCTTGCCACAGCCGGCCGGTCCCGTGAGAAACATCACGACAGGCGCGGGCGGGCCGGCCGTGCGGCCGGGGAAAAGCGGTGGGGTCATGCTGAAACGACTGTAGGGGGTGACTGAAGTTCCTGGGACGGGTCGCCGCGCGGCGGCGATTGCCCAACGGCATACAAGATACGTGCCGCAGCCGCCCCGGCATACGAGATTTCTCAACTCGACCGCAGATTGGCCGCCGTCGCTGGCCCGCAAACCGGTCGCGTCCGCGAGGCGGCGCGGGCCCCGTCGGCCGGCATGGCCATGCCCGTGCAAGGGGCATTCCGGCCTCTGGCGGCCATCCGTTGATGCACGTCAAGCGTCCGGCAATCGGCGTCCCCGCGCGGACCCGCAGTTCCTAGAATGCCGAGCTCCGACGTCGTCCCCACCTCCTCCCCTTCGTGCACGCCGAGACTGCTGTTTCCGGCCGCGGCGACCTCACGTTGTCCGGCTTCATTGCCGCTGCCTGCGTCGCGGTGGTGCTCGTCTGCGCGGCCTACTGGCTGTCGCTGCAGCAAGGCCGGGCGTCCAGCTGGGTGACCCACACGCAGGAGGTCCTCACGACGATCGCGCGCACCCGCGCCGCGCTGGTGGACGTGCAGAACGGGCATCGCGGCTTCACGATCTCCGGCGAGGAGCACGAGCTGGAACCGTATTACAGCGCGCGCGCCGCGCTGGACCAGCACCTGGCCCGGCTGCGCGTCCTGATCAAGGACAACGCGGTGCAGGAAGAGCACCTGGCCCAGCTGGAACACGACCTCGGAGCCCGGCTCACTTCGGCGGCGGACCTCATCGCCGCCCGCCGCGGCGGCGGCTTCGAAGCGGCCAAGTCCATCGTCGACACCGGCTTGCCCGCCGAGCAGATGGCGCTGCTGCGTTCTCACCTGAGCAGCCTGGAGGCCGAGGAGGAGCGGGTGCTCGCCGAGAGCCTGGCGGACCACGAGCGCCTGGTGCAGTGGTTCTGGGCCGGCATGACGGTGATCGTGCTGGCGCTGTTCTGCGCCCTGGCCGTGCTGTACCTGCAGGTGCGGCGCCGCGGCGCCGCGCAATTGCAGCTGCTGGAGAGCGAACAGCGGTTCCACCTCATGACGAGCAGCGTCGCCGAGTACGCGATCATCATGCTGGACCCGCAAGGCTGCGTGCGCACCTGGAACTCGGGCGCGCAGCGCATCACGGGCCATGACGAGCAGGCGATCGTCGGCCACGACTTCGCCTGTTTCTACGGCCCCGACGACGCCCGGGCCGACAAGCCCACGCACACGCTGCAGCAGGCGGCCACCCAGGGACGGTTCGCCGAGGACGGCTGGCTGGTGCGCAGCGACGGCTGCGCCTTCTGGGCGAGCGTGGTGATGACGCCGCTGCGGGACGCGCACGGCGACCTGCGCGGGTTCTGCATGATCGCGCGCGACCTCACCGAGCGCCGCAAGGCCGAGAACGCGCTGCGCGCCGAAATGCAGGAGCGCATGCGGGTCGACGACGAACTGCAGCGGCTGAACCGCTCGCTCGAGGCGCTGGTGCGGGAGCGCACCGCCGACCTGCTCGACGCCAAGCTGCGGCTGCGCGACCTCTCGTCGCAGCTGATCACGGCCCAGGAGCAGGAGCGGCGCCACATCGCGCGCGAGCTGCACGACGACACCGGCCAGTCGCTGACCGTGATCCGCATGCACCTGATGGACATGCTGCGCGGCGCCGCGGGAGCGGGATCGCGCATTCCGGAGTGCGTGGCCATCGTCGATGCCGCGATCGCCCAGATCCGCGGCATGGCGCTGAACCTGCGCCCCACGATGCTCGACGACCTGGGGCTGTCGGACGCGCTGGAATGGGCGCTGGAGCGCCAGGCCAAGCCGGCTGGGTGGGAGACGGCGCTCGAGGCCGGCGACGACTTCTCGGAAGTGCCGCCCGAGATCCAGACCGCCTGCTTCCGCATCGCGCAGGAGGCGCTGACCAACGCGGCCCGGCACGCCCGCGCCACGGAGGTGAGCCTCGAAGTGCGGATGGTCGGCGGCGAGCTCGAACTCACGGTGCAGGACAACGGCACCGGGTTCGACCTCGCCCGCTACAGCTCGCCCGAAGAGCGCAAGAAGCACTTCGGCCTGATCTCGATGGGCGAGCGCGCGAGCCTCGTCGGCGGCCGCCTCGACATCGACACGGCCCCCGGCCGCGGCACGCGCGTGCGCGCCACCTTGCCCGTGGTGCTGGAGCCGGCGCTCACCGACACCGCTGCGGTCACGTAGCGCCCGGTTGCGGGGCCCACCGGCCGCGGCCGGGGGCGTCAGGCTGCCGCGCCGGCCAGCATGGCGCGCAGGTGCGCTTCCATGCGGGCGGCGTCGGGCGCCACTCCGGTGAACAGCTCGAAGGCGCCGACGGCCTGTCCGACGGCCATGGTGCCGCCGTCCACGGTGGCGCAGCCGCGGGCGCGCGCCGCCCTCAGCAGCGCCGTCTCGATCGGGAAATAGACGATCTCCGAGACCCACAGGGCGGGCCGCAACAGCGCCTCGGGCAGCGGCAGCCCCGGCCGCTTGTCCATGCCGGTGGGCGTCGCGTGAACGAGGCCCGTCGCATCCGCGAGCGCTTCCTCCACGACGGTGGTCGCGCGGACCCGCTCGCTTCCGTGCCGCCGGCCGAGCGCGTCGGCGAGGTCCGCGGCGCGCGCGGCGTCGATATCGACGATCGTCAGTTGCCGGGCGCCCAGTTGCAGCACCGAGTGCGCCACTGCCGATCCGGCGCCGCCCGCACCCAGCAGGACGACGCGGGAGAGGTCGGCATCGGGCAGCGCGCGGCAAAAGCCCCAGCGCCAGCCCCAGCCGTCGGTGTTGTGGCCGATCAGGCGGCCGTCGCGGTTCACGACCGTGTTGACGGCGCCCATCGCCCGCGCTTCGTCCGACAGCCCGTCCAGCAACGGCACGACGGCCTGCTTGCAGGGATAGGTGATGTTCAGCCCGGCGAAACCCATGATGCGCGCGGCCGCGATCAGCAGCGGCAGGTCGGCGGCGCTGCCGCCAGCGCTGTCCAGGTCGATCAACTGGTAATGCACGCGCAGCCCGTGGTGGCCGCCTTCGGCCTCGTGCATCGCCGGCGTGAGCGAGCGCTGGATGCCGGCGCCGATCAGGCCCAGCAGGAGCTTGCCGCGCGCCAGCGTCACTTGCGCAGCTTCGCCAGTTCGGCCATCAGCTCGCGCAGCGTGGCTTCGCCGACGGTGGCCGCGTGCTTGTCGATCACCGGCTTCATCTTCTCGCGCAGCTTCGCCTGTTCCGCGGCCGGCAGTTCGCTGACCTGCATGCCGGCCTTCCTGAGCTGGTCGATCGCGGAGGCCGCCTGGTCGCGCGAGAGCTGGCGCTGGTACCTGCCGGCCTCGGTGGCTGCGTCCTGCAGCACCTGGCGCTCGGCGGCGCTCATCGTGTCCCAGACCTTGCGGCTGACGATCACCGACTGCGGGTTGTACTGGTGGTGGGTGAGCGTGAGGTACTTCTGCACTTCGGCGAACCGGTTCGCGAGGATCACGCTCACCGGGTTCTCCTGGCCGTCGACCGCCCTCTGGTCGAGCGCGGCATACAGCTCGGGAAAGGCGAGCGGCGTCGGATTGGCGTCGAGCGCCTTGACCCAGTCGATGTTGATCGGATTGGGGATGACGCGCAGCTTCAGGCCCGCGATGTCCTCCACCTTCTGGATCGGGCGGCGGCCGTTGGTCAGGTCCCGAAAGCCCAGTTCCCAGTAGCCGAGGCCGATGATGCCCTTGTCGGCGAGCTTCGCGTGCATCGCCTTGCCGAACGGGCCGTCCACGATCGCGTCGGCTTCGCGCGGGTTCGCGAACAGGAACGGGAAGTCGTAGATCGCGAATTCCTTCGCCTGCGTGGCGAGGATGCCGGAATTGAGGATCGTCATTTCCACGGTGCCGCCCTGCACCGCCAGCACGGTCGCCGCGTCGCTGCCGAGCGCGCCGCCGGGGAACAGGTTCACCTTCATCCGGCCGCCCGACTTCGCCGCCACGATCTCGGCGAACTTCTCGGCGCCGGTGACGACCGGATGGCCCTTGGGATTCTGCAGGCCCAGCTTGAGCGTGCGTTCCCTGATGTCCTGCGCGGCGGCGCCGCCGAGGGTGGCGAGGGCGATCGCGGCCAGTGCCGCCTTGAGGGCGAAGCGTCTCATCGTTGTCTCCTTCCGGGTGCTTGTTGCGAAGAGGCGTACCGAGTGTAGAAGATGCGCCGCCGCGGCTTCAAACCAAAGGATTGCAGCGTTCCACGGAATCGTGTTGCCATTGCTTCGCCTATACACTCGCGCGGTGCCACTCCGTGAAGCAGTCCAGGCGGTTCCATTCAGGCTGATCTGCCTGCTCGTGCTGGGGCACGTGGCGTTCGCCGGCAATCGCTTCACGCTCACGCTGCAGGCGGTCGCGCTGCACGCTTCCCCGTTCGTCATCGGCCTGCTCATGAGCCTGCTCATGGTGGTGCCGATGGTGCTCTCCATCCACATGGGCCGCTGGTCCGATCGTTTCGGCTTCGCGCGCCCGGCAGGGCTGGGCCTGGCCGCGCTGGCGCTCGGCAGCCTGATCGCCGGGCTGCTGCACACGATGCCCGCGCTGTACGTGGCGAGCGTCCTCATCGGCACCGGCTACACGATGGCGCACGTAGGCGTGCAGAACGCGGTGGGCCAGCTCACGCCGGCGCACCAGCTCACGCATTCGTTTTCCGTGCTGGCCCTGGGTTTTTCCGTCTCCGGCATGACCGGCCCGCTGGTGGCCGGCTTCGTCATCGACCACCTGGGCTTCGCCGCGGCCTTTCTCGGCATGCTGGCGTTCGCCGCCGTCTCGCTCGGCATGCTGTGGCCGTTCCTGCGTCGGACGGAGCCCGCGTCGGTCGCCGCGCCGCCGCCGGAACCCGGTCCGGTGCTGGACCTGCTGCGGCATCCCCCGCTGCGCGCGGTGCTGATCGTCAGCGGCCTGCTGACCATGGCCTGGGACATGTTCCAGTTCCTGGTGCCCCTGCACGGAGCCCGGGCCGGGCTCAGCGCCACCCTGACCGGCACGCTGATGGGCGCCTTCGGCGCCGGGACGTTCGCCATCCGACTGTTGCTGCCGCTGATCCACGCGCGCATGAGCGAATGGCGCATCCTGAGCTGGGCGCTGTTCGTTGCGGCGCTGTGCTACGTCCTGTTCCCGCTGGCCGGCACGCTGCCGCTGATGCTCGCCGCAGCCTTCTCCATGGGCCTGAGCGTCGGCTGCGGCACGCCGATGGCCATGAGCCTGCTGCACCTGACGGCGCCGCCGTCGCGCGCCGGCGAGGCGGTGGGCGTGCGCACCTCGATCGTCAGCGCCAGCCAGACCTTCTTCCCGCTGGTGTTCGGCGCGCTGGGCTCGGCCGTGGGCGTCGGCGGGGTGTTCTGGGCCGGCGCCACGGTGCTGGCGTCCGGTGGCGCGTTCGCGCGGCGCCGCACCTTGCCGGCCGTCAACCGCTCGTGACACGGGCCCGGCGGGCGGCAGCCGGCGCGCGAAGCGTGGCCGCGGCGCTGCGCAGGGCGCGATCGGAGGTCGACCTGGTCACGTGCGCGCTCCCTCCTGGAGGCTGCGGCCTTCGCCGGCCTCTTCGTACGTGCGCCCGTCCCTGATGTGGTAGATGCGCTTGAAGGTGGGAATGATCTTCTCGTCGTGCGTCACGACGATGATCGCCGTCTGGTGCTGCGCGGCCATGTTCTCGAGGATGCGCACCACCGCCAGCGCCCGTTCGCTGTCCAGCGGCGCCGTGGGCTCGTCGGCCAGGATCACCGGCGGCCGGTTGGCCAGTGCCCGCGCGATCGACACGCGCTGCTGCTCGCCGCCGGAGAGTTCGGCCGGCTGCGCCTTGGCGCGATGCGCGACGTCCAGCGCCGTCAGCAGTTCCAGCGCCCGCGAGCGCGCCTCGCCATTGGGGCGGCCCGCGAGCATCGGCAGCAGCGCCACGTTGTCGGTGACGTCCAGGAACGGGATGAGGTAGGGCGCCTGGAACACGAAGCCGATGCTGTCGCGCCGCAACGCGCGCAGGTCCGCGAGCTTCCACCCGTCGTCGTAGATCACCTGGCCGCCCAGCGTCATGCGGCCGGCGCTCGGCTCGGTGACGGCGCCCAGGCACTTCAGCAGCGTGCTCTTGCCGGAGCCGGACGGGCCGATCAGGCCCACCACTTCGCCTGGCGCGACGGTGAGGTTCACGTCCTTGAGCGCGTCGACGGCGGTGTCGCCGGCGCCGTAGCGCTTGCGCAGGCCCTCGATGCGGATGCCGGCGGCCATGTCAGTCTCCGTGGGGGTGGCGAAGCGAGCGCGGGGGTCCATGGATCAGCCCCCGATCGCGGCGGCGGGGTCGACGCGCAGCGCGGCGCGGATCGCCAGCGTGCTGGCGATGGCGCAGATCACCATCACCGCCGCGAGGCCGCGCACCGCATCGCCGGGCTCCAGCAGCACGTACTTGGGAAAGAGCGGCGCCCAGAACGTGGCGGCCACCTTGCCCGCCGCGAAACCGATGATGCCCAGTCCCAGTGCCTGTTGCAGGATCATGCCGGCGATGGTCCGGTTGCGCGTGCCGATCAGTTTCAGCACGGCGATCTCGCGGATCTTGCCGAGCGTCATCGTGTAGATGATGAAGGCGACGATGGCGGCGCTCACGATCGCCAGGATCACGAGGAACATGCCGATCTGCCTGGCCGAGGTGGCGATCAGCTTGGCGACGAGGATCTCCTCCATCTGCGCCCGGGTGAACGCGCCGAGGTGCTTCCAGCGCCGGATCGGCTCGGCCACCTGCTCGGCATCCCAGCCCGGCGCGACCTGCACCAGCACCGCGTTCACGTTGCGGTTGCTGCTTTGCGCGGCCTGCACCGCCTCCAGCAGCCCCGGTACGCCGGGCCGGTTGAAGGCCGGGTTCGCGGCCGTGCGCGCGCGTTCGTTGACGATGGCGTCGTTGTCCTTGAGGAACTGGGCCTCTTGCGCGTCCTTCAGCGGAATGAAGACCATCGGATCGCCGCCGGAGGAGACGGCGCGGCGCGTGAGGCCCACCACGGTGTAGTCGTGGCGCCGGATCCGGATGCGGTCGCCCAGCGCGAATCCGGTCTTCACGTCGGCCACGGCCTCGTAATGGCTGCGCGTGACGTGGCGGCCCGCGACCAGGGCGCCGGGGCTGCCCGGTTCGCCCGGCTCGAAGCCGACCACCATCGCGCGCACGTCGGCGCCGCCGCGGCGCACCTGCATCGTGAGGTAGGTGACGTTCGCGGCGCGGGCGACGCCCGGCAGGCCGCGCACGGCGCGCACCGCGTCATCGCGGATGCTGGAGGATTCGGCGTACGGTCCCTGCGTGTCCTGCTGCACCACCCACAGGTCGGCGCGGCTGTTGTCGAGTAGCACGCGGGCGTCCTCCACCATGCCGCGGTACAGGCCGGCCATGGTCAGCGTCACGCCGATCAGGAGGCCCAGGCCCACGCCGGTCAGCACGAACTTGCCCGCCGAGTGCAGGATGTCGCGGCCGGCCAGGCTGATCATGGCTGCTGGCCGACGATGGTGTCGACGACCTTGATCCGGCTGCGGGCGGTCAGCTCGCGCTCGCTGTGGAGCACGACCGGGTCGCCCGCCTTGAGCCCCGCCAGCACCTCGACCCGGCCGTCGAGCCCGCCGCGCCCGAGGCGCACCGGCGCGAAGCGCAGTCCCGCGGTATCGGCCACCCAGACGCCGGTGCGGTCGGCCACCTGCCGGATGCTCGCGTTCGGCACGACGAGCGCCGCCGCGCCGGCCGGCAGCGTCACCGTCACCTCGGCCAGATCGCCGATCGCGACGCCGGGCGGCAGTCGCTCGAAGGCCACCTGCGCCAGCCGCTCCTCGGTGACGCTGTCGCTCACGGCCTCCAGGCGCGCGATCCGGCCGGGCGCGGGCTGCGCCGCATCGGAGCGCAACGCGATCTGCGCGCGCTGGCCGGCGGCCAGGCCGCTCGAGCGGCCCTGGTCGAAGCGGGCCTTGACCCAGATCGAGGTCGGATCCACGAGCTTGACCACCGCCTGGCCCGCGACCACGGTGGAACCGGGCTCCGCGTCGCGGCTGGTGACCAGGGCATCGGCGGGGGCGAGCAGGCGCACGTTGTCCCGCTGCTGGCGCAGACCCGCGCGCTCGGCAGCCAGGCGCTGCCGGTCCTGCTGCGCCGCTGCCAGGTTGGCATCGGCGGCCGCGACCGCGGCATCGGCCGACGCCTGTTCCTGCCGCTTGCCTTGCACGGCGCTCGCGCTGATGAAGTTCTTCTCCCCCAGGTCGGCATAGCGCTGCGCGTTGGCGGCCGCGAGTTCCCGCCTGGCCAGTGCGTCCCGCCGCTGCGCTTCCGCCACCGCGGCGGCGCTGCCGGCCCGTGCAATGGACGCCTCGAGCGCGGCCACGCGCTGGTCGAGGTCGACCGGATCCATCTCGGCCAGCAACTGCCCGGCTTTCACGGTGTCGCCCACGTCCACCAGCACGCGCGCCACCCGGCCGGCGGCGGTGGGGCCCACCAGGTAGGATCGCCGTGCCTCCACCGTGCCCAGCCCGAAGATCGCGGGCTCGACGACGCCGGACTGCGCCTGTTGCACGGTGACCCGGGTCGCCGCCAGCGGGCCCGACCGCAGCATGACGAAGCCGAGCGCGCCGACGAGCAGGGCGGCCACGGCCGCGAGCGCGGCGCGCCGCGTGAACAGAGGCGCCGCCTTCATGAGATCCCCTCGATGCCGCGGCGATAGATGGCGAAGACGGCGTCGGCCTGCGCCTTGATCGCCGCCGGCGTGCCGCTGAGCATCGATTGCATCACCAGGCCCTGCACCACGCCGACGAACAAGGTGGCCGCGGCTTCGAGGTCCACCTTGGGCGAGACTTGGCCGCTGGCCACGGCCCCATCGAGCTGCTTGCGCAACAGCTTGCGGTAGGCCTGCAGGAGCTTGCGCACCTCCTGCTTGACCGGAGAGTCCGCCGACCGCTGCAGCTCGTGAAAGATGAAGCGGGGCACGCCCGGGTGGCTCGCGACGAATGCGACATGCGCCTTGAACATGGCGGCCAGGGCGTCCATCGGCGATGGCGCCCTGGCGGCGGATTCCTCCAGACGCCTGAGCAGCTGCTGGCGCACCCAGGCCATCGCGGCCAGCCAGATCGCATCCTTGGTCGGAAAGTGCTTGAACAGGGCGCCCTGGGTCAGGCCGACCCCGGCAGCGATCTCCGACGTGGTGATCAGCGCGGGGCTGGCTTCCTTGGCGAGCTCGAGCGCCGCCGTGACGATCTCGGCCTGGCGTTCCTCGGTGGGCAGCCTGGATGATGCTGTGCGCATGAGCTTGGTAAGTAATTGAATACTTGCCAGTATACGGCGGGCGCGGCGGTTGCGCCAGCCCCGGCCGGCGCCGCAGGCCCGCTCTTGCGTGGGCGCCGGCAAGGGCAAACCCGACCGCGGCCGGGCGGCGGTTTGCGGCACACTGCGCGCTTCGCCTCGCGAGTCACCGGCCCGGCCGGCGCAACACCGGTTGCCCGTGCCCGATCACCCATCCGGAGCCCCCATGCCCTCTTCCACGGCCTACGTTTCGCCCACCGACCAGGTGCAGACCTGGCTCGAGGGATCCACCCTCCACATCCGCTTCAACAACCCGGACAAGCACAACGCGCTGTCGGTGGCCATGTGGGGCGCCGTGCCGCCGTTGCTGCGGCAGGCGGCCGACGACGACCGGGTGCGGCTGGTGGTCTTTTCCGGCGCCGGGGAGAAGGCCTTCGTTTCGGGCGCGGACATCTCTCAATTCGAGGACATGCGCGCCGCCAGGGAAGCGGTCACGGTCTACGAGGCGCTGGCCGAGGAGGCGCTGACCGGCATCCACGAATTCGAGAAACCCACGCTCTCGTGCATCCGCGGCTGGTGCATCGGCGGCGGCGTGAACGTGGCGATCGCCTGCGACATCCGCATCGCGGCCAGCGACGCCGTGTTCGGCATTCCGGCGGCGCGCCTTGGCCTGGGGTACCGCTACTCGGCGATGAAGAACCTGGTGGACCTGATCGGTCCCGGCGCGGCCAAGGACCTGTTCTTCACGGCACGCCGGATCGACGCGCAGGAGGCGAAGGCGCTGGGCCTCGTCAGCCGGGTCTGCGAGCCCGGACAGCTGCCGCAACTGCTGGCCGAATACACCGGCGCCATGGACCAGAACGCGCCGCTGACGATCCGCACCGCCAAGGCGATCACGCGCGAGATCCTCAAGCCCTCGCCCGAGCTCGACCTGCAGCGCTGCCGCGACCTGATCCGCGGCTGCTTCGACAGCGCCGACTACATCGAAGGGCGGCGCGCCTTCATGGAAAAGCGCAAGCCGGTGTTCACGGGCCGGTAGGCACGCCCGGGACAGGACAAGGAGACCACATGCAAGCGTACTGGATGGACGTCAGTGGCGACAGCGCCGTGCTGCAGCGACGCGAGGGGCCGCAGCCGGAGCCGGCCGCCGGCCAGGTGCTGTTGCGGGTGCACGCCGCGGGGCTGAACCGCGGCGAGTTCATCACCGGGCACGGGCTGCACAGCAAGCCCGGCGCGCGGCCGATCGGGCTCGAAGCCGCCGGGGAAGTGGTGGCCGTCGGCGCCGGGGTGGCCGGACTGTCGGTCGGCCAGCGCCTGATGGGGCGCTGTCCCGGCGCGTTCGCCGAGTACGCGCTGATGGATGTGCGCGAAGCCATTCCGGTACCGCAGCGGCTTTCCTGGGAGCAGGCGGCCGCGATCCCGGTGGTCTACCAGGTGGCGTACGACCTCATGGTGCTGCATGGCCGGGTGGCCGCGTCGGAGTGGGTGCTGGTCAACGGCGTGTCCTCGGGCGTCGGCGTGGCCAGCCTGCAGGTGGCGAAGGCCTTCGGCGCCAAGGTGATCGGCACCTCCGGTGCGGCCGACAAGCTGGCACGCCTCGCCGATCATGGGCTGGACCTCGCGCTGTGCACCCGCCAGCCCGACTTCCGCGACGCCGTGATGCAGGCCACCGGCGGCGCCGGCGTGAACCTGGTCGTCAACAACGTCGGCGGATCGGTCTTCGCCGAGGAAATCCGTTGCCTGGCGTTCCAGGGCCGGCTCGGGATGGTGGGCTACGTCGACCGCACGCTCAGGGCCGACATCGACATCGAGGCGCTGCACGCGAAGCGGCTGACGCTGTTCGGCGTGTCGAACAAGATGCGCACGCCCGAACAGCGCGCCGCCGACGTGCCCGGCTTCATCCGCGACCTGATGCCGGCCGTCGCCGACGGCCGCATCACGCCGATCGTCGACCGCGCGTTCCCGTTCGAGCAGCTCGAGGCGGCGCGGGAACACATGCAGGCCGACCGGCACCTGGGCAAGATCGTACTGAAGACCAGCGGCGGCTGAAGCCGCCCGCCCAAACCTTGACCGGGCGCAACGCGCCCGCCGATCGCCCGTGGCCCAATCCCTGGTTTTCCAAAGAGGCCACCCATGGGCAACAAGATTGTCACCGAAGCCGACCGCAAGCGCACGCCCGCGCCCAAGTGCGTCGAGGGCTACCAGATCCGCCGCGAAGGCTGCGGCCAGAAGATGAGCCTGGAGCGCGGCCGCGCGACGCGCAACAAGAAGAACCCCGGCAAGCGCACCCACAAGGGCGGCAGCTGAGACCCGAAAGCCGAAAGCCGAAAGCCGAAAGCCGAAAGCGGGCAGCCGGACGCAGAGGACGCAAAGGGTACGCAGAGTGCGCGAAAAGAAGACAGGAGAAAGCATCAAGAGAGAATTTGATCTCTTCCTGCTTTCCTGAATTTTTAGCGTCCTCTGCGTACCCTTTGCGCACTCTGCGTCCGGCTGTTCTGCGTCCGGCCTTGCCGGCGAGGGCTGGCATGCCCACAATGAGCGGATGACAGCCGCTCGCGACTTCTCACAGGGCGCCGCGTTCGTGCGCGGCGAGTACGTGCCGATCGGCCGGGCCTGCGTGCCGATCACCGACTGGGGCTTCCTGCGCTCGGACGCCACCTATGACGTCGTGACGGTGTGGGAAGGGGCCTTCTTCCGCCTCGACGCCCACCTCGATCGCTTCCTCGCCAGCTGCGACCGGTTCCGGCTGGACCCGGGCCGCGGCCGCGGCGAGATCACTGCCATCCTCGAGCGCTGCGTGAGCCTCGCCGGACTGCGCCGTTCCTACGTGGAGATGATCGTCACGCGCGGCCAGCCGCCCTGGGGTTCGCGCGACCCGCGGCAGGCGGCGAACCAGTTCTACGCCTTCGCCGTGCCGTTCGTCTGGATCGCCAACGAGGAGCAGCGGCAACGCGGGCTGCGTCTGCGCATCAGCGACGTGCAGCGCATCCCCGCCGCGAGCGTCGACCCGCGCGCCAAGAACTACCACTGGAACGACCTCACGATGGGTCTGCTCGGCGCGTTGGACGCCGGCGCGGACACCGTGGTCCTGACGGATGCGGCCGGCAACGTGGTCGAAGGGCCCGGCTTCAACCTGTTCGCCGTGAGCTGCGGCACGCTGGTGACGCCGGCCGAAGGCGTGCTGGAAGGGATCACGCGGCGCACCGTGCTCGAGATGGCGCGGGTGCTGGGCATTCCGTGCGAGGCGCGCGCGCTGCCGGCCGACGAGGCGCGGCGGGCGCAGGAAGTGTTCCTCAGCACGTCGGGCGGCGGCGTGCTGCCGGTCACCCGGATCGACGGGCTGCCGGTGGCCGATGGCGCGGTCGGCCCCGTCACCCGCCAGCTGGTGCAGACCTATTGGGAGTGGCACGCCGACCCGCGCTACAGCACGCCAGTGCGGTACGAGGCCGCTTGAAGCCGGTCCGGGGGTGGCCGGCCAGCGTCAGGTCCGGTCCGCGCGGCGCAGGAAGCGCTGCGCGTCCAGTTCCTCCAGTCGCGAGATCCCCAGCATCGCCATGTTGCGGGACACCTCGGTCCTGAGGATGCCGATCGCGTGCGCCACGCCCGGCTGGCCGCCGACGGCGGCGGCGTAGGCGAACGGCCGGCCGGCGAATACCATCTTCGCCCCCAGGGCGATGGCCTTGAGCACGTCGGCGCCGCGCCGCACGCCGCTGTCCATCATCACCGGCAGCTCCGGCACCGCCGCCACGATCTCCGGCAGCACGCGCAGCGGCGGCACCGCGCCATCGAGCTGGCGCCCGCCGTGGTTCGACACGATGATGCCGTCGACTCCGTGATCGCGCGCGCGGCGCGCATCGTCCGGGTGCAGCACGCCCTTGATCACCAGGGCGCCTGTCCACAGGCGCCGGATCAGCGCGAAATGCTGCCAGTCGAGGTGTCCGCGGTCCGAGAAATCACGCTCGACGTTGGGCGAGATGATCGGCGCGCCGCGATGCGCGTAGCTGTTCTCGAAGTGGGGCACGCCGTGCCGCGCGATGGTCTTGAGGAACGTGCCGAACAGCCAGCCGGGGTGCGTGATGCCGTCCCAGGCCAGCCGGGCCGTCGGCCGCAGCGGCGTCGAAAAGCCCGCCCGCACGTTGTTCTCGCGATTGGCCGCCGTCGGCGTGTCGACGGTGACCACCAGTTTCGTGAAGCCGGCCTTCGCCACGCGCTCGATCAGCGCCGCGATGTTGGCGACGTCGCCCGGCAGGTAGGCCTGGAACCATGCGGCCGGGCTGGCCTGCGCGACCTCCTCCAGGCGGATCAGCGACGAGCCGCTCATGATCATCGGCACGTTGGCCTGCGCCGCGGCCTGCGCGAGCACGATGTCGCCGCGGTAGGCGGAAAGCGCGCTCAAGCCGACCGGCGCGATGCCCACGGGCGCCGCGTACGTCTCGCCGAACAGCGTCGTCGCCATGCTGCGCCGGGAGATGTCGACCAGCACGCGCGGCACGAACTCCCAGGCGTCGAACGCGTTGCGGTTGGCTCGCTCGGAATGGTTGTCCTCGGCCGCGCCGTGGATGTAGCCGAAGACCGGCCGCGGCAGATGGGCCCGGGCCGCCGTCTCGAAATCGTGCAGCGAGAGGATTCGCGCCAGGCGCGCGGGCAGGGCCGGGGCCGGCCCGGGACTGGTGGAGGCGGCGGCGGGTGCGGGCGGCGCGGGAGAGTCGTGGGCTGTCATTCGGCAAGGGGTGCGGCACGGTGCCGCGTCAGGTCGTCGGTTGCGCCGTCTGGCCGGCTGCCGGCTGCTGCGACTTCACGAATTCGGCGCGCCGCTGGAAGAAGCGCTGCGCGGCCAGCCGCAGGTGCACCGACATCGCCTGCGCGGCCAGGTCGCCGTCGCCGCCGGCGATGGCGGCCGTGATGTCGCGGTGGTGCTGCAGGCTCTGCAGCAGGTCGGCCCGCGTGCTCACGAAGAACGAGCGTACGACGATCGGCATGTCGATGATGCTCGCCAGCAGCAGCTTCAGCCGCGGCGAGGCGGACGCGTCCAGGATCCGGCGGTGGAAGCGGCTGTTGATGGTCTGCAGGGCGAGCACCATGTCGCCGCCGCCCCTGGCAATGGCTGCGCCCATCTCCTCGTTCAGGCGCTGCAGGTCCGCCGCGACGGCGGGATCGCGCCGCTCGGCCGCGCGCTGCGCGGCGCGCGCTTCGAGCAGGCTGCGCAGGTGGTAGGTCTCCAGGATGTCGGCGTCGGTCCACTGCGCGGCGCGCACCCCGCGGCGCGCGTCGATCGTGGCCAGGCCGTCGTCGATCAGGCGCCTGAGCGCGGCGCGAACCGGCGTGCGGGACAGGCCCAGTTCGCGCGCGATGTGTTCCTCCTTCAGCTGCCCCCCCGGCGGATAACTGCCCGCGACGAGGCGCTGCTTCAGGAGCTCATAGGCTTTGTCGCTGGCAGTGGCCATGGTGGTCGAGGGCAGGTGCAGGTGGACGGGTAGCCCCGATTGTCTATCAATTGTTCGAAATTTGTACTTTTCAACTGAACAATTCCTGATGGCTGCACTCGATGCTGCGGATTTGATGTCGAAGAATGTACGATTATTTGTTTTTTTCGAGTACAGTCAGGCCGGAGCAGCCGGCGGCGGTTCGCCGGCCCAACAGGAACCTTCACATGATCGGATTGCAGATCCGCCACCGCCAGCGCCAGGTGAGCGAAACCCTCGTGAGCGCCTTCCGCGCGATTCCCGTCGCCAACATCAGCGACTGCATGGCCCGGATGACCGCGGGCGGTGCGCGGCTGCGGCCGATGCACGGCTCGGGCCGGCTCGCCGGCCCGGCGCTCACCGTCAAGACGCGTCCCGGCGACAACCTGATGATCCACAAGGCGATCGCCATGGCCCAGCCCGGCGACGTGATCGTGGTGGACGGCGGCGGCGACCTGACCAATGCCCTGATCGGCGAACTGATGGTCAGCAACTCGATCAAGCGCGGCGTGGCCGGCTTCGTCATGAACGGCGCCATCCGCGATGTCGAGATGATCGCCGCCGGCAGCTTCCCGGTCTATGCCGCCGGTGTGACGCACCGCGGCCCGTACAAGGACGGCCCGGGCGAGATCAACGTCCCCATCGCCATCGACGGCATGGTCATCCAGCCCGGCGACCTGATCGTCGGCGACGCGGACGGCTTCCTGTGCGTCCCGTACGATGACGTGGAGGCGGTCCTGCGCGCGGCCACCGACAAGATGGCCGCCGAGGCCAGGACGATGGCGGCGATCTCCGAGGGCCGCCTGGACACCTCGTGGGTCGATGCGGCCTTGAAGCGCATCGGTTGCGACCCCGATCCGCGTTGAGCCCCGCCATGGCCGCACCCCTGATGCAAGTGGTCCGCTCGGACCTGTGGATCGATCCCGCGTTCGACCAGTCCTTTCGAGAGCGCCAGGGCGTCGCCCTGCACGTGTTTCCCCGCCGCGGCGCCGACGACGCCGTGTGGGCGCTGCTCGGACAAGCGCATGTCTACCACGTCTCGGCGGCGAAGGACGAACTGCCCAGGCAGTGGTTCGTGAGCGATGCGCTGCTGCAGCGCTGCCCGCGGCTGCTGTGCGTGTCGTCCACCGGCGCCGGCTACGACACCGTCGACGTGGCGGCCTGCACCAGGGCCGGAATCGCCGTGGTCAACCAGGCCGGCGGCAACGCGCCGTCGGTGGCCGAACACACGTTCGGGCTCCTGCTCGGCGTGTCGCGCCGCATGCTCGAATGCGACCGCCGGCTGCGGCGCGAACAGGGTTTCGGCCGCGAGGACGTGATGGGCCACGAGATCCGCGGCAAGACGCTGGGCGTCGTCGGCATCGGCCATGTCGGGACGCGCGTCGCCGCGCTGGCGCGCGCATTCGGCATGGAAGTGCTCGCCACCGATCCCCTGCTCGATCCCGCCGAGATCGTCCGCCGCGGCGCCAGCCCGGTCGGCTTCGATGAACTGCTGGCGCGCTCGGACGTGGTGTCGCTGCACTGCCCGCGCGACAAGACCACCTTGAAGATGATGGACGGCGGCGCCTTCGCGCGCATGAAGAAGGGCTCCCTGTTCATCACCACCGCCCGCGGCGGCATCCACGACGAGGCGGCGCTGGCCGCCGCGCTGCGCTCGGGTCACCTCGCGGGCGCGGGGGTCGACGTGTGGGACCAGGAACCCCCGCCGCTGAACCATCCGCTGCTGCAGATGGACAACGTGTTCTCGACTTTCCACACGGCCGGCGTGACGCACGAGGCCCGCCGCAACATGGCGGTCATCGCGGCCGAGCAGATCCTGCAGGTGCTGGCCGGCGAGCGGCCGCCGCGGCTGATCAATCCCGAGGTGTGGCCGGCGTTCCAGGCCCGCTTCCAGGCCGTCGCGGCCGCCGCCGGCCGCCAGGCCGTGCCGGCCACCGCCTGATCGACACGGTTCATTCACACGGAGACCACCAGATGCAGCAGCACAGCAAGCCCCGGCGCGGACTTCTCGGCGCCATTCCGGCGCTGTTCCTGGCCGGCGCCGCCCTCGTCGGCATGGCGCCGACCGCGGCGCGCGCGGCGTACCCCGAGCGGCCCATCAACATGGTCGTCGCGTACGCCCCCGGCGGCGGCACCGACATCATCGCCCGCGTGCTCGCCAAGTACATGGAGAAGTACCTGGGCAACAACGCGGCGATCGTCGTGCAGAACAAGCCCGGCGCCGGCGGCGCGATCGGCTTCGCCGCGGTCGCCGCCGCGGCGCCGGACGGCTACACCATCGGCTTCATCAACACGCCCAACGTGCTGACGGTGCCGATCGAGCGCAAGGCCACCTTCACCTGGCAAAGCTTCGACCTGCTGGGCAACGTCGTCGACGATCCGGGCAACTTCAGCGTGCACGCGGACAGCCCTTACCGGACGCTGGGCGAGCTGGCCGCCTACGCCAAGGCCAACCCCGGCAAGGTCAGTTACGGCACGACCGGCATCGGCTCGGACGACCACCTCGCCACCATGCTGTTCGAGAAGGCGGCCGGGGTGAAGATGAACCACATCCCGTTCAAGGGCGCCGCCGAGGTGCACAACGCGATCGCGTCCAAGACCATCACGGTCGCGGCCATGAACATCGGCGAGGCGCTGCAGTACGCCAAGGGCGGCACGCCGCTGCGCAACCTGGGCCAGATGAGCGTGTCGCGCACCGACCTGGCGCCCGGCCTGCCCACCTTCAAGGAGCAGGGGTTCGACATCGTCATGGCCTCGCTGCGCGGGGTCGCGGCCCCGAAGGGCCTGCCGCCGGCCGTGCGCGACGCGCTCGTGAAGGCGCTGGAGCGCGCGGTGCAGGACAAGGAATTCCAGGCGCAGGCCGCCTCGTATTTCGCTCCGCTGCGCTACCTGCCTCCCGCGCCCTACGCGGCTGAATTGCAGGGCGGCGACGCGACCTTCCGGCAGCTCTGGAAAGAGATGCCCTGGTCGGACAAGTAACGAGTGGTGTCCGCGCGCCGGACCGCGCGCGGCCGGCGCGGGGCTCGTCATTGACAAGAGTGGAGGCTCTGAAATACTCTTGAGATGATGATGCCCAACCCGCCCTCGGTGCAGGAGCCATCGCCGGCCTTCGCGGCGCAGCGACTGGCCGAAGCCGCGCGGTACACGCTGTTGCGGCGGCTGGCGCCTTCGATGCGGCATCACCTGGTCGTGAACCTGCAGCCGATCGGCATGATCTACGAGGTCATGGACCGGCGCTTGAAGGCGCCCCAGCCCGACCTGGCCGACGTGCACGACAGCGCGCACAAGATCAACGGTTTCGCCAAGGCCGCCCTCAATTCCTGCCTCGACATCGTCACCTGGCTCGCGCCGGACGAGGAAGTGCTGACCACCGCCGAGGCCGGCGTGCGCGAGTGCCTCGGGCTCGTGGCCACCAGCCTCACGTTCCGCGGCTACAACCTGCGCAACGAAGTGGGCCGCCTGCCGGGCGAAGTCCGCCGCTCCTGCATGCGCAACGTGCTGACGGCGGCGCTGATCCACGCCACCGACGACACCATGGCGACCGCGGACATCATGCTGGCGGGCCAGGCCGCCGAGCGCGGACTCGTCCTCACCCTCACCGTCCGGCCGACCGAAGGGGAACCTTCCTTCATCGCCGAACCGGCCTATCGACGGCTCGAATGGGCCGATGTCGAGGCGCTGGCCGCCGCCGACGGCGTGGCCGTCACGCGGGAGGGGCCGCTGCTGCTGCGGCTGGTCCTGCCCTGGGCCGAGCCGCCCGCTGCCGCGGGCGGCTGATCGCTCACCTCGCCCGGAATCCGAGCGCCTTCATGGCGGCCGGCAGCGCGTTGCGGCTGGCCGCGTAGCCGGTCCACGGTTTGTTGCCTTGCGCCAGCCGCGACCGGACCGTGGCCACGGACCACTGCGCGCCCGAGCCGAGCTGCGCCAGTTCCTCCCAGCGCACGGGCACCGAGATGCCCAGGCCCGGGCGCGACCGCGCCGACCAGGCGGCGACCGTCGTGGCGCCGAAGCCGTTGCGCAGGTAGTCGATGAAGATGCGGCCGACCCGGTTGCTGCCGCCGCTCCTGGCGACGAAGCGCTGTGGGATCGTGTGCGCCAGGTGCCGCACGATCGCCAGCGAAAACTCCTTCACCGTGTCCCAGTCGAACTTCGGCCGGAGCGGGACGACGATGTGCAGCCCCTTGCCGCCGCTGGTCTTGAGAAACGCGGCGAGGCCCAGGTCGCCGAGGAAGGCGTGCACCAGTTGCGCCGCTTCCTGGATCTGCGGCCAGGCCACGCCCTCGCCGGGGTCGAGGTCGAACGTCATCCGGTCGGGCGTGCCGATGCTGCCGGTGACGCCGTTCCAGGTATGGAATTCGATGACGTTCATCTGGGCCGCGGACAGCAGGCCCTGCGGCTCGGCCACGGCCAGCAGCGGCGGATGGTCCGGGTCGATGGCGCGATCGAGCTGCACGACCCCGGGCATCCGGTAGCGCTCCATGTGCTTCTGGAAGAACAGTTCGCCGCCGATGCCGGCCGGTGCCCGCAACAGGGCCACCGGGCGGTCGCGCAGATGTTCCATCATCAACGGCGCGACCAGCGCGTAATAGCGCACCAGATCGAGCTTGGTGGTTCCGCTGGCCGCGTCGATGACCCGGTCCGGGTTCGTCACCCGCAAGGTGGACGGCAGCGCCACGCCGTCCGGCGCAGCCGCCGCGGCCTTGCGGCCCGCCTTCGCCGGCCGGTCCACCGGGGCGGCATGGCGAGCGGTCTCGCGCGTGATCGCGTGCGCCGGCTTGTCGTCGCGAAGGCCGTGGAAGACCGAGTGCCGGATGCGCCCGTCGCGCGTCCATTCGCCGAACGCCACTTCGCACACCAGTTCGGGGCGCACCCAATGCGCCCGCTTCGGCAGGTCCGCCTCCGGCGCGAACGGGCTCGTCGCCGCCTGCCGCTCGTCCAGGCGCGCGCGCAGCTCGCGCAGGGTCTGCTCGCCAAAGCCGGTGCCGACATTGCCGGCGTATCGCAGCGCGCCATCCTCGTCATGCACGCCCAGCAACAGCGAGCCCAGGCCCGCGCGGCCGCCCTTCGGGTCGGTATACCCGCCGATGACGAATTCCTGGCGCCGTCCGCACTTGAGCTTGATCCAGTCCGACGAGCGCCGGTTCACGTACGCCGAATCGCGGCGCTTGGCGATCACGCCTTCCAGGCCGAGCCGGCACGCGGCAGCGACGATCTCCTGCGCCGGTGCCTCGAACACCGCGCTGAAGCGCACCTTGTCCTGCGGCTTGCGCTCGACGATGCGCCGCAGCACCGTGCGCCGTTCTTCCAGCGGGACCTCGCGCAGGTCATGGCCGGCGCAGAAGGGCAGGTCGAAGAGGTAGTAGACGATGCCGGCGGTGCGCGCGGCATCGAAGGCGCCCTGCAGCGCCTGGAAGTCGGCGGGCACCCGCTCGCCCGGCATGATGATCTCGCCGTCGTACCAGCCGTCCGGCAATTCCATCGCCCCCAGCGCACGCGCGAGTTCGGGGAGCTTGCGCGTCCAGTCGTTGCCGTTGCGCGTGAGCAGCCGCACCTGGCCGTCTTCGGCGCGCGCCAGCATCCGGTAGCCGTCGAACTTGATCTCGAAGACCCAGCGGTCGGGGTCGTGAGGTGGCTCGTCCACGAGTGTCGCCAGTTGCGGCTGGAGGCGGTCGGGCAGGGGCGCGGCGCGCGCGCCGGCCGGCGGGCCGCCGGCGTTCGCCGCGGGTGCCGCCGCCGCGGCGGCCGTCCGGTCGGGCAGATGCCCGACACTGTCCGGCATGGCGTCGACGACGCTGTACTCGGCGGCCGCGCGGGCATGCTCGTCGCGTTCCTTGATCAGCAGCCACGGCTCCTGGCGCTCGTCCTGCCGGGTCCTCATGCGCACCAGCGTCCAGCGCCCGTGCAGCTTGTGCCCGCGCAACTCGAATTTGAGCCGGCCTTCGCGCAAGCCCTGTTCAGGGTCCTCGAGCGGCACCCAGACGCCCTTGTCCCAGACGATCACCTTGCCGGCGCCGTACTGCCCGGGCGGAATGGTGCCCTCGAAGCCGTTGTACGAGATCGGGTGATCCTCGACATGCACCGCCATGCGCTTGTCCGCGGGATCGAAACTGGGCCCCTTGGGCACGGCCCAGCTCTTCATCGTGCCGTCCAGCTCCAGGCGGAAGTCATAGTGCAGCCGCGTGGCCCAGTGCTTCTGCACGACGAACGCGCGCGCCCCTTCGCTGGCCACGCCGCCGCCGGCGGGCTCGGGGGTCACGTCGAAGTTGCGTCTGGCGCGATAGGTCTTGAGGGCGTCCAGAGAGCGCTCGTCCATGCCTGCTGCCTTTCTGCACCCACGTTACGAAGGACCGCGCAGCTGTAGGAAAAACCCGCTTTGTCCGGTGCGAGCGCCGACAAGCCCCGGCGACGCCCAAGGCGAAAGGAGGCCGGCGGGTGCCGGCCTTCGCGCTGCGAGTCGAACGGCGCTCAGGAGGCCGCACGGGCCTGGTTGCGCAGCGACCTGATCTGGTCATGGTTGCGCTGCACGCCCTGCAACTGCCGCTCCACGAGCAGCTTGATGTCCGCCGGCAGCGGCTTCTGCAGCGCCTTGCGATAACGGGCCAGTGCGTTGTCCTCGCCGCGCTCGCATTCGTCGAGCACCGCCTTGTCGTCGTACGTGGACAGCGTGGCGCGCACCGCGACCCAGCCGCGCTCGACCGCGCCCATGGCGCTGCCGCGGTCCGATACCTTGCCGCCCATGGCATGGATCTGCTCGGCGAGTTCCTGCGCGCCGCGGCGGCAGTCGTCCGCCCGCTGCCGCAGCAGCGATTTCAGGTCCTCGCTCCTGGCCTGGTCGGCGCAGGCCCGGAAACCGTATTCGCCGTCGAAGCAGGTCTCGACCAGGTCCTTCAGCACGTCCATGACGTCGTCACGGTCGCCGCTGTTGTCGCCCGCGCTCTGCATCTCGCCCACCTTCGCGGCCGCGCCCCGGGTGCCGGTCGAGCCCGTGGCCATGCGGCTGTCGGCCGTGTACATGTTGCCGCCGGCCAGTCCCATCCGGTCGTCCGCGCCGGTCAGGTTCCGATCCACCCGCTCCCAGGCGGCGCGGCTCGCGGGGCGGGCCTTTTCCCAGTCCAGGCGCGAGGAGCCCCGGCTGGTGTCCCACTCGGAGCGCAGGGTCGGCTCGGCCTGGTCCCAGCCGCCCTCGTGCCTGGCGCGGCCGCTCGCGCCGAGGCGGTACGCCGGGCCGTAGTCGTCGAAGTCGCGGCCTTGCTCGTAGTACGGCTCGCGGGTGTAGGTCTCGCGCCAGTGGTCTTCCTCGGCCGTGGGATTCATCGCTTCGGCCGCGGCCTTGCCCGCGAGCCCGCCGACGACCGCGCCGACGACCCCGCCGACGGCGAGGCCGATCGGACCGCCAATCGCGCCGGCCGCCGCGCCGGCCACGGCGCCGCCGGTGGCGCCGACCCCGGTGCCGACCGGGTGCGCGCCCGGCGCATTGGTGATCGGATCCCGATTCATGTGGCGCTTCGCGTCGCTGTCGAGATCGCGGTCCTCGCGCTGGAGGTCTCTGTCGTCTGCTGCCATGTGTCTGCTCCTGTCATGGGGTGAATGAAGGGACGAAGCCGCCCCGCGAGTGCTCGCGCCGGTGGCGAGTCGCGGTGGCTCCGGCGATGTGGATCTCATCTTCGATCAGCGGTGCGCGCGGATCGTCGGCGAAGCCGGGAACCGGGTGTAGGAGAGGTCCCATGTGCGTTGCTGCCCGTCGTCGCATGGCAGGCTCACAGGCGAATGCTGTGTTGTCCTACAGGAGCGGCGACCGGCGGCGAGCAATGTGTGGCGATTCGCGTACCGGGCGCGCACCGCCGACCGATCATGAAGTACTCCCTGCGCAAGACGCCGTCGCACCTGCATCTCACGTACAAGTACGGAGAGGGCAGTGACGGCGTCACGGGGCGCAACTTCACGCTCGAGGTCGACGGCCCGGTGCTGACCGTGGGCATCGACGTCACGCCGAACTTCCATATCCGCAACAAGAGCGCGCCAGCCTACCTAGACGCGGTCAATCTCGCCCACAACCATCACAAGCTGCGGTCGCTGCAGTGCACCGACAACCTGGTGCGGGCCCGGCTCATCCGGGCGTGGGAGCAGGTCGAGCAACCCCAGATGCGGATGCTGCTGGACCTGGGCGAGCGCGGCCGCTATCTCTATACGGTACAGCCGCACTCGCTGTTCATGGGCGGTATCCAGTTCGACGTGGAGGAACTCATCGAGGAACAGCCGGGGCTGGGCTACGCGCCGGACCTGGCCTACGAAGCCGAGGGGAAGCACGCATGAGGAACCAGTCGGGCACCGGCGGGCAACTGCATCGCCTGCTGTTGAGGCTGGGCCTGATGGTGGCCCTGGCGGCCGGATGGCTGGCTGCTCATGCATATGCCGGTCCCGGTGTCCTGCGCGCGAAGTACGACGAGCTGCGCGACCAGCTGCGCCACAACGGTTTCCAGCGGGCACTGCACGTGGACTCGTCCGAACGTGGCGACACCATCCAGGGCGACGTCTACGCGGTGCTGGACTACCCGTTCTCGACGGTCAGCAGCACCCTCGGGAACGCGGACGACTGGTGCGACGTGCTTCTGCTGCCGTTCAACACGAAGTACTGCCGCGCCACCGCGCGCGACAACGGGGTCGCCGCGCTGCACGTGCGGATCGGTCGCAAGTACAACCAGCCGGTGCAGGATGCCTACCGGCTCGATTTCGTGCTGCAGCCGGTGGCGGCGACCCCGGACTATTTCGAGAGCCGCCTCGCCGCCGCGAAGGGACCGGTCGGGACCCGCGATTACCGCATCGCCGTCTCGGCGGTGCCGATCGACGGCAAGCGCACGTTCATGCACTTCAGCTATTCGTACGCGTACGGGATGGCCGGCAAGCTCGCCATGCAGGCCTACCTCGCCACCACCGGCGCCGACAAGGTGGGCTTCAGCGTGGCCGGGCGGGACGGCGCCGGCCAGCCGGTCTACATGGGCGGGGTGCGGGGCGCGATCGAGCGCACCGCGATGCGCTACTACCTTGCGATCGATGCCCATCTGGCATCGCTCGGCGCGCCGGCGGACCAGCAGCTCGAAAGGCGCATCGACACCTGGTTCCGCGAGACCGAGCGCTATCCGCGCCAGTTGCGCGAGATGGACCGGACCACCTACGTCACGATGAAGCGCAGCGAATACCAGCGGCAGCAGCACGCGCTGGGGTCGTGAAGCCGTTGCCTCGGCAGCCTCTTCTGTTCTTTGGCTCCGGCACGGCGCTGCGCGCCTTCACATCGCCTGCGGCGAATGAGCCTGCGCCTTGTCCGTGCCTTTAGCTCCGGCACGGCGCTGCGCGCCTTCACATCGCCTGCGGCGATGTGAGCCTGCGCTGAAGAACAGACAAGCTCGCTGCGCTCGGGGCCTGAAGCAAGTCCCTTACTTCAGGCCCGCTGCTGCGCGCAGCGCGGCAGCCTTGTCTGTTCTTTCCCAAGTGAACTCGGGCTCCTCGCGGCCGAAGTGGCCGTAGGCAGCGGTCTTTTCGTAGATCGGGCGCAGCAGGTCCAGCATCTGGATGATGCCCTTCGGCCGCAGGTCGAAATGGTCGTGCACCAGGGCGGCGATCTGGTGGTCGGGGATCACGCCCGTGCCCTCGGTGTAGACGGTCACGTTCATGGGACGCGCCACGCCGATCGCGTACGCCACCTGGATCTGGCACTGGCGCGCGATGCCGGCGGCGACGATGTTCTTCGCCACGTAGCGCGCGGCATAGGCGGCCGAGCGGTCCACCTTGCTGGGGTCCTTGCCCGAGAACGCGCCACCGCCGTGGGGGCAGGCGCCGCCGTAGGTGTCGACGATGATCTTGCGGCCGGTCAGACCGCAGTCGCCCTGCGGGCCGCCGATGACGAAGCGCCCGGTCGGATTGATCAGGTAGCGCGTCTCCTTCAGCCACTCCCTGGGCAGCACCGGCTTGATGATCTCCTCGATGACGGCTTCGTTGAAGGCCGGCAGCATGTGCTTGCCGTCGCTCATCTCCGGGCTGTGCTGCGACGACAGGACGACGGTGTCGATGCTGTGCGGCTTGCCGTCGACGTAGCGCATCGTGACCTGGCTCTTGGCGTCCGGGCGCAGGAAGGGCAGGCGGCCGTCCTTGCGCAGCTGCGCCTGCCGCTCCACCAGGCGGTGGGCGTAGTAGATCGGCGCCGGCATCAGCTCCGGGGTCTCGTCGCACGCATAGCCGAACATCAGGCCCTGGTCGCCGGCGCCGGTGTTGAGATGGTCGTCGGAGGCATGGTCCACCCCCTGCGCGATGTCGTTCGACTGCTTGTCGTAGGCGACCAGCACCGCGCAGCCCTTGTAGTCGATGCCGTACTCGGTGTTGTCGTAGCCGATGCGCTTGATCGTGTCGCGCGCGACCTGGATGTAGTCGACGTGCGCGTTGGTCGTGATCTCGCCCGCCAGCACCACCAGACCGGTGTTGGTCAGCGTCTCGGCGGCCACGCGGCTGCGCGGGTCCTGCGCGAAGATGGCGTCGAGAATCGCGTCCGAGATCTGGTCGGCCACCTTGTCGGGATGGCCTTCGGACACCGATTCCGAGGTGAAGAGGAAGTCGTTCGCCATTTGAATAAACTCCGTTGGTTGGAAGGCGCGTTGCCTTTTGCCGGAGCTTGGGCGAACGCTTTAGCAGAATTTCTGAGTCGCCCTGCAAGTAGTTCAATAACTCGGCGACGCCCGTATTTTACCGTTTGTGAAGACCCTCTTCCGCGCATTCGCACTGCTGCCGCTGCCGCTCCTGCATGCCTTCGGGTCGCTGGTCGGGTGGGTGTCCTTCCTCGCCTCCCCCACGTATCGCCGCCGGTTCCTGGACAACGCCGGCCAGGCCGGGTACGGGCTGGCGACGGTCCGCGCGGCGGTCGCCGAGGCCGGCAAGCTCGTGACGGAAATCCCACGACTGTGGTTCGGCGGCCCGGTGCGCATCCACTGGGAGGACGCCTCGCTGATCGCCCAGGCGCGCGACCGGGGCCGCGGCATCGTGTTCCTGACCCCCCACCTGGGTTGCTTCGAGGCGACGGCGCAGGGGTACGCGGCCCGCTTCGGCCCGATCACGGTGCTGTACCGGCCGGCGCGCAAGGAGTGGCTGCGCCACCTCGTGGATACCGCACGGGCGCGGCGCAACCTCGCCGCGGCGCCGACGACGCTCGCCGGCGTGCGGCAGATGCTCAAGGCGTTGCGGGCCGGCGAGGCCGTGGGCCTGCTGCCCGACCAGGTGCCGCCCCAAGGCATGGGCGTGTGGGCGCCGTTCTTCGGCCGGTCCTCCTACACCATGACCCTCTCGACGCGGCTCGCGCGGCAGACCGGGGCCGCGGTGCTGCTCGTCTGGGGCGAGCGCCTGCCCTGGGGCCGCGGCTACCTGGTGCGGGTGCGGCCCTGGACCGGCGAACTGGCCGCCGACGAAGCCGGCGCGGCCGCCCAGGTGAACGCGCAGATGGAGCGGCTGATCCGCGAATGCCCGCAGCAGTACCTGTGGGGCTACGCGCGGTACAAGCATCCCGCGGGCCGCGCCATATGAGCCGCCTGGGCATTCTCCTGATGCGCCTGATGGCGCCCTGGCCGCTGCCCGTCGTGCGGGCGCTGGGATGGCTGCTCGGCGGCGTGCTGTACGCCGTCGTGGTGCCGCGCCGGCGGGTGGTACGCGCCAACCTCTCGCTGTGCTTTCCGCACCAGGGGCGGCGGCAGCGCGAGGCGCTGGTGTTCCGGATCTTCCTGCGCTTCGCGCAGGCCTGGCTCGATCGCAGCTGGATCTGGCACGGGGCGCCGGCGCTCGTGCGGCGCCGGCTGGTCCTTGCGGGGGCCGTGGACGAATTCGCCGGCGAGCAGCCAACGCTCGTGTTCGCGCCGCATTTCGTCGGCATGGACGCGGGGTGGACCGCGCTGACGCAGCAGGTGCCGCGACGCTGGGTCGGGATCTACACCCGGCAGAGCAACCCGGTGGTCGACGCCTGGGTGCTGCGCGGGCGCCATCGTTTCCCGGGCGGCCGGCCGTTCGGGCGCGAGGACGGGGTGCGCGAACTGGTGTCCGCGCTGCGGCGCGGCGAAGTGATGTACCTGCTGCCGGACATGAATTTCGGGCCCGAGGAATCGATCTTCGTGCCGTTCTACGGCATCCGGGCCGCCACCGTGCCTTCGCTGTCGCGCTTCGCCAAACTGGGCCGGGCCAAGGTGGTGCCGGTGGTGACGCGCCTGACGCGCCAGGGCTACGAGGTGCGCGTGCTGCCGGCGTGGCAGGGCTTCCCGACCGAGGACGTGACGGCCGACACCGCGCTGATGAACCAGCGGCTGCAGGGCTACATCGACGCCATGCCCGACCAGTATTACTGGGTGCACAAGCGGTTCAAGACACGTCCCGCCGGCGAGCCGCGGGTCTACTGAACGTCAGCCGGCGGTCGCGGCCAGGAAGCGTTCCAGCCGGTCGGCGACCAGCTGCGGCTGCTCGTGGACGATCCAGTGGCTGGCGTCGTCGACCTTTTCCAGCGTGAGGTTCGGGACGTAGTCTTCCAGGCCGTCGAGCAGCGACGGCAGCAGCGCGACGTCCTTCATGCCCCACACGACCAGCGTCGGCTGCGGCACGGTCAGCATTTCGCGAGGCAAGCTGATCGCGCCGGCCGCCGGGTCTTCGGGTCGGGCCGGGCGCAGCGGCGAGGCGCGGTAGTAATTGAGGCCCCCGGTCAGGCTGGCGTCCCAGACGTCGCGGTACTGCTGCCGGAGGGCTTCGGTCAGCCAGGGCGCGCCGCCCCAGTGCGTGAAGAAGTCCCACAGGCGCCGGTAGTCGTTCTCGCGCAACAGCGTTTCCGCGTCCGGGCGGATCAGGAAGTTCATGTAGGCGCTGGCGGCCTGTTGCCGCGCATCGGACCGCAGGTCGCGCAGGAACGTGCCCGGGTGCGGCGAATTGACGATGGCCAGCCGCTTCGCCAGCTGCGGGCGCTGGTTGGCGAAGTTCCAGGCCACGGCGCCGCCCCAGTCATGGGCGACCAGGCATTCCAGCGGCGCTCCCTCGATGGTCGCCAGCGCGGCGATGTCTTCCACCAGGTGCTTGGCGCGATACGCCTTGACGTCCGCGGGCTGCGAGGAGCGCTCGTAGCCGCGCAGGTTCGGCGCCACGCAGCGGTACCCGCCATGCTCGGGCCGCGCGAAGTGCTCCAGCAGTTCGTCCCAGACGAAGGCCGCCTCCGGAAAGCCGTGCAGGAACATCAGCACCGGCCGGCCCCGCGCCCCGGTCGCGCGGCAACTGAGGGTGATCCCGTGCGGCAGCGCCTGCTGGTAACGTTCGGTCATGGCGGATCCTCCTCGCTCGAGGCGGCCGCCCCGTGCGCCCACTCCGACAGCAGCAGGGCGGTTTCCTCCACGCCCTGCCGCTTGAGCGCCGAGAACAGCCTGACTTCGCCGCCGCCCGCCTGCAGCCGCGCGATCGACAGCGCCTTGGCCGCCTCGGCGCGATTGAGCTTGTCGGCCTTGGTCAGCAGCAGCAGGAACTTCAGTCCCTGCTCGACCCGCGGCCGGATGACCTCCAGCAGGATGTCGTCGAGCTCCGTGACGCCCTGGCGCGGGTCCACCAGCAGCACCACGGCGCGCAGGTTCTCCCGCGTCACGAGGTAACTGGCCATTACCTGCTGCCAGCGCAGCTTGTCGGCCTTGGGCACCGCCGCGTAGCCGTACCCCGGCAGGTCCGCCAGCACGGCGTCGGTCTGCCCCTGCTTGCCGAGGGCGAACAGGTTGATGCTCTGTGTGCGGCCGGGCGTCTTGGACGCGAAGGCCAGGCGCTTTTGCTGCGTCAGCGTGTTGATGCAGGTGGACTTGCCGGCGTTGGAGCGCCCGACGAAGGCGATCTCGGGCACCTCCAGCGGCGGCAGGAACTCCAGCTTGGGCGCGGTGGTCAGGAATCGGGCGGTGTGCAGCCACCCCATCGCGAGCGAGGCGGCCGTCTTGGTGGCGTCTCTTGGGGCCGGGGGGGAGGTCATGCTTGCCTTGTGGTTCGGGCAAGGCCCGGGTGCGGCATTGTAGAATCATGCGGTTTTGCGCCTCAAAAGACGATCCCCCGAAATGAAGTCGACTGCCTCCCTGCTGATTGCCGCCGCGCTGGCGCTGCCCGCGTTCGCCTCGTTCGCCCAGCAGGCCGCTGCGGCTGCCGCCCCGGCGTCGGCCGCGGCCCCGGCGCCGGCCAAGCCCGATGCGGCGGCCGGCGGCGCCAAATACGCCACCGTCTGCGCGGCCTGCCACGGTCCGGACGCCAATTCCGGCGTGCCCGCCAACCCGAAACTGGCGCAGCAGCACCCGGAATACATCGTCAAGCAGCTGCAGGAATTCAAGGCCGGCAAGCGCGTGAGTCCCGTCATGCAGGGGTTTGCCGCCATGTTGTCGGACGCCGACATGAAGAACATCGCCTCCTGGGCGGCCGGCCAGAAGGCCAAGCCCGGCTTTGCGAAGGACAAGGACCTGGTCGCGCTGGGCGAGCGCATCTACCGCGGCGGCATCGCCGACCGCCAGGTCGCCGCCTGCTCCGGCTGCCACAGCCCCAACGGCGCCGGCATTCCCGCGCAGTACCCGCGCCTGTCGGGCCAGCATGCCGACTACATCGCGAGCCAGCTGGTCAGTTTCCGCGACGGCGTGCGCACGAACAGCCTGCAGATGAACCAGGTGGCCATGCGCATGAACGACCGGGAAATCAAGGCCGTGGCCGACTACATCGCCGGCCTGCGCTGAGCCGGCCGGCCCGGCACCAGGAAACGAGCCCGCCGGGCTCGTTTTTGTTTGTGCGGCCGCGGTCTCGTCCAGCCCGCACGCCTTGCTGATGCCGGGGCTTTTCGTCATGTTGTATGGTCGCCAGCGTCGGCCCCTCGCCGGCCCAAGGGAGACACGACATGCTGATCAAGCGCCATGACGACGGATTCATGCACCGGCTGCCCAGCGAGATCACGCCCGCGGCGGTGTACCACGGCCGGCGTGACCTGCTGAAGCTGCTCGCGGCCGGAGCGGCCGGCCCGGCGCTGGCCGGGTGGGCATCGCGCGAGGCGCTGGCGCAAGTCCAGCGGCCCGGCAAGCTGGCTGCGCTGCCGGCGGCGAAGTCCGGGGTCGCGGGTGCCATGACCATGGAGAAGGTCACCGAGTACAACGACGCCACCAGCTACAACAACTTCTACGAGTTCGGCACGGACAAGGACGACCCGTACCGCAACGCGAAGACGCTCAAGACGACGCCGTGGACGGTGGAAGTCGAAGGACTGGTGAAGAAGCCGGCGCGCTATGCCATCGAGGACCTGCTGAAGCTGGGCGCGCAGGAGGATCGGATCTACCGCCTGCGCTGCGTCGAGGGCTGGTCGATGGTGATTCCCTGGGTCGGCTATTCGCTGTCGAAGCTGGTCGAGCGGGTCGAGCCGCTCGGCAGCGCGAAATTCGTCGAGTTCGTGACGCTGGCGGATTCGAAGACGATGCCGGGCGTCGGCTCGCGCGTGCTCGATTGGCCCTACGTCGAGGGGCTGCGGATGGATGAAGCCATGCATCCGCTCACCTTGCTCTCCTTCGGGATGTACGGCGAGGTGCTGCCGAACCAGAACGGGGCGCCCGTGCGGCTCGTGGTGCCGTGGAAGTACGGCTTCAAGAGCGCCAAGAGCCTGGTGCGCATCCGCTTCACCGATCGCGAGCCCAAGACCGCCTGGAACAAGGCGGCCGCCAACGAATACGGCTTCTATTCCAACGTGAACCCGAACGTGGACCACCCGCGCTGGTCGCAGGCCACCGAGCGGCGCATCGGTGAAGACGGGCTATTTGCAAAGAAGCGCAAGACGCTGATGTTCAACGGCTACGAGGCCCAGGTCGGGCAGTTGTACGCCGGGATGGACCTCAAGAAGAACTATTGATGCCTGCCGGCAGGGCCCTCATGCATCCGCTGGCCAAGCCGGCGGTGTTCGCGCTGGGCCTGTTGCCGTTCGCATGGCTGGTGTGGGGTGCCGCGACCGACAGGCTCGGCGCCAACCCGGCCGAATACCTGGAACGCTCGCTGGGCGACTGGACGCTGCGCTTCCTCTGCATGACCCTGGCCGTGACGCCCGCGCGCGTCGTCACGGGAACGCCGGCGCTGGCCCGCTTTCGCCGCATGCTGGGCCTGTTCGTGTACTTCTACGCGGTGCTGCACCTGCTCGCCTACGCCTGGTTCGACATGGGATTCGACCCGGCGGAAATCGCCAGGGACATTCCCAAGCGGCCGTTCATCCTGGTCGGCTTCACGGCCTTCCTGCTGCTCACGCCGCTGGCCGCGACCTCGTTCAATCGCGCGGTGAAGGCGCTGGGCGCGCGGCGCTGGCAGGCGCTGCACCGGCTGGTGTACGCGGTGGCCGGCCTGGCGATCCTGCACTTCTTCTGGATGCGCGCCGGCAAGAACGACTTTGCCGAGGTGGCGGTGTATGCCGCGATCCTCGGCGGCCTGCTCGGCTGGCGGGTGGTGCAGGCGCTGCGCAAGCGGCGCGCGCCGCCCGAGCCCGCGACCCGGCGTGCCTAGGGAAGACTAGGGCAGCAGGCGCTCCATGCGCATCTGGTCGGCCGCCGACTCGCGGCTGCGGATCACGAAGGCGCGGTCGCCGTCGACGAGCACTTCCGCGGCCCGGCCCCGGCTGTTGTAGTTGCTGGCCATGCTCATGCAGTAGGCGCCGGCGGACATCACCGCCAGCAGGTCGCCGGACTGCACTGCCAGCTCGCGCTCGCGGGCGATCCAGTCGCCGCTTTCGCACACCGGGCCGACCACATCGTAGGTGCTGGCTGCGCCGCCGCGCGGCGCCAGCGGGACGATCGCATGCCATGCCTGGTACATCGCCGGGCGCGGCAGGTCGTTCATGGCGGCGTCCACGATGCAGAAGTTCTTCTGCTCGCCGGGCTTGAGGTACAGCACCTCGGTCAGGCAGACGCCGGCATTGCCCACCAGCGATCGGCCGGGCTCGATCAGCAGCTGCCGGTCGCCGAACCCGCGCGCATCCAGCTTCTCGAACAGCCTTGCCCACAGCGCATCGGCGGCCGGCGGCTCGTCGCCCCGGTAGTCGATGCCGAGACCGCCGCCGAAGTCGATGTGGGGCAGGGGGATGCCGGCGGCCTCGACGCTTTCCACCAGATCCAGGATCCGGTCCATGGCGTCGAGGTAGGGCGACGCGTCCGTGATCTGCGAGCCGATGTGGCAATCGATGCCGGCCACGCGCAGTCCCGGCAGCGCCGCGGCGCGCCGGTAGGCCGCCAGCGCCCGGTCGTGCGCCACGCCGAACTTGTTGCCCTTCAGCCCGGTGGAGATGTAGGGATGCGTCTTCGGGTCCACGTCGGGGTTCACGCGGATGCTGACGGGCGCCGTCCTGCCGGCGGCGGATGCCACTTCGCTCAGGACCTCGAGTTCGGCTTCGCTTTCGACGTTGAAGCAGCCGATGCCAGCCGCCAGCGCCTGGCGCATCTCGGCGCGGGTCTTGCCGACGCCGGAGAAGATGATGTCGGCCGGCCGGCCGCCGGCTGCGAGCGCCCGCTCGAGTTCGCCGCCCGAGACGATGTCGAAGCCGCAACCGGCCTGCGCGAACACCTGCAGGACGGCCAGCGACGAGTTCGCCTTCATCGCGTAGCAGATGCGGGCCTTGCGGCCGGCGAAGCCGCGCTGGTAGGCAGCGAGCGCGGACAGCATCGCGGCTTTCGAATAGACGAACAGCGGCGTGCCATGCTCGCGCGCGAGTTCGCGCATCGGCATGTTCTCGACGAACAGTTCCCCGTCACGGGTGCGGAAATGGGGGTGGCCGGGCAGGGTGGCCGTCAGGGGCGCGTTCATGGGCGGGGAGCGGGTGTGGCGGTGCCCGGCGCCGGTGCGGACGCGGCCGGTGCGGGAACGGGGGTCTGGGGCAGCGTGGCACGCTGCGCCGAGGCGGCATCGGTCGGCAGGTACAGCGGCCCCTTCTGGCCGCATCCGGCCAGTGCGCCGGCCATGACTGCGGCGAGGGCTAGCCGCCGCCACGGTGCGCTGACTAGAATTTGCGAAACATTCAACATGGTGAAATTGTAATGACCGACCTCGAATTCATGGACCGGGCCGAGGCGCTGCTGGGCCGCGTCGAGGCTTCGTGCGACCGCATCAACGAGCAGACGGATGCCGACATCGACAACCAGCGGGTCGGCGGCATGGTGACGCTCACCTTCCCGAACCACAGCCAGATCGTCGTCAACCTGCAAAAGCCCCTGCACGAGGTCTGGATGGCCGCGCGCGCCGGCGGCTTCCATTACAAGTTCGACGGCACGCGCTGGATGGACACCAAGGGCAACGGCGAGTTCTTCGCCAACCTGAGCCGCTACGCCGGCGAACAGGCCGGGCAGGCGCTCGAGTTCCGCTAGTTCCTGAACAGGTCGAGGATGCTGCGGCGCTCGTCGGAGGGCGAGGGCGCCGGCCGGTTCGGCGGCAGGCCGTCGGAGTTCATCAGGCTGCGGTCGTAGGGCACGCCCGGGGAACCCGGGGCGGCCCCGGCTGCACCGGCCGGCGCGCCGTTTTCGTGGGACTGGGCGGCGCCGCCGAGGCTGGCCACGCCGCCGCCCCGCGCGTATTCCTCGTAGTACCACTCGCCGCCGACGTTGACCACGCCTTCGGGCGCGGAGGGCTCCATCACCGGCACCCCATGCAGCGCCTTTTCCATGAACGTGATCCAGATCGGCAGGCTCAGGCCGCCGCCCGTCTCGCGCACGCCCAGCGAGCGGGGCGTGTCGTACCCCATCCAGACCACGGCCGCGAGGGTCGGCTGAAAGCCTGCGAACCAGGTGTCGATCGCGTCGTTGGTGGTGCCCGTCTTGCCGTACAGGTCGACCCGCTTGAGCGTGGCCTGCGCGCGCGCGGCGGTGCCGGCGCGGGTGATTTCCTGCAGCAGGCGGCTCATGATGAAGGCGTTGCGCGCGTCCACGGCCCGCATCGATTCGTTCGGAAGCGGCGGCTGGCTTTCCACGACCACCTTGCCGCGCTGGTCGGTGATCTTCGAGATCAGCCAGGGGTTGACGCGGTAGCCGCCGTTGGCGAATACGGAGTACGCCGTCGCCATCTGCATCGGCGTCACGGCACCCGCGCCCAGTGCCATCGTCAGGTACGGCGGGTGCTTCTCGGCGTCGAAGCCGAAGCGCGCCACCCAGTCCTGGGCGTTCTGCGCGCCGACCGCCTGCAGCACGCGGATCGACACCATGTTCTTGGACTTGGCCAGCGCCGTGTGCAGCGGCATCGGGCCCTCGAACTTGCCGTCGTAATTCTTCGGCTCCCACGGCTGGCCGCCCGTCGTGCCGGCGTCGAAGAAGAGCGGCGCGTCGTTCACGATCGTCGACGGCGTGAATCCCTTCTCCAGGGCCGCCGAGTAGATGAACGGCTTGAAGGCCGAGCCCGGCTGGCGCCAGGCCTGCGTGACGTGGTTGAACTTGTTCTTGTTGAAGTCGAACCCGCCCACCAGGGCCTGGATCGCGCCGTCGCGCGGGTCCAGCGCCACGAAAGCGCCTTCCACCTCAGGCAACTGGGTGATCTCCCAGGTGTCCTTGGGCGTCTTGACGACGCGGATGACCGCGCCGCGGCGGATCCTGATCTTGGGTGGCGCCTTCTCGGACAGGCCGGACTGCGCCGGCTTCAGGCCGTCGCCCACGATCTCCAGATGTTCGCCGCTCTGGCGCACGGCACGGATCTTCTTGGGCGTGGCCTCCAGCACGACGGCCGCCATCACATCCCCGTTGTCCGGGTGGTCCGCCAGCGCGTCGTCGATCTCGTCCTCGGCCGCCTTGTCGTCGGCCGGCAGCTCGACGAATTCCTCGGGGCCGCGGTAGATCTGGCGCCGCTCGTAGTCCATGATGCCCTTGCGCAGGGCCTTGTACGCCGTGTCCTGCTGGGTCGCATTGATGGTTGTGAACACGTTCAGGCCGCGGGTGTAGGCCTCGTCGCCGTACTGGGCGAACACCAGCTGGCGCACCGTTTCCGCGACGAACTCGGCGTGCACCCTGGCCTGGCCGGTGGCGCTGCGGAACTTCAGCTCCTGCTGCTTCGCGGCCTGGGCCTGTTCGGCCGTGATGAAGCCGTTTTCCTCCATCCGCTCGATGATGTACAGCTGGCGCGAGCGGGCGCGGGACGGGTTGGTGAGCGGGTTGTTCGCCGACGGCGACTTGGGCAGTCCGGCCAGCATCGCGGCTTCCGCGATCGTGAGGTCCTTCATGGGCTTGCCGAAATAGGTCTCGGAAGCGGCCGCGAACCCGTAGGCGCGGTTGCCCAGGAAGATCTGGTTCATGTAGATCTCGAGGATCTGGTCCTTCGTCAGCAGGTGCTCCAGCTTGAAGGTGAGCAGCACCTCGTACAGCTTGCGGGTGAAGGTCTTCTCGGACGACAGGTACACGTTGCGGGCCACCTGCATGGTGATCGTCGACGCGCCCTGGCTCTTGACCCGGCCCAGGTTGGCGATGGCCGCCCGCATCAGGCCGCGGTAGTCGACGCCGCCGTGGGAATAGAAGCGCGAGTCCTCGATCGCGAGCACCGCGTCCTTCATCACCTTGGGAATCTGCGCGATCGGCGTCAGGCTGCGGCGCTCCTCGCCGAACTCGCCGATCAGCACGCCGTCGGCGGAGTACACACGCAGCGGCAGCTTCGGCCGGTAATCCGAAAGGTCGGTGAGCTCGGGCAGGTTGGGATAGGCCACCGCCAGGGCCACGCCCACGATGGTCGCCACCGAGACCACCCCCGCGAGCGCCACGCCCGCCGTCCACATCAGCCCGCGCAGCATGGTGCCGCGCCAGCCGGGCAGCGGCTTCGGCCGGCCGGAGCGCTGCTCTTCGGAAGTAGGTTCAGATGGCATATGGGTCCAGGTGGGATGGCACCGATCATTATAAAAATGACCCCCTGGCCCCCTGCTCGAGCGCAAGGGCCGGGAAAAGCGTCGGATGTGAGCGCCGGCTTACAGCACGCCCGCCTCGGCAGTATCGCAGTTTGCGACGTCGGCTTTTGGCAACGCGCCCAGTGTCTCAGGAGCAAAAAGTCTTTTGCCGACAAGGATGTTACTGCTAGCATTCAAGTGAAACTTTAAGTCTGTTACGTCTTGAAATACCAAGCTGTGCAGGAGCCTGAATGAGCATCTTGGGGTCTCTGTTGAACCGGCAGCCGGCGCCTCTGCTTGGGCTGGACATCAGTTCGTCCAGCGTCAAACTGGTCGAGCTGGGCCGGGACAAGGCCGGCGAGCTCGTGCTGGAGCGCTGTGCCATCGAACCGCTCGAGCGCGGCTGGGTCGTCGACGGCAACGTCGAGAAGTTCGAGGAAGTGGCCGAGGCCATGCGCCGGGTGGTCAAGAAGAGCGGCACCCGGACCAAGAACGTGGCGATGGCGCTGCCGCCGTCGGCCGTCATCACCAAGAAGATCGCGCTGCCGGCCGGGCTGTCCGAGCAGGACCTGGAAGCCCAGGTCGAGGCGGAAGCCAACCAGTACATCCCGTTCTCGCTGGACGAGGTGAGCCTGGACTTCTGCGTGCTCGGTCCCAGCACGAGCTCCGCAGGAGACGTCGAAGTGCTGATCGCGGCGTCGCGCAAGGAAAAGGTGCAGGACCGGCAGGGACTGGCCGAGGCCGCCGGCCTGAAGCCGATGATCGTCGACGTCGAGTCGTATGCCTCCCGGCTCGCTGCCGGACGCCTGATCCAGGCGCTGCCCAACGGCGGCGTCGACACGATGGTGGCGCTGTTCGAGGTGGGTGCGTTCACCACGAGCATGCAGGTGATCCGCAACGAGGAAGTGCTGTACGACCGCGACCAGGCGTTTGGCGGCGCCCAGCTGACGCAGCTGATCGTGCGCCAGTACGGCTTCTCGCCCGAGGAAGCCGAGACCAAGAAGCGCAACGGCGACCTGCCCGAGGACTACGGCACGGCCATCCTGAAGCCCTTCGTCGACAGCATGGCCCAGGAGGTCGCGCGCGCGCTCCAGTTCTTCTTCACCAGCACGCCGCACAACCGCGTCGACTACGTCATGCTGGCCGGCGGGTCGGCCGCGCTGCCCGGCCTGACCGACGCCGTCACCAGCCAGACCTCGTTTCCCTGCAACCTGGCCAACCCCTTCGAGGGCATGCACGTCGGCGCCGGGGTCCGCGAGCGGAAGATGCAGCGCGAGGCGCCCTCGTATCTGACGTCCTGCGGTCTGGCGATGCGGAGGTTCCTGCAGTGATCCTGATCAACCTGCTGCCGCACCGGGAGGCGGCCCGCAAGCGCCGGCGCGAGGCGTTCTATTTCACGCTGGTGCTGTCGGCGGTGGCGGGCGTGGTGATCGCCGGCGGCGTCTACCTGTGGTACGCCGCGCAGATCTCCGAGCAGCAGGGCAAGAACCTGGTGCTGAGCAGCGAGATCAAGCGCCTGGAGGCGCAGATCAAGGACATCGCGACGCTGCAGGCCGAGATCGCCGCCCTGCGGGCGCGGCAACAGGCCGTGGAAGACCTGCAGGCGGACCGCAACATGCCGGTGCACCTGCTGAACGAGCTGGTCAGGCAGACGCCCGACGGCGTCTACCTCACCAGCCTGAAGCAGGAGAACCAGACGATCTCCATCGGCGGCGTGGCGCAGTCCAACGAGCGCGTTTCGGAGCTGCTGCGCAACCTGGGCAACAACAGCCATTGGCTGAGCCGGCCCGAACTCGTCGAAATCACCGCCAGCACCGTCACGCTCAGCCCGCGCGACCAGCGCCGAGTGTCGAACTTCACGATGCGCGTGAAGCTGCTGCGCGCCAGCGAGGCGCAAAAGGCGGCTGCAGCCGCCAGCGGCGCGGCCCGCGCGGCATCGGCGGCGCCGGCCGCGTCCGCCGCCCCGGCCGCCGCCGCTGCCCCGGCCTCGAGCGCCTCCGCGCGGAGAACCTGAGCATGGCCACCACCCGTCTTCCCAAGATCGACGTCGCGCGGCTGCAGCAGGCGGTGCTCAGCCAGTTCCGCGGCCTGAACCCGAACGATCCCGGTTCCTGGCCGTTGCTGCCGCGGGCGGCGCTGTGCGTGTTCCTGGTGGCCGCCATCGTGATCGTGCTGTGGTTCGTGTGGCTGACCGGTTCGGCGGACGAACTCGAGGCCGAACAGAAGAAGGAGCTGACGCTGCGCGACGACTACAGGAAGAAGCTCGCGCAGGCCGTCAACCTCGATGCCCTGAAGAAGCAGCGCGAACAGGTCCAGCAGTACGTGACGCAGCTCGAGAAGCAGCTTCCCAGCAAGGCGGAAATGGACGCCCTGCTGTCCGATATCAACCAGGCGGGCCTCGGTCGCAGCCTCAACTTCGAGCTGTTCCGACCCGGCCAGGTGAACGTCAAGGAGTACTACGCCGAACTGCCGATCGCGGTGCGCGTCGCCGGCCGCTTCCACGACGTGGGCGCATTCACTTCGGACGTGGCGAATCTTTCGCGGATCGTGACGCTCAACAACCTCGCCCTGACCCCGGGCAAGGACGGCATGCTGACCATGGACGCCACCGCCAAGACCTTCCGCTATCTGGACGCCGACGAGGTGGACGCCCAGCGCAAGACGGCGGCACAGGGGAAGAAGAAATGACGGCGAAGACCACGGCCGGCCTGCTCGCCCTGTCGCTTTCGCTCGCGGCCTGCACCCAGTCCGGGCAGGAGGAACTGCAGGAGTGGATGAACCAGCAGCGGGCCCAGACGAAGCCCAAGGTGGAACCCATCCCGGAACCCAAGAAGTTCTCGCCACAGGCCTACACGCAGGAACGCGCGGGCGATCCCTTCAGCAACCAGAAGCTGGCGCAGGCCCTCAAGCGCGAGTCGGCCCAGACCACCTCCACGGCGTCGCTGGTGGCGCCGGAACTGGCGCGCCGCAAGGAGCCCCTGGAGGCGTATCCGCTGGACGCGATGACCATGGTCGGCAGCCTGGTCAAGGAAGGCAAGCCGGTGGCGCTGATCCGCGTGGACAACCTGCTGTACCAGGTGCGGCCGGGGAGCTACCTGGGGCAGAACTATGGCCGCATCGTGAAGGTGGGCGAAACGGAAGTGATCCTGCGCGAGATCGTGCAGGACGCCGCCGGGGAGTGGATCGAACGCCCCGCCGCATTGCAGCTGCAAGAGAGGTCGAAATGAACAAGAAACTGATCGCGTGGGACCGGGCGCGGATGTTGGCCGTGCTGCTGTGCTCGGTCTGCCTCTGGCTGCCGGCGGCGGTGCGGGCGCAGACCGTGGTGGAGTCCGTCACCGGCCAGATCCAGGGCGGGGTCGAGGTGGTGCGGATCGACTTCTCGCAGCCGTTGCAGGCCGTCCCCAACGGGTTCGCCATCCAGTCGCCCGCGCGTGTCGCCCTGGACGTTCCCGGGGCCACCAACGGCCTGGGCCGCAACACCGTGGAGATCAACCAGGGCAACGTCCGCTCGGTGAACGTGGTGCAGGCGGGCGCGCGCACGCGGCTGGTCGTCAACCTCAAGGCCGCGGCCGCCTACCGGGCGCAGTTGCAGGGCAAGTCGCTGCTCGTGGTGTTCGAGCCCGTGGTCGCGGCCGGCCCCGCCCCGGCGGCGGCGCCGGCGTTCGCGGAAAGCCGCAACGTGGAGACGCAGCCGATTCGCGACCTCGACTTCCGTCGCGGCACGGATGCGTCGGGCCGGGTGATCGTCGCCCTGCCGAACAACCAGGTCGGCGTCGACATCCGCCAGCAGGGACAGAACCTCGTCGTCGAGTTCCTCAAGTCGTCGCTTCCGGAAGGCCTGCGCCGGCGCCTGGACGTCACCGACTTCGGCACGCCCGTGAGCACCGTCACGACCACGCAGGTGGGTGACCGCGTCCGCGTGCTGATCGAGCCCAAGGGCGCGTGGGAGCACTCCGCCTACCAGAGCGACAACCAGTTCGTGGTCGAAGTGCGGCAGCAGAAGATCGATCCGGGCAAGCTCAGCCAGGGGCCGGGCTTCACCGGCGAGAAGCTGTCGTTGAACTTCCAGAACATCGAAGTGCGCGCGCTGCTGCAGGTCATCGCCGACTTCACCAACTTCAACGTCGTGACCTCCGACTCGGTGACCGGCTCCGTGACGCTGCGGCTGAAGGACGTGCCGTGGGACCAGGCCCTGGACATCGTGCTGCAGGCCAAGGGGCTCGGCATGCGCAAGACCGGCAACGTGCTGTGGATCGCGCCGAAGGACGAGATCGCCGCCAAGGAAAAGCTCGACCTCGAGTCGCGCAACGCGATCCAGAGCCTGGAGCCGCTGCGGACCCAGTCGTTCCAGCTCAATTACACCAAGGCCGCCGAAATCGCGGCGCAGTTGACCGCCGGCACCGGCGCGGCGCGCATCCTCAGCACCCGGGGCAGCGTGATCGCCGAGCCGCGCACCAACCAGCTGTTCGTGACGGACATCCCTGCCAAGCTGGAGTCGGTGCAGCAACTGATCTCCAAGCTGGACATCCCGGTGCGCCAGGTCCTGATCGAAGCCCGCATCGTCGAGGCGTCCGACACCTTCGGCAAGTCGCTGGGCGTTCGCCTGGGCGGCAGCGACCTGCGCGGTGTGCGCGGCGGCGATCCCGGGTATGCGCTGAGCGGCAGCAACCGCGTCGCGATCGGCGGCTCCTACAACGCCGTCTCGGGGACGACGGGCGAGGGCGACATCCAGCTCGATACGACGAACACCACCTTCGTCAACCTGCCGGCGATCGGCCAGGGCGGCTTCACGCCGTCCACGTTCGCGATTTCGCTGTTCAGCGCCGCCGCCAACCGGTTCCTGAACCTGGAACTCTCGGCGCTCGAGGCCGACGGCAAGGGCAAGCTGGTGTCGAGCCCGCGCATCGTGACGGCCGACCAGACCAAGGCGATGATCGAGCAGGGCACGGAGTTCCCGTACCAGCAGGCCACCTCCAGCGGCGCCACCGCCGTCGCGTTCCGCCGGGCCACGCTGAAGCTCGAAGTGACGCCCCAGATCACGCCCGAAGGCAACATCATCCTGGACCTGGACATCAACAAGGACAGCCGCGGCGAGACCACGGCCGCCGGCATCGCGATCAACACCAAGCACATCAAGACGCAGGTGCTGGTCGAGAACGGCGGCACCGTCGTGATCGGCGGCATTTTTGAATTGACCGAGACCGAGAACGAGGCGAAGGTCCCCGTCCTCGGCGACCTGCCCGGCGTGGGCAACCTGTTCAAGAACCGGCAGCGCAGCTCCAACAAGCAGGAGATGCTGGTGTTCATCACGCCCAAGATGATCGCGGACCGGGCGGCTGCACGTTGACGACAACATCCGGAAGAGGAGCCATGATGTCTTTCCTGAGAATGCTGGCGGGCTTTCTGCTCGCCGCCCTGATGACGGCCTGCGGCGGCGGCGGCGGCAGCCCCGGCACCACTGGCGGAGGCAGCGGCGGTACTGGCGGAGGCGGCTCAACCGCGACGCCAACCGTGACCCTGGAGCTGGTCGACGCGGCCGGCCAGCCGGTCACCACCGTCGGTGGCACGCAGTCCAGCTTTGCCCGGGCCACCGTACGGGATGCCGGCGGCGCCGCAGTCGCGGCCACGGTCGTGACATTTGGTGCCGATGCGGCGCTGGCGCGTTTCGTCCCCGCGGCAGGGACCGCGCTGACCGATGGCAGCGGGATCGCTTCCGTCCAGGTCCTGCCTGCCACGGCGTCCTCGTCGGGCGCCGGCGTGCTGACGGCGGACGCAACGGTAGGGGGAAAGGCTGCCAAGCAGGGCACGGCTTCGTTCCAGATCGCACAGGGCAGCGCCGTCGACCCGGCAACCGCCAAGGTGGCCAATTTCGCCCTGCTGCTTGACCGCTCGACGCTACCCAATTCCGGAACGGCCACCGCCAAACTCACCGTCACCGCCGTCGATTCCAGCAACAATGTGGCGCCTGGCGCCGCGGTGACCGTGGCAACCGATGCGAACACCGTGTACACGCCAAGCGGGACGGTGACCAACGCCCAGGGCCAATATTCCGGCCAGATCGGAATCGGCAGCGACAAGTCGAATCGGGTGGTCACCATCACCGTCACGGTGAACGGCATCGTCAAGCAGACGGCGCTGCAGATCACGGGCTCGCAGCTTGAGCTGATCGTGATGCCGACCGTGCTGGCGCCCGGGCAACCGTCGAGCGTATCGGCGCGCGCCACCGATGCCACCGGGCAGCCGATCGTGGGCCAGACGGTCACCTTCTCGGGCGACATTGCCGGTGCGGCAGGGCAAGCCAGCACGGACCTCAACGGAAAGGCAACGCGTACTTTCACGGCGCCGACGACGGTCGGCAGCTATGTCGTCCAGGCGGCCGCCAGCGGCGTGACCAGCCAGTTGTCGGTCCAGGTCGGTGCCGGCACGACAATTCCGGCGGCGACGATTCCGTCCGGCGCGCAGCCGAGTCTGGCGGTCGTGCCAAACGTCGTGACGCCCAACGTCGACGGCACCAGCACGAATCAGGCCCAGTTGCGCTTCCTGTTCCTGGACGCGCAGAACCGGCCGGTTCCGAACGTGCGGGTGCGGTTTGCGATCACCAGCACGGGGCAGGGTTCGTTCGACTCCACGCTGAGCACCGGCACGTCGACCGTCTATACCAACGCATCCGGCGTGGCGACCGCCTCGTTCATCCCGGGTCCGACCGGAAGCCCGACCGACGGAGTGGTCGTGCGGGCCTGCTACAGCGCGACCGATTTCGCGGCCGGCTTCGTCTGCACGGAGGCTGGTACGGGCGTCAACGTCCGGCTCACGGTGGCGGCGCAGGCACTGGCCGTTTCCATCGGCAACGACAACGTGCTGTCGAAAGGCGCCGGCGGCACGTACATCAAGACCTTCGTGGTGACCGTGGCGGACGCCGCCGGCCGCGCCGTGCCCGATGCGCCCGTGGACATCTCGCTGGACATCACGCACTATGGCAAGGGCTCGTTCAGTTTGCCCCTCTCGTTCTCGCTCAACATCTCGGATTACGACCGGTACGAGCCCAACAACGATCCGACGGTGGATCCGGCGGGTGCGCGCGTCAGTTGCATCAATGAGGACCGAAACCGCAACGGCTTCGTCGATTCCGGTGAGAACATCAACAACAGCGTCGACAGTTTCGGGCAACCCACGCTGGAGCCGCGGCGCTCCGACATCATCCTGTCGTATTCGGATCCGGCTGTCCGCAAGACGAATGCCAGCGGCGTCCTGCTGATCAAGATCGAGTACTCGCAGAGGTTCGCGACGTGGCTGGCGTACCGGGTGCGGGCCACCACGAACGTTGCCGGCAGCCAGGGGAGCGCAGAGCGCGCATTCGTGACGACGTATGCGGAAGATGACGAGGAGAACGGCTCCTTCCGCACCCCGCCGTACGGCCTGTCGTCATGCAATTCCGCCAATTGACGCTCGGGAATTGATCCTCGTCCTCGTCGGCCTCCCGGGCTCGGGCAAATCCACCGTCGGGCGGCAGCTCGCCCGGCGGCTGGGATTGCCGTTCCGGGACTCGGACCATGAGATCGAGCAGCGGATCGGGTGCACGATCCGCGAATTCTTCGAGCGCGAAGGCGAGGCGGCGTTCCGCGACATCGAGCAGGACGTCATCCGGGACCTGGCGCAGGCCGGCCCGGGCGTGCTCGCCACCGGCGGCGGCGCCGTCCTGCGGCCGGCAAACCGCGAACAGCTGCGCGCTGCCGGCCCCGTCGTCTACCTGCGCTCGCCGCCGGAGGAGTTGTTCCGGCGCCTGCGTCACGACAGCCAGCGGCCGCTGCTGCAGGTGGACGACCCGTTGCAGCGGCTGCGCGCGCTGTACGGCGAGCGCGATCCGCTGTACCGCGAGACGTGCCACTACGTGATCGAGACCGGCCGGCCGTCGGTCTCGACACTGGTCAACATGGTGCTGATGCAGCTGGAACTCGCGGGGGTGCTGCCGCAGCGCCCTTAAACTGGCGGGCATGGCCGCTGCTCCGTCCGTCTCCTCCGTCCTGCATCAGGTGCCGATCGCGCTCGGCGACCGCAGTTATCCGATCACGATCGGCAGCGCGCTGCTGGCCGATGCCGCCACCTGGGCATCGGTGCCGGCTGCCGCCCATGGCGTGATCGTGACCAACGTGACGGTGGCGCCGCTGTACGCCCGCCGGTTGCAGGACGCCATCGCGGGTCGCCATCGCCAGGTCCACGTCGTCGAGTTGCCGGACGGCGAGGCGCACAAGAACTGGGAAACGCTCAGCCTGATCTTCGACGCCCTGCTGGGCCGTGGCTGCGACCGCAAGACGGTCGTGTATGCCCTCGGCGGCGGCGTGGTCGGCGACATGGCCGGATTCGCGGCCGCCTGCTACATGCGCGGCGTGCCGTTCGTGCAGGTGCCGACCACGCTGCTGGCCCAGGTGGATTCCTCGGTCGGCGGCAAGACCGGCATCAACCACCCGCTGGGCAAGAACATGATCGGCGCGTTCTACCAGCCGCGCCTGGTGGTGTGCGACCTCGACACGCTGCAGACGCTGCCGGCGCGCGAGTTCAGCGCCGGCCTGGCCGAGGTGATCAAGTACGGCCCGATCGCCGACACCGTGTTCCTCGACTGGATCGAGCAGAACATGACAGCGCTCATGCGGCGCGATCCCGGCGCGCTGGCCCATGCGGTCAGGCGCAGCTGCGAGATCAAGGCGGACGTGGTCGGGCAGGACGAGCGCGAAGCGGGGCTGCGGGCGATCCTCAACTTCGGGCACACGTTCGGGCACGCGATCGAGGCCGGCCTCGGCTACGGGCAATGGCTGCACGGCGAGGCCGTGGGCTGCGGCATGGTGATGGCGCTGGACCTGTCGCGGCGGCTCGGCCACGTCGATGAATCGTGGGTGCGGCGGATGACCGCGCTGCTGCGGCAGGCGCAACTGCCCACGGTGGGGCCGGACCTCGGCCCCGATCGCTACCTGGAACTGATGCGGCTCGACAAGAAGGCCGAAGCGGGCGAGATCAAGTTCGTGCTGATCGAAAGGCCCGGACTGGCCACGGTCCGCGGCGCGCCCGACGACCTCGTGCGGCAGGTGATCGCCGATTGCTGCCGGCCGTCCTGAGATGAGCCTTGCTCCGTACGCCTGCGATCCGCGGCGGTCGCGCGGGCGCCGTCACCCGGAGGCGCCGGCGCCGACCCGCAACGAGCACCAGCGCGATCGCGACCGGATCGTCCATTCGACGGCCTTCCGGCGTCTCGTCTACAAGACGCAGGTCTTCCTGAACCACGAGGGCGACCTGTTCCGCACGCGCCTCACGCACTCGCTCGAAGTGGCCCAGCTCGCGCGGTCGGTCGCCCGTTCGCTGGCGCTGAACGAGGACCTCGTGGAAGCGATCGCGCTGGCGCACGATCTGGGCCACACGCCATTCGGGCATGCCGGGCAGGACGCGCTCGACGAGTGCATGAAGGACCATGGCGGGTTCGAACACAACCTGCAGAGCCTGCGGGTCGTCGACGAACTGGAGGAACGCTATCCGGGCTTCAACGGCCTGAATCTCACGTTCGAGACGAGGGAAGGCGTCCTGAAGCACTGTTCGCTGTCGAACGCCCGGCGCATCGAAGGCGGCGAACCGGGCGGTGTGGGGCTGCGCTTCCTGGAGCGCACGCAACCGGGCGTCGAGGCCCAGCTGTGCAACCTGGCCGACGAGATCGCCTACAACGCGCACGACATCGACGACGGGGTCCGCTCGGGGCTGATCACGATGGACCAGCTCGGGGCCGTCGACCTGTTCCGGCAGTTTCATGAGGAAACCCTGCGCGAGCACCCGCAGTTGCAGGGCCGGCGCGTGCTCTACGAATGCATTCGCCGGATGTTGAGCGCGCAGGTGTACGACCTGATCGCGGCGACCAGCGCCGCCCTGGCGGTGGCCGCGCCAGCCAGCGCCGACGAGGCGCGGCGCGCCGGCCCGCTGGTCGGCTTCAGCTCGGCGATGCGTGAGCAGTCGACGACGCTCAAGACCTTTCTGTTCCGCAACCTGTACCGCCACCCGCAGGTCGTGGCCACCACGGGTCAGGCACGGCAGGTGGTGCGCGAGCTGTTCGCCGCCTATTGCGCCGACCCGGGCCAGATGCCGCCCGATTTCGCCGCTCGCGAGCACCGGCCACGGTCGGTCGCGGACTACATCGCGGGCATGACCGACCGCTTCGCCGCGCGCGAACACGAGCGCCTGACCGGCCGGCGCCTGCTCGCCTGATGCGCCACCGGCGGGGGCGCATCCAGTCGGCGGAAGGCGCGACGTAAAATCCGGTTGCAATTGGCGCACCGAGCCGTGAGCTTCCTGAACCAACTCAAGTCGCAGGCGCAGTCGCTGCAGAGCCAGGAGGGCCTGCAGCGGCGCGACCTGGAAGAAAACACCGCCCGCGCCGAGGCGGCGTGCCGCTTCGCCTCGCATTACCTCGACGACCTGGCGCGCCAGTTGAACGTGATCCAGCCGGCCGGCCCGCGCTTCAGCCTGGACGGGCGCACGCCCTGGCCCGCCATGAAGCTGCGGGAGTTCCGCGCCGACGCGCGCAAGAAGATGCTGCGGGCGCGCGAGGCCTACGACTACGTGGCGATGGGCTGGCGCATAGTGCCGCAGGTCGGACAGGCGGTGACGGGTGTGGTGCGGGTCAACTTCCCGCCGGACCTGCAGCGGGTGGAGTCGCGCGTCATGATGGGACCGGTCAAGCATGAGCGGCGCGAGGTGCGGCATCCGGAAAAGAACACCCTGACGGCGATCGAGTTCGAATACCTCACCGAGACCCGGGGCAGCGTGCAGGTCACGCCCGACCACGATCATGGCGTGGTCGCATTCCGCATCCTCAATGCCAGCGGCTTCGGCGTGCTCGACCGCCGGGTGCCGGCCGACCAGGTGGCGGCCGAGCTGATGGACGAACTGGCCAAGCTGCTGGTCGGCCAGGCCAATCGCTTCGCGTGATCGTGCATCATCGGCACTACCGGGCGGCTTGAGCGGTCCGGTCCCCGACATGAATCCAGCCGAAGCACTCGACCTGCGGCCGGGGCAGTCCACCGAACTGCTCAAGGAACTGCACATCCTCACGCGCGAGGGCCGGATCAACCAGGATTCGCGCCGCAAGCTCAAGCAGGTCTATCACCTGTACCAGTTCATCGAGAAACTGCTCCTGGAGCTGCCCGCGTCCCCGGAACACCCCACCCTGGCCGACCACGGGGCGGGCAAGTCCTATCTCGGCTTCATCCTCTACGATCTGTTCTTCAAGCCGCGCGGCTGCGGGCATATCTACGGCATCGAGACGCGATCGGAACTGGTCGAGCGCTCGCGCGCACTGGCGGCGCGGCTGGGGTTCGAGCGGATGTCGTTCCTGAACCTGAGCGCGGCCGCGGCGGCGCAGGAGACGGCGCTGCCGGAGACCATCGACGTCGTCACGGCACTGCACGCCTGCGACACGGCCACCGACGACGCGATCGCCTTCGGGCTGCGCAAGCAGGCTCGCTTCATGGTGCTGGTGCCGTGCTGCCAGGCGGAGCTTGCCGCGTGCCTGCGCCAGAACAAGGCCCTTTCGCTGGCTCGTACGCCACTGGCGGAGCTGTGGCGCCATCCGCTGCACACCCGCGAGCTCGGAAGCCAGGTGACCAACGTGCTGCGCTGCCTGTACCTCGAGGCATGCGGCTACCAGGTCACCGTGACGGAACTGGTCGGCTGGGAGCACAGCCTCAAGAACGAACTGATCCTGGCGCGCTGGACCGGGCAGCGCAAGCGAGCCGCGGCCGAGCGCCTGCGGGCGCTGCTGGCCGAGTTCGGACTCGAATCACTCGAAGAAAGACGGTACCCGGCATTGCCATAATTGGGGTCAGATTCCAATTGATTGACCCACGATGGCACGTCTTCCCCGGCTGACGGTCGGCGGCTACCCGCACCACATCATCCAGCGTGGCAACAACCGGCAGGCGATCTTCGCGAGCACGGAGGATTACCGGACATTGCTCGACATGCTCGACGAGCACGCTCGCCAATCACAGGTGGCGGTTCATGCCTACGTGTTGATGAGCAATCACTTCCACCTGCTGGCCACGCCGGAAACGGCCGAGGGCATTCCGCAGATGATGCAGTCGGTGGGGCGCCGCTACGTGCGGTACTTCAACCAGCGCCAGGCGCGAACCGGGACGCTCTGGGAGGGCCGCTATCGCTCGACCCTCATCCAGGCGGAACGCTACCTGCTCGCCTGCATGGTCTATATCGACCTGAATCCCGTGCGGGCGGGGATCGCGGAGACGGCAGCCGACTACCCCTGGTCCAGCCACTGCCATTATGTCGGCCGCCGCAGCGACAAACTGGTGACGCCGCACCCGTTGTGGTGGCAACTGGGCAACACGCCGTTCGCCCGGGAGGCGGCCTATCTGGAACTCGTCCAGTCGGGCATGGCGCCGGCCCAGGAGCGAGCGCTGACCGACTCGGCGTTGCGAGGCTGGGCCTTGGGCGAGCCCGACTATGTGGCCGATCTGCAGCGACGGACCGAGCGGCGCGTCACCAAGGCGCGGGCGGGACGTCCCTTCTCGGCCGGCAAGCAGGAGATTTGATCTGTCCCCAATTAGTCCTGTCGAGCTCGGCGCATGAATTAATTGGAATCTGACCCCAATTGTTTTGCTTGGCAGTCTTGTTGCGCTGCAGTATTCTCCCGGGTTCCCCCTTAGACCAGCAGGAGTGCGCCCATGACGACGGCGGCCGAGATTTCCCATTTGCAAGCACATGGCCTGTACGCCGCCGACCACGAGCACGACGCGTGCGGCGTCGGCTTCGTCGCGCACATCAAGGGCGAGAAGAGCCACGGCATCATCCAGCAGGCGCTGAAGATCCTGGAGAACCTCGACCATCGGGGCGCCGTGGGCGCGGACAAGCTGATGGGCGACGGGGCCGGCATCCTGATCCAGATGCCCGACGCGCTGTACCGCGAGGAAATGGCCCGGCACGGCGTCGAACTGCCGCCGCCCGGCGAGTACGGCGTCGGCATGATCTTCCTGCCCAAGGAGCACGCCTCGCGGCTGGCCTGCGAGCAGGAACTGGAGCGGGCCGTGAAGGCCGAGGGCCAGGTCCTGCTCGGCTGGCGTGACGTACCGGTCGACCGCGCCATGCCGATGTCGCCGGCGGTGCGCGGCAAGGAACCGATCATCCGGCAGATCTTCATCGGCCGCGGCGCCGACGTGATCGTCCAGGATGCGCTGGAACGCAAGCTGTACGTGATCCGCAAGACGGCCAGCGCCGCGATCCAGAACCTGCACCTGAAGCACAGCAAGGAGTACTACGTTCCGAGCATGTCGAGCCGGACCGTCGTGTACAAGGGCCTGTTGCTGGCCGATCAGGTCGGCACCTACTACCTGGATCTGAAGGATCCGCGCTGCGTGTCGGCCCTCGGCCTGGTGCACCAGCGCTTCTCCACCAACACCTTCCCCGAGTGGCCGCTGGCCCACCCGTACCGGTACGTCGCCCACAACGGCGAGATCAACACCGTGAAGGGCAATTACAACTGGATGAAGGCGCGCGAGGGCGTGATGTCGTCGCCGGTGCTGGGCCCGGACCTGAAGAAGCTGTACCCGATCAGCTTCCCGACCCAGTCCGACACGGCCACGTTCGACAACTGCCTCGAACTGCTGACCATGGCCGGCTATCCGCTGAGCCAGGCGGTGATGATGATGATCCCCGAGCCGTGGGAGCAGCACACGCTGATGGACGAGCGCCGCAAGGCCTTCTACGAATACCACGCTGCCATGCTGGAGCCCTGGGACGGCCCGGCCTCGATCGTGTTCACCGACGGCCGCCAGATCGGCGCCACCCTGGACCGCAACGGCCTGCGTCCCTCCCGCTACTGCGTCACCGACGACGACCTCGTGATCATGGGTTCCGAGTCCGGCGTGCTGCCGGTGCCCGAGGACAAGATCGTGCGCAAGTGGCGCCTGCAGCCCGGCAAGATGTTCCTGATCGACCTGGAGCAGGGCCGCATGATCGACGACGAGGAGGTCAAGGCCACCCTCGCCAACAGCAAGCCCTACAAGCAGTGGATCGAGAACCTGCGCATCAAGCTCGACGACCTGTCCGACACGTCGGGGAAGGTGCCGTACAGCGAGGTCGAACTGCTCGACCGGCAGCAGGCCTTCGGCTACACGCAGGAAGACATCAAGTTCCTGATCTCGCCGATGGCACAGGCCGGCGAGGAAGGCATCGGCTCGATGGGCAACGACAGCCCGCTGGCCGTGCTGTCGTCGAAGAACAAGCCGCTGTACAACTACTTCAAGCAGTTGTTCGCGCAGGTGACCAACCCGCCGATCGACCCGATCCGCGAGGCGATCGTGATGTCGCTGGTGTCCTTCATCGGTCCCAAGCCGAACCTGCTGGACATCAACCAGGTCAACCCGCCGATGCGGCTGGAGGTGAGCCAGCCGGTGCTGGACTTCGCCGACATGCAGAAGCTGCGCGACATCGACAAGCAGACGCAGGGCAAGTTCCGCAGCTACACCCTGGACATCACCTATCCGTTCGAGTGGGGCCAGGAAGGCGTCGAGGCCAAGCTGGCGTCGCTCAATGCCGAGGCGGTCGACGCGATCAAGGGCGGCAAGAACATCCTGATCATCAGTGACCGGGCCGTCGGCCCCAAGCGGGTGGCGATCCCGGCGCTGCTGGCGCTGTCGTCCGTGCACCAGCACCTGGTGCGCGAGGGCCTGCGCACGACGGCCGGCCTGGTGGTCGAGACCGGGACGGCGCGCGAGGTGCACCACTTCGCCGTCCTCGCCGGCTATGGCGCGGAAGCAGTTCATCCTTACCTCGCGATGGAGACGCTGGTCTCCATCTGCGGCGACCTGCCGGGCAACCTGACGGCCGACAAGGCGATCTACAACTACGTCAAGGCGGTCGGCAAGGGCCTGTCGAAGATCATGTCCAAGATGGGCGTGAGCACGTACATGAGCTACTGCGGCGCCCAGCTGTTCGAAGCCATCGGCCTGAACGGCGACACGGTGGAGAAGTACTTCACCGGCACCGCCAGCCGGGTCCAGGGCATCGGCGTGTTCGAGATCGCCGAGGAGGCGATCCGCATGCACAGGGCCGCGTTCGGCGACGACCCGGTGCTGGCCACGATGCTCGACGCGGGCGGCGAGTACGCCTGGCGCACGCGCGGCGAGGAGCACATGTGGACGCCCGACGCGATCGCCAAGCTGCAGCACGCGGCGCGCGCCAACAACTGGAACACGTACAAGGAATACGCCCAGCTGATCAACGACCAGAGCCGCCGGCACATGACGCTGCGCGGGCTGTTCGAGTTCAGGATCGATCCGTCCAAGGCGATCTCCATCGACGAGGTCGAGCCCGCGAAGGAGATCGTCAAGCGCTTCGCCACCGGCGCGATGTCGCTGGGCTCGATCTCCACCGAGGCGCACACGACCTTGGCCGTGGCCATGAACCGCATCGGCGGCAAGAGCAACACCGGCGAGGGCGGCGAGGATCCGGCGCGCTACCGCCAGGAGCTCAAGGGCATTCCCATCAAGCAGGGCCAGACCATCGCGGACGTCATCGGACGCGAGGTGGTGGAGGTCGATTACCCGCTGAACGAGGGCGACTCGCTGCGCTCGCGCATCAAGCAGGTGGCCTCCGGCCGCTTCGGCGTGACGGCGGAATACCTGTCGTCGTCCGACCAGATCCAGATCAAGATGGCGCAGGGCGCCAAGCCGGGCGAGGGCGGGCAGCTGCCGGGCGGCAAGGTGTCCAAGTACATCGGCTTCCTGCGCCACTCGGTGCCGGGCGTCGGGCTCATTTCTCCCCCGCCGCACCACGACATCTATTCGATCGAGGACCTGGCGCAGCTGATCCACGACCTCAAGAACGTGGCGCCGCATGCTTCCATCAGCGTCAAGCTGGTGTCGGAAGTCGGGGTGGGCACCGTGGCCGCGGGCGTGGCCAAGTGCAAGAGCGACCACGTCGTGATCGCCGGCCATGACGGCGGCACCGGTGCGTCGCCGTGGTCGTCGATCAAGCACGCCGGCAGCCCGTGGGAGATCGGCCTGGCCGAGACCCAGCAGACGCTGGTGCTGAACAGGCTCAGGGGCCGGATCCGCGTGCAGGCCGACGGCCAGATGAAGACCGGCCGCGACGTCGCCATCGGCGCACTGCTCGGCGCCGACGAGTTCGGCTTCGCCACGGCGCCGCTGGTGGTCGAGGGCTGCATCATGATGCGCAAGTGCCACCTCAACACCTGCCCGGTGGGCGTGGCCACCCAGGACCCGGTCCTGCGCAGGAAGTTCTCCGGCAAGCCGGAGCATGTCGTCAACTACTTCTTCTTCGTCGCCGAGGAAGTGCGCCAGATCATGGCGCAGCTGGGCATCCGCACCTTCGACGACCTGATCGGCCGCAGCGACCTGCTCGACATGAAGAAGGGCATCGCGCACTGGAAGGCGAAGGGACTGGACTTCTCCCGACTGTTCGCGCGGCCGCAGGTGGCGGCGGACGTGCCGCGGTTCCACTGCGAGGAGCAGGAGCACGGCCTCGAGAAGAGCCTCGACCGCACCCTGATCGAGCGCTCGAAGGCGGCGATCGAGCGCGGCGAGGAGGTCTCCTTCATCGAGCGCGCCCGCAACGTCAACCGGTCGGTCGGCGCCATGCTGTCGGGTGCGCTCACCAAGGTGCACCCCGAGGGCCTGCCCGACGACACCATCCGCATCCAGCTGGAAGGCACGGGCGGCCAGTCGTTCGGCGCGTTCCTCGCCAAGGGCATCACGCTGTACCTGATCGGCGACGCGAACGACTACACCGGCAAGGGCCTGTCGGGCGGCCGCATCGTCGTGCGGCCCAGCATCGAGTTCCGCGGGCTGGCCACCCAGAACATCATCATCGGCAATACGGCGCTGTACGGGGCGACCACTGGCGAGGCCTTCTTCTGCGGCGTGGCCGGCGAGCGGTTCGCGGTGCGCCTGTCCGGCGCCACGGCGGTGGTCGAGGGCACCGGCGACCATGGCTGCGAGTACATGACCGGCGGCACCGTGGTGGTGCTCGGCAAGACCGGCCGCAACTTCGCGGCGGGCATGTCCGGCGGCATCGCCTACGTGTACGACGAGGACGGCCAGTTCGGCGCCCGCTGCAACACCGCGATGGTGTCGCTGGAGCCGGTGGCCACCGCGGCCGAACAGCAGGCGGGCACCCGGAGCCGGCTGCACAAGGACCAGACCGACGAAGCGCTGGTCAAGAAGCTGCTGCAGGACCACAACCGCTGGACCGGCAGCCGGCGCGCGCGCGAGTTGCTCGACAACTGGGCCGTCGCGCGCACCAGGTTCGTGAAGGTGTTCCCGAACGAATACAAGCGCGCCCTCGCCGAGATGTACGAGCGCGAGGTGGAGGAGGCGAGCGCCGGCAGCAACGCGCAGGTCTCCATGAAGCGCGACAGCGTGGGCGTGGCCGCGGCCTGAGCGGGCGGCGCTAGGAACAGAGGAAGGACCGGCCCGCGGCCGGTCCGTCGCAAAGGAACATCATGGGAAAGATCACCGGCTTCATGGAATTCGAGCGGCTCGAGGAGGGCTACCGCCCGGTGCCGGAGCGCCTGAAGCACCACAAGGAGTTCGTCGTCCGGCTCACCGACGAGCAGGCAGGGGTCCAGGGGGCGCGCTGCATGGACTGCGGCACGCCGTTCTGCAACAGCGGCTGCCCGGTCAACAACGTCATTCCGGACTTCAACGACCTCGTGTACCGCCAGGACTGGAGGGACGCCTTCACGGTCCTCGACTCCACCAACAACTATCCCGAGTTCACCGGCCGCATCTGCCCGGCGCCGTGCGAGGCGGCGTGCACGCTGAACATCAACGACGACGCGGTGGGCATCAAGTCGATCGAGCACGCGATCATCGACAAGGCCTGGGAGCAGGGCTGGGTGCAGCCGAAGCTCGCCAGGGTCAGGACCGGCAAGAAGGTCGCCGTGGTCGGCTCCGGGCCGGCGGGCATGGCAGCGGCCCAGCAACTGGCCCGTGTCGGCCATGACGTGACGCTGTTCGAGAAGAACGACCGCGTCGGCGGCCTGCTGCGCTACGGCATCCCTGACTTCAAGCTGGAGAAGGCCCACATCGACCGGCGGGTCGAGCAGATGAAGGCCGAGGGCGTCGCCATCCGCACCGGCGTCATGGTCGGCAAGCTGCCCAAGGGCTCCAGGGTCACCAACTGGGCCAAGGAGACGATCTCGCCGGAGGAACTGCGCCAGCAGTTCGATGCCGTGGTGCTCACGGGGGGCGCCGAGCAGTCGCGCGATCTGCCGGTGCCTGGGCGTGAGCTCGACGGCATCCATTTCGCGATGGAGTTCCTGCCGCAGCAGAACAAGGTGAATGCCGGCGACAAGGTCAAGGGCCAGCTGCGGGCCGACGGCAAGCGGGTCATCGTCATCGGGGGCGGCGACACCGGCTCCGACTGCGTGGGCACCAGCAACCGCCACGGCGCCAAGAGCGTCATCCAGTTCGAGCTGATGCCGATGCCGCCGCAGCAGGAGAACAAGGATCTGACCTGGCCCTACTGGCCGTACAAGCTGCGCACCAGTTCCAGCCACGAGGAAGGCTGCGAGCGCGAATTCGCGATCGCCACCAAGGAGTTCGTCGGCGAGAACGGCAAGGTCACCGGCCTGAAGACGGTCCAGCTCGAGTGGAAGGACGGCAAGATGGCCGAGGTGCCCGGCACCGAGAAGGTGTACCAGGCCGACCTGGTGCTGCTGGCCATGGGCTTCGTGAGTCCGGTCGCGACCATCCTGGAAGGATTCGGCGTCGACAAGGACAACCGTGGCAACGCCAAGGCGACGACCGATTTCGACGGCGGCTACGCCACCAGCGTGCCCGGCGTCTTCGCCGCCGGCGACATGCGGCGCGGCCAGTCGCTGGTGGTCTGGGCCATCCGGGAAGGACGCCAGGCGGCGCGCGCCGTCGACGAGTACCTCATGGGTTTCAGCGACCTGCCGCGCTGACGGCCGCTCGCGGCGCCGGTGCCCGGGCGCCGGCGGCCGGAACGGCGACGGCGGATGAGCGCGTCCGGGGAAACCCGTATCATCCGGGTTCCCCCATACACCGCCGGGTACCGAACCCGGCCAACCCCGCCGGATGACCGACTCCGACCCCACGGCGCTCGTGGAATGTCGCCACCTCAGCTTTGGCTACGGCGAGCGTACCGTCCTTGAGGACATCTCGCTGACCGTGCCGCGCGGCAAGGTCACGGCGCTCATGGGTGCGTCCGGCGGCGGCAAGACGACCATCCTGCGGCTGATCGGCGGACAGGTGCGGGCGCAGCGCGGGGAGGTGCTGTTCGACGGCCAGGACGTGGGGCGGCTGGATCGGTCCGGGCTGTATGCCGTGCGCCGCCGCATGGGCATGCTGTTCCAGTTCGGCGCGCTGTTCACCGACCTGAGCGTCTTCGACAACGTGGCCTTTCCGCTGCGCGAACACACCAGCCTGCCCGAGGCGCTGGTGCGCGACATCGTGCTCATGAAGCTCAACGCCGTCGGATTGCGCGGCGCGCGGGACCTCATGCCGTCGCAGATCTCCGGCGGCATGGCACGGCGGGTGGCCCTTGCCAGGGCGATCGCCCTGGACCCGGACCTGGTCATGTACGACGAGCCCTTTGCGGGGCTGGACCCGATTTCCCTCGGCACCGCCGCCCAGCTCATCCGCCGCCTGAACGACACCCTGGGGATCACCAGCCTCGTGGTGTCGCACGACCTGGAGGAGGTGTTCGCGATCGCCGACCAGGTGATCGTGCTGGCCAACGGCCGGATCGCCGCGCAAGGCACGCCCGCCGAGGTGATGCAGTCGAGCGACCCGCTGGTCGACCAGTTCGTGCACGCGCGGCCGGACGGGCCGGTGCACTTCCACTATCCGGGTCCGAGCGTGGCCGAGGACTTCGGCGGAGGGTTCCGCGGATGATGGACTGGTTGCACCCGGCCGCCATCGGCCGCGCCATCCGGCTCAAGCTCGCCGACCTGGGCCGCGGCGCCCGGTTGTTCATGCGCCTGGCGGCCATGTTCGGCGCGAGCATGCGCCGTTTCGGCCTGGTGCGCGACCAGGTGCACTTCCTGGGCAACTATTCGCTGGCGATCATCACCGTCTCGGGCCTGTTCGTCGGCTTCGTCCTGGCGCTCCAGGGCTATTACATCCTGCAGCGCTACGGCTCGTCCGAGGCGCTCGGGCTGATGGTGGCGCTCAGCCTGCTGCGCGAACTCGGGCCCGTGATCACCGCCCTGCTGTTCGCCGGCCGCGCGGGCACCTCGCTCACGGCCGAAATCGGCCTCATGAAGGCTGGCGAGCAGCTCAGCGCCATGGAGATGATGGCCGTGGACCCGGTGCGCCGCGTGCTCGCGGCGCGCTTCTGGGGCGGCGTCATCGCGATGCCCTTGCTGGCCGCCGTCTTCAGCGCCGTGGGCGTGGTCGGCGGCTGGGTGGTCGGCGTCCTGATGATCGGCGTCGACCCGGGCGCGTTCTGGGGCCAGATGCAGGGCGGCGTCGACATCTGGAAGGATGTCGGCAACGGTGTCGTCAAGAGCATCGTCTTCGGCGTCACCGTCACCTTCGTGGCGGTCCTCGAGGGATTCGAGGCGCAGGCCACGCCCGAAGGGGTGTCGCGGGCGACCACCCGCACCGTGGTGGTTTCATCGCTGGCCGTGCTGGGGCTCGACTTCATGCTGACGGCCCTGATGTTCAGCATTTAAGGAGAAACGAGATGGAACGCTCCAGGAGCGACGTATGGGTGGGGCTGTTTGTCCTGGTGGGGGCGGCGGCCATCCTGTTCCTGGCCCTGCAGTCGGCCAACCTGCTGTCGCTGAGCTTCCAGTCCACCTACCAGGTGGTCGCCAGGTTCGACAACATCGGCGGACTCAAGCGGCAGGCGGCCGTCAAGAGCGCGGGCGTCGTGGTCGGAAGGGTGGAGGCCATCACGTTCGACGACAAGAGCTACCAGGCCCGCGTGACCCTGGCGCTGGAAGACCGCTATGCCTTTCCCAAGGACAGTTCCCTCAAGATCCTGACCAGCGGACTGCTGGGCGAGCAGTACATCGGCATCCAGGCCGGCGCCGAAGAGAAGAACCTCGCGGCAGGCGATACGATCACCGCGACCCAGTCCGCCGTCGTGCTGGAGAACCTGATCGGACAGTTCCTGTACAACAAGGCGGCCGACGCCAGTGCACCGCCCGCCAAGAAATGACCATCATGTGCCTGAGTTCTTCGACCGCCCTGCGGCGGGCCATTCTGGCGGCGGCCTGCGCGCTCGCGCTGGCTTCCATGGCGGGCTGCGCGAGCGGCCCGAACGCGAATCCGCGCGACCCGTTCGAGCCTTTCAACCGGAAGATGCTCGAATTCAACGAGGCGGTGGACTCCGTCGCGCTCAAGCCCGCGGCGACGGCCTATCGCAACACGGTGCCGCCGCTCGCGCGCACGGGCGTCAACAACTTCTTCAGCAACATGCGCGACCTCTGGTCGGGCGTCAACAGCCTGCTGCAGCTGAAGTTCCACAACGCGGCGGAGAACTTGCTGCGCTTCGAGGTGAACACCGTGTTCGGTTTCGCCGGCATCCTCGACATCGCCAGCGAGATGAACATCGAGCGCCACACCGAGGACCTGGGGCAGACGCTCGGGCGCTGGGGCGTGCCGGCCGGCCCCTACCTGATGCTGCCGTTCTTCGGTCCGTCGACGGTCCGGGACGCGATCGCATTGCCGGCGGACCGGCGCGCCGATCCGCTGGCGAGCGTCGAAGGCTGGGACGCGCGGTGGTCGCTCTACGTGCTGCGCGCCGTGGACACTCGGGCCAATCTGCTGCGAGTCACCGCCGTGGTGGGCGAGGCGGCCCTGGACAAGTACAGCTTCACGCGGGACGCGTACCTGCAGCGCCGCCGCGCGGAAATCTTCGAAGCCAGGCCGTCCGCCGGCGACGGGAAGGAACCGCCGGCCGGGCGCGACGGATCGGGCGAACTGGGGCAGGATGGCTATGTGCCGCCGGAGCCGGAAGCCGCTCCCGCGCCGGCCCGGTAGTTGCAGGCTGTTGCATGGGCTGGCCCAGCCGGCCGGAACCGCGCGGCGCGACGCGGTTCCAATCGGAACAATCGCGGTGTGCCACCGCGGAAAGGAAATGAAATGAAGAGACGTGATCTGGGCCGGCTGGCCGCCGGCATCCTGGCCCTGGCCGCGCTGGCGGGCCTGCCGACGCTGGCCGCCGCATCGGATGAGGCCCCCGACGCCATGATCAAGCGGCTGTCGAACGAGGTGCTGGACGCGATCAGGAGCGACAAGGCGATCAAGGCGGGCGACACCCAGCGCATCATCACGCTGGTCGACAGCAAGATCATGCCGAACGTGAACTTCCAGCGCATGACGGCGGCCGCCGTCGGCCCGGCATGGCGCCAGGCGACGCCCGAGCAGAAGAAGCGGCTGCAGGAAGAATTCAAGACGCTGCTGGTGCGCACCTATGCCGGGGCGCTGGCGCAGGTCGACGACCAGACCATCAGCATCAAGCCGCAGCGCAGCGCGCCGGAGGACACCGACGTCGTGGTGCGCAGCGAGATCCGGGGCAAGGGCGAGCCGATCCAGCTCGAATACCGCCTCGAGAAGACCCCGGGCCAGGGGGCCGGCTGGCGCATCTACAACCTGAACGTGCTGGGCGTGTGGCTGGTTGAAACCTACCGCAGCCAGTTCGCGCCCGAGATCAACTCGAAGGGCGTCGACGGGCTGATCGCCACGCTGCAGGAACGCAACAAGTCCAATGCCGCCCGCAAAGGCTGAAGCCGGGGCGGCGCGGGCGCTCGACATGCTGGTGCTGCCGGCCCGGATCACCCACGAACAGGCCGGCCCCTGCGCCCGGATGCTGGCGCAGGCGCTGCGGGCGCAAACGGGTTCGGCCGTCGTCGCCGACGCCGGGCCGCTCGGACAATTCGACTCCTCGGCCCTGGCCGTGCTGCTCGAATGCCGGCGGGAGGCGCTCGCGCTGGGCAAGAGCTTTTCGGTGAGCCGCCTGCCGGCCCGCCTGCGCGAGCTTGCCACCTTGTACGGCGTCGGCGAACTGCTGCCCGCGGCGCCGTAGGACCTCTTCCCGTCGCGCGGGCGGCACCGGGGCCGGCTGGCTAAAATCGTGGGTTCCGATGCCCGCGATCTCCTTCCAGTCCGTCTCCAAGACCTATCCGGTCGCCCGCGGCGGAGCGCTGCGGGCCCTCGACGACGTCAGTTTCGACATCCAGGAAGGCGAGTTCTTCGGCCTGCTGGGGCCCAACGGCGCCGGCAAGACCACCTTGATCAGCGTCCTGGCCGGCCTGGTCCGGCCGACGTCCGGGCGCGTCGCGGTGCGCGGCTTCGACGTGCAGTCGCAGTACGCCGATGCCCGGCGGCAGCTGGGCGTGGTGCCGCAGGAACTCGTGTTCGACCCGTTCTTCAACGTGCGCGAGACGCTGCGGATCCAGTCGGGGTATTTCGGCGTCGCCGGCAACGACGCATGGATCGACGAGCTGCTGGGCAGCCTCGGGTTGGCCGACAAGGCCGACGCGAACATGCGCCAGCTCTCGGGCGGCATGAAGCGGCGCGTGCTGGTGGCGCAGGCGCTGGTGCACAAGCCGCCCGTGATCGTGCTCGACGAGCCGACGGCCGGCGTGGACGTCGAGCTGCGCCAGACGCTGTGGCAGTTCATCGCCCGCCTCAACAAGCAGGGCCATACCGTGCTGCTGACGACGCACTACCTGGAAGAGGCGGAGGCGCTGTGCGGCCGCATCGCGATGCTCAAGTCCGGCCGGGTGGTGGCGCTGGAGCGCACCAGCGAGCTGCTGCGGGCCGCCTCCAGCAACGTGCTGCGCTTCAAGGTCGACGGCGAACTGCCGCCGCAGTTCGCGGCGAACGCGCGCATCACGGGGCGCATCGTCCAGCTGCCCGTCCACGACGCATTCGAGATCGAGCGCTACCTGGCCGCGGTCCGGGAGGCCGGCCTGCGGGTCGAGGACGTCGAGATCCGCAAGGCGGACCTCGAGGACGTGTTCCTGGACGTCATGTCGCAGCACAGCCCGCAGGCGGTGGCGGCATGACCGGCTGGCGGACGCTGTTCTACAAGGAAGTGCTGCGCTTCTGGAAGGTGAGCTTCCAGACCGTGGCGGCCCCGGTGCTCACGGCCGTGCTGTACATGCTGATCTTCGGCCACGTGCTGCAGGACCATGTCAAGGTCTACGACAAGGTGAGCTACACCGCTTTCCTGGTGCCGGGGCTCGTGATGATGAGCGTGCTGCAGAACTCGTTCGCGAACAGCTCCTCCTCGCTGATCCAGAGCAAGATCATGGGCAGCCTGGTGTTCGTGCTGCTGGCGCCGCTGTCGCACTGGAGCTGGTTCGTGGCGTACGTCGCCTCCTCGGTCGCCCGCGGCCTGGCCGTGGGCCTGGGCGTGTTCGCGGTGACGGCGCTCTTCGGCCAGCCGGGTTTCGTCGCGCCGCTGTGGATCGTCGTCTTCGCCGTGCTCGGTGCGTCCATGCTGGGGGCGCTGGGCGTCATTGCCGGGCTGTGGGCCGAGAAGTTCGACCAGATGGCGGCCTTCCAGAACTTCATCATCATGCCGATGACGTTCCTCTCGGGCGTGTTCTACTCGATCCATTCCCTGCCGGCGTTCTGGCAGGACGTGAGCCATCTCAACCCGTTCTTCTACATGATCGACGGCTTCCGCTACGGCTTCTTCGGCGTCAGCGACGTGTCCCCGTGGCTGAGCCTCGGGATCGTGGCGACCGCCTTCGCCGCGGTGAGCGCCGTCGCCGTCCATCTGCTGCGCATCGGCTACAAGATCCGGAGCTAGCCCCCCGGCCGCCACACCTCACCATGACTGCTGACGAACTGAAATCCATCATCAGCGCCGCGCTGCGCTGCGACCACATCGACGTCGACGGCGACGGCCGGCACTGGACCGCGCTGGTCGTCTCGCCCGAGTTCGAAGGCAAGCGGTCAATCCAGCGCCACCAGCGCGTGTTCGCCACCCTGGGCACGCGGATGAAGACCGACGAGGTGCACGCGCTGTCGATCCACGCGCTGACGCCTGCCGAGTGGCAGAAGGCCCAGGAAGGCTGAAGCGCGTATGGACAAGCTCCTGATCCGCGGCGGGCGGCAGCTGCAGGGCGAGGTGCGCATCTCGGGTGCCAAGAACGCCGCGCTGCCGGAACTGTGCGCGGCCCTGCTGACCGACCAGCCGGTGGTGCTGGAAAACGTCCCGCGCCTGCAGGACGTGGCGACCATGCTCACGCTGATCCGCAACATGGGCGTGAAGGTGGAACGCGGCGACGACGGCACAGTGCGCATCGACGCTTCGCAGCTGAGTTCCCCGGAGGCGCCGTACGAGCTCGTGAAGACGATGCGCGCCTCGGTGCTCGCGCTGGGCCCGCTCCTCGCCCGCTTCGGGGAGGCGACGGTGTCGCTGCCCGGCGGGTGCGCGATCGGCTCGCGCCCGGTGGACCAGCACATCAAGGGCATGCAGGCCATGGGCGCCGAGATCGTCGTCGAACACGGCTACATCATCGCCAAGCTGCCGAAGGACCGCGAGCGCCTGCACGGGGCGAGCATTCGCACCGACATGGTGACCGTGACCGGCACCGAGAATTTCCTGATGGCCGCCACCCTCGCCGAGGGCGAGACCGTCCTCGAGAACGCCGCGCAGGAGCCGGAGATCACCGACCTGGCCGAGATGCTGATCGCGATGGGGGCCCGCATCGAGGGCCACGGCACCAGCCGCATCGTGGTGCGGGGCGTCGAGAAGCTGCACGGCTGCACGCACCGCGTGGTCGCCGACCGCATCGAGGCCGGCACCTTCCTGTGCGCGGTGGCGGCTACCGGCGGCGACGTGGTCTTGCGCCATGGCCGCGCCGACCATCTGGAAGCGGTGATCGACAAGCTGCGCGAGGCCGGTGCCAGCGTCAACGCCGTGGAAGACGGGATCCACCTGCATGCGCAGGGACGGCTCGCGCCGCAGAGTTTCCGCACCAGCGAGTACCCCGGTTTCCCGACCGACATGCAGGCGCAGTTCATGGTGCTCAACGCGATCGCCGACGGGCCGTCGAAGGTGACCGAGACCATCTTCGAGAACCGGTTCATGCACGTCAACGAACTGGTGCGCCTGGGCGCCTGCATCCAGGTCGACGGCAAGTTCGCGCTGATCGAAGGCGTCGAGCGGCTGTCCGGCGCCACGGTGATGGCCACCGACCTGCGCGCCTCGGCGAGCCTGGTGATCGCCGGGCTGGTGGCCGAGGGCGAGACCCTGGTGGACCGCATCTACCACCTGGACCGCGGCTACGACCAGATGGAAGCCAAGTTGCGCGGGATCGGCGCCGACATCGAACGGGTGAAATGAATGAACCCCTACGCTCGTCACTGCGTGTACTCGCTGCCCCCGGAGGGGGCTTCAGCCTCCTTGAGGCGGCTCGGCGGAGGCTGACATGATCACACTCGCCTTGTCCAAGGGCCGGATTTTCGAGGAGACCGTGCCGCTGCTGCACGCCGCGGGGATCGAAGTGCTGGACGACCCCGAACGCTCCCGCAAGCTGATCCTGGCGACCAACCGGCCCGAGGTGCGCGTCGTGATCGTGCGCGCCACCGACGTGCCGACCTACGTGCAGTACGGTGGTGCCGACCTCGGGGTCACCGGGCTGGACACCCTGATCGAGCACGGCGCGAGCTGGGGCGGCGGCGCCGGCCTGTACCAGCCGCTGGACCTCGGCATCGCGAAGTGCCGCGTGAGCGTGGCCGTGCGTGCCGATTTCGACTACGCCACGGCCGTGCGCCAGGGCTCGCGGCTGCGGGTCGCGACCAAGTACGTGAACATCGCGCGCGAGTTCTTCGCCGCCAAGGGCGTGCACGTCGACCTGATCAAGCTGTACGGCAGCATGGAACTGGCGCCGCTCACCGGGCTGGCCGACGCGATCGTGGACCTGGTGTCCACCGGCAACACGCTCAAGGCGAACCAGCTGGTGGAAGTCGAGCGGATCATGGACATCAGTTCCCGGCTGGTCGTGAACCAGGCGTCGCTGAAGCTCAAGCAGCAGGCGATTCGCGGGGTGATCGACGCGTTCACCGCGGCCACGAAGGGAAGGGCGGCATGACGGTGACAGCCACGCCGCTGCGCCTCGCCACCGCCGACGCCGGTTTCGAGCGTGCGTTCGGCGAGCGCCTGCACTGGTCGGCCGAGACCGACGCGCAGGTGGAGCAGGCCACCGCCGGCATCCTGGCCGACGTGCGCCGGCGCGGCGACGAGGCCGTGCTCGAATACACCAGGCGCTTCGATGCCCTCGACGCGGCGGCGCTGTCCGACCTGGAACTGACCGCGTCCGAACTGGAGCGCGCCTTCGACGGCCTGCCGGAGCGGCAGCGCGCGGCCCTGGAAGCGGCAGCGCAGCGCGTGCGCAGCTATCACGAGGCGCAGCGCCGCGCGAGCGGAGAAAGCTGGAGCTACCGCGATGCGGACGGCACCTTGCTCGGGCAGAAGGTGACGCCGCTGGACCGGGTCGGCATCTACGTGCCGGGCGGCAAGGCCGCCTATCCGTCGTCGGTGCTGATGAACGCGCTTCCCGCGCAGGTGGCCGGCGTGCCGGAAATCGTCATGGTGGTGCCCACGCCGCGCGGCGAGCGCAACCCGCTGGTGCTGGCGGCGGCCCACGTGGCCGGCGTCCACCGCGTGTTCCGCATCGGTGGCGCGCAGGCGGTGGGCGCACTCGCCTACGGCACGCAGACCGTGCCGCGGGTGGACAAGATCACGGGTCCCGGCAATGCCTATGTGGCCAGCGCCAAGCGGCGCGTGTTCGGGCAGGTCGGCATCGACATGATCGCCGGGCCGAGCGAGATCCTGGTGCTGGCCGACGGCACCACGCCAGCCGACTGGGTGGCCATGGACCTGTTCTCGCAGGCCGAGCACGACGAGCTCGCGCAGAGCATCCTGCTGTGTCCCGACGCCGCCTACATCGACCAGGTGCAAGCGGCCATCGACCGGCTGCTGCCGCAGATGCCGCGGGCGAACATCATCGCGGCATCGCTGAACGGCCGCGGCGCGCTGATCCACACGCGCAGCATGGAGGAGGCGTGCGAGATCAGCAACCGCGTCGCGCCCGAGCACCTGGAGATCGCCAGCGGCGATCCGCACCGCTGGGAGCCGCTGCTGCGGCATGCGGGCGCGATCTTCCTGGGCGCCTTCACCAGCGAATCGCTGGGCGACTACTGCGCCGGCCCCAACCACGTGCTGCCGACCAGCAGCACGGCCCGCTTTTCCAGTCCGCTGGGGGTGTACGACTTCCAGAAGCGCAGCAGCCTGATCGAGGTCAGCGAGGCCGGCGCGCAGACGCTCGGCGCCATTGCATCCGAGCTCGCGCACGGGGAAGGCCTGCAGGCGCACGCCCGCGCCGCCGAAATGAGATTGAAACGATGAACGCATTGCCCGAGCGCCTGCAGCGCCTGATCCGCCATGACGTGCAGGGGCTGCATGCCTACGCCATCCAGCCGTCGGCGGGGATGGTCAAGCTCGACGCGATGGAGAACCCGTACCGGATGCCGCCCGGGTTGCGGGCGCAGCTGGGCGAGCGGCTGGCCGCGCTGGCGCTGAACCGGTATCCCGGCGAGCGCATCCACGAGCTGCGGGCGGCGCTGGCGGCCCACGCCGGTATGCCGGACGGCTTCGAGCTGATGCTGGGCAACGGCTCGGACGAGCTGATCTCGATGATCGCGATGGCCTGCGACGTGCCCGGCGCCGGAATCCTGGCGCCGGTGCCCGGTTTCGTGATGTACGCGATGAGCGCCCAGCTGCAGGGGCTGAAGTTCACGGGCGTGCCGCTGACGGCGGATTTCGAACTCGACGAGGGCGCGATGCTGGCGGCGATCGAACGCGAGCGTCCATCGGTGATCTATCTGGCGTATCCCAACAACCCGACGGCCAACCTCTGGGACGACGGGGCGATCGAGCGGATCGTGCAAGCGGCGCCGGGGCTGGTGGTGATCGACGAGGCGTACCAGCCGTTCGCCAGCCGCAGCTACCTCGACCGCCTGTCGCGCCACGACCATGTGCTGCTGATGCGGACCATGAGCAAGTTCGGCCTCGCCGGCGTCCGCATCGGCTACCTCATCGGCCGCCGGCCGTTGATTGCCGAGCTGGAGAAGGTGCGTCCGCCGTACAACGTCAGCGTCCTCAATTGCGAGACGGCGCTGTTCGCCCTGGAGCATGCGGACGTGTTCGCCGCGCAGGCGGCCGAGATCCGCGCGCAGCGGGCTGTCCTGCAGGCCGCGCTCGCCCGCTTGCCCGGGGTCAGAGCGTGGCCCAGCGATGCGAACATGATCCTCGTGCGCGTGCCGGACGCGGCCCGCACCTTCGCCGGCCTCAAGGAACGCCGCGTCCTGGTGAAGAACGTTTCTACAATGCACCCATTGCTGGCCAACTGCCTGCGCCTGACCGTGGGGACTCCCGACGAGAACGCGCAGCTGCTCGCCGCCCTGCAGTCCACCTTATGAGCACTTCGCGTACCGCCGACAGCATCGTGAGCACCCCGCGCCGGGCGGAGGTGACGCGCGCCACCGCCGAAACCCGCATCACCGTCCGCCTCGACCTGGACGGCATGGGGCAGGGCCGTTTCGCGACCGGGATCGGCTTTTTCGACCACATGCTGGACCAGATCGCACGCCACGGGATGATCGACCTGGACGTCCAGGCCGAAGGCGATCTGCACATCGACGGCCACCACACGGTGGAAGACGTGGGGATCACCATCGGCCAGGCGGTGCACAAGGCCGTGGGCGACAAGAAGGGCATCCGCCGCTACGGCCATGCCTACGTGCCGCTGGACGAGGCGCTGTCGCGCGTGGTGATCGATTTCTCCGGTCGCCCCGGCCTGGTGATGAACGTGCCGTTCAAGAGCGGCATGATCGGCACCTTCGACAGCCAGCTGGCGCACGAGTTCTTCCAGGGCTTCGCCAACCACGCGTTCGTCACGCTGCACATCGACAACCTGCGCGGCGAGAACGCACATCACCAGTGCGAGACCGTGTTCAAGGCGTTCGGCCGGGCGCTGCGCATGGCGCTGGAGCTCGATCCCAGGTCCGCCGGCATCGTCCCCTCCACGAAAGGCTCGCTCTGACCAACCGGCCTTTCGAGCGCCTCGCGGCACCGGCGTGAGCTGAATTCGCATGAAGACAGTGGCAGTCGTCGACTATGGCATGGGCAACCTGCGCTCGGTGGCGCAGGCCGTACTGCACGTGGCGCAGGGCAGCGGATTCCAGGTGGTGGTGACCTCGCGGCCCGAGGACGTGCGCGCCGCCGAGCGCGTCGTGCTGCCGGGACAGGGCGCCATGCCGGACTGCATGCGCGAGCTGGCCGCGTCCGGCCTGCGGGCGTCGGTCCTCGAAGCGGCCGCCGAAAAGCCGCTGTTCGGCGTCTGTGTCGGCATGCAGATGCTGCTCGATCGCAGCGAAGAGGGGCCGACGGACGGCCTCGGCCTGGTCCACGGCGAGGTCCTGCGGTTCGACCTCGAGGGCCGGTTGCAGCCCGATGGCAGCCGCTACAAGGTGCCCCAGATGGGATGGAACCAGGTGTTCCAGACGCAGCCGCACCCGGTCTGGCAGGGCGTTCCCGACGCCAGCTACTTCTATTTCGTGCACAGTTACTACGCCCGCCCGTCCGATGCGCGCCACAGCGCCGGGCAGGCCGACTACGGCACGCGCTTTACCGCGGCCGTGGCGCGAGATAATATTTTTGCCACCCAGTTCCATCCCGAGAAGAGTGCCGACCAGGGGCTCGCCCTGTATCGCAACTTCCTGCACTGGACTCCCTGACCTCGACCCGCTGCTTCCGGCACCATGCTCCTCATCCCCGCGATCGACCTGAAAGACGGCCACTGCGTTCGCCTGCAGCAAGGCGACATGGCCCGCGCCACCACGTTCGGCGAGGACCCGGCGGCCATGGCGCGCCACTGGGTCACCAAGGGCGCGCGGCGCCTGCACCTGGTCGACCTGAACGGGGCCTTCGCCGGCAAGCCGCAGAACTACGCCGCGGTGAAGGCCATCCTCAAGGAAGTGGGCGACGAGATCCCGGTGCAGCTCGGCGGCGGCATCCGCGACCTGGACACCATCGAGAAATACATCGACGGCGGCCTGCGCTACGTGATCATCGGCACCGCCGCCGTGAAGAACCCCGGCTTCCTGCAGGATGCGTGCACCGCCTTCGGCGGCCACATCATCGTGGGCCTGGACGCCAGGGAAGGCAAGGTCGCCACCGACGGCTGGAGCAAGCTGACCGGCCACGAAGTGGTCGACCTGGCGCGCAAGTTCGAGGACTGGGGCGTCGAATCCATCATCTACACCGACATCGGCCGCGACGGCATGCTCACCGGCATCAACGTCGACGCCACGGTGAAACTGGCGCAGGCGCTGCACATCCCGGTGATCGCCTCCGGCGGACTGTCGGACATGGCCGACGTCGAGAAGCTGTGCGCCGTCGAGGACGAAGGCATCGAGGGCGTGATCTGCGGCCGTGCCATCTATTCCGGCGAACTCGATTTCGTCGCGGCCCAGGCCAAGGCCGACCAGCTCGGCAAGTGAAGGAGGCGCGGCCCTGCGCCGCCTGACGCCATGCTCGCCAAACGCATCATTCCCTGCCTCGACGTCACCGGCGGCCGGGTCGTCAAGGGCGTCAATTTCGTCGAATTGCGCGACGCCGGCGATCCGGTGGAGATCGCCGCCCGCTACAACGAGCAGGGGGCCGACGAACTCACCTTCCTGGACATCACCGCCACCAGCGACGACCGCGACCTGATCCTGCACATGATCGAGGCGGTGGCATCGCAGGTGTTCATCCCGCTCACCGTGGGGGGCGGCGTGCGGACCGTCGAGGACGTGCGGCGGCTGCTCAACGCCGGGGCGGACAAGACCAGTTTCAACTCGGCGGCCATCGCCAACCCGGACGTGATCTCGGCAGCGGCGGACAAGTACGGCTCCCAGTGCATCGTCGTGGCCATCGACGCCAAGCGGCGTGCCGGCGACGACGAGGCGCGCCGCGGCCCCGGCTGGGATGTGTACAGCCATGGCGGGCGCCGCAACACCGGCCTGGACGCACTGCGGTGGGCCACCGAGATGACGCGCCGCGGCGCCGGCGAGATCCTGCTGACCAGCATGGACCGGGACGGCACCAAGGCCGGCTTCGACCTCGCCCTGACGCGCACGATCAGCGATGCGGTGGCGGTGCCCGTGATCGCCTCGGGCGGCGTCGGCAACCTGGACCACCTGGCCGACGGCATCCAGCTCGGACACGCGGACGCGGTGCTGGCGGCGAGCATCTTCCACTACGGCGAATACACCGTGGGCCAGGCCAAGGCCCGCATGGCCGAGCGCGGGATCCCGGTACGCCTCTGAGCGGCGCTGCCGCCAGCGGCGGCATCCGTCACAATACCGGCATGGATTGGCTCGATCAGGTCAAGTGGGACGCGCAGGGGCTGGTGCCGGTCATCGCACAGGAGGCCGGCAGCAACGACGTGCTGATGCTCGCCTGGATGAACCGGGAGGCGCTGGGCAAGACCGTCGAGCTCGGTCGGGCCGTGTATTTCAGCCGCTCGCGCGGCAAGCTGTGGTTCAAGGGCGAGGAGTCCGGCCATGTGCAGACCGTGCACGAGGTGCGCCTGGACTGCGACAACGACGTCGTGCTGCTCAAGGTGACGCAGCAGGGGCACGATCCCTCCATCGCCTGCCATACCGGGCGCCACAGCTGCTTCTTCCAGGTGTACCGGGATGGCACGTGGCACCCGGTCGAACCGGTGCTGAAGGACCCGCAGGCGATCTACCGATGAACGCAATGGAACCACAGGATGGCGGCCAGGACGCGCTGCTCGAGCGGCTGGCCTCGGTCATCGAGAGTCGCAAGCCGGTGCACGGCGGCGACCCCGAGAAGAGCTACGTCGCCCGCCTGCTGCACCGCGGCCCGGATGCCTTTCTCAAGAAGATCGGCGAGGAGGCCACCGAGACCGTGATGGCCGCCAAGGACCTGGACGCGGCGGGCACGCCCGACGCCAGGCGCAAGCTGGTCGGCGAGGTGGCCGACCTCTGGTTCCACTGCATGATCGCCCTGGCCCACTACGGACTGCGGCCCGCCGACGTCGTCGCCGAACTGGTCCGCCGCGAGGGCACCAGCGGCATCGAGGAAAAGGCCATGCGCAAGACCAGGCAGCGCGACGGCGCCGGCGAGTAGGCGCGCCATGTCCGCTCCCTTCGACGCCGCGAAGACCCCCTCCGACCGCACGGTGATGCACGTGCTGTACGGGCTGCACACGATTTCCTGGGCCAGCATGGGCATGCTCGCCGTGATCGCACTGATCGTGAACTACATCAAGCGGGCCGACGAGCACGACCCGCTCTACCTGGCCCACCACAACTACATGATCGCCACCTTCTGGTGGACCGTCCTGTGGCTGGTCGTCACGGGGCCGCTGTGGCTGCTGTTCTTCGTCCCCGGGATGGTGGCCTACACCATCGTCGGGCTCTGGTACCTCTACCGTTGCCTGCGCGGCTGGCTGCGCTTCAACGATGCCCGCCTGCCCGCCTGACCCACTTCGCCGACCATGAGCGCCGCCGACCCCAATTGCGTCTTCTGCAAGATCGTGGAGGGAAAGATCCCCTCGCGCAAGGTGCACGAGGACGACGAGATCCTCGTCTTCCACGACATCCATCCCTGGGCGCCGGTGCATTTCCTGATGGTCCCCAAGCAGCACATCGCCTCCCTGGCGCAGGTCGGCCCCGGCCACGAGGCGCTGCTCGGACGGATGATGGCGCTGGCCCCGAAGCTGGCCCTCCAGGAGGGCTGCCGGCCGTATCCGCAGGGCGGGTACCGGATCGTGATCAACACCGGCGACGACGGCGGGCAGGAGGTCCATCACCTGCACATCCACGTCTTCGGGGGGCCGCGGCCCTGGCTCAAGGGCTGACCTGGGACGGGTCTTCCCCGGCGGCGCTGAACTTCTGCTGCCCGACTAGAATCCACAGGTTGTACGGGAGTCGGGATGCAACGCCACATCGGCCGTGCGCCTTTCGGGCGCGACTCCTCTTTCAATGAGGCCGCTCGGCCGGAGGTATAGACATGGGTTCATTTTCGATTTGGCACTGGTTGATCGTCCTGCTGATCATCGTGCTGGTGTTCGGCACCAAGAAGCTGAAGAACATCGGTTCGGATCTGGGTGGCGCCGTGAAGGGCTTCAAGGACGGCATCCGCGACGGTGCCGCGCCGGACCAGCCGGCGCCGCCTGCCGGCCAGGTGACCGCCTCCTCGCAACCCGCCGCCGACAAGACCACCATCGACGTCGAAGCCAGGAACAAGTCCTGAAGCGCGCCTTCGGCGCCCGCCCGCCCCGACCCGCCATGGCGGCGCGGGCGGCCTTCGCGGGGCATGGCCCCGACCTGACACACGCATGATTGATCTCGGCATCGAGAAACTGCTGGTGATCGGCGCCGTGGCGCTGATCGTCATCGGCCCGGAGAAACTGCCGCGCGTCGCGCGGACCGTGGGCACGTTGCTGGGCAAGGCGCAGCGCTATGTCGCGGACGTCAAGGCCGAAGTCAACCGCTCGATCGAGCTCGAAGAGCTCAAGAAGATGAAGGAGACCGTGGAGACGGCCGCCCGCGACGTGGAAGCAGCCGCGCGCGACGTCGAGAGTTCGCTGCAGACCACCGCCACGGACCTGGAGCGGTCCTGGGATGGCAGCTCGACCGATGCGGCGGGCGCCCTGGCGCCGCCGCTGTCCTATCCCGAATACCGCCACCCGAAGAAGAAGTGGCGGATCAAGCAGGGCGCCACGCCCGGCTGGTACAAGGCGCGCAACGGCATCCGCACCAGGGCGCTGTCCGGCGCGGCGCGGGTCGCCCGGTACCGCCCCCACAAGTTCAACTGATGTCCGAGCGCAACCAAGAAGACGAGCTCGCGGGTACCGAGCAGCCATTCGTCGCCCACCTCGTCGAGCTGCGCGACCGGCTCATCAAGGCCATGATCGCGATCGGCATCGTGGCCGGCGTGCTCGCCCTGTACCCCGGCCCCGGCGCGCTGTACGACCTGCTGGCGGCGCCGCTGGTGGCCCACCTGCCCAAGGGCGCGACGCTGATCGCTACGTCGGTGATCTCGCCGTTCCTGGTGCCGCTCAAGATCCTGCTGATGGCGGCCTTCCTGATCGCCTTGCCGGTGGTGCTGTACCAGGTGTGGGCCTTCGTCGCCCCCGGCCTGTACTCCCACGAGAAGAAGCTGGTGCTGCCGCTGGTCGTCTCCAGCACCATCCTGTTCTTCATCGGCGTGGCGTTCTGCTATTTCTTCGTGTTCGGGCAGGTGTTCTCCTTCATCCAGAGCTTCGCGCCCAAGAGCATCACCGCCGCGCCGGACATCGAGGCCTATCTCAGCTTCGTGCTGACCATGTTCATCGCCTTCGGGCTGGCGTTCGAGGTGCCGATCGTGGTCGTCGTGCTGGCGCGCATGGGGTTCGTGACGATCGCCAAGCTGAAGGACTTCCGCCCGTATTTCATCGTCACCGCGTTCATCATCGCCGCGGTGGTGACGCCGCCGGACGTGGTGTCGCAGCTGGCGCTGGCCGTTCCGATGGTGGTGCTGTATGAAATCGGGATCTGGGCCGCCCAGCTGTTCATCAAGCACACCAAGGCGCCGGAGGAGAAGGAAACCGCCGCGGCGGAGTGACGCCGCGCGCGCCGGCGGCGTTCAGCGTTCGCGCGGAATCCGTGGCGGCCGCGGCCGCAGGCCCGGGGTGACGTTCAGTTGCAGGTGGTCGCCGCGGCGCAGCACGCGGAAGGCGGCGGCTTCGCCGGGTTTGAGCGCCGCCACCCTCGTCAGCAGTTCCGAGACGTTGGAGATCTGCTTGCCGCCGACTTCCACGATCACGTCGCCCGGACGGATGCCGGCCTGGGCGGCAGGCCCGTTCTGCAGCACGCCGGTGATGAGAACGCCGCGCTCGGCCTTGACGCCGAAGGTCTGCATCAGTTCCGGCGACAGGTCCGCCGGCTCCACCCCGATCCAGCCGCGGCGCACGACGCCTTCCTTGACGATGCCTTCCAGCACCAGCTTGGCGGTCGACACCGGAATCGCGAACCCGATGCCCATGCTGCCGCCCGAGCGCGAGTAGATCGCCGTGTTGATGCCCATCAGGTTGCCGTTGACGTCGACCAGGGCGCCGCCCGAATTGCCCGGATTGATCGCCGCATCGGTCTGGATGAAGTTCTCGAAGGTATTGATGCCGAGCTGGTTGCGGCCCAGCGCGCTCACGATCCCGCTGGTGACCGTCTGGCCCACGCCGAAGGGATTGCCGATCGCCAGCACCAGGTCGCCCACTTGCAGCGAATCGGAGTTGCCGAGCGTGACCACCGGCAACCGGTCCAGCGTGATCTTGAGGATCGCCAGATCGGTGTCCGGGTCGGTGCCGATCACCTTGCCGCGGGTGCGGCGGCTGTCCTGCAGCACCACCTCGATTTCGTCGGCGGACTCGACCACGTGATTGTTGGTCAGGATGTAGCCGTCGGCGCTGATGATCACGCCGCTGCCCAGGCCGGCCTGCGGCTGCCCACCGCGGTCGCCGAAGAAGAAGCGGAACCAGGGATCGTCCAGCTGGGGATGACCGGCCTTGAGCGTGTTGATGCTCACCACCGCGGCCGATGCGCGCTGCGCGGCCTGGCGGAAGCTGCCTGGCGGCGGCGGGCCGGCCGCAGGCGTCGGCGCCTCGACCAGCGCCACGCCGTGCCCCATCGTCGTGCCGGGCCGGCCGATCCATTCGGGTTGGAGCGTGGCAACGACGAAGTAGGCGGCGAGCAGGACGGTGACGGCCTGTGAAAAGACCAGCCAGTAGCGGCGCATAACGGATCGGACTCGTGGTGGGAAGGTTGCCGCAAGTGTAGACGCGGGCCGTGGCCCGCGGGACCGGTGGGTCTCAGGAGGCGGCGCGCGCCGCGACCGCGTGCTGGCGCCTGGACGCCGCGAACTGCGCCTGTTCGATCGGCACGGGCTGGCCGTGACGGCGGTCCGCGATGGCGGCCCGGTACCGCATGGCGCGCGCCGCCTGCGCCATGCGCTGGGCCTCGGCAAGGATGTCGTCCACGGCCGCGGGCCGCCGCGGCAGGTGCACCACTCCGATGCCCACGTCGAGCGTGAGTTCGGTCCGGTCGCCCGAAGGCAGCGTCACCGCCACCGGGCGGCGCAGGTGGCCCGCCAGCCGCAGGGCCATGGCGCGCAGCCACGCCAGCGACGGAATGCTCTCGACCATGGCCATGAAGCACCCCTCGTAGTAGCGGCCGACCACGTTCACGGCACCGACCTGCCGCTGGAGGCGGTTGGCGGCGCCGATCAACAGCTCGTTCACGCCGGCGTTGCCGGCCTGGGCCCGCAACCGGTCCAGGTCGAACACGACGACCGCCAGCAGCGCGCCGTCGCGGCCCGAGCGGCGCCGCCGCCGCTGGGCCCGGACCAATTGGTGCACCAGGCTGCGCCCATTGGGCATCTGGGTGACCGGGTCGAATCCGGACACGCCGGGCGGCTGCCGCCGGGCGCGCCGCTCGTGCCGGTCGCGCCGCCAGAGGCCCAGCCCGGTCAGCGCGTTGGACAGCGCCGCGCACACGGCGAAGGCGACCTGCGACGCCAGCAATTCCGTGACGGGCCAGTCCATGGCGATGGCGTACAGGCCGCCGATCGCCGGCACCGTCAGCAGGCATCCCGCGGTCATCAGCGGTGCCAGCCGGTCGCCGAGCAGCCAGGCGCGCGCCGTGAGCCAGGCGGTCAGGATGCCGCCGAACAGCGACAGCCCGGCCGCGACCGGGAGCTGCAGCGGCGTCGGCAATGCCAGGGCGGCCATGCCGCCCAGCGGCAGCAGCGCCGCGGCCAGATGCAGGGCCGACGCCATCAGCCGGTCCCGGTGCCGCGCGTACAGCCAGCCACGGATCCAGAGGTCGGACAGGCCGATGCACAGCGGCCCGGCCAGGACCTGCGCCACCTGGACGGCCCGCGGGTCGACGGACGGCGCCAGGTGTTCCCCGACGCCACTGAGGATCAGCACCAGCAGGAAGACGGCCGCGTGGTAACCGATGCCCTGCAGGTGCGAGACCGAGGGGTGGCGCGAGAACTGCGCCAGCCGCGCGAGTGCGAGCGCGGCGATCGTGCCGAGGGCCATGCTCCAGACCGTGAGTTCCTGCGCCGACATGAGTGCCTCCTGCCGCCAAGCGAGGTGACAGTATACGAAAAAGATTGTCTTTGAAGATAATAAAGAACTACTTTGCAGGAAAATCCAGGACCGGCACTCGTGGCCGACAATGCGCTCTTCATTCCCATTCACCACCCATGGCCAGTGCACAGGAACTGCTGCAGGCGTTCGACAGCCTGCTCGCCCCGGAGCGATTCAGCGACTACGGCCCGAACGGGCTGCAGGTCGAAGGCAAGGAGGATGTGCGCCGCATCGTCTCGGGCGTCACTGCCAGCCTGGCCCTCATCGAAGCGGCGGTCGCGGTCCGCGCGGACGCGCTGTTCGTCCACCACGGGCTGTTCTGGCGCGGCCACGACGGGCGGGTCACGGGCTGGCTGAAACAGCGCCTGGCGCTGCTGCTGCGCCACGACATCAACCTGTTCGCGTACCACCTGCCGCTGGACGCCCATCCGGAACTGGGCAACAACGCCCAGTTCGGCCGCCATCTCGGACTCGGTGCCGATGCGCGTTTCGGCCAGCAGGACCTCGGGTTCATCGGCGGCCGCCAGGATGGCGCCGGCTGGAGCGCCGGCGAGCTGGCCGCGCACCTGAAGCAGGCGCTCGGCCACCGGGTGGTCCATGTGGCCGGAGACGGCCGGCCGCTGCAGCGCATCGCGTGGTGCACCGGGGGTGCGCAGGGCTCCTTCGAGGCCGCCATCGCGGCGGGCGCCGACGCCTACATCACCGGCGAGATCTCGGAGCCGCAGGCGCATTACGCGCGCGAGTGCGGCGTCGCCTTCTTCGCGTGCGGGCACCATGCGAGCGAGCGCTACGGCGCACCCGCGGTCGCCGGCCATGTGGCGGCGCAGTGGGGACTGGACCACCAGTTCATCGACATCGAGAACCCGGCATGACCGGAACCCAGCCGCCCCGGACGATCGCCATCAGCATGGGCGACCCTGCCGGCATCGGGCCGGAGATCGTTGCCAAGGCGTTCCGCGATCACGCCGCGGCGACGCAGGGCTGTTTCGTGGCCGGCGACCTGGCGGTCATGCGCCGGGCTGCGCGGTGCATCCGTCGCGAGCATGAGGCGGACATCCCGGTCGCGGTGATCGAACGCATCGCGGATGCAAGCCGCGTGCCGCCGCGCTGCATTCCGCTGCTGCAGGCGACTCCCGCCCTGGAGCCGCCCGCCTGGGGCGCCATCAGCGCGGCCGCTGGCCGGGCCGCGGCCGACTGCGTGGTCTGGGCGGCGCAGGCGGCGCTGCGCGGCGAGATCGCCGCCCTGGTGACCGGTCCGCTGCACAAGCAGGCGCTGGCGGCGGCGGGGGTGAACCATCCCGGCCACACCGAGCTGCTGCAGGCGCTGGCGGCGGCTTCCGCCGGCGTGCCGGCCGGACGGATGCCGGTGCGCATGATGCTGGCGAATGACGAGCTGCGCATCGTGCTCGTGAGCATCCATGTCGCACTGCGCGACGCCATCGCGGCCGTCACCGTCGACAACGTGCTGGAGACGATCCGCATCGCGCACCAGGCCCTGCTGCCAGCGCTCGGCCGTGCCCCGCGGCTGGCCGTCGCCGGGCTCAACCCCCATGCCGGGGAGGGCGGCCTCATGGGGCGCGAGGAACTGGAGGTCATCGCGCCGGCCGTGGAGGCCGCGCGCGCCGCGGGCATGCTCGCCAGCGGCCCGTATCCGCCGGACACGGTGTTCATGCGCGCGCGCGAAGCGCCCGGCCACCCCGGCGAATTCGACGCCGTCGTCGCCATGTACCACGACCAGGGCCTGATCCCCGTCAAGTATCTGGGCGTGGAGCAGGGCGTCAACGTCACGCTGGGGCTGCCGCTGGTGCGCACCAGCCCGGACCATGGCACCGCGTTCGACATCGCCGGCTCGGGCCGCGGCGACCCTTCGAGCCTCGTGGCGGCCATCAGGATGGCGCGCCGGCTGAGCCGTTAGGGCCGGGGCGCCCGCAGGCTGTCGCGGATCTCGCGCAGCAGGACCACCTCTTCCGCGGGAACGGGCGGGGCCTGCTCGGCCGGCGGCGCTTCGCGCTTGAGCCGGTTGATCTGCTTGACCATCAGGAAGATGATGAACGCGAGGATCGCGAAGTTGACGGCGATGGTCAGGAAGTTGCCGTACGCGAGCACGGGCACTCCGGCCTTCTTCAGCGCGTCCAGGGTCATGGCGGTGCCGCCGGGCACCGGCCCCAGCACCACGAACAGGTTGGAAAAGTCGATCTTGCCGATCAGCGCCGCGACGAGCGGCATGATCAGGTCGCCGACCACCGAGTCCACGATCTTGCCGAACGCGGCGCCGATGATCACGCCGACGGCCAGATCGATGACGTTGCCCTTGATCGCGAATTCGCGGAACTCCCGCATCATGCCCATGGCTGCGCTCCTGGTTGTTGTTGCGCCGAAGTATCCGCGATGCGGCCCCGCCACGCCGGACACCGCCGCGAGGAGCGCCGCGGAAGGCGTCAAGTACAATTATGGGTTGACCCAAAACCAGCCCATCCCGTTCGAGGAGCCCCATGAGTGACACCCCCACCGACGCCAGCAAGCGGACGTGGCTGATCGCGTCCGGTTGCGCCGGCGCTGCGGGCGCTGCCTTTACCGCAGTCCCCTTTGTCAGCAGCTTCCAGCCTTCCGAGCGCGCCAAAGCAGCCGGCGCCGCCGTTGAAGTCGATATTTCCGCGCTCAAGCCGGGCGAGAAGATCACCGTCGAGTGGCGCGGCAAGCCGGTGTGGATCATGAAGCGCACCCCGGAAATGCTCGCCACGCTGGCCAAGACGGAATCCCAGCTGGCCGACCCCAAGTCCGAGCGCAAGACCTATCCGACCCCCGAGTACGCGAAGAACCAGCACCGGTCGATCAAGCCGGAACTCTTCGTCGGCGTCGGCATCTGCTCGCACCTGGGTTGTTCGCCGTCGGACCGACTGCAGCCCGGAGCGCAGCCTTCGCTGCCGGACGACTGGATGGGCGGCTTCCTCTGCCCGTGCCATGGCTCGACCTTCGACCTGGCCGGCCGCGTCTTCAAGAACAAGCCGGCGCCGGACAACCTCGAAGTGCCCCCCCACGTGTACCTCTCGGACACCCGGTTGCTGATCGGGGAAGACAAGAAGGGATGATGACCGTGCGCGTGGCGGCCGTGCGCGGCCGCGCGTGCCATCGATCAGAGAGACGACATGGCTGAATTCAAGGAAATCTCCCCCAACGCCACGGCGACCGAGAAGCTCGCCAACTGGTGGAACAACCGCTTCCCGACCGCGGGCGGGGCGTATCGGACGCACATGTCCGAGTACTACGCCCCGAAGAACTTCAACTTCTGGTACTTCTTCGGCTCGCTGGCGCTGGTGGTGCTGGTGATCCAGATCGTCACCGGCATCTTCCTGACGATGAACTACAAGCCGGATGCGGCCGTAGCCTTCGCGTCCGTCGAGTACATCATGCGCGACGTGCCCTGGGGCTGGCTGATCCGCTACATGCACTCGACCGGCGCCTCGGCGTTCTTCGTCGTCGTGTACCTGCACATGTTCCGCGGCCTGATCTACGGCAGCCACCGCAAGCCGCGCGAGCTGGTGTGGATCTTCGGCTGCGCCATCTTCCTGGTGCTGATGGCCGAGGCGTTCATGGGCTACCTGCTGCCCTGGGGCCAGATGTCGTACTGGGGCGCGCAGGTGATCGTGAACCTGTTCTCCGCCGTTCCGTTCGTCGGCCCGGACCTCGCCCTGCTGATCCGCGGCGACTACGTGATCAGCGACGCGACGCTGAACCGCTTCTTCGCGTTCCACGTCATCGCGGTGCCGCTGGTGCTGCTGGGCCTGGTGGTGGCGCACATCTTCGCGCTGCACGACGTCGGCTCGAACAACCCGGACGGCATCGAGATCAAGGGTCCGGACGCGCCGCGCGACGCCGACGGCCACCCGCTCGACGGCATCCCGTTCCACCCGTACTACAGCGTGCACGACGTGCTCGGCGTCTCGGTGTTCCTGATGGTCTTCACCGCAATCGTGTTCTTCGCGCCGGAGCTGGGCGGCTACTTCCTCGAGTACAACAACTTCATCCCGGCCGATCCGCTCAAGACGCCCGCGCACATCGCGCCGGTCTGGTACTTCACGCCGTTCTATTCGATGTTGCGTGCCATCACCAACGAGATGATGGTCGTGCTGTCGCTGATCCTGATCGCGTCGGTCGGTTACGTCCTGCTCAGGACGCGCGCCGGGGCGATGACCAAGGGCATGCTGGTCGTGCTGACGATCGCCTTCCTGTGGATGTTCAACGCGTTCGGCTTTACGGGCGTGGAGTTCCTGCAGGGCATCGACGCCAAGTTCTGGGGCGTCGTCGTCATGATCGGCTCGGTGCTGATCCTGTTCTTCCTCCCGTGGCTCGACCACAGCCCGGTCAAGTCGATCCGCTACCGCCCGGGCTGGCACAAGGCGGTCGTCGGCGTGTTCGTGGTCGTGTTCGTGGTGCTGGCGTACCTGGGCGTGCAGCCCCCGTCGCCGGTGGGCGAGCGCGTGTCGCAGGCCGGCACGCTGTTCTATTTCGGCTTCTTCCTGCTGATGCCCTGGTGGAGCCGCCTTGGCGAGTTCAAGCCCGTTCCGCAGCGGGTCAACTTCGCAGCGCACTGAGGGGCAGTCCAGAATGAAAAAATTCATCCTTTCCGTGCTGCTGGCGGTGGGCCTGGCCGGCGCGGCGCAGGCCGCCGGCGGCGACAGCGTCGCCTGGGACAAGGCGCCGAACAAGTTGAGCGACCTGCCGTCGCTGCAGAACGGCGCCAAGCTGTTCGTCAACTACTGCCTGAACTGCCATTCGGCCGCCTTCATGCGCTACAACCGCCTGCAGGACATCGGCCTGTCCGAACAGCAGATCAAGGACAACCTGCTGTTCACGACCGAGAAGGTCGGCGACACCATGAAGGCGAACGTGGACCCGAAGCAGGCCAAGGACTGGTTCGGCGGCACTCCGCCCGACCTGACGCTGATCGCCCGCTCGCGCGCCGGCCATGGCGGCACCGGCGCCGACTACCTGTATACGTACATGCGCACGTTCTACCGTGACGAGACCAAGGCGACCGGCTGGAACAACCTGATCTTCCCCAGCGTCGGCATGCCGCATGTGCTGTGGGAGCTGCAGGGCGACCGCGAACCGGTGTTCGAGACCAGGACCGACCACGGGCACGAAGTGAAGGTGTTCAAGGGCTGGAAGCAGATCAGCCCCGGCACCATGACGCCCCAGCAATACGACGAGGCGATGGCCGACCTGGTCGGTTTCCTGCAATGGATGGGCGAGCCTGCCCAGCACCAGCGCGTGCGCGTCGGGGTCTGGGTGCTGCTGTTCCTGGCCGGCTTCACGCTGATCGCGTGGCGCCTGAATGCCGCGTACTGGAAAGATATCACTTGACGTGGCACGCGGCGGGGCCACGGCCGGCGCCGCGCGCTTCGCCAGCTGGAGTGGCCGCCACCGGTGTCCACTCTTTTTTGATTTGAAGGAGCCTTCATCATGATGGTGCTGTATTCGGGGACGACGTGTCCCTTCTCGCATCGCTGCCGTTTCGTCCTGTTCGAAAAGGGCATGGATTTCGAGATCCGCGACGTCGACCTGTACAACAAGCCCGAGGACATCAACGTGATGAACCCGTACGGGCAGGTGCCGATCCTGGTCGAGCGCGACCTGATCCTGTACGAGTCGAACATCATCAACGAGTACATCGACGAGCGCTTCCCGCATCCGCAGCTGATGCCCGGCGACCCGGTGGACCGCGCGCGCGTGCGGCTGTTCCTCCTCAACTTCGAGAAGGAGCTGTTCGTCCACGTGAGCACGCTCGAATCGCGCGTCGCCAAGAGCAACGAGAAGGCGCTGGAGAAGGCCCGCTCGCACATCCGCGACCGCCTGACGCAGCTGGCGCCGGTGTTCCTGAAGAACAAGTACATGCTGGGCGATAATTTCTCGATGCTGGACGTCGCGATCGCCCCGCTGCTGTGGCGCCTGGACTACTATGGGATCGAGCTGTCCAAGAACGCCGCGCCGCTGCTGAAGTACGCCGAGAGGATCTTCTCGCGTCCTGCCTACATCGAGGCGCTGACCCCGTCCGAGAAGGTAATGCGCAAGTGACGACGGCGGCCGCGCCTGCCCGATGAACGCACTCGAATCGACCTCCACCCGCCCCTACCTGATCCGCGCCCTCTACGACTGGTGCACGGACAACGGCCTCACGCCGTACATCGCGGTGCTGGTCGACGAGACGGTGCAGGTGCCCAGGGAATACGTCAAGAACGGCGAGATCGTCCTGAACATCAGTTTCGACGCGACCAGTTCGCTCAAGCTGGGCAACGATTTCATCGAGTTCAAGGCCCGGTTCGCCGGGTCGGCGCGCGAGATCATGGTGCCGGTCAACCGGGTGATCGCGATCTACGCGCGCGAGAACGGGCAGGGCATGGCGTTTCCGGTGGCGGTGCCGGCCGGTGCCGGGGATGAGAAGCCGTCGCCCCTGTCCAGCGTGCCCGCGGCCGGGAGCGCTGTCGAGGAAGAGCCGCGCGTGGTGCAACTGGTCACGCCGGAGCCGCCCGCTTCGAACGCCGCCGGTCCGGACGGCGATCCGCCGCGCCCGCCCAGCGGTCCGCGCCCGGCCCTCAAGCGCGTGAAGTGACGCGCGCGGCCTAGAATTCAGGTCCCGCCGGTTTAGCTCAGGGGTAGAGCAACCGCCTTGTAAGCGGTAGGTCGTCCGTTCAAATCGGACAATCGGCACCAACTCTTCTTCCAGCCCCGGAAACATGCGGCCGGCCCCGTGTCGCCAGGGAAGAGTCCTTGGGAGACAGGAATCCGAAATGATTCGGAGGCTCTAGGTCCCGCTGGCCAGCCGGCTGAGCATGTCGGGCACGACCATTCTTTGCATCACGCGAACGAGCTTCGCCTCGACTGCCATGAAGCGACGCACTCCATCCGGTGCGCCCTTGTGACGCTCCTCCAGCGACGCCGCTTCCCGGTCCAGAGCAGTAGGCAACCTGGACAGGACCTGCCGCAAGATGCGAGTGGCCGCGACATTGGGCACGCCCAGAGCCTGCCCCGCTTCCAGCACACTCCTGGCCGTCACCTCCCCGAAACGCGTTGCACCAGGCAGTGCAAAGCCCATCGGCCCCTGCGGCCAGGTCTCCTTGTCATCCGCGAATGCTCGGGTGTTCCAGACGCTGGTGGCAAGCAGGTCGTAGTGCGGCGCGAGCCGGACGCCGTCCGCGCTCACGAAGAAGGACAGGTTCTTCAGGTGGCAGTCGTCGTTGGCCACTACGATGTTGAACACCAGCCAGCGAAACAGCTGCAGGCGTGTGGCCACCTTGTTCGTCGTGCGCTCGATGATTTCCCGCAGAGCCTCCAGCGTGGCTCCCGTGTGCTTGAAGCTGCGTGCCCGATTCAGGAGCTGGCAGGCATCAATGATGTGCCGGCGAAAGACGAGGCGCTTGGCGACATTGGCGCCCTTCTTGACCGCCTCGATGCGACGGTCGAAGCGCTCGATGATGTAGACCGGCTCCGGAACGTAGCGAAGCCACACCTGCGGGACCTCCAGTTCGCAGGCAGCGGCCAGCCGCATCGTGATGAACTCATTGATAACCGAGGCCGGATAGTTGTTCACCTCAGGATGACTGGGCTTCAGGATGTGGGTGGATGGGGCGGCGCCTGCAGGCTCATAAAGCCGGTCGCCGACCATGGACACCAACAGCTTGTGCTGGGCGCCCGCCAAGGACATGCGCTTTGGGGCGTCCGCAGTCAGGGTGGTGCGGGGCAGTTTCTCGATGCGTGCGCTGAGTGCCTCATCGGTCAACTCCTTCAAATCACCGGTCGCCGGAAGCTGCTGCCCCGGCGCTAACAGCGTCAGGGAGCCAGCGGACTCTGCGCCCAGGTACTCAAGCAAGGCGAAGGCGTCGTCGCCCTTGATGTTCGCCTCCCTGGAAATCGCCTGGCGCAGGAGCTCTTCTGGAAGAAGGTTGTCGAAATACCACTGGACCGGGCGATTGGTGCCCCCGTCGGCCTGCCGAAGCTGAGCGCGCGGCAGGCCAGGGGCCAGGTCAAACCCGCCCGGCGCTTTCGCCCACGACGCCTCGTATTCGAACACCCAGAGATCCTCGCCCTCGGACAGAGTGCCTACCGGCGTCTGGTCGATAAAGACCTTCAGCTGGCGCATCATTCGCCCTTGTTGGCGCGTTCCGCACCCGGGCCACGATTCGCAGTGCGCCGCTTGTTGCGCAGCTTCTCAAGGATCTCGGCGGCCTCCTCCGGGATGTCGGCCGTCAGCGTGATCCCGAGCTCCTGCAGCAGCAAAAGTACGCGGCCGAGCTGGGCCGTTGGCTTGCCGCGTTCCACGTCGATGGCGAACTGGCGGCTGACCCCTGCCACCGCCGACAAATCGTCTTGGCGTACGTTCGTGCTCTTGCGCACGGCTCGAATCAGCAATCCAAGGTCTTCGGGAGAGGCAATAGTTTTCTTCATGGAATGTCAGCGACCTTGGACATTTTGCCGACCATGTGCCAAATAAGCAAGAAAAAGTCTAAGATCGTAGACATTAAATTGAAAAAGGAGGCTGCGGAGATCGAAATGTCTAAGATCTTAGGCATTTTGAATCGCCCCGGCTTTCGTGGAGGCCAGTTGGTTTAAGTCAGGCCGCCACCGCGGTGACCTGACTGGCGAGTTGCCGGCAGTAGTTTGCCTCAGCTTCTGCAGGCGGGATGTAGCCGATGGGTTCG
>Ga0255338_1000212_pt1 | contig 233433 bp, 200 predicted proteins | sample MeOH1_35cm_T4_19_FD_203715 | JGI IMG/M metagenome (GOLD analysis project Ga0255338, IMG submission 203715) | Sandy soil microbial communities from University of British Columbia, Vancouver, Canada - MeOH1_35cm_T4_195 | ecosystem: Engineered > Artificial ecosystem > Sand microcosm >...
CAGCATCCGACGGACCATCTGCTTCTTGAACTCCTCCGTGTACGGCACGGCTCCTCTGCTCTTCTCGCCCCCTGGGTGCTCACCCCGGCCTCGCGGTCGGGGCGACAACTACGCTGACACAGGGGGAAGGCGTGGTGAGGAGGGTGGGGCAGGGCTACCAGTGCATCGATGCCGGGAGCAGCGAGAACGAGGAGAGCGAGTCATGAGCAGCAGCCCCGAGCCACTCTGGAAGGTGCAGGACGTTGTCCGCTTCCTCAATGCCAGCCGCTCGTGGGTGTACCAGAAGGCCGAGGCAGGCGCGTTGCCGTGCCTGCGGCTCGGGGGACTCCTGCGCTTTGAGCCGGAGGCAATCCGCGCCTGGGCTCGGGGAGAGCCCCAGCCCGCAGCCCGTGTCGTCCCGTTCCCCCGGACGCACAAGCCGTGAACCCTGATGCCACTTGTGTTACACTGCCCCCCATGAAGAGAGATTCCACCTTGAACCTTCGGCTCCCCGCAGCCGTGAAAGAGGCACTCGCGCAAGCTGCGGCAAAGGACCTGCGCTCATCCTCCGGCATGGCGGTTCACATCCTGGCCGAGTGGCTGACGGCCCAGGGCTATCTCACGAACGCGGCCCCCGCTCCCGCGAAGTCGGCCGGTCGGAAGGGGGGGCGGTAGCCATGGCGAGCGTCTACGAGAAAGCGGGCAAGTGGTACATGCGCGTCAAGGATGCGGGGGGACGGTGGCGCGACAAGGTGACCCAGGCACGCACGAAGACCGAAGCCCGGCGCATGGCAGAGGAGTTGGAGAGGAAGGCCGAACGGCAACGGCTCGGCTTGGAGCCACGCCCGCTTGAGGATGGAGGGGAAGCGCTGACGGTTGAAGCTGTCGTTCGCTGGTACTGCGACACGTACCTTAAGGAGCGACCGTCCTATGAGCCCACCATGAGGGCGCTCCGGCTTCACATCGCGCCCGAGATTGGCCATCTGGCCGTGAGGGATCTAACCGCAGCGAGGGTTGAGACTTGGTTGCAGGGCAAGGCCCAGGCGCTCGGCCCGCAGAGCTTGAACCATCTCCGGGGCTATCTGGTCCGCGCTCTCAACAAGGCTCGCAGGGCGGGTAAGTGGGCTGGCGAGAACCCCGCCCTGATGGTGGACACCCGGCGGGTTCCTCGGCGGCAGTACGACTACCTGCGGGCAGAGGAGGTTCCGCGCCTCATGGAAGCCCTGAGCCCGGAACTGCGTCCCCTGTTCGCGGTGGCCATCTACACCGGCCTGCGCAAGGGAGAGCTGCTTGCGCTCCGAAAGGATGACGTGGACCTTGGGGCGCGCCTCCTGACAGTTGCGCGCTCCTATGAGCGTGACACCACCAAAGGGAACCGCGCGGACGTGATTCCGATAGCAGAGGATGCCGTCCCGTACTTCCAGCAGGCCATCGCAGCCTCGCCTTCCGTGCTGCTCTTCCCGTCGCCGGATGGGTCCATGCGCCGCCGGGACTTCAAGGCCCAGGCCATTCTCCAGCGGGCTCTGGGCCGGGCCGGTATCGTGAGCGGCTGGAAACTCATCTGCCGCCGGAAAGGGTGTGGCTACCAGGAGGAGGCGGCCGAGGCCGAGACGAAGCGGTGCCCCCGCTGCGATATGCGCCTCTGGGCGAAGCCGAGGCCCCGCCGACTGCGCTTCCACGACCTGCGCGGCACCTGCGCCTCGGTGCTCATCCAGTCAGGGGCAAGCCCGGCTGCCGTGGCGAGCGTCCTGCGGCACTCCGATCCGAATCTCACCATGCGGCGCTACGCCCACATGGACCCGACCTACCTGCGCCAGGAGATCAACAAGCTGTCCTTCGCTCCCGTCTCCCACAAGCAGCCGTGGGGGTTGCTGCAGGCGCAAGGCGGTGAGGGGAGCGGTGGGGCTGATTTCGTCCCGTTTGCTGCATCCTTGCTGCAAGGCAGCCCGGGGCCCGGAAACACGAAGGCCGGTAGCCCTGGGTTTCCCCTGGAACTACCGGCCTTTACGGATGAGCGGCGGAAGGGATTCGAACCCTCGACCCCGAGCTTGGGAAGCTCGTGCTCTACCAACTGAGCTACCACCGCGAACCGAAGCATTCGCAAGGTAGGAGTCCCGCCCGGCCTTGTCAACGAGAAGTGACGGCTCCGTCCGCTCGGTTACTCGCCCTCCGCCACGGTGAGCTGGTACGGGTCCTGGAAGTTGGACTCGCGGTTCTTCGCGTCGCGGACCTCGAAGATGTAGACGCCCGGCTCCAGGCTGTAGCGGATGTTCTCCGGCTGATCGCCCTTGGCCCGGTCCGACGTCTGCACGAGCGACAGCTTGCCGTCCTCGCCCACCCGGTGGAGGTACAGCCCCACGTCCACCTTGAGGATGCCCAGCAGCGTGGCCCGGATCGGCGTGCGCACCGGTCGGTCCGTCAGATCCAGCCGGTAGTAGTCCACGTCCTTCGGTGGGTACACCGTGCCGCGCACCGCCTTGCCGGTGGCGATGTCCATGGCCCGCTCCATGGTGTTGTTCGGCTCGCGCTCCTCGCTGCCGTTGTCCGGCACCGCGGTGATGGTGATCCGGTAGGGCTGGTCCGGGTTCTCGTAGTCCCGCACCCACTTGCCCTCGACCTTCCGCGAGGCCCCCTCCACCTTGAAGTAGCAGGTGCCGTTGCAGGACACGTTGTTGAGGCGCTCGGGCTCCTTCAACTCGCCGTCGTTGGCCTTCAGCGTCACCGTCTCCTGCTGCCCGTCTCCCGCCGGCGCATCCACCGCCGACAGCACCAGGTCCAGCCGCTCCACCCCGGACACCTCCACCTTCGCCAGCATCGGCTCCGTCGTGCGCAGCGCGTAGTAGTCCACGTCATTCTTCGGCGCGAGGAAGCCCTCCTTGAAGCCCGAGCCCTGGATCGGCGTCGCCTTGTAGAGCTCGTCATTGGGCTCGAGCTCGGCGTTGGCGCCCGCCTCCTCGAGGGACACGGAGAGCGTGTACGGGTTCGTGGCGTTGTAGGTGCGCTTGGCCTCCTTGCCCGAGCCCACCCAGCCGCTCTTCACCACGACGTAGACGACCTTGTCCGTGGCCCTCACGCCGATGTTGCGCAGCGTGAGCGACTCGCCCTCCTTGCTGGCGCGCAGCGAGAAGAGGGGGGCCTCCGCGGCGGACAGCACGGCCAGCTCCGGCCGGACCCCCTCGATGGAGGACAGCTCGATCTTCAGCGCCACCCCCGGTGGCTCCACTGGCTCGGCGGGCTTGGCTTCCGCTGTCGGTGCCGCTGCCCCAGTGGGGCTCTCCGTCCCGGTGCCCGCGGCCGGGGGCGTGGGGGCTCCCCCGGGCGGAGGTGTGGAGCCCTCGGCGGGAGGCGTCGCTCCCTCGGGAGGAGGAGAGGACGGCGTCCCCTCGGGAGCAGGAGGCGCAGCGCCCTCGGTGGGAGCCGGGGTGGGGGCCGGGGGCGTCCCCTCGGTGGGGGCGGGCGGGGTGCTCGGCTCCTGCGCGGGCAGCTCGATGCGGTACCAGTCCTCATCTCCCGCGTGCCCGATATAGGCCGCCACCGTCTGCCCCAGGGCCAGCGGCGTCGAGTCCACGGCCCGATCGTTGGGCTCGCGCTCCTCGCCGTCATTGGGGCGCCGGTAGGTGAGCGTCAGGGTGTACGAGCCGCCGCTGCCCTTGCGAGCGGGGGCCACGCGCACGTAGCGCTCGCCCTCGACGTAGAGGTTCGGGTAGCGCTCCGGCTTGCCCTCTCCCTCGCTGTTCACTCCGCCCAGCCGGTTGCGGTCCCGGTCGTACACCTCGATCGTCACATCTCCACCCGGGATGCCGGAGACGGTGAGCTCCGCCGTGCGCGGGGAGGGAGGCGCCAGCCGGTACCAGTCCTCGTCCCCCTTGGCCGGATCGGCCGAGAGCGCCGCGCTCACCACCGCCTCGCGCGCCAGCGTCAGCGCCTGATCCGGCCGCTCGTTGGGCTCCTTCTCGCTCAAGACGTCCGGGCCGGCATCCACCGGTCCCGCGTCGGCCCCCTCGTCCTTGCCCTTGGGACAGCCGGCCAGCACCGCACACACCAGAATCCAGCCCAGACGTCGCATCGCGTTCCCTCGCATCGGCCGCCTACTCTTCCCCGTGGGGACAGGGTGTCAAGCATCGCAAACACCGCAGCCTCCGTTTTCATCCGGATGGGTCGTGGACTGGAGCGATACGCGCAGACCGATCCAAGATGCCAGATCATGCGAAGCCTCCCGGTCCTGACCGCTCTGTTGATCCTTGCCTCTGCTCCCCGTGCGCTCGCCGCGCCCCCTCCGTCCGTGGGCTATGCCCAGGCGGCGGACTACCTCGACAAGGACTCAAAGCCCGGGAAATACACCCCGTTGAACGTGCTCGACGGGCGGGACACCACCGTCTGGTGCGCACCCGAAGGGGTGGGAGCCCCCTCTTCGATGACCATCGGCTTCAAGGGGGTGGCCACCGTGGACGAGGTGCGCGTCTACACGGGCAACGGCTCGGATCGGGACGCTTTCAAGGAGTACGCCCGGGCGAAGAAGATCACCCTGGCGGGTAAGGACAGCGCGCGCAACTTCACCCTGGAGGACAAGCGGGGCCTGCAGACGGTGCCGCTCAACCCGCCCGTCACCGGCGGCTGGTTCACCCTGGAGGTGAAGGACGTCTTCCCAGGCTCCGAGCCTCAGAGCCCCGTCTGCCTCACCGACGTCGTTTTCTACTCGGGAGGCAAGCCGCTCAACGGCACGAAGCTGGCGCCGATGCTGAAGCACGACGCGCGCCTGGCGCCGCTGCTGGGCACCTGGTTCGGCGGCCTGGAGGGCGCGCCGGACCGCTTCCTGTCCTTCTACGTGGATGGGACGTACCGCTTCGTCATCGAGCCGCTCGGGGGAGGGGTGCCCACCGTGCTGACAGGCAGCTACACGGCCTCGAGCTCGCGCCTGTCCCTGGAGCTGCCGAAGAAGGGCAAGGTCTCCGTCCGCTTCACCCGCGCGGAGGCAGAGGGCTCGGCGGGCGGGTACACACTCACCCTGGACGGGGATCTCCCGGACGAGTGGAAGCAGCCCTTCCGGAGCCGCGGCTGAGGGCCCAGTGGGGCCCCGGCAGGCCTAGACGGCGGCGGTCTTCTTCTTCGCGCTGAAGGCCTTGAAGAAGTCGACGATCTCCTTGACGGCGACCTTTACATCCGTCGCGTCCTGGAACTCCGACTCCAGGAAGATGCCACCGCAGGACTCGCAGGTGTCGTAGCTCAGAGGGTGGTGGCGATCGCCACCGGTGACCCGGACGAGGTCCACCTGACACTCGGGGCACTGACCGGTGAGCGCCTGCGCATCGACCTTACCGCCCTGATTCTCCAGCCCTTGGAGGTTGTGGTGGAGCAGGACCCGGTTGAGGTCCGCGACGTCAATCCAGAGACCGCCGCATTCTCCACACTTGCGCAACGTCATGTCGTCCCCCTCGAGATCGGCCATCTCGACGTTGCATGCGGGACAGTTCATGGGGCGGTTCGTTCTCCTGGTGAGGGGAGGCTTGCTCCCCGTGGTTCGGAGAATGATAGGGCGCCCAAATTTCCGGATGCAACCGGTGTCGGGCGATCTGTTGCAAACGCGCCGTCAGGCTGCCCTCAGGCCTTTACGCGGCGGATGTCCGCTCCCAGGCCCCGCAGCTTGCGCTCGAGCCGCTCGTAGCCCCGGTCCAGGTGGTAGACGCGGGCCACCTCGGTGCGCCCCTCGGCCCGGAGGCCGGCGAGGATCAGCGAGGCGCTGGCCCGCAGGTCCGTGGCCATGACAGGCGCACCGGACAGCTTCTTGACCCCCTTCACCACGGCCGTGGGGCCCTGGATGGTGATGTCCGCCCCCATGCGGTGCAGCTCCGCCACATGCATGAAGCGGTTCTCGAAGATGTTCTCCGAGATCACCGAGGTGCCGTTGGCCACACACATCAGCACCATCAGCTGAGCCTGCATATCCGTTGGAAATCCCGGGTGTTCGGTCGTCGTGACGTTCACCGGGTGGATGGTTCTCGGGGCCTTGCAGCGGATGCCGCCGTTCTCGGTGGTGAGGGTGCAGCCGGCCTCGCGCAGCTTCTGGATGACGGGCTCCAGGTGCTCGGGCACGGCGTGCTTCACCAGCACGTCCCCTCCGCTGATGGCCGCGGCCACCAGCAGGGTGCCCGCCTCGATGCGATCAGGGAGGATGCTGTGCTCGACCGGATGCAGGGAGTCCACCCCGTCAATGGTGATGACGGAGGTGCCCGCGCCCTCGATGCGGGCGCCCATCTTGTTGAGCACCTTGGCCAGCTCCTCGACTTCGGGCTCGCGGGCGCAGTTCTCCAGCACGGTCCGGCCCTTGGCCAGCACCGCCGCCATCATCACGTTCTCCGTGCCGGTGACGGTGATGACGTCGAAGTTGACAGTGCCGCCCTTGAGGTGCTTCGCCCGGGCCTCCACGTAGCCCTCGGTGAGGGTGATCTCCGCGCCCAGCGCCTTGAGACCCTTGAGGTGCTGGTCGATGGGCCGGGCGCCGATGGCACAGCCGCCCGGCATGGACACGCGGGCCCGGCCGTAGCGGGCCACCAGCGGCCCGAGCACCAGCACGGAGGCCCGCATCGTCTTCACCAGCTCGTACGGGGCCTCCGGGGTGATGGGGCCGTTCACGGCGACCTGGCAGACGTTCTTCTGGCGTCCCGAGAGCCGCTCGGCCTCGCAGCCCATGGTGTTGAGCACCTTGAGCATGGTGGCCACGTCCACCAGGTCCGGCACGTTGCGGTAGACGCTCATCCCGTCCGCCAGCAGCGAGGAGGCGAGGATGGGGAGCGCGGCGTTCTTGGCGCCCGACACCTTCACCTCCCCGTTCAGCGAGGGGCCACCCTTCACGACGATCTTGTCCATTGGTCCTGTCTCACCCCTGTGGCCCGGTGGCCGCAGGTTGTGTCCCAAATGCCAGGCGATCCCGCCGCTCCAGGTCCTTCTCCACGCGCGCGTTCTCGTACCCCGCGGCTTGGAGGAGCTCCCGGACAGCGTTCCCCTGGGTTTCTCCAATCTCCATTGCAAGGAGGCCGCCAGGCAGCAGGTAGCGGCGGGCCCCCTCGATGACGCGGCGGACAGCCTCCAGGCCATCCTTGCCGCCGTCCAGGGCCAGGTGCGGCTCCCGGCGCACCTCCGCCGACAGGCCCGGGATCTCCTCCGAGGCGATGTAGGGCGGGTTGGAGACGACGAGCTGGAAGCGCGCGTCCTCCGGCACGGGGGCGAAGAGGTTCCCCTGGACGATGGTGACGCGGGCGCCCACGCCCAGCGCCTCGGCGTTCTCCCGGGCCAGCGCACAGGCGTCCGGCGACAGGTCCGTGGCCAGCACCGAGGCCTGGGGGCGCTCGGCGGCCAGGCTGATGGCGATGCAGCCGGAGCCGGTGCACACATCCAGGGCGCGACTGGGCGCATCCTTGGGCAGCGCGTGCAGGCAGGCCTCCACCAGCAGCTCCGTCTCCGGGCGGGGGATGAGCACCCGCGCGTCCACCTTGAAGGGCCGGTTGTAGAACTCCTTCACGCCGGTGAGGTACTGCGTGGGCTCGCCGGAGATGCGCCGCTCGATGAGGGCGCGGAAGGAGGCCAGCTCCTCCTTGGAGAGTGGGCGATCCAGGTCCACGTACAGGCGCACCCGGCTCACCTTCAGCACGTGCGACAGCAGCACGTCGGCGGTGAGCCGCGGCGAGTCCACCTGACGCTTCTCGAAGTGCTGGGTCGTCCAGGTGAGGACCTTGCGGATGGTCCAGGTGTCGCTGCTCATGCGCGGGGGCTGGGGGACGTCGGCGCGGGCGAGCCGGTCTGCTGCTTGAGGGCCTCCGCCTGGTAGTGGGTGCGGCAGGCGGTGATGATGTCCTCGATGCCACCGGCCATGAGGGCCGGCAGGTTGTGGACCGTCAGGCCGATGCGGTGGTCCGTGAGCCGGTCCTGCGGGAAGTTGTAGGTGCGGATCTTCTCGCTCCGGTCCCCGGTGCCCACCTGGCCGCGGCGCATGGAGTCACGCTCGGAGCGGATGCGCTCCTGCTCGATCTCGTAGAGCTTGGCGCGCAGCATGCGCATGGCCTGGGTGCGGTTCTTCGTCTGGCTCTTCTCCTGCTGGCACTTCACGACGATGCCCGAGGGCTTGTGGATGAGGCGCACCGCCGAGTCCGTCGTGTTGACGCTCTGGCCGCCCGAGCCCGTCGAGCGCATCACCTGCATCTCGATGTCCGCCGGGTTGATCTGCACGTCCACTTCCTCGGCCTCGGGCATCACCGACACGGTGATGGTGGAGGTGTGGATGCGGCCCTGGGCCTCGGTGGCCGGCACGCGCTGCACCCGGTGCACGCCGGACTCGTACTTCATGTGGCTGTAGACGCCGGCGCCGGACAGGGTGATCGTCGCGTCCTTCACCCCGCCTGCTCCGCCAGCGCTCAGGTCCACCACCTCCGCGCTCCAGCCCTTGAGCGCCGCGTAGCGGAGGTACATCTGCATGACCTCCTCGGCGAACAGGCCCGCCTCGTCACCCCCGGCGCCCGCGCGGATCTCCAGGATGACGTTCTTCTCGTCATTGGGATCCTTGGGCAGCAGGAGGACCTTCAGCTGCGCCTCGAACTCATCGCGCTGCTGCTTCAGCCCGGGCAGGGCCTCGCGGGCATACGCCTTCTCGTCCGCATCGCTGCCCTCCAGCCAGGCTTCGACCTCCTTGAGGTCCGCCAGGACCTTGCGGTAGCCACGGAACGTCTCGACGAGCTTCTCCAGCCCGGCGCGCTCCTTGGAGACCTTCTGGAGCTTCGTCGAATCGGCGAGCACATCGGGGTTGGATAGGTCGGCGGTAAGGCGCTCGAACCGGCGCTCGACCTCTTCAAGCTTGTCAATCATCGTCGTTACCCGGGGTATTGCCCCGTTGCCCGCCCGCTGGCAAGGGTGGAGGCCCTCAAGAAATTCCTTGGAAGGCTGGCCGAGGGCGTGAAAGAAGGGCGCCCGTTGCCGCTACACTGCGGCTCAACAACTGCACTGGAGTGCTTGAACATGCCCGCCCAGAAGGGAAATCGCAGCAAGAAGAAGCTGTCCAACCGCGCGAAGACGAAGAAGGCCTCCCTGAAGCGCCGCCGCGCGCGCGCGCCGCGCGGCCAGAGCAACAAGGCCCGTCACAAGTCGAAGTAGCCTGCTGGCGGGCGAGCCCTCCCCCCGTCGCTAGGGGGAGGTGCTTGCCGGGCGGTAGGGCTCCAGCTCGGGCAGCATCCGAGGCAGCCCCGCCGAGCTGGTGGCCAGCAGCCGCAGCACCTCGTCCGCCTCCGGGCCGGTGGCGACGGTGGGCTGCATGGGAAAGTCCGGGTAGCGGTCCGTGCGCAGCGGGATGATCTCGCTCGACAGGTAGCCCCCCGGCGAGAAGCGGGCCTTGAGGAGCGCGCTGCGCTTGTCCTTCGGGTTCCAGTTGCCTCCAAAGACGAAGTTTCCCAGCGAGTAGATGGCCGGGGCGCCCTGGTGCAGCTCCATGGCCTGGAGCACGTGCGGGTGGCTGCCGAGCACCCCCGCCGCGCCGGCCTCGATGGCCACGCGCGCCAGCTGGAGCTGGTACGGCAGCGGGGCATAGGTGCTCTCGACGCCCCAGTGGAAGAAGGGGAGCACCACGTCCGCCTGGGCCTTCGCGGCGAGGATGTCCTCGCGCAGCATCCGCTCCATCTCCGCGACGTTCGAGAAGTGGCCGGCCACCCCGGGCGTCGTCTCCGTGGCGTACACCTGGGAGGGCTCGATGTTGCGGTCTCCCAGGAAGAAGTAGCCGAGGAAGGCGAAGCGCACGCCGCCCACGGTGACGAGGGCGGGGCGGCGGGCCTCGGCCAGGGTGCGTCCGGCGCCGAAGTGGGGGATCTTCGCCTGCTCCAGCGTCATCAGCGTGTCCACGAGCCCCTGGGGGCCGTAGTCCATCATGTGGTTGTTGGCCAGGCTCACCACGTCCACGCCGCCGGCCAGCAGCGTGTTCACGAACTCGGGCCGGGCGCGGAAGTTGAAGTTCTTGGGCAGCTTGTCCTCGCTCTCGGTGAAGGGGCACTCGAGGTTGACGAGGAAGAGGTCCGCCGCGTCCGCCACCGCCTTCACCTCCTTGAAGCCGTAGGCGAACATCTCCTCGCGCGTGCGGCCCTTGCCCACCTGCTCGTCGAAGTACGTCTGGTAGTGGTGGCCTACCGTCACGTCGCCGCCCACCAGCAGGGAGACGGGGCGGGCAGCCGTGGGGGCGGGGGGCGGGGTCGGGGCTGTCGGGTTTGGAACGTTTAGGGCGGCCGGGTGCTGGGGCTCGGGGCTGGGAGGAGCGTCCGGAAGAGGACGGACAGAGCACGCGGAGGCCAGCACCAGCAGCAGAGCGAAGTGGCGCATAAGTGGAGGGAAACTCTACCTTGCGCCCCTCGATTGGCGACGCGTAGATTGCCCGGCGATTTCATGGCCAGGGAAAAGGACAACATCGCACTCTCCGACGAGCACAACTCGCGCGGCATCGAGCTAGCGGACCGCGGGTGGTTGGACGAGGCGATCAAGGAGTTCAAGAAGGCGATCGACCTGGATCCGGCCTCTGCCCACGCCCACGACAACCTCGCGACCGTGTACGCGGAGAAGAAGCAGTTCCGCGAGGCGCTCGGCGAGTACCTCACCGCGCTCAAGCTGGAGCCGGACAGCGCCACCGCGCACTACAACCTCGCCTGCTTCCTCTCCACCCATGCGGCCGAGATGGCCGTGGAGGAGTACAAGGAGGCCATCGAGCTGGATCCGGAGTACCCGGACGCGCACCTGAACCTGGGGCTCACCTACGCGGACCAGGGCCGGGTCGAGGAGGCGATGCGCGAGCTGCAGACGGCCATCGAGCTGGATCCGCAGGACGCCTTTCCGCGCCACGAGCTGGCCGCCCTGCAGATGGACGAGGGGGACTACCGCTCGGCCATCACCCAGCTCAAAGAGGTGGTGCGGCTGGAGGCGGACAACTTCGAGGCGCAGCTGGATCTGGGCATCTGCTACGCGCAGAAGGGCTTCTACGCGGAGGCCGAGCGGGCGTACGAGAAGGCCCGGGCGCTCAACGGGGACGACCTGCTGCTCAACTACAACCTGGCGGCGCTGTACGCGCTCTGGGGACGCCCCAAGGATGCGGTGACCTTCCTCCAGAAGGCGCTGACGGCGGACAAGAGCAAGGTGATGGGGTGGTTGTCCACGGACCCCATGTTCGACGCGCTCAAGGGTGATCCCGAGTTCGAGGCGTTGTTCTGACGCCATGGCGAACGAGTGGATCTTCCTAGGCCTGGCGATTCTGTTGGTCTTCGCCAACGGCTTCTTCGTGGCGACAGAGTTCGCCATCGTGAAGATCCGCGCCACGCGCCTGCAGGCGCTGGTGGACGAGGGGCGGCCGGGGGCGGGCAACGCGCTGAAGATGGTGGAGAGGCTGGATGCGTACCTCTCCGCCACGCAGTTCGGCATTACCCTGGCCTCGCTGGGGCTGGGCTGGCTGGGTGAGCCGGCGTTCGCGCACCTGCTGGAGCCGGTGATCAGCCGGTTGGTCCCCGAGGAGGCGCGTGCCACGGTGGGGCACAGCGCGGCGGTGGCCATCGCGTTCGCGATCATCACCTTCCTGCACATCATCGTCGGAGAGCTGGCGCCCAAGAGCCTGGCGATCCAGCGGGCGGAGGCCACCACGCTGACGGTGGCGCTGCCGATGCGGATCTTCTACGTCATCTTCTACCCGGCCATCTGGCTGCTGAACGGGATCTCCGGGCGCCTGCTGCGGGTGTTCGGGCTGCACTCCGCGAGCGAGTCGCACGAGGCGCACAGCGAGGATGAGCTGAGGGTCATCCTGAACAGCTCGGCGGAGGCGGGGTCGATCACCACGGCGCGGGCGGAGCTGCTCGCGCGGGCGCTGGAGATGGCGCAGAAGACGGCGCGGCAGGTGATGGTGCCACGCAACCAGGTGAAGTACCTGGACGTGGAGGATGCGCTGGAGAAGTGCATCGCGGACGCGCGGGCGGCGGGGCACACGTGGCTGCCGGTGTGCCGCGGGAGCCTGGACGAGGTGGAGGGCGTGGTGAATGCGAAGGACCTGTTCTTCCTGTTGTCGAAGGGGGAGCTGAGGGCCCTGTCGCAGGTGCAGCGGCCGGTGCTGTTCGTGCCGGAGAACGTGACGCTGGAGCAGCTGCTGGCGGAGTTCCGGCGCCGGCGCCGACAGACGGCGCTGGTGGTGGACGAGCACGGCGGCACGTCGGGGCTGGTGAGCATCGCGGACGTGGTGGCCGAGGTGGTGGGGGACGTGGCGGAACTGGGCCGGCGGATGGACGAGGTGCGCTCGCTGCCGGGTGGCCGGTTCGAACTGCCGGGCACGGCGCAGCTGGATGATTTGGAGGAGCGGCTGGACGTCAACTTCGACCTGAAGGAGGACGAGCAGGGCGAGGTGACGACGATCGCCGGCTATCTGATGACGAAGCTGGGGCGGGTGCCGGAGAAGGGCGACAACCTCAAGCTGGACATGTGGCGCATCGTCGTGGACGAGGTGGATGGGCCCCGGGTGGTGCGGGTGACGGTGGAGCCCCAGGCAGCGGCCAAGGCAGCCGCGGCGGTGCCCACGGACGGCACTGCGCCCACGCCGCCCCAGGCAAATCCTTCGCCCCCTGGGCGCGGGACGGGGTGAGGGCCGGACGCCGCTCCCATCGACAGGCTCAGCGGTGGTACTCGAGCCCCGCCAGCGCCAGCCAGTTCTGGTAGTTCCAGTCGATGTCGTAGGCGCGGCTGCTCGGGAAGCTTCCGGGAATGTAGCGCGGGAAGTTCGTCTTGCTCACGACCCACCGCCCCTCCAGCTTTGCCGACAGCTCCGGCCGAAGCGCGAAGCGCAGCTCTCCCCCCACGACGCCGCGCCGGTCAACTCGGCGATCTCCGAAGGTCAGCGGCGGGTGGCCGGGGCCCTCCACATAGCTGTTCTCCCCGTAGCTCCGCAGCCAGGCCTCGGCGGTGGCCCGGAGCGACACCCGCTCCATCGGCGAGTACTCCACCTTCAGCTCCGGGTGGTGCCCGGTATAGGAGTAGTAGCCCTGGAAGCGATCCTCGACGAGCTCGAAGCCATAGCTTGCCTCCACCTCGAGGCGCCTCTGGAGCAGCCAGAGCTTCCCTCCCAGAGAGGGCTCACCCCCGCGGAACGACTGCAGCGGATTGGGCGCAAGCCCCCCGGGCCCCGCGTGCGTCTTCCCCGTGCCTGCATCGCGGGCGAAGAGGAACGAATCCTGGCGGGCGAACCCACGGACTCCCGCCATCAACCGGAAGCCCTTGCCCACGTAGCGCCAGCCCAGCTCCAGCGCATGCTCCGTGTGGTCCAGGGGCGTCAGGTGCATCGGCTCCTCGAAGGGCTCGAAGGCCGGGTCCGCCGCGTAGTCCGAGAGCGCGTAGCGGTAGCCCAGGCGGAGCCGGTGGCGCCGCAGGGGCGTGCCCACCAGCTCCATTCCGAACCGCTGGTCCAGGTGGCTCGCGCGCGAGGTCGGCGCGAAGCCACCATCGGCCAGAGGCTGGTACAGGTCCGGCCAGCCGGGTCTCCAGAACCCGGAGAGCCCGCCTTCCACCGAGAGCTTCAAGCGGCGGCTCTGCTTCCACGTCAGCTCGAGGCCACCGCTCCCCTGGGTCTCCGGCAATGAAGCTCCCACCGTCTGACGGTGTGCGAGGCGGAGCGGGAGGCGCAGGAGGAAGTCCCCGTACCGCGCAGTGGGAATGGCCGCGGCCTCCGCGACGAGGAGCGCTCCCCGATCCTTGCGGACCTGCAAGCCCCGGAAGGCCCCCGCCGAGACGTTGGCCCGGAGCCGGACGTTGAACCCAGGCCCGCCGGGGGCCTCATCCGAGTCGCCGGGCTCGTCGGACTCGGGGGGCGGCGCCTCGGGAGCACCCGCTGGGGTGGGCTCGTCCGAGGCGCCGGGTGTTGGGGACGGGCTCTCAGTCCCAGGGCTTTGAGCGGATTCGGCCGGGACCGGCGCGGCGGCCTTCTTCTTTCTCTTCTTCTTGCGCTTCTGCTCCCCGGAGCCCGAGGGCGAGGCAGGAGTGTCCTGCCCCTCCTCGGGCTGCGCTTCCGGAGACAGTGGGACGGTCGTCTCCTGGGCTCGCCCCTGGGAAGGGGTGAGCAGGAGCACCGCTACGAGCGCCAGCAGCCACCGCGCCATCCTCGGCCTCCTGTCCTAGCAGCCCTTGCCGGCCTTGTACGTCTGGGCCTGCGAGAGGTACGGGCTCGCGGGGAACTTCGTCTGCAGCTCGGTGTAGGTCGCGTTGGCCGACGCGCAGTTGTTCTGGTCGGCGTAGATGCGAACCTCGTAATAGAGGGCGTTGTCCACGTACTGGCTCGCCGCATAGGTGGTGACCACGCCCTTGAAGTCGGTCAGCGCATTGGGGAGCTGCGTCAGCCCGTAGTGGCACCGCCCCAGGTAGTACTGCGCGTCATCGGCGTAGATGGAGCCCGCCGTCTGGAAGACGCGCTCGAAGGGACCGACGGCCGAGGCGTAGTCCTTCCGATCGAAGTAGCTGCGCCCCAGGTAGTAGCGGACGTTGTCCACGTAGCTGCTGGCCGGGTAGGCCGTCTCCGCCTTCGTCAGCTCGGCCGCGGCGCCCGGCAGATCGCCCAGCTCATAGAGGCAGCGCCCGACGAAGTACTGGGCATTGTCCGCGAACACGCCTTGAGGATCCGCCTGGAGCGCGGCCTGGAAGTCCGCCTTCGCGCCCGTGAAGTCGTTGAGCTGGTACCGCGAGCGCCCGGTGAAGTACGCCGCCGAGTGGAAGAAGGGAGACGTGGGATAGAGCTCCCGCATCTGCATCAGCGTGGTGATGGCTCCGTTGTAGTCCGTCAGCTCGTACCGGCAGCGGCCCGCGAGATAGGCGGCGTTGTCCCGCCGGGGAGAGTCCGGGAACTTCTGCACCAGCTCGTCGAACTTCGCCTGGGCCGTCACGTAGTCGGGGACGTTGTACGCGGTGAGCCCGTCCTGGAAGAGCACCTCGTCCGGAGCGTTGGGGTCGATGGGGCTCGAGTCCCCTCCGCAGGCGGCCACTGCCATGAGCAGCCCGCTGCAGACGAGCAGGAGCGCAAAGCCTCTCCAGGGCGCGCGGGAGGGGGAAGAGAAGCGGGGGATTGGCATGATCGATACTCCTGTCGTTGCTTGCTGCGGTCCGGCCCTAAAAGTCTCAAGGAGGAGCGGCCTGGGCAGAGGCCGTGGCGCACTTGCCCAGCAGGCCCTGGAGGCGCTCGTCAGTGGGGGCCTCGGCTCGCAGCGCCTGGGCCCGCTGGCGGCAACCCTCACCATCTCCCTGCTTCCCGAGGAGCTCCGCCAGGGCGATGCGTGCGCCCAGATCTCCTGGCTTCAGATCCAGCAGGTCCTCGTAGGCGCGCTGGGCCTCGGCCAGGTGGCCCTCCAGCAGCTCGAGCTCCCCGAGCTTGCGCTGGCTGAGGGCGTGCTCACTGTCGATGGTGAGCGCCTGGCGCAGCGCCTCGAGGGCCTCCGCGCGCTGGCCCTGCGCCTCGAGCGCGAGCGCCAGGTTGTACCAGGCCGCGGTGTACCGGGGGGCCAGGGTGACCAGCTTCCGGTAGGTGGCCAGCGCCTCCGCGCGCTGACCTGAGCGGACATAGGCCACGCCCAGGTTCAGCATCGCCCGCGTGTAGCTGGGGCGGGCCTTCAGCGCACCCTGGTAGGCGGGGATGGCCTCCGCGTACTTCCCCTGGCGGGAGAACAGCTCTCCCAGGTTGTACCAGGCCGAGGCGTATGAGGCGTCCAGCTCGATGGCCTTGCGGTACGCAGCCTCGGCCTCGGCCAGCCGCCCGGCGTCGGCGTGGAGTCCGCCCAGGTTGTTGTACGCGGCGCGGTAGTCGGGGCGCAGCTTCAGCGCCTCTTCGAAGGCTTGCTGGGCCTTGTCCGGATGGCCCTCGCTCTTCTCAAGAAGCCCCAGGTTGAGGAAGGCCTCGGGGTAGTTCCCCTTCGCGCGGGAGATCGCCTCCCGGTAGTGCTGGCGCGCCGGGTCCGCTCGATCCTCGCGATCCGCCACGAGCGCGGCGAGGAAGTGGTGCTCGGGCACGTCGGGCGCGTCCTGCAGCAGGCGCTCCGCCTCGAGGCGCGCCCGGGTGAAGTCCTTCCTCTCCAGCGAGATGCGGAGCAGCCGCCGGCGCACGTAGCGGTAGCCCGGGTCGAGCTGGAGCGCCCGCTCATAGGCGGCCACCGCGGCAGGGTTGTCGTCCCGGCGCTCGTACGCCCGCCCGAGCGCGCTGTGGACGGTGGCCAGGTCTGGGGCGAGCTCCGCCGTGCGCTGCAACATCTCCATCGCGCGTTCCAGGTCTTCCTTCTGGCCGCTCTCCAGGTAGGCGCGGGCCGTGCCCAGCCGGACCTCGACCCGGGCGGGCGCGAAGAGGATGGCCTGCTCGAAGGCGTGGGTGGCCTCCTCCCGCTGTTTGGCCGCGAGGTGGGCCGCGCCCAGGGCCACCAGGGCGCTCGCGCGCTCCTCGTTACCTCCCGAGGAGGAGGCGGTCTTCAGCTCCGCGATGGCCTCCGCGAGCGCGCCCCGCTTGTGGAGGATGCTCCCGAGCGCCACGCGCGCCGCCCGGTACGAGGGCCGGCGCTCCAGCAGCGAGCGCAGCTCCTTCTCGGCCCCCGCGACATCTCCCGTGGCGCTCCGGGCCCGCGCCAGGTCGAGCGCGAACTGTGGGACCTCGGGCTTGAGCGCCGTGGCGCGCTCGAGGTGGGGCAGGGACTCCTGAGGCCGGCGGGCGGCGAGCAGCCAGGCACCCACCTCCCCGCGGAGGGGCGCCGAGTCCGGGTGCGCGGAGACGACCTGGGCAAACAGCCGCAGCGCCTCATCGAAGTCGGCCCGGCGGGCTGCCAGCCTCGCGTGGGCGTGGGTCTCGTCCAGCGGGGGGAAGGACTCCGCCGCCTCCGAGGTTCCCCCGGCCTCTGGGGCCCCGTCGTCGTCCCCATCTCCCGAGGCCAGGGCATCCTCTTTGCGGATCTCGATGACCACGGTCTGGTTTCCCCGCCGCCGCGCGTACTCCTCCAGCGCGAGGGCGCCGGCCACGAGCGCGACCAGCCCCACCAGCAGCGGCCAGAGCCTGTCCAGGACGAGCCGGTTCATGCCGAGAGCCTCCGCAGTTCCTTGCCGAGCCCGGAGCCATGGACGTTCTGGATCTCCAGCCCCGGGCGCGCGTTGATCTCCAGCACGAGCGGGCCTCGCTCCTGATCCAGCACGATGTCCACGCCCAGGTACCCGAGCGGCACCGCGCTCGCCGCGCCCCGCGCCACCTCGAGGACGCGCTCCCAGTCCGGCACCTGCAGCCCGACCAGGGGCGTCCCCGACTCGGGGTGGTGCTCGAGGGGCATCCCATGGTGGAGCGCCCGGTAGGTCCGCCCCGTCTCCAGCTCCAGGGCGATGCCCAGGCCTCCCTGGTGCAGGTTGGCCCGGCCGCCGGACTCGGCGGTGGGGACGCGGATCATCGACATCAGCGGCTGGGAGTGGAGGGTGATGACGCGGATGTCACACAGCCCATCCGCCCACAGGGTCTGGAAGAACGGGTGCGGCACGATGCGCCGCTCGATGAAGACGCGATCCTCGAGGGTCTTCGAGTAGACGCCGAAGAGGATGTCCGCCATGTGCCGCTGCAGCTGGGACGAGGTGATCGCCGCTCCGCCTGCCTTGCGCCACACTCCGGGCTCCAGGCGCTCGCCGAGCACGAGGATGCCCTGCCCCCCGCTGCCGCTGGCGGGCTTGACGACGAAGTGCTCCCGCTCCAGGAGCGCCTCCACGGTAGAGGGGACGGCGTAGAGCCCATCGCACACCGCCATCGTCTCGGGTGTGGGCACTCCGGTCGCCGCGAAGCGCTCCTTGGCCAGGAGCTTGTCGTCCGCCAACGGGAAGTCCCGGCGCGCGTTGTTCGGGTACACGAGCAGGACGTTGCGCTGGTTGATGCCCACCAGCTCCTCGCGCCGGGCCCGGAGCTGGGCGAAGGACTCACGCAAGCGGGAGAGCCACTTCATTGCGGGCTCCCCTGGAAGAGCAGGCGCCGGAAGCGCCGGTACTCCAGCAGCCGCACGCCCACCCAGCGCCCCAGGTAGATGTTGGCGGCCACCACGAGCAGCAGGATCTCCGGGAAGCCGATGAGCAGCACCTGCAGCGCCAGCGAGTTCATCACCAGGAAGCAGGCGAGCATGACGAACAGCGTGCCGCCCAGCTCCTTCATCGCCGTCTTCGAGCCCTGCTCGGTGAAGGAGAGATAGAAGCGCTCGGCGGTGATGGCGAGCACGGCGATGGGAAAGAAGGTGACATGCGCCAGCGCCATGAGCCCGGCCTGCTCGGCCAGCAGGCTGGTGCCCAGCAGGGCCAGGGTGACGGCCGTCAGCAGGATGGCCAGCGTGGGGGAGTGGAGCAGCTCCAGCCGCTGGATCCCCCAGCGCACCACCGCGACCACCACCACGACGATGAGCACCCCCACGAAGCCCCAGAGCGCCCCTGTCTCGCCGGCGCCCGCGGCGATGAGCGCGGGCAGGAAGGTGCCGAAGGTGGGCAGCCCGATCACGTTGCGGAACAGGACGACGATCAGCGCTCCCACGGGCAGCATGAGCAGGGTGCGCAGCAACGAGAACGACAGCCCCATCCGCTCGAAGAGGGCCCACACGTTGAAGACCTTGAACGAGGCCTTCGCCTTGGGGGAGGGGACGAGCTGGGACGTCACCTCGAAGCGGTAGTTGAAGTTGATATCCGAGCTGTGGCGGAAGAGGGCCTCATCCCCGGAGTAGAGGGTGAGGTAGCGCTCGGGCAGCTCCGCGAAGTGCTTGTTGGTGGGGCAGAACGGCACCCAGTGCCCGGCCACGTAGGCCTCCACCCACTGGTGGGACGTCTTCTTCGAGCCCGGCTCCAGGATGAGCCCGCCCACCAGCCGCGCTGGGATGCCCGCCGCGCGCGCGAGCGCCACGAAGAGCCGGCTCTTACCGTTGCAACTGGCCTCGCCGAGCCGCAGCGCCGTGAGCGCATCCGTGGTGCCCTTGAAGGGCCTCGGCGTGAGCCCGGAGGTCAGCTCGTAGATGCGCCGCAGCCGCTCCTGCACGGTGCCCTGGTCCGCGTTGATCCGGGCCAGGGCGGCGGCGATCTCGGGAGCGTCCACCTGGATCTCTTTCTCCGGACGCAGGAAGGAGGAGACCGACGCTGGGTAGGTGTCCGGCACGGGCAGCCCCGAAGGGATGCGGAACTGGATCGCCGAGGGCAGGACCGTGAAGCTGTAGTGAACGCGGGTCCCGTCCGGCACGTTGGCGCCCGTCCACGTGGCCTGGCGGTTCAGGCCCTCCAGGCGCTGGTCGAAGTGGAGGCCCGGGGCCTGGTTCTCTTCCTGGCTGATCTGCTGGTGGGTATCCGAGGCGGGCAGGAACGTCCTCACCCGGACGTCCTCTCCGTGCCCGTCGAGCTCCAGCGCGTAGGTGACGTGGTAGCTCGTCACCGGCAGGGTGTCTCGGAGCGAGTACCCCAGCCCCCGGACCTTGTAGAGCACCATTCCTCCGACGGTGGTCAGGAGGAGGGCGACGATCAGGACCAGCTTTGTCCCGTGGCTGAGCGGTGTCTTCTTCATCGGAGTGGACAAATAAGAGACCCACTCCCGGTGCAGTCGGCCACCGGGCTACCCGAAGAGGTATTGGCTCCGGATTCTTGGAGGGTGCGAAGAAGCTCGGACCTTCGAGGGGCTCTTCCTGCGAGCCGGCTCTCGCGTTGCCGCCGTGGGGCAGCGGCTCCTGATGATCAGGGAGTATCCGATGTGGGCTGGCGGGTCCCATTAAACGAGGCGAAGAAGCACCGCCCCTCGTAGTCAAACATCTTGTCACCACAGGGGGGCTTCTCCGTCTCATCGACCTTGATCCAGCACCCTCCGTTGATCTCCCGCTCTCCGCGCACGCAAGGGGGGCGCCGTTGCGATGGGAATGGCTGGGAGGGCATGGGACGACCGAAGGAGACGACGAAGGGCCCCGCACCCGGGAGCATATTCTCGACACTCGCCAGGGCTTCCTCCCCGACACCCGCGTCCGGGGCGAATGGGGCCACCTCCTCGGGCGTGGCGAGCCAGGGGGTGGGGTTGGGCGCGGGCTCTGGGGCCGCAGGCCGCACCAGCAGCAACACCAGGGAGGTCATGAGCCCGCCCATGGCCGAGGCGCCCGCCCAGGTGAGCCAGGCGGGCACAGCCAGCTCCCGTCGCTCGCCGCAGCCCTTGTGTATGGAGGGAGCGACACGCGCACGGCCCCTGTGTCTGGCCGGCCCCGTGTCGGAAAGCAGCTCTTCATCGTCCTGGCGGTCCGAGGAGGCTCGAGACGGGCACACCTCCTCCGTCCCCGCAGCGCTGGGAGTCGGCTGGATCGGTGCGTCCAAACTGGGCCCGCCCGTCTCCACGGTCGAGCCTATGTCAGGGGCATTGGGGGACATGGCGCCTCCAAGAGACTGCCCGACGACATCACGGGGACGAGCCCTACTCTACTGCACAGGTAGGGTCGAAAGCACCCGCTCTGATGGGTTTCGTCGAGAAAACCCGTCCTCGGTGAAGGGGCGCTGGCTCTTGGTCTTATCCTTCAGGGTCGAGGGCCCAGGTGCCTTCCTCCCACCGCTTTAGCGATAGAGTCGCGCCGATGGCCGCGACGCCTCCCTCCTGGATGGTCGCTTCCAGGACCGCCTTGGCACTAGGGAGGACTTCAGATGGCAACTTCCGAGCCGTCATAAGTGCCACCATGCTGCTCCGCCAGCCGCTCAAGCTCGTCGCGAGTGTGCTCGGCCTCCTCAGCTGCGACTGCGTGCGTGGCCAGCACGAGCCAGTGCTCTGCGTCTCCGCTGGGACGGCTCTCGACCTCGAAGCCGCGCTTCCGCAGCTCCGTGGCGACCGGCTTGCCTGTCTTGGCCGACGGAAAATAGAGGTAATGCGCCATGCGGCGGGGCATCTCGTGCGCAGGTGACGCGGCAGAAGCCTCCCGCTCATCCTGGAGGTGTTGAGCCTGCGCAAGCTCAGCCGCGCGAGGCTCCTTGTCCGGACGCCACTCTTCTATGAGGCGATCCACCAGAAACGCGTGGTTCCAGATAGAGGCGATGGAGAGGCGCTTTTCCTCCGGGCTCAGCGTCGTCCGAAGGGTCTCTGGTCCTCCATTGCCGAAGATGAGCCACGTCATGACCCTTCCGTCCGGAGCAATCGCCCCGCGCCGACGGAATGTGGAGGGCAACTCCCGCCCTAAAGGGATCGGATGATGGGCGGCAATGGCGATCAGCCCCTGCGAGACAGCGGCGCTAACAGGGTAGAAGGTGAAGTAACCTTGTTGGGATGCCAACGTGGTCCAGTCCTGAGGCCGTGTCTGGAAGAAGCCAGGAAGGACTCGGATGGCGTAGCCATATTCCGGATGCTTACCCGCGTATTGCACATAGGCGAGACCCCGAGGAGTGACGACCTCCAGGAGGTCTCCCAGCCGCACGCGCTTTCGTGGAGAGACCATTCATTCCACCCGGTACCCAATCGAGTCCAACAATTCCTGCCCCCTGCGCAACAGTGCGGCGAAGTCAGGACGGGTACGCGCAATGCTGTTGATACGGTTCAAGAGCGTTCCTCCGTTCTTTCCAAGGCCGTGGATTTCAATGAGGGCCTGCTCGACCGCTCGTGCATCCTCCCTGGAGAGATTGCCCAGCAACTTATCGATCTCGAAACCGTTTTGACGGAGCTGCTCGACAGCGCGTCTGGCGACATCGTTGGTGATCCCTACGTACTGTACTTGCCCTTGGGGGTTCACTGAGCGGTAGACACTGTTATTGCTGCTCCCGGTGCCTCGTGCCGCCATGGCCACTGCGCCAGGTGCCAGCGTGAGGGTGGCTCCTTCGGCGGACACGGTGACTGCTTCGACCTGGGAGGCCGCTGCATACCGGAGATTCAGCTGCGTTTCGGCGAGCGCGGCCGCTGGCCCCGCCCCTGGCAGCATGGGCAGCCTCGCCGTCATTCCTGCGGCCGTATTCCCCACCGCCACCGTGGCCAGCATCACGAACGCCTTGGCCGCCGTCCTCCCCATCGTCTTGCCGTACTTCTCTCCGGCTGCCGCGATCTCATCGAAGGTGGTGGCTCGATCCACCTCCCTTACCAGCACCAGCCAGCCGTCGATCAGCCGCCACACCGTGTCCACGCCGAGGTAGGCCATGAGTCCCACTGTGAGGGTCGCGGCCAGTCCTTTGGAGACTGGCTCGGGCAGCGTCCACAAAAGCAGGTACAGGGTCATCGCGCTCGTGATGGAGGCGTATACCGCCGTGGGGTTGACCATTTCTCCGAAGGCTTCCTTCATCTCCCCGAGCACGTGGCGCTGGGCAATGGCCATGGCCAGCGTGTACTTGCCGTCGTTGTCCAAATCGGGTCGATCCACCAGAAGGCGCAGGCAGTCCCCCTCGCCCCAGGTGCGGTCACACCACTGCAGGTAGCAGCGCTTGAGCTCGGCTGCTGCCGGAGCCAGCTCTGGCAGCAGGTGCGCACGAGGAGCCTCTGCTGCTGACCCCACAGAGACCAAGCCCAAGTGTCCTCTCACATGGCTGTAGGGCTCGGATTGGGAGGGCTCCCGCCACAACCGGCGTGCCTCCACGAGCGGCACGGAGAAGGGCTGAATGCTCCGGCCATGCTCGAGCAGGGCCTGCTCGAAGTCGTCATCGTCCAGTTCCACGGGCTCCACGTCTGCGCGGGCGACATGGACGATGGGAGCGCCCTGGCCCGTCGTAAGCCGTACCACCTTGGTGGGGCTGCAGGCAGACACGAGCAACGCAAGCAAACCTGCAACAGCGCAGCGCGGTATCACGGAACGCCCTCCAGAGCGGGGGAGCATCAGGCTATGGGGGAGCCATTCCTAAGACAATGACACGAGGGACCTCGGTGGCTTGAATCAGCGGTAGGGCTTGACTCCTTGGGCCATTCTCACGGCAGGCTGTTGCTGCCAGGAAGCGGAGGGGTGACGTGGGGTTTCGCCGGTACGACGTGCTCATCATCACCGCGCTGCTCGACGAACTCGAGGCCGTGCTCGCTCTCGGTGAGGGCGGCAAGAGCGGTTGGGGGGCAGACAAGGACGGTGACGGCTACCCCTTCCACTTTCGCGAGATTCCACGGGAGGACGGAGGGGAGCCCCTGCGCATCGCCGCCGCCTCCTTCGACGAGATGGGTGGGGACGTGGCTGCGTCCCGGGCGACAGCGCTGATCAAGTTCCTCGACCCGGCGTGCCTGGCGATGTGCGGCATCTGCGCTGGGAAGAAGAAGGACGTCTTCCTGGGGGATGTCATCGTGGCGAGCCGCGTCTACCGCTATGACTCCGGGAAGTTCTCCGCCTCCCGGCGTGACGCGGACGGGCACCGGGTCGAGGAGTTCTTCCATGACTTCAAGACCGTCAACCTCAAAGACACCTGGCGGATGGAGGCCGCCTACTTCGCGCGCGAGAAGGACTGGACCGCCGAGCTGGTGAAGACGCGGCCGCTCTCCCTGGAGACGCAGCAGCGGTGGTTCCTTCGTGCCCTGCTCGAGTCCGAGCAGCAAGGCACGATGGCCCCGGACAAGCACCCGGACCGCAAGAAGTGCTGCCCCTCGTTCACCGCTGTCAGGGACCGGCTCCGGCAGCGCGGCCTGTTGGTGAACAAGCCGGGCTTCCTCGCGCTGACCGAAGAGGGCAGGGGACTCGCGGTGGATCTCGCGCACGAGGAGGAACCCCCGAAGGACCCGGACTTCCGCATCCATGTGGGGCCCATCGCCACGGCCGAGGTCGTGCAGAAGGACCCTGAGCTGTTCGACCGGCTGGAGAAGATCGGGCGCAAGACCCTGGGCGCTGAGATGGAGGCTGCGGCGATCGGCCGGGTTGGCGAGCATCTCGGACGTCCGACGCTCATCGTCAAGGCTGTCTCGGACTACGGAGACGAGGACAAGGACGACGCGTTCCGACAGTTCGCAGCGCAGGCCTCTGCGCAGGTGCTCATCCGGCTGTTGCTGCGCAACCTGGAGCCTGTCGCACAGCAGTTCGAGGAGGTCCCGGAGCTCGAGCGGCGCGACTTGGGGCAGCCCCACTTCGAGCGCATGGAGTTGGAGCGCGGGGATGACCTGCTCTCCCGCGTCCAGACGCTCGCCAGGCTGAGGATGGAGGCGAAGGGCCAGATCGCGAAGATCGACCGGATCCGCGCGCCCGCTCCTTTCCGGGGGTACCTCCGCGTCTCGAAGGCCGAGGGACCCGTCACGAGCGTCTTTCCGGTCGCCGCGGTCGATGAGATCAACGCCGATGTCCTTGGGGCCTTCCTCGACACGATCGACGCGCGCTACCGGAGGAATGACTCAGGCATCCTCTCAGTGCTGGTGTACGGCGGTGCTCCTCCACCGCCCGAGGTCGTTTCCAGGGCCGCGGCGAAGCGCGTCCTCCTGCAGAGCTTCGCCGAGTACCAGGGGCTCATCGACTTCCGCAGCTACCTGCAGCGTCAGGTGGAACGGCTCGAAAAGGACCCCGTCTACCCGCCCGCCCTCTACGTTCCCCAACACGCGGTGCTCCACTCGGAGGGGGGCGAAGGCAGCACGGCGAATGTTCTGGGTGAACTCGACTCCCTGCTGGCTTCGCCGCATCCTCGCTTCATCCTGGTGCTGGGGGACTTCGGCACGGGGAAGACGTTCCTGCTGCATGAGCTGGCCCGGCGGATGGCGAGGGCGGGGGGGCTGCTCGTCCCAGTGCTGATCGAGATGCGGTCGCTCGAGAAGGCGCAGGAGTTGGATTCGCTCGTGGCGCAGCACCTCGCCAAGGCGGGCGTGGAGCGGTTCGACCTGCCGGCCTTCCACTACATGCTCGCTCATGGGCGGATCGCGCTGTTGTTCGATGGCTTCGACGAGCTGGCGCTCCGTGTCAGCTACCAGCGCGCGGCCGAGCACTTCTCCACACTGACCCAGGCCGCTCAGGGAGACGCCAAGATCATCATCACCAGCCGTACCCAGCACTTCTACTCAGACCAGCAGATGCAGAGCGCGCTCGGGGAGCAGGCAAGCTCCCAGCGAGGCTATCGGCTGGTGAGGCTCCAGCGTTTCACTCACAAGCAGGTCCACGCCTTCCTGGAGAAGCGGCTCGGAGACCCGGAGAAGGCGGCGGGGCGCTTGAAGCTGCTGGCCGAGGTGAAGGACCTGCTGGGGTTGGCGGAGAACCCTCGCATGCTGGGGTTCATCGCGGACATCCCCGAAGAGGAGTTGCTGAAGGCCCGGGAGCGCGACAAGGAGATCACCTCAGCCAGCCTGTACGAGCTCCTGCTGAACACGTGGCTCAAGCACGAATGGAACCGGGCGCACCCCCGGGGAGGGCTCCCTGGGCTCGATTTGGACCAGCGATGGAAGGCCGTTACCGACCTGGCCATGAGGCTCTGGCACCGGACCGAGCGGAGCCTCAACATCCTGGAGCTTCCCGAGGGGCTGATCGCCGCGGTGAAGGAATTGGCGCAGCACACGATCAGCCCCGAGGAGATCCAACACCAGATCGGCTCGGGGACCCTGCTGGTGCGTGACGAGGGCAATAACTTCTCGTTTATCCATCAGTCGGTGATGGAGTGGCTCGTGGCGAAGGCCGTCGCCCACGAGCTTCGCCGAGGAGGCGAAGTGGAGGCGCTCGCGGCGCGGGAGCTGTCTCCGTTGATGGCGGACTTCGTGTGGGGACTCGCGGGGCAGGAGGAGACGGAACAATGGGCCCGGCGGACGCTGGCGGAGGATTCTTCGGGCCAAGCTTCCAAGAATGCCCTCCAGCTGCTGCGGCGACTTGGGGTTGAAGCTACTGGTGGGCTGAGGCTCGCGAGGCTGGATCTCGGTGGCAAGGATCTCTCCGGGCAGGACCTGCGATATGCGGACCTCACCGGCACAAACCTCATCGGCGCGAAGTTGGTGGGCACGGATTTGACGGGCGCGCTCTTGGCCGGAGCCATTCTGCGGGGAGCGGACCTGTCGCGGGCCACGCTCACGCGAGCTGATTTGCGCGGAGCGGACCTGAGCGGCGCGAGGTTGATGCAAGCAACCGCCACGGGCGTGCAGCTCTCGGGCGCCCTCCTGCGCCAAGCGAAGCTGGTGGGCGCCATGTTCGACCCGGGCGCGCTGGAAGGACTCGACCCGCAGGCGCTGTTCGGCGCGGCTATGCCGGATGCGGTCCAGGCTACCCCGATGGTGTCCTTGTCCTCAGACTTGGCTTGCAACTGCGTGGCTATCAGCCCGGATGAAAAGCTGCTTGCTTCTGGCCATGGTCTTGAGGTTCGCCTTTGGGATCTCGAGACCGGAAGCCTGCTGCGAATGCTCAAAGGCCACGAAGGGGACGTCTGGAGTGTGGCCTTCGCGCCCGACGGCGCCATGGTCGCCTCGGGCTCTACGGACGCCACCGTGCGCCTGTGGGACGTGGCCACGGGCTCCGAGCGCCGAGTTCTCAAAGGGCATGTTCAGGGTGTCCAGAGTGTGGCCTTCGCGCCCGACGGCGCCATGGTCGCCTCGGGCTCTACGGACGCCACCGTGCGCCTGTGGGACGTGGCCACAGGCTCCGAGCGCCGAGTCCTCAAGGGGCATGTTAAACGCGTCTGGAGCGTGGCCTTCGCTCCTGACGGTGCCATGGTCGCCTCGGGCTCTGCGGACGCTACCGTGCGTCTGTGGGACGTAGCCACGGGTTCCGAGCGCCGAGTCCTCAAGGGGCATGCCCAGGGTGTCCAGAGCGTGGCTTTCTCTCCCGACAGTGCCATGGTCGCCTCGGGCTCCGATGACGCCACCGTGCGCCTGTGGGACGTGGCCAGGGGTTCCGAGCGCCGAGTCCTCAAGGGGCATGCTCGAAGCGTCCTGGGCGTGGCCTTTTCGCCCGACAGCGCCATGGTCGCCTCGGGCTCCGATGACGCCACCGTGCGCCTGTGGGACGTGGCCACGGGCACCGAGCGCCGAGTCCTCAAGGAGCATGCTCAAAGCGTCTGGGGCGTGGCCTTCGCTCCTGACGGTGCCATGGTCGCCTCGGGCTCTGCGGACGCTACCGTGCGTCTGTGGGACGTAGCCACGGGCACCGAGCGCCGAGTCCTCAAGGGGCATGCCCAGGGTGTCCAGAGCGTAGCCTTCGCTCCTGACGGCGCCACGGTTGCCTTGGCCTCCTGGGACGCCACCGTGCGCCTGTGGGACGTGGCCAGGGGCTCCGAGCGCCAAGTCCTCAAGGGGCATGCTCGAAGCGTCTGGAGCGTGGCTTTCTCTCCCGATGGTGCCATGGTCGCCTCAGGCTCCTGGGACGCTACCGTGCGCCTGTGGGACGTGGCCAGGGGTTCCGAGCGCCGAGTCCTCAAGGGGCATGCTCAAAGCGTCTGGAGCGTGGCTTTCTCTCCCGATGGCGCCATGGTCGCCTCGGGCTCTGATGACGCCACCGTGCGCCTGTGGGACGTGGCCACGGGCACCGAGCGCCAAGTCCTCAAGGGGTATGCTCAGGGTGTCCAAAGCGTGGCCTTCGCTCCTGATGGCGCCACGGTCGCCTTGTCCTCCTGGGACGCCACCGTGCGCCTGTGGGACGTGGCCACAGGCACCGAGCGCCGAGTCCTCAAAGGGCATGCTCAGGGTGTCCTGAGCGTAGCCTTCGCTCCTGACAGCGCCACGGTCGCCTCGGGCTCTGCGGACGCTACCGTGCACCTGTGGGACGTGGCCACAGGTACCGAGCGCCGAGTCCTCAAAGGGCATGCTCAGAGTGTCCAGAGCGTAGCCTTCGCTCCTGACGGCGCCACGGTCGCCTCGGGCTCCTCGGATGCCACGGTGCGTCTGTGGGACGTGGCCACGGGCACCGAGCGCCGAGTCCTCAGAGGGCATGCTCAGGGTGTCCAGAGCGTGGCCTTCGCTCCTGATGGGGCCACAGTCGCCTCGGCATCCTGGGACGCCACCGTGCGCCTGTGGGACGTGGCCACGGGCGAGTGCCTCGCCATCCTTGTTTCTCTAGATGAGGGCTGGGTGGCATTCACGCCGGATGGTCGCTATCGCTCCGTAGGCAACCTCGGTGGTGCCTTCTGGCACGCTATCGGCCTGTGCCGCTTCGAGCCGGGGGAACTTCCTGCCCTTCACGTTCCCGAGCAGGAACGCCTCTACCAGCTTCCCAGGTAGGCCACCGCTGCCGGTGCCTCAGAGCTTCGAGCTCTTCTTGCCCCGGGCCGGAGCCTTCTGCACCGCCGCGGGCCGCTCCACCTTGAGCAGCTCCAGGTCCGTGTTGCCCCCCGTAGCCACCTTGATGATCCCCACCCCGGGCGCGAACCAGATGAAGCTCTCGATCGATCTCCCCTGAGCCCCGGGGCGGCTGGCCCTCGCCGTCGTCAGGTTCTTCACCTTCAGCGCCTTGAACGTCCCCGCGCCAACGGTCACCTCCTCCTCCCCGAGGACGGTCGCCTCCTTGTCGAACGTGCTGGCGAGCACCATCCCGGCCGGCATCTTCGATCCCTCCGGCGGCTGCATCCTCACCGACAGCGAGTTCTTCCAGGACGAGCCGGGAACCATGCGCGCGGCGGGCGGCACGGCCACACCCTCGGCGGAGACCACCTCCACCTTCATCCCCGAGGCCGACAGCAGCGTCCCCTCCAGGCCGCCAAGCCCCGTGCGCACCCCCTCCGAGGTACAGAAGGCCTCCGTCTCGCCACTGCGGCCCTTCAGATCCACCGCCAGGAGTCCCTTGAGTCCCTCGGCCGTGGACGTCACCCCCCGGGTCGAGATCGTCAACTCCGAGGATCCGGCCCGGTAGGTCAACTTCAGCCCTTCCTCCAAGGGGAAGAACGGGTTCGGACAGGCCCCCTCCGCGGGGGGCGTGTCAGACCGCTCGGGTAGACCTGCCGGGGTCGCTCCTACGAGGACCGAGAGGGCGAGAAAGGGCGCGAACGTAGGCTTCCTCCAGAAAGATCACCGGGAAGGTAGGGTGCATCTCTCACTTTTCAACCCCTTACCTGCACGCTCCGCTGATCTCCGACGGTACAGCGCAGCTTCCGAAATGTAGGGTCACACGGTGCATGGTCACGCTTGATCTGGCCACCTGTGACTGATACTCCTGACCACATTCCGGGGCCGATTTTTCGGCCTTGGAGCGAATTGCCACCTCTCGCGCACCAAGCCCCACAGGAGCCCGCTGGATGCGAATCAAGCGCCTGGACATCACCGGCTTCAAGTCCTTCATGGAGCGCAGCGTCTTCAGCTTCGATGACGGCGTCACCGGCATCGTTGGCCCCAACGGCTGCGGCAAGTCCAACGTGGTGGACGCCATCCGCTGGGCCATGGGCGAGCAGAGCGCCAAGAACCTCCGTGGCCGCGGCATGGAGGACGTCATCTTCAACGGCTCGGAGTCCAAGCCGCCGCTGTCCATGGCCGAGGTGTCCCTCACCTTCACCCTCGAGGAGACGGATCAGCTGGCCCCGCAGTACCAGGGCTTCCCGGAGATCACCGTCACCCGGCGCCTGTTCCGCAGCGGCGAGTCCGAGTACCTCATCAACAAGGCCACCTGCCGCCTGCTGGACATTACCGAGATGCTGCTGGGCACCGGCGTGGGCACCAAGGCCTACTCCATCATCGAGCAGGGCCGGGTGGGCCTGATCGTCTCCAGCAAGCCGGAGGATCGGCGCACCATCATCGAGGAGGCCGCGGGGATCACGAAGTACAAGACCCGGCGCAAGGCGGCCGAGCGGAAGATGGAGGCCACCGAGGCCAACCTCCTGCGCGTCACGGACATCACCAACGAGCTGGAGAAGCGGCTCGACACGCTGTCCCGCCAGGCGAAGAAGGCGGAGAAGTACAAGAAGCTCAAGTCGCGCATGCGGGAGATTGATCTGCACGCGGCCTCGCACCGCTACCTGGAGCTGCAGGCGGAGAAGAAGGTGCTCCAGCTGCGGCTGGAGAGCCTGGGCTCCGAGGAGCGCGAGAACCTGGACCGGGTGCGCGAGCTGGAGGAGGGCATCACCCGGCGCCGCGCCGAGCTGGAGGCCGAGGCCGAGGCCCTGCAGAAGCTGGCCAGCGAGGTCCACGCGCTGGAGCGCGCGGTGCAGCGCGACGATCAGGACCTGGCCTACTGGCGCAAGGATCTCGAGGAGACGAGCGCCCGGGTGCACCAGGCCGAGGGCGAGCTGAACGCGCTGCTGGCCCGCCAGGCGGAGGTGGCCGACACCATGGCCGCCCGCGAGGCGGAGCTGTCGGGCATCGCCGGGGCGTGGAAGGAGGACGAGGTCGCCATGCAGGTGGCGCAGGAGGAGCTGCGCCGGACGACGCACCTGCAGACCGAAGTGGCGATGCGGCTGGAGCAGGAGCGGGCGGCGCTGGTGGCCGTGGCGGCGCGCCTGGCCAACCACGAGTCGAACCTGGTGAACCTCGCCCGGCAGCGCACGGATCTGGAGACCCGCCGCGAGAAGATCCGCGTGGAGGCCGAGTCCCTGCGCGCCCAGGGGCAGGAGCTGGAGCGCGGCCGCTCCGAGGTGCTGCAGCAGGTGGAGGAGAGCCGGCACAACGCGATGGAGCTGGCCGAGCGCAAGACGCAGGAGGAGGAGGCCCTGGCGCGCACCCGGGCCGAGTTCACCGAGAGCGAGCTCCACGTCATCAGCCTCCGCGAGGAGCTGGCCGACAAGCGCAGCCGCCTGGGCTCGCTGGAGGAGCTGCAGAAGAACTACGAGGGCTTCGATCGCGGCGTGCGCGCGGTGATGGTGCGCGCCGGGCAGCAGTTCCGGGAGCAGGGCATCTTCGGCCTGGTGGCGGACGTGCTCACGGCCCCGCAGCGCTTCGAGCGGGCGGTGGAGGCGGCGCTGGGCGATCGGCTGCAGCACGTCATCGTCGAGAGCCCGGAGAAGGGCTTCGAGCTGGTGGAGTACCTGCGGACGGCCTCCGAGGGCCGGGGCAGCTTCCTGCCGGTGCCGCGAATCGATGGGCTGTCGCCCCTGGTGGAGCCGGACTTCAGCCGGCCCGGGGTGCTGGGCAGCGCCTACGCCGAGGTGAAGTACGAGGAGGCGCTCCAGCCGGTGGTGCGGCTGCTGCTCGGGGATGTGGTCATCCTCCAGGATCTGGAGTCCGCGCGGGCGTATGCGGCCGCGGGAGGCCCGCCGTGCACGCTCGTGACGCTGGAGGGCGAGGTGGTGCGCGGGGACGGCACCCTCACGGGCGGTGAGCGCGAGGGCGCGGCCGTGGGCGCCCTGCAGAAGAAGCGCGAGATCGCCGAGCTGGGCGCCGAGGTGGCGCGGGTGGAGGAGCGCTACAACGAGATCCTCACCCGGCACTACACGCTCCAGAAGCAGATGGGGCAGACGGAGAGCGTCCTCAAGGGGCTGGCGAAGAACCAGCACGCCGAGGAGCTGAACCTGGCCAACCAGGAGAAGGATCTGCACAAGGCCAGCGAGGATCTGGCCCGGGTGCGCGAGCGGCTGGGCGCGGTGGAGGCGGAGGAGTCGCAGCTGGCGCACTCGCACGGGGCGCTGGTGCACGAGGAGGAGAACAGCCGGGGCGAGGTGGCCCACGGGCAGGCGGATCGCGAGAGCCGCGAGGAGCGCGTGCGGCAGCTCTCCGCCGAGCTGGAGTCGCTGAAGCAGCGGTCGGACGCGGCGTCCGCGGAGCTGATGGGCCTGCGCATCAAGGTGGCCGCGGGCAGCGAGCGTGGCGAGTCGGCGCGCAAGGAGCTGGAGAGCCTCATCACCCAGCGCAAGGAGATGGAGGAGCGCGTCTACCGCCTGCGGGCGACGGTGGGGGAGGGGACGGCGCGCGCGGACGAGCTGCGGCGGAAGATCGAGGAGACGGAGAGCGGGCGGGGCAAGCGGGCCGAGGAGCACCGCACGGCGGCCGAGACGCTCGAGGGCCGTCGCACGGCGCACGCCGCGGCCTCCACCGAGGTGCGCGAGCAGGACACGGTGTTCCGCGAGCTGCGCGGCCGGCTGGACGAGCTGATGCAGGGCCTGTCGCAGATCTCGCTGAAGGAGCGGGAGATCGCCCTGGAGCTGGAGCACCTGAACTCGGGCATCCGCGAGCGGCACCAGGTGGAGCTGGAGCTGGAGCTGCACCGCTACCACCTGCTGGCGCCGCTGGCCGCGGAGGTCCAGGAGGAGCTGAAGGATCTGCGGGCCCAGGTGGAGAAGATGGGGGAGATCAACCTCACGGCCATCGACGAGCATGCGGAGATCACCAAGCGCTTCGACTTCCTGGCGGGCCAGAAGAAGGATCTGACGGCGACGCTGGAGCAGCTCAAGGAGGCGATCTCGCGCATCGACGCCACGAGCCGCGAGCGCTTCAAGCAGACGTTCGACGTGGTGAACGAGAAGTTCCAGGCGGTGTTCCCGCGGCTGTTCGGCGGCGGGCGCGCGAGCCTGGTGCTCACCAACGAGGGTCCGGGCGCCGAGCACGGCGTGGAGATCGTGGCGCAGCCGCCGGGCAAGAAGCTGCAGAGCGTCAATCTCCTCTCGGGCGGCGAGAAGGCGCTCACGGCCGTGGCGCTCATCTTCGGCATCTTCCTCATCAAGCCGACGCCGTTCTGCCTCCTGGACGAGGTGGACGCGCCGCTGGATGAGGGCAACGTGGGCCGCTACAACGAGATGGTGAAGGAGATGAGCAACCAGTCGCAGTTCATCCTCATCACCCACAACAAGCGGACCATGGAGGTGGCCGACACGCTGTACGGCGTGACGATGGAGGAGCCGGGCATCTCCAAGCTGGTGAGCGTGAAGATCCGCGAGGCCACCGCGGCCAACGACAACGCCACCGCGGCCTGAGCTCCCTCTCCGGCTCCACGAAAAAGGCGCGGGCCCCTGAGTGGGTCCCGCGCCTTCGTCGTCTCGAGGCCCCCGTCAGCTCGTGGCGGGAGCCTCTCTCACTTCCGAGCGGCTACTTGCGCTCCTTGGGGCAGGCTCCCTCGTCCGCCTGGCGGCGCTGCTTCGCCGTCTCCAGATCCTTCTGGGTGGCCGTCAGCGCCTCCTGGCTCTTGGTCTCCACCGCCGCCCAGCCCTCGTCCTTGGCCTTCAGCTCCTGGACGAGCGTCACCGTGGCCTGCTCCGCCGCCTGCTGCGCCTCGATCGCGGTGATCCAGCTGTCCGCGGCCTTCACCAGCCCGGCGCACTTCTCCTTCAGCTCGGGGACCAGCTTCCAGTCCTTCGTCTTCTGGTACTTGGCGACGATGGCGTCATACACCTCGGCCGCGTTGGCGCGCTTGCCGAAGGCAATCGCCGAGTCCGCCGCGCGCTGACCGCGCACCAGCTCCAGCTGGTAGAAGCGCAGCTCCGGCGGCAGGCTGGCCGCCGGCTCCGTGGCCTGCGCGTGGAAGTGCACGAAGCGGTGCGGGAAGGTCAGCTCGTCCGAGCTCACCTTCGCCGGCAGCGCCGCGATCTTCTGCTTCAGGCACGCCGCCAGCTGGTCGCCCTCGGTGTTGCCGCTCGGCTCGAAGGTGACCTCCGCCGGCGTCGGCGAGGCCTTCTTCAGCGTGATCTTCGCGGTGAGCACCGGCGGCGCCTGGGTGGTGTAGCCCGCGTAGCAGTCACACCACTGCGGCTGGGAGAGCCGCACCTGGCCCGAGAAGTCCGAGCCCTCGTTCACGCCGAAGGAGACCGCGGGGCTGTTGTTCAGCTCGTGGATGAACGACGCCTCGGCCTCCACCGGCGCGCCACCCTTGGCCAGCGGCTGCAGCGGCACCGCCTTGTTCACCACGCTCTGCACGCAGGCCTGGCCCTCGGGCGTCAGGTTCTCCCCGGTGATGGTGTGGGTGGCGGCCTGATCGGTGACCGTGGTCTTGATGGTGACCTTGGTGGTGGGCGCGGGGCCGCGGTCCTTCGGATCCACCAGGCACTCCATCACCTGCGAGCGGGTGGAGACGAGCGCACCGACCAGGATGCCCTGGTTGGGCGGCTGGGGAAGCTCCAGCTGGCGCGGATGACAGACCGCCACGTCGAAGACGGGCTGGTTGGTAATGCGCATGCGCTCCTGCACCGTGGCAGCGGCGGCGGCAGCGGCTTCCTTCTTCTGCTGGCCGGCACAGGCGGCGGTGACGAGAACGGCTGCGATGGCGAGACGGCGCAACATATGTGTTCCCCTCCGTGGGACGGTGTGCGGGCGCTACTTCTCCAGGCCCTCGGCGTTCTTCAGGTCCTTGAGACGCAGCCCGTTCTTCTTCAACAAGCGGTAGAGGCTCTGCATGGAGAGGCCGGTGCGCTGCTCGGCGGCCTTCATGTCGAAGCCCACTTCCTTCATGATCTCGGCGAAGTAGAAGCGCTCGAAGTCCGCGAGCACCCGATCCTTCGCCTCGTGGTAGTTCATCACCACCACCAGGGCACCCACGCTGGTGGTCGGCGCTGCGCCGGCCTCGGGCTTCTGCTGGGGCTGGGCCATGAAGTCCAGCCAGCTGGTGTTGCCCGTCTCCTGCATGAGCGCGCCGCGCTCCAGCACGTTGCGCAGCTCGCGCACGTTGCCCGGCCAGTCGTAGCCCTCGAAGAGCGCGAGCGTCTGCGGGGTGAGCTCGAAGTTGGCCTTCAGCGCCTGCAGCAGCGAGTGGGCCAGCACGGGGATGTCGTCGCGCCGGGTGCGCAGAGGCGGCAGCCGCACGCGCGCCACCGCCAGCCGGAAGTAGAGATCCGCGCGGAAGCGGCCCTGGCGCACGTCCTCCTCCAGGTTGCGGTGCGTGGAGGCGATCACCCGCACGTTCACCGGCACCGCGCCGCCGTTCAGCGTGGGCACCTCGCGCGTCTCCAGCACCCGCAGCAGCTTGGGCTGGAGCGCCAGCGGCAGCTCGCCCACCTCGTCCAGGAAGAGGGTGCCGCCCTGGGCCGCCTCGAAGACGCCGCGCACGCCCTTCTCCTCGTCATCCGCCGCGCGCATGGAGCCGAACAGCTCCCGCTCCGCCTTCTCCTCGGTGATGAGGTTGCAGTCCACCACCTTGAAGGGCCCGTGCCGCCGCGCCGAGTGCTGGTGCACCGCGCGCGCCGCCAGCTCCTTGCCCGTGCCCGTCTCGCCCTCGATGAGGAGGTTCATGTCCTCGCGGGCGATGCGGCGCAGATCCGCGAAGAGCAGCCGCATGCGCTCCGAGGCGCCCACCAGCGAGCCGAACGAGTCCGCTCCCGAGGGCACCTCCACCTCGGTGGTGCGCGTGTCCGGCTTGATGGACAGCTTCGTCTTGCCCAGCTGCACCTTGTCGCCGGACTGCAGCACCACCTGGATCACCTGCCGCCCGTCCAGGTACGTGCCGTTGCGGCTGCCGAGATCCCTCAGCAGCAGCCCCTTGGCGGTGCGCTCGATCTCCAGGTGCCGGCGGCTGACGGTGGGATCGGTGAGGACCAGGTCGCTCGCGGCATCCGAGCCCACCCGCACCAGCGAGTCCTGGGTGGTGATCTTCTTGCCCTTGTCCGGGCCGGCGGAGACCTCCACCGTCCATTCGCGCACCTGGATGCGCACGGGGCGGCCTTCGGCTTCCGTCAGGACGGACTGGGTGACTTCGGGCTTGTCGCTCATGGGTGCTCGCCTTCAACCCGGACCGCCCACAGCAGCCCGGCATGCTCTGGAGGTGCCCTGTTTATGGGCGTTTGGACGTGGGGGGCAAGACAAACAAACTCACGGCAGGAGAATCTGAGAGGTCCCCCCGCCTGCTCGGCGCACCTGGACCTGGGCCGGGGTGGGCGCCAGCCGTGTCCGGGCCAACACCTGGGGTAGGGCCGGTTGGCCGTCGATCTCGAGGAGGAGCTCCCCGGGAGCCAGCTTGCCGCCCTCGGGTGAGGACAGGACGTACAGCCCCGCGGGGAGCCGGGCCAGGCGATCCAGCACGGGTGTCTCTACTCCAGGGTTGGCGAAACGCAGGCGCTGCTGGCGGAGCAGCTCGGCGTCCAGCGGATCCCCCAGCGCGAGCGCCCCGACATGGGCGGGGCGGCCCTCGTCGGCGTACTCGAAGGCCTGCCAGGGGATGAGCGCCACCGTGGCCGGGGCGGGGGAGGGCTCGCGGGGGGCGTGCAGGTGCTCGGCCACGGCCTGGAGCGCCTGCCGGGTGAGCTTCTCCATGAGGACGGTGAGCTCGGGGGCGGGATCCGCGCCGTCATCGGTGCGCTCGGCGAAGGGGTCCGCTTTGACTTCACCGGAGATCTCCAGCACCCGGTGGTGGGTGGAGGGGTGCAGCACCTCGACGTGGCCCTGGTACGTCGTCTCCTCCACCGTGCTCTGGCCCACGGGGCGGCCCTTGGCGTCGAGCAGCTCGCCCTGCCCGGACTGGATGCGGCGCTCCGCCCAGGGGCGCAGCACCAGCGCCTGCTCGGGACGGATACCGTAGGGCACCAGCAGGGTGACGGCGGTGCTGGCCGCCCAGGCGTTGTCGTCCTCGGGACGGTAGACCTTGAACTCGGAGGGGCCGAAGAAGAGGGCCTGCTCGCCGGCCTCGGAGAGGGCCACGTCAATGAGCCGCTGGGACAGCTCGAAGGAGCGGTAGGCGGGCTCCGGCCACCGGAAGAGGAAGGGGTAGACCAGCACCGCGGAGGCGGACAGCTCCGCGGGCACCTCACGCAGAGTCTTATAGCCCGAGCTGCATGCGGCGCCCGTGAGGGCCAGCAGCAGGAGGGCACCCACGAGGAGCGGTCCGGCACGGTTCACGGCCGGTGAGTCAAGATCATCGGCCCCGCGGAATCCAGCAGGACTCCGCGGGCTGTACCCACGGGCTAGTACTTGGTGGGCGAGTCACTCGCGGGGAAGGACTCCTTGGACTGCTCGTCCACGATGTCGTCCCTCGTGTTGCCGCCGGACTTCACGCTGGCGTTGGTGACGTCCCTCGCCTCGCGCTTGGCGGCGGCGGCCTTCTTCGCGCCCCCGACACCGGCGCGCGCGTGGGTCATCCGGCCGCTGAGGAGGTTCTTCGCGCGCTCGGAGAAGTTGCGCTGCTCGTCCTGCCAGTCCTTGAAGAACTGGACCAGCTCCTGATCGCCTGCCTCCTGGGCGTCCTGGATGTACTGCTCCGCCGTCGAGGCGCCCTTGAGCAGATGGTACAGCGCGCTGATCAGGTTGTAGTGCTCATCCCGGGTCCCCGTCTGTCGCTCTTCACCGGCCATGTGCTTCCTCCTGCGTCAGGTTCCTGTCGCTCTCAGGAAGCTATTCACGCCAGGTGTCCGCACCGGGGGGGCCCGCCCGCCTGCCTGCCTCAGCCCTGGAGCAGCGGGTCCAGCTTGCCCTCCTTGTCCAGCTGGGCCAGGTCCGAGTAGCCGCCCACGTGCGCCTCGCCAATGAAGATCTGCGGCACCGTGCGCTGGCCGCCGCTCAGCTCCACCAGCCGGGTGCGCAGCTCGTCATTCCCGGTGACGTCCACTTCCTCGTAGTTCACGCCCTTGCGCTTGAGCAGATCCTTCGCTCGGACGCAGTAGCCACAGTAGTTGGTGGTGTAGATCTTCACCGGCTTCACGGGAGTCCTCCTGACCGTCTTCCAGCAAACCTAAGGGGCAGGGCAGCCGCGCGCCACCTTCCCCGCAAAAGCAGACAGCCTCCGGCTCCACGAGGGAACCGGAGGCCGTGCCCACCCGGCGCACAGCGCGCCGAGCGAGGGAGCGACTACATGCCCATGCCGCCCATGCCGCCCATGCCGCCCATACCGCCGCCGGCCGGGGCCTTGTCCTCGTCCGCCTTCGGACGCTCGGCCACCATCGCCTCGGTGGTGAGCATGAGCGAGGACACGGAGGCCGCGTTCTGCAGCGCCGTGCGGCTCACCTTGGCCGGGTCGATCACGCCCGCGGCCAGCAGGTCCTCGTAGACGCCGGTGGCGGCGTTGAAGCCGTACGAGCCGGTGCCCTCCTTGACCTTGTTCACCACCACGCTGCCCTCCAGGCCGCCGTTGCCGACGATCTGACGCAGCGGCTCCTCGATGGAGCGGCGGATGATGTCCACGCCGAACTTCTCACCCTCGTCCACCTTGAGGGCGTCCAGCGCCTTGGAGCAGCGCAGGTAGGCCACGCCGCCGCCGGGCACCACGCCCTCCTCGACGGCCGCGCGGGTGGCGTTGAGCGCGTCCTCCACGCGAGCCTTCTTCTCCTTCATCTCGGTCTCGGTGGCCGCGCCCACGTTGATCACCGCCACGCCGCCCACGAGCTTCGCCAGGCGCTCCTGGAGCTTCTCGCGGTCGTAGTCGCTGGTGGTGTCCTCGACCTGCGTGCGGATCTGCTTCACGCGCGCCTCGATGTCCTTCTGCGCGCCCGCGCCGTCCACGATCGTGGTGTTGTCCTTGTCGATCGTCAGGCGCTTGGCGCGGCCCAGGTCGGCCAGCGTCAGGGTGTCCAGCTTGATGCCGAGGTCCTCGGCGATCATCCGGCCGCCCGTCAGGGTGGCGATGTCCTCCAGCATGGCCTTGCGGCGGTCACCGAAGCCCGGCGCCTTCACGGCCGCCACGCTCAGCACGCCACGGATCTTGTTCACCACCAGGGTGGCCAGGGCCTCGCCCTCGATGTCCTCGGCGATGATCAGCAGCGGCTTGCCGCCCCGCGCCACCTGCTCGAGGATGGGCAGCAGGTCCTTCATCGACGAGATCTTCTTCTCGTGGATGAGGATGTACGGATCGTTGAGGACGACCTCCATCCGGTCCGGATCCGTCACGAAGTACGGGGAGAGGTAGCCGCGGTCGAACTGCATGCCCTCCACCACGTCCAGGGTGGTGTCCAGGCCCTTGGCCTCCTCCACCGTGATGACGCCCTCCTTGCCGACCTTCTCCATCGCGTCCGCGATGATGTTGCCGATGTTGGTGTCACCGTTGGCGGAGATGGTGCCGACCTGGGCGATCTCCTTCTTGTCCTTGGTCGGCTTGGCCATCTTCTTCAGCTCGGCCACGATGGCCGCCACGGCCTTGTCGATGCCGCGCTTGATGTCCATCGGGTTGTGGCCGGCGGCCACCAGCTTGGCGCCCTCGCGGAAGATGGCCTGCGCCAGCACCGTCGCCGTGGTGGTTCCGTCACCGGCCACGTCAGAGGTCTTCGAGGCGACCTCCTTCACCATCTGCGCGCCCATGTTCTCGAACTTGTTCTCGAGCTCGATCTCCTTGGCGACGGTGACGCCGTCCTTGGTGATCGTGGGCGAGCCGAAGCTCTTCTCGATGACCACGTTGCGGCCCTTGGGGCCCAGGGTGACCTTGACCGCGTCGGCCAGGATGTTCACGCCGCGGAGGATGGCCTCACGGGCGCGTACGTCGAAGATAATGTCTTTTGCCATGGTGTGTTCCTCGGGAGGAAAAGGGGGAAAGACAGGGACTACTTCTCGATCACGCCCAGCACATCCTCCTCACGGAGGATCAGGTGCTCCTCACCGTCGATCTTGATCTCGGTGCCCGCGTACTTGCTGAAGAGGATGGTGTCGCCGGCCTTGATGTCCATGGGCCGGACCTTGCCGTCCTCGAGCACCTTGCCGTTGCCGACGGCGACCACCTTGCCCTCGAGCGGCTTCTCCTTGGCCGTGTCGGGGATGAACAGTCCACCCTTCGTCTTGTTCTCCTCGGCGACGCGCTTGACGATGAGGCGGTCCTGCAGGGGGCGAATCTTCATGGTCGGTCTCCTTGCATTGCTTTAGGCGCCCGGAGAAACCGTGCGCCCGGGGTTGTAGGGGCCTGAGGGCCCAGGGCCCTTAGCACTCGATGCTCCCGAGTGCTAATGCTCAAGCGCGCGGGATAATAACCAGCGAAGTCACCTCGTCAAGCGACCCAGACGCAGGTCCTTGTGTTCAGTTAACCAAGCGTCCTGACAGCCTTTTTCCAGCCCGTCACCGCTCTGGCCAGCCCCGGTTTTGCACCGCTCACACCCCCGGAATTGGCACTCTCCCTGAGAGAGTGCCAGCGTAAGTACCCGAAAAGACTGGGGGTCTCCTTTGCGGCGAAAAACGTCCGTTGGTACCCTTTTGGGTGCCCCCGCAACTCTGGGGGATGGAGGTCGATGTCCATGAGTGAACTGGTGACCGGTGCTTCTTTGAAGGAGTTCTTCAGGTCGGTTCTGGACGAGGTCATTCAGCGCCAGCGGGTGGTGATTGCGGAGCTGACCGAGTTCTACCTGGTCAACCTGCTCTCCGAGTTCGCTACCAGTGACAAGCTGTTCAGCCAGGAACAGGAGGGCCGCAAGGACCACGAGCCCCTGGCGGTGCTGTACCACCGGGCGCTCCAGCAGGAGCGCGAGGAGCGCATCCGGACGCTCAGGCGCCTGGGCGACGTCTCGCTCTACAAGGCCGGGTTCTTCGCGGGCGCCCTGCAGAGCAGCGTGGTCGGGGCGGACTACTACATCCAGATGGGCGGGACGGCGTACGGGCAGGTGGCCGAGCTGTCGCCACCAGCGGGGTTCGCCGAGGTGTACCGCGAGCTGTGCTCGAAGTTCCGCGTGCTGGTGGACGTGCTGGAGGAGATCTCCGCGCGCGGCATGGTGCAGGGCGGGCCCGCCGGCACGCTGAAGGTGTACGAGACGTGGGTTCGCACCGGCAGCAACAAGCTGGAGCGGGTGTTGGTGGACGCAGGCGTGCTGGCGCCCAAGGGGCACCTGCCCAACTAGCCGGGGGAGTGCATGATCGGTCGTATCCAGGATCACCTGGAGGCCATCTACGGCATCACCTGCGAGGCGCGGGCCGAGACGTTCGTGGTGGACCGGGAGGCCGCCGTGCAGCTGGGGGGCACGGGGCGCGCGGAGGAGGAGCTGCTGGTGGCCGGGGGCGAGGAGGAGGGCGATCTGGAGCTGGCCCTGTACCTGGCACCCTCTCTGCTGGACCGGCTCAAGCCCTACGAGGCGGGCCCGGTGGGGCACATGCTCGACGGGGATCTGGACGGGTACTGCCAGCTGGCCGAGGGCGTCTCCCACTTCCTCTATGTGGCGCACACGGCGGCCCACGGGCGGGCCCTGTCGCTGCTGGAGCTGGAGGCCCAGGCGGAGGTGGACAAGTTCGCCGTCTGCCTGCTGCACCGCTGGGGCGAGGGCGTGAAGGCCTGGTCCGAGGAGCTGCTGCACCGGCTCTTCGAGCGCGTCTCCTACCGCTCGCGCCTGTCCCACCAGGAGCGCTGGCGGTACGAGGAGGCCAACCGGCTGTCCCGCTCCTTCTGCACCCGGCTGAGGGGCCATGTGGCCGAGCGGCGGCTGGATCGGCTCCTGTCCGACTTGCGCTACGCCTACCGGCTGGGGGCGGAGGCCAAGCTGCGCCACTTCTCCAGCGGGATGTAGGCCACGGGCGGCTCGCTTCGGGGTAGGGTGCGGCTCGTATGCCGCGCGAGGCGTCCGCCGGAGGAGTGGTCATCCGCGAGAACGCGGGGAGCTGGGAGGTGGCGGTGATCCGCCCCCACGGGCGCGCCTTGTGGGCGCTGCCCAAGGGGCATGTGGATCCCGGCGAGACGCCCGAGCAGACCGCCACGCGCGAGGTGCTCGAGGAGACGGGCCTCACGGCCAGCCTCATGACTTCGCTGGGGGAGATCCGCTACGTCTACCAGTTCCGCGGGCAGCGCATCTTCAAGCGCGTCCACTTCTTCCTCTTCCGCTACGAGGCAGGGGAGCTGGGGGTGCTGCCTCCCGGCCCGCGCCTGGAGGTGGACGAGACGCGCTGGGTGCCGCTGGCGCAGCTCGTCCCGATGCTGGGCTACAAGGGGGAGAAGTCCATCGCCGCGCGCGCGGTGAGGCTGCTGCGCGCGGGAGACTCGACTCCCCCGGGGTGAGCTCCGCGAGGGAGCCCGGACTCAGACGGCGGGGGGCCCACCCGCGGCGGCGGCGGCGGCCTTCGCCTCCTCGGCGTACTTGCCCGACAGGGCCTCGCGCACGTCGCGGTCGAACTTCACGCGGCCGGTGGCCACCTCCCGGAGGGAGAGCACGGGCGGCTTGTTCTTGGAGATCTCGATGATGGGGCGGGCGCCGGCCATGAGCTGGCGGGCGCGCTTGGCGCCGAGCAGCACCAGGGCGAAGCGGTTGTCGACGAGGGGGAGGCAGTCTTCGACGGTGATGCGGGCCATGGAAATCCTTCGGGCTTCTCTTGGGAGGAACGGAACCTAAAGAGCAGGCACGGCCGAGTCAAGGAAGGACAACGGGTTGGGGCAGGCGGGCGAGCAGCGGCCCGGCCTGCCCCTTTGTTCCGCAGGCGGCGAACTACGGCTTCTTGAGGTCGCCGCGGATCTCACCGTTCGGGTTGGTAGAGGTGTGGATGTTGACGTACATCTTACCCTCCTCGAAGAGGCCCTTCTCGGCCTCGGTCACCTCTTTGTCGCCGCACGAGCCGGCGCCGGTGCCGGCCTCGATGGTGCCGCTCAGGCCGCTCGGCACAGTGAGGGTGCAGTAGACCGGACCGGTGCCGTCGGCACCCACGGGGCCGTGGATGTGGGCCATCGAGGCGTTGGCGGAGAGGCCCTGGAAGGAGCCCTCGACCTCCAGCTTCGTGTCTACGGTGACGGTCGCATTACCCGCGGCACTGGTGGAGATCGGGTTGGGCTTCTCCGCGCCACCCGTCAGCGCCGCGGTGAGCTCGGTGCCGCCACCGCACGCCACGAGAGAGAGGGCCGCCACGCACGCGGTAAAAAGACGATTCGCCTTCATTGTGTAAACCTCCAGGGGTTTGGCCCACCTCGCCGCCAGATGTCGAAGTCGAAGTGCGAAGGCATGGCGAGTGGGGTTGCCTGCCTAACAAGCGCCCCTGACATCGGCCAATTTTTTCACCCGTCGAAGCCCGAGACGTCCGGGCAGTCGCTGGCCTTTCCGATTCCGAACAGTTCCCAGCTCCGCTTGGCGAAGGTGATCTTGTTCTGGGCGTCCCAGCACTCCTTGTAGTTGGCACCCTGGAGGTCTCCGCGGAGGATGACGAAGGTGGCCACGCCCCCGCTGTTGGGTGTCCACCGGCTGGTGATCTCCACGTCTTCGAGCAGGTTGCCGGGCACAGTGTCCGTGTCCTTCAGCAGGAAGCGCATCTCTCCCAGGCCTCCGGGCAGCTCCCGATAGGTGTAGCGGACCTCCTGTGCCGTGGTGAGGGGCGGCACGGGCTGTGCGCTGAAGATCATCTCCACCCGCGTGGGGAGCGCCTTGTTCTGGTAGCCGATGTCCAGTTGCCTGAGCCCCCGCAGGTCGCCCACGTTGAGGCCCTTGGCCACCGCGTCGGCGATGAAGAGGTGCAGCTCGCCCTCGCCCTTGCGGATGCCCGCGTCCGCCTTGAAGGTGCCCTCCAGGAAGGACCACCAGGCGTCCTCCCCGCCCGCCGAGGGCTTGAACTGGAGGTGGTAGTCGAAGAAGTCGCCGTCGCGCTCCATCACGAAGCGCACGTCGTTGCCCGGCTGGTTGCGGTCCTGCCAGGGCCCCCAGGTGCGGCGGCCCGGCTCGCGCGTGGTGGGTGGCACGGTGCGGATGTTCTCGAGCAGGCTGAGCAGCCCATCCAGCGCGTTGTTGAAGTCGGTCGAGGCCTTCCGGGTGTCGAGGTAGAGCTGCGAGACATCTCCCAGGGCGAGCTGATCCCGGCGCTGCGCCAGACCGCCGCCGACGGAGCTCGTGCTGCTCTCGGGCAGCTTGCTGGCGAGCGCCTCCCGCGAGGGCAGGGCGTTGAGGTACTCGAGATCCTCGTTGGAGAGGTTGCCGCCGCACGCGGCCAGGAGGCAGAGGAGTGCGGGCCAGAGGTTTCGCATCGCGCGCGCCTTAGAGCTCATAGGTCACCAGGGCCGCCAGCTCCCAGTAGCCCAGGGAGCTGTTGGCGTTCTCGGTCCCTTGTTCGTGGACGTTGTAGGTGAGGTAGTGGATCCGCCCGCGCCCGGTGAGGTGGAGGCTGCGCAGGAGCCGATAGCGCAAGCCGGCCACCAGCCCGGGAGAGAACGTCGCGTAGAACTGATCCGGGAAGACCCCGTCGTCGAACTTGCGGCCCATATAGAGGTACGCGAGCCGCGCGCCCGCGAAGGGGGCCACGTCCCCCAGGTGCCACTCGGTGGTGAGGGACGTGCCCAGGTTGAGCACCGAGTAGCGGTAGCTCGCACCCGTCAGGCTCCCCAGGTTCAGCTTCGAGGCGCGCCCGCCCAGCGCCACGTCGAAGCTCCACACCCAGTCCTCGCGGAAGTAGTTGTGGAGGTTCGCCTCGGCGCCCACCAGGGGCACGGAGAGGAACAGGGACTCGCGGATGCTCCGGTCGAAGAAGGAGTGGAACCCCCCCGTCAGCCCCACCGTCCAGAAGGAGCCCCGTCCGCGGCCTCCCTTCACCGGATCGTCCGAGAAGGGCGCGTCCCGCAGCCGGAACTCCTCCAGCACCGTCTCCTGTCCGCGCCGCACCTCCACCTCGCCGATGCGCAGCCGGTCCTCCATGCGGCGCTTCACGCGGTAGGTGCCCGGGGCGAGCGCCACCCGCCGCTCTGAGTCCGGCGCCTTCTCCAGCTCCGCCACCACCAGCCCGCTCGGATCCACGAAGTAGTAGGCGCCCACGGGCGCCGAGCGCGGCACCACGAGGCCCTCCGAGGAGGCGCGCAGGTTCGTGAGCACCAGATCCCCGTTGCCCGCCAGGTCGTAGCTGAAGGTGGGGTGCTGCGGCCCCGCGCTGCTGGCCGCCGTGTCCGCCACCGTCCGCGCGTACGCGTGCGAGTACGCCTCGAAGAGCGTCACCTGGCCGTCCCCGGAGCGATCCGCGTCTCCGAGCAACCCGCTGGTCAGGTGGTGGGAGAAGTAGCTGCCGCCGATCGCGTCCGACTCCTGCGAGTCCTCATCCGCCGAGCTGGAGGTGAGGATGACCAGGCCTCGCGCGTCCCGTGCAGCCCCGGAGTCGATCTCGAAGGCAGGCGCGCGCCGGGCCCCCTTGGTCCGCGTCAGCGCGCCGGAGCGGCACGAGTCCAGGATGGCGATGCGGATGTCCGCGGGAGCGTCGGCCAGCCGCTTCTTGAACGTGTCAAAGGGCAGCCGCGTGTCCCCCAGGCGGAGCGCCCCGTCCTTCGCATGGCCCGAGTAGTAGACGAGCAGCGCGGTGCGCTCGCCCCGGGCCTGGGCTGCCTTGATGCTGGCCTCCAGCTTCGCCAGCGCGGAGAGGACGTCCTGTGCCTCCTCGTTCAGCAGCAGCCGCGCATCCGACGCGGAGACTCCGCCGAGCCGCGACAGGAGCCCGTGCATCTTGCGCGCGTCCTCGCGGGCGTAGCTCAGGGGCCGGGTGTCCGAGCCGCCCTGGTCGTTGCCGATCACCAGGGCGAAGCGGCGCAGCGGCTCCGCCTGAACGGCGGTGGCCAGCAGCAACCCCAGGGCGAGGGCGCCCAGCTGTCGCCTCGAGCGCCTCATGGCTTGAGCAGCATCCAGTGCGTCTGGTCGCCGTCCACGCTCAGCGGCGGCAGCTGCGCCACGTTCCGCCCCGCCGCCTCGAAGGCCTGGCGCGCGGCCGTGGTGGCGTCCTCCACCCTCAGCGGAGCATCGCTCAGCAGCACCACCACGCGCTCGGCGCCCGAGCCGGTGAACTCGATGCTGTCCGGCAGCCAGTGCGTGCCCGCCCCCGGCTCCACCGGCAGGCTCTCCCCGGTCTCGGGGTAGAGCGGCGTCACCTCGCCAGCCGAGTCGATCGACAGCGCCAGGACGTACCTGCGCGCGTCCGGCGTGTAGCCGATCCGCACGCGCTCGCCCGGGGCCAGCGGCTCGGGGGCATCCGTCCGCGCCATCCGCTGCGAGCCCTCGCCGCCACCGATGCGCAGCTCCGCCACCGCGCCGCCCTTCGTCCGCACCCCTGGCACCGTGTTCGTCGCGAGCAGGGGCCGAGCCGCCACCACCAGCAGCACCGCGGCCGCCAGGGCCACCACGGGGCCCATCCATCGCTGGCTCGAGCCGCGGCGGGCCAGCTCCTGCTTCCGGGCCTTCTTCTCCGCCCGCTTCACGCCTTCCTCGAAGCGCTCGAAGGGAAGCTCTGCCTCGAACTGGTGCTGGGCTGCCTCGGCCTCGCGGAGCACGGCGCCGCACTGCTCGCAGTCGGCGGCGTGGGTCCGGGCCCGGGTCGCCTCGCTGGCCGGCAGCTCGCCAGCGTGCAGGCGGCGCAGCGTCCACTCGGAGGGGTGCTCTGAAAGGTGCGCGCTCATGGGACCCTCAACTCTTCTCCGCCCAGCTCGGCGAAACTCTCCAGCCGCTTGCGCACCGTGGGCACCGAGCGCCCCAACGCCGCGGCCACTTCCTCCAGCGTCATCCCGTCCACGTGGTAGTGGATGACCGCTGCCTGCGTCTCGACATCCACCCGGGACAGCAACCTCCGCACCAGGTCCCGCGTCTCCATGCTCTGCTGGCCCCCGTGGCCTTCCGGCTTCGCCGCCTCTTCCCGCTCGAACCAGCTGCGCCACCCCGCCCGCTCCGATCGGATCTGGTTCAGGCAGTGGTGCGTGGCGATCTTCATCAACCACGTCAGCGGCGAGGCCTCGGCGCGGAAGTCGCCCGCGTGGGTGAGCGCGCGGGCGAACACGTCATGCATCGCATCCTCCGCCTTCGCCGCATCCTTCAACAGGTAACGGCAGCGCCCGAGGACGCTGCCGCCGTACTTCGTATACAGCTCACGGAGGAACGCCCGCCGGTCCTCGGTAGGACCGCCCTGGATGACTCTCAGGACCGGCTGGCTTGTTCCCATGGCTCGCGCAGTCTAATGCGCGGATTACAGCGAAGAGTAGACCGCCGTGGAGAGGCTGCCGCAGGCGGACACGTCGCCGTACACCGGGCCGGAGGTCACCCAGCTGGCCACCAGGAACTGGCTGGCGAAGTTGGCATCCCAGCACTCACTGACGGTGGCCGAAGCGATCTGGAAGTCACCGCCGGCGATCTTCACGTCCGCCCGGCCGGCGCCGCTCTGCGCCCAGCGGCTCTTGATCGTCAGGCGCTCGATGGCGGAGCGGGCCGGATCCGTGTCGAAGTTCTTGTTCAGGCCGAAGTCGAACTCGCCCCCGGCGCCCGGCGTCTCCTTGTACCGGTAGTCGGCGCTCACGCGAGTGCCCGGCCGCTCGTCATCCTTCACGTTGCGGAAGTCGGCCTCCACCGACGTCACGGCCTGGGCGTCCGGGCGCGAGTAGCGGAGGGTGGCGGTACCCACGTCCGTGCCGTGCTCGGGCAGCGTCTGCGCCGCGTCCCAGTCCAGCACGATGTTGCCGGAGCCGAAGTCGCGCAGGCGGTTGCCCTGGGCGTCCGTGGCGATGCTGTGCGAGCCGGAGATGATGATCTTGAAGTCCGAGTCCGCCGCCGTCTTCGCCTTGCCCTCTACCTTGTAGCTGTAGGCGTGCTCGGCCGTCTTCGTGACGGTGAGCTTCCAGGTGTTGGGGCTCAGCGCGTCGGTGTACGGGCCCCACACCGCGACGTCTCCCTCGATGCTGGTGGGCGTGTGCTTGGTGACCTCCTCGATGAGGTTGAGCACGAACGCGGTGCCGCCGTTGACGATCACCGTGGCGCCCCGGGTCAGCTTGTAGAAGTCGCTCGTGTCGCCCTTGCCGAACGCCATCACCGCGCCGCCCTCCACCTCCAGCTTCTGGCCCGTGCCAGCGCCCGGCTCCTTCACCTCCATCATCTGCTTGGAGGGCAGACCGTCACGGAACTCGTCCTCCTGGGTCTGGCCGCAACCAACGATCATCAGGGAGGCGCACAGCATCAGGCTCTTGCGGAACATGGGGTTCTTCCTTTCGGGGTGGGGCCCTCGGCGGGGCCGTGCAGCGTGTTTGCCTCCCCATGGACACAGCCCCCCCGAAAAACAGAAAGCCGGTCTTTTCGGCCCATTTTTCGGGCGGGAAAGGCCAGTGAAAACAATGCCTTGGAGGCTGCTCGGCTGCCCACCGGGCTTTCTTCCGCGCCGGTGCGACAGCGAAATTTCCCCGTCCCTAGCTTATGCCCCATGGAAAAGAGACACCCGAACCACCCCGGGGAGCTGGGCGTGGACTCCATGCTGGCAGAGCGAGACCGGGCTCCCGATGAGATCAACGCCAGGGCCCGGGCCGTCGGGCTGCTGCTCGATGCGGGCGTGCCCTTCGTCGTCGGCGGGGCGTACGCCTACGCCACGTATACGGGCATCTACCGGGACACGAAGGACCTGGATCTGTTCCCGCGCAAACGCGATGCGGGCCGCGCCCTCGAGGTGCTGGAGCTCGACGGCTGGCGCACCGAGCGCACCGACGAGGTGTGGCTCTACAAGGCCTTCAAGGGCGAGTACTTCGTCGACTTCATCTTCAGCTCCGGCAACGGGGTGGCGGTGGTGGACGACGAGTGGTTCGAGAACGCCAAGACGGCCACCGTGTTCGGCCACCGCTGTCTGGTGGCGCCCGCCGAGGAGATGATCTGGTCCAAGGCCTTCGTCAACGAGCGCGAGCGCTATGACGGGTCGGACGTGAACCACCTGCTCCTCAAGGCCGGTCGGCAGATGGACTGGGAGCGGCTGATGTGGCGCTTCGACCGGTACTGGGAGGTGCTGTTCAGCCACCTGATGATGTTCCGGTATGCCTACCCCTCCGAGCGCGACGTCGTCCCGGACTGGGTGATGGCGGAGCTCATGTCGCGCACGCTGGACTCGGTGCGCGAGGGGAACTGGGAGGAGGCGATCTGCCGAGGCAACCTCATCTCGCGCGTGAACTACCACGTGGACATCCACCACTGGGGATTCCGTGACGGTCGGCTGTGGGACGAACACGAGAGGAAGCAGGGGGGAGAGCGTGGTGCGCGATCCGAGCTCGAAGATTCGGCTAGCAGCAGTCGGTGATCTGCACTGCCGCGAAGACCACCACGGTCGCTTCCGGCTCCTCGTGAAGCAGGTGAACGCCTCGGCGGACATGTTGGTGCTGTGCGGCGATCTGACGGATCGCGGCATGGCGGAGGAGGGCAAGGTGCTGGCCGAGGAGCTCTCCGCCCTTCGGGTCCCGTGTGCCGCGGTGCTGGGCAACCACGACTACGAGCACGGCCAGGTGAAGGACATCTGCGCCGAGCTGTCCAAGGTGGGGGTGCACATCCTGGACGGGGATCACTTCATCTTCGAGAAGGTGCTCGGGGTGGCGGGGGTGAAGGGGTTCGGCGGCGGCTTCGGCAACGCCACGCTGCAGGCGTTCGGCGAGGGGCAGACCAAGTCCTTCGTGCAGGAGGCGGTGTCCGAGTCGCTCAAGCTGGAGGCGGCGCTGAGCCACCTCGACACGCCGAAGAAGGTGGTCATCATGCACTACTCCCCGATCCCGGAGACGCTGGAGGGGGAGAACATCGAGATCCGCGCCTTCCTTGGGACGAGCCGGCTGGCGATGCCCATCGACCACTACCGGGCAGAGGCGGTGTTCCACGGCCACGCGCACCACGGGACCCGGGAGGGGAAGACCCGGGGCGGCATCCCCGTCTACAACGTGGCGATGCCGTTGATGGCCAAGCACACGCCGGATCAACGGTTCGCGCTGCTGGAGCTTTGAGGCGGAGCGGCGGTAGGGTGCTCGCGTGCTGAGGCTCTACAAGAAGGAAGGCGACACGCTCCGTTACTGGGAGGCGTGGGTGGACGACAACGGGCTCTCGGTGCATCACGGCACCGTGGGAGAGATGGGGGAGCACCAGACAGTCCCGCTCCCTCCCGGGGATGATCCGGACATGGCCCTCGCGGAGGTCGCCGGGCCGCTCGTGGACGAGGGCTATGACGAGCCCGATCCGGACTCCATGGCGCCGCTCGTCGTTCAGTACCCCGTGGAGGGCAAGGGCTCGGGGCACGACTTCGAGAAGCGCAACGCCGTGGAGGAGCTGCTCACCGACATCCTCGGCTGGACGGGCAACGGCGAAGTCGAAGGGGGCGAGACCCAACCCGGGCGGATGAATGTCTTCTGCCGCGTCATGGAGCCGCGGATCGCCATCCGCACCCTGCTCGAGGCCCTGGAGGAAGAGGGGTACCTGGAGGGGGCCATCATCGCCCTCGTGCCCGAAGGGGCGGAGCCCCAGGTCCTCTGGCCCGAGGGTGGGGCGGGCCCTTTCCGCGTCTGAAGCAGGTGGGGCCTGGCGGAGCCCCTCTGCTCAGGGCGGGGCCACCGGTGCGCCACCATCCGCAGCGGGGGTGCCGCCATCCGTGGCCGCGGTGGGCGAGGCCTCCAGGAAATCCTCGAGGCGCTCGGGCAGATGAGACAGCCACGCCCACTCCACCTCCGCCACCTCGGGGTTGGAGCCACGGGTGTAGACGAAGCCCTCCTTGTCCGGCACCGCGCTGCCGATCCACAGCCGCGCCAGCTCCTTGCCGCTCGCGTCCTGCAGAGAGAAGCCGCGCGAGTCCTCGGTGATGCCGTACTTGTCCCACTTCGGGTCGGCTTCGCCGAAGGTGGACGCCTTGACGCTGGCCAGGAGACTGAGCAGCGAGGCCACCTTGAGCCCCTCGGCCTTGCCAGCTTTGGGGGCCTCCACCTGCCAGCCCTCCAGCGCGTTCGCGGCCGGGTTCGTGTTGGCCAGGACGACGGGCGTGGCTCCCGAGCCGGGATAGAAGACGACGCGCTTCACGTCCTCGCGCTTGAAGCTCAGCACCGTCTTGGTCCGCAGCTCCTTGAGCCCCAGGTCCAGCACGGCGAGCGTGCCCTCCGGCACCTCCGCGAGCGTCGCCTCCGAGCCCTGCTCACGCAGCGCATACACCTTTGAGCCCGCTCCCTCCTGGACTTGAGAGAGCCGCAGGCGCACCGGCTCGCCCTTGTCGAGCGTGAAGCGCGCCTCCACCACAGGCCTGTCCAGGCCCAGCTTCGAGCGCTCCGCGGCGGAGTCCGTCGGGAAGGAGAGTGCCCGCTGCTGCCGCAGGGACTGGAGGGTCTGCTTCACGCGCTCCCCGTCCGCGCGCACCGCCAGCGGCTTCGTCAACCGCCAGGAGGCATCCGCCTCCCGCTCCAGCGAGTAGCTGTTCGCCATCGCCTTCACGTCGAGCGCCTTCACCGAGGCCTCGTCCAGCCCGAGGACCTCCTTGTCGCGCAGCGCGTACAGATCCTTCTCCAGCGCGTAGCGCACGGAGCCATCCGCGGAGTACACGCGCGGATCCCCATCGCGGCGCACATACAAGGAGCCATCGAAGGTGTTCTCGATGCCGCCGTGGAGCGTCACCGTCCGCTGGCGCGCGGGATCGTCCTTTCCTCCGCCCGAGGCGTCCGGGACGTAGGCCCTCGCGGTCACCGAGAACACGGGGGGCTGGAGGCCATACTTCTTCAGATCCGCGTCGGTGGGAGCCTCTTCGATGGTGGTCTTGAACTTCCCGGACTGGAGCTGGCCGAGGATGCCCTCCACGGCCCACTTGTCCGCCTTGCCTGAGACCGGGGAGGTGAGGCGCCACGTGTCGCCCTGGCGCTCCAGCGTCGTGGTGACGCCCTGGGCCTGGACGGTGAGCTGCGTGAAGACGGGCGCGGCGGTGGTAGCGCTCTCGGCCGGCTTCTGGCCGGGAGCTTCGGTGGCGAAGAGCTTCTCGGACTGCTCTTTGCGCACGGCCTGCGCCTGCTCCGGCTTCTTCACCCCGAGGTACGCGTAGAGGCCCAGGCCCGCCGCGGCCAGCGTGGTGGCGAGCAGGGTGAGGAGGCTCTTTTCCGTCTGCTTCACTTGTTTCGCCTCGACAGCCAGATGGCCATCCCCAGGCCCATGAGGGTCAGGGGCAGCAGGTCCGTGGACACGAAGCGGATGTTCTCCAGCATGCCGCGATCCATCTCCAGCGTGGACAGGTCGCGGTCCGGCGGGCGGATGGTGATCTTCTCGATCTGGTTCGACGCCCAGCCGAGCGCGTTCAGCACGAGGTTGCGGTTGGCCTCGTGGCCCCAGTTGGGATCCAGGAGGATCTCCGAGTCGCCCATCACCACCACACGCGCCTCATCGAAGCGCTTGTCTGGAGCGCTCTTCGTGTTCCGTGTGGCGGCAGCGACCAGGGTGAGCTGGCCGGACTTCTCTCCGTCCGAGGGCGTGGCGTCCGCGGCGGGCGTCGTCTCCACCCACGCGAAGGGGGAGGTGAGCACCACGGGCTCCACCTTCACCCCCTCGGCCATGCCCTGGCGGAGCACCGTGAGGCTGCGCGCCGTGGGGAACTCGATGTTGAGCTTGAGCTGGCGCAGCGGCTGCGTCAACTCGTGCTCGCTGTAGAACGCGGAGACGAGGGCGTAGGGGTTGCCGCTGTTGAACTGCGGGTCCGCGGCGATCCCCTTGTCCACCTCCACGCCGTACTCGCCCAGGAGCGCGTCCAGCTTTGGCTCGGCGTTGAAGTCCGCGAAGTAGAGCATCCGCCCCCCTGCCGCGAGGTACTGGCGCAGCGTCTCCGCCTCCGGCTGCGTGTAGGGCGTCTTCGCGCCGGCGATGACCACCAGCGACGCATCCCGGGGGACCTCCTTCTGTCCGGCCAGGTTCAGCTCCTGGGCGGTGTAGCCCTCCTGGAGCAGGTGCTTGCGGAGCTCCGAGAGGGCCGCGCCCGGATCGCCCGGCGAGGCAGCCTCGCGATCCAGCGGCCACTCCCCATGGCCGGTGAGGAAGTACACCTTCTGCGAGCCCACCGCGTTGATCTTGATGAGGGCGTTGGTGAGCTCCTGCTCGGAGAGCACGTTGAGGGTGGTGTGCGACTCCTGGGCGCCCTCTCCGCGCACCAGCACCACCGTCGTCTGCCCCTCCTTGAGCTGGTACTTCGCCGCCAGATCCGGGTGGCGCTGCGGATCCATGAAGGAGTACTCGAACTTCTCGGGGGCCTCGGACTGATAGCGCCGGAAGAGCTGCTCCACCATGTCGTAGTACTGATGGCTGGGCGGCATGAAGCCGATGGCGCGCACCTTCTCCTTGAGCCCGGCGAGCGTGCTGGTCGTCTGGGGTGCCAGGGTGAAGATTCTCTGCTTCGTCAGGTCCCAGCTCTTGTTCTTCTTGAAGGCGATGTAGTTGATCGCCACCAGTCCGCCCAGCGTCACCAGCCCCAGCAGCACGGTGGTGCCGAAGAAGAAGCTGGAGCGGCGCGTGGCGAACTGGCCGAACTGCTGGAAGTTCGTGGCGAAGTACACGCCCAGCAGCACCAGGCCCGCCACCGCCTTGGCCGCCGTGAGCGCCACCGAGCCCGAGGTGAAGAACAGGGTGAGCGGGCTCGACAGCAGCAGCAGGAGCCCGAAGGCGCCGAGGATCTTTCCGACAGAGGAGAATTTCATGGGTTCCTCGCGCCAGCGGCTACGCCCAGCGCTGTGCCTCCACGGTGCGGTGGGTGAGCAGCAGCGAGAAGAGGATGACGGACAGGAAGAACACGAGCGCCTTCAGATCCAGCACGCCCTTGATGAGGTTCGACAGCTGCGAGTCGAAGGCCAGGTAGTTGATGAGCGAGCGCAGGGGCTCCTCCACGCCCGCGGCCAGCCCGCGCAGCAACATCCACGGCAGCATCACCGCGAAGGTGAGCAGCGCGGCCACCATCTGGCTCTCGGTGAGCGCGGAGATGAACATCCCCACCGCCATGCAGGTGGCACCCCACAGGAGCACCGCGCCATAGCCCAGCAGCACCGTGGGCCACTCCAGCACCGCGCCGGAGGAGCTGGACCCGAACGCCGACAGGAGGAGCGGGAAGACGATGGTCAGCCCCAGCGTCGCGGAGATGATGCCCAGCCCTCCCAGGTACTTGCCCAGCACCAGCTCGAAGGGCCGGACCGGCGTCGTCATCAGCAGCTCGAACGTCTTGTTGCGCTTCTCCTCGGCGAACAGCCGCATGGAGAGGAAGGGCGCCACGAAGAGCGTGACGATGAGGACCACGCCCCACAGCTGGACGACGACGCCGTCGGTGAGGTTGCGGTAGGCGGCGAGATCCTCCGGGAGCTTGTTCCAGCCGACGGCCTGGGCCATCTCCTGCACCTCCTGGAAGGTCTGCAGCAGGCCCATGAAGAAGAACGAGGACAGCGCCACCATCGCGGTGAAGACCACGTAGGCCCACGGGGTGGTGAAGTAGATGGACAGCTCCTTGCGGGCAATCGCCAGAGCGGTACGCATGGGAAATCCTCTCGGAAGTCTAGGGGGACGGACCGCTCAGGCCGCCGTCAGCTTGATGAAGATCTCTTCGAGCGAGACGTTCTCGGCCTGGCCGTGCACGGAGGCCAGCTTCTTGATCTCGTCGTAGGCGACCATCTTCCCCTGGTTGATGATGAGCACCTTCTCACACGTCATCGTCACCTCCGGCAGGATGTGCGTGGAGAGGATGAGGGTGTGCTTGCCGGCCAGCCCCCTGATGAGGGAGCGCACATCGGCGCGTTGGGAGGGATCGAGCCCCTCGGTGGGCTCGTCCAGGATGAGCACCGGCGGCGAGCCGAGCAGGGCCTGGGCGATACCCACGCGCTGCTTGTAGCCCTTGGAGAGGTTCTGGATGACGCGGTCCATGACCTCCGTCACCCCGGTGAGGCCGGCCACCCGCTCCACCTCGGCCTTCCGCCCGTGGCCCGGCACCTTCTTGAGCTCGGCCACGAACTTCAGGTACCCGCGCACCGTCATCTCCGGGTAGAGCGGCGGCGTCTCCGGCAGGTAGCCGATGCGCCGCTTCACCTCGAGCGGCTGCTCGAAGACATCGAAGCCCGCCACCTTGGCCGTGCCCTGGGAGGGGGGCAGGAAGCCGGTGAGGATCTTCATGGTCGTGGACTTGCCAGCCCCGTTGGGCCCCAGGAAGCCCAGGATCTCCCCTTCGTTGACGCTGAAGGTGAGGCCCTCGATGGCACTCCGGTCGCGGTACCGCTTCGTGAGGTTCTGAACCTCAATCATCGCCATGGGAAGCCTCCGGCCCCGGTATATGGGGCGATCCCAGCCTGTCAAGGAGTCGGCCGCCTGCCTGGTGGGGCCGGGCACGCTGTTGGCCAGCGTCCTGCATGGAAACCTCTCGGCGTGGTTTTCCGGCCACGCCCAACAAGGTAACGAGGCGGTTATGCCCATCGTGGTCCAGAAGTACGGCGGCTCCTCGGTCGCCGATGTGGAGAAGCTTCGCAAGGTGGCGCAGCGCGTGAAGGCCAAGCGCGAGGCGGGCTACCAGGTGGTCGTGGTGGTCTCGGCCATGGGGGACACCACCGACGACCTGCTCTCGCTGGCCAAGCAGGTGTCCCCGGATCCCCCCCGGCGCGAGCTGGACATGCTGCTGACGTGTGGAGAGCGCATCTCCATGGCGCTGCTGTCCATGGCGCTCCAGGAGCTGGAGGTGCCGGCCATCAGCTTCACCGGGAGCCAGAGCGGCATCATCACCAGCGACACGCACTCGCAGGCCCGCATCGTCGAGGTGCGCCCCTACCGCGTCTTCGAGGAGCTGGACCGGGGCAAGGTGGTCATCGTCGCCGGGTACCAGGGGGTCTCCTACAAGAAGGAGGTGACGACGCTGGGGCGTGGCGGCTCGGACACGACGGCGGTGGCGCTGGCGGCGGCGCTCGAGGCCGAGGCGTGTGAGATCTACTCCGACGTGGACGGGATCTTCTCGGCGGACCCGCGGGTGGTGCCGGACGCGCGCAAGCTGGAGGCGCTCTCGTATGACGAGATGCAGGAGCTGGCGAGCGCGGGGGCCAAGGTGCTCAACGCCCAGGCGGTGGAGTTCGCCAAGGCGAAGGGCATCGCCATCCTGGCGCGCACGGCGCACGGGCAGGGGACGGGGACGACAGTCCAGGAGCTGGTGGGCCCTGCCGACACGCGCGTCAAAGGGGTGACGGCGGAGCAGGAGATGGCGGTGCTGTCAGCGGCCTCGGAGCGGGTGCGGCTGCCGGAGCTGCTCGAGTTCCTGGACGCGCGGGGCGTGCGAGGCCGGGCGCTGAGCTTCGACGGGCTGCTGGGGCGCGAGCCGCGGGCCTACATCGCGGTGCCGCTGCAGGACGTGCACGGGCTGGAGGCGGTGCGCCGGGAGCTGTCCACGCGCTTCGGGAATGACGTGTCGCTCCAGGAGCAGGTGGGCACTGTCACCTGCGTGGGAGCGGGCATCAACGCGGACTGGGGGTACCTGAGCCGGGCCCTGCTCGCCGCGGAGGAGCTGGGGGCACGGGTCCACGCGGTCCACACCTCTCCGCTGCAGCTCTCGCTGCTGGTGGACAAGGCGTACCTGAAGCCGCTCACGGCCCGGCTGCACCGGGAGTTCCTCGGGACGTGAACAAGGGGTAGGCAACCCTGGTCTGGACGGAGACCAGGGTGCCTACACGTCCCCGCTCAGTTCCAGGGATTGGCGGGCTGATCGGTGATGGCCACCCAGCAGCGGGTGTTGGGGTCGAGCACGCCCTGGGCCCACCAGGACCAGCCGCCGCCGCCATCGTGGAACTCGCCCATCCGGTAGCCCGCGCCGAAGGCCCCGGAGCAGATGGCATCCGCGGTGGCCCTCGAGGTGAGCGTCGAGCCCGCGACCGGGTTGCTGAACCGGACTTCCCCGGCCGCCCAGCCGTTGTAGAAGTCGAAGCTGATCCCCGAAGGGGCCCCGCGTCCGTCCTGCTTGAGGCAGAGGACGGGCAGCACGGTGCTGGGGTGCGTATCCCCGTTGTAGGGATTCGTCGTGCTGTCGGAGCCCACGTGGACGTACGCGCCACTCTGCCCCAGCACCCGCCACGTCATTCCGTAGTGGGTGGCCGTGCCCCCTCCGCCGCCCGGGGTCACCGTGACGTTGCGAGCCGTCGTCTTGTTGAACACGCGGCCGTGGGAGTCATTCAGCGCCGTCAGGCTGAGCCCCCACGCCCCGGCCGTCGACCAGACATGGGACGCCGGCACCCACGAGATGGGAGCCCCGCTGAAGGACGTCGAGCCCCCATCGCCCCATCCGAGCTGGTAGTTGACGGTGTCCCCATAGGGCCAGCAGGGACGCATCTTGGAGTTGTACACCTGCGAGGTGTACGCGGGCACGCTCGCGGGTCCGGCCAGGATGGGCTGGATCGCCTCCGAGCCGATCAGATCCCAGAAGTTGATGTGCCGGCGCCCGAAGTCATACAGGGTCCACTTCTTCTTCTTGGTGAGAAAGCTGTCCGCCTCCGCGGTGACGTGGATCTGCCAGTCGAGATCGAACGTCAGCGCGTCCACCGTCTCGTAGTACCCGTCTCCGTCCGCGTCGCCGCAGTTGTTGCCATAGAAGCCCCACAGGTCGCCGTGCAGGTACGGGCGCAGGCCCACCTGCGCATAGGCGAAGTCCTCGGCGTAGAGGTAGCCGCGGATGGCCACCTGCGCGTAGACCGACGGCTGAATCCGCCCGGACACGCTGCCCGTCAGCGTCTGCGGCTGCTGCACATTCGTCGTGTTGAAGTTGGAGTAGCCGTTGCAACCGTCGAGCGTGCAGACGTAGTCGAAGTAGCCGGACGAGGTCTGCGAGCCGTTATACGAGACCGAGCCTGTGATGCTGGCCTTGAGGTCCAGGCCCGCGGTGATGGGCAGGTTGAAGCCGACGTACACCGGGATGGGGCCGATGAAGAAGATGAAGTCGAACAGGTGCGGCTTGACGATGGGCCACTCCCAGGGCTGCGGGTTGGCGTAGTTGACCGTGCCGCTGAGCGTGGCGCCGTAGTTGGCCGCCACGTTGCCGTAGGCGCGCGCATAGTCGAACTTGACGCCGTAGGGGATGCAGACGCCGAAGAGCTTGAAGCGCCGCAGCTTGATCTGGATCTCACCGGTCGCCGTGCCCTGGGCATTGCCCTGGAGCTGGATGGTGCCCGAGAAGCCTCCTCCAATGCCGAAGTCCTTGGTGATCGGCGTGGCGACGTTGAAGGACTTGTTCTTGTTGACCACCCGGTCGTTGCACTTCCCGAACCACCCCTGCTTGGAGGGGTACGGGTCTTCCTCGTACTCCCAGTCGAGCGGCTCGGCGATGGCCTGCAGGGCCGGGGTGAGGTAGCCCTGCTGCTCGGAGGCGGAGATCTCGTTGACGATGTTCTGGCTGAGGACGAAGGCCGTGCTGTCGGCATCGACCGCATTGGCCAGATCGTTCATGACGCTGTAGGGCAGCGGCGCGTTGTAGATGCCGTTCAGGTCCTGGATCATGTACAGCGGCTCGCTGAAGTACTGCCCGGAGTCGTCCACGGCGTAGCCACTGGCCTGGATGAGCCGCCAGCTGTAGCCCTCCTGAAGCGTGTACTGTGAGTAGGAGCCCTCAGGGATCGCCGAGGGTGTCACGGACCCTCCTTGCTTCTGCTGGGCCCACGCTGGCAGGGCCAGCCCCAGCAGCAGCGTCGCCAGGGCCTGCACCAGCAGCCCCGCCAGCCCGCGCCGCACCACGGACTCCTTCATCGAACCAGGCATGCGTGCTCTGTCCTCCTTCAGGAGTGCTGGCCTGTGCCGGCACTCAACTTGAGGACCATGCTTACCTGATCTTTTCTTTAAATCAAGTAAGTCAAGAATTGATGGCTAGAGCCTGATTATGAGTTTAGCGGGCGAGCGAGCTGGGAGGGCTCAGGGCAGCAGGCCGGGGATGCTCCCTCCCGGCTTGGGCTCGATGTGGTAGCGCACGGAGCCTGGGTAGGGACCGAACACCGGGCCCGGAATGATCACTGGGAAGGTGCCGTAGAACCACCCCGGCTCAGGAGGCCCGGCATTCGAGGCGGTGGCCCTCGGGGCGCTCGCCACCTCGGGCTCCGGGAGCGCGAGCGGGGGAGCATCGTCCCCCAGGAAGATCCCCTGAGGGAGGACGTCCGGGTGCAGCTCCGGCCGCATGGCCTCCTCGATGCGCTCGCTGCCCTCGTCGCGCAGCTCCCGAGGGCCTGCGGCGCACGCCACGAGCAGGCCAGCAGCCAGCACTCCTCCGCTCTGGAAACCGTGCCTCATGCCTCTCTTCATAGCGCGTCCCACGGCTCCGTGCCGGCGTCAGGCGGTGACTTCGCGGCGCTCGGCCTCTCCAGGCCCCCGGCCCTTGGGCCCCTGCTCCCGGCGGCGCTGCCGGGCCCGGGACCAGAGGCTCGCGGCGACCGAGGTGCCGATGCACACGAGGATGATCGCCGCCGAGACGAGCGGCGGCACGTGGACCCAGGTGTCCGGCACGATCATCTTCAGGCCCGCGAACGCCAGGACCGCCGCGAGGCCGTAGTGCAGGTAGCGCAGCTCCGAGATGATGTGCGCCAGCGCGATGTAGAGGGCCCTCAAGCCGAGGATGGCGAACACGTTCGAGGTGTAGACGATGAAGGGCTGCTGGCTCACCGCGAGCGCCGCGGGCACCGAGTCCACCGCGAAGGCGATGTCGGAGAGCTCGATGGAGATCAGCGCCACCATCAGAGGCGTCGCCGCGCGCCGCCCCGCGTGCTGGGTGAAGAAGTGCGAGCCATCCATCGCAGGGCTGATGGGGAGCCGGTGGGAGAGCCAGCGCACCACCGGGCTCTCGCGCTGGCGCGCCGGGTCCTCGATGGCGACCCGGACGGCGGTGACGAGCAGGATGGCGCCGAACGCGTAGACGACGGCATGCCAGTGCTCCAGCGCCTCCACTCCCGCGAAGATGAACAAGGCGCGGAACACCAGCGCTCCGAAGATGCCCCAGAAGAGCACGCGCCGCTGCTCATCCTCGGGGATGCTGAGGCTGCGGAAGATGACGAGGAAGACGAAGAGGTTGTCGAGGCTCAGGCTCTTCTCGATGAGCCAGGCGCCCAGGTACTCGTGGGCGGCGCGGGTGCCGTACGCCTTCCAGACGAACACACTGAAGCCGAGCCCCAGCGCGATCCAGCCGATGCTCCAGGCAATGGCGCTGCGCTTCGACTCACCGTGCCTCTTCCGGTGGACCAGCAGGTCGACGACGAGCAGTCCCAGCACCAGCGCGCTGAAGGCGATCCATCCGATGACTGGAACCTGAAGCGTACCCATCTCCCACCGGTTCGCCCTCCGCGAATGGGGACGATGGAGGGAAGGTATGCATGAGGACGCGCGCGCCCGCTTGCTTGCCTGGTTCACGGTGGGGCGTCCAACCCCAGGGACTCAGGCCTACGGGCACCCCACCCGGGGCGCTGCGGGTGCACCTCAGCCGGCTGTCTGATGCGGAGAGAGCGTCTGGAGGACGCGGCGGACGATCTCCGGGCCCAGGTTCTTCAGGTGCACCACCTGGTGGGCCAGCCCGGCCTGGAGCACCGCCTGCGGCATGCTCCCCACGATGCACGTCTCCGGATCCTGGACGATGATCCGCCCACCGGCCTGGCTCACCGCCTGGCAGCCCTTCAGCCCGTCCTGCCCCATCCCCGTCATCACCACGGCCAGCACTCCCGCTCCGTAGGCCATGGCGGCGGTCCGGAACAGCACATCCACCGCCGGGCGGCAGGAGTTCTCGAGCGGCCCCCGGTGCGTCAGCAGCTTCACCAGCGGCCCCTCGCGGGTGAGCGCCAGGTGATAGTCGCCCGGAGCAATCCACACCTGGCCGGCGCGGAGCTGCTCTCCAGCCACGGCCTCGCGGATCCGCAGGGGCGACAGCGTGTCCAGGCGCTCGGCGAACAGCTTCGTGAAGCCGGCCGGCATGTGCTGGGTGATGAGCACCGGCACTGGGAAGTCCGCGGGCAGCGCGGAGATCACCTCGACCAGCATGTTGGGCCCGCCCGTCGACGCGCCCACCACCACCACTCCGATCCGGGGCGGCCGGGCCGGCGCCTTGGCCAGCTCGTGCCGCTTGCGCAGCGGGGACGCCTTGGGAGGCTCCGGCTGGATCCGGGAGTGCAGCTCCTTGATCTTCGTGATCAGCTGCTCCCGGGCCTGCTCGAGGAAGGGGACGCCTCCAGCCGTCGTCGGCTTGGTGATGTAGTCGCTCGCGCCGTGGGCGAGCGCATCCATCGTCACGTTCCCGGTGCTCTCCGTCAGCGAGCTGAAGATGAGCACGGGCAGGCGGGGGAACTGCCGGCGCAGCGCCTTGAGCACGTCCAGGCCCTTCATGTCCGGCAGCATCAGCTCCAGCACCATCACCTCGGGGCGGAGCTGCTCCACCTTCTCCAGCGCCAGATGCCCGGTGGGCGCGATGGCGACCACCTCCAGCTCCGAGTCGGAGCCCAGCATCTGGGAGATCTCCCTCCGGGCGACTGCGGAACCGTCCGCCACGAGAATTCGGATGGGAGCCATGAGCAGGGGGACGAAGGGGGATGAGCAGTGACAGCGTAACGCGAGCGCAGGGGTGCGGAGAATCCGCCCCAGGCCTCAAGTGCCTTCAGCGAACACAAGCAGGCTCCAAGGTGACCCCTGGAGTCAAGCGGGCCCCGTGGGCCGGAAGACGTATCAGGGGGGAGGCCGGACGTTGGCGCCGATCCACTCGAGGTAGGGCAGGTGCCCCGCGGCCACGTCGAGCCGCAGCACCTCGGGGAGCTGGTAGGGGTGGAGGGCCACCACCCGCTCTCTCAGGGCCTCGAAGAGGTGCGCCCGCGTCTTGAGGAGGAGGAGCGCCTCGGGCTCGTCGTGGACCTTGCCCTCCCAGCGGTAGATCGAGCGCAGGGTGGGGAGGACGTTGCCACAGGCGGCCAGCTGCTCCTCCACCAGCGTCCGGGCGAGCTCCGCGGCCTTGTCGGCCGAGGGGGCGGTGACGAGGACGACGACGGCATCGGTCATGTTCAGGCCTCGCGGGAGGGGTCAGCGGCTCGCGCGGATCTTCGCGTGGGCGTGGTGCCCGCGAGGCTCCAACTCGTGCCGCGTGCGCCGGTGGTCCGGCGTGTCCTTGGGCAGCTCCACGAAGGTGCACATCTCACAGAGCCGGCTGTAGATGCGCTCGCCCACGCGCTCACGCAGCAACTCCGCCTCGCGTACCGCGTTCTTCGCGTCGTCCGTGGAGTGGTAGCCGGCCACCGTGCGCGCCGCCGCCTTGCGCTCCGGCTCCAGCGAGTAGTTCGTCGCGAACAGGGTGGTGCGGTGGGCGTTGTAGCGCCGGGCGATCAGCTCATCCAGCGTCTCCATCTCGAACTGGCTGCCGCGCCCCTTGCCCAGCTCGTCGATGGCCAGCACCTCCACCTCGGACAGTGGGCCGATGATCTCCCCGCCGCTCTTGCCCTCCTGGAAGCCGCGGCGGATGGTGGCGTAGAGCAGGGAGATCTCCACGTAGCGGGCCTCCACGCCCATCTCCAGCACCAGGTGCGCCAGCGTGGCGGCCAGCAGGTGCGTCTTCCCCGTGCCCACCGGCCCGCTCAGGACGAAGCCCTTGTTCCCACCCGCCTTCTCGTAGTGGTGGGCGAAGTGCATCGCCGCGCTCCGCGCCTTGTCCTGCTGCGTCTTCGCGGGGATGTAGTTCTCGAACGTCGAGTGGGCCACCACCCCGGGCAGTCCCACCGCGTTGAAGCGGGCCACCCGCCGCAGCCTCAGCGTGCACGAGCAGGGCGTCAGCACGTCATAGGTGCGGGAGCCCACCTTCTTGCTGAAGGTCGCCTCCTGCTGCCCGAGCACGTGCCCGCGCCCCCCGCACACCTTGCACTCCGCCGAGCACTCACAGACCCGGGCGTGAGCCCGATCTCCCTGCCGCTCGATGAGGTACGTCCGCCCACCGCACACCCCGCACGCACCGCCGCTGCCCTTGGTACCCATGTCGGCGCGATCCATAGCAGTCCCCCCGCCAGACGACCTGCTGAGCAGGCGTTCAGGTGTCCCCATCTGCCTAGACCTCTTTCATCTCGAGCGAGCGCCGCACGAGCGCCAGCAACCGGAACCGCCGCGCCACCCGCCGCGAGCGCGGGGACATGCCCTGGGCCTCGGCCCCCGCTCCGCGACCCTCGCGCCACAGCTGGCAGCGCTCGGGGAAGGGGAGGGCCCGCAGCAGCAGCAGGAAGACCCGGGCCTCCTGCACATCGAACTGTGCTGGCTCTGCAGGCGCGTGGGCGAGCACTGCCTCCAACAGCTGGCCTACCCGGGGCGTCAACTCGGGCCGCCGCTCGGCCAGCCTCTCCAGGGAAGCACGCAGGCGGGCGTGCCGCGTCTCCTCCCACGTGAGCGCCCGGCGCTTCTTCGGGCTCTCCCCGCCTCCCGCGCTCCGCTCCCGGTACTTCTTGATCTCCGCCTCCACCTGCCGCTGGCACGCGCGTAGGTTGCGCAGCACCGGCTCTCCGGGCCGTGAGTCCCACAGGGCCCTCTCCGCCGAGCGGGTGATGCCTCGCGCCACCACCTCGAAGGGAACTCCCTCGCGGGCCCAGGACGTCAGAAGCTCGGTGTCGAGTGCGGAGAGCATCAGCCCCGCTCCGCGCACGGCGAGAAAATAGTCCTGCACCAGTTCCTCAAAACTGGCGCCTTCAGGCAGGAGACTCATGATCGGGATCGATCTGCAGGGTAGAGCAGCCAGGCAACCAAGCGCTACCCTACCCATAACCTACCCGTCCGACATGGCAGCCTACCCAACGCATTCCGGACAGCGTTTCTGGAAGTTTTCCGGCCTGCGATTACCCCCTTCGGCAGCCGAGCAGGTTCAGTTGACCGACCCCTTTGTCCCTGCGCATAGTGGCACCCCTCAAATGGAAATTCCTAAAGAGTCCCGGCTACTTGCCAGCCAGGCAAGCGTCCTGGACCGAACGCTTCGGCATAGGAGAGACATGCGTCGCTCGCTCCTCGTTTGCCTGACGCTCCTGGCGTCGGTTGCGTCCGCGCAGGGCAAGAAGACCCCGCGCGAGGCGGACCTCGGCAAGAAGTCTGCCACCAACATCGACAAGTCCCTCGCCGGCGACATCTCCCGTAAAAAGGAGAAGGACCAGGATGCGCCCGCGCTGAACTACGACCAGTTCCGGCTCGGCGTGGAGGTGCAGGTGGCCTCCAAGCGGCGCGAGCAGATCGAGTCGCTGAAGAAGATCATCGATCTGTCGCCTGACCAGACCGAGGCCCCCGGCCTGCTGTTCCGCCTGGGCGAGCTCTACTGGGAAGAGTCCAAGTTCCACGAGTTCGAGGCGAACCGGAAGGACGACGACCTCATCAAGGCGATGAACCGCAATGACGCCGCGGCTCAGACGCGCGCCAAGGCGGAGAAGGCGGAGCTGATCGCCAAGGCCAAGCAGTACGGCAAGCTGGCGCTGGAGCAGTACACGAAGATCGTCCAGGGCTACCCGAACTTCGAGCGCACCGACGAGGTGCTCTTCTTCCTGGGCCAGTTCCTCATGGAGGACGGCCAGGACCGCAAGGCGCTGGTGGCCTACGAGCGGCTGGTGAAGAAGTACCCGAAGTCCAAGTACCTGCCGGACGCATGGCTGGCCTTCGGCGACTACTTCTTCAACAACTCCAAGGGCAAGCGCACCGAGCTGGAGCGGGCGCTCGAGGCCTACAAGCGCTCCGCCGAGTTCACCGAGAGCCAGGTCTACGCCTACGCCCTCTACAAGCAGGGCTGGTGCTACTTCAACATGGCCGACTACCAGGCCGCCAAGGACAAGTTCAAGACGGTGGTGCTCTACGGCGAGCTGGCCGGTGCCAACGCGGAGCGGGACGGCGGCAAGAGCGGCAAGAGCGGCCTGGTGAAGGAGGCCCGCGCCGACTACGTGCGCACCTACGCCCGTGATGGCGACGTGATGGCGGCCAAGGACGACTTCAGCAAGGTCGCCACCAAGCCCGAGGACCGCTTCGCGATGATGAAGCAGCTGGCCAACCTCTACTACGGGGACGGCAAGGACCGCGAGGCGGCCATCACCTACAACGCGCTCATCAAGGAGAAGCCGCTGTCGCCCGAGTCTCCGGGCTTCCAGGCGAAGATCGTCGACTGCGTGCTGCGCATGGGCAACAAGGAGCGCACCGTCGCCCAGGTGCGCCGCCTGGTGAAGATCACCAAGGAAGTGGAGGCCTCCGGCATCATCAAGGAGGACAAGGACAAGCGGCTGCTGGACGAGGCCAACGAGCTGGCCGAGCGCACCCTGTCCAACCTCGCCGTCACCTGGCACAACGAGGCGCGCAAGACGCGTGACGAGGAGACGTTCAAGTACGCGGACGCCATCTACGGCGACTACCTCACGCTCTTCCCGGAGAACCCCAAGGCGTACGACATGCGCTTCTTCTGGGCGGAGCTCCTCAACGACAACCTGAACAACTACGAGAAGGCCTCGGCCAACTACACGCTGGTCGTCCTCCAGGACGCCAAGCTGCTGGACGCCAAGGACGCCAAGGGCAACCCCAAGCCCGGCAAGCCCGGCAAGTGGCTGACCAACGCCGCCTACAACGCGGTGCTCGCCTATGACGAGGTGGTGAAGGCCGCCGAGGAGAAGGGCACGCTCAAGCCGCCCGACATCTCGGACATGAAGAAGAAGGTCGCCATCCCGGAGCCGCGCAAGGGGCTGCTGGACGCGTGCGAGCGCTACCTGAAGTACCTGCCCAAGGGCGACAAGCGGGTGGAGATCTCCTTCAAGGCCGCCAACATCTACTACCGCTACAACAACTTCGACGAGGCGGTGGCGCGCTTCAGCGACATCGCGCTCAACCACCCGGACTACAAGTTCGAGAACGGCGAGAAGGCCGGCGAGGTGGCCGCCAACCTGGTGCTCGACTCGTACAACCTGCAGAAGGACTTCGCGAAGGTGAACGAGTGGGCCCGCAAGTTCTACGCCAACGACAAGCTGGCGCAGGGCAAGTTCCGCGAGGACCTGTCCAAGCTCATCGAGCAGTCCTCGTTCGCGCTGGTGGCCCAGCTGGAGGAGAAGAAGCAGTTCGCCAAGGCCGCCGAGGCGTACCTGAACTTCGTCCAGGACTTCCCGCAGACGACGATCGCGGACCAGGCGCTCTACAACGCGTCCGTCGACTACTTCAAGGCGAAGCAGCTGGATAAGGCCATCCAGGTCCGCCAGAACCTCATCTCCAAGTACCCGCGCTCGCGCTTCGTGCCGGACTCCATCTACGCCAACGCGGAGGCGCAGGAGGCCGTGGGCGACTTCGAGCAGGCCTCGAGCACCTTCGAGCTGTACGTGAAGGGCTACGAGCGCAGCCTGAACGAGAAGGGCGCTCCCAAGAAGGCCAGCAAGAAGGGCAAGAAGGACGCGGGCGGCGAGGAGAAGAAGGAGGAGAAGCAGAAGTGGGAGGAGGCCAAGGCGCAGGTGGCCCTCTTCAACGCGGCCACCTACCGGGAGGGCCTGGGCCAGTACAAGCAGGCGCTGAAGAACCGCGAGCACTACCTGGAGCTGTGGCCCAAGACGAAGGACGCGGAGCAGATCTTCCTGTCCATCGTGTCGCTGTACGAGAAGAGCAACTCCTACGGCAAGGCCATGAAGATGCTGGAGGAGTACGAGCGCGACAACCTCCGCTCGCCCAGCAAGGTGCTCACCGCCGAGGGCCGCATCGTCAACATCTTCGAGAACAAGCTGCGCCGGGCCCGCGACGCCACCCGCGTCTACAACCGCATCATGGATTACTATGAGAAGCTGCCCAAGCGCGTGCAGAAGGAGCTGGAGAAGACGGCCGTCGCACCGGTGGCCCAGGCCCAGTTCCTCAGCGTGGAGCCGGACTGGCGCGAGTACCTGCGCCTGAAGCTGACGTGGGGCCGCCCGGCGGATCCCAAGAAGTTCAAGGGCTCCCTGGCCGACAAGGGCAAGGCGCTGGAGGTGGTGCAGAAGAAGTACATCCAGACGGTGTCCTTCGGCGCCCCTCAGCCCGCCATCTGCGCGCTGCACCGCATCGGCATGGCCTACCACGAGATGGCGGAGAAGGTGGCCAACGCGCCCATGCCTCCGGGCATCGACGCGGAGACGGAGCAGGCCATCCGCGACGAGTTCAACAACCAGGTCCAGCCCATCAAGGCCAAGGCCACCGAGGCGTTCGCCAGCGCGGTCGCCAAGAGCCAGGAGCTGGACTTCTTCAACGACTGCACGCGAGAGAGCCTGAAGATGCTGCGCGATACCTACGCCCCGGAGCAGTACCCGACGGTGCACGAGGACAAGGTGGCGCTGAAGAAGGGTGTGGATCTGGCGCTGGGCGGAGATGTGCTGGCCGCCATCCAGGACATCCCCGAGCCGGTGGTGCAGGACGAGGCCACCGCGCAGGCCAAGACCGAGGAGATCCAGGAGGATCTCACGGACCTCACCAAGAAGCTGCGTGAGCAGACCGAGACCGACCTCAAGCGGCCGGCCACGACTCAGGACGGCACGGCTCCGAAGAAGGCGTCCAACGACGACGCGGAGCCGGAGGACTTCCTCCAATGATCAACCACACCCGATTCCTCCGTACCTCGCTGGGGCTGATGGCGGCGGCGCTGCTGGCCTCCGGCTGCACCTCCTCCACGGCCACGGGCCCCACCGGCCCGAAGACCCCCACCCAGGGGACCACCACCGGCACCAAGACGCCCACCAAGGCGCCCGAGCCGGTGTCCATCTCCAACCGCGCCAAGCTCCTCTTCGAGGATGCGGTGAAGGCGATGGACACGCAGAAGAAGAGCAAGGCCGTCGACTACCCGTCGCTGGAGCGCAAGTTCAAGGCGGCGCTGGAGGCGGACCCCAACCTCGCCGAGGCCGAGTACAACCTGGGCGTCATCGCCGAGCGCCAGGGCAAGAAGGACGAGGCCAAGGGCTGGTACCAGTCCGCGCTGAAGAAGAAGCCGTCGCTGCGCCAGGCCTCCGAGAACCTGGCCGTCATGGCGCAGAACGCCGGCGACATCCCCGGCGCGGTGACGCTCTACCAGGACGTGCTCAAGCGCTACCCGGACGACGCGGCCAGCCGCGCGCGCCTGGCGGAGATCTACCGGCAGACGGGCGACCACGAGAAGGCGATGGGGTTCGCTCGCGCGGCGCTCATGCGCGACCCCCAGTCCACCACCGCGCTCAAGGTGATGATGCGCAGCTACGTGGACCGCAAGCAGCCCACCCTGGCGAAGCTGGTGGCCCTGCGCACGATGAAGATCGATGACAACGATCCGGAGCTCCACCACACCGTGGGCCTCATCCTCCAGGGAGAGGGCGACGCGGACGGGGCGATGCTCGCCTTCAAGAAGGCGCTGGAGGTCCGTCCGGACTACCTGCCCGCGCACATCCTCCTGGCGCAGATGTCGCTGGATGCCGAGGACTACCCGGGGGCCGAGGAGCACCTGCGCAAGATCCTCCAGGCCGGGGGCAACAACGCCGCCGCGCACGTCAACCTCGGCGTCGCCTACAAGGGCCAGGGGCAGTACGACAAGGCCATGCAGGAGTACGACGAGGCGGAGAAGCTCGACCCGAAGCTGGCCGCCATCTACCTCAACCGCGCCATCATCCTGCACCGCACCAAGGACGCCCCCGAGCGCGCCCTGGAGCTCTACAAGAAGTACGTCTCCATCGCCGGCGGCGACGTGGCCCTGAGCGCCGAGGCGCCCGTCTTCGGCCTCATGCGCGAGGCCGAGGCCGTGATCCAGGCCAAGAAGGAGGCCAAGATGGCCGAGGAGCAGGCCAAGCAGATGGAGGAGCTCCAGAAGAAGCAGGAGCAGGAGCTCAAGAAGAACGAGGGGACGCAGGGCGGTGGCGCGGCCAACCCGGCTGGCAACGGCGCGGCGCCCGCCGGCACGGGCACCAAGTCCGAGCCGATGGAGGATCCCACCTCCGGCGATCTCCCGGCTCCGGCTCCGGCGCCCACTCCGAGCGCACCTGCACCTCAGAAGGCCGCGCCCGGGCAGAAGAATCCAGCCAAGGCGGATCCAGCCGAGCCCACGGACGAATTCTAGTCAGCACTCCGGGCTCAGAGCGCGGCCCCGCCAGTAGCGGGGCCGCCTCGAATGATGCGAATCTACGAAACCTGAATTACTGGAAGTTGTTGCTGGGCGGGCCCCTGAGGCTCGCGAGGAGATGGAAATGCGGAAGCTCCTGATGCTGTGCACGGTGCTGACGGTGGTCCCGGCGTTCGCCCAGGATGAGGGCGGCAAGGGCGGTGGCGGTGGCGAGGGCAACGTGCGCTACAACAAGACGACCACCATCGACTTCGAGGACGACACCATCGAGGGCGACCTCACCAAGCCGGATGGCGAGTACGTCGAGGCGCGCAAGAAGGTGAAGCACTCCAACCTCATCCGTATTCGTGAGGACTTCCAGGACAAGGTGATGCAGTCGGTGGGTGAGCTGTAGCCGCGAAATTCGCGGAACCTTCTCCCACGCGCGTTGTCTGTCACCACGGGAAAGTCTACCGGGAGCCGTAAATGGCCGTTCCTCTGACACTCAAGGTCTTCAAGGGCGAAACGCTCGTCACCTCGAAGGATTTCGAGCGCGACATCATCAAGATTGGCCGCCTGTCCTCGGCGCACCTGTGCCTGGAGGACGAGAAGGTCAGCCGCATCCACTCCGTCATCGAGGTCGGCGCCGACGGCTCCCTGTCCATCATCGACATGGGGAGCGTGGAAGGCACCTACGTCAACGGCAAGCGCGTCAACAAGGGGAAGGTCACCTTTGGGGACGAGATCAAAGTGGGTGGCACCACCATCCGCCTGGAGAGCCCGGCCGCGGTGGCCGCGGTGAACCTGGCCGCCGCCGTGTCCAGCACGGAGGTGACGACGCGCATCGAGCTGCCGGTGGCTGACACCCAGGCCGCCTCGCAGCTGGCTCAGGCCGCCGCGGCGCCCGTGGCGGCTCCGCAGGTGGTGGCCGCTCCCGTCGAGGCTCCTGTCGCGGCTCCTGTCGCGCCTGCACCGGCGATGGATGCTTCCTTCGCCGCCACGGAGCAGAACGCGGTGGTGGCGCAGGTGGCCGAGGCCCCGGTCGAGGACGCTCCCCGTGCTCGTGCCGTGCGCCGCGACAAGGCGAGCGGGCCGCTGGGCGCGGCCGTCAGCTTCCGGTGGGGCGATCAGCGCGTGGGCGAGTTCTTCCTGCCCTCGGGCAAGGCGGCCCTCCACTGGAATGAATCCCTGATGCTGGCGATGTTCCCCAAGGCGATCCGGGGGATTGCGGGCAAGTCGCTCGTGGAGCAGCTGCCGGAGTCGCGGGACACGGTGACCGTGGGCACTGCCGCGGGCGTGGACCTGGCCATGAGCGACGCGAAGCTCTCCAGCCCGCGCATGGAGGTGCTGCGCAAGCACAGCGATCTCCACACCTTCAGCGTCAGCTTCACCGGCAAGATGAAGGGCGAGCTCATCCGCAACGGCGAGACGCTGGATCTCAACGCCGTCATCGAGTCCGGCAAGGCCACCAGCGATGGCGGGGCGTACTCGCTGGTGCTCGAGCACGATGACTTCTTCTGGGCGGACCTGGGCGGCGTGACGATGGAGGTCCACTTCCAGCCGGTGCCCAAGCGGGTGTACGTGCCGCTGGCGGACTCGGTGGACTACCGGGTGCTGAACATCTTCCTGCTGATGTTCTTCCTCTCGACGATGTTCGTCATCAGCGCGATGAACCGCAGCGGGGATGGCGAGGAGTTCGCCGACGAGCTGAGCGGCGACAACTCGCGCCTGGCCAAGCTGATCATCAAGCCGCCGGAGACGCAGAAGAACAAGTTCCTCGAGCAGCTCAACCAGCAGAAGGAGAAGCAGAAGGCTGGAGAGCTGGCCGCCAAGCGGCGCGGCGACGAGGGGCAGATGGGCAAGAAGGAGGCGCCCAAGACGCAGAACCGCACGGCGCCCCAGGGCCAGAAGGACAAGAAGGACGAGGCCCGCGCCCTCACGGCGAAGATCTTCGGCGGCAACAAGGGCGGCGTCTCCACCCTGTTCGGCAGCGCGGGCCTGGGCGGCGAGCTCAAGAGCGCCATGGGCAACATGTTCGGCGCCAAGGCGGGTGACTCGGGTGGCTTCGGCGGCCTGGGCATTCGTGGCGGCGGCGGCGGTGGCGGCGGTACGGGCGACACCATCGGCATCGGCGCCATCGGCACCAAGGGCCGCGGCGGTGGTACCGCCAGCTACGGCTCCGGCGTGGGCGTGCTCGGAGGCAAGCAGAGCGTGGACGTGGGCATCACCTCGTCCGAGCCCCTGGTCATGGGCTCGCTGGACAAGGAGCTCATCCGCCAGGTCATCCAGCGCAACCGTGGGCAGATCCGCTTCTGCTACGAGAGCCAGCTGACCAAGTATCCGAAGCTGAACGGTAAGGTGGCCATCAAGTTCGTCATCAATGCCGAGGGCAAGGTGGTCTCCTCGGAGGTGGCCCAGTCCACCGCGGGCAACGCGGAGCTGGAGAGCTGCGTGGCTGGCCGTGTGCGCACCTGGCAGTTCCCCAAGCCCAAGGGCGGTGGCGTGGTGGTCGTCACCTACCCGTTCATCTTCAAGGCCTCCGGCGAGTAAATCGGAGCTGCTGAAAAATTGTAGTAGGGAAGCGGGCGGGCTCGGCAGCGAGTCCGCCCGCGTCGCTTTTTACGTGCTGGCTGCCTCTGGCGCGGTAACGTCAGGACTCGCATGAAAGCTCTTGCATCCACTGCTCTCCTCAGCGTGCTCGTCCTCCCTGTTCTCGCGTGGGCTCAGGAGGACTCCGCCTCCAAGAACCCCGTGCAGGACCGGCCGGCGGAGACCTTCAATGAGATCGAGCGCGGCCTGTACTTCGCCGCGCAGGGAGGGCCGTACTTCGTCGTCAACCCACCCGCCACTGAGTCGACCCCGCGGCCCTTCTCGCCCGGACAGGCGGCCCAGGTGGAGGTGGGGCTCGACATCGGCGAGCGCCTCTCCGTCGGCCTCTTCGTGCTGGGCGCCACCAACAGCGCCGGCTCGGAGTACGTAGGCAAGTCCGGGGGCGCTGCGTCCGGTGCCTTCTCGACCCTGGTGCCGGGGGCCACGCTGCGCGCTCACCTGGTGGGCTTCGCCGATGAACAGGGGGTCAAGCGCACCTTCATTTATGCCCGGGCGGGAGCCGGCCTCGCGCTGTTCTCGCCCAAGCTGCTGCTGCCGGACTCCGACATTCTGGTGTTCGCCGGGCCGGGAGTGGAGTACTACACGCGCCTGCGCCACTTCTCAGTGGGCCTCGAGGTGACTGGAAGCTATCTGGTGTCCTCGGGTTCGATCGGGTTCGCGGTGTCGCCGAACCTTCGCTACGCGTTCTAGCGGGAGAGACAAGTGCCTCAGGAGAATGGAAGCGGTGGGCCGCGCGGCGGTGGTGGGCGCGGACGGGACGGGGGGCCCGGCCAGGGCCCTCGCCGTGACGGTCCGGGTGGCTTTGGAGGACGGGATGGTGGCTTCGGAGGCCGCGATGGCGGCCGTGGCCGGGGCGGCGATGGTGGCCGTGGGCGTGGCCGTGGCCGCGACGAGCCTGGCGCCGGTGGACCGGCTCAGCGAGTCATCGCCGAGCTGAGCGTCCTCGAGAAGGCCCTCTCCAAGAATGACTTCGCGTCCCAGAAGGGACCGCTGGAGGCCATCGTGCGCGCCCTGCGCCCCATGCGCCTCAAGTCGCTGGAGGACCTGGATCTCAACGCGCGTGGCCGCCTCATCACCACGCTGCTGCGCGTGCAGCGCCAGCCGAAGCCGCCCGCGCCCGAGGCTGCTCCCGCGGCTCCCGCCGAGGGTGCTGCTCCGGCGGAGGTTGCTGCTCCCGCTCCGGCGGAAGAGGCCGCGCCCGCCGAGGGTGCTGCTCCGGCGGAAGAGGCCGCGCCTGCCGAGGGTGCTGCTCCGGCGGAAGGTGCCACGCCTGCCGAGGGTGCTGCTCCGGCCGCGCCCGCCGAGGGTGCTGCTCCGGCAGCCCCCGCCGCGGACCCTGTACGCGAGAAGTATGTCGCCTACTCGGATGTGATGTTCCTGGTCGGGCAGGCCTGGCGCGCCGCGGGAGATCGCGAGCGGGCCGAGGTGGCTTTCGCCGCCAGTGGCCGTCAGCCCGGCGCCGAGCCGGAGGAGCCCGTGCGCGCGGAGGGTGAGCGCCGCGAGCGTCCGGAGCGCGGTGAGCGTCCGGAGCGCCGCGATCGGGGTGAGCGTCGCGAGCGTCCAGAGCGCGGTGAGCGTCCGGAGCGCGGTGAGCGCCGCGATCGTCCGGAGCGGGCCGCGCGGGCTGATCGTCCCGAGCGGGCCGCGAAGGGTGAGCGTCCGGAGCGGGCCGAGCGTCCGCCCATGCCGGAGCTGACCGGCGACTGGTCCGAGCAGGCCAAGCAGCTCGAGACCATGGGCCGTACCCGCGACGCGGGCCGGCTGCACGAGCGCAACAACTCTTTCGCCGAGGCGATCCGGCTCTTCGAGGCGGGCGGGGACATCAAGAGCGCGCTGCGGTGCGCGGTCGAAGGCAAGGACATGGACGCGGCGCGCCGCCTCGTCGCGGGTCTGCCTGCCGATCAGATCGGTCCCACCCTGGAGAAGGCTGGTGCGTACGAGCTCCTCATGGAGCACTACGTGGCCAAGAGCGACTTCGAGAACGTGGCGCGGCTGTACGAGCGGGCCCGCCAGTACGATCAGGCGGGGCTCGCGTACGAGCGGGCCAACAAGCTGACCCAGGCTCGCAAGTCGTATGAGCGCTCGCGGGACATGGCCAGCGCCAACCGCGTCCGGGGCCTCGAGGTGAAGTCGCTGATTGAGCGCGGGGATCGGCTGGGCGCGGCGACGCTCCTGGCCGCCGCGGGCCAGCGCCGGGAGGCCGTGGAGGTGCTGAGCCCTCTGCCTCCCCCCAAGGCGTTCCACTTCATGCAGCGGCTGAAGCTCGACGACGAGGCCAAGGCCCTGGCCCAGCGCGAGCTGGCGCGCGCCGACGAGGAGAAGAAGCCCGCCGGTCGTGCCCGCTGGCTGGAACTGCTAGGTGAGACGGCGGCCGCCGCCGAGGCCTGGGAGCAGGCAGGCCGCAAGGAGAAGGCCCTGCCGCTCCATGAGCAGCTGGGCAACCTGGCGCGTGCCGCTCAGCTCGCAGAGGAGCTTCAGCAGCGGACCAAGGCCCTGGAGCTCTACACCCGCCTGAATGATGCCGCGGGGTTGGAGCGTGCCAAGGCCCTCCCGGAGGCCCCCCCCACGCCTCCTCCCGGTGCAGCCAAGGAGTCCGAGAAGGACTCCGAGACCGGCTCCGAGTCCCCAACCCCTGCTACCTCGCCTGAGGAGCAGGAAAGTCAATAGTTCTCGCCGGTTGGCGAGCTTTGCGCGATTGCCCGGGGACGCTCACGATCGCTAGAGTCTCACCCCTCTAGCGCCTCCGTGCGGTTGCGCTCCCTTTCCCGCGAGGCCCGCTCTCCATGGAACAAAACTCCTCTCCGCGCTCCTCCCCTGTGCGTGCGACCGACGAACGGTCCTTCCTCGAAGCCGAGGCCACCTTGGAGAAAGCGGGCCGTGTCGAGGATCTCATCCGCCTCTACGAGGGGCGCGGGCGCGAAGTGCCCGCCCCCGAGGCCACGCGCCTGCTCAGCCGCGCCGCGGAGCTCTCCCTCGAGCGGCTCCGGAACCCGGCCCGCGCCGAGGAGCTGCTGCGGCGGGCGCTGCTGCTGGCCCCCGATCCGCTCCCCGTCCTGCGAGGGATGAAGACGCTCTATGAGGCCAAGCAGGACGCCTCCTCGCTCGCGGACACCCTGGAGCGGCTGGCCGGCGCCACCTCGGGCCAGGAGAGCGCGGGCTTCTTCCTGAAGGCGGCGGATCTCTACGAGACGAAGCTCTTCCGGCGGGACCGGGCGGTGTTCTGCCTTCAGCAGGCCGCGCGCGCCGCGCCGGACCGGGCCACCTTCCGGCGGCTGCGTCAGGTGCTGCTGAGCGAGGATCGCTTCCATCCTGCCTTCGAGTCGCTGGAGCGGGAGCGCGAGGCGCTCGGGCCCGAGGGGATGGCTGACGAGTACGCGGCCGTCGCCGAGCGGCTGGTGGAGGATCCGACGGAGCACGCGCTGGCCGAGAAGGTGCTCGAGGTGGCGCGCACGCTGGATCCGCAGAGCCCGCGGGTGGACAAGGCGCAGAAGTCGCTGCAGCGCTTCGAGCAGACGTGGCGTGACCGCGTCCGGATGCTGCGCAGCATGTCCCTGGAGGAGCGGGACCGGAAGAGCGCGGCCCGGCTGTCGCTGCTCGTGGCGAAGCTCTTTGCTTGGTACGACCCGCAGGCCGGCGCCAGCAAGGTGAAGGAGGCGCTGGACCGGTGCTTCCTGCTGTGGCCGGGCATGCCCGAGGCCCTCAACCTCATCGAGAAGCTGGCCGAGCGCAGCGGGGACTACTCCTCGGCGATCACCCAGTTCGAGGCCATGGCCAACGAGGCCAAGGACCGCACGGCCCAGGTGGACCTGTGGCTGCGCGTGGGCACCGGGCGCCTGACGCGGCTCAACGATCCGGCGGCCGCGCTCGCGGCCATCGAGAGGGCGGCCGCGGCGGATCCTTCGCGCGCGGACGCGGTGAACCTCGCGGCGGAGATGCTGATGGAGCACGGACGGGGCCCCGAGGCCCTCGCGGTGCTCGAGAAGCATGTGACCACCGTGAAGGATCGCCAGGCACAGGCCTTGCTGCGGATGCGGCTGGCGGATCTGTGCCTGAACCAGCTGAGTGACGGCACCGGGGCGCGCGCGCACCTGGAGGCGGCCCTCAAGGCCGATTCCTCCAACGCGCTCGCGGCCTTCCAACTGGCGCGGCTGCTCGCGGACACCGAGCAGTTCGACGCGGTGGAGCCGCTGCTGGATCTGGCGATGCTCTCGCCGCGCCCGAAGGCCGAGCGGATCGCCTTCTGCGAGAGCCTGGCGATGACGTACGAGGAGCGCGGGGATGCGCGCCGGGCCTTCGACGTGCTGTCGCGCGCGCTGGTGCTGGAGCCGGCCCGGCCGCTGCTGCTGGGCACGGTGGTGGAGCACGCGGAGAAGGCGCAGGCGCAGCACGAGCTGGCCATGGCGCTCAAGCGGGCGGTGCTGGTGGCGCCCGAGCAGGTGGCGTTGGCCATCTGGCGCCAGCTGGCGCAGCTGCTCCAGGGGCCGCTGGCGGATCCCGTGGGCGCCGAGGCGGCCTGGCGGGAGGTGCTGGCGCGTGCGCCAGGGGACTCGGCGGCTGAGGAGGCCGTGAAGTCTCTCAAGGTGGCGGCGGCGCGTGCGGAGGATCCGCGCGTGAAGCTGGAGACGGAGATCAACCGGAAGGAGACCGCGGGCGCTCCCTCGGAGGAGCTCGAGCCGCTGGTTCGTCAGCTCGTCACGCTGGCGCCGGATGAGCCGGGGCCGCTGCAGCGCCTCCAGGCGCTGTGCGTGTCGCTCTCGAAGTTCGAGGAGGCCGCGGCGCTGGCCGGCCGTCTGGCCACGTTGGTCGAGACGCAGGTGGAGCGCAGTGACTGGTCGGCGCGGCAGGCGAAGCTCTACGCGGAGCGGCTGAACCGGGCCGAGGACGCGGCGCAGATCTTCCTGAAGCTCCTGGCGGAGAACGTCTCCACGGGTCTGGTGGTGGGTGGGCTCGAGCGGCTGGCCTCTGCCGGGATCCAGACGGTGGAGATCGCCGAGGCGCTGGCCAACCAGTACGGCCGGACGGGCGATCACCAGCGGCAGGTCGCCTCGCTCCAGCAGCAGCTGGATGCCACGACGGAGCCCGCGGCGCGCCAGCGCCTCATTGGCCTGCTGGCGACGATCCACGAGAAGCAGCTCGCTGACAGCCGGGCCGCCTTCGACTGCCGGATCCGCGGGCTGCGCGAGAACACCAAGGACGACCTGAGCCGTAACGAGGCGCTGCGCCTTGCGCGCGATCTCTCCGTGCAGGCGGAGCTGGTGCGGGTGCTGCGGCGGCTGGCCACGGAGTCCGAGGAGCTGCAGGTGGCCGTGCAGCTCCTGTCGGACGCGGCGACGCTGGCCGAGGAAGTCGGAGCGGTGGCGGACGCTACGGACGCGTTGCAGGCGGCGCTGGGCCGGGCTCCCGAGTCGCCCGAGCTGCTCCAGCGGCTGCTGCGGCTGCTCTGGCGGGCGGGGCGCGTGGGAGACGCGGAGGCGCTGCTGCGCAAGCGCATCCAGACGGCCAAGGGCCAGGAGCGCCTGCGGCTGCTGCTCCAGCTGGTGGAGCTCAGCGCTCAGACGGGCCGGCCGGCGGAGGCTGCCGAGGCGCTCCAGGCGGCGCTGTCGCATGGCGCGGAGGAGGGCAAGCACCTGCCGCGGCTCGCCGAGCTGTACGAGAAGGCGGGCCGTACGCGCGAGCTGAACGAGACGCTGGCGCGGATGGTGGCGGTCGCGGAGACGGCGGGAGACACCGAGAAGGTGGCGCGCCTGAAGCTCAAGCGCGCGCAGCTCCTCCAGGGCGCACCGGGAGGCGATCAGGCGGAGGCGGTGAGCAGCTACGCGGACATCCTCCGCCAGCGTCCGTCCGATCCGGATGCGCTGGCCGCGCTGGAGGGCATGCTCGCCTCGGGCCCCGCGCGTGAGGCGGCGGCGCGGGCGCTGCTGCCGGCGTACGAGATCACCAAGGATCACCGCAAGCTGGTGGCGGCGCTCGACGTGCTCGCCGAGGTGGCGAAGGATGACCCGGCCCGCGCGCAGGCGCTGCGGCAGGCCGCGCACGTCCACCTGACACACCTTCGCCAGCCGGAGCTGGCCTTTGCCGCGCTCGCGCGGGCCATGCGCCTGACGCCGGGAGACGCGGGGCTGCGGGCCACGGCGCGCCAGGCGGCCGAGGACGCGGATGCGCTCGACAGCTACGCGGAGATCCTCCTGGAGCTGACGGAGGAGGGGAATGTCGGCCCCGCGCGGGCTGCCGTGCTGCGCGATCTGGCCGAGGTGCAGGAGAAGAAGCTCGACGACAAGGCCGGCGCGGTCAAGGCGCTGCACGCGCTGCTGGAGCTGGAGCCCACCAACGTCGACTGCCTCAAGTCGCTGCAGCGGCTCCACCGTGCGAGCGAGCAGTGGGCGGAGCTGGCCGAGGTGCTCGAGAAGCTGGCCTCTGTCTCCACGGAGACGGCCGAGCAGGTGGCGTACCTGCGAGAGGCGGCGCTGCTGCACGAGAGCAAGCTGACGAACAAGGCGCGCGCGGCCGCCGCGTGGCGTGCGATCTCCGAGCGCGATGCGCTCCAGCGTGAGGCCGCCGCCTCGCTGGATCGGCTCTACACGGAGCTGGATCAGGTCCAGGATCTGGCCTGGGCGCTGGCGCTGCGGCGCAGCCAGGAGGGCCAGAGCCCGCAGGGGCGCGAGGTCTCCTTCCGTCTCGCGGAGCTGCTGCGCACCACGCTGAACAACCCCACCGCCGCGCTCAAGCTCTACGAGCGCATCCTGGCCGAGGATCCGGGCCACCCCGGCGCGCGCTCCGCACTGGAGGAGTGGGTGAAGGCGGCCCTGCCGACGAGCCGGGCGGCGCTCGAGGCGCTCGACCCGGTGCTCCAGCAGCTGGGAGATCACGCCCGCCGCGTGGCCCTGCGCGAGACGCGCATGGAGGCCGCGCTGACGGCGGAGAAGGCGGAGCTGGCCGGGGAGATCCGGCGCATCTACGAGCAGGAGATGCAGCAGCCCTCGCTGGCCTTCATGGCGGCGGTGAAGGCGTTCGCGGCGGGGCTCGACCGGGAAGCGCTGAGGCCGGAGCTGGAGCGGCTGGCGCGCGAGACGGGCTCGCACGAGGTGCTGGCGGAGATCTACGAGAACGCCATCTCGGATCTGCCCGCGGGGGATCCGTCGGCGCTGGCGTTGCTGCGGCGGACGGCGGAGCTGCGCGAGCAGCTCAACCAGCCCGAGGAGGCGACGCTCCTGTGGAAGAGCCTGCTGGCGGAGGCGCCGCAGGATCGTCAGGCGCTGGAGGCGCTGTCGCGCCTGTACGAGAAGGGACAGAACGCCAAGAACCTCTCCGAGGTGTACGCGGCGCAGGCCCAGCTCGCCACGGATCCGGAGGCACGGCGGGGCCTGCTGCTCAAGGCGGGTGACGCCTACTCCAGCGCGGGTGAGGACGCGAAGGCCATCGAGGCCTACCGCTCCGCGCTCTCCCTCAAGAAGGCGCCCGAGGGGCTGCTGGCGCTGGACCGGCTGTTCGCGAAGGGGCATCGCGTCCAGGAGCAGGCGGATGTGCTGGCGCAGCTCGCGGAGCTGTCGGAGGACGTCGAGTCCCGCCGCGGCTTCATGCTGCGCAGGGCCCAGCTGCTGGAGCTCGCGGAGAGCTCGGCCGAGGCGCTCATGGCCTACCGTGGACTGCTGGAGCTGGTGCCGGGGGATCCGCAGGGCATCGCGGGTCTGGAGCGCCTGTTCGCCCAGGAGGGGCAGCGGCTGGATGCGGCCCGCCTGCTGGAGCCCGTCTACCGGAGCATCAACGACACCCGGAAGCTGGTGGAGGTGCTGGAGGTGCTGCTGTCCTCCGCTCCGCCGGAGCAGCGGCTGGAGCGTCTCCAGGAGATCGCCATCCTGCGCGAGTCGCTGGGGCAGACGTCACTGGCCTTCGCCGCGCGCCTGCGGGCCTTCAACGAGTTCCCCCAGGAGCCGGCGGTGCTCGATGAGCTGGAGCGGCTCGCGGCCGACTCGGGCTCCTTCGAGGAGGTGGCGGGCGCCTACGAGGATCAGCTCGAGCGCGGCGTCCAGGAGCCCCTGGCGGGCGAGCTGTGGCGGCGGCTGGCGGCCCTCTACGACGGGCGCCTGAAGCGCTACGATCTGGCGGTCCGCGCGCTGGAGGAGGTCAGCAAGCGCGAGCCGTACAACAAGGAAGTGCTGGAGGCCATTGCCCGCACCCACCGGCGCACGGGCGCCCACCGCGAGCTGGCGCTGGTGATGCGCCGGCAGGTGGCGGCGGAGACCAACGCCAGCCAGCAGATCAACCTGCTCTTCGAGCTGGCCCACCTGGCGGAGGAGACGCTGTCGGACAAGGCGCTCGCCTCGCAGGCCTACCGGGCGGTGCTGGAGCGGCGGCCGGAGAACGCCAACGCGCTGAAGCAGCTGGCCAAGGTGCTCGCGGAGATGGAGCGCTGGCCGGAGCTGGCGCAGCACATCGAGCGGGAGATCCAGCTCGCGGACGCGCGCAACGCGGTGGAGGAGGCGTCGGATCTGCGCGTGCGCCTGGGGCGGCTGAAGTTCACCCGCCTGGATGATCCGCGCGGCGCGCTGGATGTGTACCAGGCGGTGCTCGCACGCCGGGCCGGACACGCGGGGGCGGTGGGCGCGCTGGAGGAGATGGCGCGCTCGGAGAGCCCGCTGCGTGGCGCGGCGGCCAGTGCCCTGGAGCCGGTGTTCGCTGGGGTGGGGGATCACCTCAAGCAGGTGCAGATGCTGGAGGCGCGGGCCTCCGTGGAGCCGCTGCCGCAGGAGCGCGTGGCGCTGCTGCGCCGCATCGCGGAGACGTACGCGGGCCCCATGGAGAACGCCGAGCTGGCGTTCGTGTACGCGGTGCGGGCGCTCCAGGAACTGCCGGATGAGCTGCGCTCGCTCGAGCTGTGCCTCTCGCTGGTGGAGCCCGCGGCGACGGCCGAGGAGCTGGTGGAGGTGCTCGTCGGGGTGGCCCCGAAGGCGAGCGACGCCTCGCGTGGAGAGCTGTACCGCGCGCTGGCACGGCTCCAGGCGCGCATGGGCGAGGACAATGAGGCGCTCGCCGCGTGGCGCAAGGTGCTCGAGGTGCGCCCCACGGACGAGGAGGCCCTGGAGAGCGTGGGCCGGCTGCTGACCTCCGAAGGCAAGTCCTCGGAGCTGCTGGAGGTGCTGCGCCGCCAGCTGGCGATGGCCGAGGATCCGTCCCGCCGCGCCGCGGTGCTCTTCCAGATCGGCGTGCTGCAGGAGGATCAGCTCAAGGACAACCTCGGGGCGCTCGCCACCTTCCGGCGGCTGCTGGAGCTCAAGCCGGACGACGCCGCGACGCTGGGCCGGATGGAGAGCCTCTGCCAGAAGCAGGAGCGCTGGCCGGAGCTGGCGGACGTGCTGGCCAAGCGCATCGCGCTGATGCCGCCGGAGCAGGCGCTGGAGCTGAAGTTCCGGCTGGCCACGGTGCGCGAGGTGAAGCTGCTGGACAAGGCGGGCGCGCTGGCGCTCTACGGCGAGGTGCTCTCGCTGCAGCCCAACCATGCGGGCGCGGTGGCGCGCATGGAGGCGTGGGTGACGCGCGAGCCGCAGAACCTGCTCGCGGTGGAGACGCTGCTGAAGGCCCTGCGGGCCAGCGGCGACATCGCCAAGCTGGCGCAGTACATCGAGATCCGGGTGGGCGCCTCCACGGACGCCTTCGAGAAGAAGGCGCTCCTGGGGGAGCTGGCCACGCTGCGCGAGACGCAGGGCGAGGCGGAGCTGGTCTTCCTGGCGCTCTTCCGGGCCTTCAATGAGGACCCGAACGACGCCGACCTGCGCCACCGGCTGGAGAGCGCGACCGATGCCTCCAACACATATGACGAGCTGGTCTCGGCCTACGAGGAGGCGCTGCCTCGCATCGCCGAAGCGGCGGACGCGGCGGACGTGTGCCTCACGCTGGGCCAGATGCTGGAGACACGGCTGCGGGAGCCCGAGCGCGCCATCACCTACTACGAGCGCGCGCGCAGCCTGCACGCGTCGGTGCAGGAGAAGGCGCTGCTCGCGCTGGACCGGCTCTACGTGGCGCTGGAGGCGTGGCCGGAGCTGGCGGGTGTGCTGGAGCAGCTGGCCGCGGGCGCCACGGCGCCGGCGGACAAGACGGGTTTCCTCTTCCGCCTGGGGCAGCTCTGCCAGGAGCGGCTGGACAGCCTGGATCGGGCGGCGTCGGCCTACGAGCAGATCCTGACGATCGATCCGGCGCACCTGGCGTCCGCGCGGCTCCTGGAGGGGCTGTACGAGGCGGCGGGGGCGTCCGACAAGCTGTATGCCATCCTGCAGCACGAGCTGGAGCGCGTGAGCGGGTCGGAGAAGGAGCGCGTCCTCTCCAAGATGGCGCAGGTGTCGGACGTGGGGCTGGAGGACCTGGGCCGCTCCATCGACCTGTACCGCGAGCTGCTGGCGAAGAACCCGCGCAACGAGCAGGCGTTCACGGCGCTGGAGGGGTTGCTCGAGCGAGCGGGCCGGCCGGAGGAGCTGCGCACGCTGCTGGCGGACCGGCTGGCACAGACGCTTGATCCGCGCGAGGTGGTGCGCCTCAACGAGCGGCTGGGCCGGGTGGTGTACCGGCTGCTGAAGCAGCCCGAGGCGGCGGTGCCGTACTTCAAGGCCGCGCTGGATCGCGACGCGCGGCACCGGGTGGTGCTGGACACGCTGCGCGAGCTGTACGAGGAGACGGCCCAGCGTGAGGAGCTGGTGGCGGTGCTGCGCCGGCTCGTCCCGCTGCAGGAGTCCTCGGAGGGCGTGAAGGGGCTGCGCCTGCGCCTGGCAGAGGTGCTGGCCGAGATGGGCCGCCGCGAGGAGGCGCTGGACGCCGCCCGCCGCGCGCTGGAGGTGGAGCCGCACACGGTGCAGGACCTGGAGCGGGTCCAGGCCCTCTTCGTCTCGCTGCGGGCCTACAACGACGCCGTCCGCGCGCTGGAGCTGAAGGTGCAGGTGCACCTGGCCGCCGAGGAGCGCGAGCAGGCGGTGGACGCGTACTTCGCGGTGGCGGACATGTGGGAGGGCCCGGGCGCCAAGCCCGAGCAGTCCGCGGGCGCCCTGGAGAAGGTGCTGGAGCTGGATCCGGCCAACCGGAAGGCCTTCGAGCGGGTGTCTGCGCTGTACCGGGGCCACAACGACTGGCGCGCCTATGCCGGCGTGGTGGACCGGTACATGCCCCACCTCGTCACGGACGAGGAGAAGCTCTCCTGGCTGCGCGAGCTGGCGCGGGTGCAGGAGGAGCGGCTCGGGCAGAAGGACGTGGCGTTCCTGGCGATGTGCCGCGCGCTGCAGATCGACGCGGCGGACGACACGATCCGCGAAGAGGTGGAGCGGCTGGCGAACGAGACGGGCTCGCACGAGGAGCTGGCCGCCGTCTACGAGGAGGTGGCGGACTCGCTGCCGAAGGGCCCGCTGGCCGAGCGGCTCTACGCCACGCTGGCGCGCGTTCACGACGAGAAGCTGGACGACGCGGCCGCGGCCGAGGCGGCGTACCGGAAGATCCTCGAGTTCGATCCGACGAACGCCACGGCGCTCGAAGGGCTGGCGGGGATGTTCCAGCGGCGCGGCCGGGATCGCGAGTACGTGGTGGCCCTGGAGCAGCAGCTCGAGGCCGCTGCGTCCATCGAGGCGCGCAAGGGAATCCTGAAGGAGATCGCCCGCATCTACGACGAGCGGGTAGGGGATCCGCAGGAGGCGGCCACGGCGCTGCTACGGGCGCTGGAGCTCGAGCCGGACGTGGAGACGCTGGACGTGCTGGCCGCGCTCTACCGCCGCCAGAACGCTCACACGGACGTGGCAGCCGCGCTGACGCGCAAGCGGGACCTGATGGGCACCGCCGAGGATCGCGCGCGCATCCAGGTGGAGGTGGCGGGCGTCTACGAGCGGGACATCGGCGACGACGAGGCCGCGGTGGTGGCCTACCGGCAGGCGCTGGAGTTCAACCCGGAGAACCGCGAGGCGCTGGAGTCGCTCGAGCGGCTGCACACGAAGATGGACCAGCCGGCGGAGCTGCTGGCGGTCTACGAGCGCATGCTGGAGCTGAGCACGGACTACCGTGAGCGGGTCCGGGTGCTCTTCCGCAGCGCGGGCATCTGGGAGGACAAGTACCAGAACCTGGCGAACGCGGACGCCTGCGTCGAGGCCATCCTGGCCATCGATCAGACGAACCTGCAGGCCATCAAGACGCTGATCCGCCTGCGGCGCACGCAGGAGCGCTGGGAGGATCTGATCGTCGCCTACGAGCGGCAGCTGGCGCTGGTGACGGAGCCGCAGGAGCAGGCCGAGCTCTACGTGGACATGGGCATGGTCTACCACCAGCAGCTCAAGGCGGTGGACCGCGCGGCGGACAGCTACCAGTACGCGCTGCAGGCGGATCCCTCGTGCCGGCCGGCCATGAACGCCCTGGGCAAGCTGTACGAGCGCAGCGGCAACTGGCCGTATGCGCTGGAGATGCTGCAGCGCGAGGCGCAGGTGCTGGGGCAGTCCCAGGAGGCGGTGGAGCTGCTCCACCGCATGGGCAAGATCAACGAAGACATGCTGATGGACACGGGCAGCGCGAAGTCCTGCTACCAGCAGGCGCTCGCGATCGACCCGGGGTACCTGCCCAGCATCCGCGCCCTCAAGGGCATCCAGGAGCAGGATCAGGACTGGGGCGGCTACGAGCAGACGCTGCTCCAGGAGGCGCAGAGCTCCGACGATCCGCAGGCCAAGGCGCGCGCGCTGCTGGACGTGGCGAAGTACCATGCGGAGACGCGGCAGGACAAAGACACGGCCACGCACTACTTCGAGGAGGCCCTCAAGCACGTCCCGGACAGCCTCGAGGCGGCGCGCCCGCTGGCGGACGTCTACATCGCGCGCGAGGACTGGCTCCTCGGCGAGAAGATGCTGGACATCGTCGTCCGGAAGATGGCGGAGAAGGCCATCGCGGAGAAGGACGGCGCGGTCACGGTGGAGCTGTCGCGGCAGCTCTACCGGCTCGGCTACGTGTCGGAGAAGCTGGGCAAGCGCGAGAAGGCGCTCGACGCGTACGAGAAGTCCTACGGCCTGGACTCGAGGTACCTGGCCAACCTGGAGAGCTTCGGCAACCTGCTCGTGCAGGCGAAGCGCTACGAGGACGCGCTGAAGGTCTTCCAGGCCATCCTCATCCACCACCGCGAGAGCCTGACGGACCTGGAGGTGGTGGAGGTCTACTGGCAGCTGGGTGACGTGCTGGCCGCGCTGGGCCACGCGGATCGCGCGCAGAACCACTTCGAGAAGGCGCTGGCCATCGACCCGGGGCACGAGCCGTCCCTGCGGGCCCTGGTGGGGCTGATGGACAAGGCGGGCCAGTACGAGAAGTCCGCCGAGCTGCGCCAGCAGCTCGTCAACGTGCTGGACGGCGAGGCCAAGGCGCGCGTCTTCCTGGAGCTGGGCCAGATCGCACGGGACAAGCTGAAGGACCCGTACATGGCCATCGATGCGTTCGGCGGCGCTCTCAAGGAGCAGCCGGACGCGCTCGAGGTGATGGACTCGCTGTACGTGCTGCTGCGCGAGACGCGCCAGGGGCAGAAGGCCGCGGAAGTGCTGCAGCGGATGCTGTCGCTGCCGGCGTTGACGGCCGAGCCGCACAAGGCCAAGCGGGTGTGGTTCGCACTCGCGGAGATCCGCCGGGACGAGGCGAAGGACGTCGAGGGCGCCACCGAGGCGTTCAACAGGGCGCTCGATCTGGATCACCGCTTCGTGGAGGCCTTCAGCGCGCTGGAGGCCATGCTGGGCGGGGCCAGCCAGTGGAAGGCGCTGGAGGACAACTACGCGCGGATGCTCTCGCGCATCCCGAAGACGCCGGACACCCACGTGGCGCGCATGGCGCTGTGGCGGGCGCTGGGCGATCTGTACCTCCAGGTGCTGAAGAACATGGAGGGCGCGGTGGCGGCCTACGGCGTGGTGGCCAAGGGCCTGCCGGACGACGCGAAGGTGCAGGAGACGTTCGCGGAGGTGGCCGGCCAGGTGCCCGGCAAGGAGGAGGAGGCCATCGCGGCGCTCCGCCGCGCGCTGCCGAACACGGAGGATCCGCGCAAGGTGTGCGGCCAGCTCGTGCGCCTGCTGGCGGTGCGCAAGGAGTACGACGGGGCGTGGCTGTCCGCGCAGGCGGTGGCGGGCCTCATCGGCGATCCGGGGGATGACGAGAAGGAGATCCTCACGAAGCTGGGGCCCTACGCCAAGCGCAAGGAGGTGGCCCAGCGCGCGCTGACGGATCGGCTCTGGCAGTCGCACCTCTTCCACCCGAAGGTGCGCACGCCGCTGTCCGAGCTGATGGGGATCCTGTTCGAGCAGGTGGGGCACCTGTACGCCGTGCCCTTCCAGCAGTACCAGATCGTCCCGAAGAAGCACCGCATCGACGTCGGCACTTCGCAGGAGTACCACGTCCACCACTACCGCTACGTGGCGCGGCTGCTCGGCATGGAGGCGGTGGAGCTGTACTCGCCGTTCCTCGTGGCCACGCGCGAGCGCCTCAGCCGCCGCTCCAACGAGCCGGCGCCCGAGCCGATGATCAACGTGGAGCTGCTCCAGACGCACCCGGCCTGTGTGCGCGTGGGCGGCAAGTTCTTCGCGGAGCAGGGGCAGAAAGAGGTCTACTACCTGCTGGGCCGTGCGCTCGCGCTGGCGCGGCCGGAGCTCGCCTTCAGCCAGCGGCTCGCGCCGGATCGGCTCGAGGCGCTGCTCCAGGCGGCGATCACCCTGGTGGCGCAGATCCGTCCGACGGCGGATCCTCGGCACTTCGCGGAGGCGCGGCAGCTGCTGGAGAAGAACCTCAGCGAGCCGGCCCGGGCGGCGCTCGCCAAGGTGCTCGGGGCCTACCTGCCCAAGGCCACTCCGACCGATGTGCGCACCTGGCTGGAGGGCGTGGAGCTCACGGCGGCTCGCGCGGGGCTCTTCGCCTCGGGCGAGATGGAGCCGGCCAAGCGGATGGTCACCGGGGAGACAGGCTCCACCTTCCGGGTCCCCCCGCGTACCAAGCTACGGGATCTACTGGTGTTTGCGACGTCCGAGGACTTGCATGATCTGCGTGTCGCTGTAGGGACGCATGTGGAGGTGCAGGTGAGGAAGTAGCGGTTAGATCTCGGCGGATGGTTCAGCCGTTGAAAAGCAACCGGGCGGTCATGGGACGCATCCTTGACCCCCCTGGACAGCACCTCTACGATTTTGGCGGGTTTTCTTCGTCTTTTCTGAGACTTGCGGGGAACGATGCGCTTCGTCTGCGACAGCTGCCGCGCGCAGTACATGATTAGCGACGACAAGATTGGCGCCAAGGGCGTCAAGATTCGTTGCAAGAAGTGCGGCCACGTCATCGTGGTGCGTCCTGCCGGCGCCGCGGCGCCGAAGGACGATGGATCGTCGGAGGCCTCGGCGTCGGAGTCGACGGCCACCCCGGCGACCACGGGGGCCGCGAACGCCAATGCTGCGGCCATGCTGGCCACGTTGGGGTCACCACCGGAGGGCGGCCTCTTCACGGGCGTCGAGGAGGACGAGATCGGCGCGGTGTTCGATCAGGTCCTCAACTCGGGCTCGCACAAGCTCCCCGCCGGGGAGCCCGTGGGAGATCAGGCTCGCGAGAGCAAGCCGTCCACGCCGGACGCCGTGCGCAAGCTGGCGGAGGCCGAGGAGCAGCCGGACGAGCCGAAGGCCGCGCCGCCTGCGAACGACTGGTACGTCGCCATCGACGAGAAGCAGGTGGGGCCGCTCACCGTCGAGAAGATCAAGGAGCACTGGGATCGCGGCGAGGTGGGGCCGGACAGCCTGTGCTGGCGCGCGGGCTTCAGTGACTGGATCCCGCTCTCCGAGGCGACGGAGCTGGCCTCGGTGCTCGCGCCGCGTCCGGCCAAGCCGGTGATCGTCGCGCCCGCGGCGGTGGCTTCGCAGGCCCCGTCTGCGCCCGCGCCGGTGGAGTCCGCCTTCAGCGCTGGGGCGGCGGCGAAGAACAACCGTCCGGAGATTCCGGCGGCTCCGGCGTTGGGCCAAGAGCCGACGTCGTCGGGCTGGAAGCCTTCGGCGGCGAGCGTGCTGGCCTCGCTGGTGAAGGAGGAGAACGACGCGCTGTCCAAGCCGCCTCCGAAGCCCCTGGTGGAGGAGAAGGCGGCGCCGGGGCTGCTGGATCTGCCCCCCGAGCCCGCGATGGCTCCGGCGGCGCGTGCGGCGCCGATGATGGCGGCCGCTGCCGAGCCCATGCGCGCGCCGCAGCCTGCGGCCATGCCGTATGCGCCTGTGGCGCCCGCGCCGGCGTATGCGCAGCCTGCGCCCGCGTACGGGCAGCCGGCCTACGCGGGCGCAGGGTACCCGCAGCCTGCGTACCCGGGCTATCCGCCGTCGGCGGCGCATGGAGCGCAGGGTGGCAACAACAAGACGGTCATGCTCGCGGCCATTGGAGCGGCGGCGTTGGTGCTCATCTTGGTGGGAGGCTTCTTCGCCTTCAGGGACACCTCCTCCTCCCAGCCTTCCGAGCCTACGCCCGTGGCAGCCGTGACGCCTCCTCAGCCCAAGGCGCCCGAGCCGGCCACGCCGCCCGCGGCGAAGGTGGAGCCGCCGAGCGCCGCCGTGGCCAACCCGGCGACGCCTACGCCTGCGCCAGGTGCTGTGGCCACGCCTCCGCCGGCCCCTGCGCCGGGGACGGGTGTTGCCGCGGGAGGAAGCCCCGCGACTCCTGCCGCCACTCCGACGCCACCTCCCGCGACGCCTCCTGCGACGCCTCCCGTGAGCGAGGCCGTGGCGAAGGCGAACCCGGGCACCCGCGAGCCGTCATCCGTGAAGACCGGGGAGCGTAAGCCGACGAGTGAGTCGTCGCGTCCGAGCTCGGGCACCAAGCCCGAGGCGATCGCGAAGCCGGCGGCGAAGCCGGCCGATGATGGCCTGGGCGATGACTTCGATGATCTCTTCGGAACGAAGAAGCCGGCGTCGAAGCCGGGCAGTGGCGAGAAGACGCCGTCCACGTACATTCCGCCCGCACCCGGAAGTGGCGCCAGCGATGTTCCCGAGAGGCTCGGTCAGTCGGACATCATGGCGGTGGTGGTGGCGAACAAGCCGGCCATCATGAAGTGCGTGAGCGAGCAGAGGAAGAAGGACCCAGGTCTCAATGGTCGGCTGGTGATGCGGTGGAGCATCCAGACCAACGGTCGGACGACGGGCGTCTCGGTGAAGTCGGAGGAGTTCAAGAAGACCTATATGGCGAGCTGCATCTCCGGGCTCATCAAGGGCTGGAACTTCCCGAAGCACAAGAAGCAGGGAGAGCCCATCGATTTCCCATTCATTTTCTAGAAGTGATGGCGAGCGGACAGTGGCGCGGCCGTGACGAGAGGCCGTGCTGCTGTCCGCTTTCGTTCGCGCTGAATTTCCCAGTGTGGAGAGCGTCGAGTGGGCGTCAACATTCGTTGACACGTCCGGAGTGGCGGGGCTAAAGCGACACCGCTCGCAAGGATGGAGAGGGGGCTTGTGAGGCCGGAAGCCCTATGCGAGACACCCACAGGAGGAAGTCCAGCATGCAGCTTCGGAAAACGGTGATGATGCTCACTGCGCTGAGCGCGCTGAGCGTGGTGATGACTGGTTGCCCTGGTGATGAGGAGGGCAGCCTGACGTGTACGGTCGATGGAGACTGCATCGAGGGTGAGATTTGCCACCCGGGCTCCAAGGTCTGTGTGAAGACCTGTACGGCGGCCGTGGACTGTCCCTCGAGCGCGAAGACGTGCGCGGCGATCAGCACTTCGGACAGCCGTCAGGTGTGCCAGTGCTCGACGGACCCGCTGTGCAACTCGGAGGGGACGACGGACCTGGTGTGCTCGACGCTGGACAAGGTCTGCACGCCGAAGTGCACGACGGATGCGTCCTGCGGCACGGGCCGCACCTGCGACACGGCGACGGGCCAGTGCAAGGCCGGCAGCAACACGGGTGACACCTGTTCGGGCGAGGGGCAGTCCACCTGCACCTACGGCACGCAGTTCTGCAGTTCGAACAAGTGCGCGGCCCTGCCGGCGCCTTCGTGCCAGAACTACACGAACTTCGCGAGCAAGAGTGAGCTCGGTACCACGGGCGTGATCATCTACTCCGCCCGCGTGGCGAGTGCGGCGACCGACACGACCTACTGTGGGACGAGTAATCCCAAGCGCGTGAAAATCGCTGTTTCTGCGTACTCTAACACTCCATTCCCCCAGACGAAGGACGAGCTGAATGGCTTCTTCTACGTCGTGGTCGATGGGTCGAAGCTGTCGGGTCCTGCCTCTGTGAGCACTTCGGCGGGCAACTACACTGTTTCGGGGACGAATCGCGAGCGCGCCGAAATCGTGTACAGCATCTGCCGCCCGGCGGACAGCACGACCACTTCGACGGGCTTCTACTTCACGAGTGGTAACTTCTTCTGCTTCCAGGCTGACTACCTGTAAGCCGACAAGCAGTTGAAGTAGGAGTAGAGCGGTTTTCTAGGGCCCTGTCTGGCATCTGGCTGGACAGGGTCCTCTAATGTGGACCTTCACGGTTGCTCTGTCGCGCAGCTAGGCCGGGAGGTCTGCGATGATTCATGGTGAATTTTGCTGGAGGACGTGCGTCCTTTCTGGTGCACGCACGGAGATTCCGGCGGCCTTTCAATAAGGAGAGTCCATGCTGTCTTCGAAACTGATTCGGACCTTGACCCTGGGACTGAGCCTCACTGGCGCTGCGGCATTTGCCGGAGACGAGGCGGGCAACGCCGGGGCGAACGTTCAGCTGAACTGCCCATCGGGAACGAAGCAGTTCGGTAACCCGAACGATGGTGTCTACTGCCGCAAGCCGGTCTCCAAGGACGGCTACAACCTTCCTCATGGTCCGTATGTCTCGTACTACCCCAACGGGCAGAAGCGCTCAGTGGGGCAGTACTTCGAGGGCTTCCGCAGTGGTACGTGGACCTTCTACGATGAGGCCGGCAAGCAGACTGGGCGCACCGAGTTCAGCGGGGACAACTACCACGGCAAGCGCGTGCAGTACTTCGCCAACGGCAAGCCGCGTCTCGTCGAGGAGTACGTGAACGGGAAGCGGAACGGATTGACCCAGGAGTTCGCCGAGGACGGCAAACTCGTGCGCGAGGCACAGTACCGCGACGATAAGCTGGCCGACGCGAAGTAGCTTTCCTGCTTGCTCCAGTACCGAGGGCCCTCTTCCAAGCGGAGGAGGGCCTTTTGTTTGCCCGCCGCGTTGCCCCAGCCTGCGGGCTCGGCTAGAAGCGCCGCTGTGAAGGTCGTGTCCCTCATCCCCCAACTGCCCGAACTCCCGATCTGCACCGTGGAGGAGATGGGCCTTCGAGAACTGGAGCGCCTCCGGCTCATCCTGCGGGGGGGCTCGGTCATCGATTGGCGGCGGATGCACTTCCAGTCCCGGGAGGAGGTGGACCACTTCCTGCGGCTCTGCCAGCTCGACGTCTCGCGGCAGTACGACGATGCCTGGGCGCGTACGGTTCTGGCGGACGCTGTGGAGTACCTCCGGAAGACCTTCAATTACCGGGTCGCCGAGGCTGTAGCGCGCCCAGCCGAGATTCACGATCTCTTCCTCTATGCGTCCGGGGCCAAGGGCCTACCCAAGTACCGCCGCATCGCCTGCATCGTCCTGAAGGTGATGCACGTGATCCAGCACATCGAAGGACGTGACCTGCTCTTCCGGTTGGCTGTCTCAGAGGCGGAGCTGGCGGAGTTGGTGACCGCGAAGGTCCTCGGTGTGGCCCAGGAGATTCAGGCCAAAGGGCTGCCTGTGCTGGAGTTCGCGCATTCCATCAAGACGCGTGACTCACTGGTCACCAAGCTGATTGCGAAGAAGGAAACGGTTGCGGCGCAAGTCTATGATCGCACGCGCTTCAGGATCATCACGAAGGGTCGAGATGACATTCTCCCGATTCTCTATTTCCTGACTCAGCGCCTGTTTCCCTTCAACTTCGTCGTGCCTGGGCAGACGGAGAATTCACTGGTCACGTTCAAGTCGGTGTTGGCTGAGTACCCTCACTTCGAGCAATACGCGACACAGCTTCATCTTGATCGCGATTACGAGGACCGTGAAGAACGCACCAGTAACCAGTTCTCTGGCATCACGTTCCGAGCGCTCAACTTCATCGTAGATATCCCATTGAGAATGGATGCATATCTACCTCCGCCTGAGAAAGATTTGCGCCAGCGTAAAGGAAGAGTGGTGTTTACGCTGGTTGAGTTCCAAATCATGGACGAAGAGACGGCCCGCCTTAATGAAGAAGGTGAGAACGCTCACAAACTCTACAAGAGGCGGCAGAAGAGGCGCGTGCTGCGCCGCTTAGCGCGAGGGTTGGTCGTGCCCAAGCGGCAGAGTTGATCGAGAGGATTGGAGCAACCCAACTGGCGTGGGATGTGTGTCGCTCGAAGGTCACGGGTATTCGTAGGTGACGACGAGTTCTGCCAACTTGGGGGTCTGCTCCACATCCGAGTTTATGCGATCGCCGAGGCTATCATTGTCGCTTGGGGTCTCGAACCGCAATCTGAACTGAGAACGCTTGGCGTTGCGGTTGGTTCTATCGGCCCAGTCGAGAGTCACGAACGAGGTTACGTCGATAACCGTAGTAGTGGTTACGACGGCGCCCGGAACGATGATGGAGGGGCCTAAAGTCGATGCCTCATATTGGCCTTTAGAAGCAGGATTGGTCGTTTCCGTGCTGGAAAATGCAATTGATTCCCCTATGTATACTCGCTCAAGAAGGAGTCTGCCGAGGTCTACAAAAGGAGTGCCGGTTTGGCCTGTCACAAACCACCTGAGCCTACAGTCAGTGATGCGTGTCAACTGTTCTGGCAAAGCATCAAGTTTGAAGCCGACAAGAAGGCGGGCTTGGACATTCTCGCTTGTATCTCCAACGAGTTCGAAATTGTATAGGGCGCTGATTCTTACGTAGTCAGGAGCAAGTGCAGAGCCGCTTGTACGAGCATCGAAGTCGAGCGTCACGGTATTCACTCGAATGGCGCGGAACGTGCTGCTCGCGTTGGTCTCTAGCGTATTGGCCGACAGGTCCGTAGCAGCCGTCGAGACTCGCCATTCCACGTTCGTGCCGTAGGGGAAGTCCGTGTCCGGGTTGAAGGTCATCTCCGTCCCCGCAGCGTTCCAGTCGAAGACGCCTGTGTTGAATCCCGGGGGCGAGGTGATCGCGAAGGCCGACTGCGCCGAGGCCTTGTCCATCGGCTCGGAGAACGTCACCGTGATGGACGCGTTCTGCGCTACACCGATGGCTCCGTAAATCGGGCTGATGCTGAGGATCATCGGAGGCGTGGTATCCGGCGCCGGTCCTGTCGTGCCGAAGGAGAACAGCTTCCGGTCTGTCAGCGCGTTTCCCGCTGCGTCCTTGCCCTCAACTGCCAGGGTGTAGGTCGTGTTCTGTGCCAGCGGCGCCAGCGGCTGCAGCGTGAGCTGGGTGTTTCCGGTCCCCCACGTCGGATCGCTGAGTGCCACGGTCGGCGCGATGGACACCTGCACTGTGCCCACGTTCATGGGCTCCGAGAAGGTGAACAGGAACTGGGGACTCGTGGCGACGTTGGTGGAGCCGTGCGCCGGTGAGGCCGCGGTGATGGTGGGGGGCGTTGTGTCGGCGGGCAGGCCGCCGTCGGGCTTGGGGCCCCCGTCCGGTACTCCCGAGTCTGGTGGGAACTCGGGCTCCCCGACCTCGGGGAGCTCGATGCAGGCGGACATTAGAACGGCCAGAACCAAGGGGGTGAGACGCTTGAGAAGGGTCATGCCGAGCTTTCAAGGCAAGAGGCGTTCCACTCACTCCGTGGACGTGCCTTGCCTGCTAAAGGGCCCAATTCTCAGCAGAAAAGACGGTTTTGGCCTCCAACGCCAGCGGCTTGCCATCAAGCCAGGCGCTCACACCGTCCAATTCTATGGACGGGAGTCCGTGCCGCGAGACGGTCGGGGCCTCTGGAGACACTTCGGACGATCCCTGAAGGGCAGGGGCTCGTCCGGGGCTCTGGAGGAGGGGAGGACTACTTCTTCTTCCGGTTCTTCTTCCGGTTCGTCTTCTCGCGCTTGCGGCGCTCCTTGATGGCGTCCCGGTCATCCGGCTTGCCCGTTGCCGAGGGCGGCGCGTAGCCCATCAGCCGCGCCTTCGCCATCGCCGCCTGGCCCATCGGCGGCGTGTAGCCCGGCGCGATCTGCGGCATCTGCATGGGCATACCTCCCATGCCGCCCATGCCGCCCATCGCCTGCTGCATCAGCTTGTCGTTCCCCATGATGCTCGACAGGTCCATGTTCTTGAGCTGGGAGAGCTGCCCCAGCTGCTTGAACCCCGGAATCCGTCCCAGCAACCCTGGGTTCTGCCCAATCGTCCCCATCACCTGCTGCATCATCCCGAACTTCTGCAGCAGCTCGCGCACGTCCTCCCCCTTGCGCCCGCTGCCCTTCGCGATGCGATCGATCCGGCTCGCATTGATCAGATCCGGACGCAGCCGCTCCTTCTCCGTCATCGAGTCGTACATCGCCTCGATCTTCGTCAGCTCCTTCTCGTCCGGGTTCAGCTGATCCGTCAGATCCCCGAACAGCGGGAACTTCTCCAGCAGATCCTTCAGCGGCCCCATCCGCCGCACCATCCGGATCTGCTCCACGAAGTCCTTCATCGAGAAGTTGCCGGACAGCAGCTTGCGCGCGTCCTCCTCGGCCTTCTTCTCGTCGACGACCTTCTCGAAGTCCTTCATCAGGCCGACGATGTCGCCAAACCCCAGGATGCGGCCCGCAAGCCCGTCCGGCCGGAACTCCTCGAGCTTGTCCATCGACTCGCCCATGCCGAGGAACTTGATCGGCTTGCCCGTCACCTCCTTGATCGACAGCGCCGCGCCACCACGCGCGTCACCGTCCAGCTTCGTCAGGATGAAGCCGTCCAGCGTCAGCCGCCGATCGAACTCGGCCGCCGTGCGCACCGCGTCCTGGCCAATCATCGCGTCGCACACCAGCAGGATGTTGTCCGGGTGCACCTGGCCCTTGATGGACTCCAGCTCCGCCATCAGCGCCTCGTCGATGGCGAGCCGGCCCGCCGTGTCGATGAGCACCACGTCGCACTTCTGGTCTCGCGCCGCCGCATACCCGCGCGCCGCCAGCTCCGGCGGCGAGATGTTGGGCTCGAAGTACACCGGCACCTTCAGCTTCTCGCCCAGCACCTTCAGCTGGTCCACGGCGGCCGGACGGTAGATGTCCGCCGCCACCAGCAGCGGCTTGCGCCCCTCCTGGAGCAGCCGGTGGGCGAGCTTGCCCGTGGTCGTCGTCTTGCCCGAGCCCTGCAAGCCCACCATCATGATGCCGCTCAGCTGCCCCTTGGGCTTGAGCTTCAGGCTCGTGTCCACAGGCCCCATCAGGGCCTCGAGCTCGTCGTGGCAGATCTTCACGAAGTAGTCCGCCGGGCTCACCTTCCGCTTCTGGCCGGACTTGTCCGTGATGGTCGTCTGGACCACCTCGCCCACCGTCTTCTCCCGGACACGGGCGACGAACTTCTTCACCACATCGAAGGCGACGTCCGCCTCCAGCAGCGAGACGCGGATGTCGCGGAGTGACTCATCCACCACGTCCTGCGTGAGCTCGCTCTTGCCGGCGAGGCGGTTCTTGGCGGAACGGAAGCCCTTGGTGACAGTCTCGAGCATGGCGGGCGCTTTATAACAAGGGCGGGCCGGAATCGACCGTTGCGCGCATTGCAGCGGTTCAGCAGTTGAGAGATGGTCCCGACTCCGTCGTGGCACTCGGGCACGAGTGGCGGAACTGGCAGACGCAGCGGACTTAAAATCCGCTGGCCCGTAAGGGCCGTCCGGGTTCGATCCCCGGCTCGTGCATTCTTAACCACTGGAGTTCACTCAGAAATTCGCCCCCGCCCGCTCGCCAGCCCGGAGGTGTCCGGGCGGGCAGAGGGTAGGCTGCCGGTCAGGTCCAGCACCGCCGCGCCGCGGACCCGCCCCGCCCGAAGGTCCTCGAGCGCCTGCTCCGCCGCCTCCAGAGGGTAGCGCTGGACCTCGGTACGCACTGGCACCCGGGGTGCGAGCGCGAGGAACTCCAGCCCGTCCTGGCGCGTCAGGTTGGCCACCGAGCGCACCACCCGCTCGCCCCACAGCAGCGCGTAGGGAAAGGCGGGGATGTCGCTCATGTGGATGCCGCCGCACACCACCACGCCCCCAGGTGCCGTCGCTCGCAGCGCCAGGGGCACCAGCGCTCCCACCGGCGCAAAGAGGATGGCCGCGTCCAGAGGCTCGGGCGGCAGCTGCTCCGAGCTGCCCGCCCACACCGCGCCCAGCTCGCGCGCGAACTCCTGGCCGGCAACGTCTCCCGGGCGCGTGAAGGCGTACACCTGCCGTCCCTGGTACCGCGCCACCTGGATGAGGACATGCGCCGCCGCTCCGAAGCCATACAGCCCCAGGCGCTTGCCCGGACCCGCCAGGCGCAGGCTCCGGTAGCCGATCAGCCCCGCACACAACAGCGGCGCCGCCTGCACATCCGGGTAGCCCTCCGGAAGAGGGAAGCAGAACCGGTGATCGGCCACCGTGTACTCAGCGTACCCGCCATCGAGCTGGTACCCGGTGAAGCGCGCCTCCTCGCACAGGTTCTCCCGGCCGGAGGTACAGGCGCCGCAGCGGCCACACGTCCACCCGAGCCATGGCACCCCCACGCGGGTGCCCAGGGCGAGGCCTGTCACCCGTGAGCCCAGGCCTACCACCGTCCCGACGATCTCATGCCCGAGCACCAGCGGCCGCTTCGCGTCAGGCAGCTCCCCGTCCAGCACGTGCAGGTCCGTGCGGCAGACCGCGCACGCACGCACCTGCAGCAGGAGTTGCTCAGGACCTGGGACGGGAAGGGGCCACTCCTCTTCCCGAAGCGGCTGGCCAGGAGCCTGCAGCACCATCGCGCGCATCGTCGCTCCCACGAGCCGTGCCTCCTTGCCGTGCGGCCTCCAGCAGCAAGCGCCGCTCCGCCGCAGCGATCACCCGCCGCGCCGCCCCCACCGCGCCCGGATCCACCGAGATGGAGGTGATGCCCGCGCGCACCAGGTGCTCGGCGAACTCGGGACGGTTGGAGGGCGCCTGGCCACACAAGGAGCACGTTATGCCTGCCTCCCGGCTGGCTCGGATGATGCGCACGATGGCGTCCATCACCGCCGCGTCCGACTCGTCGAACAGCTCCGCGCACACCTCCGAGTCCCGATCCACGCCCAGCATGAGCTGCGTCAGATCATTGGAGCCGATGGACACGCCGGTGATGCCCATGCGCGCGTACTCGGGGATGCGGTACACCACCGAGGGCACCTCCGCCATCACCCAGCGCTCCAGCCCGCGCTGCCGTCCCAGCGGGCTCTTGTCGATGGCCTCCAGGCACGCCTCCAGCTCCCACTTCGTCCGCACGAAGGGGATCATCACGTGCAGGTTGGGCGTCTCCTCGCGCACCCGGGCCAGCACCTCCAGCTCGAGCTGGAAGATCTCCGGCTCGCGGATGTACCGGTAGCAGCCGCGGTAGCCGATCATCGGGTTGGCCTCGGTGGGCTCGAACTCGGCGCCGCCCTCCAGTCCGCGGAACTCGTTGGTGCGGAAGTCCGTGGTCCGATAGATGACCGGGCGTGGCCGGAACGGGCGGGTGATCTCCAGCAGCGAGCCCGCCAGCTTGTCCACGAACTCCTGGCGCTTCCCGAGCGCCAGCAGCCGCTTCGGGTGCACGCCCCCGAGCGCCTCCGTGAGCATGAACTCGGCACGGAGCAGCCCCACGCCATCCACCGGCAGCGCCGCCACCTCCTTCGCCTGTCCTGGCAGGGCCAGGTTGACGTAGAGGCGGGTGGCCAGCGGCTCCGGATCCGCGGGGCTCACGGCCATGGCCGGCCCTCTCTGGACCGAGACGCCCGTGGGCTCGGCCGCGGGGGCCTCCTCCAGTCCCGCGCGCACCTGGCCGGTGGACCCATCCACCGTGATCTCCTCTCCGTCGCGGAGCACCCGCGTGGCCACGCGCGTCCCCACCACGCAGGGGATCCGCAGCTCGCGGCTGACGATGGCGGCGTGGCACGTCATCCCGCCACTGTCGGTGATGATGGCCGCGGCCCGGCGTAGCGTGGGCACCCAGTCCGGAGACGTCATCGGCGCCACGAGGATCTCTCCCTTGCGCAGGTGCCGTCCCTCTTCAGGCTTGCTCAGGACGCGCACGCGGCCAGACACGATGCCCGGTGAAGCGCCCAGCCCGGTGACGAGCGCTGGCTCCTTCGCCTGGGCTTTCTTCTCCGGCTTCGCGGCGTCCACCAGCGTGGTGATGGGGCGCGACTGGACGAGGTAGATGCGCCCGCCCTCCTCGGCCCACTCCACGTCCTGCGGCGAGCCGTAGTGCTGCTCCACGCGCATCCCCAGCTTCGCGATCTCCAGCACCTCCTCGTCCTTCAGCACCCGGCGCCCGCCCTCCTCGGGGGATAGCTCCACGCGGCGCTCGTGCCCGTGGCTCTCGCGGACGATCTTGAAGTCTTTGTGGCCGACTCGGACCTCGAGCAGCCGCATGCGCTCCTTGTCCACCGCGTAGGTGTCCGGCTCCACCTGCCCGCCGACCACGACTTCGCCCAGCCCGAAGGCTCCCTCGATGATGAGGCGCTCCCGGCTCCCGGTCGCCGGATCCACGGTGAACATCACCCCCGAGCGCGAGGAGTCCACCATCTCCTGCACCACCACGGCGAGCGTGGGCTCCTCGGACATGCCCTGGCTCTTGCGGTAGGCCACCACGCGCTGCCCATAGGCGGAGCTCCAGCACTCGCGCACCTTGTCGAGGACCGCCTCCTCTCCGGCCACGTTGGTGAACGTCTCGTGCATCCCCGCGAAGGAGGTGGCGGCGGTGTCCTCGGACGTGGCGGACGAGCGGACGGCGACAGCCCGGTCCTTCCCCAGCTGGCGGTAGGCGGAGAAGATCGCCGAGCGCACCGAAGCTGGGATCTCGATCTTGCGCACGAGCTCCTTCAGCTCCTCGGACAGGGTGGCGAGCGACTCCGTCTTGTCCGGATCGATGCGCTGCCAGAGATCTGTCAGCTGGGAGCCAATGGACTCCAGGGAGGCGCGGAAAGCAGTGGCGGTGATGACGAAGCCCCGAGGCACGGGCAGGCCCGCCCGCGTCAGCTCCCCCAGGTTGGCTCCCTTGCCGCCCGCAATGGACGTGTCCCCTCGCGAGAGGGACTCAAACCAGACGACAAGGGCAGGAGCCTCCTCCTGGGCGCTCGGCATCTGTCCAGGTAAGCCTCTCGCCAGGGGCCCGTTCTTCGGCGTCGTGGTCACGTCCATGGTCATGCTCCCTCCTTGAGGCCGTAGCTCACTGCAAGGCAGGTTCCAGCCCTGGGCTGCCCTCGTTCCTCCCTTCTTGATAGGCATGAAGGCGCTGTAGGAACGCTCTCAGGGGCGGCCCTGGAGGCGACCCCTCTGCTACGCGCAGGGTTTGCACCCAGGCGCAGTGCTTGCGCGCTGGAGCGGGCCGTCGGGGCCTTCCCCCAAGGTGTGGCTGATGGCGCAGGACGTGAAGGAGAGAGGACAGGCGCCTTTACGACCGCTGGAGCTCCTGTCATGGGCACCCCCACGCCGATCCATTCTAGCGAGTACCTTCCCCCCAGAATCATGACCCAGGGATTGAGCACAGCCGAAGCTGAGCGCCGTCTGCGCGAGTCCGGGCGAAATGAGATCCGCCGAGAGGCCAAGCGACCGCTCTGGCGGGCCTTCCTGGAGCAGTTCCGCTCACCGATGATTGGCCTGCTGCTCGCGGCCTGCGCGGCCTCCGTCCTGATGGGTGAGCGCGCGGACGCCATCGCCATCGGCATCATCGTGGTGCTCAACGCCCTGGTCGGCTTCGCCCAGGAGTTCAAGGCCGAGCAAGCCCTGCTGGCGCTGCGCTCCATGACTGCACCCCGGGCACGCGTCCTGCGCGATGGATTTCCGGTCGTGCTGCCCGCAGCGGAGATTGTCCCGGGAGATGTGCTGCTCCTGGAGGCCGGCGACATCGTGGCTGCGGATGCGCAGCTGCTGGAGGCCCACTCCCTCTCCACCAACGAGGCGCCGCTCACCGGCGAGAGCGTCCCCGTGGATAAGTCCACCCAGCCCACCCCCGACGGGACGCCGCTCGCGCAGCGCACGGACCGCGTGTTCCTGGGCACTGCGGTCTCGCGTGGCACAGGGACGGCGGTGGTCGCAGCCACCGGCATGGGCACGGAGCTGGGACATATCGCCCACCTGCTGGCTTCGGCGGAGGAGACGGAGACTCCGCTGCAGCAGCGCCTCAACCGGGTCACCCAGGCGCTGCTGATCGCCTGCGGCGGCATCGTCTTGCTGGTGGCGGTGTTGGGGCTGCTGCGAGGGATGGGCTGGCTGCCCGTGCTGCTCACGTCCATCTCGCTGGCGGTGGCGGCCGTGCCCGAGGGGCTCCCGGCCGTGGTGACCATCGCCCTCGCGCTGGGAGTGCGGCGGATGGCGGTCCGGCATGCCCTGGTGCGCCGGCTCCAGGCGGTGGAGACGCTGGGCTCGGCGACAGTGGTGTGCACCGACAAGACAGGCACGCTCACCACGGGTGTCATGACGGTGCGCGAGCTGTGGGGCGCGGATCAGGAGGCGCTCCTGCGGGCCGCGGCGTCGTGTTGCGACGCGTCCCTCGGGCCAGAGGGGAAGGAGGGGACGGGGGATCCCACGGAGCTGGCACTCCTGCGCGCGGCAGCGGAGCGCGGCATCCTGCGAGAGGAGATCGAGAGCGCGCACCCCCGAGTGGCCGTGCAACCCTTCGACTCCGATCGGCGACGCATGTCCGTGCTGCGCGCGGATGGCGTCCTCTCCGTGAAGGGCGCGCCCGAGGTGCTGCTGTCGCTCTGCACGAAGGGCACCGAGGGGGCCCTCGAGAGGGCCGAGGCGATGGCGTCGCGGGGCCTCCGGGTGCTGGCCGTCGCCCAGGGCTCGGGCCCGGAGGAAGAGCGGCTCCAGTTGCTGGGCCTCATTGGAATGGCGGACCCGCCCCGGCCCGAGGCCATCGAGGCTGTCGCCTCGGCACGAGCGGCGGGAGTCCGCACGGTGATGATCACCGGAGACCACCCGGTGACGGCGCTCGCCATCGGGCGTGAGCTCGGCATCGTGCGCGAGGGAGAGGACCCCTCCGAGCTCATCCACGCCCGCGTCACCGCCGAGGAGAAGCTGCGCATCGTCCGACGCTGGAAGGAGCGCGGCGAGGTGGTAGCGATGACAGGGGACGGCGTGAACGATGCGCCCGCGCTGCGCGAGGCGCATATCGGCATCGCCATGGGGCGCACCGGGACGGAGGTGACGCGCGAGGCCGCGGACATCGTCCTCACCGACGACAACTTCGCCACCATCATCGCGGCCATTCGCGAGGGCCGTGCCATCTACGAGAACATCCGCAAGACGCTGGTGTACCTGCTGGTGGGCAACATCGGCGAGCTCCTGGTGATGTTCACCGCCGTGCTGTTGGGCATGCCCCTCCCGCTGGTACCGCTTCAGTTGCTCTGGATCAACCTCATGACGGACAGCCTGCCCGCGCTGGCGCTGGTGATGGATCCCGCCCGCTCGGAGCTGCTCGAGGACCCGCCGCGCCGTCCCGAGGAGCCGATGCTCGGGAGGGCCCAGTGGCGCACCATCTTCGTGACCGGCGCGCTCGAGGCGGCTGTGGTGTTCGGGGTCTTCTTGTGGGCGGATCCCGTGGAGCACCTGGAGCGGGCCCGCTCGCTGGCCTTCTCCACGCTCGTCTTCGCGGAGCTGCTGCGCTCATTCGCCGCGCGGAGCCCCACCCGGATCTTCTGGGAGGTGGGTGCCTTCACCAACCGGGTGCTGCTCGGCGTCATCATCGCCTCCATCCTGATCCAGGGAGCGCTCTACCAGATCCCGGCGGTCCGGACCCTCTTCGAGCTGGTGCCGCTGCGATGGGAGGAGCTGGTGCTCGTCTTCTCGCTGGGGCTCATTCCCGTGACGGCCCTGGAGCTGGCCAAGCTGATTCGCCGCTGGCTCCATTCCCGCGTCCAGGAGTGAGCCGCGCTTCGAGCCGAGGGAGCGGCAGCGCTCAGGGTTCAGCAGATGCGCGGGAGCTGCTCTCCAGAGAGCAGGTCCAGCAGCCGCTGTCCGCCGAGACGCGTGCGCAGGGACACCCTGCCGGTGGGGCCCTCGGTGACACGGCCAATGCGGGCCGCTCCCGCACCGAGCGGATGACGGCGCATGGCCTCCAGCGCCGCATCTGCCTGCGGCTCGGGCACGAAGACCACCATGCGTCCCTCGCAGGCCACGTAGAGCGGATCCAGGCCCAGCAGCTCGCAGGCCCCCGCGACCGCCTCGTCCACGGGCACCGCGGACTCTTCCAGCAGGAGGCTCACTCCTCCATCGAGGGCAAGCTCATTGAGGGCGGAGGCCAGCCCCCCGCGCGTGGCGTCTCGCAGGCAGTGCACGTCCACCGCTGCGTCGAAGAGGGCCGCCACCAGGGGGGTGAGCGGCGCGCAGTCACTCTGGATGTGCGTCTCGAAGGCGATCCCCTCGCGCACGGAGAGGACGGCGATCCCGTGCCGCCCCACGTCTCCGGAGACGAGCACTGCGTCCCCGGGCCGTATCCTCCGAGGGTGGACGGAGCGCTCCGCGGGGACACGGCCCGCGCCCGTGGTGTTGATGAAGAGCCCGTCCGCCTTGCCTCGATCCACCACCTTCGTGTCTCCCGTGACGAGCCCCACGCCACACTCCCAGGCCGCCTCGCGCATGGAGGCCACCACACGGCGCAGTTCGTCCATCGCCAGGCCCTCTTCCAGGATGAAGCCGGTGCTCAGGTAGAGCGGGTGCGCGCCGGACATGGCCAGATCGTTCACTGTGCCGTACACAGCGAGCTTGCCGATGTCTCCTCCTGGGAAGAAGCGAGGGGTCACCACGTAGGAGTCCGTGGTGAGGGCCAGCCGCTCCGCGCCGAGCGGCACCACCGCGCTGTCATGGCGCTCGCCCAGGGCCGGAGAGGGGAGCGGCTCCAGGAAGACCTCCTCGATGAGCTGGCGCATGAGCCGGCCGCCTCCTCCATGCGCGAGCTGGATGGTGGTGTGCTTCAGCGGCACGGGGCAGCTCAGGGTGAGTTCGGTGCGCATGGGCCGCTGAACCTCCGGTAACGGTAATAGGCCGCACAGGCTCCCTCGGAGGACACCATCGTCGCCCCGAGAGGAGTCTCCGGCGTGCAGCGGGTGCCAAAGGCAGGGCACTCGAGGGGCTTGAGCAGTCCTTGCAACACCTGGCCGCTCTGGCACTCCGCATCCTCGCGGCCTCCCACGGTGGAGACGCCGAACTTCCGCTCGGCGTCCCAGTCCGCGTAGCTGGCGCGGAGTCCCAGCCCGCTTGCTGGAATGGGACCGATGCCCCGCCACCTGCGTGGCACCACCTCGAACACCTCTTGCAGCATCGCCTGGGCGGGTTCGTTGCCTGCGGTACGCACGGCGCGGGCGTACTGGTTCTCTACCTCGGCGCGACCGGCCTCGAGCTGCGCCACGCACATGTGGATGCCCTGAAGCAGGTCCAGCGGCTCGAAGCCGGTGGCGACGATCGGGACGTGGTACGTCCGTGCCAGAGGACCGTACGCCTCCATGCCCATGATGGTGCACACGTGGCCCGCGGCCAGGAAGGCGTCCACGCGCCGGTCAGGGTTGGCGAGGATGACCTCCATCGCGGGTGGCACCAGGACATGGGCCGCCAGGAGAGAGAAGTTGCGCAGCCCCCGCCGCCTTGCCTCGTACACGGCCATGGCGCCGGCGGGCGCGGTGGTCTCGAATCCCACGGAGAAGAAGACGACCTCGCGCTCCGGCATCCGCTCGGCCAGGGCCAGCGCATCCATGGGCGAGTAGACGATGCGCACGTCCGCGCCCGCCGCCTTGGTCGAGAGCAGGTCCCTCTCCGACCCGGGCACGCGGAGCATGTCGCCGAACGAGCAGAACACGACGCCTGGCCGCGAGGCGATGGCCAGCGCCTTGTCCAGGGTCTCCACCGACGTGACGCACACCGGGCAGCCAGGGCCGTGGAGCAGGGTGAGCTCTGGCGGCAGCAGCTGGTCGATCCCGAAGCGGACGATGGCGTGCGTCTGCCCCCCGCAGACCTCCATCAGCGTCCAGGGCCGCGTCACCAGGGAGCGGAGCGCCCGGGCATAGCGGTGGGCCTCCTCCGCGCCGCGGTATTCCTCCACATACTTCATGATGGTTCCTCTCCGAGCTCCTCGGGCGTCTCACCGAGCTCCTCCAGGTAGGCGAAGACCCGCCGGGCTCCTTCTGGGTCCACGCGGCTGATGGCGAAGCCGGCGTGCACCACGACGAAGTCACCGGGTTGTGCCTCGGGGACATAGGCCAGGCACACCTCCTTGATGACCTTGCCGAAGGAGACCCGGCCCATGCGCAGCGGGCCCTCCACCGTGGACAGCACCTCACCGGGAATGCCGAGACACATCACGCTCCTCCTCGTACCGTCGCGCCGCGACGGCGAGCTGGCCCAGCGAAAGGCTCCCGTCATTGGGTGGGTACTGCCGGGGGGTCCACACCTCGAAGCCCCGCGCGCGCAGGCGTGCCTGGGTGTCTCGCAGCAGGCGCAGGTTCTGGAAGCACCCGCCCGCGAGCACCACCTGCGGCAGGCCTGCCCGCAGCGCGATCGCCTCGGCGAGGTTGGCCAGTGCGGCGTGGAAGCGGCCGGCCATGAGGGAGGCAGGTGCCCCCCGCTCCCGATCCACGAGCAGGGCCCGGATGAGCGGCTCCCAGTCCGCCACCGCGGGCTCGCCCTCCCGCAGCGGAAGCGGGTAGGGCTCCACTGCCTCTTCCTCCCCCGCGGCGAACTCGAGCGCCATGGCCGCCTGCCCCTCGAAGCCCGCTTGTACGCGCACCCCCGAGAGCGCGGCCACCGCGTCGAACAGCCGGCCCATGCTGGTGGTGAGCGGTGACTGGAGCCCTCGCCCGAGCATCGCCGCGAGCACGTCCGCCTCGCCTGGCGTGAAGGCATCTCGCAGGTGCGTCGTGCCCCCGGGCCAGTCCAACGCGTGGAGCAACCCGAGCGCCGCCCGCCGAGGCTCTCGCAGCGCCCGCTCTCCTCCGGGCAGGCGGAAGGGGCGCAGGTGGGCCACCCGGCGGAACCGCGCGCCTTCGACGATCAGCGCCTCTCCGCCCCACAGCGTGCCGTCCGTTCCCAGGCCGGCGCCGTCCCAGGCGAGCCCGAGCACCGGCCCGGACAGCCCATGCTCGACCATGCCCGCCGCGATGTGGGCGTGGTGGTGCTGCACGTGCAGGAGCGGGACGCCCCAGCTCGCGGCGAGGCGCTCGCCCAGCCGTGTGGAGACATAGTCCGGGTGGAGATCACACGCGACCGCCACCGGGCGAGCCTCAAGGAGCCGGAGCAGATCCTCCACGGTGCGCTCCAGGAGCCGTGAGCCCTCGACGGAGCCGAGGTCCCCCAGGTGCTGGCTCACCACCACCTGGTCTCCAGAGCTCAGGGCGACAGTCCCCTTCAATTGCCCTCCGAGCCCGAGCAGGCACGGGGTACCGGCGCCGAGCGACAAGGGGAGGGGCGCATACCCACGGGCTCGGCGCAGCACGAGGGGACCGTCGGGGCCCATCCGCGCCACGGAGTCATCGACCGGGCGGAGGATGGGCCGGTCATGCACCAGGAACAGGTCGGCGACTCCGTGCAGGCGCTCCAGGGCCTCGGCTGGGTCGATACAGAGAGGCTCGTCGGAGAGGTTGCCGCTGGTGCACACCAGGGGGCGTTCTGCCAACTCGAGCAAGAGCCGGTGCAGTGGCGTGTAGGGCAGCAGGGCGCCAAGCCACGGGTTGCCAGGAGCCACCGCCTCGGCCACGCGCGCCCTCGTGCCGCCTGAGGGGCGCTTGCGAAGGAGCAGGATGGGGGCCGCCGGGGAGGTGAGCACCGCCTCCTCCTCCGACGTCAGCACGCAGACCGCACGCAACATCTCGAGCGAGGGGAACATCACCGCGAAGGGCTTCTCCGAGCGGCGCTTGCGTTGGCGCAGGAGCGCTACGGCCTCGGGGTTCGTGGCATCTACGAGGAGCTGGAAGCCTCCCAACCCCTGGAGGGCGAGGACCCGGCCGGAGAGCACTCCCTCCACGGCTCCTCGCAGTGCCGCCTCGTCCTTGTAGAGCTGCGTCCCCTCGGGTGTGAGCAGCCGCATGGAGGGGCCGCACGCGGGACAAGCGACGGGTTGGGCATGGAAGCGCCGGTCCCTCGTGTCGCGGTACTCGGCCTCACAGTCCGCGCACAGGGCGAAGCCTCTCATGGACGTGCGCGCCCGGTCGTATGGCAAGGACTCGATGAGCGTCCACCGAGGCCCGCAGCGCGTGCAGTTGGTGAAGGGGTAGCGGAAGCGCCGCTCGCTGGCAGAGGCCACCTCCTCCAGGCACTCCGGGCAGGTGGCCAGATCCGCCGGGACACTCGGCCGGGGTGGAGCGCCCGGGTCGCTGTCGAGGATGCGGAAGGACTCCTCGCTCTGGAGGGGCCGCTCCTCGACGTCGATGCGCACCAGCCGGGCCGCAGGCGGAGCCTCACGCTCGAGGGCTCGCCGGAAGTCCTCCACCCTGGGCGCTGGCCCCTCCACCTCGATGCGGACGCCGTCGGTGCGATTGCGGACCCAGCCCGCCAGCCCACGGGCCGTAGCAGCCGTGTGGACGAAGGGGCGGAAGCCCACGCCCTGCACGACTCCCTGCACCGTGATGGCCAGCCGAATCATCCCCAGGCCTCTCCCTCACTCCACGTCGATGGAGGTGACGGCGAGCCCCGTCTGCCGGAGCTCCTCCCCGTCGGTGCTGCCGCAGGCCGGGCACAGCAGCAGGTGGTGCTCGGGAGCGTACGTGCGGCCACAGGCTCGGCACCGCGCCTCCACGTGGATGAGCTCCAGCAGGAGCCTCGCCCCCTCTGCCTTCGTGCCCTGCGCATGGGCGGCGAAGTGGAAGGAGAGGCTCTCGGACGACAGGGACTCCGTCTCCGCGACCCAGCCTCGCACCTCACGCACGCGCGAGGCCCCATCGTCCTCGGCGCGCTGGAGGACTGCCTCGAGCACCTGCCGGGCAAGCGACGTCTCATGCATGGCTCCGCTCCTGTTCCGTGAGGGTGAGGGTCCGCAGGACGAGCTCCGCCGCGCGGGGAACGGCGGCGGCCACCTCGGGCGAGAGGCCCTGCTGGAAGCGCTCCGGCCGGGAGATGCTCACGCCGACGATGTGGATGGACGGGGACACCGCCCCCGGCGACAGCAGCCGCGCCAGCGCCACCGCCTGCGCCACCCCGAGCCCGTGCGTCGACATCGTGGAGAGCCCCCGCGACTCGAGCTCCTCTGGCTCCAGCACGAGCACCTCGCCCGCAGGCGCCGCCAACACCGCATCCACGAGCACCACCGGGCCCGGTGTCTCCAGCAGTGGCAGGAGCGCGCTCGGCTCGGCGGCTGCCAGGAGCTCCACGCCCTCGGGGATCCCCGCCCTACGCAGGTGCTCGATGACAGCCAGCCCCACCTGATCGTCGCCAGCCGCCGCCTGCCCGAGTCCAATGACGCGCGCCCGCCCGCTCATGTCCGCTCCACCTTCAGGGTGAGGAAGTGCGTCGCGCACGAGATGCACGGATCGTGGTTGCGGATGGCCTGCTCCGCCAGCCGGGTTGCGTCCGCATGGGCCCGTGAGGCCAGCTCCGGCGCGAGCGTGCGCAGATCATCCTCGATGGAGAGCTGGTTCTGCGAGGTGGGGGGGACGATGCGGGCATCCTGGATGGCACCGCCCGCATCGAGGGTATAGCGGTGGTAGAGCAGCCCGCGGGGCGCCTCGGTGGCGCCATAGCCCGTGCCCGCCCGGGGCGGGGTGTCCACATGGGACGCGGTGGGCTCCACGTAGCCCTCGATGAGACGGATGGCCTCGGTAAAGGAGTGGAGCACCTCCACCAGCCGCACGAGCAGCGCGCGGAACGGGTTCCGGCATGGCACGGACAGCCCCGCCCGGCGGGCCGCCTCCTGCACCTCGGGCGCCAGCCGGTCGAAGTTGAGGTTGAAGCGGGCCAGCGGGCCGCACAGGTAGGCGCCCCTCCCCACACGCCGAGCGTGCAGCGCGTTCGAGTACGGCACCTGCTCCTCCACGAAGTTCGCGTCCCACTCGCTCACCGGGATGTCCAGCCCCTCCGAGGAGACGATCCGCCCTCCCAGCAGCGGATACTCAGTCGGGTGGCGCAGGGAGACGAACTCGTACTCGCGCTCGAAGGCGGGGAAGGGGAAGCGGGCCATCCACTCCAGCGCCTCCGCCGTGGCCTCGCGCCCCCAGCGCAGCTCGGGCAGGTGTGCCTCCAGCTCGGCCCGCGGAGGCGCCCGGTAGAAGCCGCCCACCCGCACGTTGATGGGGTGGATGGACCTGCCGCCCAGGATGGACATGAGCGTGTTCCCGGCCTTCTTGATGCGCAGGCCTCGCTGCACCCACTCGCCGTGCTCCTTCGCCATGGAGAGGGCGTCCGGGTAGCCCAGGAAGTCAGGCGCGTGCAGCAGGAAGACGTGGAGGGCGTGGCTCTCGATCCACTCTCCGCAGTACAGGATCCGCCGCAGCTCCCGCAGCGGCCCGTCCACCTGCACGCCCAGCGCGTCCTCCATCGCGAGGCAGGCGCTCATCAGGTACGCCGCCGGGCAGATGCCGCAGATCCGCGAGGTGATGTCGGGCGCCTCCAGGTACGAGCGCCCGCGCAGCAGTGCCTCGAAGAAGCGCGGTGGCTCGAAGATGGACAGGCGCACGTCCGTGGCCTTATCGCCCTCCAGCCGCACGGTGAGCGAGGTCTCTCCCTCCACGCGCGTGAGGTAGTCCACCTGGAGGGTGCGCGTCTTATTCTTCATGGCGCTCGCTCTCCTCCCGGAACGCCGGGGCGTTCGCGTTGAAGTTGCGGAAGGCGCGGACGAGCTCCGCCTCCGAGCTCCCCGCCCCGTGGAAGGCCCGCGCCAGCGACGCGGTGTTGGGCGTCTCCATGGGCCCGAAGCAGCCATAGCAGCCGCGCTGGTACGTGGGGCAGAGCGCTCCGCAGCCCGCATGCGTCACCGGCCCCAGGCACGGCGTGCCCGTCACCATCACGCACACGTTGCCGCGCAGCTTGCACTCCACGCAGACGCTGTGGCCCGGCACGTTGGGCTTCCGCCCCTGGAGGAAGGCGCTCAGCACCTCCAGCAGCTGCCGCTTGTTGATGGGGCAGCCCCGCAGCTCGAAGTCCACGGGCACGTGGTCCGCAATGGCGGTGGAGGTGGCCAGCGTCTCGATGTACTCGGGCTTCGCATAGACGGTCGAGAGGAAGCCCTTGACGTCCCGGAAGTTGCGCAGCGCCTGGATGCCGCCCGCGGTGGCGCAGGCCCCGATGCTCACCAGCCGCCGGGACTGCCGCCGCACCTCGCGGATGCGCTCGGCGTCATGGGGCGTGGTGATGGAGCCGTCCACGAGCGAGACGTCATACGGCCCGTGCCGCGACGAGCTGGTGGCCTCGGCGAAGTGGACGATGCGCACGGCGTCCGCCAGCGCGAGCAGCTCGTCCTCGAGGTTCAGCACCGTGAGCTGGCACCCGTCGCACGAGGCGAACTTCCAGACCGCGAGCGTGGGTCTCTTCCGTCTGCGCGCCATCTCATGCCTCGCGGAGGTTGATGAAGGGCCGGAGCTGCTCGTAGGAGAACACCGGCCCGTCCTTGCACACGAAGAACGGGACGAGCTGGCAGTGCCCGCAGAAGGCCACCGCGCACTTCATGTTGCGCTCCATGGACAGGTAGATGCGGGAGTCAGGCACGCCCAGCCGCTCCAGCTCGCGCACGGCGAAGCGCATCATCACCTCGGGGCCGCACGTGAGCGCCACGGTGCGCGCCGGGTCCACCTCCACATCGCGCAGCAGCGCTGGCACCACGCCCACGTGCTCCGTCCAGCCGGGGCTCGCCTTGTCCACGGTGACGAGCACCCGCAGACGGGCGTCCTCCTGCCAGCGCGCCAGCTCGCGGCGGAAGGGCAGGTCCTCCGGAGTGCGCGCCCCCGCCAGCACCGACACCCGGCCGTACTCGGCGCGGTGGCGCATCAGATGGAGGATGGCGGGCCGGAGCGGGGCAAGGCCGAGCCCTCCGGCCACCACCACCACATCCTGGCCTCGGGCCTCCTCCATCGGCCAGGGCCGGCCGTACGGGCCACGGACCCCGAGCGTGCCGCCTCGGCCCACGGCGCGCAGCGCTTGCGTGGTGGCTCCCACGGTGCGGACGGTGTGGATCAGCTCGCCCGGCCGACCGGGATCTCCGCTGATGGAGATGGCCACCTCGCCCACGCCGAAGACGTACAGCATGTTGAACTGGCCCGGCTTGAACGGGAAGCCCCCGGAGCGCTGGGAGACGTCGAGCGACAGCGTCCACGTGTCGGACGTCTCTCGGCGGAGGCTCCGCACGCGGAGCGGTTCGGGCGTCATCGGGCCGGCGGTGCCGGCGGCGTGGGGAGCGGTGAGGCTCATGCTCCCGCCTTGTAGACGTCGAGCCGCTGCAGGCGGACGCGCTCCAGCCGGTCGTAGAGCTGGCGCAGCAGGCGCATGGCCAGCGCCGGCTCCAGCACGGGGTGCTCAGGAGAGGGGCCGCGCATGCAGGAGGCCTCCAGCGCGAAGGCCTCCACCTGCTCCACGGCGCGCGCGTCCAGGTGCCAGCGGTAGGGCGGGAACAGCCAGGACAGGCCAAGGATGTCGCCGGCCTTCAACGTCTCGACCAGGGTGGGACCTCTGCCGGGCACGTTCAGCTCCAGCACCACCCGCCCGCTGCGCAGCAGGTAGAGCGTGTCGGCCTGCTGGCCCTCACGCAGCAGCAGGGCTCCTGCCGGGAAGGACACCTCGCGGCTGGCGCAGGCGATGGAGCCCACCTGCTCCGGAGAGAGCCCGCGAAGGAAGGGGTGCTGCTCCAGAGGGGGAAGGGGCTGGGGCATGGGCTCCTCTCAGGCGCCGCTCTGGGCGCCGTCGGTGGCGCGGATGGCGGCCACCTCTTCGGTGATGTCGATGCCCACGGGACACCAGGTGATGCAGCGCCCGCAGCCGATGCACCCGGAGGTGCCGAACTGGTCCCACCAGCTCGCCACCTTGTGGGTGAGCCACTGCCGGTAGCGGCCGCGGATGCTGTGGCGGACGTTGCCGCCGTGGAGGTGGGAGTGGTCCAGGGTGAAGCACGAGTCCCAGCGGCGCCACCGCTCGGCCACGTCGCCTCGCAGGTCCGAGGTGTCCTCCACCGTGGAGCAGAAGCAGGTGGGGCAGACCAGCGTGCAGTTGGTACAGGCCAGGCAGCGTTGGGCCACGTCGTCCCAGCGCGGGTGCTCCAGGTTGCGGTAGAGCAGCGCCTTGATGTCCGTGGTGTCCAGCGTGCGGCCCATGCTCTGGGCCGTGTGCTCCACCACCGCGTCCGCCGTCTGAAGATCCACCTCCGAAGCAGGCCCCGCTCCCAGGCGCGCCAACAGGGCGGCGCCCCGCTCGCTGCCCGCCTCTGCCAGGAAGCGGTGCCCCCCCTCGAGCAGCTCGGTGAGGGCAATGTCGAACCCGAAGGTGGCGCGAGGGCCGGTCCGCATGGACACGCAGAAGCAGGTGCCCCCCGCCTGCCCACAGTTCACCGCCACCACGAACAGACGCTCGCGCCGGGCGGCATAGTCGGGATCCTTATAAGGACCCTCCAGGAACGTCCGGTCCTGAACGGCGATGGCGTGCAGATCGCACGAGCGGGCTCCAATGAGGGCCAGCCGTGGCGGCTCCGTGGACCCGGTCTCGACGCGGAAGCCGTCCGCCTCGCGGTGGGCGCTCATCAGGCGCAGCCTCGGGACGAACAGGAGGTGCTTCCAGGACTTGGGCCCCACCGAGTAGCCGAAGAGCGCTCCATCCTCGCGCCGCGCCAGCCTGTACGTGCCGGCCTCTTGTACCTCCGTCCAGCCGCGGGGCAGATCCTTCACCCCGGAGATCTCCTCGTGGACGAGGGCGCCGTCCCGCACCGTGGGCCCGACGAGCTGCCAGCCCTCGCCGCGCAGCGCCGCCAGCAGCGCCTCGAGCTGCTCCAGCGAGAGCTGGGCTCGGGGCTTCTCGGGGGAGGATGAGGTGACCTCGGGCATGGAGTCTCCAGAGTAGTCTCAGACTTGTGGCAGGTACCAACTCCTGGAGCCGTGCCGCGGCGCCGCGAGCGCTACCCTTTCGGGTATCGAGTGACGCTCTCAAGGCCTCTTTCAAGCAAGTTCACGAGTCTCAACGAGTCGAGCGCGCGTTCGTTCAGTTTCAATCCAGGGCTCGTACTTCGCGACGCTAGACGCGAGGTTGACGCGGGTGGAGTAGAGCGGGATGGGACGAATCACGACGCTGCCCCCGCGCACAGACCGGCTTCCCATGGGGTGGACGCGAGCGCTCATCCTCTTGCTGCTCCTCGGGGCAGTGGCCCTCCTCGTCTCCTCCGGCGAGTTCAAGTCCGCCATGTCCTGGGGCCTCGCCAAGGCGGAGCCTGTCATCGCGGAGCACCCCTTCTGGGGCGCGTGGCTCTTCGTGCTCCTCTCCGCGCTCTCCGCCATGCTGGCCTTCTTCTCCAGCGTGGTGCTCGTGCCCGTGGCCGTCCAGGCCTGGGGAAAGCTGGCCTGCGCGTTCTTGCTCTGGCTCGGATGGATCCTGGGAGGAGCCTGCGCTTATGGCATCGCCCGGTTCTGGGGCCGGCGGGTGGTCCGCCGCCTCATCTCTGCCAGGGGACTCGCCCGCTACGAGGAGCGGATCTCCCAGCACACCCCCTTCGGCCTGGTGCTCCTCTTCCAGCTGGCCGTCCCCTCCGAGATTCCTGGCTACGTGCTCGGTCTGGCGCGCTACGGGCTGCGCAGGTACCTGCTGATCCTGGGGCTCGCGGAGCTCCCGTATGCGGTGGGCACGGCCTGGTTCGGCGAGGGCCTCCTCGAGCAGCGAGTCCTGTTGCTCCTGGGCCTGGGCGCGCTGGCCATCTTCGTCAGCGTGTGGGCTCTCCATGTCCTCCACAGACGCCTCGGCTCGTAGCCTCGCCTGGAGGCCAGCCTGCTCTAGAAGCCTGCCCGGCTGTCCCTCCCCGGAGTCTCATGGCGGGGAGGCAGGCCGCCTACCAACTTCAGCGGGTCTGATCTCCCGAGGAGGAGGCCATGGGCCGCGGTGACAAGCAACGGAGCTCCGCTGGACGGCTGGCAGCGGTGGGCGTGGGGGGACTGGCTGCCTACGCGCTCATCTTGCGCCCCTGGCACCTGCGGTGGGGGACCACCCAGGAGGAGACCCGGCGCCCCATGCCCGGCGACGAGCTGGTGCAGCGGCCCTTCTATGTCTCGAACCGCGCCATCTCCATCCAGGCGCGGCCGGAGGAGATCTGGCCCTGGTTGGTGCAGCTCGGCATGGGCCGGGGGGGCTTCTACAGCTATGAGTGGCTGGAGCGGCTCTCGGGAATGAGCATCTCCACCGTGGAGAACCTGCTGCCCGAGTTCCAGACGCTGGAGCCCGGGGAGGAGATCCCGACGGGCCGCGGCCTGCACCTGCCGGTGAGGGCCGTGGAGCCCTATGGCTCGCTGGTGATCGGTTCTCGCCCCGAGGAGCCGCCCGGGACGGCCCGGGTGAGCTGGTCGCTGGGGCTCTATCCGAGAGACGGCTCCACGCGCCTGGTCTCCCGGGTCCGCACCAGCTACTTCTGGAGACCCGGAGATCCTCTCATCGCCTTCTTCCTGGGGCCCCTCCACTTCTTGATGGAGCGCAAGATGCTGCTGGGCATCAAGCGGCGCGCGGAGGCCCTCGAGGCCCGGCTCGCCAGGCCGGAAGCCCCAGCCCGCCCGGTCGAGCACCGGCAGATGGGGGCCGACAGGTAGTTGCGGAGCTGCGAGCCCCTTCCTCTCACTCGAGGAGGAGCGCTCCGTCGTCATCCAGGCGCGTCCGGGTGCCCAGGTGACGCCCCTCCCGGTCCATGACGTCGCACAGCCACTCGGCGTCCCGGCCCGAGGCCCGATGGAGCCGGAGCTGACGGAGCTGCATCGGGATCATGCGCAGGCGGAGGAGCTGGCCGCTCGCCGGATCGATCGACGCGAAGTACATCAAGGCCAGGTCCCCCCGGAAGTCCTCGTGGCCCTGGATGCCCTCGTAGTCATTCAGGAAGTCCCCGCAGCCGTAGAGGATGAGCCTGCCCTGGTAGACCTCGATGCCGCGGGGATGGTGGGAGGAGTGGCCGTGGAGGACGTCCACTCCCGCTTCATGAATGAGCGCATGGGCAAACGCTTGATGCTCCGGGGGCACCGCATAGCCCCAGTTGCCTCCCCAGTGGATGGAGGCAACGGTGATATCCCCCTCGCGCTTGACGGACCGGACCCGCTCGCCGATGCGCTGCGCCGTGGAGCGCGACAGGTCCGGCAGGAAGTCCACCCCTGGCTTGTCCACCCCTGCCGCCCACTCTGGCGGAATCCCGCTGCCGTCCTCTCCGAACGAGAACACGAGGACCCGGCCTCTGGCTCCCACCTCCAGCACAGCGGGCCGCCGCGCGACGTCCTGGTCCTCGCCCAGCCCCGCGGTGGCGATTCCCAGGCCTCGTAGGGTCGCCAGCGTCTCCCTCAGGCCCGGGTATCCCCAGTCCAGCACGTGGTTGTTCGCCAGCGCGCAGCAGTCGATGCGGGCCGCCGTGAGGCACGCGGCATTCGCCGGATGCATGCGGTAGTGGATGCCCTTGTCCGGCCACCACTCCTCGCTCGTGGTGATGCTCGTCTCCAGGTTGATCAGCCGCACGTCCGGCGCGGCCTGCTCCAGCGCGGGGAGCGCGTCTCCCCAGATGTAGTCGAAGCCGACAGGCTTGCGGATCGGACCGTTCTGCTCCTCCGCCAACGCGACGTAGTCCCGGGCGTCCCGCACGTACGACTCATAGAGGTGAGGCAGGGACGGGTGGGGCAGCGCCTGGTCGATGCCCCTCCCGGTCATCACGTCGCCGCAGAGGAAGAGGGAGATCGCTCCTGACTGAGCTGAGGGAGTGCCGCCAGCCGTGCGCCCAGCGCCTGGGAGGCTTGGAGTCATTTCCTGAGCGTCCTACGGGCCGCGGTTCATCCGCACGGCCGCCGCGGTCTGGCCCAGCTCGGAGGCGAACAGCACGAGGAGGTCATCGAGCGACACCAGCCCGACGGCCTTTCCGCTGGCATCGACGACCGGGACCCGCCGCACGCCCTTCTGGTGCATGGTGAAGGCCACCTCGTCGATCCGGTCGCTGTCGCGGGCCACCACAGGGTCGGCGCTCATCACCTCCTGGATGGGCGTGGCGCCTGGATCGCGCCGCTCGTTCAGCACCCGGCAGACGATGTCGCGGTCTGTCAGGACGCCGACCGGCCGCCCCGTGTCATCCACGATGACGAGGGCACCGACGTGCTGCTGGGTCATCCGCTCGGCTGCCGCCTGCACCGTCTCGGTTGCCAGGGCGGTGGCCACCTGTTTCCGACAAAAGCGCTCGAGTGACATACAGAAGGATAGGGCATGAACGAGCCCAGGGGAGAGGAGGCGGGCCGGGTGCACTCCCGCCCGCACGCTTCGAGGCTCCTCTCCGCCAGCTCACGAGGCCACGGGCCAGGAGATGCGATGCTGGGGGGTGTAGCCCAGCGCCTCGCGGGCGCGCGTCCCATCGAGGATGGCCGCCAGGTGGAAACGGCCTCGATAGATCCGGTACGAGAACTGCGAGCCGGCGAAGCGGCGCCGCAACCGGTAGGCCGGCGCGAGCAAGGGACCGGGCAAGGGAAGGGAAGGGCGCCCCCAGCGGCGGATGCACGTGGTGAGCGGCAGGGTGTCCGCGCCGGGGATGTTGAAGATGCCCTGGACGCCGCTGCCGCGGATGGCGCGGAGGAAGGCGTCCGTCGCGTCCTCCAGCGAGAGGACGTTGAGCATGGGATCGAACCCGGCCGAGCGCAGGCAGACAGGGGCGGACAGGTAGTCGTGGAGCTGCGAGCCCGAGCCAGGGGCCAGCAGCTCCGCGCAGCGCAACACGGCCACCTCCAGCGAGGACATGCCCATGCGCATGCAAGCCAGCACGTCTGCCTCCACGCGGTCGCGGACCCACTGGGGCGCATCCGCCGAGAAGTCGAGGGGATGGTCCTCGGTGAGGAGCGTGGGGAGGTTCTCCTGGACGCGGTAGACCTCGACGGAGGAGCGGAACACCAGCCGGCGCAGGGTGGGGTGCCGCTCGGAGAGCGTGAGGATCCACCGCAACGCCTCCACGTTCTGCGCGTGGACGCGCGGGCCGTGCTCGTAGGCCCGGTGCATGGCGATGTGGACCATCACGTCCACGCCGAGCTCCCGCGCGGCGCCAAACAGCAGGCGGTGCATGGGTCTGGGGCGGGTGAGGTCCACCTGTTGATAGGTGAGCCGCGGATCCTCGGGCAGCCGGGTCTGCTCCCGAGGCTCCAGGGCCACGGCCAGCACGGCCTGGATCCCCGGGTCCTTGAGCAGCTCCTCGCAGAGCCGCCGGCCCAGCGGAGTCGTCGCACCCAGCAGCAGCACGCCTCGTGGCCCGCTCATCGGAAGATCCCCCGGCGCTGCCGCAAGCCCTGCTCGAGGAGCGCCTGGACGGCGTCGCGCACGCGCCAGGCGGCGCGCTGCACCACCTCGGGATCGTCCGCATCCTCGGGGCGATGGCCCTCGTGGAGCACGAGCGGCTCGCCATAGTGGATGTGGTAGCGCACGGGCAGGGGGAACGGCGTCAGCGGGAGGGGTACATGCGGGACGCCGAGTAGCGGGCCCAACGCCTGGATGAGGCCGAGCTGGGGCATCTGCTCTTCGGCACCGATGATGGCCACGGGGACCACGGGGACGCGGTGGCGGAGGGCCAGCTCCGCGTGGCCCACGCGCCACTCCTGGAGCTGGTAGCGCCGCGAGAAGGGCTTGGAGACGCCGGGGACGCCCTCGGGGAAGATCATGACCACCTCGCCCGACTCGAGCAGCGCTCGGAGATTGCCAGCCGTGCCCCCCACCATGCCGCAGCGGGCGAACAACGTTCCGACAAAGGGCAGCCCCGCCACGAAGTAGTCCGCGACGGCGCGGGGAATCCGTCCGCGGCGCACGATGACGTCGACCCAGAGCATCGTGGCATCGAAGGGCAGGGTCCCGGAGTGGTTGGAGGCAAGGATGGCCGAGCCCTTCGCGGGCAGGTTCTCCACGCCGTAGGAGCGCACGCGGAAGTAGTGCCGATGGAGCTGCCCCAACAGCGCCAGCAGGAGGGCTACGTGCTCGGGCTCGAGGCCGAAGAGATCGTAGCCGTGCCCCGCATCCTGGAAGGGCACAGCGCGGACGAGCTCGAGCTCCCGTGCGAGCAGGCGCTGGAGCCCTTGGCGGCCCCAGCGGCGTGCTGCCGCGAGCTGCCCTTCGCGGTCCTTGGGACTGCTCATCGGTCACCTCGAGCGCTTGGGACGGTCCCCTGGGAGATTGGCCAGACCCGAGGCAATCCCCACACTAGGCAGAGGAGGTACAAGCGCCATGTACGAGACTCATTATGCGCATACACGGCGGATGAGCGGCACTTCGCCTGAGCAGATCCTCACACGAGTGAGGGAGGCGCTCGCCCGTGAGGGCTTCGGTGTGCTCACCGAGATCGATGTCCAGGCCACGCTGAAGAAGAAGCTCGGCGTGGAGCGCGGGCCCTACGTCATCCTCGGAGCCTGCAACCCCGCCCTGGCACACAAGGCGCTGGAGGCGGAGCCCGCCATCGGCGTGCTCCTGCCCTGCAATGTGGATGTCTTCGTCGGGGAGGATGGGGATACCTACGTGCAGGCCGTCCGCCCACAGGCCCTCTTCCGCCTCGTGGACAACCCGGCGGTCCAGCCCATCGCGGAGGACGTGGACGCGAGGCTCCAGCGGGTCCTCGCGGCGCTGTGAAGACCTGGGACAGGGTGGACACTCTCCCCCCCCGCGGGGCAGTGGGGAGAGTGCTTGTCCCACATTGTTGAGATGGCCACCGTGAGTCGCGTCGCTTTTGACGATTCTCACTTCAAACCGGGGGGCTGCCATGGCCACCAGTCCAGCAGAGTATCAGGTTCAGATTTTCAAAGGGCTCGAGAGGGCTTTCATGAAGCCCTCTCACACCATGTCGAAGGAGGTGGACTCCCTTCGCCTCTTCATCGTCTCGGATCTTCACAGGGGAGTGGGGGACGGCGCCGATGACTTCCGGAAGTGCGAGCGTGCGTACAACGCCGCGCTCGCGTACTACTACGAGGCCGGATACACCCTCTGCATCCTGGGCGACGCGGAGGAGCTCTGGGAGTGCCGTCCCGGCCCCGTCATCGAGAAGTACAAGCACACGTTCGGGCTCGAGGCGAAGTATTGGCAGGCGGGGCGGTATTGGCGCATCTGGGGGAACCACGACGATCTGTGGGCCGATCAGACGGCCGTCCAGAAGCACCTCGGCTCCGTGGGGCTGGGTGGGCCCGTCTGGGAGAGCCTGCGCCTGGAGGTCACCGACCAGGGCACCCGGCTCGGTGAGATCTTCTTCGCCCATGGGCACCAGGGCACGTTTGACAGCGACAAGTACGGCAAGCTGAGCCGCTTCGTTGTCCGGAACATCTGGCGCAACGTGCAGCGGGTGACGGGGTGGGCGTCCACGACGCCTGCCAAGGATTGGAAGCTCCGGGAGAAGCATGGCGCGGCCATGTACCGGTGGGCCCTGTCCAAGCGCGGCCAGGGCGTCATCCTCTTCGCGGGGCACACCCACCAGCCTGTCTTCAGGGCGGAGAGTCTGGTGGACCAGCTGACCCGCGAGCTCAGTGAGCTCGAGCGCCGGCAGGATGAGCCGGGCAACCTGGAGAAGCGCAGGGCGCTCAAGGCGCAACTGGAGTGGGTGCGCTCGGGCCAGTTCCAGGCTCCGCCGAGCATCAACATGGAGGCACCGTGCTACTTCAACACGGGGTGCGGTTCCTTCGGCGATGGAGACATGACGGCGCTCACCATCGCGGATGGCAAGGTCCAGCTCGTGCGCTGGCCCGATGATGCGGAGAGGCCGCTGCCTCAGAAGCTCAGTCAGGAGACGGATCTTCGGCAGTGCTTCGCGGAGGTCCGCGGCCTGGTGCGCGTGCCGGAAGAGGAGGTCCGCCCGCCGCCGCCCAGCCCCGTCATCGAGGAGCCCGTCGTTCACTAGGGGAGATCGCCATGGAACTCACCCGCTTCGCCGATGGGCTCGGGCCGTATCAGGTGCTCCATGTCCACCTGCCCACGCTGGGGTTGAAGGCCACGGTGGTGGTGGACAACGTGGCCTGTGGCCCCGCGGTGGGCGGAGTGCGGATGGCTCCCGACGTCAGCACCGAGGAGTGCTTCAGGCTGGCGCGCTCCATGACCTACAAGAACGCCGCGGCCGGGCTGCCGCATGGGGGCGGCAAGGCCGTCATCCCCGCCGACCCGCGGATGCCCCGCGAGCGGAAGGAGCAGCTCCTCCGCGCCTTTGCCTCGGCCATCCGGAACCTGACCGATTACATCCCCGGGCCGGACATGGGCACGGACGAGCAGTGCATGGGGTGGGTCCAGGACGAGATCGGACGCGCGGCGGGACTGCCCGAGGTGCTTGGAGGCATCCCTCTCGACGTGCTGGGCGCCACCGGCTTTGGCCTGGCGTCGGCCATCGACGAGGCGCGCACCTTCCTCGGCCTGGAGCTGAAGGGCGCGCGGGTGGTGGTGCAGGGCTTCGGAGCGGTAGGCAAGCACGCCGCGCGCGTGCTGGTGGAGAAGGGCGCGCTGCTGGTGGGCGCGAGTGACTCGCGCGGCACCGTGGCGGACCCTGGAGGATTGGACGTGGCCGCACTGCTGGCGCTCAAGCAGGAGGGCCGCAGCGTGGCGGAGCACCCTCGAGGCCGGAAGCTGGACCGGGACGCGGTGGTGGACCTCGAGTGCGACATCTGGATTCCGGCTGCGCGGCCAGACGTGCTCCACGCGGACAACGTGGGCCGGCTCAAGGCGAAGCTGGTGGCTCCTGGCGCCAACATCCCCTGCACGCCCGAGGCGGAGCAGGCGCTGCACCAGCGCGGCGTGCTGCTCCTGCCGGACTTCATCGCCAACGCCGGGGGCGTCATCTGCGCGGTGACGGAGTACCACCGCGGCACGCGCGAGGCGGCCTTCAGGGCCATCGACGAGAAGATCCGCCACAACACGCGCCTGGTGGTGGACGAGTCCCGCCGGACTGGAGTCTTGCCGCGCCAGGCCGCGGTGGCGCTCGCGGAGAGGCGCGTCCGCGAGGCCATGCGCTCGCGGCGCTGGAGCTGAGCCTCAAGCCTGCTCGACCCTGCGCTTCAGGTTGAGCATCTGCTTGCGCATCATCACGAAGTCCGCCGGCTCGACGGCGAGGTACATGAGCAGCCCCATCAGGTTGAAGTCGTACACCCCTCGGATGCGCTCGATGAAGCGGGAGCGCCCCCCCGACAGGGGCTCGAGGAGGAAGCTCCAGCTCACCGTGATGCGGCCCTTGTCATTGCGGCTCACCAGCACCATGGAGCGCGGAGGCTCCAGCGCGGAGACCGTGAAGCCTCCCGGCACGGGGGCCAGCTGGTCGCCAACCTTCAGGTTCTGGAGCGCTGGGATGACGCGCCGCGCGCTGGGGACTCTGAAATTGTCGAGCCAGTCGTAGGAGTACCACCCGCCACGCTGGTAGCCCATCTGCACCAGCCAGGGCCAGACGGCCTCGGGCGGGGCCTGGATGGTGACGGCGCGCGTCGTGTTCAGGTGAGGGTGGGGCACCAGCTCGTCAGCGGGCATGGGGCGCTCGAGCTCCTCGTCCGTCGCGCCCCACCGCAAGTGCCAGCGCCGCAGGACCAGCAGATAGGCCCAGGCGGCTGCTGCCAGGAGCGGGGCCCCTCTCTGGATGAGCCGTGCCAGCGGGTTCTGGCTCGCACGCGCGAGCTGGCCCACTCCCAGGGCTGTGGCGCTGATGCCGAGAGTGGCGGCCACTGCAGGCCAGCGCTTGCCCCTGTCCCTGCTCACGCCCTGCCGCGGCGCGGTCCAGGCCTGCCGGGTGGCCACCGTCTGCGGGTTCTCCCTCATCTCCATGCCTGCCTCCTCGAAACCCTGCGCGTGTGGACTGCCTCAGGCGGCGCCGGTGGGCCTGGGCGTGCCCAGGGGAACCTGGGGCGCGGGCTGCACCCTCTGGACAGCGCGCGCCTGCAGCCTGCGGAAGACGTGGGCCGCTGCGATGAACGTCGTGGGGATCGTGACGAAGAGCCCCACGCCCAGCGCGATGGCGCCGAGGATGTTCACGCCGAGGAGCAGCAGTGCGAACTCGAGGAGCTGACCCTTCACGCCCAGGGTGAGCCGGCTGCTCTCACGGAAGGCTTCGATGGGGTCAAGCTTCTTGTCCACCACGAGGAAGGTCGAGAAGCCGAACTTGAGCCCCCAGATGATGCCCGGGACGATCAACAGCAGCAGGCCTACGCCGACGACGAGGCCGTAGAGCACCCAGGTCAACAGGAACGTCAAGAAGTCACCGACGAGGGAGGGGGGGCGCGCCCACTCGAGCTTCTTGCCATCCTGAAGGGCCAGCGCGGTGCGAATCCACACCATCATCAGCGCGGCCTGTAACACCTGCACGAAGAGGAGCATCAGAGCCCGCAGGCCGTCGTTGGGCCCGGGGCCCGCAAGCGCCTGGTTCAGCAGCCCCAGGACTGCGCCGACAAGGCCCAGCAGCAGCAGGGGCTTCAGGTTCGCCTTGGTGGTCGTCCACCCGAAGCGCAAGGCCTCTTCAATCGAAAACGCACGATCTCTCACGTCGCCCATGGGCACCACCTTCCTCGTTCACCGTAGGCATGAGGTGCGTCCAGGGTGAGGGCTCGGGGCCGTAGCTGGCGCAAGCGTCCGAGGGGTTGATCACCGCGGAGGGCGACGGGAGTCCAGGCGGGAGGCAGGCAGGGCTCATGGCGGCACCCAGGGCCTCCGGCGCGCCGCAGGCGGGCGTGGGCACCGGGGCCAGGCCGGCCTCACCGATCGAGGAGTCCCCTGGGCTCCACTGAGGGCCGGAGTGGAAGCGCTCGCTCTCCGCGCCTGGGGCCAGGTGACTGCCGCTGGACAAGGAAGCCGGGCAGGAGGGGCAGACACGCCGCCACTCCTCCGGCGACGGCCCAGCCCCAGTCCACCACGTGCAGAGGGGAGAGGTGCAGCAGGTGAGCCAGGGCGGGCACCTGGACGAGCAGGAGGGCGCTGGCCAGCGTGCCCGCGCAGATGAACCCGGCCAGGCGGGTGCTCAGGCCGCTGAGGAGCGCTGAGAAGGCAGCGCTCGCCACGGTGAGAGACACCAGCGCCATGGCCCGGGCGTGCTCCACATCGCGGCGGCCGCCCAGGCTCCACGCGTAGCCCACCACGATCACGCCCACCAGCACGGCGGCGGACAGGCCGATGGCGGCCCAATCGCCGCGCGTGAAGAAGCGCGCCCGCCCGGGACGCAGGGCGGGCCGCAGCGCCTCGGGACTCGCCGCGGCCTGGAACGCCAGCAGGGCCGTGGGGTGGATGATGAGCTCGAGCCAGATGATGTGGATGGGCAGGTACAGCAGGGGATAGCCCGCCATAGGGACCATCGCCGCCGTCACCACCAGGGGAATGTGGATGAGCAGCAGGTACTGGAAGCTTGTGCGCAGGTTGTGGAAGAGCTGGCGGCCCTCCGCGATGGCCCCGACGATGCTGCGGAAGTTGTCGTCCAGCAGAACGATGGAGGCCACCTCGCGCGCGCTGCGCGTGCCACGCTCGCCCATGGCAATGCCCACGTCCGCGGCCTGGAGCGCGGGCACGTCGTTCACCCCGTCGCCCGTCACCGCCACCACCTCCCCAGCGGCCTGCAGCGCGCTCACCAGCGCCAGCTTCTGCGCCGGAAGCGTCCGCGCGATGACGTCCACTTGCCGCAGGGCGGCACCTCCACCGCGGCCCAGCCGTGCCTCCAACTCCTCGCCGAGCAGGAGGATCGGCGCCTCACCCCCCAGGCCGATCTCCCGTGCCACCGCGCGGGCGGTCTCCGGGTGATCCCCCGTCACCATCAGCGGGTGGATCCCTGCCCGGTAGCAGGCGGCGATGGACTCGGCCACCCCCGGGCGGACCGGATCCGCGCAGGCCACCAACCCCAGAAAGCGCAGCCCGCGCGAGGGCTCCCCGCCAGGCCAGGTGTGCGCGTCGATCCGCTGCTCCGCGCAGGCGATCACCTTCCGCCCCTCCGCTGCCTGCGACTCCACCTCGCGCTTCCACGCCGCGCGCTCCTCGGGCGAGAGCGCACACGCCTCCAGCACCACCTCCGGGGAGCCCTTGGTGAAGGCCCAGGCGCCGTCCTCCTCGAGCACCACGGCCGTCTCCCGGCGCCGCTCCTCGGTGAAGGGGAAGAGGGCCAGCACCTCGGCGGCGAGAGCACGGGCCCCCTGGGCGCTGGCGGCGGCGGCGAGCGCCCCATCCAGTGGATCGCCGTTCTCGGGACGGGAGGCCCGGGCCGCGGCGTGCAGCAGCCGTGCTGGCGCCACCTGGCTCGCGGGCAGGCAGCGGGTGACGCGGAGCTGTCCCTCGGTGAGGGTCCCTGTCTTGTCCACGCAGATGCAGGTGACGCGGCCGATGTTCTCCACGGACACGGCACGCCGCACGAGCGCGCGGCGGCGCGCGAGCCGGTAGACCCCCGCCCCGAGGAAGAAGGTGAGGGCCACGGGGAACTCCTCCGGGAGCGCCGCCACCCCCAGCGTGGCAGCGCTCACCAGCGCGTCCAGCCACCCGTAGCCCTGGCGCCAGCGCACGAAGGCGAGGATGAGGCAGAAGGCCGCCGCCGCGGACACGAGGACAGCCACCAGCCCCTGGATGGCGGACTGCAGGGGCGTCCGAGCCCTCCGGTGGTGCGCGGCCATGCGGATGATCCGCCCGTAGAGCGTCTCCGCGCCCGTGAAGACGACCCGGAGTGTCGCGCGCCCCGTGAGCAGCCGCGTCCCCGCCAGGCCCCAGTATTCCCACTCCACGAGGGGCGCCTCACCCGGCGGAAGCTCGTCCTGGAGGGGCCGCTTGCGCACGGGCTGGGACTCCCCGGTCAGCGACGACTCCTCTGTCTGGAGCCCCTCGCCCGCAACCACCAGCCCGTCTGCGGGGAAGGGCTCTCCCGCGGCCACCTCCACCACATCCCCCACGACGACTTCCGTGGCCTCCACCCGCCTCGGCTCTCCTCCTCGCAAGACGATGGCATGCTCGGCGAGCTGGTGGCTCAAGCCCTCCATCGAGGCGCGTGTCCGACGATGGAGCCACGCATCCATCCCGGCCAGCGGCACGATGGCGGCCAGCAGCGTCCCCCCCTCCACCGGTTGGCCCAGGAAGAGGTAGAGCAGGCTGGTGCTCACCAGGAACCAGATCATCGGATCGCGAGCGGTGTCCCGGGCCAGCTCGGTCCAGGTGTGCTTGCGCTCTTCGAGGATGTCATTGGGCCCGTAGCGCTGCCGGCGCTCGGCCACCTCCGCCTCACGCAGGCCGTCGGTGCTGTCAGGGGCCTCTGGGAGGCGCGAGCGAGGGACGGGGAGTCGCATGGCACCGGGGCCTCCGTGCAGTCCAGCCACAACCTGCGCATCCCGGCCTGGGCCGGCATCGTCTGACTCAGACGGGGCGGCCTGCATCGGCTTCGGAGCCATGGAGGCCCTCAGTGCCGACAGTCCACGGAAGAACGCTGCCGATGGCGTCTAGCGGACGTGTCCTCACCCCCCAGTCCAGCGTCGCGCGCGGACGGTGAGGCACAAGTTTATGTGCCGCCGGAGTCTCCACGCTCCTGGCGGCAGGCGCTGCAGGGGACATGGGGAGCACTTGGAAGCGATGGAGCAGGCCCGTTCCCAACAAATCCAGCAAAGGCTCGGCAGGCTCGTGCCAGCTGTGAGTCTGCTTGCCCTCCTGGTGGCAGGTATCGACCTGATTGGCTGGGGGTTGGGGCTGGTGAGCCTCGTCCGCATCCTCCCCATGCCGAACTCCGGCATCATGATGCCGAACACGGCCGTGGGTCTTCTCTTGAGCGGCAGCGCGCTCTTGCTGCTCCGCAAGCAGGAAGCGAGCCCGCAGCGCCGTAGGATCAGCCACGTGCTGGCGGCCGTGGTCGTGCTGTTGGGGGGGCTGACGCTCTCCGAGTACATCTTCGGAGGCGACCTCGGAATCGATCTCCTCCTCTTTCGTGAGACTGTCCGGAGCGTGGTCTCCCATCTGCCGGGACGGCCATCGCCGATGACCGCGCTGTGCTTCTGCATGACCGGGCTCGCCCTCTGGAGCCTGGACGTTGAGACGGGCCGGGGGCGCCGCCCCGCCCAATTCCTCGCGCTCACCATCGGGGGCCTCGCCTCACTGGCCCTCCTCGGCTACGTGTACCAGGAAGAGGGGCTGGTCGCGTCCGAGAGGGTGATCTCCTCCCTCCCGCTCTTCACTCCCATGGCGGCTCATACAGCGGCCACCTTCCTGATGCTGTCGCTGGGGATCCTCTGCGCCCGGCCCGGCCACGGGTGGATGGGGTTGGTCACAGCGGATGACGCGGGCGGCTTCATGGCTCGGCGGTTGCTACCCGCAGCCATCCTCGTTCCCGCAGTGGTGGGAGCGTTACGGCTCCTGGGTGAGTGGCTGGGGCTGTACGGAACCACCTTCGGGGTAGCGATGCTCGTGGTCTTCACCACGGTGATCTTGCTGCTCGTGATCGCGTGGAATGCGGCGGCCCTGCATCGCCTGGACGTGCTGAGGCGCGAGGTGGAGCAGGTGTCCCGCCTCTCGGAGGCTCGCCTCTCCGGCCTCATCTCCAGTGCCGCCGACGCGATCATCTCGGTCGACGACCAACAGCGGATCACCCTCTTCAATGAGGGAGCGGAGCGCATCTTCGGCTACTCCGCTGGCGAGATGCTCGGCCAGCCGCTGGACCTCCTTCTCCCTGCGAGGCTGAGGGAGCTCCACCGGCAAGACGTCCAGGACTTCGCAGCGGGTCCACAGGCCGCCCGGCGGATGGGTAAGACGCAGGCTCTCGTCGGTGTGCGGAAGAACGGCGAGGAGTTTCAGGTGGAGGCCAGCATCTCCAAGATCGAAGTGGGAGGGACGAGGCTCATCACCGCCATCGTGCGGGACAACACCGAGCGCCTCCGCGCGGAGGAGGCGCGCCGGGAGAGCGAGGAGCGCTTCCGCACCGCGTATGTGAACGCCCCCATCGGCATGGCGCTGGTCGGTCTGGACGGCCGCTTTCTGAACGTGAACCGCTCGCTGTGCGAGATTGTCGGCTACTCGGAGCAGGAGCTCCTCACCAAGACGTTCCAGGACATCACCTATCCCGCGGATCTGGAGGAGGACCTCGAGAACGCGCGCCAGCTGCTCCAGGGAGAGATCAACTCCTATCAGCTCGAGAAGCGCTACCTCCACAAGGAGGGACAGCTCGTCTCGGTCCTGTTGACGGGCTCGCTGGTCCGTGACTCCCGAGGAGAGCCGCTCCACTACATCGCGCAGATCCAGGACATCTCCGAGCGCAAGCGGCTGGAGCAGGACTGGCGCTTCCTCGCCGAGGCGGGCCCCCAGCTCGCGGGCTCTCTCGATCCGCAGGCCACGCTCGGCATCCTGGCGCGGCTGGTCGTGCCAGCCCTGGCGGATTGGTGCGTGATCGAGCTCCAGGAGGGCGAGGCGCGGATGCTGGCGGTGGAGGGCGCCGCCGCCAGTGCCGAGAAGGAAGGCATCCTGCGAGCGATGCTCGCCACCTACTCCCATGATCCGGTCCGGCACGAGCACATCGTCGCCAGGGTGATCCGCACAGGTGAGCCGGTGCTCCTCCCGGAGCTCTCCCAGACGGTGATCGAGGCGGCGGCGGGGGACGAACGGCAGCTGGAGCAGCTCCGTCAGCTGAAGCCGCTCTCGGGCATGGTCGTGCCTCTCCTCGCCCGTGGGCATACCCTGGGGGTCCTCATCCTCGTGAGCTCCGAGTCAGGGCGGCGCTACGATGCCCGCAGCCTCATGCTGGCCGAAGAGCTGGCCCGCCGCGGCGCGCTGGCCTTCGACAACGCCCGCCTCTACAGGAGCTCCGAGCAGGCCACACGGAGCCGAGACGAGGTTCTCCGGATCGTCGTTCATGATCTCCGTACTCCCCTCCAGGTCATCTCCCTGAGCGCCAAGACTCTCCTGAAGCGCTTGCCGGAAGAGAGCCACTCCGACAGAAAGCCGCTCGAGACCATCCAGAGAGCGGTCGCGCGGGCCACCTACCTCATCCAGGATCTGCTGGACATCACCCGTATGGAGGCTGGACGCATCTCCGTGGAGCGCCGTCCCGAGGAGCTCGCTCCACTTCTCAAGGAGGTGCTCGAGCTGCACCGCGTGCTCGCGGAGGCGAAATCCCTCCAGCTCACGAGCTCCGTCCCGGAGGACTGCCCCTCCGTCCTTGCCGACCGGGGTCGCTTGCTCCAGATCTTCTCGAATCTGCTCGGCAACGCGCTCAAGTTCACGCCCGAGGGGGGGCGGATCGCTCTCCGAGCCGAGCAAGCTGGGGACAAGATGCTCTTCTCGGTCAGCGATACCGGGCTGGGAATTGCCGCGGAGAGCCTGCCTCACATCTTCGAACCTTTCTGGCAGGCCCGGGGGGGCACGAAGGAAGGGGCGGGACTGGGGCTGGCCATCGTGAAAGGGCTGGTCGAGGCCCACGACGGACACGTCTGGGCCGAGAGCAAGCCAGGAGCCGGAACCACCTTCTTCTTCACGCTCCCCATCGTGGCGCCAGCCGAGGAACATCTCGTGCATCACTGAGCTTCACGTGGCAGCTTCCGGGAGTCCGCAGGGCTGGCATGGTGCTGCTGGAGAAGGGCTGAACGAGCGATGGCCACCGGCATGTCACAAGTGAGGGAGGCCAGACGCGTGGTGCTGCGCGCCCGAGGCCTCACGAAGGTCTATCGGATGGGAGAGGTGGACGTGCACGCGCTGCGGGGCGTGGACTTCGAGCTGGCAGAGGGGGAGCTCATCGTCCTGCTCGGCGCCTCGGGCAGTGGCAAGTCGACGCTGCTCAACATCATCGGCGGGCTGGACGTGCCCACGAGCGGCGAGGTCTCCTACCTGGACCACGAGCTGACCCACGCGGGCGAGCGGGCGCTCACCCGATACCGGCGCGAGCACGTGGGCTTCGTCTTCCAGTTCTACAACCTGATCCCCAGCCTCACGGCGCGGGAGAACGTGGCGCTGGTGACGGACATCTCGGAGGACCCCATGCGCCCCGAGGAGGCCCTGGAGCGGGTGGGGCTCGGGGCGCGGCTGAATCACTTCCCGGCGCAGCTCTCGGGCGGCGAGCAGCAGCGGGTCGCGCTCGCGCGCGCCATCGCCAAGCGGCCTGCGTTGCTCTTGTGCGACGAGCCCACGGGGGCGCTGGATGCGAAGACGGGCCGGCTCGTGCTGGAGGCCATCGCCCGCATCAACCAGGATCTGGGGACCACCACGGCGGTCATCACCCACAACGCCCCTATCGCGCAGATGGCGGACCGGGTCATCACCCTGATGGATGGCCAGGTGGCCAGTGAGCGCCGCAACGTCCAGAAGAAGTCGCCGAGCGAGCTCGAATGGTGAGGGCGATTGATCGCAAGCTGCTGAGGGACCTCTCCCTCATGCGGGGGCAGGTGGTGACCATCGCGCTCGTGGTGGCCTCGGGCATCACGGCGTACAGCTCCACCTTCAGCATCTACCGCTCGCTCTTCGAGTCTCAGCAGGCGTACTACGACCGGGCGCGGTTCGCGGACGTCTTCGCCCGGCTGAAGCGGGCGCCCAACGCGGTGCTGGAGCAGGTGGCCACGCTGCCCGGCGTGGCGCAAGCCGAAGGCCGGGTGGTGGAGAACGTGCTGCTGGACATGCCGGACCTGCCAGAGCCGATCGTGGGGCAGATCGTGTCCATTCCCGGCAGGGGGCAGCCGCTGCTCAACCAGCTCCACCTCCGCCTGGGGCGCCCGGTAGAGCCCGGCCGTGCCGACGAGGTGCTCGTCAATGAGGCGTTCTACAAGGCTCACCGCCTGGAGCTGGGAGCTCGGGTCCTCGCGCTGGTGAACGGGCGGCGAGTGGCGCTGCGGGTGGTGGGCGTGGCGCTGTCCCCCGAGTTCATCTATGCCGTGCCGCCCGGCGGCCTCTGGGACGACAACCTGCGCTTTGGCCTCTTCTGGATGGACCGCGATGCCCTGGCGGCGGCCTTCCGGATGGAGGGTGCCTTCAACGACGTGCTCGTCCGGCTGACCCCGGGAGCCAGCCCCGAGGCTGTGGTGGAGGGGCTGGACCGGGTGCTGAAGCCCTATGGCGGGCTGGGGTCCTACCCCCGGGCCCGGCAGATCTCGGATCGGTACGTCACCTCGGAGATCCAGCAGCTGCGGTCGAACGCGACGGTGGTGCCGCTCATCTTCCTGGGCGTGGCGGCCTTCCTCGTCAACGTGGTGCTCTCCCGGCTCATCGGCACCCAGCGCGAGCAGATCGCCGCGCTCAAGGCGCTTGGGTACTCGGGCCTGGAGGTCGGGCTGCACTACCTGAAGCTGGTGAGCGTGGTGGTGGGATTGGGGGCGGTGGCGGGCGTGGGGATGGGCGCGGTGTCCGGGCGCGCGCTGATGAACCTCTACACGGAGGTGTTCCGCTTCCCGCTGCTCACCTTCCGGCTCGATCTCGGGACGGTGGTGGGCTCCATCCTCTTCAGCTTCGGCTCGGCGGTGGTGGGGGCGCTCGCGGCGGTGAGCCAGGTGGTGCGGCTGCCACCCGCGGAGGCCATGCGGCCCCAGGCGCCGCCCACGTACCGCCCGACGCTCCTGGAGCGCAGCGGCTTCCACCGGCTGCTCTCCCAGAGCGGGCGCATGGTGCTGAGGGATCTCGAGCGGCGCCCCTGGCGGCTGCTGTTCTCGTCCCTGGGCATCGGGCTCGCGGTGGCCATCCTCATCGTGGGCACCTTCTCGATGGACGCGGTCCGCTACCTGATGGGGGTGCAGTACGGGCAGATCCAGCGCGAAGCGCTCTCGGTGTCCTTCACCCAGTCTGTCCCGGACAGCGCCCGCCGTGAGCTGGAGCAGCTCCCGGGGGTGCTGCACACCGAGCCTCTGCGCATGGTGCCGGTGCGGCTGGTAGCGGGCCCTCGGAGCTACGACACGGCCATCCAGGGACTGCCAGCGGGAGGAGAGCACCGGCGGGTGCTGGACTCGAGGCTGCGGCCGGTGCCGCTGGGGGGCGAGGGCTTGATGCTCGGGCGCGAGCTGGCGCGGCGCCTGGGCGTGGGCCTGGGGGACCGGGTGCGCGTGGAGGTGCTCGACGGGGACAGGCCTGTGCGGGAGGCCCAGGTGGTGTTCCTGGTGGATGATCTGATCGGGCTCGCGGCGTACATGGAGATCGAGGCGCTGGGCCGGATGCTGGGAGACCATCGCGTCATCACGGGCGCCACGCTGTCAGTGGACCCGGCCCGGATGGACGCACTCTACGCGCGCCTCAAGGAGCTGCCCCTCGTGGCGGGCGTCGGGCGGACGGACCTCTTCAAGCAGCAGTTCGAGAAGCAGGTGGCCGAGGTGATGGTGGTGTTCACGGTGGTGCTCTCGGCGTTCGCGGCGGCCATCGCGGTGGGCATCGTCTACAACAACGCTCGCGTGGCGCTGGCCGTGCGTGCCAGGGATCTCGCCAGCCTGCGCGTGCTCGGGTTCACCCGGCGGGAGATCTCCGTCATCCTGCTGAGCGAGATCGCGGTGAGCCTGCTGCTGGCGCTGCCCATGGGGCTGGTGCTGGGCAAGGTGTTCGCCGTGGCGGTGGCCGCGTCCGCCGTGGACAGCGAGCTGTATCGCCTGCCGGCCATCGTCGAGCCGCGCACCTATGCCTTCGCGGTCCTGGTCGTGCTGGCAGCCGGGGTCGTGAGCGCGCTGCTCGTCCGCCGGCGGCTGGATCACCTGGATCTCATCGGCGTGCTCAAGACACGCGAATAGGAGCCCTCCGTGAAGAAGAAGTGGGTGAAGAGAGCCCTGCTCGCCTTGCTGGTCCTGGTCGTGGTGGGAGCCATCGCCTCGGCGTACCGCCCACGGCCCGTGGCCGTGGACGTGGAGGAGGTGACCCGGGGGCCCCTCGAGGTGACGGTGACGGAGCCCGGCAGGACGCGGGTGAAGGACCGGTATGTCATCTCCGCGCCCGTGGGCGGGGAGCTGGAGCGCATTGCGTTGAGGCCAGGGGACACCGTGGCGGACGGACAGGTGGTGGCCCGGATGGGCTCGCTGGAGCCGCCGCTGCTGGACGCGCGCTCGCGGGCCCAGGCGGACGCGCAGGTGCGGGCGGCGACGGCGGCCAGGCAACAGGCGGAGGCGGGGCTGGAGCGGGCGAGGGCGGCCCTGGAGTTCGCACGCGCGGAGGTGGAGCGGCAGCGGCAGTTGGCCGCGGTGGGGAGCGTCCCCGCGCGGAGCCTGGAGCTGGCCTTGTTCGAGGAGCGCAGCCGCGCGCAGGAGGCCGCCTCCGCGCAGTCCGTCGTGCGCATCGCCGAGCAGCAGCTCGAGATGGCCCGTGTGGCCCGGGGACGGCTGGAGCAGCGGCCCGAGGGGCATGAGCACCTGGAGATCCGGGCGCCGGTGAAGGGGTGGGCGCTGCGCGTGATGCAGGAGAGCGAGGGGATGGTGGCGGCGGGGACGCCGCTGATGGAGTTCGGCGATCGCGAGGTCCTGGAGGTGGTGGTGGATGTCCTCTCGCAGGACGCGGTGCGCATCGAGCCCGGGGCGCGCGTGAGCCTCGAGCATTGGGGCGGGGACTTCCCGCTGGCGGCGCGGGTGAGACGGGTGGAGCCCGCGGCCTTCACGCGCACGTCCGCGCTGGGGGTGGAGGAGCAGCGGGTGAATGTGCTCATCGCCCTGGAGGAGCCGCTGGAGCGGCGCAAGGCGCTGGGGGATGGCTACCGAGTGGAGGCGCGGATGACTCTGTGGGAAGGCGCGGACGTGGTGCAGGTGCCGGAGAGCGCGCTGTTCCGGCAAGGGGAGGGGTGGGCGGTGTTCCTCGCGGACGCGGGGGAGGTCCGGCTGCGCCCGGTGAAGCTGGGGCAGCGCAACGGAGTTCGCGCGCAAGTGCTCGAGGGCCTGGCGCCAGGGGATAGGGTGATTGTCCACCCCGGAGACAGCGTCAGTGAGGGCGTGTCCTACTCCGAGCGCTCCTCCGTGCGATGACGCCCTGATCCTCCCGAGGTGCCGAGCAGGCGGGCACCCGTGCCGCCTCGTTCAGAGCCGCGTTGCCGGTTGTCGGCGTTGGGCGAAAGAGGGAAGGTGAGGACGCCTTCACCTGTCGCGATGACTCCCTTCCTGTTCATCACCGTGGTGTTCACCCTCTCCGCCGCCGCGGGGTTGCTGGGCTCGCTGCTGGGGTTGGGAGGTGGGCTCATCCTGGTCCCCGTCCTCACGCTGCTGCTCAAGGTGGACATCCGCTATGCGGTGGGCGCCTCCATCGTGTCCGTCATCGCCACGTCCAGCGGCGCTGCCGCGGCCTATGTGCGGGACCGCCTGGCGAACCTGCGCGTGGCCATGTTCCTGGAGATGGCGACCACGGCGGGGGCGCTCACGGGGGCCTTCCTCGCGGGAGTCGTGGGCGGGCGCGGGCTGTACCTCGTCTTCGGCTCCGTCATGGCGTACTCGGCCGTGGCGATGCTGCGCAAGCTGGGAGCACGCGCGGACGCTCCGGTGCCACCGGACGCCCTGGCGGACCGGCTGGCGCTGCACAGCAGCTACTTCGATGAGGCCACCGGACGCGAGGTGGACTACCGCGTCACCCGTCCCCTCACCGGACTGGCGCTCATGTACGCGGCGGGCACGGTGAGTGGGCTGCTGGGCATCGGCTCCGGCGCGCTGAAGGTGCCGGCCATGGACCTGGCCATGCGCCTGCCCCTGAAGGTGTCCACGGCCACCAGCAACTTCATGATTGGGGTGACGGCCGCGGCCAGCGCGGGCGTCTACTTCGCGCGCGGCGATATCGATCCGTTCATTGCCAGCCCGGTGTGCCTGGGCGTCACCGTGGGGGCCTTCGCGGGCTCGCGCTACCTGACGAAGCTTCGGGGCGGGTGGCTGCGTGCGCTCTTCGTCGGAGTGCTGCTGTGGGTGGCCTTCGCGATGCTGCGAAAGGGGTGGACGGGATGAGCGTGCAACCGACGCTGGAGACGAGGGCTACCGCCGCCTCCTCGCTGGCCGGAAGTCCGGAGCTGCTCATCAGCCACCTGCTGCGCTACGGCGTGCTGGCGAGCCTGATGCTGGTGGTGTGCGGCATGGTGCTGTCGTTCCTCCACCATCCGGACTATTTCTCCTCCGTCGAGGCGCTCCAGCGGCTGACCGCGGAGGGCCACAGGCCACACCAGCTCTCGGAGGTGATGGCGGGGGTCATGGCCACGCGCGGGCAGGCCATTGCCATGGTGGGCCTGCTCGTGATGATGGCGATCCCCGTGGCGCGTGTGGCGCTGTCGCTGCTCATCTTTCGGCAGCAGCGAGACCGCGTGTTCGTCGTGGTGACGTCGGTGGTGCTCACGCTGCTGGTGCTGTCCTTCCTGCTCGGCCGCGCGGAGTGAGGGGGGGAGCTCTGCTCCTCGGATGACCACCGCGCAGGCAGCCGAGTGGTCGTCCAGCATGCGCCGCCACCCCTTCCTACATTGAGGGACGTGGAGACACTCTCGAGGCTTGCGCCCAGGCTGGAACCGCTTCGCGGCTTCCGTCCACGACTCCGAAGCGTCCTGCGTGGCCTGGTCCGGGCAGAGCGCCGCTTCTGGCTGCTCGTCGCCCTCGTGGGGCTCATCTCGGGTTTGGGTGCGGTGGTGCTGCTCAAGGTGCTGCGCTTCACCCAGCACCTCTTCTGGGGCAGCGATGGGGAGGGGTTTCTCTCGGGCGTCATCGCCTCGCCGTCCTGGAGGCGCTTCCTCATCCCGGTGCTGGGCGGCGCCCTGGTCTCGCTGGTCTCGCTCCTCATCGGGCAGCCGCTGCGCGGGCACGGTACCGCCGGCATCATCGAGTCCATCTGGGTCAAATCCGGCCGGCTGTCCCTGCCCCGGGCCCTGCTGCGGGGCCTCGTCTCCATCATCGCGGTGGCGCTCGGGGCGCCGCTGGGCCGCGAGGGCGCGCTGCTCCAGACAGGCGCGGCCAGCGGCTCCTTCCTGGCCCACTGGCTGAGGCTGGGGCCTGGGCAGGCCCGGCTGCTGGTGGCGTGCGGCGCGGCGGCGGGCGTGGCCTCGGCCTACAACGTCCCCATCGGCGCGGCGCTCTTCGGCCTGGAGGTGCTGCTGGGCTCGTTCGCGCTGGAGCTGTTCGGTCCCATTGTCGTGGCGTGCGTGGTGGCCACCCTCGTCTCGCGCATCCTCATCGCGGATCACCCCAGCTACGTCATCCCTCACTACGTGCTGATGCACCCGCGCGAGCTGCTGCTGGCCATGCTGTTGGGCGTGCTCCTGGGCGGCGCCTCCGCCCTCTATGTGCGCGGCATCAACGTCCTGTCGGATCTGCTCGATCGGCTCCCCCGGAAGCTCGCGCCCTTCCTGCCCCTGGGAGCCATGACGCTGGTAGGGCTGGCGGCGGTCTGGCTGCCGCACCTGCTGGGCAATGGCTATGACTCGGTGAACGCGGCGCTTTTGGGGAAGCTCTCGCTGCTGCTACTGCTGGTGTTGCCCCTGGCCAAGTTGCTGGTGACGTCGCTCTGCGCGGGGGCGGGCGTGCCGGGCGGGCTCTTTACCCCCTCGCTCTTCTATGGAGCGCTGCTGGGCGGTGCCTTCGGCCAGCTGATTCAGAGCTTCTGGCCGGGAGGAACTCCGAGCGGTGCCTACGCCCTGCTCGGGATGGGCGCCGTGCTCGCGGGCACCACGCATGCGCCGGTGTCCGCCGTCCTCATCATCTTCGAGCTGACGGGCGACTACGGCCTCATCCTCCCGCTGATGCTGGGCGCCTTCCTGGCGACGGTCATCAGCCGCCGGCTGGAGCCCGAGTCGCTCTATACGTCCGTGCTCAACCGCCGCAATGTGCGCATCCCCGAAAGCGTCCCTCACTGGCTGCGCGAGGAGGGGACCCGGGCCATGTTGATGCCCGTGCGCGACCGCGTCTCTCCGGCTGCCTCCTTCCAGGAGATCGTCGTGCTGCTGCTGGAGCAGCCCTCGGGAGCGGATCTCTACGTCACCGACGAGGAGGGCCGGTACCTGGGGACCATCGCCCTGAATGAGCTCAAGGGGCACCTGCCGGACCACTCGTTGCTGGGAGCCACCATCGCGGCGGACGTGATGGATCGGCACCTCCAGCCCGTCACTCCGGAGCTCTCCCTGGCCGAGGTGGCCTCGCGCTTCGCTCGGACACCTCTGGAACGCCTGCCCGTCGTTGACGGCGCGCGGAGGCTGCTCGGCACAATCTCCAAGAGCGACGTGTTGAAGCAGGGGCGCTTCTGACATGGCGGCCGTGGACATAGAGCCGGGGGAGGATCGCTCGCGCGCGGCTGGCATCGTCCTCATGTTCCTCTTGAGCGCGATCCTGGTCATCGTGCTGCTCAGCACGCGTCCACCGGAGGCTCCGCGGGCTCAGGAGGCTTCGGGGCAGACGCTCCAGAGCGCCGGGCCACAGCCAGCTCCGCAGGCCCCCGATGCCGCCGCGTCAGGTGCCGGGGATTACTACCGGGGCTGGCCTCTCTTCGAGGGCTGGCCCTTGCCTCAGCTTCCTTCGGGAAGCGGGGGAGGTGGCTCCCAGCCTGAGCCGGAACCGAGCCCCGCTCCCTCAGTGCCTTCGGGTGAGAGGCAGCCCTCGCCGTCCTCTGCTCCCCCGAAGCGCTGATGGGCGCGCTACCGGACTCGGCCGCCCCACGAGGCCCCGGCCGGCTGCCCGGTTCATCAGCGAGCAGGGCCTCCAGCCCTGGGGCAGCAGCCGAGTGGTGGAAACCGGAAAGGCCGTCTCCGGGTCATCGGTTGAGGGATTGCGTGCTTGCGTCAGCAGGGGAAGTCGGCTAGTTGTGCCCTCGGTTGTAGGCCTCCTGCGCGATTAGCTCAGCTGGATAGAGCGTTGGCCTCCGGAGCCAAAGGCCACAGGTTCGAATCCTGTATCGCGCGCTGGTAGAAGGGGCTGGAATCCCTGGGGAAATCCCCCGGTGGTTCCAGCCCCTTCGCTTTTCCCGGACGGGCCTTGCAGCAAGGATGCAGCAAGCGCGATGGGGGCCAGCCCCGCTGGGCGTCTGGAGGTGAAGCACGGGCGTAGCCCAGCGGCTCCTCCTCTTCTCCGTGGCTGCCCTCTACCCTGATCACCTCCTCGCAAGAAGGGGTGACACATGCTGTCGTGGCGGATTCTCTGGAAGGCCGAAGCGCTGTTCCTGGCGTTGATTGTGGGCTGCGCCAGCATCCCGAAGGTTCCCCTCGTGGAGGATACCGGCCAGGGCAAAGCCGTCGTCCACGTTCCCCGCACGGCTGACCTGCAACCGGTGGAGTTGGAGGAAGAGGAGTTCCAGCAGGCCATGAGGCACCTTGCGCGCGAGGTGCGGCTGACAGGCACGCCGCGCCAGACGGCGGAGAAGGCGTTTCAGATGGACCCGCAGAGCGGCAATTACCTCTACCTTCAGCGCGATAAGAAGCTGGTGCCAGCAGGGCCCGGCGAGCCCTGGGACGGCACGTTGACGAAAGAGGATCTGGAGCTGGCGGAACGTTACCGGCTCTGGTGCCAGCGCGTTCACAACGTCTACGGCGACTGTCTCGGGGGCGCGCTGGTGGAAGGGCGTTACCTGGACATGCAAGGCCGTTATGTCTGGGCGCTGGCCATGAGCAAGAGCCCGGTGCTGGACGAGATGAAAAAGGCGCTGGGTGAGATGGTGGAATTCCGCGCGCTCATCAGCGCGGCCCTGTGGACATTGGGTTCCATGCTGCTGATCATGGCCCTGAATCCTGTGGCTCCGGCGCTGGTGGCGGTCCTTGGCGTCGGGATGATCCTGTATGTGGGCTATGACACGCTCCGCAACCTCGTGACGGGCTGGGTTGAGTTGACGGAGGCGGTGAAGGTCGCAACCACCTTCGAGGCGATCCGCGAAGCGGGCGAGAGTTTCGGGAAGATTATCGGGCGAGAGTCCGCGCGCGCGTTCGCCCTGCTGCTGGTTGCGGCCATTGGCTCAACGGCGCAACTGTTCGCTGCGAAGGTGCCGACGCTGCCCGGCTCGGCGCAGGTGGCCATGCAGGCCGAGGGGCAGGCAGGAATCTCTCTGTCCGCCCTGGGGGCGGTTGAGGAGATCGCGCTGGCGGCAGAGGGCGCGAGCGTGACGGTGGCAGCCACCGCGATGACGATGGGGGCGAGTGGGAGTAGCGGCACGGGCCCTTGCATCGAGACGCACCACATCGCCACCATCTGCAACGAGAAGTCCACCGCGCGTGGGGGCGCGTGGACGCCGCGATTCCAGGAGATCTTCGCCAAAGCCGGGATGACGCTGGATGACCCGGCAAACCAGATGCCTTTGCCGGGGCACTACGGGCCGCACCCCAAGCGGTATCACCAGATCGTCATGGACGAACTTGCCGACGCAACGGCGACCTGTCGCAGCGTCGTGGTGTGCCGTGAGAGACTGACGCGGGCCCTCAAGCGGCTGGCGGATCAGATCGCCACCCCGGGAACAGAACTCAACCAACTCGTCACCCGGCAGCAACCGCGCTAGAGGGAGTTGATGCCCCAGCGTTTCTTCAGACTCTCCGACGATGTGGACGTCCCACACCGCTGGCATCTAGCGATGCCCAGGGACCGTCAGGGCCTCAAGGTGGATGACGGGCAGTTCAGGCTTGGGCTTCCCGTCTCCACGGCGGGGCGCTTGAGAATCCCCGTCGAGATTGCGGGCAAGCCGTTGGACTACACGGAGGCCGGCATCATGGTCCCAGTGGTCCATGTCCGGGTCGCGGCCATGTTCTCGGAGCTGGCGCCGGATGATGTGCAACTGCTCCCCGTGGAGGTGGATGGTCAACCAGATCAGTACCTCATCCTCGTTGCCACACGCCTCATCCGCTGTATCGACGAAACAGCATCCCGGATCCAGCTCTGGACTCATGAAGACGGGCTCCCAGATATGGTCGGTCGCTATGCCTCCGTGCGTGACCTGCGCATCGACAAGGCCAAGGTGGGGAGCGCCAAGGTGTTTCGTTGCGAGGGGTGGACGGGCCCTCTGATCGTCTCCGGGGAGATCAAGGACGCATTGGAGCGCATGGGCGCTACAGGCACGAGCTTCGAGGATGTCTAGTCGCTTGGCTCAGGGCTCCGCCGTTGGCGGCTGGGGCGCCAGGTGGATGCGCACCGTGCGCACCCTGCGCGGCGTGGAGTCCAGCACCTCCAGCACCGTGCCGTCGTCCAGCGTCAGCCGCGTCCCTGGCTCCGGAATGGCGCCCGTCCGCGCGGCACAGAGGCCTCCCACCGTCGAGTACCCATGGCCCTCCTCCAGCTCGAGCCCCAGTGCCCGGTTGAGCTCCCTCAGGCTGGCGGTGCCCTGCACCACCGCCGTGGTCGGGCTCTCGCGCCGGATGAGCTCCTCGGGTGTCTCCGTCTCGCTGAGGATGTCTCCCACCAGCTCCTCGACCAGATCCTCCATCGTCACCAGCCCCAGCACCCCCCCGCGCTCGTCCACCACGATGGCCAGCTGCATGCGGCGCCGCTGCAGCTCCTTGAGGGTGTCCATGGCCCGCATCGTCTCGAAGACGAAGTAGGCCGGGCGCAGCACGTCCTCCAGGACGATGAGCGTCCCCTCCCAGGCCACGCCCAGCAGATCCTTCGCGATGACGTAGCCCACGATGTTGTCCAGCGTCTCCTCGTACACCGGCACCCGCGAGTGCCCGTGCTCCAGCAACACCTGCCGGATCTCCTCCGCGCTCGCGTGCCGGCGCAGGGCCACGATGCGGCTGCGAGGCACCATCACCGCTGACAAGGTGAGGTCCGTCAGATCAAACGCCCGCGAGGCGATCTCCCCCGCCCGAGGATCCAGCGAGCCCGTCTTCGCCGCCTCCTCCACGAGCTGCTGCAGCTCCTGGGGAGACAGCCGCGCCTCGGCGAAGTTCGTCTTGTCTCCGAAGAACCGCAGGAGGAGGTTGGAGCTGGCTGTCAGCAGCCACACCAGCGGCCGCACCAGCCACGATACCCCATGGAGCGGCCGGCCAATGAGCAGCGCGTACCGCTCGGCGTAGCGCAGGGCGAGCGACTTGGGGACCAGCTCTCCCAGCACCAGCGACAGGTACGAGATGAAGCCGACCACCAGGGCAAAGGCCAGGCTCTCCGCCGTCGGTTCTCCCACCCCCAGCCGGACCAGGAAGCCCGCGAGCGGGTGCGCGAGCGAGGCGCCGCCAAAGGCCGCTGCCGTCGCGCTGACGACCGTGATGCCGATCTGCACCGTGGCGAGCAGCCGCTCGGGGTTCTCTCGCAGGGCGGTGATCGCCCGGGCCGCGCCGCTCCCCTCATCCAACAGCTCGCGCAGGCGGGTCTTGCGCAGCGTCAGCAGCGCGAGCTCCGCGCCGGCGAAGACTCCATTCGCCAGCACCAACAGCAGGACAATGACGAGCTCCGACGCGATGAGGTCCTCCCCAGGAAAGCGCTCTGGCTGACCGTGGAGTTCTAACGCGGACAGCCACCCCGGTGGCTACCTGGAACTCAGGCCTCGAGCGATTGTAGGAGGAGCGACAGCTGATCGCGGCTGGCGCCCTTGGGCAGGTAGTAGTGGGGGCCTGACATGAGAGCGCTACCCACATCCGCTGCCGCAGCGGAGGTCAGGAAGACGACGCGAGGCTTGGTGTGGCGCGGCATCCGCTCCGCGACCTCCAGGCCGCTCATCCCGGGCATGTTCAAGTCGAGGAGCACGACGCCGTACTTCTCGCGGGAGAGTGAGTCCAGGGCCTCCTGCCCATCCGCGGCCTCGATGGCCTCGTAGCCGAGATCCTCCAGGCACAGCCGCAGGAACTCTCGCCAGTCCGCGTCGTCGTCTACGACCAGGACCTTGCGTACCTCGTCGGTTATCGGTCGACTCAAAGATCCTCCCCTGACACGAGGACAACGCCGTTGAGTCACCCCAGCATTCACCAAGCCCCCTTGGCGCCTGCTGGCTCGGAGGGCAGGGAGGGAAGCCAGGGCTCGATCAGGGCGGATGAGGATCAGAAGAGCGCCGTGCTGAACTGGCTCGCCAGGTACTGGATCGCTGGGAGGAAGTTGTGGCTCGCCGTCCTCGGCACCGGCGCCACCGCCGTTCGCTGCCACGCCGGGGCCTCGAGCAGGCGTCCGCCCGCGTGCTGGAACACCCGGAACTGCCCCAGCTCCGTGGAGCTGCCCGAGTTGTACACGCGCAGGGCGCGTCCCTGGTGCTGGCCCAGGTCGAACTCCCTCGGGACGTGCCGGTGCCCGTGGAGGATCAGATCGCAGCGCCCCCGGACACGAGAGACCAGCTTGGTGCCCAGCACCAGCTCCGCGGCGTAGGGCCAGCCCAGCCGGGTGGCCAGCCGCTCGGGCAGGCTCTCCTCGGGGAGCGGCAGCACGTGGTGGTGCAGCAGGAGGGCCGTCAAAGCCTCGCGCGGAGCGGCGGCAACGGCCGCATCCACCTCCTCCAACTCTGCCGGCGACAGCGCCCCGTGGCTCGCGAAGTAAGAGCGGTTGTGCGGTCCGGTGGAGTCGATGCACACGAGGTAGAGGCCCTCGCGCTCCACGGTGCACACCTTGCGCCCCTGCATCCACCGGCCGACCACGTCATCTCCTGGTCGGTCGTGGTTGCCGGGGATGAAGGTGAGCCGGCCCGCGCCGAGCAGCGGCGCGAAGATCTCCCGGAAGCGGTGGAACTCCGCGCTCGCTCCCTGGTGCGTCAGGTCTCCCGTCACCACCACATGATCTACGCGCGCCGCGAGGAGGCTCTGCACCAACGCCCGAGCTGTGGCGTCGCTGCGGGGGCTCAGGTCCAGGTGGAGATCCGAGAGGTGCGCCAGCTTCCGGAGGGGCATGCGCCATGACTACGCCTCTCCAGAGACACCCTCATGGCGCGCAGGTGAAAGCCGCGCGGGTCCTGCGTGACAACGCGGTTACCCCGCGACCAGCTCCTCGCGCGCGTCCGCCTCGCTCGGGACGAGCTCCAGCGGGGCAGGCGCCTCCACCGGGACCAGCCGCGTGCCTGGCAGCACCCGGAGCCGAGTACCCCGCCAGTCCACCGTCCGGCTGAACAGGCCATTGCACCATGCCATGAAGAGCAGGGCGTCCTTGAGGAGCACCGCCGGCACCGCGTGCCAGGACACCGGGTCCGGCCGCAGCAGGCGGAACACCATCACGTCGATGGCGGCCTTCGTCAGCGCCACCGCCCCCGCCGCCGCGAACCCCACCGCGTCAGGCTCCAGCAGTGCGCCCAGGAGCGCCAGCGGCACGGGGTTGAGCAGCCCCTGCGCCAGGTATGTCCCCGTGCCCACCGAGCTGTGGTGGATGACGCTCCAGCGCAGGTAGCGGTGGAAGAAGTCCGCCACGCGCTTCTTCAGGGACACGTTGAACACGGGCGTGCGCGCCACCCGCACCTCCTTGCCCAGCTTGCGCGTCACCCACTGCCCGATGACGAAGTCCTCCGCGAGCACGTCCTTCACGGAGAAGAAGCCCCCGAGCGCCTCCACGTCCTCACGCCGCAGCGCCATGGACTTGCCCACCACGATGTCCTGGTCCGCCAGGCGCTTGGCCGCGATCACCCCCGCGGCCGCGCTCGAGGCCAGGTGCAGGTTGTCCATCAGCGAGCCCAGCGTCCGCTCGCCCACCCCTGCGATCGGGTGCGTCACGCAGCCCACCGCGGGATCCGAGAAGCCCTCGGCGATCTCGTCCAGGTAGCCCGGCGCCACGCGCACGTTCGAGTCGCTGATCACCCACAGCCCGTGCCGGGCCTCGGAGGACAGCGTCACGAGCTGGTTCACCTTGGGGTTCAGGCCGGGCTCGCCCTCCTGCAGCACCAGCCTCATCACCTGGGGCCAGCGCGCCACCGCCGCCCGGGCCACCGCGTACGCCGGATCTCTCCGGTCCTTCACTCCGAGGATCACCTCGTAGCTCGGGTAGTCGAGCGCGGCGAACTGCTCGAGGTTGGCCTCCAGATCGTCATCCACGCCGCACAGGGGCTTGAGGATGGAGATGCCCGGCCGCGGCTCCGCTCCCAGGCGGGGAGAGAAGGGCTCCCGGCGGTGGCGCAGCACGAGGACGAGCTGCACGGCCAGGGCGAAGAGCCCCACGAAGGCGGCGGCGAGCAGGAGGAGGGAGGCAACGGGCATGCGTGGTCTCCAGAGAGGCGCGCGGTCATCGCGCGACCTGTCCAGCACGCTAGGGGGGCCCGGCGACGGCCCCGCGACCGCCCTGCGTCAGCCGCGGGAAAACGGAGTGACAGCGCCGTGAAGCGCCGTCCCCGTTCCTACTCCTGAGGGATGTTCCGGCTCTGCGGGTGGCGGATGTCCTTGCCCCGCACCATGTAGACGACCATCTCCGCCACGTTCATCGCGTGGTCGCCGATGCGCTCCAGGTGCTTGGCGATGAACATCAGCGCCGTGGCCCGCCGGATGTTCTTCGAGTCCTCCATCATGTACGCGAGGAGCTCGTTGAAGATCTTCAGGAAGAGGGCATCCAGCAGATCGTCCCCCTTGAGCACCTCCTCCGCCTTCACCACGTCATTGGACACGAAGGCATCCAGCGACTTCTTCACCTGCTGCTGGGCCAGCTCCGCCAGCCGCGGCGTGTCGATGTAGGGCGCCAGCGGAGGCACCTGGCTCAGATCGATGGAGCGCTCGGCGATGTTCACCGCCAGATCCCCGATGCGCTCCAGATCCGTGACGATCTTCAGCGCCGTGGTGATGAGGCGCAGATCGCTGGCGGCGGGCTGACGCAGCGCCAGGATGCGGCGGCAGAGATCGTCGATCTCCACCTCCAGGCGGTTCACGTCCTTGTCGGACTTGATGACGTTCTCGGCCAGCGCCGAGTCCCGCTCGGTGAGGGCGCGCACGCTCTGGGCGATGAGCGTCTCCACCTTGGCCCCCATGGCCAGCAACCGCTCGCGCAGGTCGCGCAGATCCTGCTCGAAAGCCTTGTCGGTGTGCGTCGATGGCATCGGTGCCTCGCTCCTACCCGAACTTCCCGGTGACGTAGTCCTCGGTGCGCTTCTCACGCGGGTTCGTGAAGATCTGCTCCGTGGGACCGCATTCCACCAGCTCACCCATGTAGAAGAAAGCCGTCCGGTCGCTCACCCGCGCCGCCTGCTGCATGTTGTGGGTGACGATCGCGATCGTATAGGTGGCCTTCAGCTCGTGGATGAGCTCCTCGATCTTCGCCGTGGCGATCGGATCCAGGGCGCTGGCGGGCTCGTCCATCAGCAGCACCTCGGGCTCTATGGCCAGGGCGCGGGCGATGCACAGGCGCTGTTGCTGGCCGCCGGACAGGCCCAGGGCGCTCTCGTCCAGCCGGTCCTTGACCTCGTCCCAGAGCGCCGCGCCGCGCAGGGACTTCTCCACCCGCGCGCCCAGCTCCGTCCGGTCCTTCATCCCGCCCACCCGCAGGCCGTAGGCCACGTTCTCGAAGATGGACTTGGGGAAGGGGTTGGACTTCTGGAACACCATGCCTACGCGGCGGCGCAGGTCCACCACGTCCATGTGCTGGTCGTGGATGCTCACTCCATCCAGCAGGATGGTGCCGGTGTGGTTGGAGCTGGGGATGAGATCGTTCATCCGGTTGAGCGCGCGCAGGAAGGTGGACTTGCCACACCCGGAGGGGCCGATCAGCGCCGTCACCTGGTGCTCGGGGATGACGAGGCTTACCTGGTTGATGGCCACCTTGGTGCCGTAGCGGAGGATGAGCTCCCGCGCCTCCATCTTGATGCGCGGGCTGGGCGGCTGGAAGGTCATGGACGGCGTCTCATTGGGCGTTCGCGGCCTTCCGGCGTGTCCGAGTCCGGATGACGACCGCGACGAGGTTGAGGGCGAAGGTGAGCATCAGCAGCACCAGCACGGTGGCATACAAGAGGGGCCGGGTGGCCTCCACGTCCGGCGACTGCGTGGCGAGCACATACGTGTGGTAGCCCAGGTGCATGAACTGGGAGCTCAGCGACGAGGGGAGCTCCGGCAGGAAGTAGGCCGCGCCGGTGAAGAGGATGGGCGCTACCTCGCCCGCCCCGCGGGAGACGGCCAGCACCGCGCCCGTCAGGATGCCCGGCAGGGCGCCCGGCAGCACCACACGCACCAGTGTCTGGGACTGGGTGGCTCCCAGCGCGAGGCTGGCCGTGCGGTGATCCAGGGGAACCGCGCGCAGCGCCTCCTCCGTGGCGACGATGACCACCGGCAGCGTCAGCACCGCCAGGGTGAGCGAGGCCCAGAGGAGGCCCGGCTGGGCCCAGTGCAGCTCCTGGTACCCGAGCGCCCGATCCAGGCTGCCGCCGACGAAGTGGATGAAGAAGCCCAGCCCGAAGAGGCCGAAGACGATGGAGGGCACGCCCGCCAGGTTGACGATGGCCACCCGCACCCAGCGGGCCAGCCGCGAGTCGGGCGGGGCGTACTCGTGCAGGTAGACCGCGGTGAGCACCCCCACCGGCATCACCGCCAGCGTCATCAGCAGCGTCAGCGCCGCCGTGCCGTACAGGGCGGGGAAGATGCCGCCGCCCATCATGCCATCGGAGGGGGGCTCGCTGAGGAACTGCCAGGTGACGTGGCCCGCGCCTCCCCGGATCACGTCCAGGAGGATCACCGCGAGCATCCCCACGATGAGGAGCGCGGCCAGCCCCGTCAGCGACGTCAGGGCGCCGCCCACCGTCCGGCGCGTGGCGTGTCTCACGCGGCACCTCCCGTGAGCTTCTTGAGGACGCGCCTGGTCCAAGCCGACGCCAGCATGTTCAGGATGAAGGTGAAGATGAACAGCTCCACGCCGATGAAGAAGAGCAGCGAGTAGTGCGGGCTGCCCACCACCACCTCGCCCATCTCCGCGGCGATCGTCGCCGACAGCGAGCGCACCGAGTCCCCCAGGTTGGCGGAGACGATGGCGGCGTTGCCGGAGGCCATCAGGACGATCATCGTCTCGCCGATGGCGCGGCCGAAGCCCAGCACGCACGCGGCCAGGATGCCCGGGGCCGCCGCGGGCAGGACGACCTTCCACGCCGTCTCCCAGGGGGTGGCCCCCAGCGCCAGGGAGGCCTCGCGGTAGCTGCGCGGCACCGCGGTCAGCGCGTCCTCGGACACGGTGAAGATGACCGGCACGATGGCCAGCGCCAATCCCAGGCCCGCGACCACCGCGTTGAGCCGGTAGGTAAAGCCAAAGGTGTCCTGCAGGAAGGTGGCCAGCACCATCAACGCGAAGAAGCCGAGCACCACCGACGGGATGCCCGCCAGCAGCTCGATGACGGGCTTGAGCAGCTCGCGCATCCGCCGGGGCGCGAACTCCGCCGCGAACAGCGCGGCCGCCACGCCCACGGGGACGGCCACCAGCATGGAGACCAGCGTCGTCTTCAGCGTGCCGATGAAGAGCGGGATCATGCTCACCTTCGGGACGGAGGACACCGGCTGCCAGAGGAAGGCGAGCGGCTTGCCCGGCCGTGTGGGCTGGGCCAGGAACATCTTGGAGAGGCTTGCCTCCTCGCGGGCGTGGGCGTCCAGGAACAGGTCCAGCGCCTCCTTCGCGACGAAGACGATGATCAGCACCAGCGCGGCGATGCCGGTGAAGGCCATTGCCGTGACGAAGCCGGCGATCGCCTTCTCCCGGAGCTGCCGCCGCCGCGCCGCCGGGGAGAGCCGTGGCACGGCCATGGTTTCCGCGAGACCCTGCTGCATGACGGCATCTCTATCCATCTGTCCCAGCGCCTCGCGTGACAATCGTGTGACGGCGCTACTTCACCGGGAAGTAGCCAACCTTGGTGACCACCTGCTGTCCCTCGGCGGACAGCGCGTAGTCGATGAAGGCCTTGGCCTCGCCCGTGGGCTTGCTGCGCAGGTAGAAGTACAGGTCCCGCGAGAGCGGGTACTTGCCGCTCTTGATGTTCTCGGCGGAGGGATCCACCTCTGCGCCGCCCACCTTGATCTTCAGCTCCTTGACGCCCTTGGCGTAGGCGGCGCCGCCGTAGCCAATGCCGTTCTTCTCCTTGGAGACGGCGTTCACCACCGCGGCGGTGCCCGGCAGCGTCTGGGCGCTGGCGGTGTAGTCGTCACCTCCGAGCAGGTTGTCCTTCACGAAGACGTAGGTGCCGGAGGAGTTCTCGCGGGAGTAGACGACGATGGGGGCGTCCGGGCCGCCCACGTCCTTCCAGTTGGTGATGTCGCCCAGGTAGATGCCCTTGAGCTGCTCCAGCGTCAGCGAGCTGAGCGGGTTCTTCTCATGCACGTAGAAGGTGACGCCATCCTTGGCGACGGCGATCTCCGTGCCCGTGGTGTTGAAGCGGGTGCGGAGCTTCTCGGTCTCCGCCTCCTTCATCGGACGGCTGGACATGCAGATCTCCGTGGTGCCGTTGATGAGCGCGGAGATGCCCGTGCCCGAGCCGCCGCCCGTGACCTGGAGCTTGGTGCCGGAGTTCTTCTTCATGAACTCCTCGGCCCAGCGCTGGCCGAGGATGACCATGGTGTCCGAGCCCTTGAGGGTGACGGTGCCCGCCTGGGCTGCCACCGGGAGGGCCAGCAGGAAGACGGCGAGGAACGAAGTGAGGAACTTCTTCATGGTGGAGGGTCTCCTTGGAAGAGGCGCTGACTAGAAGCGCGCCTGGAACTGCACGGTGAACAGGTTGTCGTTCGGGTCCTCGGCGGTGCCGCCCTCGGCGGTGGCCGTCATGGGCAGCTCGTAGGTGGCGGAGACCTTCAGGTCGCTGCCGAAGTAGTGCATGGCCGTGAACCCCAGCGTGCCGATGGGGTTGCTGGAGCTCAGCTTGCCGTCGCTCTCCGCCGCCTTGCGGCCGTTCTCCGCGTCGAAGTAGTCGTAGCGGATGGCCACTGCGTCCGACAGGCCCAGGTTCTGCACCAGCAGCGCCCACCAGCCGCTCGCCGGGACGCCGAGCTGCTCCACGCCGCTGCGCTGGTACGTCTTGCCGGTGATGTACTCGGCCTTGATGGCGGTGCCGCCCAGCGGGATCAAATCCAGGTAGAGCTGCACGTCCGCGCCCACGCGGGAGCGCTTGTAGGCGGTTCGGAAGGCGTCCGGGTCGGTGCCCGTGCGCTTGCCGAGCGTGTTGCCATACCAGCCGGACACGCCGCCGGAGATCCACTTCATGTCGAAGCCCAGCCGGCCGATGAGATCCTTCTCCTTGTCGTTGTCCGTGCCGATGAAGCCCGTGTTGTCGGTGCCGTTGCCGTCGAAGACGCCGGCGCCGAGGCGGAACATGCCGAACTTGCCGGTGAACTTCGCGCCGCGATCCCGCTCGCCAGGGGAGAAGGCACGCACGACGCGGGTGCGTTCGGGGAACTCGCGCTCGCTGGAGGACTGGACCGCCTCATAGCCGAAGGGCCACTTCATCTGGCCCAGGGTGACGGACATCTTCTGCTGGGTGCCGGGGATGAAGAGCGTCGCCTCGGCATCCTTGAGGGAGACTCCGGTGGGCGTCGCGTCGATCTGGAGCATGTACTGGGCCACATCGCCGGTGTAGGTGGCCTTGACGCGGCCGCGGCGGATGCTGAAGCGGTTGAAGCCGCCCGCGCCCGTGTCATCCAGGTTCTGCTGGGCCTGATACCGGGCCTGTACGTAGCCGGAGAACTTGATCTTCTTGAGCGCCGAGACGTCGGTCTTCGTCTCTGCGTACTGTTCCTCGAGTGCCGTCAGCTTGCCCTCGGTCGTGGTCAGCCTGTCGTCCATGGACGGAGCGGCGGAGGTCTCGGGCTGCGCAGGGGGGGACTCAGTGGAAGTGGCTGGCGCGCTCTCGGCCGGGGCCGAGGTGCCGGTGGCAGGCTGCGGCTCGCCAGCCTGGGCGAAGGCGGCGCTGGTGGTCAGGGTCAGCAGGGCAACAAGGAGGTTCTTCGTCACGTTGAGAGACTCCCGCAGGGGATGAGCAAGTGCGCTCGATCTACGGGGCTGCTGTGGCTGTTTCGCGGCTCTGGAGTGACAAGTGGGTCACAGTCTTCAGGAAGTGGCGGGGTCGACAATCCGGTAGCCGACACCGCGCACCGTCTCCAGGAAGGCACGCGCGGGTCCGAGCTTGTCGCGCAGGCGCATCACGTGCGTGTCGATGGTGCGCGTCTCGAGGGAGCTGGACAGGCCCCAGACCTCCTCGAGCAGTTGCTCGCGTGACTGCACCCGGCCCACGCGCGCCATCAGGTGCTCCAGGAGGCGGAACTCCAGCGCAGTGAGGGTCACCTCCTTGCCCTCCACGTAGAAGCGGTGGGCGCTCACGTCGAGCTTGAGAGGACCGAGCGTCATCGGCGCCACACCGTCCCTCGGAGGCCCGCTGCGGCGCAGGATGGCCTTGAGGCGCAGCACCAGCTCGCGGACGCTGAAGGGCTTGGTGACATAGTCGTCCGCGCCCACCTCGAAGCCGCGCACGCGGTCCGCCTCCTCGCCCTTGGCGGTGAGCATGACGATGAGCATGTCCCGGGTGTGGGCCCCCGAGCGGAGCTGCCGGCACACCTCCGTGCCGGGCATGTCCGGGAGCATCAGGTCCAGCAGGACGAGATCGGGACGCTGCTCGCGCGCCGAGGAGAGGGCTGCCTCGCCCGTCGCCGCTACGTGGGTGGAGAAGCCTGCCGCCTTGAGGTTGAAGTCGATGAGCTGGGCGAGGTCGCGCTCGTCATCGACGATGAGGACATGTGACATGGCGGGGCGTAGATAGTCCTCGCCGCTTTGCAATGCCGTGACGCGAGAGAAACAAGTGCGTGACAGACTCTCGCTCAGGAGCGGTGTTCGCCGGGCCTCAGCACGCCCCTGCCGGGGGATGCGAACCAGGCGAGCTCGAAGCGCTTGCCGGAGGGCAGCAGCGCCAGCACGGTGCCCTTGCGCAGCTTGTCCGGGAGCTCCCCGCCGAGCGCGCGCGCACCGGCCTGGGCCATCCCCGGGTTGTGGCCCACCAGCGCCCAGCCCGGCCCCAGCTCCATCGCCAGCTCGAGGATCCGCTTGTGCGCGTTCGCGTGGGGCAGCAGCGCGCCGTGCACCTCCACCTGCCCGATCCCGAAGGCCTCGGCGAGGATCTCCGCCGTCTGGACGGCGCGCACCAGCGGGCTGGTGATGATGCCCGTCAGCGGGGTGAGGCGCGCGAGCTTGCGCGCGTGCTGGCGGAAGGCGGCGCGGCCCTCGGAGGTGAGGGCCCGGGCCTCGTCACCGAGCGGGTGTTCATCCTCCGCCACCGCGTGGCGGACGAGCATCAACGGAAGGGCATGAACAGACATGGGGCAGCGTCCCTATCCCCCGGCCCCGCTCACAGGCAAGCCACGCCTGTGTGTCAGCCGTCCATGTCGTTCACGGACTCGAGCTGCGCGGCCAGCGCGGGCTCCTGCGCCATCACCGCCGCCTGGGCGTGGCCGATGTCCGTGGGATCCACCGCCTCCTGGCGCAGGACCGCGGCCTCAACCTCGTCACGCGGCACGGGCGTCTCCTCCGCCACGGCTGGTTCGGAGGGCGCGGGGCGGGGCGGCGCACCCGGAGGCGGCCGCAGCACGGGACCGGGAGGGGGCAGGCCCGAGTGGCGGCGCGCGGCCTCCAGCAGCGCGTGGTGGTGGCGGTAGCGCGCCTCGACCAGCTTGTGGATGAGGATGGGGCCGCCCGGCACCTTGCGCGCGGTGAGCGCCTGGGTGGCCTTGCGCACCGGGTAGCGCACCCGGCGGATCTGCACGCGCCAGCCCTTGGGCGTGTAGGTGAAGATGCCGTAGGCGGGGCGCAGATCGCCGTCGCGGGGAATCCCCGCGCTGGCCACGTCCGCGATGATCATCCGGCCCACGCGGCGGCGGTAGGGAAAGTGCAGGTGCCCGAAGGCGCAGGCCGCCGCGTCCAGGTGCATGAAGAAGCGGCGCACGGACAGCTCGTCCAGCGTGGGGTCCAGCGACTCCTCGAGGTTCTTCGGGTTCGCGTGGCAGACGAACAGGTCCTGCCCCTTGCGCGGCGAGTAGCGGACGGAGAAGGGCAGGGCGCCCAGCGTCTTCAGGTGGGCCTCGCCCAGCTGGTCCCGCGTCCAGCGCAGCAGCTCTGTCTTCCAGTGGTCCCGGTCTCGGTAGGCGCCGCCCAGGTAGTTGCCCGCGAGGTAGCAGTCCGTGTTGCCCATCAACATCGCGTCGCACTTGTCGCTCAGCAGCTCCAGCGTCTCGCGAGGGTGGGCGCCACGCAGCGCGAGATCCCCCGCGGCGACGATGTAGTCGGGCGCCATCCGCTCGATGTCCTCAAGGACAGCCTCGCAGGCGGGGAGATTTCCGTGAATGTCCGCGAGGATAGCGACCCGCATCGTGCCGTTATCCTACCTGGATGCCGTCTCAGGGGCAGCCACGGGGAGAAAAATCGCGAACAGGCTGCCTACATGGGGCTGGCTCTCTACCTTGACCTCCCCCTCCATGGCGCCGACCAGGTGCTTCACGATGGAGAGGCCCAGCCCCGTGCCTCCCATGTCCCGGCTGCGACCTTTGTCCACCCGGTAGAAGCGCTCGAAGATGCGGGCCAGGTGCTTGGGTTCGATCCCCACGCCCGTGTCCTTCACGCGGACCACGCAGCGCCCGTCCTCTAATGTGCCGAAGACGTCCACTCTGCCGCCCGCGGGCGTGTACTTCACCGCGTTATCGAGCAGGTTGAGGAGCACCTGCTCGACCGCTCGCTCGTCCCCTCGGGCTATCAGCTCGGGGGGGACGTGGAGCTCCAGCTGGATGTCCTTGCCCGCCGCCTTGGGCCTGACCGTCTCCGCGGCCCGCGCGGTGGCGACGGCCAGGGGGACATGGGCGATCGCCAGCTTCACCTCGCGGGACTCCAGCCGGGACAGCTCCAGCAGATCCTCGACGAGCTCGGAGAGGCGCTCGGACTGCCGGTGAATGATCTCCACCATCTTCGGCGCCACCTCGGGGTCCTTCAGCGCGCCGCTCTGGAGCGTCTCCGCGTAGCCGCGGATGGCGGTGATGGGGGTGCGCAACTCGTGGGAGACGTTGGCCACGAAGTCCTTGCGGACCTTCTCCAGCCGCCGCAGCTCCGTCACGTCGTGGAAGACGGCGGCGCTGCCCGGCAGATCCTTGCCCAGCGGGGTGACGCGGATCGCCAGCGTGCGGGGGAAGAGCCCCTCCAGCTGCAGCTCCAGGCGAGAGGAGGCGCCCTCGCGGCAGGCGCGCATCACCGCGTCGTGGAGCTCCTCGTTGCGGATGAGGGCCAGCGGGCGCTGGCCGGCGATTCCTCCGTTGCCCGGCTGGAGCATCTCGCGCAGGGCGTCGTTGTGGTGCACGACGGTGCCCTGGGCGTCGGTGATCCAGATGCCCTCGATCATGCCGTCCAGCACGGCGGTGAGGGTGCGAGCCTCCTGGGTGAGCTGGGCATTCTGCGCGGCCAGCTGGGCGTGGAGCGAGCGGATGGCGCCCTCCAGGTTCGCCACCTCGTCCAGCGTGTCCTCCTCCTCGGGGGAGGGTGCGGGAGGGGGGCCCTCCAGGCGGCCGCGGGTCTTGCGCACGAGCACCTGGAGCTGGCGCTGGATGCCATCCCGGCTGGCGATGATGGCCATGACGAAGCCCGCCATCGTCACCATGGCCGCGGCGATGGCGCTGCCCGGGGTCCCCAGGATGACCAGCACCACCAGGACCCCGATCGCGGGCAACAGCAGCGGGAAGAGGAGGTTGCGCATGGTCAGCCCGGGGCGGCGCTCACGGCGCGTTGAGCTTGTAGCCGACTCCGCGGACCGTCTCGATGATATCGCCCGCGGGCCCCAGCTTCTCGCGCAGGCGCTTGATGTGCGTGTCCACGGTGCGAGTGTGGATCTCCGCCTGGATGCCCCAGACGTCCGACAGGAGGACCTCGCGCGTCTGCACCCGCTCGCCGCGCTCCATCAGCGTGCGCAGCAGGCGGAACTCCAGCGCGGTGAGGACGGCCTCCTGGCCCTTGACGCGCACCTGGTGGCGCGAGGTGTCCAGCTGGATGTCCCCCGCGGTGAGCTGGGCAGCGGGGCCCTCCTCCGCGTCCGAGCGCCGCAGCACCGCCTTGACCCGCAGCATCAGCTCGCGGACGGAGAAGGGCTTCACCACGTAGTCATCCGCGCCCAGCTCCAGGCCCTGGATGCGGTCGGACTCCTGGCCCTTGGCGCTGACGATGACCACCGGCACCTTGCGCAGCTCCGTGTCGCTCTTCAGCATCCGGAGCACCTCGCTGCCGGCCACGTCCGGGAGCATCAGATCCAGCAGCACGAGGTCCGGCATCCGCGCGCGGGCCTTGGCCAGGCCTCCCGCACCGGTGTTCGCCGTCTCCGTCTCGAACCCCGCTGCGCGCAGGTTGTACTCGACGAGTCCAGCGAGGTCCTGCTCGTCCTCGATGATCAGGATGCGCGCCATGTCCTTCTCCGCCTGCGGATGAAGTGGGAGCCCTACGGCGGCCCCGAGCATCCCAGCAGTAGCAGATCCGATTGTGACAGCGATGTGAAACGCACCAGGGCGCCCCGGTGCTGCCTCTCTGCACGCCGGGGAGACAGCCCGGCTCAGGGACCGATGGTGGGGTCGCACGCCACGGAGGTGAGCGTCATGGGCGCGGCGATGACCGGGTCGTTCCGGCTCGCGTTGACCTCCGGCAGGTAGTTGCAGGAGCTGCCCAGGAACTGCGGCGGGCTGTCCCCGGACACGCCCTCGATGACGAGCGCGTAGTCCCGGCCCACCGGCACCTCGACGCTGACGTCCTGGGAGGTGACGTCAGTGCCGCTCAGGTTCACGGGGAAGCGCAGCGCGCGTCCCTCCGCGCCCTTGCCATCGTGCAGCACCAGCAGCTCGTCGAGCTTCACCTGCGAGCGCAGGCACAGCTTCTGGATCTCCGTGCAGTTGCGCTGCCTGCCACCGGGGAGCACCGCGATCTGAAAGGCGACGAGCTGGCTGGCGACGGCCTTGTCCACGAGGAGCTCCACCCCGAAGCGGGCTGCGCCGGGAGCGGAGTCCTCGCCGCAGCCGGCGGCGAGCGAGAGGAGCAGCAAGGCGAGTGGGAAGGGGCGCGGGCTCATGGGTTGACGCGGATGGTGACGGGGACGCGGCCGCGCTCCTCGGAGGTGGCGATGGCGACACCCGCGGCGGTGCCCCCGACGGCCACTGCCCCCACGGCGACCCAGAACAGGGGGCTCTTGTACCAGGGCCGGGAGGCGGTCGCCGCGGGCTGTCCCGCTGCCTGCTGGGGCAGGACCTGGAACACGAGCGGGTGAAAGGAGTCGCCCCGGCCCGCCAGCCGCCGCTGGGCCGCATCCGCGACCTCGAAGTAGTACTCCACCTCATAAGGGGTGGCCTCGGCGGGGATCTCGTAGGCGGGCAGGGTGGCGCGGTAGCGCTCCTTGTTGCCCCGCTCGCGGGCGAAGTCGACGGAGTTGTAGGCCTCGTCCCCCGCGCGCCGGTAGAAGATCTTCGCCTTGGCGCCCAGGGCCATGTCCTGGATGCGCGCCTCCACAGTCACGGGCTCTCCACCCTTGGGGTCCGGGATGGGGTCCACCAGGAGCGTCACGGGCCGGACGCGCCGGCTCTTGATGTCCTCCTTGATGCGCGCGTACAGGCTCCGCAGCTTGGGCGGTGCGTTGCGGGGCAGCTCGAAGTCGGGCCGGGCCTGGAGCAGCCGCTCGTAGGCCTCGCGCGCCCGGGCCTCATCCCCCAGATAGAGCGAGGCCAGCCCGAGCAGGCGGTACAGCTCCACCAGCTGGTCATCCGTGACGTCCGGCTTGTCCAGGCCCGCCTGCAGGGTCTTCACCGCCTCCTCGAAGTCCCCCTGCTCGATCTGCTCCTGGGCCTTGCCGAGCTCCGGGTTGGTCGGTCCCAGCTGGAACAGGAGGGGCTCGGGGAAGACCGGTCGAGCGGATGCCAGGGCAGGGCTCAGGAGCCCGCCCACCAGGATGCTGACCCCCACTCGCAGTCGCCAGCCTTGCATTACACGGACCGTACCAGAGCGTTATTGAAAGGATCCACGGAAGGAGCCCCAGGCCCGTCACGGGCAGGTGAAATTCACCGTGGTTTTCATCAACGGTGGCGCGTTGACTTTTGGGGGGTGCCCCTCTATGTTGCGCGCCCTTTTGTCGGGACGCCTTGTAGATGCTCGTAAAGATTGAACAAATTAAAGAGACGGGGCTGAAGCTCGAGGAGCCTATCAGTCTCGAACTGCTCCAGGAGGTTCTCACGGGAGCAGGGGCTGGCCGGGACACCGGCTTCCGGGCGACCCGTCCCTCGACGCTGCATGCGTTCCTGCGGAAGGTGAGCGGTGGGGTGCTGGTGGAGGGGAATTTCACGGCCCATGTAGGCGCGCCCTGCAAGCGCTGCCTCCTGGACGTGACGTTGGACCAGCCGGTGTCCTTCACGCTCAACCTGGTTCCCGAGTCGCTCGTCCGGGGCGATGACTCGGGGGACGAGGACGCACAGGACCGGGAGCAGGGGGAGACGGCCGGCTCCTTCGAGTTGGAGGACGCGGACGAGGAAGTTTTCAATGGCAAGACGATCGATCTGGATCCGATCGTCCGAGAGCAGGTATTGCTCGCCCTCCCAATGAACGCGGTCTGCCGTGAGGACTGCAAGGGGCTCTGCGCGCAGTGTGGCCAGAACCTCAACGAGAAGCAGTGTGGTTGCGAGACGAAGGTTGTTGACCCGCGGCTCGCGCCGCTCATGAACATCAAGCTGAACTAGAGGTGAGTCGTGGGAGTTCCCAAGAAGCGGACGTCGAAGATGCGCCGGGATCGCCGTCGCGCGGCCAACAACAACCTGCGCTCTGCCGTGCAGGTCATCAAGTGCTCCAAGTGCAAGGAGCCGGTGCTTCCGCACCGCGCCTGCGCCGCCTGCGGTAACTACGGCGGCCGTGAAGTCATCGCCACGGAGTAGCTGAGGCGCCCATGCGGCTCCTCCTCGCTGCGGACGGGTGGCGACCTCGCCCCCGCCTTCGCCGTCGAGAGGACGTGCTGTGCCCGCGTGTGCGGGAGCAGCTTGCGCGCACGGACGTTTCCCTCTGCTCCCCGCTGGAAGAAGGACTCCTCGCCTGGGCGGGCCTCGAGCCTGTCTGGGCCGGGCATGCGTCTATCCTGAGGTCTGCCGGCCGTGCCGCGCGCGCTGCTCGCGGTGTCAGGGGATGGGTGCGTCTGCCTGAGACTCGGTGTCTGCGCCCGCCAGACGGTGCGTTGACCCACGGGCAGGTTGACGCGCTGCAGTGCTTGAATTCTGCCTGGCTGCCTGCTCGCCAAAGAGGAAAAAGAGCGACAGGGGGCGTTATTTCCGATTAGAGACGCCGCGCTCAGGCGTTGTGTTCCGACGACACTCCGGGAGTACCACGTGCCCCTCGCGCAGATCATCGGAACGGGTTCCTACGCCCCAGCCCAGGTCATTACCAATCGCGATCTCGAGAAGATCGTCGACACATCCGACGCTTGGATCACCGAGCGGACGGGCATCAGGGAGCGCCGCAAAGCCGCCCCAGGTGAGGCGACGAGCGACATGGCGGTCGCCGCCGCCCGCAAGGCGCTGGAGATGGCCGGGACGCGCCCCGAGGACATCGATCTGATCGTGGTGGGGACCATCACGCCGGACATGCCCATGCCGTCCTGCGCGGTGCTCGTCCAGGCGAAGCTGGGGGCCAAGAAGGCGTTCGCCTTCGATGTGGCCGCCGCCTGCGCGGGCTCGGTGTACGCCCTGTCGGTGGCGGAGCAGTTCATCCGCACGGGGCAGGCGAAGCGGGCGCTCGTCATCGGCGCGGACCTGTTCACCGGGGTGCTGAACTGGAAGGACCGCAACACCTGCGTCCTCTTCGGCGACGGGGCCGGGGCCATGGTGCTGGCGCCCTCCGAGGAGGAGGGGCGGGGCATCCTCTCCACCCACCTGCGCACGGACGGCACGCTGGCGGAGATCCTCACCATCCCCGCGGGTGGCTCCCGGGAGCCGCTCACGGAGGACAACATCCGTGAGCAGCGCCACAAGGTGGTCATGAACGGGCGCGAGGTCTTCAAGTGCGCCGTGCGCGAGCTGACGGGCATCACCCTGGAGTCGCTGAAGATCCACGGGTTCACTCCCGCCCAGGTGGACCATGTGATCGTCCACCAGGCCAACATGCGCATCCTCGAGGCGGTGCTGCAGCGCATCGAGATCCCCATCGAGAAGTGCTGGATCAACCTCGATAAATACGGCAACACGTCCGCCGCCTCGGTGCCCATCGCGCTGGACGAGGCCAACCGCGCCGGGAAGCTCCAGCGCGGGGACCTCGTCGCGATGATGGCCGTTGGGGCCGGGATGGCGTGGGGTAGCGCCGTGGTGCGGTGGTAACCCAGGGACAGTCAGGGAGGGAATGAGTACACATGTCGGAGATTGCTTTCGTCTTCCCCGGGCAGGGCAGCCAGAAGGTCGGCATGGGGAAGGATCTGCTCGAGAAGTTCCCCGAGGCCCGCGCCATCTTCGAGGCCGTGGACGATGCGCTCGGTGAGAAGCTGTCCACCCTCTGCTTCGAGGGACCCGAGGACGCGCTGAAGCTCACCGCCAACACCCAGCCGGCCATCCTCACGGTGTCCCTGGCGGTGCATGCGGTCTTCTCCCAGCGCGTGCAGGCTCCGGCGTTCGTCGCGGGACACTCTCTCGGGGAGTACTCGGCGCTGGTCGCCGCGGGCGCCCTGCAGCTGGCGGACGCCGCCCGGGCCGTGCGCGCCCGTGGCTCCTTCATGCAGGAGGCCGTGCCCGCCGGTGTGGGCGCCATGGCGGCCGTGCTGGGCCTGGCGCCGGACAAGGTGAGGGCGGTCTGTGAGGCGGCGGCCCAGGGCGAGGTGCTGGCCCCGGCCAACTACAACTCTCCCGAGCAGACGGTCATCGCCGGGCATGCCTCCGCGGTGGCCCGCGCCGAGGCGAAGCTCAAGGAGGCCGGCGCCAGGCGCGTCCAGCTCCTGCCGGTGTCCGCGCCCTTCCACTGCGCTCTGATGGATCCGGTGAAGCCGCGGCTCGCCGAGGTGCTCGGCAAGGTGAAGGTGTCCGCGCCCCGCATCCCCGTGGTGACCAACGTGGAGGCGAAGCCCAACAGCGACGCCGCGCGCGTGGTGCCGCTGCTGCTGGAGCAGGTCAGCGCCCCGGTGCGCTGGATCGAGTGCGTGGAGGCCCTCAAGGCCGAGGGCGTGACGCGCGTGGTGGAGCTGGGGCCGGGCAAGGTGCTGGCCGGGCTCATCAAGCGCATCAGCAAGGACATCGAGACGTTCAACGTCGAGGACGCCGCGAGCCTCGAGAAGACGCTGGCGGCGCTGGGGACAGCATGAGTGGTTTCAAGGACAAGGTGGTGTTGGTGACGGGCGGCTCGCGCGGCATCGGCCGGGCGTGCGCGGTGGCGTTCGCCAAGGCGGGCGCGGCCGTCGTCGTCATCAGCTATGCCGGCAACGAGGCGGCGGCCCAGGAGTCAGCCAAGCTCGTCCAGGAGGCGGGCGCCAAGGCCGAGGCGCTGAAGTTCGACGTGGCGGACACCGCCGCATGCGCCTCCGCCGTGGACTCGATCATCAAGACGCACGGCCGGCTGGACGTGCTCGTCAACAACGCGGGCGTGGCCGTGGACGGCCTGGTCATGCGGCTGAAGGACGAGGACTGGGACAAGCAGCTGGACACCAACCTCAAGGGCGCCTTTGCGCTCATCCGCGCCGCCAGCCGGCCGATGATGAAGCAGCGCGGCGGTGCCATCATCAACCTCACCTCCATCGTCGGCGAATCGGGCAATGGAGGCCAGGCCGCCTACTCCGCCTCCAAGGCGGGCCTCATCGGCCTGACGAAGTCGGTGGCCAAGGAGCTGGCCAGCCGCAACATCCGCGTCAACGCCGTCTCTCCGGGCTTCATCGGCACGGACATGACGGCGGGCATCAACGACGAGATGCGTAAAAAGATGCTCGAGAACATTCCCCTGGCACGTTTGGGCACCCCGGAAGAGGTGGCCAACGCCGTGGTATTCCTGGCCAGCGATTCGGCCGCCTACATCACCGGAGAAGTACTGAAGGTGAATGGCGGCATGTACATGTAGCCCAAGGTTGGATTGCTGGCGGGCGTGGGATATACCGCGCCCGCCTTTGATTGGGCCTGGGAAGTATGTCGGGCCCCCACATGGTTCCTGGAGGGATCAGCACTTATGTCGACGTCAGCCATCGAAACCAAGGTCAAGTCCATCATCGCCGACCAGCTCGGGGTGGGGGAGGATGAGATCAAGCCCGAGTCCTCATTCATTGAGGACCTTGGTGCCGACAGCCTCGACATCGTGGAGCTCGTGATGGCGATGGAGGAGGAGTTCGAGGTCGAGATTCCCGATGAGGAAGCCGAGAACATCAAGACTGTCGGCGACGCCATCAACTACATCAACACCCACAAGAGCGACAAGAAGTAAGGAAGCAGGCGTGGCCAGGCCGGAGGGACGCTGGTTCCCAGCGTTCCGTGGCCGCGCACACCGTTGGAGAGGATCGTGTCAAACCGTCGAGTCGTCGTCACTGGTACCGGGTTGATCACGGCACTGGGCACCGGTACCGAGAAGAGCTGGCAGGCGATGCTCGCCGGCAAGTCGGGCATCGCGCCCATCACCCGCTTCGATGTCGCCAAGCTCGACACGCGGTTCGCGGGCGAGGTGAAGGACTTCGTGCCCGAGCAGTTCATCGACAGGCGCGAAGTGCGCCGGATGGACCTGTTCGCCCAGTACGCCGTGGCCGCCGCGGAGATGGCCGTGAAGGAGAGCGGCCTGCCTATCGGCGCGGACAAGCCGAACGGCTACCAGCAGGAGCGCGTCGGCGTCATCGTGGGCTCCGGCATCGGCGGCCTGTCCTCTCTGGAAGAGCAGCACAAGAAGGGTCTGGAGAAGGGGTTCGACCGGCTGTCGCCCTTCTTCATCATCCAGATGATCATCAACATGGCGCCCGGGCTGATCTCCATCCGGTACGGCGCCAAGGGGCCCAACTGGTCCCCTGTGTCTGCCTGCGCCACCAGCGCCCACGCCATCGGCGAGGCCTGGAAGTCCATCCGGCTGGGCGAGACGGACGCGGTCATCGCCGGCGGCGCCGAGGCCGCCATCACCCCGCTGGGGATCGGTGGCTTCTCGGTGATGAAGGCGCTGTCCACGCACAACGACAACCCCGCCGCGGCCAGCCGCCCGTTCGACAAGGAGCGGGATGGCTTCGTGATGGGCGAGGGTGCCGGCATCGTCATCCTGGAGGAGCTGGAGGCCGCGAAGAAGCGCGGCGCCAACATCCTGGCGGAGCTGGTGGGCTACGGGGCCAACTCGGACGCCAACCACGTCACCGCGCCGGCCCCCGAGGGCGAGGGCGCGGCCCGCTGCATGCGCCTGGCGCTGGCCTCCTCGGGGCTCAACCCGGAGGAGGTGGGCTACATCAACGCGCACGGCACCTCCACCCAGTACAACGACGCCAACGAGTCCAAGGCCATCAAGAACGTCTTCGGCGCGCACGCCCGGAAGCTGGCCGTGTCCTCCACCAAGTCGATGACCGGGCACATGCTCGGCGCGGCGGGTGGCGCCGAGGCCGTCGTCAGCGTGCTCGCGCTGCTGCGCGGCGTGCTGCCCCCGACCATCAACTACACGACGCCTGATCCGGACTGCGATCTGGACTACGTCCCGAACCAGCCGCGGGAGATCCGGGTCGAGGCGGCGATGAGCAACTCGTTCGGCTTCGGCGGCACCAACGCGGTGCTGTTGTTCCGCCGCTTCAAGTAGAGCGTCCCGCTCCCCAGGGAGGAGCCCCGCGTGAAGATCATCCTGGCATCCGACCACGCGGGGCTCGAGCTCCGCCAGGAGCTGGTGGCCGGGCTCCGGGAGCGGGGCGTGTCCTTCGAGGACGTGGGCCCCACCTCGCGCGACTCCGTGGACTACCCGGACTTCGCCACGAAGGTGGCCCGCGCCGTGGCCGCTGGGGAGTACACCCACGGGGTGCTCGTGTGTGGCACGGGCATCGGCATGAGCATCGTGGCCAACAAGTACCGGGGCGTGCGCGCGGCCCTGTGCACCACCGAGTTCGAGGCGCGGATGGCTCGCGCCCACAATGACGCCAACGTCTTGTGCCTGGGGCAGCGGGTGGTGGGAGCCGGCGTCGCCCGGGCCATCCTCGAGGCCTTCCTGGCCACCCCCTTCGAGGGTGGCCGGCACGAGAAGCGCGTCCAGAAGATCCGCGAGGCCGAGTCGGAGCGATGAGGCCCGCCTGAACCTCTCACCTGTCGAGGGACACCCCATGGAGAACACCCGCACGCTCGCAGAGGTCGATCCCGAGATCGCCCAGGTCATCCGTCACGAGACGGAGCGCCAGGAGGAGGGGCTGGAGCTGATCGCCTCGGAGAACTTCGTCAGCCCGGCGGTGATGACGGCCATGGGCTCGGTGCTCACCAACAAGTACGCCGAGGGCTACCCGGGCAAGCGCTACTACGGCGGCTGCGAGGTGGTGGATGTGGCCGAGAACCTGGCCATCAACCGCGTCAAGGAGCTGTTCGGCGCCGAGTCCGCCAACGTCCAGGCCCACTCCGGCAGCCAGGCCAACATGGCCGCCTACATGGCGCTGATGAAGCCGGGCGACACGATGCTGTCGCTGGATCTCAACTCTGGCGGCCATCTCACCCACGGCGCGGCCTTCAACTTCTCCGGCAAGCTCTACAAGGTCGTCCACTACGGGCTCACCCGGGACACGGAGACGATCGACTTCGCCCAGGTGTCCGCGCTGGCCCAGGAGCACAAGCCGCGCGTCATCGTCGTGGGCGCCAGCGCGTACCCGCGCACGCTCGACTTCGCCAGGTTCCGCGAGATCGCCGACAGCGTGGGCGCGGCGATGATGGTGGACATGGCGCACATCGCCGGCCTGGTGGCCGCGGGGATCCACCCCTCGCCGGTGCCCATGGCGGAGTTCGTCACCTCCACCACGCACAAGACGCTGCGGGGCCCTCGCGGCGGACTCATCCTGTGCAAGGAGCAGTACGCCAAGACGGTCAACAGCCAGATCTTCCCCGGCATCCAGGGCGGTCCGCTGATGCACGTGATCGCCGCCAAGGCCGTGGCCTTCCGCGAGGCGCTCACCCCCGAGTTCAAGGCCTACCAGCGGCAGATCGTCTCCAACGCCAAGGCCCTGGCCGAGGCGCTCCAGAAGGCGGGCCTGCGCCTGTGCTCGGGAGGCACGGACAACCACCTCATGCTGGTGGACCTGCGGCCCAAGAAGCTCACCGGCAAGGTGGCCGAGGAGGTGCTCGGCAAGGCCGGCATCACCGTGAACAAGAACATGATCCCCTTCGACCCGGAGAAGCCGATGGTGACCTCCGGTGTCCGGGTGGGCACTCCAGCCATCACCACGCGCGGGATGAAGGAGGCGGACATGGCCATCGTCGGCCAGCTCATCGGCGAGGCGCTGGATCACGCCTCGGACGAGGCGCACCTGACGCGCATCCGGGGCAAGGTGAAGGAGCTCACGAAGTCCTTCCCGCTGTATGCCTCGCGGCTGAGGTAGTCTCTTCCCCCCCCGATGCGTTGCCCCTTCTGCCAGGACACCGAAAACAAGGTCATCGACTCGCGCGAGTCGCACGAGGGCTCGGTCATCCGCCGACGCCGCGAGTGTCTTCAGTGCAAGCGGCGCTTCACCACGTACGAGCGGGTGGAGGAGCTCTACCCGCTCATCGTGAAGAAGGACGGCCGGCGCGAGGCGTTCGACCGGGACAAGATCGTCAACGGGCTGAAGAAGGCCTGTGAGAAGCGGCCCGTGTCCGCTGATCAGGTCGAGCAGACGGTGGGGGACATCGAGCGGCTGCTGCAGGGGATGGGCGAGAAGGAGGTGGCCTCCAGCGTCATCGGCGAAGAGGTGATGCGGCGGCTGCGGGCCCTGGACGAGGTGGCCTACGTGCGCTTCGCCTCCGTGTACCGGAGCTTCCGGGACATCGCCGAGTTCATGAACGAGCTGCGCGAGCTCGCGGACCAGTCCAAGGAGGGCCGGCCCAAGCCTCTGCCGGGCAAGGGTGGCCAGCCGTCATGAGGCTCCTGACGAGGGCACGGCTGAAGGCGAGCAGGGCCCCTCGGGCGAAGCGGGCCGCGGACTTCGATCAGGCCGTGGCCGAGTTCTTCATGCGCATCGCGCTGGAGGAGGCCGCCAAGGGTCTGGGGCGCACCAGCCCGAACCCCGCCGTGGGCGCCGTGCTGGTGAAGGGCGGCCGCATCCTCGCGCGAGGCTACACCCAGCCCGCGGGCCAGGCCCACGCGGAGGTCATGGCGCTGGCGGCGGCAGGGCCTCGGGCCCGGGGCGCGGACCTCTACACGACGCTCGAGCCGTGCAACCACTATGGGCGCACGCCTCCGTGCACCCTGGCCATCCAGGAGGCGGGGGTGCGCCGCGTCATCAGCGCGTCCGCGGATCCCAATCCCCTGGTGAACGGCAAGGGCGTTGCCCGGCTGCGGCGCGCCGGGGTGGAGGTGCTCACCGGCGTCCTCAAGGAGGAGGCGGACCGGCTCAACAGGCCCTTCTTCAAGGCCATCCGCACCCGGCTGCCCTTCGTCACCCTCAAGGCCGCGGTGACGCTGGATGGCAAGCTGGCCACCGCCACCGGGGACTCGCGCTGGGTGACGGGCGCTCCGGCGCGCGAGTGGGTCCACCGCCTGCGCGATCGCGTGGACGTGATCCTCGTGGGCTCCAACACGGTGCGCCGGGATGATCCGAAGCTCACCACGCGGCTGCCGGGAGGCCGAGGCAAGGATCCCGTGCGCGTGGTGGTGGACTCGCGGCTGAGCCTGAAGCCCTCCCAGACCGTCTTCACCCAGCGCTCGCCCGCGAAGACGGTGCTGGCCACCCTGGAGGATCCCTCCGGCCGTAAGGCCCGCCGCTTCACCGAGCAGGGGGTAGAGGTGTGGCAGGTGCGCGAGAAGCGCGGCCGGGTGGACTTGAAGGCCCTGCTCACCCGCATCGCCGGCGAAGGGTTGAACCATGTGCTCGTGGAGGGCGGCGCGGAGCTGTACGGCTCCTTCCTCCGCGAGCGGCTGGCGGACGAGCTGGCCCTCTTCCTGGCCCCCAAGCTCATTGGCAGCCAGGGCCTCTCCTGGTCGGGCGAGCTGGGCGTGAAGCTGATGTCCCAGGCCCTCCAGTTGAAAGGCCTCACCTTCGAGCAGCTGGGAGAGGATCTGCTCCTTCAGGCGCGGTTCTGAAGAATTCGTTATAAGCCCCGCCGATGTTCACCGGCCTCGTTCAGGATGTGGGAGTGGTCGAGCGTGTCGTCCCAGGTGGGATGACGGACCTGTGGATCCGCACGGCGCTCGGCGCCGGCAGCTTTGCCCTGGGCGAGTCCATCTCCGTGGATGGTGCATGCCTCACGGTGGTGGAGCGGGGCGGGGAGAGCTTCAAGGTCCAGGCGGCGCCGGAGACGCTGCGCCGCACCTCCATGGGGGCGCTGCGCCCCGGCTCCAAGGTGAACCTGGAGCGGGCCCTGGCGCTGGGGGATCGGCTGGGCGGGCACCTGGTCTCCGGCCACGTGGATGCGGTGAGCGAGGTGCTGGAGACGCGGCCCGAGGGCGGCTCGTGGGTGATGGCCTTCCGGCTGCCTCCCGAGCTGGCGCCCTTCTTCATCGAGAAGGGCTCGGTGGCGGTGGATGGCATCAGCCTCACCGTCAACGCGGTGCTCGCGGACCGCTTCACCGTGCAGCTCATCCCGGAGACCCAGGCGCGCACCACGCTGCAGGGCAAGGGCGTGGGCTCGCGGGTGAACCTGGAAGCGGACATGATCGGCAAGTACGTGGCGCGGCTGTTCTCGCTGCGCCAGAGCCCCGGCAGCGGGCTCACCGAAGAGGCGCTCAAGGCGGCCGGCTTCGGGATGAAAGGTTAGGGAGCGACAGCATGGCGCGCGGGACGAAGGCAACGGACGTCATCGGGCTGGTGGAGCGGGCGCTCGCGGAGATCCGCAAGGGCCGCATGGTCATCCTCACCGATGACGAGGACCGCGAGAACGAGGGCGATCTCGTCATGGCGGCCGAGAAGGCCACGCCCGAGGCCATCAACTTCATGGCCACCCACGGGCGCGGCCTCATCTGCCTGTCACTCAACGAGGAGCGCATCCGCCGGCTGAACCTGCCGCTGATGGTGCAGGACAACACCTCGCCCTTCCAGACGGCCTTCACCGTCTCCATCGAGGCGGCGCGCGGCGTCACCACCGGCATCTCCGCCGCGGACCGGGCCCGCACCATCCAGGCGGCGGTGGCTCCCAACGCGAAGCCGGGCGATCTGGTGCGCCCCGGCCACATCTTCCCCCTGCGCGCCCGCGAGGGCGGCGTGCTGGTGCGCACCGGGCAGACCGAGGGCAGCGTGGATCTGTCGCGCATGGCCGGGCTCTCTCCCGCTGGCGTCATCTGCGAGATCATGAACCCCGATGGCACCATGGCCCGCCGGCCGGACCTGGTGAAGTTCGCCCGGAAGCACAAGCTGGTGCTGCTCTCGGTGGCGGACATCATCCGCTACCGGCTGGAGCGTGAGCGGCTGGTGAAGCGCATCGGCACCTCCACCCTCGAGCGCCGGGGTGCTGGCACCTTCCAGGCGTACACCTACGGCAGCGAGGTGGACTCGGCCGTGCACGTGGCGCTGGTGAAGGGGGACATCCGCGGCAAGGAGCCCGTGCTCACCCGCGTCCACCGGGGCTGCCTGGTGGGAGATCTGCTGGGCAGCAGCCAGTGCGAGTGCGGCAGCCAGCTCGAGCAGGCCATCCAGCAGATCCAGGCCGCGGAGCGAGGCGTCATCGTCTACCTCCAGAAGGACGTCCCGGCGAAGGCCCGGCTCCAGTGCACCCACATCTCCAACGAGGAGCTGGTGAAGGGCAAGCCGGACCAGACGCGGCTGCGCGAGTTCGGCGTCGGAGCGCAGATCCTCAAGGATCTGGGCCTGTCCCGGCTGCGGCTGCTCACCAACAACCCCAAGAAGATCGTGGGCCTGGAGAGCTACTCCCTGGAGGTGGTGGAGCAGATCCCCCTGTCGTCCGGGCAGGCCCCGCGGAGGGTGGCCGCGCGGACACCCCGCCTCCGGCGTGACAAGTCGTGAAGACGCGGGCCAGCGCGCTGGTGTAGGAAGCACTCATGCCTCGCTACATTGAAGGTGATTTCCTGCCTCCCAAGGGCCGCTTTGCTATCTGCGTGGCCCGCTTCAACGCGTTCATCACCGAGGAGCTGGTGAAGGGCGCGGTGGACTCGCTGGTGCGCCACGGCGTGGCGGACTCGGACATTGACGTCTACCGCTGCCCCGGCACCTATGAGCTGCCCGGCCTGACGCGGCGCGTTACGGAGTCCCAGGGCTACGTGGGTGTCGTCACGCTGGGCGCCGTCATCCGCGGCGGCACGCCCCACTTCGACTACGTGGCGGGCGAGTGCTCCAAGGGCATCGGCTCGGTGGCCTTCAGCGCCGCGGCCATGCAGCGGCCTGTCTCCGTCACCTTCGGCGTGCTGACGACGGATACAGTGGAGCAGGCCATTGACCGGGCCGGGGTGAAGGCGGGCAACAAGGGTGCAGAGGCGGCCATGGCCTGTCTGGAGATGGTGAACCTCTACGCGAAGATGCTGGAAGGAAAGAGGGGCTAGCTCATGGGGGCGCGCAGAACCGGCCGAGAGCGTGCGCTGCAGGCGCTCTACCAGCTGGAGATGGCCGAGGGCTCCTCGTCCTCCGAGGCGCTCGCGTCCGCGTGGTCGGCCTCCGCCGAGGAGGGCAAGCCGGACCCTGATGCCGTCACGTTCGCCCAGGAGCTCGTCGAGGGCGTCCGGGCAAACCAGGCGGAGATCGATGAGCTGATCGAGAAGCACAGCCACAACTGGCGGCTGGACCGCATGTCCCGGATCGACCGGAACGTGCTGCGCCTGGGCGTCTTCGAGCTGAAGTACCGCCCGGACATCCCCAAGAAGGTCTCCATCAACGAGGCCGTGGAGCTGGGCAAGAACTTCGGCACGGAGGAGTCCAGCGCCTTCGTCAACGGCCTGCTCGACCGCGTCGCGATGGCCCTCGGTAAGCCGTGAGCGTGACGACCTGCGATATCGGGCTCGAGGGGCTGGATGCCCTCGCCGGGGTGGACGCCCTCTGCCTCTTCGTGGCCGAGGACGACCGGCCCCTGCCCGGCACCGCCGGGTACGTGGACTGGCGGCTGTCCGGCTCCCTGTCGCGGGTGCTCAAGCAGGGCTTCTTCACCGGCGTGAAGGAGGACTGGCTCCTGCTGCCCTCGGACGGGCGGGTGCCCATCGGGCGCATCTTCGCGGTGGGGCTGGGGGCCCGGAAGAACCTGGACGCGGCCACCCTGGGGCGCGCCATGGCCAACGCCGCCCAGGTGCTCGCCAAGGCCAACGTGGAGTCCGTGGCCCTGGAGATCCCCGGCGGCGGCCGGGTGGACGAGGCGGCCCAGGCCGAGGCCCTCCAGCAGCACTTTCTCCCTGCTTTCAAGGGGAAGCGCGTCACCGTCCTGGCCGACAAGGCCCTGGCCAAGCTCCTCCCCGCCCGCAAGCCCTGACCCCCGCCGGGCCAAAGACTCACCTCACCGGCGGGCTTCTGCTACCATTTCTCAGCTCATGGGACTCAAGGTCTTGATCGTGGAGGACTCCAAGGCATCGCGCGAGTTCATCGCCGCGACGGTGGAGTCCATCTCGGGCGTCGAGGCCTTCACCACCTCCAGCGGCTTCGAGGCCCTCAAGCTGCTGCCGCGCCACCGCTTCGACCTGATCATCACCGACATCAACATGCCCGACATCAACGGGCTGGAGCTGATCAACTTCGTCAAGAAGAACCCGAACTACCGCGAGACGCCCCTCTTCATCATCACCACCGAGGGGCGCGAGCAGGATCGCGATCGGGGCATGGCGCTCGGGGCCGCCGAGTATCTGGTCAAGCCGTTCGAGCCGCAGAACCTGGAAGGGCTGCTGCGGCGCTACCTGAAGCTGGCCTGAGCCAGAGAGCCCCGCCGCCGTGAACCAGGGAGGCAAAGCGCTGTCCGAGTTCGTCGCCGAGGCGACGGAGATCCTCGACACGCTCAACAAGGATCTGCTCACGCTCGACGAGCGCCGCGGGCAGGAGGTGGATCCGGACCTCATCAACGGCATCTTCCGGGCCGCCCACTCGCTCAAGGGGCTGGCGGGCCTGTTCGGCCAGGATCGCATCGCCCGGCTGGCCCACGGCATGGAGGACCTGCTGGACCGGCTGCGGCTGGGCAAGCTCGTCCTCGATGACACCACCCTGGACTCGCTCGTCGAGGCCCTGGATGTGCTGCAGGCCCTGCTGGTGGATGCCTCGCGGGGAGAGGCGTCGTCCTCGCAGTCCTCCCGGGTGGAGGGGCTCATCGAGCGCTTCACGCACCTGGGCGCCCCTACCGCCCCCGGGGAGGAGGATCCGCTCGATCGGCTGGAGCTGGATGCCCAGGTCCGCGCCGTCTTCACCGAGTACGAGGAGCACCGGCTGCGCGAGAACGTCCGCCGGGGCGTGGCGCTGTGGCGGGTGCGCGCCGACTTCGATCTGTCCGACTTCGACAAGGGCCTGGCCGAGCTGAACTCCCGCCTCAAGCCCGTGGGCGAGATCATCAGCACGCTGCCCTCGGCCCAGCCCAGCAGCGCCAGCGGCATCGCGTTCGATCTCATCTTCGGCTCGAAGGTGTCGGGCATGGAGCTGGCCGCGGCCCTCGAGGGTACCCCCGCGCAGCTCTCCCAGCTCGGGGTTCGCTCCCCGGCTCATGGGCGCTCGGCGCAGCCGGCCTCCCGCGAGCCTCCTCGGGCCGCCGCCGTGGCGCGTCCCGCCGAGCCAGCGCCTCCTCCCGCGACCCCGCCGCCTTCTCCCGCCGCTCCAGCGAAGGCGGCTGCCCCGGAGGAGCCTCGCACGCCCGCAAAGGGCCGCTCGGGCGCCAAGAAGGGCAAGGCGGCGCCCCGGTCGCTGCCTCCGCCCCCGGTACCCGAGTCAGAGCTTCCCCCGCCCATGCTGACTCCGCCCCCGGTGCCCGGCCTGGGGATCTCCGACGCCCTCGCTGAGGGCGTCTCCGGCGACTCGGGCTCCCGGGGGCCGCGGATCGACCCGGACACCTCGCTGCGCTCGCTGACCCAGACGGTGCGTGTGGACATCCGCCGGCTGGACGGGCTGATGAACACGGTGGGCGAGCTGCTGCTCATCAAGGCCAACCTCCAGCGCATGACGGAGACGGCGCGGCAGGAGGGCACGCTGGTGCTCTCGAAGGCCTGGGTCACGGAGCTGGCGCGCGAGACACGGCAGCTCGAGCGCAAGCTGGACGCGCTCCAGAGCGGGCTGCTCGAGGCGCGCATGGTCCCGGTGGGCCAGGTGTTCGACAAGCTGGCGCGGCTGGTGCGCCGGATCGCCCGCGAGGCCGGCAAGGAGATCGACTTCCTCAGCACCGGCGGCGAGGTGGAGCTGGACAAGCTCATCGTCGAGGAGCTGAGCGATCCGCTGATGCACATCATCCGCAACGCCATCGATCACGGCGTGGAGCCCCCGGATGTGCGGGTGGCCGCGGGCAAGGCGCGCCGCGCCGCCGTGTCGCTGCGGGCCGAGCAGAAGGGCAACCACGTCGTCATCGAGGTGAGTGACGACGGCTCCGGCATCGACGAGCACCGCGTCCGGGAGGTGGCCATCCTGAAGGGCCTCATCACCGAGGCCCAGGCCCATGAGATGAACCGGCGCGAGCTGCTCAACCTCATCTTCCTGCCGGGCTTCTCCACCGCCCGCAATGTCTCCGAGCTGTCCGGCCGCGGCGTGGGGCTGGACGTGGTGAAGAACAACATCAGCAACCTGTCGGGCCTCATCGACGTGTGGAGCGAGCGAGGGCGGGGCACTGCCTTCCAGCTCACGCTCCCCCTGACGTTGGCCATCATCCGCGCCCTGGTGGTGGGGGTGAGCGGGCGCACCTACGCGGTGCCGCTCAACAGCGTGCTGGAGATCCTCTCCGTGCAGACCAAGGACATCCGCACCGTGGAGCGGCGCGAGGTGTTGGATCTGCGCGGGCAGACGCTCCCGTTCGCCCGGCTGGCGCGCCTCTTCAACCTGCCCGAGCGCAACACCGGCCGGCACTTCGTGGTGGTGGTGGGCCTGGCCCAGGAGCGCATGGGCATCGCCGTGGACGAGCTCTTCGGCCAGCAGGACATCGTCACCAAGCCGCTGGGTGGTCGGCTCCAGTCCGTGCGGGGCATCTCAGGCGCCACGGATCTGGGAAACCGGAGAACCGTGCTCGTTCTGGATGTCGCGGCCCTGCTCGAAGACGGAATGGGGCCGGAGCGTCGCTGGGCGTGACGCAAGAGCCTCTGGGGCTGCTATCCTCCTCAGGCCGTGTCCCGCTTCTCCGAACTGCTCGATGACTTCTTCTACCGGCCGGACGAGGACGTCGGAGGCCTGCTGGAGTTCGCTGCGGGCAGCGACGAGCTGCAGCCCCTCATCCCCGAGGAGACGCCCGAGGAGTACCTGGCCTTCGTCCTGGAGGGCGAGTGCTACGCCGTCCCCATCACCTCCATCCGGGAGATCGGCAAGGTGCCCCCCTTGACCGAGATCCCCCGGGCGGAGGCCGGGCTGCTGGGCGTGATGAACCTGCGCGGCGATGTCATCCCCGTGTATGACCTCAAGATGCGGCTGAAGTTGACCGACACGTCCTCCCTGGTGGCGGGCCCCGACGCTCCGCCGCCCCCGCGCCTGGCCCGCATCCTCGTGGCCCACACCGAGGAGGGCCCCGCGGGCGTGTGGGTGGACGCGGTGAAGGACGTGGTCCGCCTCAAGCCCTCCATGCTGGAGCCGTCCCCGCCCGGGCTCGGTGGCGAGCGCGACTGTGTGGTGGGCATCGGCCGGCGCAACTCTCTGCTCTACATCCTCCTCGATCTTCAGCAGGCGCTCGCATGAGAGAGCCGGTAACCCTGACCACGCGCCGTTCCCGTCCCGAGGACTCGGCGCCCCGAGACCCTCTCGTGCAGCTCTGCTGCTTCGCCGTGGGCCGCGAGGAGTACGTCGTCGACATCATGCGGGTGGAGGAGATCCTCCCACCCCAGCGCGTCATCCCGGTGCCGCACGCGCCCTCGTTCGTGGAGGGCATGCTGCACCTGCGCGGGGCCCTGCTGCCGGTGGTGGATCTGCGCCAGCGGCTGAACACCTCGGAGGCGCCGGCCTCCCCGAAGACGCGGCTGCTGGTGTGCCTGGTGGGCCGGCGGCGGCTGGCGCTGCGGGTGGATCGGGTGACGGAGGTCATGCGGGTGCGCCGCAGTGAGATCAAGCCTGCGCCGGCGCTGCTGTCGCCGGGCCGGGCGCCGTTCGTGGTGGGCGTGTGCGGGACCGTGGAGCGCCCGCGGCTGCTGCTGGACATCAAGGTGCTGCTGCGCTCGGAGGTGGAGCGCGAGACGAGGCGGATGGGGGGGGAGGCGTGACCCACGTGCTCGCTCCCCAGCAAGAGGAGGAGCGCTACCAGGCGGTGCTCGCGGTGGATCCGGCGAGCCCCGGCGCGCTCGACGCGCTCATCACCGCGCTCCACGACGAGAGCTGGCGCGTGCGCCGGGCTGCGTCCGAGGCCCTGAGGCGGCTGCCGTCCCTCACCGAGGTGGCTCACCGGCTCGTCGCCGTCCTGGGCGAGCGGGGGGAGACGGGCGCGCGCAACGCCGCGGCCGAGGCGCTGGTGGGGCTCGGGGACGTGTCCGTGGCGCCCCTGATCCGGCTGCTGACCCATGAGGATCCGGATCAGCGGAAGTTCGCCGCGGACATCCTCGGGCAGCTGGGGCGGCGCTCGTCGGAGAGCGCGCTGATCGGCGCACTGGCGGATGCGGATCTCAACGTCCGCGTCTCCGCGGTGGAGGCGCTGGGGCGCCTGGGCTCGGACGCCGCGGCGCGCGCCCTGGAGGGCTTGCTGAAGGAGCCCGAGACCCTGCTGCGGCTGGCCGTCCTGGAGTCGCTCTCGCAGCTGCAGTGGCCGCCGCCGCTGCCCGTGGTGGTGCCGCTGCTGAGCGATCCGCTGCTGCGGCGCAGCGCCTACCGGGTGATGGGGCTCATCCCCCAGGTGGCCGCCACGGAGCTCATCAGCCGCGGGCTCGGCTCCGACGTCCGCTCCATCCGCGAGGCCGCGCTGGGAGCGTTGGGGAGCCAGGCCAGCGTGGCGGACACCACGCTCCGGGCGGAGATCGACGCGCAGACGCGCGCCGCGCTCAAGCGGGTGCCCGAGGCGGTGGAGTTCGTCACCCGGGCCTTCGAGAACGAGGACATGCCCGTCCGGGCCGGCGCGCTCGTGGCGGCCGGGGCCCTGCGCGAGCCCTCGCTCGCCATCGCGGTGGCGGAGGCGGCGCGGGAGGATCGGCTGCTGCGCGAGGTCATCCGCACGCTGTCCCGGCTGGGGCCCGAGGCGGGGCGGGAGCTGCTGGGGCGCATGGCGGAGCTGTCCCTGCCGGCGCGCGCCGCGGCCGCCCAGGCGATGCTGGAGATGGTGGATCCGTCCTATGTCCCGGCGCTGAGCGCGCTGCTGGAGTGGGCCGAGGACGATCTGCGCGCGGTGGCGGTGAAGGCGCTGGGGCGCACCCAGTCGCCGGACGCGGTGGCGCCGCTGGTGGCGCTGCTCGAGGAGCCAGCCCTGGCGGGCGCGGCGGTCCGGGCGCTGGGCGTGCTCTCCGGGGGCTGCCGGGAGGCTGTCCTCGCGGCGCTGGAGGAGGTGGTGGAGAAGCGGCCCTCGCCGGCCGCGCTGGCGGCGTTCGCCCATGCGGGAGGCACGGCCGCATTGCTGACGTTCCGCAAGCTGGCGCGCGCCCCGGATCCGCTGCTGCGCGCGGCGGCCCTGGATGCCGCGATGGACGTGGATCCGGCGGTGGGGCTGGAGCTGGCTCGCGGGGCGCTGGAGGACGAGGCGGCGCCAGTGCGCGCGGCCGGCGCGCGGGCGGTGGGACGGGTGGGAGATCCTTCCGCGGGCACGCTGCTCAGGCCGGCGCTCCAGGACGAGGACATCGCCGTGCGGCTCGCCGCGGTGGAGGCGCTGGGCGAGTGTGGCGCCTCCGATCGGATGCCGGAGCTCGAGGCGCTGGTGAGCCACGAGGATGGGGCGCTGGCCGGGCGGGCGGTGCGCGCGCTGGCGCGGATCGGCACCGTACGGCCGCAGGTGCTCAGGGAGGCCACGCGCCACGCGGACGCGGAGGTGGTGAAGGCCGCGCTCCAGGCCGGGGCGGTGTCGGCCGAAGGGGTGGCGCTGGCGGTGGAGCTGTTGCAGCACCCAGGTTGGGATGTCCGCGCCACGGCGGCGCGGGTGCTGGGGGACTCGGGAGGGCGGGACAGCCTGGAGGCAGTGCGAGCGGCGCTGGCGGTGGAACAGGACGCGCTGGCTCGGCGTGCGCTCACCGATGCGGTGGAGCGCCTCTCGAGGCGATGACGGATGGGGGCTCAGGTGGGGTCACGCTTCGACGAAGAGGGCCGGCCGGAGATGAGCGCGGAGGAGTTCCGCCTCCTGCGCGACCACGTCTACGCCCACTGCGGCATCCTCGTGCGCGAGGACATGAAGTTCGTGATGGAGCGGCGGCTGTGGCCTCGGCTGGAGGCGCTGGGCCTGCGGGACTTCTCCGGCTACCACCGCTACCTGCGCTACGACGCCCAGCGGCGCGTGGAGCTGGAGGCCGCCGTCGAGGCGCTGACGACGCACGAGACGTACTTCTTCCGTGAGCCCGGCCAGCTCCAAGCCTTCTCCGAGGAGCTGCTGCCGGCGCTCCAGCAGCGCAACGCCTCCCTCAAGCGGCTGCGGATCTGGTCCGCGGGGTGCTCCACGGGCGAGGAGGCCTACACCATCGCCATGCTCCTCCAGCAGAGCCGCCGCTTCGAGGGCTGGGACGTCCTGGTCTACGGCACGGACATCTCCCGCCGGGTGCTGACCACGGCGCGGCGGGCGGAGTACGGCCCCTCCTCGCTGCGGGCGGCCCCGCCGGAGCAGGTGTCGCGCTTCTTCACCTCGCTGGGGGCCAGCAAGGTCCGGGTGAAGGACGACGTGCGCGCCTGGGTGACCTTCGAGCAGCTCAACCTGCTGGACACGGAGGCGTGCCAGCAGATGCCGAAGATGGACGCCGTGTTCTGCCGCAACGTGATGATCTACTTCGATCTGCCGGCGCGGCGCCGCGTGCTGCAGGTCTTCCATGACCGGCTCGTGCCGGGGGGCTACCTGCTGCTGGGCCACTCGGAGAACCTGCTCAACCTGGGCGCGGACTTCGAGCTGGTGCACCTGCACGGCGACCTGGCGTACCGCAAGCCCCCGCTGTCCCAGAAGGAGGAGCGATGAACGCGCGCCCTCCTACCACGGTGCTCGTCATCGACGACTCGGCGCACAACCGCAGGACGCTGAAGCAGCTGCTGGAGTCCGAGCCGGACGTGCAGGTGCTGGACTGGGCGGCGGACGGCGAGGAGGGGCTGCGCAAGGTGGTGGATCTGCGCCCGGACGTGGTGACGGTGGATCTGGAGATGCCCCGCATGGGCGGGTACACCTTCCTGCGGCTGCTGCGGAGCGCGGCCCCCACGCCGGCCATCGTCATCTCCAGCCATACCCACAAGGCGGACGTCTTCAAGGCGCTGGAGCTGGGAGCCTTCGACTTCATCGCGCGGCCGGCCAAGCCCACCACCCAGTCTCTCGAGGAGCTGCGCACGGAGCTGCTGGAGAAGGTCCGGGCGGCGCGGCTGGTGCGCCGGGGTGGGGCGAGGCGGGCCCCCACGCGGCTGGTCCGGGAGCGCGAGCCGCACGAGGAGCCCCCCTTCATCGTGGCCGTGGGCGCGTCCACGGGCGGGCCCCCGGCGGTGCAGCGGCTGCTGGAGGCGCTCGCGGCGGAGCCCACCTGCTGCGTGCTGGTCTGCCAGCACATGCCGTCCCAGTTCACCAAGGCGTTCGCCGAGCGGCTGGACAGCATCGGCCCCTTCCACGTGTCCGAGGCGAAGGATGGTGATCGCCTGGCCCCCGGCCACGTCTTCATCGCCCCGGGCGGGCGCCACATGCTGCTCGTCGAGCACGCCAGTCAGCTGGTGCTGAAGACGCCGGAGGTGGGGGCGAAGGACCGGTATGTGCCGTCGGTGGACCGGCTCTTCGTCAGCGTGGCGAAGGCGCTGGGGGCCAGGGCTCTGGCGGTGGTCCTCACGGGGATGGGCTCGGACGGCGCCGCGGGCGCGCGCGACGTACACCATGCGGGTGGCGAGGTCTGGGCCGAGTCCGAGGAGACGGCGGTCGTCTTCGGCATGCCCCAGGAGGCCATTTCTACAGGGGTGGTGAAGCGGGTGCTGCCGCTGGGGGAGATCGGCCCGGCGCTGGTGACGCTGGCCCGGCGCCGGCGCTGAACGGCGGGTGAAAGCGGAGTTTTTCTGGACGGGGGTGGTATCTTCCCGCTCATGACGCAGATCCGGGCGCTGGTGGTAGACGACTCCCAGGCCATGCGGCGCAGCATCATGTATGCACTGCAGCGGCTCGGTGGAGTCGTCTGCGTCGAGGCCGCGGACGGTGCCGACGGCCTGAAGAAGTTCACCCAGGGACAGTTCGACCTCGTCCTCACCGACATCAACATGCCGCTGATGGATGGGCTCAAGCTGATCAGCCACATCCGGCAGGCTCCGGCGCACAAGGACATCCCCATCGTGGTCATCACCACGGAGGGGGCCACGGCGGACCGCGACCGGGCGATGGCGCTCGGGGCCAGCGCCTACCTCGTCAAACCCGTGCAGGCGAAGGTGGTGCTCGATACGGTGAAGGGGCTGCTGAACCTGCACTGATCCGGAGCCGTGGTGCCTTCATCCGAGCAGACAGCTGACGCTGGACCCGGGGCGCCCGTGCTGGAGGTGGTGGCCCTGGAGAAGACCTACGGCGACTTGAAGGCCGTGCAGGGGCTGTCCTTCCAGGTGGCGCCGGGCGAGGTGCTGGGGCTGGTGGGGCCCAACGGGGCCGGCAAGACGTCCACGCTGCGTTGCCTGGCGGGGATCCTCCCCGTGTCCTCGGGGAAGATCGCCGTGGCGGGGCATGACGTGGCGCTGGAGCCGGTGCAGGCCAAGCGGGCGCTGGCGTTCCTGCCGGACGAGCCGCGCCTCTTCGAGTACCTCACGGTGTGGGAGCACCTGAACTTCGTGGCCCGCCTCTACGGCGTAGAGGGCTGGGAGGAGAAGGGGCGCGCGCTGCTCGCCGAGATGGAGCTGGGGAGCAAGGAGAAGGCGCTGCCGGGAGAGCTGTCCCGAGGCATGAAGCAGAAGCTGTCCATCGCGTGCGGCTTCCTGCATGACCCGCGGCTCATCCTCCTGGACGAGCCGCTCACGGGGCTGGACCCGATTGGCATCCGGAGGATGAAGGCCTCCCTGCGCCAGCGGGCGGAGCAGGGGGCGGCGCTGGTGCTCTCCTCGCACCTGCTGCCGCTGGTGGAGGAGCTGTGTCACCGCATCCTCGTCATCGCCGGAGGGCGCGCGGTGGCGCTGGGGACGCTGGCGGAGATCCGCGCGCAGCTGAGCGGGCTGGAGGCCGGCAACGCCTCCCTGGAGGAGATCTTCGTGCGCATCACCAGCGCCGGAGGGGAGGCGAGGCCGGAGCCGCCAGCGCCATGAGCTTTCCTCGCGCGGTGGCGTTCCTGTGGTGGGCCTCGCTGCGCAACCGGGCGCGCAAGCAGCTGCAGCGCATGCGCCAGCCGAAGTACCTGGTGGGGCTGGTGGTGGGCGGCGCCTACCTCTACATGATGGTCGTCCGGCGGATGAGCTTCTCGCGCTCCGTGGAGGCCCTTCCTCCAGGAGCGCGCTCCCTGGCCGAGCTGTCGCTGGGGGGCATGTTGATGCTGACGCTGGCCGCCGCCTGGATGCTGGGGCAGGACCGGCCGTCGCTCGCGTTCTCGGAGACAGAGGTGCAGCAGCTCTTCTCCGCGCCCATCAGCCGGCGCGGGTTGCTGCACTACAAGCTGGCGCGCGGGGTGGTGGGCGCCGGGGTGACGTCCGTGTTCACCACGCTCTTCATCGGCCGGGCGGTGACGCCCCACGTGGGGCTGTTCTTCCTGGGCTCCGTGCTGGCGTTCGTCACCGTGAACCTGCACGTCACCGCGGCCTCCTTCGTCCGGACGCGGCTGGCCAGGCTCGGGTGGCCGGGCACGGCGCTCCGGTGGGCCGTGTTCCTCGGGCTGTTCGCCGCCTTCTGCCTGGCGGTGTACGTGGCGTTTCAGGCGCACCCCTTTCCGAAGGGCACGGAGGGAAAGCGGCTGGCCCAGGAGTGGCTCCCCACGCTGCTGGCGCATCCCTCCCTCCAGGTGGCCCTGTGGCCCGGGCGGATCCTGGTAGCGCCGGCCCTGGCGGAGAGCGTGGGCACCTTCCTTCGCATCTTGCCGCTCTCGCTGGGGCTGCTCGCGGTCCACTACCTCTGGGTCTCCGTGCTGATCGTCCCCTTTGAGGAGGTGGTGGTGGTGCGGGCGGAGGAGGCGGCGCGCCAGCGTGGGCAGCGGGTCTCCCGGATCGGGCACTTCGTCATGCGCAAGCCCTTCTTCCGCCTGAGCTCCTCGGGCCGGCCCGAGGTGGCGCTGCTGTGGAAGAACCTCACCGCGGCGCGGCGCATGGCGGGGCCGGAGGTGGTGCTCGTGCTCGCGCTGCTGGGGCTCGCCGTCCCCCTGGGCGTGGCCGTGCTCGCTCCCGACGCGCTCACCGAGACGCGGCAGGTGATGGCGGGCCTCTACCTGTCGTTCGCCGGCATGCTCACCGTGTTCGGCCCGGTCTCGATGCGCTCGGATCTCCGCCTGGATCTGCCGAAGCTGGATCTGCTCCGGGCGCTACCGTTAACTGGAAGACAGGTGGTCGCGGCAGAAGTGCTCGCCCCCGGCCTGCTGCTGGCCGCCATGCAGCTAGGATTGCTCCTGCTGGCCGTGGGAATGGTCGTGGGAACGCCGGGGAACTGGGGCGCCGAGCTGTGGGTGGCGGGCGGGCTGGGGCTGGCGCCACTGCTGCCGGCGTTGGCCATCGGAGGAGTGTTCGTCCAGAACGCCGCGGTGGTGCTCTTCCCGGCGTGGCTGCCCGCAGAGGGGGAGCGGGCCCGTGGCATCGAAGCGCTGGGGCAGCGGCTGCTGACGTTGGCGGGAGCCGTGGTGGTGCTGATGGGAGGACTGCTGCCCGCGGCGATCGTGGCCTCGTTGGTGGGCTTCGCCTTGTACGGGTGGCTGGGCGTCTGGGCGCTGCCCTGCGCGGGACTCACAGCGGCGGCGGGGCTGGCTGTCGAGGTGTCCCTGGGCGTGATGGCGCTGGGCCGTGCCTTCGACCGGATGGACGTGTCGAGCGAGGGGCTGGGCGCGCCGTAGCTGAAAGCCGCTGCAGGTGCGGCGGGCTCCGCCGTGGGATCACCTCGGAGGAGCTTCACCGGCACTGCGGCACACTCCGAAAAAGTAAAAAGATCAGTGTCCCAGGAGAGTTTTGACAATCACATTTTTTTGTTTCACCATTTTCGAGAACTAATTCCCGAGTCCAAAGAATTCTTGAATAGGACGGACGCCTATGAGCCATCTGCCGATGCCGGTCCAGAGTGGTGAGGTTGTGGCAGTTGCACCTGCCCACTCACTTCGGAGCACTCTTCCTCATCTGGTGAAGCTCGGGCGTCCGAAGTACCTGCTGTACAGCTGGCTTCTCCACACGCTGGGCGTCGCCGCGGCGGCCTTCATGGGGTACACGCCGAGCCTGGGCACGTACATGCACGGACAGCTGTTCGTGTGGTGCCTGCACCTGATGACGCACTACTGCAACGAGTACTTCGATCTGGAGGCGGACACGGCGAACCCCTCGCCGACGCAGTGGACGGGAGGGAGCCGGGTGCTGGTGGAGGGGCTGATCGATCCCAAGGTGAGCCTGGCCACCAGCTTCGTGCTGCTCTTCGTGTGCCTGCTGCTGATCCCCGCCATGCCGCGCCCGGGCCAGTACGCGGCGCTGATCGGGCTGGCGCTGGCGTGGTTCTATACGGCGCCTCCGCTCCAGCTCAACTACCGCGGCATGGGGGAGATGACCGTCACCACCGTGCTCAACGGGTGCTTCCCGCTGATCGGCTACGCGCTGGCCAGCGGCGAGGCCAGCGTGTTTCCCTTCCTGCTGCTGCTGCCGGCCTTCCTCATCCAGTTCGTCCGGATGACGATCATGAACCTGCTGGACTACGAGGGGGATCGTCGCGTGGGCAAGCGCACCCTGGTGGTCTTGCTGGGCCCGAGCACGGTGATCCACATGCACGCGGTGGGGCAGACGTTGTCGTACGTGCTGCTCGTCCCCGGCGTGCTCTGGTGGGGAGTGCCTCTGTGGGTGGCGATCTGTGTGGCGCTCAGCGCGCCGCTGGCGGCCTGGCAGGTGATCCGGCTCTACAAGGGCGCCCACGTGGATCCGCGCACGGGCAACAGCGTGGTGTTCTGGGCCTCCACCCACACCTCGCTGGTGGTGGCCGCCGCCTACGTCGGACTGCTGATCGAAGGCTTCCTCCGGGGCTCCTTCTCCTTGACGGACGGCTACTCCGAGCTGCTCCCGGTTCCGCTCTTCATCTATTCCTTCATCCTCGTGCGCCAGATCCGCAAGAACCGCCCCAAGCCCGCGGCCCCCCTCGCGGCGGTGGAGGTTCAGGTCCGCACTGCTTGAGCGGTGAGGGAAGGGGCGCGGCGCTCCGAGCCAGGGTGGGTTGACTCCTCCTGGCGAAGGTACGGGCTCACAGTCTGAGGACGCAGGTCGCGGGTCCCTCGGCTCGGCGCGGGGCCCCCCGTCAGCGGACGGGTCCTCCCGCGCCGGCCGTCCCGCTCTCCCACGACTCACGGTCCATCTCCACCCCACGGACTCCAGGGCCCTCCCTGAGGGCGCTCTTGCCAAACCTGTAGAGCTGTCCGACATGTTTGGACGGCCCCCCACCAGCACAGGGGCTGCCCCCCGGGTCTTGCAGCAGCATCCTTGCCGTTCGCACCGGCGTGCTCCTCCATCAGCTGGCCGAGGCCCCGCGGATGTTGACCACCACCAGTGAGCCGGCCGGCGCGTTGATCTGCCAGTACACGGCGCCGGTGAAGGCGCTGGCGCTCACGTCGAAGACATTCACGTTGGCGCTCGTGCCGTTCATCGAGAGGCCGCCCCAGCTCTCGCGCCGGGTGGTGCCGGTGGCCGTCATGCTGGCCAGCTGAGACGACAGGTCGCGCAGCTCGGCGAAGCGGGCCGCGAAGTTGATGGGCGTGCCCTGCGCCCGGGTGCCGCGCATCTGGGTCACGCTCTGGTCGGCGCTGAGGCTGCCGCCGTAGAAGGTGTCACCCCAGAGGGCGCCGCGCGAGAGGGACAGGTTGCCACCCGCCACCAGCGTGTTGGAGATGTTGGAGGCCGGCAGCCCCGAGCCGACCGCGAAGTCGGTCATGGTGATGTTGCCGCCCGCGGCCACCTTGCCCCGGTGATGCGCTGGAGCCCCCGACAGGCCAGCCGAGCGGTGCGCCCAGTTCAGGGAAAAGCATGACTCCCTGGATAAGCAGTGGCGAGCGAAAAGTTCACGAGGGCTGTATAGGTGTGAGGGAGGCATACCCTTCCTTTCAGGGGGGACCCGCTTGTTGCGCAGGGAGCGGGCCTCCCGTAAGAGGCGCACCGACATATGGCGATGAACGACCGCTACGAGCCGCAGACGATCGAAGGAAAGTGGCAGACCCGGTGGGAGCAGGAGGGCGTGTTCCGGGCAGGGACTCGGCCCGGAGCTCCCAAGAAGTACATCCTCGAGATGCTGCCGTACCCCAGCGGGAAGATGCACATGGGGCACGTGCGCAACTACCTCATCGGGGATGTCTACGCGCGCTACTTCCGGATGAAGGGCCATGACGTGCTGCACCCCATGGGGTGGGACGCCTTCGGCCTGCCGGCGGAGAACGCGGCCATCAAGGACGGCGTGCACCCGGCGGTGCGGACCCAGGAGAACATCGACTCGTTCAAGGCGGAGATCCGCTCGCTGGGCTACAGCTACGACTGGACGCGCGAGGTCAACACCAGCCAGCCCGAGTACTACCGCTGGAACCAGTGGTTCTTCATCCAGATGCTGGAGCGCGGGCTGGTGTACCGCCGCTTCAGCAAGGTGAACTGGTGCACCGGCTGCCTCACGGTCATCGCCAACGAGCAGGTGAAGGACGGCACGTGCGAGCGCTGCGACTCGCCGGTGCTGGACAAGGAGATGCCCGAGTGGGCGTTCCGCATCACCCGGTACTCGCAGGCGCTGCTGGACGGCCTGGACCCGCTGAAGGAGTGGCCCGAGCGCATCACCAGCATGCAGCGCAACTGGATCGGCCGCTCCGAGGGCGCCGAGGCTGACTTCGCGGTGAAGGGCAGCGACGAGAAGATCCGCGTCTTCACCACCCGCATCGACACCATCTACGGCTGCACGTACGTGGTGCTGGCGCCGGACCACAAGCTGGTGGCCAAGGTGACGGCGCCCGAGCGCCGCGCCGAGGTGGAGGCCTTCGCCGCGAAGATGGCGGCCATCAGCAAGATGGACCGCACCGCCGAGGGCGCCACCAAGGAAGGTGTCTTCACCGGCGCGTACGCGATCAACCCGTTCAACGGGCAGCCGGTGCCCATCTGGATCGCCAACTTCGTGCTGTCCGACTACGGCACGGGCGCGGTGATGAGCGTGCCGGCCCATGACGCGCGCGACTTCGAGTTCGCGCGCAAGTACAGCCTGCCCATCCACGTCGTGATCCAGCCGGCCAAGGGGGACAAGCTGCCCTCGGGCGACACGCTGGAGGCCGCCTATACGGAGTACGGCGTGCTGGTGGACTCGGGCGAGTACACCGGGCTGGCCTCCGAGGAGGCGCGCCGGAAGATGGCGGCGAAGCTGGAGGCCGAGGGCCGCGGCAAGGCCACGGTCACGTACCGCCAGAAGGACTGGGGCTTTAGCCGCCAGCGCTACTGGGGCACCCCCATCCCCATCGTCTACTGCGAGAAGTGCGATCCGGAGCGCCGCGGCATCCCCGTGCCCGTGGAGCAGCTGCCGGTGCGCCTGCCGGAGATCGACACCCAGGCGGTGCTCACCGGCAAGGGCGAGCCGCCGCTGGCCAAGGTGGCCTCGTGGGTGAACACCTCGTGCCCCAGGTGCGGCGGCCCCGCGCGCCGCGAGGCGGAGACGATGGATACCTTCGTCGACTCCTGCTGGTACTTCGCGCGCTACCTGTCGCCGAAGTACGACGCGGCGCCGTTCGATCCGGTCGAGGCGAAGCGCTGGCTCCCCGTCGACGTCTACGTGGGCGGCCCCGAGCACGCGGTGATGCACCTGCTGTACTTCCGCTTCTGGACGCGGGTGATGAAGGAGCTGGGCCTGTCGCCGGTGGACGAGCCCGTCACGCGCCTGGTCACCCAGGGCATCGTCAACGGTCCGGACGGGCGAAAGATGTCCAAGCGCTGGGGCAACTCGGTGGCGCCCGCCTCCATCGTAAAGAAGTACGGCGCGGACACGGCGCGCACCTACGTGCTGTTCGCGGGCCCGCCGGAGCGGGACTTCGACTGGTCCGATGCCCAGGTGGAGGGCGCCTTCCGCTTCCTCAAGCGCGTGTGGACGCTGGCCGTCACGCACGAGGGCGTCGCCGGTGCCACGCACGCCGGGCCCTTCGAGGGCAAGGCGCTGGAGATCCGCCGCGCCGCGCACAAGTGCCTGAAGCGGGTAGGGGAGGCCATCGAGCGCCTGTCCTTCAACACCGCCATCGCGGGCGTCATGGAGTACATCAACGTGCTCTACGCGGTGGGCACGGCCGAGACGCCCGCGGAGAAGGCCGCCATGGCCGAGGCCGTGCGGCTGCTGGCCGTGGTGCTCACGCCCTTCGCCCCGCACATCGCCGACGAGGTGTCCGAGGCGTACGGCTCGAAGACGCTCCTCGTGAACCAGGAGTGGCCGGCCTTCGATCCGGCGCTGGTGGTGGATGACGAGATCCCCTACGCGGTGCAGGTCAACGGCAAGCTGCGCGCGGAGATCAAGGTGCCCGTGGACGCGGCCGAGGCTGCCGTGCGCGCCGCGGCCGAGGCGGATGAGCGGGTCAAGGCCGCCATGGAGGGCAAGACGGTGCGCAAGTTCGTCTTCGTCCCGAAGCGGCTGGTGAACTTCGTCGTCGGCTGATCGGAGCCCTGGGTGCCGACCGAGGTCCTCGTCATGTGTACGAGGTGTGGGCGGCCGCAGGCGGCCCGCAAGGGCCCGTGCGTGGCGTGCGGCGAGCTGCTGCCGGACGCCCCACAGCCCGCGGTCCCAGCACCGGAGGCGCCCTTCCTCTTGCTCGAAGGGGGCGGACACGCCGTCGCCGGCGTGGATCGGCGGTTGACGTACCAGGCAGACGCCTCCGCGGCCCCCGTTGCCATCGAGCTCGGCAAGGTCCGGAGCGTGGCGCTCGCCCGCCGCCTCTTCCTGGAGGCCCTGGTCCTCGTGCCCATCGCCCTCGTCTTGGCGCTCATCGCTCCTTCCCTGAGGCCAGTGGCGGCGGTGCTCTCGGGGCTCGGGCTGCTCGGAGCGCTGCTGTGGCGGCGGTACTTCCTCATGGTGATGGCGCTCGATGGCGGGCGCCTGCGGTGGCCGCTGGGCCTGGTGCGGCTCGGCTCCGGGCGGGCGCGCCTCCTCGATGCGTCCTGGACCTCGGCGGCCCAGGCCCTGGCCTCTCGCGGCGTGGCCGTGCAGGAGGGCCCTGGCGCGCTCGGCCCTGGCGCTTGACCGGCGATCGGAGCCCGATACTGTGGGCGCCATGGCTCGGCTCTGTGTGGTGGTGGCGGCGGTGCTCGTGGCGGGACTGGGGTGCGGCTACCGCTTCGTGCCCCGCGAGACGACGCTGCCCGAGGGTGTGCGCTCCGTGTGCGCCCCCGTCTTCCTGAACGAGACCGCCGAGCCGGGCCTGGAGACCCTCTTCACCCGGGCGATGCGCCAGGAGCTGGTGCGCGTGGGGTCGCTGGGGGATGGGGCGGCGTGCGAGGCTCGCCTCGAGGGCGTCGTGACGAACGTGAACAGCTCACCCACGATCGTCACCGAGCCCACGGCCGACAGCCCCGCGCAGCTGGCCAGCTACCGGGCCTTCGCCGAGGTGCGCCTCCGGCTGCTGAAGGACGAGCGAGTCCTCGCGGACACGAGCGTGTCCGGCACGGAGGACTACCTTCCCGGCAGCGGGGATGTCCTGGAAGCCGAGGCCAACCGCCAGGCCGCGCTCCACCGTCTCTCCGAGACGCTGATGCGCGAGGCCTATGAGCGGCTGGCCCGCAACTGGTGAAGCGCCCGCGAGGGGCGCTCCGGGCAGGACTACTTCGCGGCCTTGGTGGCCTGAGCGGCCTTGCTGAGGCGGGCGATGCGGCGCGAGGCGTTGCGCGGGTGAATCACGCCCTTGGAGGCGGCCTTGTTCAGCGTGCGGATGGCGTCCTTCAGGGCGTCCGGGGTCTTCGCCGCGTCCTTGGTGGAGATGGTCTCGCGGACCTTCTTCAGGGCGGTCTTGACCGTGGTGCGCACGGTGGTGTTGCGAGCGCGGCGCTTCTGGGCCTGACGGTTACGCTTCTCTGCAGACTTGGTGTTCGCCAAGGTAATCTCCAACGGACAACTGTGGAAAAAGAGGGGGCCGTACCTACAGCGAGGCCCCCCTAGCGTCAAGGTGCTCGTTTTACACGGTGTATTCCCAGAGCAGTCCGGCGGGATCCCGGAAGCGGATCCGTTGGGGCTCAGCCGACTCCAGGGCCCCCGGGTGCGCGGCCTCCAGGGACGTCCGGAGCCGCTCTACCGCCCGGGCGGACGGGGCCCCCAGGGACAGCGTCGGCGCAGCGCCAGAGGCGGCCCCCGAGCCCACCCCCACGGCGAACACCAGGCGCAGGGCCCCATCGCCATAGCAGGCCTCTCCCGGAGCGCCCCGGTCCAGGTGCCAGCCGATCAGCGGCGCTACGGTGTTCCAGAATGCCTTCTGTGCGGCAATGTCTGACACGGTGAAGCGCAGGGAGGTGAGCGGAGCCCGGGGCTGGGAAGCGGGGGGCGGCAGGGCCTTCTCCGCCGCCTTGGCCGCCTGCCAGTGTCGCTCCATGTGTTCCAATGTAGCCTCGCCCAAGGGGATGCCCTCGGCGCGGAGCTCGGACTCGATGTGCTGGAAGCGGGTGATGAAGCGGCGGCTGGCCATGCGCAGCGCGTCCTCGGGCGGCGTCTTGAGGAAGCGGCCGAGGTTGGCCAGGGAGAAGAGGACATCGCCCAGCTCGTGCTCGAGCTCGTCCCGGTTGCCGGAGGCGATGGCCTCGTCCAACTCGCGCAGCTCCTCGTCGAGCTTGGCGCGCACGCCGGCCACGTCCGGCCAGTCGAACCCGATGCGGCTGGCCTTCTCGGTGAGGCGCTCGGCGCGCAGCAGGGCCGGGGCGGCGGTGGGGACGCCATCGAGCACCGAGCCCTCCCGGCCCGTCTTGCGCTTCTTCTCCTCGGCCTTGAGCTTCGCCCAGTTGAAGAGGACCTCCTCGGAGCCCTTCACCTTGCGCTCGCCGAAGACGTGAGGGTGGCGGCTCTCGAGCTTGTCGCTGATGGCGCGGCAGACCTCGGCCATCGTGAACTCGCCCTTCTCGGCGGCCAGCTGGGCATGGAAGACGATCTGGAAGAGCAGATCCCCCAGCTCCTCGCACAGCGCGTGCCAGGGCCCTCCGTAGGCCACCCGGTCCATCTCATCGAGCACCTCGAACGTCTCCTCGACGAGGTAGGGGCGCATCGAGCGCAGGTCCTGCTCCCTGTCCCACGGGCAGCCGTTCTCCGCGCGCAGGCGCTCCATGATCCCCACCAGCCGCTCCAGCTCTGCCCCACTTGCGCTCATGTGTGGACCAACCTCCGAATCCGCCTGGCCTCTGCCCGTGCCTGGCTGCTTGATCCCCGGAAATGGCCGCCTACCCGGTAAGCCAGGAGGCGGGAGGGGTGCGATTGCTTTCACCCTGAGGGGGCCTCGCCTATCATCGAAAGTCCGGATGCCTCACTCCTTTTGTTCTCGCCTCCTCCCGGTGATCTTCTGCCTGTCGCTGCTCACAGCAGTGAGGGCGAACGCGCAGATGGACACTCCCACTCCTCTCCAGGAGGTGGATCCCGACGTCGGGTCGAATGACGACTCGGATGACTCCGCCTACGAGGACGAGGAGCCGACCCCGAAGAAGGGCAAGAAGAAGCCCAAGGACAAGGCCCCGCAGGAGGAGGAAGAGGAGGCCGAGGCGCCGGTGCCGGAGGCGAAGAAGCCGGCGACGCCCGCTGCGCCCACGACGCCTCCCAGCACGCCCACGGGGACTCCCACGGGGACCCCTGGCACGGCTCCGTCCACCCCGGCGAAGCCGGCCGAGGCAGCGACCCGGCCTCCTCCGCCGCCCTTGCTGTCGCCTCGCGTCTCGGACGCGGACCTGCTCGCGGTGTGGGAGCGCTGGAAGGAGGTGCGGCAGAAGGGAGACGCCGCCGCGGCGGAGCAGGGGCGCATGGATCTGCTGAAGCTGCGAGACGAGGTCTCCGCCACGGACTTCGACGCCTTCAGCGTGAGCCTGTTGAGGGAGTCCCAGGAGAAGCTCAAGGCCAAGGATGCCGGGCGGGCGGTGAAGCTCGCCGAGGCGGCGGTGTCGCTCTCGCCGAACCTGCCATACGCGCACTTCGCGCTGGCGGATGCCTATGCGCGCAACAACCTGGGGGCCGTGGGCAACTCCGTGGGAGAGGTCCAGGCGGGCCTTGGCGCGCTGGTGAGGGATCCCCGCTTCTGGCGGCCGACGCTCGCGAACCTGGGGGCCATGGCCCTGCTGGCGCTGCTGGCCACGGCGGTGGCGGTGGTGGCCGTGCTCTTCGGGAAGCGCCTGCGCTACCTCCTGCATGACTTCCACCACCTGTTCCCGCGCGGCCTGGGCCGCTTCCAGTCCATCGCGGTGGCGGTGGCCGTGCTGATCACGCCCGTGCTGCTGGGGCTCGGGGTGGTGCCGGTGCTGCTGGTCCTGTTCGCGGCGATGGCGCTCTACCTGACGATGACCGAGCGGGCCGTGGTGGCGGTGCTGCTGGCGCTGGTCGGGGCGATCCCCCTGGCCGCGGGCCAGCTCGCCAGCGTCACCGCCTTCGCGGGCACGGTGGCCGAGGACGTGTACCTGCTGGAGCGCGGCGGGTTCACCGGCGATGACGCGGCGGCCCGGGTGCTCGCGCGCCACGCCACGAAGGAGGCCACCTTCGCGGAGCTGTTCGCCCTGGGGCGCTACCAGTCCCGCCGTGGGCAGCTCGACGAAGCGGCCACGGCCTACAAGGCGGCGGCGGCCCTGAAGCAGCGCAACGCGCTGCTGCTCACCAACTACGGCAACGTGCTGCTGGCCGCCGGGGACATGGATGGCGCCACGCGGCTCTACCAGGAGGCGCAGCAGGCGGACTCCACGCTCGCGGCCGCTCCCTACAACCTGGCGCTGCTCTACCGGCACCAGGCGCGAGGGCTGCCGGACGCCCAGGTGGGCGCCGCGCTGGAGCGGGCCCGCCAGACCATGGAGGTGGCGCAGCGGCTGGACTCCAACCTCCTGCAGCGGGATCTGCCCAAGGACGACCGCCTCCTGGTGAACCTGCTGCTGCTGTCCCCGGCGCTGCCCGCGAGCGACCTGATGGCCCTGGCGGACGGGACGGCCTCGAGCGAGCGCGTCGAGACCCAGCTCGATCGCGTGCTGCTGGGGGCCTCGGGCATGGCCGCGCGCATCTACCCCCTCGCCTTCGCGCTGCTCTTGTTCACGTGGGGCTATGCGCGCGATCGGCTCCAGGCGACGAAGTCCTGCGACAAGTGCGGGCGCCCGGTGTGCCGGCGGTGCGATCCGGACCTGGGCATGGGGGCGTTCATGTGCAGCCAGTGCACCAACGTCTTCGCCCGCAAGGGCGTGGTGCCCGAGCAGCTGCGCGCCCGCAAGCAGGCCGAGGTGACGCGCCACCAGACGTGGATGAGCCGGCTGGCGCTGGGGCTCGGGGCGCTGGTCTCCGGCGCCGGCCACGTCTTCTCCGGGCTGCCCATCCGCGGCGCGATCTACAGCTTCCTGTTCCTGCTGGCCCTGTCCGTCGTGCTGCTGCGCGACGGCGTGTTCCCGCCCCCCTATGGCGAGGCGCCGGTGTACCTCAAGCTGCTGCCGGCCGCGCTGCTGATCCTCCCCCTCTATCTCCTGTCGCTGCGCGGGCTGCGCAAGCGCCAGGCGGAGTAGTCCCGAAACCCCATGGCTCTCCAGGGAACCCTCAAGGACTTCGGAATCGCCGACATCCTGCAGCTCATTGGCCAGCAGCAGAAGACGGGACAGCTCTGCCTGGCCAACAAGGAGCAGGAGGTCAACATCTTCTTCAAGGACGGCAACATCGCCCGGGTGGAGAGCGTCACCCGCAAGAAGAAGGATCTCATCGGCAGCATGCTCGTCCGGGCCGAGGTCATCACCGAGGCCCAGCTCGATGAGGCGCTGGAGACGCAGCGCCGCACCCTGAAGCGGCTGGGAGACGTGCTCGTCTCCGGCGGGGCCATCACCGCCGACCGCTTCAAGAAGATGATGCAGCTGCAGGCCACGGAGACCATCTACCGGCTCTTCAGCTGGGACGCGGGCACCTACGAGTTCAAGGCGGAGCCCGTCGAGAACGACTCGGAGGCCATTACTCCGCTGCGCGCCGAGTCGGTGCTGATGGAAGGCTTCCGGATGGTCGATGAGTGGCCGGTGATCCGCAGGAAGATCAACCGGCACGAGATGACCTTCGAGACGATCAAGCCGCTGCCGCCGCCCCGCGTGCAGGAGGAGGATCTCGACGCCGCGTTCGATGACGCGTTCGCGGAGAAGAAGAAGGACGAGAACAAGGGCGACTTCGCGTCGGTGGGCGACTCCGAGCGCGCCGTCTACGAGAAGATCGCCCCGGGCCGGGACGTCCGGAAGTTGATCGACGTCTGCTGCCTGGGCGAGTTCGAGACCTGCAAGGCCCTGCTCAACCTGATCAACCTGCAGTACATCAAGCCCTCCACGGCGGACGGCAAGGGCCCCTCCACCGAGAGCAACGGCGTGCTCCGGAAGGTGGGACAGGGCATCGGGAACCTCGGCGCCAGCATGGCCGCCCTGGGCGCGATCCTCTTCGTGGTGGCCCAGCTCTCCGGCGCCATCTCCCTGGCCAGCACGCCTGCCTCCACCTTCTCCGATCCTGCGGCCGAGCGCTTCATCTCCCGCGCGCAAGTCAAGCGGATAGAGGCCGCCCTGGAGGTCTTCCAGCTGGAGAAGGGCGACCTGCCGGAGAAGCTGGATGCGCTGGTGGAGGCCGGGTTGTTAAAGCCAGAAGAGCTGCGCTACCCCTGGCGGGAGCAGTACTATTACCGCCGTCTGGCTGCTCGGGAGTTTGTTCTGCTGCCTCCCTTGCAATAGCCAGCCCGCCTGCCTCCCTTTCCCGGGTCAGGGGCCGACGTTACGTTGAGTCCGGGAGAGTTGCTGAATGGAGGAACGGACCTTCTTGAGAAACCCTGCCACTTTGGAAGCGCCTGCCGTCCGCCCCACCTCTGCCAAGGTCGATGTCCAGGACAACGCGACCGCCCTGGCCTTGTGCGGTAACCAGAACGAGAACCTGAAGCTGATGGAGCGGCGCCTCGGGGTGCGTGTGGGACAGCGCGGCACCGAGCTGCACCTCTCCGGCCCTGCTGACGCGGTCGCCTTCGCCGTCCGCCTCGTGGAGAACCTCGAGGAGATGATCCGCGCGGGCCGCACCGTGTACCGCGAGGACGTGGAGCAGGCCATCAAGGTGCTGGGCCGTGGCGGCGCCGAGTCCCTCGGCGAGGTGATGCTCGGCCCCGTCCTCAAGAGCTCGGGCAACCGGCAGATCGCTCCCAAGAGCATCGCCCAGAAGCGCTACGTGGAGGCCATCCGCGCCCACGACATCGTCTTCGGCATCGGCCCGGCGGGTACGGGAAAGACGTACCTGGCCATGGCCATGGCCGTGGCCTTCCTGCAGGAGCGGAAGGTCAAGCGCATCATCCTGGCGCGGCCGGCGGTGGAGGCGGGCGAGAAGCTCGGCTTCCTGCCTGGAGATCTGGCGGAGAAGGTGAACCCCTACCTGCGCCCGCTCTATGACGCGCTGCACGATATGATGGCGGGCGACCGCGCCGCGGCGCTCGTGGAGCAGGGCGTCATCGAAGTGGCGCCCCTGGCCTTCATGCGGGGCCGGACGCTCAATGACGCCTTCGTCATCCTCGACGAGGCGCAGAACACCACCGTCGAGCAGATGAAGATGTTCCTCACGCGCCTGGGCTACAACAGCAAGGCCGTCGTGACGGGTGACGTGACCCAGGTGGACCTGCCCATTGGGAAGATGTCCGGCCTGAACCACGCGCGGACCATCCTCAAGAACATTGAGGGCATCAACTTCTCCGAGTTCACGGAGGTGGATGTGGTACGCCACCCCCTGGTTCAGGAGGTCATCCGCGCCTACGACAGGTTCGAGACGGCCAAGGCCGAGGCGGCCAAGGAGCAGGCGGCCGTCGAGGCGCAGGACCCCGTCGAGCCCGAGACGCCGGAGCTGGAAGAGCCCATTGCTACGTAATTTCAATGGGTTGGCCGTTTTGTCAGTCCCTCGCTGAGCGAGGGAGGGCGTGGGAAAAGCCCCTGCGTCCTTGATAGGGCGGTCAAGGGTTGCATAGGGTCGGGGTTCCATGGCCGAACCGGAACCCTCCACCCCCAGGCCGAGCCCCCTGGACGCGCTGATGCGGCGTCTGGGACTGGGCGACAAAGTCTGGGGCCGTCGCCTGAGCCTCCTCGCGCTGCTGCTCGGCGTGTCGGTGGCCGCTGGGTTCGTCATCTCCCCGGGGCTCTATAGCCAGCAGATCCCGGCCCTCTCCGAGGAGTCCCTGGGCAAGCCCTTCCGGGCCAACTCGCCCGCGGGCTTCAAGGCCGCCCGGGACTACGAGATCCTCCACAGCGCGATGACGGAGCAGCGGCGCCAGGAGGCCCGCAACTCCGTGCTCCCCGTGTACGACTTGAACCCGGCCGTCGTGGATCAGGTCCGCGGCTCGGTGAAGCGGGCCTTCGCGGAGCTGCGCGTGCGCCTCGCCACCAAGGCTGCCGAGGCAGGTGTGGCAGGTGGGGAAGGGGAGGCAGAGGTGCGGAAGGAGGGGGATGCGCGGAAGGTGGCGCAGGTGCCCAAGGTGAAGAAGCCGGTGCCGCCGCCCACGCCCGAGGAGCTGGAGCGCCAGCGCAAGGAGCGCGAGGTGCTGCAGGGAGACTTCCAGGAGCTGCTGTTCCGCCAGCGGGACACGGCGGTGGAGGCAGAGGACTTCCAGGCGCTGCTGGCCAACGGGTTCTCGGAGGAGGCCGAGGCGGCCACGCTGGTGCTGCTGGAGCGGGCGTATGGCTCGGAGCGGGGGCCGCTCTACATCGCCGGCTCGCGCGAGGAGCTGACGCGCGAGGGCCCGCAGGGCATCACCGTCCGGGATGTGCGCCACAGCGGGGAGCAGACGCTGCCGGGCAACGCGGCGAACGTGATGGACACCCGCGAGGCGTATGCGGAGATGGACCGGTTCTCCTCCATCCCTGGCAACCTGCTGCCGGACGCGCCGGGTGTGCAGCGCCGGGCGGTGCTGCGGCTGGCCAGGCGGCTGGTGCGGCCGGATCTCACCATCAACATCGCGGAGACGAACGCGCGGCGCCTGAAGGCGAGCGAGGCGGTGAAGGACGCCGTCATCTCGATGAAGAAGGGGCAGCGCGTCATCGGGGACGGCGAGCTGGTGAACGAGACGCACCTGGTCATCCTCAAGGGGATGCGCTCGCAGACGGACCAGCTGGATCTGCTGCAGCTGCAGGTGGGCGGCACGGGGCTGGTGGCGCTGCTGATCTCGGCGTCCTTCGTGTTCTGCCGCACGGCGTTCCGGCGCTTCCGGCCCGTGCGCAAGGACGGGGTGCTGCTGGGGCTGCTGCTGGTGGTGATGCTGGGGCTGCTGCAGCTCTGGGTGTCCATCGCTGACGCGGTGCAGGATCGCTACACGGCGCTGCCCATCGAGGCGCTGTACTACGCCTTCCCGATGGCGGCCGGGGCGATGCTCGTGCGCTTCATCCTCTCGGAGGAGCTGGCGCTCTTCTTCGCCATTGTACTGGCGTGCCTGGCGGGGGTGATGCTGGGCAACTCGCTGTCGTTCGGCGTGTACTCCCTGGTGGGCGCGCTGGTGGCGGCCGAGCGGATTACCCGGGCGCGGGATCGCGTGGGCATCTTCAAGGTGGGCCTCATCACCGGGGCGGTGAACCTGGTGGCCGTGCTGTTCCTCTTCATGGTGGAGGGCAAGGGGCTCACGGGGGAGACGGCGCTCACGGCGGTGTTCGCCTGTGTGGGCACGGCGATCGCGGTGCCGGTGATGGTGATGGCGCTCACGCCGCTGATCGAGGCCGTCTTCGGCTACGCCTCGGACATCAAGCTGCTGGAGCTGGCCAACCTGAACCACCCGGCGCTCAAGGAGCTGATCGTCCAGGCGCCGGGCACCTACCACCACTCGATCATCATCGGGACGCTGGTGGAGAACGCGGCGGAGGCCATTGGTGCCAACCCGCTGCTGGCGCGCTCGTGCGCCTACTACCACGACATCGGAAAGGGCCGGAACCCGCTCTACTTTGGGGAGAACCAGAAGGGGGAGAACCGGCACGACTCGCTGGCGCCGGCCATGAGCGCGGTGATCATCAAGCGCCACGTGACGGAGGGGCTGGAGATGGCGCGGCAGTACCGCCTGCCCAAGCTGGTGGCGGACGCCATCCCTCAGCACCACGGCACGCGGCTGGTGGGCTACTTCTTCCACAAGGCGATGAAGGAGCAGGAGGGCAAGGAGCACCCCCAGCCCATCGACGAGAGCATCTACCGCTACCCCGGGCCCAAGCCCCAGTTCCGCGAGGCGGCGCTGGTGATGATCGCGGACGCGGTGGAGGCCTCCACGCGCGCCATGCCGGAGCCCACCACGCCGAAGCTGCAGGCGCAGGTGCAGAAGATGATCAACCTCATCTTCTCCGAGGGCCAGCTGGACGAGTGCGATCTGACGCTGAAGGACCTGAACCTGATCTCCAACTCGTTCCTGCACACGCTCGAGGGCATCTACCACGCCCGCCCGGAGTACCCGGCCGGTGCGCTGGGGGGAGGCCCGAGGGGGGGCCCGCTCGTGGTGGCGTCCTCTTCCAAGCAGGATGGCAAGATCCGGAGCGCCTGAGGCCGCCCGCCCGAGGAGTGGAGAATCGTGAGACTGCGCAAGGGAAAGGTCATCCCCCGCGAGGATGGCAAGCGCATCGAGGAGTTCATCGGCGCAGCCACCACGGGGAGCCCCTCCGTGTCCGTGGCGCGGATGCTGGCTCCGCCGGGCTGGTCCGAGCCCGCGCAGAAGCCCGAGTTCGACGAGGCCGTGCTGGTGCTGCGTGGCGAGCTGACGCTGGTCATCGACGGCAAGCGCGAGCGCATCGCCGCGGGCGAGGTGGGGTGGGTGCCCAAGGGCCGACGCGTCACCTACCGCAATGATGGGCAGGGGGCGTGTGACTACTGGTCCATCTGCGCGCCGGCGTTCCGGCCCGAGCTGGCGCACGTCGAGGCCGTCGAGGAGGCCCCCGAGGCCAACCACGTCACGGTGCAGGTGGCGCACGCCCAGGGCGAGGGGCTGGCCCGGCTGCTCGCCTCGCTGGGGCGCACGTACATGGACCGGCTGGAGCTGCACGGGTGCGAGCTGTCCCTCTCGCTGGTGGGGGACCGGGCGATCCGCCGGCTCAACCGGACCTGGCGCAAGAAGGACAAGGCCACGGATGTGCTGAGCTTCCCGGCGGGCGATCTGCCGAAGGGAACGCCGGGGCCCCGGCAGCTGGGCGACGTGGTCATCTCGCTGGACACGGCGAAGCGGCAGGCGAAGGAGTACAGCCGGACGCTGGAAGCGGAGGTGTCGCGCTACCTCGCGCACGGACTGCTGCACCTGCTGGGGCACGACCACGAGCGCCCCCAGGACGCCCGGAAGATGGCGGCCCTGGAGGAGCAGCTGCTCGGGGAGGGCGGCATGGTGGCCGACGCGGTGCGGGCCAGCCGAGCCCGGCGGCTTGTCTGACAGCCGGGCGAACCTCGCCGTTGTGTCGCGCGGCGCGCATGATAGGTAGGTGCGCCTCCCGCTGTTGGACGGAACATGCCCCGCTCTGCGCCATTGATTGCCTGCCTGCTCGGCCTGCTGCTCGTCGCGGCCCCGGCCTCTGCGGCCCCTCCGCCACCCTGGGGTACCGGGGAGAGCCAGGGGGAGGATCTGGTGATCTCGCTGGTGACGTTCAGCCCCGGCGATGACGTGGCCTCGTGGTGGGGGCACGGCTCGCTGGTGGTGGAGGACCGGCGGCTGGGCGCGGCGCGCCTCTACAACTACGGGATGTTCTCCTTCGACTCGACCATGCTCGGCCGCTACGCGATGGGGCGGCTCGAGTTCTGGGTGGCCGAGGCGGGCGTCTCGGGGACCTACCGCGCCTACCGGTCGATGAACCGCGACGTGCGCATCCAGGAGCTGAACCTGACGCCCGCGCAGCGCGTGGAGGTGGGCCGCCTGCTCGCGGCGAACGTCCTGCCGGAGAACCGGGACTACCTCTACCACCACTACAACGACAACTGCGTCACCCGGCTCCGGGACATGGTGGACCGGGCCGTCGGCGGGCAGCTGCGGCAGGCCGACAGCGTCCCGGGGCGCATGACGCTGCGCGAGCACACGCGGCGCTACACCGCGGTCAGCCCGCCAATGAGCGTGCTGCTCGACTTCCTGATGAACGACGAGATCGACCGGCCCATCACCCGCTGGGAGGAGGCCTTCCTCCCGGACGAGCTGGAGCGGCAGGTGGCCGCGGTCCAGGTGACGGGGCCGGATGGGCAGAAGACGCCGCTCGTCGCGAAGAGCTGGGAGTTCTACACGTCGGACCGGCCGCGGCCTCCCGAGGAGCCGCCGCGGTACGCGCCGTGGATGCTGCTGCTGGGCCTGGCCATCGGCGGCAGTGCGGTGGGACTGGCGTACTGGGGCCGGCGCGGGGCCCGGCTGCCGCGCATGCTGCTGGGGCTGGAGCACGTGGTGCTGGGGCTGGTGCTGGGGCTTCCGGGGACCGTGCTGATGATCATGTGGCTGTTCACGGACCACACGGTGACGTACCGCAACGAGAACCTCTTCCTGGCCAACCCGCTCACGCTGCTGGTGGTGCCGCTGGGCCTCATGCTGGCGTGGGGCTCGGCGAAGGCACGGGCGCGGCTGCGGCTCGTCTGGCTGGCGCTGGCGGGCAGCGGCGTGCTCGGGGTGCTGCTGAAGGTCATCCCCGTGTTCAACCAGGACAACTGGCGGCTCATCGCCTTCATCCTGCCCATCTCGCTGGGCTTCGCGGGCGCGTTTCACCTGGAGCGGGTGCTGGCGCGGGCCTCTTCAGGAGGCCGCGAGCCGGAGCGTCAGCCCCTTCCTTCTTCCTTGAAGACTCCCTAGCGCGCACGTCGCGCGTTTCACGAGGATCACCTATGGCGAACGACACGATGGAGAAGATCGGCAGCCTTCGGGAGCGCCTGCTCGCGCTCCGGGGGCATCTTTGACCTCGACCGCAAGCGGTCCCGCATCTCACTGATTGAGCGTGACTCCACGCAGCCCGGCTTCTGGGACGACAACACCAAGGCTCAGGCGCTGCTGAAGGAGAAGTCCACGCTCGAGGCCAGCGTGGGGGCGTTCGACAAGACGCTCCGTGGCTTGGACGACGCGCAGACGCTGCTGGAGCTGGCCCAGGAGGCCAGTGACGAGGCCAGCGCCCAGGAGGCGGAGGGCTCGCTGGTGCCGCTGGAGGCGGAGGTCGCTAAGCTGGAACTGGCGCGGATGCTCTCCGGCGAGCACGACCGCAGCAACTGCTTCATGGACATCAACCCGGGGGCGGGTGGCACGGACGCCATGGACTGGGCGGCCATGCTGATGCGCATGTACACGCGCTACTGCGAGTTGCGCGGCTGGGAAGTGGAAGTCAGCGACATGCTCCCGGGTGAAGAGGCGGGCTTCAAGAACGTCTCGCTGCACATCAAGGGCGACTACGCCTACGGCTACCTGAAGGCGGAGATCGGGGTGCACCGGCTGGTGCGCATCAGCCCCTTCGACGCGAACGCGCGGCGGCAGACGGCATTTGCCTCGGTGGACGTGTACCCGGAGGTGGATGACTCCATCAAGATCGACATCCCGGAGAAGGACTACGAGCTGAAGTTCATCCGAGGTGGCGGCGCGGGTGGCCAGAAGGTGAACAAGACCTCGTCCACGGCGCAGCTGCGGCACCTGCCCACGGGCATCCTGATCACCTGCCAGACGGAGCGCTCGCAGTCGGCCAACAAGGACATGGCGTTCAAGATCCTGCGCGCGCGCCTGTACGAGATGGAGCTCAAGAGGCGCGAGGTCGAGCGCGACGCGGCGGAGGCCCAGAAGAAGGACATCTCCTTCGGCTCGCAGATCCGCAGCTACGTGCTGGCGCCGTACCGGATGGTGAAGGACCTGCGGACGGGCGTGGAGACGGGCAACGTGGACTCGGTGCTGGACGGGAGCCTGGATCAGTTCATCAACGCGCAGTTGCTGGGGGTGAAGAACCCCAACCGCAGCGCCGCCGTGGACTGAAAGAGCCCCTGGGAACCTCCTCGCGGGCCGGGTGTCCAAGGGTCCGCGGGGCAGCCGGAGCCGGTGTAGTAGGCTCGGAGGGGTGTCCTGGGAGCCGGGCCACGGAGGGTGCAGGTGTCTTCGAGCGAGGTGCTCGACATAGGACAGGAGGCCAAGGTGACGGCCGGGGTGCCGGACGGGGAGGGTGATCGCCTGCTCCTGGCAAGGCTGCGCCGGGGCGATCCCGAGGCCTTCGAGGTGCTCGTGCGCGAGCACCAGGACCGGGTCTACGACTTCTGCGTCCGCATGCTGGGGGACCGCGAGGAGGCGAACGATCTCGTCCAGGAGATCTTCGTCAGCGTCCACCAGAACGTCGGCAAGTTCCGCGAGGACGCCAAGCTGTCCACCTGGATCTTCCGCATCAGCAAGAACCAGTGCATCAACCGCCTCAAGTACCTGAAGCGCCGAGGCCGGGGCCGCTCCGACGAGTATGGAGAAGTAGGCGAAGATGTGCTAATGAGTGCGATGGGTGCACCTCAGGGACCGGATGCGGCGTTGGAGTCGGCGCGGGAGCGGGCGCGGGTGCAGTGGGCGATCTCGCAGCTGGAGCCGGACGCGCGGATGCTGGTAGCGCTGCGAGACATCGAGGGTCTGAGTTACGAGGAGATCATCGAGATTACGGAGTTGGCGGAGGGGACGGTGAAGAGCCGGTTACACCGGGCGAGGGAGAAGTTGGCGGACTTGCTGGGGCGGCTTGAGGAATGAGTGGCATTCAGCGGAGACTGATGGACGTGGACGCGCAACTGAACCACCGGGAAGCGAAGGCCCTGTTCTTCGCGCTGGCTGACGAGGAGCTGCCGGAGCCGCAGGCGATGGCGGTCCGCTCGCACCTGGACGGCTGCGACGAGTGCCGGGCCGGGTGGGATCGTTACGCGCAGACGGTCCAGCGGGTCCGCAAGGTGGAGCGCGAGAAGGCGCCGCCGCTGATGGCCTCGATGGTGCTGAACCGGGTGAAGCGCGAGCGGCGGTTCGGCCTGCGCAAGCTGCACCTGGCGCAGAACTACCACCGCGTCCCGGTGGAGGTGCTCATTCCGCTGCTCCTGGCCGCGGCGGTGGCCGCCTTCCTGGTGCTGTCCGCTTCGTGAGCTGAGGGACGGAAGCGTCAGTCCCGCTTGGGGAAGCACAGCGAGAACTGGCGTTCGGGGAAGAGGGTGCAGTGCTCCTCGGGGCCGCAGCTGTTGTCCTGGGTGGAGTCGCAGGTCCGCCGGCAAGCGCTCGCGAAGCAGATAGAGCCTTGTGGGCATGAGGGCTGGGCCTCGTCGCAGGGCTGCACGCACTCCATCGCGATCTGCTCTGCTCCAGGCGAAGCGTTGAACGTGCATTTCTGCCCGGAGGGGCATGGGGACACCTGGCAGTTGACTCCTCGGACGCCCATGCACGCCGAGATGCGATCTCGGAAATGAACGCACTGTTTTCCAGGCGGGCAATCCCCCGGCGTACAGCCAGGGAGGCACGACGGGCCGTTGAGCCCCTTCTCACAGAAGAAACCTTGGGGACAGCTCGAGGGCTCGTCGAGTTTGCAGGGGCGGCCACACCAACCCGCGCAAATCAGCCCGCGTTGGCACGCGTCTTCCTTCCTCGCGGGTGCTTCGTGGCAGAGGTGCCCCTCAGGGTGCGGACCCTCCGGAACGCAGAATCGCACCAGCGGACCGTTACCGGGCGTGCTCAGCACCCGGCAGGTGAAACCTTCCCGGCACTGGAGGTCGGTCTGGCACTCACTGGCGACGCAGAGAGAACTCCTGGGGCCACCGAGATCCAGGCAAGCAAGAGGGGGCTCGCAGTCGTCAGGTCGTTGGCACGGGCGCTCGGACGTCAGCAGCTTTCTCTTTTCGCTCCGCGAAAGCATCGGGCTGACCACTCGGCCATTGATGATGAGGTGCTCAGACGGGCCGAAGAACAGCTTCGCGATGAGGAGGAGTGGAAGGGGCAGGAGAAGGCCAGCGGCGATGGACGCGAGCTTTTGCCAGTTCATTGGCAGATCCACCCGCACTTCTCGGGATCGGGATCATCCTTGGGGCAATCCCATTGAACGCTCTTCCCTTCCGGGCACACCAGCATCGGCATGTTCTCCCGGGTGTCCTTGGCGGCGGCTCGATCGAAGGCGCCCCCTTTGCGCCAGTCCTCCGGGCACCCAGTCCCTGCAACGAGCACCACAGCCAGGATTCCCGCCTTGTGCCAGCCCATGGTCGCCCTTCCTTTCCGGATTCGTCCCTGGCTCGATGGTAGCACTCCGGAAACCACCCTCTCGGGTAGGCGGGGGCACAACCTACGACACCCTCGAACCCCGGGAGAACATGATGCGTTGCGTCCCGGGGAGCGCTTGGCTACGGTGCCGCGCCCTTAAGGGGCGCGCCATGGCAGAGACCGAAAACAAGAGCGACAAGCCGGCTGAGGCGGACCTCGGGTCCAAAGAGCAGGAGATCTACCAGCAGCGCCTGGACAAGGCGGGCAAGTGGCGTGACGCGGGCTTCAACCCGTACGGCAACGGCTACCGCCCCGAGCACCAGGCCGCCGAGATCCACGCGAAGCACGGCTCCCAGTCCATCGAGGACTTCGAGAAGGCCCCTCCCACCGTCTACACCGTGGCCGGCCGCATCGTCGCGATGCGCACCTTCGGCAAGGCCGCCTTCGTGAAGCTGCGGGACCGCTCCGGCGAGCTCCAGGTCCACATGAAGAAGGACGCGCTCGGGGATGCCTACGAGGTCTTCAAGCTGTGCGACCTGGGCGACTTCATCGGCGCCACCGGCCCTGTCTTCCGCACCAAGACGGGCGAGCTGTCCCTGTCCGTCACGAAGTTCACCCCGCTCACCAAGTCCCTGCGTCCCCTGCCCGAGAAGTGGCACGGCCTGACGGACGTGGAGATCCGCTACCGCCAGCGCTACCTGGACCTGGTCTCCAACCCGGACGTCAAGCAGACCTTCCTCAAGCGCAACAAGCTGGTGCGCTTCATCCGCGAGTTCCTGGACGGCCGCGACTTCATCGAGGTGGAGACCCCGATGATGCACCCGCTCATCTCCGGCGCGGCGGCCCGGCCCTTCCGCACCCACCACAACGCGCTCGACATCGATCTGTACATGCGGATCGCCCCCGAGCTGTACCTCAAGCGTCTGGTGGTGGGCGGCCTCGAGCGCGTCTACGAGATCAACCGCAACTTCCGCAACGAGGGCATCAGCACCCGGCACAACCCCGAGTTCACGATGCTCGAGTTCTATCAGGCGTACGCCACGTACGAGGACCTGATGGACCTCACCGAGCAGATGCTCTCCGAGGCCGCCAAGGCCGTCACCGGCGACTCCAAGGTCCCCTACCAGGGGCACACCCTGGACTTCGGCAAGGGCTGGAAGCGCATCCCCATGACCGAGGCCATCCGCGAGGCCGTCGGCGGCGCGCTCTCCGACAAGGACATGGCCGACCCGGACAAGCTCCGCCACGAGCTCCTCAAGACGACCCACGCCGAGGCCGAGCGCCGCGCCATCGAGACCATGAACCAGGGTGAGCTCGTGGGCGCCCTCTTCGAGCACCACGTCGAGAGCACCCTGATTCATCCCACCTTCATCACCCACTTCCCCACCTCGGTGAGCCCGCTGGCCCGGCGCAACGACCAGAACCCGGAAATCACCGACCGGTTCGAGCTGTTCGTCGCCGGCCGGGAGATCGCCAATGCCTTCTCCGAGCTGAACGATCCGCTCGATCAGAAGGGCCGTTTCCTCGGCCAGCTCGAGGCGAAGCAGCGTGGCCAGCAGGAGACGATGGACTACGACGAGGACTACATCCGGGCCCTCGAGCACGGCATGCCGCCCACCGCCGGTGAGGGCATCGGGATTGATCGGCTCGCGATGTTGTTCACGGATGCAGCCTCCATCCGGGACGTCATCCTGTTCCCGCTCCTCAAGCCGCAGTCCAAGTAGCCAAGGTGCCCGTGCAAACCGCTGAACGGCAGACCGTCTATCGCTGGGGCTTCATCTGGGCCGGCGCGCTCGCGGTCCTCGTGGGCTTCGTGCTGCTCGGGGTGGCCATCTCCCGGTCCCAGGCGTGGGCCGAGGTGGCCAGCTCGCTCGGTCTGTCGCTCATGGGCTGGGGCAGCCTCCTGCAGACGATCAACGGACTGTCGCTCACCCCGGCGGAGCTCGGGCTGAAGCAGTCGCTGGCCATCGGCGGGTCGAAGTTCCTCGTCTCGGGCGCGCTCGTCTGGTTGGCGGGTTGGGGGCTGATGGCGGCGGGCATCCGCCGGGCCCCGGCCACCGTGGAGGGTCCGAGCCCCGCGGCGGGAGCCCCGCTGTACCCCCGGCTCGCGGGCTACCGGGACTTCTACTGGAGCACGCTGGGCGCCTACGGCGGCGGTGTCCTCCTGGCGGAGGTGATCCTCATCCTGCTGCAGACGCTGCTGTCCAGCGGTGTGCAAATGGACGAGGCGGGTGCGGCGTCCGGCTCGGGCCTCCAGCTGGCGCCCCCGTGGGCCTTCGCCGTGGCGCTCCTGGTGGCCTGCAGCGTGGCGTTCGTCTCGGGGGCCATTGGCGCGGCGCGCGCCCGGCGGCTGTCGCTGCCCGAGGCCACCATCGGCGTCTTCTACCTGGGCCTGCCCATCCCCATCGTGCTCACGCTGATGGATCGGGTGAGCTCGCTCCAGCTCACGCTGGGCCACCGGCTGCGCGAAGTCACCTACGTGGCGGGCCTCATCGGCCGGCCCGAGCTGTCCTACTGGCTCGTCTTCGGGCTGCTGGTGCTGGTGCTGGTGCTGGGCATCAACTCCGGCTTCGTCGCCGCGGGCAGCGGCCGGTTGGATCTGCGCGCCGGCTTCGAGCTGTTCGTCGCCCGCCGGCACGTGGCGGTGTTCCGCCCGTCGCTGCTGCTGGGGACGATGGCGGTGCTGATGCTGGGCATCATCCCGCCGCTGCTCGTCTACGGCATCGTCCGGGCGGTGGAGGCCGCGGTGGAGCGCACCCGCATCCGCGCCCTGGGCCTGGCCGATCCGCTCGCGGCCGCCGAGGCGCTCCACCGGCTCAAGCTGCGCGAGCAGTCTCCCACGATGATGATGACGGCCCTGTCCGTGGGCGGCGTGGGCGTGGGCGTGATGGCGCTCATCGTCGTGCTGTCGGTGATGAGCGGCTTCGAGATCGATCTGCAGCAGAAGATCCTCGGCACCCACGCTCACGCGGTGGTGTCCAAGTACGCGGGAGACCTGCCCGAGTACCCGAAGCTGATGGAGCAGATCGCCAAGGTGCCCGGCGTCATCGGCCAGTCGCCGTTCATCACCAACCAGGTGATGATCGTCTCCGAAGGCAACGTGGACGGCGTGGTCATCAAGGGCATCGATCCGGACACGGTGGGCTCGGTGACGGACCTGCCGGGGTACATGCTGCCGGGCGGCTCGCTGGAGTACCTGCAGAAGCCGGAGCTCATCCTCCCCGAGCGCTCCAAGCGGGGCGCGGGCTCGCCCATGCTGGACGACAAGCCCGCGGGCGAGCAGTCCACTGGGACGCAGGGCCCTCCGGAGGAGGAAGAGGAGGAGGACCCCATCATCGGCAAGACCACGAAGCCGGCGCAGGAGAAGGTCCTGCCGGGCATCATCCTCGGGCGTGAGCTGGCCGCCGCCCTGCGCGTGGTGGTGGGCGACAAGGTGAACATCGTCTCGCCGCTGGGCACGGAGCTGGGGCCGCAGGGGCCCATGCCGAAGAGCCGCGTGTTCCGCGTGGCGGGCGTCTTCTACTCGGGCATGTACGAGTACGACGCGAAGTTCGTCTACATCTTCCTGGACGAGGCCGCGAAGTTCTTCGAGGTGAAGGGCGCCAACGGCATCGATCTCAAGGTGGCGGACATCGACGACGCGCGGCACATCGCCGCCGAGGTCGTCCGCAAGCTGGGCGGCTACCCCTACCGGGCGCGCGACTGGAGCGAGACGAACCGCAACCTCTTCTCCGCGCTGCGCCTGGAGAAGCTGGTGATGGGCATCATCCTCTCCATCATCATCATCGTGGCCGCGGGGCTCATCGTCGCCACGGTCATCATGCTGGTGCTGGAGAAGCGCAAGGAGATCTCCGTCCTCAAGGCCCTGGGCGTCCCGGACGGCGGCATCGTGAAGATCTTCCTCGCCGAGGGCCTGCAGATCGGCGTGGCCGGCGGCCTGCTGGGGCTCTTGTCCGGCCTGGCCTGGTGCTTCTTCATCGAGAAGGTGGGCATCAAGCTGGACCCTCAGGTCTATTACATCCCCGCGCTGCCGGTGAAGATCGAGCCCGTGCAGACGATCCTGGCCGTGGTCATCGCGGTGCTTGTCACGTACCTGGCCTCCATCTATCCGGCGCTCAAGGCCAGCAGCGTGGAGCCGGTCGAAGGGCTCAAGGCGGAGTAGGCCATGGCATTCCTCTCCATCCGCAACGTCTTCAAGAGCTACTTCCTGCACGGAAAGCGCATCGACGTGCTGCGCGCCGTCTCGCTGGACATCGAGCGCGGCGAGCTGGTGAGCCTCGTGGGCCCCTCTGGCGCGGGAAAGAGCACCTTCCTCCACGTGCTGGGCACCCTGGACGCCCCGGCCGCGGGCGAGGTCCTCTTCGAGGGCCGCTCCGTCTTCGCCATGAGCGACGCGGAGATCGCCGAGTTCCGCAACCGCACCATCGGCTTCGTCTTCCAGAGCCACTACCTGCTGCCCGAGTTCACCGCCCTGGAGAACGTGGCCATGCCGGCGCTCGTCCAGCGGGCGGACCGCGGCAAGACGTACGGCAAGGCCCGCGAGCTGCTGGAGCGGGTGGGGCTGGGCTCCCGGGTGGACCACAAGCCCGGCGAGCTGTCCGGCGGCGAGGCCCAGCGGGTGGCCCTGGCGCGCGCCCTGGTGCTCCAGCCCGCCATCCTGCTGGCCGACGAGCCGACCGGCAACCTGGACCCGGCCACCGGCGAGGGCATCCACCAGCTCCTCCGGGACGTGAACCGGGACCTGGGCATCACCGCCGTGGTAGTGACTCACAACGAGACGCTTGCCCGCTCCATGCCACGGCGCCTGCGCCTTGCAGGCGGGCAGGTGACGGACGCGTGAACCCGCCGCGCTTTTGGATTGAGGGACGCCGAACCTATCCCTTAGATTGCCCCGCCCCTTACTGGCCGACTGCCCCTTGAGGTCTCCCGTTCTGTCTCAGAAGACGCTCCTGCCTCTGCTCGCGCTGACCCTGTGGGCGCTCGTTCCCGTCCGTGCGCTCGCACAGGCGGAGACGGGTGCGCCCCCCGCGTCACCCGCCGGGCAGACCCAGGCCCCTGATACCGCCACGCCCCCCTCGGACGCTCCGGTGGACGAGGACGCGACCGCCACCGAGGAGCAGGGTGAGCGCGTCACCGAGGTCCGCATCGAGGGCAACCGCCGCGTGGAGGCCGAGGCCATCCGCCGCGTCCTCGTGACGAAGGAGGGCTCTGTCTACGACCCGCTCCGCACGGCCGACGATCTCCGGGCCATCTGGGGCCTGGGCTACTTCACGGACGTTCAGCTCCTGGTGCAGCGGCTGCCCAAGGGCGTCGCCTACGTGGTGCGGGTGCAGGAGCGCCCCGCCGTGCGCGCGGTGAAGCTGAGCGGCAACGACGAGCTGAGCAACGACGATCTGAAGGAACAGATCGACGTGAAGCCCGCCACCATCCTGGACATGGACACCGTGCGCTCCACGGTGAAGAAGATCCAGGAGAAGTACATCGAGAAGGGCTACTTCCTGGCGGAGGTCTCCCACCGCCTGGATCCCGTGGAGGGCGGCGCCAACGTCGACGTGGTGATCGTCATCAACGAGCACGCGAAGGTGATGGTGAAGGAGATCACCTTCATCGGCGCGCAGAAGGTGACGCCCGAGACGCTCAAGGCGGTCATGGTCACCCGCGAGGGCGGCTACTTCTCCTTCCTCACGAGCGAGGGCACCTACCGCGAGGAGGCCTTCCAGCGCGATCTGGCCGTCATCCAGGCCACCTACTACGACTACGGCTTCATCAACGTCCGCATCGACAAGCCCGTCATCTCCCTGTCGGCGGACAAGCGCTACATCTACATCACCCTCAAGGTGACGGAGGGCGAGCCGTACGACATCGGCAAGCTGGACTTCGGCGGCGATCTCATCGTCGAAAAGGAAGGCCTGGCGGTGAAGATGACGTCCGCCAAGGGCGAGCGCTTCAACCGCTCCAAGCTCTCGCAGGACATCCTGACGATCACGGACGTCTACTACGACCAGGGCTACGCCTACGCGAACATCAACCCCGTCACCGCGGTGAACGCGGACACCAAGACGGTGGACCTGACGTTCGACATCCAGAAGGGCCCGCAGGTCACCATCGAGCGCATCGACGTCATCGGCAACACGAAGACGCGCGACAAGGTCATCCGCCGCGAGCTGCGCGTCTACGAGGGCGAGCTCTACAGCGGCACGGGCGTGCGCCGCAGCAAGGAGCGCGTCACCGCGCTGGGCTTCTTCGAGACGGTGGACATCACCCAGAAGCCGGGCACCACGGACGATCGGATCGTCCTCCAGGTGGAGGTGAAGGAGAAGGCCACCGGCACCTTCCAGGTGGGCCTGGGCTTCTCCAACGTGGAGAACTTCATCTTCACGGCCCAGGTGTCCCAGAACAACTTCCTGGGGTGGGGGCAGAGCGTCTCCGCCTCGGCGCAGATCTCCGGCCTGAAGTCGCTCATCCAGCTGTCCTTCTACGATCCGTACTTCCTGGACACGCAGTACCTGCTGTCCGCGGACTTCTTCCGGGTGGACGCGGACTATGACGGCTTCGTCCGGCGCTCCACGGGCGGCAGCCTCTCGCTGGGCTACCAGTTCGTGGACGACCTGCTGGGCACCGTGGGCTACACGCGCGAGTACGTGGATGTGGAGGCCGGCCAGGCGCTGGGCTCGGTGCTGCTGGCCAACCAGTTCCTCAGCGGCGTCACCAGCGCCGCGCGCCTGTCGCTCTCGTTCGATCGCCGCGACAACCGCCTGTTCCCCTCGCGGGGCTTCATCCACTACGGCTCGGTGGAGTTCGCCCCGCGGCTGCTGGGGGGCTCGTTCCTCTACACCCGCTACACGGCCTACTCGCGGCTCTACTTCCCCATGCCGCTGGGCTTCGTCTTCAAGACGAACGCCACCGTGGGCTACATCCAGCAGCTGGAGTCGGACAACCCGCTGCCCATCTCCGAGCTCTACTACCTGGGCGGCATCAACACCGTGCGCGGCTACTTCCTGCGCAGCATCAGCCCCAGCCTGACGGTGCCGCGCTCCGAGTCGCCCGATGCCACCGTCACCGAGTTCCGCACGGGCGGCAACAAGCAGCTCATCCTCAACCTGGAGCTGGAGTTCCCTGTCTTCGAGAAGGCGGGCATCCGCGGCGTGCTCTTCTATGACGCCGGCAATGCCTACGCGCGCAACGAGCGCTTCTTCCAGGATCGGCAGGACAAGGTGCCGCTCGGCCTCTTCCACTCCGTGGGCTTCGGGTTCCGCTGGTTCTCCCCGGTAGGCCCGCTGCGCTTCGAGTGGGGTTTCCCCCTCACCAAGCGGCCGGAAGATGAGCCCTACCTCTTTGAGTTCACCATCGGCAACTTCTTCTGATTTCTGATAAGGCGTCCCCTCCCGGTGCTCCGGCCCCCCTACTCAGGGGGTGTTGAAGAACCGCCGGGGACGGACGTCGGAGCCAGTAACACCCCCTTAGGAGCCGTTGACATGTCGCTTCGAAGCACCCTGGCGGTCGTGACCGCCGCCCTGACGCTTGCCCTCCCGCTTGCTGCTTCCGCGCAGGCCGTGAAGTTTGGCTACGTGGACTACCAGCAGGTTCTCCTGGCGGTGGAGGACGGCAAGGCCGCCAAGGCCCGCCTCCAGAAGTGGCTGGAGGATCGCCAGAAGGAGATCGACAAGGAGCAGGAGGCGCTCCGCAAGGAGAAGGAGACCCTGGACAAGCAGGCCAGCGCGATGAGCGAAGACACGCGCATCCAGAAGGGCTCGGAGCTGCAGAAGAAGGTCATCGACCTGGCCCAGAAGTGGGACCGCTACCGCGCCGAGGCCGCTGGCCGCGAGCGCCAGGAGATGGAGCCCATCGTCGACAAGATCGACAAGGTGATCGCGAAGATCGCCGAGCGGGACGGCTTCTCCTTCGTCTTCGAGAAGCGGGACTCCGGCCTCGTGTATGCGCAGACCCAGTTCGATCTCTCCAACGAGGTCATCCGCGCGTACAACGCCCTGCCGAAGACGCCTGCCCCCGCGGCGCCCAAGGCCCCGGCCCCGGCGGCGAAGGACGCTCCGGTGGCGAAGGACGCTCCGAAGAAGTAGGGCGCTGAAGCCGTGAACCGCACGTCCACGCCGCGCCGGCTGGGAGAGCTCGCCACCCATGTGGCTGGCGAGCTTCTCGGAGATGCCAGCCTGCTGATCCATGGCCTCAACGGGCTCGCCGAGGCGGGCCCTGGGGACGTGTCCTTCTATGGCAACACGAAGTACCGGCGGCAGTACGAGGCGACGAAGGCCTCCGCCGTGCTGGTGGGCGCCGACGCGCCGGCCCGGGAGGGTGTGGCGCTCATCCGGGTGCCCAACCCGCACCTGGCCTTCGCTCGGCTGCTGATGCTCTTCCACGCGCCGCCGCGCCCTGCTCCCGGGGTGAGCCCCCAGGCCCACGTCCACACGGAGGCGCGGGTGCACCCCGAGGCCACGGTGATGGCGGGCGCCACGGTGGAGAAGGGCGCCCGCGTGGGGGCCCGCTCCGTGCTCTACCCCGGCGCCTACGTAGGTGAGGGAGTCTCGGTGGGCGAGGACTGCTTGCTCTACCCCAACGTCACGGTGCGCGAGGGCTGCCAGGTGGGCTCGCGCGTCACCCTCCACTCCTCGTGCGTGGTGGGGGCGGATGGCTTCGGCTTCGCGTTCGACGCCGAGGGCGACAACGGGCCGCAGCACTTCAAGATCCCGCAGACGGGCATCGTCCGCATCGAGGATGATGTGGAAGTGGGCGCCTGCACCTGCATCGACCGGGCGACGCTGGGCGAGACGGTGATCGGGCGCGGGACGAAGATCGACAATCTGGTGCAGATCGCGCACAACGTGAAGGTGGGCCCGCTGTCGCTCCTCTGCGCGCAGGCCGGCGTGTCCGGCTCGGCGGAGCTGGGCACCGGGGTGGTGTTGGCGGGGCAGGTGGGGGTGGTGGGGCACATCCGGGTGGGGGATCTGGCCAAGGTGGGCGCCCAGTCCGGTGTGGCGCACGACGTGGAGGATGGGCAGGTGGTCTCCGGCAGCCCGGCCGTGCCGCACCGCGAGTGGCTGAAGAACTCGGCGGCGCTGGGCCAGCTGGGGGACCTGCTCAAGGAAGTGCGAGCCCTGCGCCGCAGGGTGGAGATGCTCGAGAAGGAGAAGGGCGGATGATGGACATTGGAGATATCCAGCGGTTGCTGCCCCACCGCTACCCGTTCCTGTTGGTGGACCGCGTGGTGGAGTTCGTCCCCGGCCAGAAGCTCACGGCCTACAAGAACGTCACCATCAACGAGCCCTTCTTCAACGGCCACTTCCCCGGGCACCCGGTGATGCCGGGAGTGCTCATCCTGGAGGCGCTGGCGCAGGCCTCGGCCATCCTCGCGTACAAGAGCGAGAGCATGAGCCCTGAGCGCCTGGTCACCTACCTGATGGGCGTGGACAACGCGAAGTTCCGCAAGCCCGTGCTCCCCGGAGACAGGCTGCAGCTGGGCATCGAAGTGCTGCGCCACAAGGGCGTCATCTGGAAGACGAAGGGCACGGCCACGGTCGACGGAGTGAAGGTCGCCGAGGGCGAGTTCCTCGCCACGGTGGTGGACAAGGACGCTAAGTCCGCCGCGGAGCCGGCGCCCTGAGTGGCGGGGACGGAAGGAGAGAAGTCATGGCGCAGGTTCACCCCACGGCGATAGTCCACCCGGACGCCCAGATCCACGAGACGGTGGAGATCGGCCCCTACGCAGTCATCGGGCCGAAGGTGAAGATCGGTCCAGGGTCGCGCGTGGGGCCTCACGTCGTCATCGAGGGGAGGACGACGCTGGGCGCGCGCAACCGCGTGTTCCAGTTCTCCTCGCTGGGTGCGGCGCCCCAGGATCTCAAGTACGCGGGCGAGGACACGGAGCTGGTGATCGGCGACGAGAACCAGATCCGCGAGTTCACCACGCTGCACATCGGCACGGCGGGGGGCGGCGGCGTCACCCGGATCGGCCACCGCAACCTCTTCATGGCCAACAGCCACGTGGCGCATGACTGCGTGGTGGGCAACGGCTGCATCCTGGCCAACAGCGCGGCGCTCGGCGGGCACGTGCGTGTGGAGGATCACGTCATCTTCTCGGGGCTGACGGCGGTCCACCAGTTCACGCGCGTAGGCAAGCATGCCTTCGTCGCCGGCGGCGCCATGGTGGTGATGGACGTGCCCCCGTACTGCATGGCCCAGGGAGACCGGGCGGAGCTGGTGGGGCTGAACACGGTGGGACTGGAGCGCCACGGCTTCACCGAGGCGCAGATCGGCCGCATCAAGGAGGCGTACAAGATCCTCTTCCGCTCCAAGCTGCAGGTGGCGGAGGCGCTGGCGCGGCTGAAGGCGGAGTACAGCGGCCAGCCGGAGATCGACCACCTGGTCGACTTCATCAGCCAGAGCAAGCGCGGACTGACGCGCTAGGCCGGCCGGTGGAGCGGATAGGCCTCATCGCGGGCAACGGACAGCTGCCCTTCCTCTTCGCCCGCGAGGCACGTGCTCGCGGGCTGGAGGTGGTGGTGGTGGCGCACCGGGGCGAGACGGATCCGGCGCTGGAGGCGGAAGTGGCGGCCTTCACGTGGGTGCGGCTCGGGCAGGTGGATCGGATCGTCCGCACCTTCCAGAAGGCGGGCGTGGCGCGCGCGGCGATGGCCGGTGGCATCGGCCGGGTGCGGGCGCTGACGGAGGCACGGCCGGATCTGGGCGCGGTGCGCATCATCTCGCGGCTGCGCAGCTTCCGGGACGACACGCTGCTGCGCGCGATCGCGGACTACTTCGAGGCCCACGGCGTCACGATTGTCGCGCCGACGGACTACCTCTCTCAGGTGCTCTGCCCCGTGGGGCACCTGGCGGGGCCGCGGCTGCACCCGGCGCAGGAGCAGGACGTGGCGCTGGGGGTGGAGGTGGCGGCGCTGCTGGGGAAGGCGGATGTGGGGCAGACGGTGGTGGTGCGCAACGGGCACGTGCTCGCGCTGGAGGCGGTGGAGGGCACGGACGAGACGATCCGCCGCGGCGGCAAGCTGGGCGGCAAGGGCGCGGTGGTGGTGAAGCGCTGCAAGCCGGGGCAGGACCTGCGCTTCGATCTGCCGGCGGCGGGGCCTCGCACGCTGGAGGTCATGCGCGAGGTGGGGGCGAAGGTGCTGGCGCTGGAGGCGGGGCGGACGGTGCTATTGGACGCTCCTCAACTCTTCAAAGAGGCGGAATCCCAGGGGATTACGGTGGTGGGCGTCACCTGAGAGGGGGGTGTCCTCTACCCGGCATGCGACGCACCTCTTGGGACCCATTCCCTGAATTCACGCGCCGTCCTACCGTCGTGAGCGGGGAATCCCTTCTGCGGGGGCCCTGTTGCCCCTCGCCCGGCATGCCCGAGGTTGCCGCTCCCATGAATGCTCGCCTCCTCCTGCTCTGCCTTGCCCTTGCCTCCTCGCCTGCTCTGGCGGGGGACGCCATCCATGTCTCACTCGATGCGCGGGTGCCGTTGGGCAAGGGGATGCCGGTGCTGAAGGTCGAGATCCTGGAGCCCATCCTCGGCTTCGACGTGAAGCTGAAGCGCTCGGATGGGAAGGTGCTCGAGTTCAAGGAGGGCGGGCGGCCAGGGACCACGCGCTCCATCGAGCTGGAGCAGCCGGAGGGCCGCTTCCACTACGAGGGCGAGCTGACGGTGCGCTTCAAGGGCTCGGACCCGGGGACGATGCCGCTGTCCTTCGACACTGAGCTGCTGGGGCCGCTGACGCTCACGGTGTCCAAGGAGGACCTGGACCTCGCGGCGCGCAAGCTGCGCTTCAAGCTCTCGCGGCCGGCGGGCAAGGCCAAGCTGACGGTGGTGGTGGACTCCGGGTGGAACGCCTTCGATGGCGAGGTGAAGTTCAAGGGGGAGGCCGCGGGGACGCCGCTGGAGGTGAGCTGGCCGAAGTCGCCGGGCAAGGTGATGAAGATCTCGCTGAAGGCCTACGACACCGCGGACTTCTTCCAGAGCGTGGAGTTCTTCCCGTGGCAGGTGGACATCCCTCACGAGGAGGTGAACTTCCCCTCGGGCAGCGCGGAGATCCCGGCCTCGGAGCGAGCGAAGCTGGACAAGAGCGTCGAGAAGGTCACGGAGGCGGTGTCGCGGTATGGGGAGCTCGCCGCGATCCGCCTCTACATCCTGGGCCACACGGACACGGTGGGCGCCACGGACTCCAACCGCGAGCTGTCCCTGCAGCGGGCGCGCAGCATCGCCTCGTACCTCCGCAAGCGCGGCGCGCGGCTGCCCATCTTCTACGAGGGCTTCGGCGAGCAGGCGCCCCACGTGGTGACGCCGGACGAGACCGCCGAGCCCGGCAACCGCCGCGCCGAGTACATCATCTCCGTGGATGACCCCACCCTGACCAACGCTCCCTTTGCTCCGCAGTGGAGGAAGCTGTGATGCCTTCTTGGAGGAACCGACGGATGAACCGCCTTGCTCTCTCCACCACGCTCGGCCTCGCCCTGGTGGGCTGCGCGCACTCCGTCCCGGTCGCCCAACGCCTCCAGGAAGAGGAGGAGAAGTGCGCGCTCGTGCAGATGGTGTTGCACGAGCCGATGCCCTCTCAGGAGCTGGCGGTGTTCGCCACCGAGGGGCGCGAGCCGCCCGTGCCGGTGATGGTCTTCGTGCGCAAGCCCGATCAGGGGCTGCTCGAGCGCTTCTTCGCGGGCGAGTCTCCCGAGTGCGGGGACAACCAGTTCCGCGTGGTGCGGCAGCTCGGGCGGCAGGGGCTGGTGCTCTACCTGCAGGAGACCGGGAGCGGCTACACGTACGATGCGCGCCGCGCCGGCCCGGAGGAGCTGTCGATGGGGGGCGCCCCCCAGGGCGTGGTCCGCCGCAACGCCGAGGGCGGCTGGGTGGCCGCGTCCGACTGACTCAGCGCGCGAGCAGGTCCTTGGCGCCATCGGCCATGAACTGCACGGCGATGGCGGCGAGGATGAGCCCCATCACGCGCTCGAGGATGGCGACGCCGGACTGCTTCAGCACGCGCTGCACCAGGTGGGAGGCGCGCAGGATGAAGTAGCTGGCCACGAACGTGAGGACGATGGCCGCGAGCACCGGCAGGCCCATCGCCGGGCTCTCCCCCTTGGACATGAGCACCATGGCGCTGGCGATGGCGCCGGGCCCGGCCAGCAGCGGCATGGCCAGCGGCACGAGCGCCACGTCCTCCTTGGCCACGCCCTCCTGCTCCTCCGAGGGGGTGGTGCGCGTCTCCGAGGGCCGCGCCCGGAGCATGTCCAGCGCGGTGATGAGCAGCAGGATGCCGCCGGCCACGCGGAAGGCGGCCAGCGAGACGCCGAACACCTGGAAGATGACGCCGCCGAAGACGGCGAAGAAGCACAGCAGCCCGCCGGCCACGATGCAGGCCCGCAGCGCCGTGCGGCGCATCTTCATCTCCGAGTCACCCGCGGTGATGGCCAGGAAGATGGGCACCACGCCGACGGGGTCCACCACGAAGAAGACGGCGGAGAGCGAGACGAGGAAGTGGGTGAAGTAGGCGCCCATACCGCGTCACACCGTCAGCCGGAGTTTCCAGACCATGGTGAGCGCCTCGAGGAAGATCTTCCGGCTCATCTTCGACTGGCCCACACGGCGGTCCTCGAAGACGATGGGGAGCTCGCGGACGGTGAAGCCCTTCTTGAGCGTGCGGTAGGTGAGCTCGATCTGGAAGGCGTAGCCGGTGCTCTTCACCTGGTCGAGCTCGATGGCCTCCAACACGCGGCGGTGGAAGCACTTGAAGCCGCCCGTCAGATCGTGCACGCCCACCCCGAGGATGGTGCGCGCGTAGAGCGAGCCGCCCCGGCTGATGACCTGGCGCCCGACGCCCCAGTTCACCGTGCCGCCGCCGGTGACGTAGCGCGAGCCCAGCACCAGGTCCGCGCCGGCCTCGGCCGCGTCCAGCAGCCCGGGCAGGTAGCGCGGATCGTGACTGAAGTCCGCGTCCATCTCGATGATGTACGTGTAGCCCTCGGCGAGCGCCCAGCGGAAGGCGGCCAGGTAGGCGCGGCCCAGGCCCTCCTTCTTCTCGCGGTGCAGCACCCGGATGCGCGGCTCCTGGGCCGCGAGCGCGTCGGCGAGCTTCCCGGTGCCATCCGGCGAGTTGTCATCGACGACGAGGATGTCCACGCGGGGCTCGGCCTTGAGCACGGCCTCTGTGATGGGCCCGAGATTGTCCGCCTCGTTGTAGGTGGGGATGCAGACCAGCGCGCGGTTCATGTCGCGGCGGGACATAGCAGAGCCAGGGCCCGGCCACGTCAAACTTTGGCGGGAGGGGGGAGCAGCTCCAGCACGGCCTCCGCGGCCCGCTCGGCGGCGCCGGGGCCTCCCAGCCGGCCGCGAACCTCTTCCAGTCCCCGGAGCATCTCCTCGCGAGGTGGGCCCGGTTCCCACACGCGGCGGACCTCCGAGGCGATGCGCTCGGGAGTCATCTCGCCCTGGATCAGCTCGGGCACGAGCCGCCGGCCCGCGAGCAGGTTCACCAGGGCCACGTGGGCCACCTTCAGCATGAGCCGGCCGACGAGGTAGGTGATGAGGGAGACGCGGTAGACGACCACGAGGGGGCGCTGCATGAGCCCCGCCTCCAGCACCGCCGTCCCCGAGGCAACGATGGCGGCATCACTGGCGCCCACCACCTCGGGAGCCCGGCCGTCAATGAGCCGGGGAGAGAGGCCGCTGCCCTCGAAGCGGGAGGTCACCTCCTCGCGGGGGATGGTGGGGGCCACGGGGACGACGATCTGCAACCCTGGGCGCTCGGCCGCGAGCTGCTTCGCCGCGCGCACCATGTCCGGTAGGAGACGGCGGATCTCGCTCATCCGGCTGCCCGGCAGCAGGGCGAGGGTGGGGGCATCCGTGGCGAGCCCGAGCCGCTGGCGGAAGTCGGCGGCGCTGGCGGGGGCGGGGACCTGCTCCACCACGGGGCTGCCCACGTAACGGGCGTTCACCCCGGAGTCCCGGTAGAAGTCCTCCTCGAAGGGGAGGATGCAGAGCATCCGGTCCACGAGCTTGCGGATGGTCTTCACCCGGCCCCGGCGCCAGGCCCAGATCATGGGGGACACGTAGTAGGCGACAGGGACGCCGAGTGCTTTCAGCTTCGCGGCCAGGCGCAGGTTGAAGTCGGGGATGTCCACGAGGATGGCGCAGGCGGGGCGGCGCTCGGCGGCGGCGGCGGTGATTCCGCGCAGCACCTGGAGGATGCGGGGAAGCTTGGGCAGCACCTCGGTGATGCCCATGACGGAGACCTCGTGGGCGCCATAGAGGAGCTCCACGCCTCGGGCGGCGAGCTTGGAGCCCCCCATTCCGAAGAACCGGAGGTCCGGGCGGCGGGCCTGGAGGGCGGCGACGAGCTCGGCGGCGTGGGCATCGCCGGAGGCCTCACCCGTGACGACGAGGATCTGCGGAGCGGAGTTCATCGGGGGCGCGCATCGTAACTGAAGCGGGGCGGGCAAAAGTGTAGACTCCGAGCGCCCTTGAAGACGCTTCTGCTCGCTGAGAGCCACCCCCCCACGCTGGAGCACCTCACCGGGCTGCTGGCCCAGGCCGGTTACACCGTGCGTGCGGTCTCCGACCCGGCGTCGGCCATGGAGCACTTCGTGGCGGACAACCCGGACGTGGTGGTGCTGGGGGTGGACCTGCCTCAGATGGAGGGAGGCCATGTGGGGCAGCTCATCCGGAACCACCGCCAGGGTGGGCGGGTGCCCATCGTCGCCATCGACAAGGGGCACCTGGGCAAGGCGCGCGGCGTGCAGGCGGTGCTGGGCCTGAAGGTGAACGCCTACATCCAGGACCCGCTGAAGCCGGGCGAGCTGGTGTCCAAGGTGAACGAGCTGGTGGAGGCCGCGGCGGCGGTTGCTGCTCCCACGAAGGGCATCGAGGCGATGCTCGACCGCCCGGCGATGACGGCCGGGGACCTCAAGGGCTACCCGCTGCCGGAGCTGGTGCATGTGCTCTACCGGCAGCGCAAGGAAGGGGTGCTGGTGGTCGCCTACCGGGATCTCACGCGCCGGGTCTTCTTCGCGCGGGGCGGGGCGGTGAACTACGACTCGTCGGCGCGCCAGGACGCGCTGCCCAGCTTCCTGCTGGAGCGGGGGATCGTCACCGAGGCCCAGGCGGAGATTGTGGTGCAGGCGCTGGGCTCGGGGCTGCGCATTGGCGCGGCGTTGGCGGATGCCGGGGTGGAGGCGGCGGGCGAGGAGCTGCTCGGGATCCTTCGGGACTACACGCGGGACCGGCTGGCCCAGGCGGTGGCCATGCGCGAGGGGCGCTTCGCCTTCTACGCGGGGGACGAGTTCCAGCAGGAGGTGGCCACGGTGGAGATCCCCGCCCTGGCGCCGGTGCTGGAAGGGGCGCGGCGGGCCATCCCGCTCAAGGTGCTGGCGGCGCCGCTGCGCAGGCACCTGGGGGAGTACCCGGTGCGCTCTCCGGAGTTCGGCAAGGATCTGCCGGCGCTGGGGCTGGACACGGACGATCTGAAGATCGCCATGCAGATCAACGGGCGGCTGCTGCTGAGGGATCTGCTGGCGCACGGGCGCGGAGATCTGCAGCGCGGGTACTCGCTGCTGTGGTTCCTGCGGCTCACGGGTGGGGTGACGTTCTCGGCCACCCCGGTGGCGGCGGAGGGTACGGCCTTCGCGGCGGTCCCGGAGGTCATCGCCCCGCGCAAGCGCAAGGCGATCCCACCGGAGCTGGGGGACGCGCTGCGCGAGGGGGCGGTGAAGATCATCACCAGCAGCTACTTCCACAGCCTGGGGCTGGACATCGCGGCGGACATGGAGGCGGTGGAGCGCGCCTACCACGAGACCGCCATGCGGTTTCATCCGGACAACTTCGCCGAGTACGACCTGTCGGATCTGAAGGATCTGCTCGACTCGGTGCAGGAGAAGCTGTCGGCGTCCTACCGGGTGCTCTCGGTGGAGGAGAAGCGCAAGGCGTATCTCCAGTACCTGCTGGGGAAGTTGGACGTGGGGGGACGGGTCAACGCCATCAACGTGGACGCGGAGATCCTCATCCGCCGTGGCGAGTCGTACCTGCGGAAGAAGGACTACCGGATGGCGCTCCAGCTCTTCGAGGAGGCGGTGGCGCTCAACCCTCGCGAGCCCGAGTACTACTCCTATCTGGCGTGGGCCACGTACCACTCGGCGCTGGGGACGGTGAAGGATCGGGCCAAGGAGGCGCAGAAGGTGCTCAAGCGGGCGCTCTCGCTCAGCCCGTCCCTGGAGCGGGCGCAGATCATCTCGGCCATCATCGACAATGAGCTGGAGGACGCGACCGCGGCGCGCAAGAAGCTGCTGAAGGTGCTGGAGCTCAACCCGAACTCGAAGCTCGCCAAGGCCGCGCTGCGCAAGGTGGGCCGCTGATGAGCTTGCCAGCGGTGCTGCTGCGGCTGCTGCGCTATGGGCGGCCCCATGTGAGCGTGCTCGTGGCGGCGTTCGGCTGCATGGCGGTGCTGGGGCTGGGCACGGGCGCCTACGCGTACCTGATGGGGCCGGCGCTCGGGTTCCTGCTCTCGGGAGGCACGGAGGGCTTTGGAGGCTCGCACGCGGTGCCCTGGCTGTCGAAGCTGCCGCGCGAGGCCGCGCTGTGGGGCTTCCCGCTGGTGGTGGTGCTCATCGGCGTCATCAAGGGCGTGGGGTACCTGGGGCAGTTCTACTTCATGGGCCTCTTCGCGCAGCGGGTGGTGAAGGACCTGCGGCGAGAGGTCTTCCTGCGGCTCACGGCGCTGTCGCCCTCGCAGCTCTCGAAGGAGCGGGTGGGGGATCTGCTCAGCCGCTTCTCCACGGACATGACGGCGGTGGAGTGGGCGGCGATGTACACGGTGGGCTCGTACCTGCGCGACACGCTGCAGGTGCTGGTGCTCGCGGGCGTGGCGCTGTCGATGAGCCCGCTGCTGGGAGGGGTGATGCTGGCGGTCATCCCGCTGGCGGCGCTGCCTGCCTCGCGGCTCACCCGTAAGGCGCTGCGGAGGACGCGGGAGGGGCAGTCCCAGCTGGGACAGCTGGCGGGGCAGCTCCACGAGGGGCTGGGCGGACTGCGGACCATCCAGGCCTTCAACGGCCAGGCGGCGGAGCTGGACCGGTTCGCGGCGCACACGAAGGCCCATGAGAAGGCGGTCGTCAGCGCGGCCTGGGCGCGAGGGGCGGTACCGGGGCTGATGGAGGTGCTCGCGGCGGCCGCGCTCGCGGGGATGCTGGCCTATGCGGCGGCGACCCGGGCGATGGAGCCGGCGGCGCTGCTGTCGCTGATCACGGCGGTCATCCTCGTCTACCAGCCGGTGAAGGATCTGGGCCGCGTCACCCAGTTCGCGATGCAGGCGGGCGTCTCGGGCGAGCGGCTCTTCGCGCTGCTGGATCTGCGCCATCCGGTGGAGGATCCGCCGGGGGCCGTGCCCGCGCCGCCGCTCCGGCAGGGCCTCCGCTTCGAGGACGTGCACTTCTCCTATGGTCCTCGCCGGGCGCTGGAGGGGCTGACGCTGGAGCTGCCGGTGGGCAAGGTGACGGCGCTGGTGGGCCCGAGCGGTGGCGGCAAGAGCACGGTGACGTCTCTGTTGCTGCGCTTCGAGAAGCCACAATCGGGGCACCTGCTCCTCGATGGGGTGGACGCGGATCGCTACGAGGCGGCGAGCGTCCGGGCGGAGTTCGCGCTGGTAACCCAGGAGCCGCTGCTCTTCTCGGGCACCGTGCTGGACAACCTCCGCTTCGCCCGGCCGGACGCGACGCTCGAGGAGGTGGAGGCTGCGGCGCGAGTGGCCCAGGCCGACGGGTTCATCCGGAACCTGCCGCAGGGGTACGACACGCGCATTGGGGAGCGCGGGGTGACCCTGAGCGGAGGGCAGCGCCAGCGGCTCTGCATTGCACGGGCCGTGCTCTCGAGGGCGCCGGTGCTGGTGCTGGACGAGGCCACGAGCAGCCTGGATCCGGAGAGTGAGCGGGAGGTGCAGGCGGCGCTGGCGGCGGTGCTGCCCGGGCGGACCGCGCTGGTGATTGCCCACCGGCTCTCGACGGTGACGGGCGCGGACGTCATCCATGTGATGGAGGCGGGCCGCGTCATCGAGAGCGGGAGCCATGCGGAGCTGCTCCAGGCGGGCGGGCGCTATGCGGCGCTGTGGTCCCTGCAGACCGCGGGGGCCGAGCGAGGCGCGGCATGAGGCGGGCCAACGTGCTGGGCAAGCTGCTCCGGGCGCTCCTGGGACTGGTGCTGTTGCTGCTGGGGTTCGCGGGCTTCTTCACCTGTGCGGCCACGGCGGTTGACTACCCGGTGGTGGCGCCCCAGGAGGGCGTGCAGGCCTGGCCCCGGGGCGCCTTTCACGTGCACACCACGCGCTCGGACGGGCGGGGGACAGTGGAGGAGGTCGCGGCGGCGGCGCGGAAGGCGGGGCTCCAGTTCGTGCTGCTCACGGACCACAACGACTTTGGCCCGCGCGAGCCCGCCTTCGTGGAGGGCGTGCTGATGATCCCGGCGGTGGAGCTCTCCACGCCGACAGGGCACCTGGTGGCGTTCGGGATGCAGTCCCCGCTGGACGGGGCGCGGGCGCGGCAGGAGGGCGTGAGCGCCGTGGAGGCTGCGGGCGGTGTCAGCGTGCTCGCCCACCCCGTCCAGAAGAAGAACCCCTGGACGGATCCCGAGGGAGCGCGTCGTGCGAGAGGCTTCGAGCTGTACTCGGCGGACACGTTCTTCCGGGACGCGGTCCGCAGCCCGTTCTCACGGCTGATCCCGGCGGTGGGGGCCTCGTTCACGAATCCCCTGCATGGGGTGATGTTGCTGGTGACGCCGCAGCCCGCGAGCACGGAGCGGCTGCTCGAGCTCACCCGTGAGCGGCCTCGGCTGGCGCTGTGCTCGCATGACGCGCACGGCTGGCCCCGCTACGGGGATGTCTTCCGCGCGCTGGCCATGTACCTGCCACCCGCGGCGCTGCCGGAGTCCCTCTCGACGGAGCCTCGGGCGGCGGCGGCCCAGGTGATGCGAGCGCTGTCGAGCGGGCAGGCGGTGTGCGCCTTCCGGGGGCTGGGAGAGCCCATGGGCTTCGCGCTCGAGGGACCGCTCTCGGAGCAGCGAGAGGCCCGGGTGGGGGACGTGCTGACGGTCCGTCTGCCACCGCATGCGCCTGGCACCGTTCGAGTGGAAGTCGCGGGGGCGGGCCGGCTGAGGCCGGACGGAACGTCCATCGAGCTGGTGGAAGAGGGGGCGGTGCAGATCGAGGCCTGGGTGCTGGCTCCAGGGCGGTTCTTCGGCTCCGAGTGGAGGCCCTGGATCGTCCCGAGCCCGGTCCGTGTGTTGCCACGAGGCTCGAGCAGCGGATAGATCCGCTGGCGCCTGGGCTGTATCGGGCTATACCTCCGCCCCATGGAACCGATCATCTCGGTCCGGGGGCTGACCAAGACCTACGCCTCGGGGCTGCACGCGCTCAAGAACATCAACCTGGAGATCCGCCGCGGCGAGATCTTCGCGCTGCTGGGGCCCAACGGCGCAGGCAAGACCACCCTGATCAGCATCATCTGCGGGATCGTGAACCCGACCACGGGCGTGGTGCTGGCCGATGGGCACGACATCGTGCGCGACTATCGGGCGGCGCGGTCCCAGATCGGGCTGGTGCCCCAGGAGCTGACCACCGACGCCTTCGAGACGGTGTGGGCGACGGTCTCCTTCAGCCGGGGCCTGTTCGGCAAGGCGCCCAACCCGGCGTACGTGGAGAAGGTGCTCAAGGACCTGTACTTGTGGGACAAGAAGGACTCCAAGATCATGACCCTGTCGGGGGGCATGAAGCGGCGGGTGATGATCGCCAAGGCCCTGTCCCACGAGCCGCAGATCCTGTTCCTCGACGAGCCGACCGCCGGCGTCGACGTTGGGCTGCGGCGCGACATGTGGGAGGGGGTGCGGAGGCTGCGAGCCAGCGGAGTGACGATCATCCTGACCACCCACTACATCGAAGAAGCCGAGGAGATGGCCGACCGCATCGGAGTCATCTCCAAGGGAGAGCTCATCTTGGTGGAGGACAAGGTGGCGCTGATGACCAAGCTGGGTAAGAAGCAGCTGACCCTGAACCTGCAGGACCGGCTCGCCAGCATCCCGCCGGAGCTGGCGGACCCGCGGCTGGCGTTATCAGCGGCCGGGACCGAGCTGATCTACACCTTTGACTCCAATGACGAGCGCACGGACATCCCCGGCCTGCTGCGGCGGCTGACCGATCAAGGAATCGCCTTCAAGGATCTACAGACGCGCCAGAGCTCGCTGGAGGAGATCTTCGTCAGCCTGGTGAAGGAGCGGACATGAGCCAGCTCATGAGCCTCAACGTTCACGCGATCCGCGCCATCTACAAGTTCGAGATGTCGCGCGCCTTCCGCACCCTGTGGCAGAGCATCGTCTCGCCGGTGATCTCGACCTCGCTCTACTTCGTGGTCTTCGGCTCGGCCATTGGCTCGCGGATGACCCAGGTGGACGGGGTGTCCTACGGCGCCTTCATCGTGCCGGGATTGATCATGCTGTCGTTGTTCACCCAGAGCGTCTCGAACGGCTCGTTCGGCATCTACTTCCCGAGGTTCACCGGCACCATCTACGAGGTGCTGTCGGCGCCGGTCTCCTTTGTCGAGATCGTCATCGCCTATGTCGGGGCGGCGGCCAGCAAGTCGATCCTCCTGGGCCTGATCATCCTGGCCACCTCGGCCCTGTTCGTGCCGGTGGAGATCCAGCATCCGGTGTGGATGATCGCCTTCCTGGTGATGACGGCGGTCAGCTTCAGCCTGTTCGGCTTCATCATCGGCATCTGGGCCAACGGCTTCGAGCAGCTGCAGTTCATCCCCATGCTGATCCTCACGCCGCTGACCTTCCTGGGCGGGGCCTTCTACTCCATCAGCATGCTGCCGCCGCTCTGGCGCACGGTCACCCTGTTCAACCCGGTGGTCTATCTGGTCAGCGGCTTCCGCTGGAGCTTCTACGGCACGGCGGACGTCGACGTCGGCGTCAGCCTGGGAGCGACGCTGGTCTTCTTCACCGTCTGCCTGGCGGTGGTCGGGTGGATCTTCAAGACCGGCTACCGGCTGAAGAACTGAGGGCCGGAGCCTGCTCCCGGCTATGCCGGTAAATCTTCTTTAGGGGCTTTTGAATTTATTCCGGGTTTGGTCGTCCCTGGCGGGCCGCTACGGCGCGAGGAGCTGCTGGCTCCTCGCTACCCCGATCGTCCGCTCTAAAGGAGAAGACCTCATGCCCCCCTGGAGTTCCGTCGCCCCTCGTCTCTGTCTGGGCCTCGTGCTGTTCGGCGCTGCGAGCACCGCGTCCGCGCAGACCGGAAGCGCGCCCCCCAACATCCACTTCATCATCGACATCTCTGGCTCGATGAGGGAGCTGCCGCAGGTGGTGGGCAGCAGTCACTCGGAGTTCTTCAACAGCACCACGAGCGGGTGCTTCAACCCGCGGCTGGACGAGTTCCAGACCAGCCACGGCTGGAACCCGGACACGGCCTACCCCATCCCGGATCAGGGCACGATGTTGGGCTCGGACATGGGCTTCCCCAACCTGTTCCAGGACAGCAAGTTCTACGGCTACATGTACTGGGGGGACAGCACCAATCCGGCTCCCCAGTGGAACTCGAAGGAGGAGGCCTGCCAGTCCCGCATCGCCGACTGGGCGACCACAGGCGCCACCTCGTACAGCCGGTGCCTCAGCTGCCTGGACCTCAAGGGCTACTACAAGCTGCCGGGGGCTGTCGGACGCGACACAGCACCCCAGACCAACCTCGACTTCATCTTCCGGGGCCGGTTCCTCAACTTCAACCCGCCCAAGTACGTGGCGGTGCGGGCGGTGCTCAAGAAGGTCATCGCCCAGCTGCACGGTCTGCGCGCCGGCATGAGCTACTTCTCCAACTTCGCGCCCTCCACCGAGCTGGGGCGCTCGCAGAACCCGTCCTGCTCTCAGAGCCTCAACGACCCCAGCTCCTTCGACGTCAACCGCGCCAGCTACATCAACACCGTCAACGGGCTGACCTTCTCCACCTCCTCGACGCTGGCCCGATCGCTGCTCAACGTGGGCTACTACTTCACCTCGGGTGACGACGTGTACCGGGACATGTTCGGCTTCGGCACGAACTACTCCTACCCCACCGCGTTCCGTAACTCCCCGCTCACCTATGAGAGCCGCAGCTGGTGCTGGGGCTGCCAGCACTCCGCCATCATCCTCATCGCCGACGGTGATCCCTCCTCGGACAGCCTCTCGACCGGGCTCCTCCCCCAGCTGCGCACCGTCAACGGCGGGCCTGTGTACTGCCCGGACTCGGAGCCCTGCGGCCCGTACAACGCGCGTGACAAAGGCGCCGACCCGGCCAGCTTCGCCGACGACAACGCCCAGTACTACCTGGATGACGTGGCCAAGCTGCTGGCCACCCACGACCTGCAGATGTCCACGCCTCCCGTGGTGGGGGCCTTCGACACCAGCGGCATGCAGCGCCTGACGATCCACACCGTGGGCTATGGCGTGCAGAACAACCTGCTCAAGAACACGGCGCTGGTGGGCGGCGGTTTGTACTTCACGGCCAGCGACGCCAGCGCTCTCGAGGCGTCGCTGACGGAGATCCTCAACGACGTGCAGGCGAGCTCCACCTCCTGCTCCCTCCAGCCGTAGCGCGGCGGGCCATGGAAGGCGCGGGCTGCTGCCTCGGCCCGCGCCCCCCTGCGTCAGACCCGCACTTCGCGTTCGCTGATCTGCCGGAGCATGTCGAAGGCCCGGGCAGAGTCCTCGTGCTGGGCGATGTCCGAGAGGCTGATGACCCCGACGAGGCGGCCGGCATCATCGAGCACCATGATGCGCGACTTGTGCTTCTGCATCATCAGCTGCTCGGCCTTCTGCATGTCGTCCTGGGGACGGCAGGCGACGACCTCCCGGGTCATGATGTTCTCCACGGGGGTGTTGATGGGCTTCCGGGTCGAGATGGCCCGGATGACGATGTCCCGGTCCGTCAAGGTGCCCAGCACCTTCCGCGACTGGTCACAGATGGGCAGGAACCCGAGGTTCTCATCTCGCATCCGGATGGCGGCATCCTCCACCGTATCCCGAGGCGACATGCACTGGACGTCCTTCTTCATGATCTCTTCGCACTTCATGGAAACCTCCCGCTCTGGAAAGAGGAGCGCGCAACGTAGGCACGGGGAGGCCGGTGGCATCCTGTCCTCTCAGGCCATCCTTTGACGTGCGGCGGACAGTGGGCGGCGCTCGCGGAGGGCGCATGCACCCACTGCCCACGCCTCTCCTCTCTCTGTCCACCCGCCCGGGCAGGGGCTCTCAGCGCTCCTCCCAGGAGGAAGCAGGCAAGGAGGTGGAGTCAGCCGTCGAGGTCGCTGATGGGTGAGGGAAGGCCCAAGGTAGGGGGGGCCGGAGAGACGGGATGCGGCAGCGGATCGACGACTACGCCTTGCTGGGCAACTGCCACTCCGCGGCGCTCGTGGGCCGTGACGGGTCCATCGACTGGGCGTGCTTTCCCCGGTTCGACTCGCCAGCGGTGTTCTGCCGCATCCTCGATGTGCGCCAGGGGGGCGCCTTCCGCGTGGGGCCTGAAGGCCCCTTCCATTCCACTCGCCAGTACATCGAGGACACCAACGTCCTCGTCACCACCTTCACCACGCCGACGGGGGTGTTGGAGGTGACGGACTGCATGCCCATCCGCCTCGGCCGGGCCCAGGGGCCAGCGGTGGGGACGCGTCACTCGTTGCTCCGGCGGCTGCGGTGCGTGGGCGGCGAGGTGTCGGCGCGCGTGCTGGTGGCGCCGCGCTTCGAGTACGGGGCCTTCGTTCCGAGCATCCGCCTCACCTCGGCCCGGACAGCGGAGCTGGTGGGCGGCGCGGACGCGCTGTGGGTGACGGCCACGCGCCCACTGGTGGCGTACGAGAAGTCGCTGCGCGCGCGGTGGCTCCTGCGCGCTGGGGACGAGGCCTGGGTGGAGGTGGCCTGGACACCCTCGCTCGTCGAGCGCACCCCGGCGGAGATGCCGGACCTGCCCAAGCTGCGCCAGCGGTTGGAGGACACGGTGGCCTTCTGGCGTGGCTGGATCGCCCATTGCTCCTACGAGGGCGAGCACGTGCGGGAGGTGCACCGCTCGGCGCTGGTGCTGAAGGCGCTCACGTACCTGCCCTCGGGAGCCATCGTGGCGGCCCCCACCACGTCCCTGCCCGAGGAGCCCGGCGGCGTGCGCAACTGGGACTACCGCTACACCTGGTTGAGGGACACGACGCTCACGCTCATCTCGTTGATGCTGCTGGGCTACCAGGAGGAGGCGATTGCCTTCCGCCATTGGCTGGGGCGCACCAGCGCGGGGCGAGTCGAGGACATTCAGATCATGTACGACATCCGCGGCCACCGGCTGCTGCCGGAGCTGGAGCTGGCCCACCTGGCGGGCCATCGGGGCTCGCGGCCCGTGCGCATCGGCAATGGGGCGGTGAAGCAGCTCCAGCTCGACGTCTTCGGGGAGATGCTGGAGGCGGCGTGGCTGTTCTCGAAGATGGGTGGGCGGATAGCGCCGGAGACCTGGGGCTTCCTGCGCGAGCTGGCGGATGGCGTGTGCGAGCGGTGGCGCCAGCCTGACCAGGGGCTGTGGGAGATCCGCGACGAGCCCCGGCACTTCATCCACTCGAAGCTGCTGTGCTGGGTGGCGTTGGATCGGGCGGTGCGCATCGCGCGCGCGCGCCGGCTTCCAGCACCGGTGGGGCGCTGGGCGCGCGAGCGAGCGCAGCTCCGGGAGTACCTGCTGCGAGAGGGCAGGCGCAACGGGTGGTTTCCCCAGGCGGTGGGCTCGGACAGGGCGGATGCCTCGGTGTTGCAGCTGCCCGCGCTGGGCTTCATCCCAGTGGCCCACCCGCTGATGAGCCGCACGGTGGAGGTGGTGCGCCAGCGGCTGGAGAAGGATGGGCTGCTCTACCGCTATCACGCGCCGGATGGGATAGGCGGTGGAGAGGGGACCTTCCTCCTGTGCTCCTTCTGGCTGCATGACGTGCTGGTGCACTCGGGGAGGACGCAGGAGGCGGAGGCGCTGCTGCGCCGCCTGTTGAGGCTGGCCAATGATGTGGGCCTCTATGCGGAGGAGGCGGTGCCGGGGACGGGCGAGGCGCTGGGCAACTTCCCGCAGGCGTTCACGCACATGGCGCTGGTGGCCTCGTGCGCGCAGCTCTCCGCGGCCCGGCGCTTTCAGCTGCCGAGGCCCGGCGCGTACGACTTCGCGGACTTCGCGCTCACCTACCACCTGGGCCGGCACTCCGTCCTCATGTCCCAATTCCTGGGCGAGGCGGTGCAGTGACCTGGAGGGCTCCAAGTCCGGTACGGATGCTGCCGCGAGGCTCGGGCATCTGATAGAGGACGCGGCGCGCCCATGCGGCTCCTGTACGTCCTCGCCAGCTACGTGCTCTTCGCGGTCTTGTTCCCGGTCCTCTCGGTGTACCGGAAGACGAGGCATGGCCTACGGCAGCGGCTGGGCTTCTACGGGCCGGGAACGTTGCCAGCGGGCTCGGGACCGATGCTCTGGCTCCATGGTGCGAGCGCGGGAGACCTGCTGGCCCTGTCACCGATGTTCGGTCCGCTGCGCGAGCGCTTCCCGGGCTGCCGGATCCTGCTCTCCACGACGACGAACACCGGCTATCTGATGGCGAGGGACCGGCTGGCGAAGCAGATCGACGGGGTGGTGTATGCACCCTACGACTTGTGGGGCGCGACGCGCAGGGCGGTACGGGCGATCAAGCCGGATCTGCTGGTGCTGGAGTACACGGAGATCTGGCCCAACCTCATCCGGGCAGCGAAGCGGAGCGGAGCCCGGGTGGCCATGACCAACGGACGCTTCTCGCCAAAGAACGAGGGAAAGTACCGGTGGTTCTTCTCGCTGATCGGCAACCCGCTGCGGGATCTGGATCTGTTCCTGATGCGGCAGGAGGAGGAGGCCGAGCGGGCGAGGCGCCTGGGGGCTCCAGCGGAGCGGGTGTGGGTGACGGGCAACACGAAGTTCGACGCGCTCGCGGCGGCGCCCGCCCGGGAGGATGAAGCGCTGCGGCGCGCCCTGGGGCTCACGGAGGACGCGCGGGTGCTGATGGCGGGCAGCACGCACGAGGGCGAGGAGGAGCACCTGCTGGCGGTGTATCGGCGGCTGCTGCCAACGTACCCGGAGCTGCGATTGGTGATCGCGCCGCGGTACATCGATCGAGCGGAGCGCATCGCGGCGCTGGCGCGGGAGGCGGGGCTGACGGTGGGGCTGCGCTCGCAGGAGAACCGGGAGGGCGGGCAGGTGGTAGTGCTCGACACGATCGGCGAGCTGGCGCGAGCGTACCGGCTGGCGACGCTGGTGTTCGTGGGAGGCTCGTTCACGAAGCGGGGAGGGCAGAACATCCTGGAGCCGGCGGGGCAGGGAAAGCCGGTGCTCTTCGGGCCGCACATGGACAACTTCCGGGACAGCGTGCAGGTGCTGGCGGGGCGAGGCGGCCTCCAGGTGCAGGATGCGGAGGAGCTCTTCCAGAAGGTCTCGGAGCTGCTGGCCCATCCGGATCGGATGACGGAGCTGGGAGCGCAGGCGCGAGCGGTGGTGGGACAGATCTCCGGAGCGAGCCGACGCAACGTGGAGCACATGGCGAGGCTCTTCGATGGCTAGGAGCCCCGACACCTCCCATGCGCTCATTGTCCACCCGCACTTCCACCGGAGGTACACGGGGATCACGCGCCACGTGGAGAACGTGGTGCCGGAGCTGGCTCGGGAGCTGGAGACGCGGGCCATCGGCTCACACTTCGGAGCCTCGCTCCCCCGGATCGACTGGGGCGAGCTGCTGGGCCGGATCCGGCGGGAGCCGGTGGTCTGGCACGCGCACCGCAACAACGAGATGTTGGTGGGGATGCTGCTGCGGCTATTGGGGAGGCAGGTGAGGCTGGTCTTCACCCGGCACACCTCGAAGGCGCCGAGCACCTACACGCGCTGGCTGGCCCGGAGCGCGGACGCGCTGGTGGCGCTCACGAGCGAGGTCGCGGAGGCGATGGCAATGCCCTCGACGATCGTCTCACACGGAATCGACCTCGGGCGCTTCCAGCCGCCAGCGGATCGCGAGGAGGCCTGGCGAAAGCTGGGGCTCGGAGGGCGCTACGGGGTAGGGGTGGTGGGGCGGATCCGCAAGGAGAAGGGGCAGGGGGACTTCCTCGAGGCGATCCGGCCGCTGCTGCCCACGTATCCGGAGTGGCGGGCGGTGCTCGTAGGATTGGCGAAGGGAGCCGAGCAGCAGTGGGTGGAGTCGCTCAGCCAGGGCCTCGGAGACCGGCTGGTGCTCGCGGGGGAGCAGTCGGTGATCCAGCCCTGGTATCAGGGCCTCAGCATCCTGGTGCATCCCTCGTACCTGGAGGGGTACTCGCTGGTGCACGTGGAGGCGATGGCGTCGGGCTGCTGCGTGGTGGCGAGCCGGTTGAAGTACCTGGACACGCTGATCGAGCATGGCCGGACGGGCTTCTTCTTCGAGCCAGGAGATGTGAAGGGGATGCGGGAGCTGCTCGACATGCTGATGCGAGAGCCGGAGCGGGCCCATGAGGTGGGGCGCAACGCGGCCGAGCACGCCCGAAGCAGGTGTGGCATCGAGCACGAGGCGCACGCGCTGCGCGATCTCTACCTCTCGCTGCTGGGGCGCACGTAGAGCGTGCGGCTCACATTCCCATCAGCATGCCGAAGAAGCACCACTGCATGTTCGGGAGCATGAGCTGCTCGAAGTTCCTCCACTGGCCGTACTTGGGTTTGAGCTCGTCCTCGACCTCGAAGAGGAGATCGGGCAGCTGTATCGCGTACTGCTCGAAAGACTGCTGCTTGTGGAAGTCGGAGATGCCGCGCCGCTTCAGCGCCTTGACCATCGCGGCCTCGAGATCGTTCAGGAAGAGATAGTAGTCGACGAGGTCCAGCCTCTTCCCGAGGTCCTCATGGCCGGGGACGAGGGTCTCGAAGTCCAGGGGCAGCAGCCGGGCCACGGCGGCCTTGACCCCGTTGTAGGACGAGCCCACGGAAGGAGCGACCGTCAGGGTCTCGTGCGGGACGACGATGTCGACGAGGTAGAGGGCCTTGTGCTGGGGCAGGTAGATGGCAACGAGCCCATCCGTATGCGAGTCTCTCAGCCGGATGAACTGGAGCGTCTCGCCGCCGAAGTTCAGCGCAGACTCCTCACCCTCGAACGTCTGGGTGGGGGGCACCACGTCTGGATAGTTCCGCGAGCGGATCTCCTGGGCGGCGCTGGCGTGCGCCAGGAACACGGGCGAGCCCGGAATCACGCGCCCACCCGAGGCGTGGTCCCGGTGGTGGTGGCTATAGATGACGTACTTGATGGCCGGGTTGGGGGCGACCTTGGCGATCTCCTGGACGAGGTGGCTCGCGGCATCCTCGTTGAGCGGATCGAAGAGGATGACGCCCTCAGGAGTCGTGAGGAACGCCGTGCGGTAGCCCAGCCAGCGATAGGTGTAGAAGTTCTTATCGAGGCGGGTCAACCCGGTGCCCGGAGGCATTGCCCCCTTGGCCCACTGGTTGAGCTGGGAGCGGATGGCTGCGCGCTTCATCTGCGTCATCGCGTCGAACTGGCGCAGGGCTACGGTTGCTGCTGCGAGCAAGAGCAGCCCCGTGACGAGGAGCGATCCCCTCGCGAACCCCCTTGGCTTTCCAAGGAAAGCATGTGATCGCGGGGAATGTAGAGATTGCATGAATGCAGCCAACTGCACGAATATGCAGGCCCTGGGAAGGAAAAAAAGCAGCAGCCGCCGAGTGAGAGGTTCAGTGGAGCACGTTCCATGCATCCACTATTCGGGGGTATTCAAAAATTTCAGCCAGTCCACATATGGCATGAAGAAAGTCATTCATCCGAAGTGCGCCAGGAGCCTTGGCGGGGCACGCCGATGAGGATCCTGCACCTGCTGGCGAGTCCGTTCTGGAGCGGGCCTGCGGAGAACGTCGCGTTGCTGGCGCTCGCGCAGCGCCAGGCTGGGCACGAGGTGACGGTCGCGCTCGATCGGCGGAGAACGAAGGTGGACGCGGAGGAGCCCGCGGTGCCGAGGTTTGAAGCGCTGGGGCTGTTGGACTCAGGAGGGCTCGAACTCTCGGTGAAGTCCCCGCCGTGGTCGGTGCTGGGGGACATGCGCCGGCTCCGAAGACGAACGCTCGACGTCGTGCATGCGCACTTCACCCACGATCACCTCATCGCGAGATGGGCAAGACCCCGGGGGACGGTGCTGGTCCGCTCCATCCATGCGCCCCGCTCGCTCCGGTCGTCGTTGCCCAGGGCGGACGCCTACACGGTGCCAGCCGCCACGGAGGTGTCTCGGCTCGAGGGCAGAAGGGTGCGCGTGCTGCCTCCCCTCGTGGATCCCCGGTTCAGGCCTGCGGAGCGTCGCGAGACGCTCCGGGCGGAGCTGGGGCTGAAGGGCTCACCGCTGATCGGGATGGTGTCGACCTTCCAGGAGTCGCGGAGGCACTCGCTGGGAGTCGAGGCCTTCGCGCAGCTGCGACGCACGCGCCCGGACGCGAGGATGGTGCTGGTGGGCGACGGGGCCTTGCTGGAGCAGGTTCGGCAGCAGGTGCGGGAACTGGGCCTCCAGGATCAAGTCGCGTTTGCGGGCTATCAGCAGGAGGCGGCGTTCGTGAGGTGGCTCCAGGCCCTGGACGAGGTGTGGCTCCTCGGACTGGGGAACGACTGGAGCGGGCGGGCTGCGGCACAAGCCCGAGCTTGCGGAGTGCGCGTCGTCGCGGTGCGGGAGGGAGCACTGCCAGCACTGGCGGATGTGCAGGTAGAACAGCTGACGCCCGAGGCGGTGGTAGCCGCCTCCTTGTCCCAGGAGCGGGCGCGCGTGGAGCACCCCTCCAACCAACGGATCGCCGAGGACGTGCTCGCGCTCTACGCGCAGGCACGGAGTGCGGGTTGAGCTCCGAGCTGGCCCGCACGCAGGTGCCGGACGCGCCCACGGTGGTCGAGCGGCTCTTCTATCCGCCAGGGCCTGAGTCCTGGGAGCGGCGCGTGCTGCTCGCACCGGCCACCGCGCTGTCCTGGGGCTACGGGCTGGGAGTCCGGCTTCGGGGAGCGCTCTACGACAAGGACGTCCTGCGCGGAGAGCGGGTGGAGGGGCTCCGGATCCTCTCGGTGGGAAACCTGAACGTGGGAGGCACGGGAAAGACGCCGGCGGTGCTGCACCTGGCGGGGATGCTCGTCCGAGCAGGGCGCAGAGTCGGCATCCTGACGCGAGGCTACGGGCGTCAGTCGAAGGCACCGCTCACCTTCACAGGGACGGAGCCCCTTCCGTCCGTAGAGGAGGCGGGGGACGAGCCCTTGCTGCTGGCGCGCCGGTGCCCGGAAGCCCGGGTGTTGGTGGGAGCGGATCGCCGTGCACTGGCGCGGCGGGCTCGGGATGAGTTCGGCCTCGAGGTGGTGCTCCTCGACGACGGCTTTCAGCACCGGCGGTTGGCGAGGGACGAGGACGTGGTGGTCGTGGACGAGGCTGCAGGCTTTGGGAACGGCCGGATGCTGCCGCGAGGCCCCCTGCGCGAGCCGCTGTCCGCGCTGAGCAGGGCCACGCTCTTCTGGATCCGGAGCGCGACGACCCCTGCGCCGTCGCTGCCGCCTCTCCCGGGACCCCAGGTGCGGACGCGCTACAGGCCCACGGCGTGGGTGGACCCTGCTGGGAAGGAGCATGCTCCGGAGGCGTTGTCGGGAGCGCCGGTCTTCGCGTTGGCGGGGCTTGCCCGCCCGGGGAGCTTTCTGCGGACGCTGAGGGAGCTCGGCGTCAGTCTCCAGGACTCGGCGCTCTTCCCGGATCACCATCCGTTCACGGCCGCCGAACGCCGGGACGTCGAACTGCGCGCGGGGAGGCTCGGCGCGAGGGTCGTGACGACGGAGAAGGACGCGGTGCGCCTGCCCCGGGGCTTCGAGGCCTGGACGGTCCGGCTGGGAGTGGAGGTGCTGGAGGGCGAGGACCTGCTCCGCCGGGCGCTGGGGCTCGTCTGACGGCGGGGATGCACCGGCCGACTTGAGAGGAGCGGGAGGCTGTGGGACAACGCGCCCGCCATGGCCGCAGGTTCGACCGCTCGTGCGCTCCCAGCGCTCACCCAACTTCCGCTGACCTTCGCTCGGAGGAGGGTGCTGCTGGTCGGAGATCTGGTCGCTGACCACTACATCTATGGCCAGACGGACCGGGTGAGCCGCGAGGCCCCGGTGCTCATCGTGCGGCACGAGTCCTCCGAGGTGAAGCTCGGAGGGGGTGCGAACGTCGCGGCGAACGTCCGAGCGCTCTCGGGGCAGGTGACGGCGGTGGGGGTGCTCGGGGCGGACGAGATGGGGCGTGCGCTGCGTCGGCTGTTCAAGGAGGCGGGAATCCGCCTGAGCGCGGCCAGCGCTCGGGGCCTGGAGACGGAGACCAAGACGCGCATCCTTGCGGGAGGGATGAACACCACGCGCCAGCAGATGCTCCGGCTGGACCGGGGGCAGCGAGGTGCTCTTCCGGCCCGCGTACGGTCGGCGCTCGCCCGGCTCATCCACGAGGCGGCGCGGAGCGTGGATGCGGTGGTGGTCTCGGACTACGGCGCGGGGGTGGTGGGGGACGAGGTGCGCCAGGTGCTCCGAGAGCTGGCGGGGGACGGGCTCCCGGTCTGCGTGGACAGCCGGTACGCGCTGGCGTCCTTCTCGGGGGTCACGGTGTGCAAGCCCAACGAGCCCGAGCTGGAGGTGCTCACGGGGCGCCCTCTGCGCACGGAGGCGGACCTGATGGAGGCGGGGCACGCGGCGGTGAAGCGGCTCGGGTGCCGGGCGCTGCTGGTGACGCGGGGGCGGCACGGCATGGCGCTCTTCGAGGCGGGAGGTGGGGTGGAGCTCATCCCGGTGTACGGCGCGAAGGAGGCGGTGGATGTGACGGGGGCGGGAGACACGGTGATCGCGACCCTCTCGTTGGCGCTGGCGGCGGGGGCCACGCTCGGAGAGGCGGCGCGGCTGGCGAATGTGGCGGGAGCGCTGGTGGTGCAGAAGCAGGGCACGGCCACGGTGTCTCGGGAAGAGCTGTTGGGCGAGCTGCGGAGCGCGCGATGAGCACCTTGGACAAGATCCGGACGCTGGCGCAGGTGACCCAGGAGCGCGAGCAGTGGCGGGCGGAGGGGCGCACTGTGGCGCTGGCCAACGGCATCTTCGATCTGCTGCATGTGGGGCACGTGCGGTACCTCCAGGGGGCGCGGGAGCTGGCGGACGTGCTGGTGGTGGCGGTGAACTCGGATGCCTCGACGCGGGCGTACAAGGGGCCGGGGCGGCCTTACATCCCGGAGTCCGAGCGGGCGGAGCTGGTCGCGGCGCTGGCGTGCACGGATCGGGTTCTCCTCTTCGACGAACCGAACGTCAGGGGCATCATCCGGGCGCTGAAGCCGGACGTGCACGTGAAGGGGACGGACTACACGCCCGACTCCATCCCCGAGGCGGACGAGGTCCGGGCCTACGGCGGGCGCACGGCGGTCGCGGGGGATCCGAAGAACCACAGCACCACCGAGATCGCCCAGCGAACGGGGCGCGAGGGTGGGAAAGGCTAGAGCGCCTGTGTCGCTGGACGAGCAGCTGAAGGCGGTGCTGGCGTGCCCTGGGTGCAAGGGGCGGCTGGAGTTCCACGAGGACCGGGGTGAGGCCTGGTGCCTCCGGTGTCGGCTCGCCTGGCCCATCCGGAACGGAATGGTGGATCTCGTCCCCGGGAGCTCAAGTCCGCTGCGGCCCTGAGGTTCTTGCGGAGAGCTGGGCCGCGAAGGCGCGCACCTCCTCGAAGACACGCTCCTCCAGCCCGGCGCCCGCATCGACGGCGGGCGTGAGGTCGACCATGCGGTGAGGAGGGTAGGGGTGGCCCCAGCGCTCCATGTCGATGCGGAGAAAGAGCCCGAGGGTCGGGGCGCCCACTGCCACTGAGAGGTGCATGGGGCCGGTGTTGTTCGTCACGGTGAGCCCCGCGGCACGCATCAGGGCGGCGAGCTCATCCAGGTTGGTGGGCGGAGCCATGCGCGCCCCGGGAGCACCCTGCACGACGCTCTGGGCGAGCGCCTCCTCTCCCGGGCCCCAGGTGACGATGGGGACGCGGCCAGCGGCGAGCAGGGCCCGCGCGGCGGCTGCGAAGGCCTCCGGGGGGATGCGACGCCAGCCCAGGCGCCCTCCAGGATTCACGACGGCACAGGGCCCGCTGGCCTCGCGCTGCAGGTAGGTGCGGAAGCCCTCGCTGATGTTCGGTTCCCGAAAGGACAGGGTCTCGACGATGGGACCGGGCACCAGAGGCGCGAGCAGGTGGGCGCGCTGGGTGGCCTCGCGGCGGGTGTCAGGGCGGGCGGGCACGGAGACGGAATGGAGGAGGGACACGGGCCGCACCTGAGGCCCGATGACCACGGCCTTCGGCCCCACGAGGCGGGAGATCAGGGCCGAGGTGACGGAGGGAGCGTCCCAGTTGGCGCAGTCCACCACGGTGTCATAGCGCTCGCGGCGGAGGGCGCGGATGCCCGGGGCGAGCGGCCCAAGCCACAGCCTCCGGCGGTCGAAGGCGAGGATGGCATCGGCGGACGGGTGCCCGGCAAGCGCGCGAGCCACCTTGGCGTGCACGAGGACGTGGACCTGCGGGGCGGGGCTGGGCAGGGCCTTCAGGGTCTGGAGCAGAGGGGTGGTGAGGAGGGCCTCTCCTACGCGGTTGTCCGGCCGGACGAGGAGGATCTTCCGGGGGGTGGGCAGCGTGGAGCCGGGCGGACGCCTACGGCCGGGCCTCCAGAGGAGGGCGGAGGCCACGAGCGCCAGCGTGAGCTTGGCCCACAACTCGACCCGCTTGTACCAAGGCATGGGGGGGCGGACCTTACCAGAGCGGAAGCGAGCAGGCGGCTTGACCTGATAGCGAAAAGCCCCTAGCAACGGCTCAATGCTCAGGAGCATGACGGGGTTCGGAGCCGGACGCGCGCGGGTCGGGGACGAAGAGTTCTCGGTCGAACTGCGCTCGCTCAACCACAAGTTCTGCGAGGTGAAGGCGCGGCTGCCGAGGGAGCTATCGGCGCTCGAGCCAGGCATCTCCAAGCAGATAAAGGACCGGCTTGCCCGCGGCGCGGTGGATCTGCTCGTGAAGCGGCAGACGGCCACGGCTTCAGGCTCGGTGCCCGTGGTGGATGTGGCCCTCGCGCGCGAGTACGCGCGGGCCTTCCGCGAGCTGGCGGAGGCGCTCGGTGCCCCGGCCACCATCTCGTGGGAGCAGGTGGCCACGCAGCCGGGGGTGATGAAGCTCGAGGAGAAGGGGATGGCTTTGGCGGCGGCCACCCAGGCGGTGCAGGAGGCGCTGGGCCAGGCGCTGACCGCGCTGGAGCAGATGCGCCAGGTGGAGGGTGAGTCCATCCGCGCGGACCTGGACGCCCGCCTGAAGCTCATCGAGGGGTGGAGCCGCGAGGTGGCGGCGCTCGCCCCCAAGGCAGTGGGGGACTACCAGCAGCGCCTCTCCGAGCGCGTGGCTGAGCTGGCCCGGGGCGTCTCGGTGGAGCCGCAGCGGCTGGCGCAAGAGGTGGCCATGTTCGCGGAGCGGACGGACATCGCCGAGGAGGTGACCCGGCTGGCGAGCCACCTCGAGCAGTTCCGAGCCCTCATGGCGAGCAGCGAGCCTGCTGGCCGCCGAATGGATTTTCTCGTCCAGGAGATGCACCGCGAGGTGAATACGACAGGCTCCAAGAGCCAGCACGCGGAGATCTCCGCGCGCGTGGTCTCGATGAAGGCCGAGGTCGAGCGCATCCGCGAACAGGTGCAGAACGTCGAATGACCGAGTCCACGCTGCTACACCCAGGTTTGCTGCTCGTCCTCTCCGCGCCGTCTGGAGCGGGGAAGACCACACTGGCCCACCGCCTGATGAGGGAGCTGACGAGCACCATCTTCTCGGTGAGCGTCACCACGCGCCGGCCGCGTGGGAAGGAGCAGGAGGGCGTCGACTACCACTTCGTAGACGTGGCCACCTTCCAGCAGAAGATCGAGCGCAGCGAGTTCGTCGAGTGGGCCGAGGTCCACGGCCACTTCTACGGCAGCCCTCAGTCGGTGGTGGATGAGGCCCGGGCTCGCCGGGGCACCGCCATCTTCGACATCGACGTGCAGGGCGGGCAGGCGATCAAGCGCAAGCACCCGGATGCCGTCCTGGTGTTCGTGCTGCCGCCTTCCATGGAGGAGCTGGAGCGGCGCCTGCGTGATCGGAAGACGGACTCGGACGAGACGATTCGCCGCCGGATGCTGGCGGCCCGCTCGGAGATCGAGCGAGGGATCGCGTCCTATGACTACATCATCGTGAACGACGACATCGAACGGGCCTTCCAGGAGCTCCGCTCGGTGGTGGTGGCGGAGCGCTGCCGGAGGGGAAGGGTGGACCTCTCCATGATGAAGCTGGAGAAGCTCCCCTCTGATCCTGGGCACTGAAATAGGGGTAGGAATGTGGGGCCAGGCAGCACGGTTTTCCTACATACCGAGGCGCCGCAAGGTGATGGGCCCTCGGAAACGCGAGTGTTCGATTGGGTACTTGCGTTGATCGGGAAGTTGGTAGATAAGCCGGTGACTTCGCGGGCTTGAGCGGTTTTTCCGATCAGGCCTCGAACTCGACCTCACGGTCGACGGGTGGGAAGCTGGCGGGCGGTGGCGGGGTTGGTGGGTGATTCTGCTTCATGGGAAGCAGGGCCGGTGTCAGATCCTGAGCGGCGAAATGAAGCCGCGAAACAGGGTGTTGACACAAAACGCGGCGGTGATAGAAGCCGCGCCCCCTCGACACGGATCAGCAGCGCGGAACGCGGGGCTGATTCGGAAGAAGTTGAGGCCGAGACACAATTGAATAAGTCAGCCGGTAGCGGTTGACAGGGAGTGCGGAGCCGAAGTAGAAGCCGCGCCCCTCCTCAAAAGGGAAGAACGAAGCCACTGGGCGGGGTTCTGAACGGAAGAGGACGAAGCAGAAGGGCGGAAGTTGACAAGCCCCGAAGCCTCGAATAAAAGAATCGCCCCCGCGGTTGAGCGGGGCACCGATGAGAATCGGCGACGGTAACACAAAGCCG